>Ga0209125_1000042_pt1 | contig 222588 bp, 133 predicted proteins | sample BarGraIncub1131A_FD_184503 | JGI IMG/M metagenome (GOLD analysis project Ga0209125, IMG submission 184503) | Arctic peat soil microbial communities from Barrow, Alaska - Barrow Graham LP Incubations 11-31A (SPAdes) (version 2) | ecosystem: Environmental > Terrestrial > Soil > Wetlands > Peat... | reverse complement strand
ATTTACTTCCACCTGTGCCATCATCATGGCAGTCATTTCAAGGCAATCTGTCAGTTCAGCAAAAGCAGGAATAAATACTTCCTTGATAATTTGCAAATCGCGGAAGTAACCTGACTGTAAATTATTGATTATCAACATGAGTTGCTACGGAAGCGACTACAGTTTGTTGCATTTGGCACGAGTAAGCTCAAATACATCCGAATTTTTCTTGTTGGACGGGTTGTGAACCTTATCCATTTAATCCCTACATATCAATACGTTATATTTCTTGCTGCTTTTCTGTTACGATTTAGTCCCAGATTTTTTGACTTCATTTTGACTTCGCTTTGTCATGCAATTATTTCAGTTTCAAAGTTACACATTATATTCTGATAACGCAATAAATCATAAATTTATTTACGATCTGCTTTGATAAATCCGTTGATGATTTTTTACAGGAGTTGTCTTATACAATCAATTGTTAGTTTATTTGACTGTTGACTTTTGCGTTTGAGTACTAATATATATATACATCTTTGGAAAACTCATTATCAAACACTGATCTTATGACTGGATTATATATAACAGATTCTATTTGATAAGATAGAATATTAGTAGCCCATTTCAGATAACACTAGCATTTGCAACAAATATGACCGTTATCTGATACGAAATGGCACTATTACCAAATGAAAATTAGGATAACTTTGTTCTTAAGATTATGTGCATATAAATTGACTTCATTTACAGAATTTAGCATCGCCATTAATTTATAAATAATTCGAAATTAGGAGGCACTCTGTTTTTTGATTTGATTTATGTTTGTTTATTCAACCATCATTTAATCAATGTATTAATCAAAGTACGCAATTTTTTATTGGGTTTAGGTATTAGTTAACACTTGTGTGTATGAGGCTGATTGTTCTGCTCAAGTCAGCACAGTCAGCCTCATTAATTTCATAACAACTTTAGATTGATTCAAGTACAAAGAAATCAATAGGAATTAAGATTATCAGGTTTGTTCTCCAAACCCAAATAAAAAATATTTTTTGGAATTTGAACCGAATTTCACTGCTAACTTTTGATATATTTATTTTGGAAATGCTTGATATAAAGGTATCTATGGAAAAATAATTAAAACGAAATACGAATATTGTCATATTGATAAAGACAAGATTATGATTTCTAAAACTCAAGAAATTAAAGATTTAGTGTAAGATTATGCATGTCAATAAATGATTTCTTTAAAAACATAAGTAGCGTTTTTTATTTCCATTCCAATATTTACAGTACTATCAGTGGCATTTTATTATATGGGAAATTATGGGATATCAATTTTTTCTGGAGCATTTGCCTTGTTTTTTTTATTAATTGCTTTTTATTTACTCTTATTTACATCGGGCAGCCCAGTCATTTATAAAGACAAAATAATGAAAATAAAATTCAAAAAAACTCTGTAATTTAATGTTATTGAAATTAAGTATAAAGATTTTGGTCGAATAAAAAGTAGGGTTATTATTCATACAAATGCTCAAATAGAAATTGATATTGCAATGGAAAATCTATTGACTGATAAACTAATTGCTGATAAAATAGAATATAGTGGAAAATAATTACAAATACTCGCAAAATACTATTATATAATCTTATAAAATAAAATTTGAAATGAAATTAAATCGTTTTCTTTTAACAGCGATTGCCTTGTTTGCAATAACTTCTGTATTTGCACTAAGTAAAAAGAACAAAAAAACGGAGATTACCCAAAGGGTAATCAATGTTGATTATAGTGCAGAAAAAGGCGCTATGAATACCATGTTCAAGCAATGTGTCGGAGCAGGAAGAGCCAACGAAGGTCTCCGGGCCGATTGGCAGCAACAATTGGCATTTGTAAAAAAGGAATGTGATTTTAAATATATCCGCATGCATGGTCTTTTGACTGACGATATGGCTGTATACACCGAAGATAGTAAAGGCAATCCACAATACAACTATATGTATGTAGATGCATTGTATGATTATCTGTTAAGCATTAAAGTTAAGCCATTTGTAGAATTAGGATTCATGCCTAATGCATTGGCAAGTGGTCATCAAACAATCTTTTGGTGGAAAGGAAATGTTACCCCTCCCAAAGATTATAAAAAATGGGAAGATTTTATCCGCAACCTAACGCAACATTTTACCGAACGTTATGGAACTGATGAAGTGAAAACATGGTATTTCGAAGTCTGGAACGAGCCTAATCTTTCACCCGGATTCTGGTCAGGCACACAAGCTGACTATTTCAAACTTTACCAATACTCTGCGAAAGCTGTCAAAAGTGTAAATGCCGAATATAAGGTTGGAGGTCCAGGAACGGCTGGTGCTGCCTGGGAGAGTGAAATGATTGATTTTTGTGTTAAAAACGATGTCCCGATCGATTTTATCAGTACACATTCGTACGGTGTTCAACAAGGATTTCTTGATGAATTTGGCAAAACCGGTACTGTACTGAGCAAAGATTCTATGGCTGTAAGTGGAGATGTACTGCAATCCCGCAAAGAGATTGCTGCTTCCGCTAAGCCAAACCTGGAGTTGCATTATACAGAATGGAGTTCATCCTACACTCCAGCTGATCCGATTCACGACAGCTATCATGAAGCAGCATACATTCTGGAAAAAATCAAACAGGTTGGAAGTGCTACCAATTCAATGTCGTATTGGGTATTCACCGATATTTTTGAGGAACCAGGCCCTCGCTATACTCCTTTTCATGGCGGATTCGGACTGCTTACTATTCAGGGAATTCCAAAATCGGCGTTTTATGCTTACCAATTTATGAATAAACTAGGTAAAACTGAACTAAAGAATACAGATACGCGCTCGTGGGCAACTAAAACAGATAATGGCGTTCAATTGCTTCTTTGGAACTTTACAAACACGCTTCCTGATTCTATAAATAATCAGACATACTATGTGAAAGATTTGCCCTCTAAATCCAAAGGTAAAGTGAAAGTAAGCGTATCACACGTACCGGCAGGAACATATACGTTGGAGATTTATAAAGTTGGTTATCGGGTTAATGATGCCTATACACAATATGTTGACATGGGTAAACCTAATCAGCTTAATAAACAACAGGTTGAAGAGTTAAAAAGTCGCAATAACGGTTCTGCTGTTGCCAGGGAAACAATCACTGTCAATGAAAATATTACATACTTAAGGGAACTGGATATTCGGGAAAATGATGTATTCTTGCTAAATTTAGTAAAACACTAATGTATTTAGAAGAATATTCATAAATTTGCCGATAGGGGGTTGTTGATTTTTATAATTCCTGGTAATTAATTGACTGAATCAAGTTTTGAAACTTTATCTAATAACAAATAATTTAACAATAAAATGAGCACGAGTAAAATAAAAATATTGCTTCTAATTATAATTCCTCTCTTTTTTAGTTCTATTTTAAAAGCCCAGGGATTATATGTCGGAACCAATTATCATCCACATGATGATAAGAATATAGAAAAGATAAAAAATGATATCCAACTTATGAAATCTGCAGGATTTACCTCTGTAAGGATGGGACATTTAGCCTGGGACAGTTATGAACCTACAGAAGGACAATTCGATTTTGAATGGTTCGACAAGGTGATGGACCTTATGAATGAGGCCGGAATTAAGGTGATTCTCGATATTGCAGTTCATCCTGCGCCAATATGGTTGCACAAAAAATTTCCGTCAATAGATGTCGTTGATGCTAAGGGTAATCATTTGTATCCGAATCATCGTTATATGGATGATGCAGGAGATCCCAACTATCAAAAATACGCCTTGCGTTTTACTGATATGATTACCAAACGTTATGCTAAACATCCAGCTCTGATAGCTTTCGGCATAGATAATGAATCCGGCGATGGTCCGATTTCCTATTCAGAGACTGTTAAACAAAGATTTATCGTTTGGTTGAAAAACAAGTATTCCAATTTGGATAATTTAAATAAAGCTTGGGCAACCCAACGCTGGTCACGTCGTCTGAATCAGTTTGAAGAAATCGGATTGCCCACGGCGGGAGAAAAAAATGGTGCACCCGAAAAAATTCTGGATTTCCGCACTTTTATTTCTAGTGAGGTAAATCAATTCCTGTTTGCGGTGATAGGCAAAGTAAACGAAAATGCACCCGGTGTACTCACAAACACAAATGCATGGTTTTACAGTGCTTTGAAATATATTGATTGGGCAGAGATGGCTTACTCAGGCAAAATGGCTCGTGAGGGATGTGGCTTCTATCCGGGTAGCTCGTTAATTACCAATTATGGAGTTATGAACTCTTCGTTTGGAATTTCCCGTATCCAGTTTGAAAGTACAAATCCTTTCTGGTGTAGCGAATTTACTACCATGACTGCTGTGCCGAATTCTATCCGAAAATCGGCTTATGCTACGTTGATGTATGGCAATCAGATGGTTTGCGGATGGACATGGCAAAGTATGCATTCAGGAGAAGAGCAGTATCTGGAAGGAATGCTCGATTGGGACGGAGTGCCCAACCGCAAGTACGAAGAATACAAGAAAATTGCAACAGAATTTTAAAAAATTGGAAAATTCTTCCCTTACAAACTTAAGTCTGAAGTCGGATTGGCCTCTTCTTTTCCCAGCCAGATAGCAAGCAGCTCTTTCCCAGAGCAACAGGAAAACCAACTGCAAGCGTGTTGGGGGTTATTTTATTATCGCAATATGGATGCTAATGTCGTTGAAATTAGCAGAAGTTCATTGAACTATAAATTGCTGATTGTTCCCGGTGTAACTGTGATGAATGAAAAAACTGCCGATAAAATTCGTGACTTTGTAAAAAATGGTGGAACGGTAATCATGACAAGCAATTCGGCAGTAGTGGATGAAACAGGAAAAGTATTTGCTTCTACCCACCCAGGTCATTTGAGTGATGTTTTCGGAATTCGTGTTGCAAGTTACGAAGAAACAGAGTCATATAACGAAATATCCCGCAAATCATACAAAGGCAAAAAACTGGAGTTTACTTATAAAGGAAAAGCCATTGATACAGAGTCAGCAAGGTTTGATGTCATAGAACCGAAAGGTGCTGAAGTTATCGGGGAAATTACAAGTCTAGATAAGGATTATCCGATTATGACTTCAAATGTATATGGCAAAGGCCGGGCTATATATGTTGGTCTGCCAGCAGATGGAAGTATACTTAATCCATTGCTTGATGAACTTATTGACCAGTTGAAAATCAAAAAAGGCCCGGAAGTTCCTTCTGGAGTAATGGCCCGGCAGATTGATGAAAAACATTATCTATACCTCAATGTAAGCGGAGAACCAAAAGAGATTCAACTAAAAGGAAAAGCAAGAAGCATACTCTTTGACAAAAATTATCAAGGCAATTTCAAAATTGCCCCTTATGAACCCGAATTTATTGAAATAGAGTAATATATTAAGTAACCATACAAGCCAAAGTAAAGAAATATAAAGGTTATAATGAGTGTTTTCTATCTAAATGATATTAAAGACGAACAGATAAAACTACTCAGTAGTTTTTAATATTTTGCAATGGAAAGTTTAAAAGTTCTTCCAACTTATTTTAAGTTAGTATAAATTATTTCTCATATGAAAAAACACAAAAGACATCTATATATCCTTGGAATATCTTGGATTATCTTTTTGCAAAGTATTATTGGACAGTCATCTTATATTTTTCATCATTTAGATACAAGTGATGGCTTGTCTAATAATACTGTAAAAACAATTCTGAGAGATAGTTATGGTTTTCTTTGGATAGGCACTGGGTCTGGATTAAACAGATATGATGGATATGGATTCAAAGTTTATTCATTAATTTCAAATGATATAATAGGATTACAAGAAGACGGCCTAGGTAATATTTGGGTTAATCTCGGTTATACGAGCATGGTATACAAAAGAAATAAAGACTGCTTTCTTTCAGAGGTACAAAAACTATTACTTGATCTGGGCTTGCAATCAGATCAAAACAGCAAAGTTTTTGTTGATAAAAAACATAATCTATGGGTTTTAAACAAAAAGAAAGTGTTTTTTTATGATGTTCTGAAGAAGATTACAGTTGTATTCAAAATAAAAGCACCGCTAGTTGATCCAATTGCAATCAATATTGCCGATAATGGCGAATTTCTGTATGTTATTCAAAACTCAGGTGTATGTTGGCAATTGAATAAAAATTCAGGTGCTCAAACTTTGATAAAATTACCAGATTTTATTAGCCAAAATATAGTTAAAAATGGTGCCAAAATTTATATAGACTGCAATGCCGGGTTATGGCTATATTCAAGTGATAATTTATTTTACAGAAATAATCTAAATCAAGAATGGAAGGAAATAGAATTGACCTCCGAAATTAAGGCTGAAGGTAACATTATAACAAGTATTATTGAAGATCAAACCGGTCAAATCTGGATAGGAACAGATCACAAAGGATTGTTTATATATGACAAAGTCAAAAATGTAATAACAAATATCATAAATCATCCATGGATACGCAACAGTTTATCATCTAATAGTGTCCAGAGTTTATATCAGGATAATAACGGAACTGTCTGGATTGGTTATGAAAAAAAAGGGCTTTCATTTTATCATGAAAGTTTTCGTAATTTTATGAAATTCCAACATCCGGAATGTTCTGATATTAGTACAATAATGGAAGATCATCATCGAAATATTTGGTTAGGAACAGATGGAAACGGATTATATGTGAAGGAAAATAACTCAGAAAGTAATGTGAGGAAACTTCCTGTAACAAACACAGCAATTGTTTCTATGTTAGAAGACAGAAAGGGACGTGTTTGGATTGGTACCTATCACAAAGGCCTGTTTTGTTATGAAAATGGCAAGATGGTTCAATACACTAAACAAAACAGCAAATTAACCAGTAATGATATTTGGGGATTAAAGGAGGATAGATTTGGAAATATTTGGATAGGAACCTTAGGAGGTAAAATTCAAATATTGCAATCCGAATCAACTAATTTTGACTTTTTAATTTCGCCATTTGCTGATAATGTTTATGTGTTGGATATGTTTTATGATGGGGGTGATAAAATGTACATAGGTACGGGCTATGGACTTTCAATCATAGATATTACAACCAAAAAAAAAGTTATATATTACGGAAATAAGAAAGGGAGTCAACGGTTCAAGGAAAATCAAATTTCTAATTTATATAAAGATACACGTGGCATCTTGTGGATTGGGCATAATGATGGGCTAACAATTTGGGATCAAAAAAAGGATACTCTTTACTATTTTAATAAAAAAAACGGTTTATGTGATAATTCAATAAAAGGTATCACTGAGGATAATCTCAATAATATTTGGGTCACAACGAGTAATGGACTATCAATATTAACGATAAAGCGAGAATTGAATGATGTACTGAATGTTGCCAGTAAAAATTATTCAGTTAAAGATGGCCTTCAGAATAATTATTTCAATAGCCATTCTATTAGCAAACTTCGGGATGGTGATATTTTACTAGGGAATGTAGATGGATATACTATTCTCAATCCGAATAAAATGGCTGAAAAGGATCAACCTATGGCTAAAGTCGTATTTACCGGATTGACTGTGGGTAATCGTGATATTCAAGTGGATTCAATTTATAATGGTCATAAGTTACTTGAACGTCCAATGGAGCTGACTTCTAAGTTAACTTTCAAATATAATGATAAGCTTATTACTTTGCACTTTACAACCGGAGATTTGTTGAATGCAGATAAAGTAAAATATATTTATCAAGTCGAAGGTTTTAATATCCAATGGATACATACCCATGAAAACAAAATAGTAATATCCACGCTTCCTTCAGGAAGTTATCGACTTTTAATTAAAGCATGTAACAGCGATGGTGTTTGGAATGAGGTTCCAACATCATTATTTATAAATGTAACCCCTCCTTATTATTATTCCATCTGGGCATTTATTCTATATTCAATACTAGTTATCAGTATATTGATGTTTATTATTCATGAAAATAAAAAAAAGCATCGAATAAAATTTGAGCAGCAGCGTATTCAAATGGAGCTTGAGAAAGAAATACATATCAATGAGATGAAGTTGAGGTTTTTCACTAATATTAGCCACGATTTGCGCACACCGCTAACACTCATTATTACGCCGTTACAAATTTTACTGAATGACGCAACGAATGAAAGCATGAGAAAAAAATTAAGTATTATATATAAAAATGCACAGCAACTGCTCACATTGATAAATTCGTTGCTCGACTTCCGAAAATTAGATGTTGGCGCAGAAGCATTGAATTTAAAGTCAGGTAATTTTATTAATTTCGTCAGGGATATTTACACTTCTTTTTGCGTATATGCTAACGAGCGGAATATAAAATTCTCCTTGTTAAATGAAATGGAGAGTTTATTAATGCAATTTGATCATGATAAAATACAAAAGACACTCGCCAACCTTCTTTCAAATGCATTCAAATATACTCCCGATGGAGGAACTATCGAAATCCATATAAAAAAACTGGACAATAATGCTTGTGTTAGTGTATCTGATTCTGGATCAGGAATTAGTGATGAAGAGAAAGAACTCGTATTTGAACGATTTTACCAAGCTCCCCAAAAACAAGAGAAGACCGGTAGTGGAATCGGTTTACATATTGTAAATGGATATATCAATCTTCATGGGGGAACTATAACCGTGACAGATAACGTGCCAAAAGGGAGTATATTTACTTTTCAAATTTCAATTAGAGAAGTTGAACTAACTACAGAAAGTGTAATAGAAACGGTTTTAGAAGAAGATGAAGATATGGTAAACTCCAATTTCCTTACTACTAAACCGATATTGTTATTTGTTGATGATAACAATGATCTTTGCGAGTTTATGGCAGATAATCTTGGAGATGAATACACCGTAATAATTGCAAATAACGGACAAGAGGCAATGGAACAATTAGATAAGTTCGATGTAACTATTGTGGTAAGTGATGTTATGATGCCAGTAATGAGTGGAACTGAACTATGTAAGCAAATAAAAACAAACATTTATTGGTCTCATATACCAGTTATTCTTTTGACAGCACGTACCGCAGAAGAATACGTGATTGAAGGATTGGAATTGGGTGCTGATGATTATATAGTCAAACCATTTAATATCAATTTACTAAAACTTCGAGTTCGTAAATTTATTGAATGGACTGAGAAGAGTCATATCGCATTTAGTCAAAAAATTGATGTTTCACCTGCTGAAATTACTATTACATCGTTAGATGAGAAGCTTATTGAAAAGGCTATCAAGGTGGTAGAAGAGCACATGAATGATACTGATTTTTCAGTCGAAACGCTCGGAGAGGTTTTGGGTCTTAGTCGTGGGCATCTATACAAGAAACTAATGGTAATTACTGGTAAAGGTCCTGCTGAATTTATCCGCACAATTAGATTGAAACGTGGTCGTCAGCTTCTTGAAAAAAGCCAATTACAGATTGCAGAGATAGCCTATGAAGTAGGTTATAACACTCCTAAAAGGTTCACTATTAATTTTCGCGAAGAGTTTGGAATGTCACCATCGGAGTATCTACGTATCCATAAACAACAGCAACAGGAATAATACATAAACGCACCTAATACAGAACATAACGTCTCCAGATGTTTCAAGAGATGTTATATTTTTGCTGCACCATTTATATTCTAACGAATTCGTTTTTATGAATGCATGGACATTCGTGAAATTGACTGAATAAATGAAGTTGTAAATTAGATGCAGTACATTTGAAAAGTTGGTATTGCATTTATTTTAACCTTAAAATAAATTATAAATATCATAATACAAATGTCAAGAAGAAACTTATTTTTTGTTTTTCTAATCATCACATCAACTTGTTTGGCGAGTGATTTCAGTGGATATAAAAATCCCATTATTTCTGGTTTTCATCCGGATCCAAGTGTTTGTAAAGCTGGTGATGATTTTTATTTAGTAACCAGTAGCTTCGAATATTTTCCCGGTGTGCCATTGTTCCATAGTAAAGACTTGATACACTGGGAACAAATTGGGCATTGCCTGACCCGTCCTTCGCAACTGCCCCTCAATAACTGCAGGGTTTCCGGAGGCATTTATGCTCCTACCATTCGCTATTTCAAGGGAATGTTTTACATGATTACAACAAATGTTTCCAAAGGAAACTTTATTGTATATTCAAAAGACCCGGCGGGCGAGTGGTCTGAACCTGTCTGGCTTCAACAAGCCGGTATTGATCCATCACTTTACTTCGAAGGAGACAAATGTTACCTGACAAGCAACCCCGGCAATACCATTTATTTATCAGAAATAAACCCAACAACAGGCGAGCAATTAACAATAAGTAAAGCCATTTGGTCTGGAACCGGAGGACGTTACCCCGAAGCACCACATCTTTATAAAAAAGACGGTTGGTACTATCTGATGATTTCTGAAGGCGGGACTGAGTATGCCCACAGAGTGACAATTGCCAGAAGTAGAAATATTGACGGACCTTACGAATCGAATCCTGCCAATCCAATATTGACTCATATGAATGTAAATGCCCAATGGAACCCTATCCAAGGTACCGGACATGCCGATATGGTTCAAGCCAATGACAGCTCATGGTGGATGGTTTGTCTGGCATTTCGCCCACAATCAGGACTGCATCATTTGTTGGGAAGGGAAACTTACCTGGCGCCCGTGCGTTGGGATAAAAATTCCTGGCCTGTGATTAATGGGAATGGTACTATTGACCTGAATATGAATGTCTCTACTTTGCCTCTTCAGCCCGTGAAACAGGCTTTATACAATACAACTTTCGATGAACAAAAACTTGGGTTTGAATGGAATTATCTTAGAAATCCAACCCTAAATAATTATTCCCTAAATAGGCGCAAGGGTTACTTGCGCTTAAAAGCATCGCCGGTGAAATTAGATGATGTTGACTCCCCTACTTTTGTTGGGAGACGACAAGAACATGTTGATTTCAGCACAACGACAGCATTGAATTTGTTTGATGCGCAGAAAGGAGACGAATCGGGGATTACGGTATTGATGAGTAATGAGGCGCATTATGATTTGTCTATTTTCCAAGAGTCAAATTCCAAGCGTTTTTTAATTCTAAAATACAGACTTGGAAACTTGCTGCATACCGATGCAAAAGTGGAAATACCTAAAAAGCAAGTTTACTTACAAGTGAGAGGCAGTGCTGATTACTATACTTTTTTATACTCTCTCGATGGCACTAATTTCCAATCACTCGGTAAAATGAATACACGATATATAAGTTCCGAAACAGCCGGAGGATTTACCGGGATTTATTTGGGTCTCTTTTCAACTTCAGAAAGTAAATTATCGAAAGCATATACTGATTTTGATTATTTTACATACACTCCTGATAATGAGCAGTAAATATCGATAGCAAATCGTAATAATGAAAAGTAAATATAAATTTAAACGCTGATTGACAAGTCCTAAAATCATGAAACATCACTTTCTGAAAAATTATTTCTTTATTTTCCTGCTGAGTTGTTTTGCAACCTCAACAATAGTGGCACAGGATGTAAGTGTTACGGTAAATGCCACTGTAAACAAAATTAAGGTATCACCCTACATCTATGGACGTAACAATACTTTCGACCAACCTGCGCAATTTTATAAAGATGCCGGATTGCGCTTTGCCCGTATGAATGGTGGTAATAATGCTACCAAATATAACTGGAGAAAAAAAATAACAAGTCATCCAGACTGGTACAATAATGTTTATGATATTGATTGGGATAAAACAGCGAAAGATAATACTACAACTTATCCTAACATGCAGCTAATGTTTGCTTTTCAACTAATTGGTAGGGTAGCTTCAAGTAAAAGCTATAATTTCAATGACTGGGGCTATAATCAATCAAATTATTGGTTTGGTGTTGGTCAGGATTTGGCTGGAGGAGGTGTAGCTAACACAACTGATACTGCAAACCCTAGTAAAGCTTTGAAAGACGGCGATATTAATCTTTATACACAGGTATGGCCTGCCGATTCTACAGTAGCAATACTAAAGCACTGGTTTGGAGCAGGTGGTCTTGGTTTGAATAAAAATCAACTTCAATACTGGAACATGGATAATGAGTCGGATTGTTGGAACGGAACCCACAATGATGTAATGAAGACTCTGTCAACTGCGTCTGCATATATGGATAATTATATTAATATAGCAAAAAAAGCCCGTGCTTTGTTTCCGGAAGTTAAATTCTGTGGTCCAGTTACCACAAGTGAATGGCAATGGTTTAAGTGGAGTAATGAAAGTATAAATATAAAAGGGAAATATTATTGCTGGCTTGAGTATTTTATCAAACGATGTGCTGATGAAGAAAAAGCTTCCGGAGTTAGAGTGCTTGATGTCGTGGATATTCATAATTATCCGTGGGCGCAAAACGGAGACGTAGATGCCTTGCAATTACACAGAATGTATTACGATAAGAATTATGCATATGCAGGTGCCAATGGTTTATATAGTATTAACGGTGGTTGGGAAACCAGTTTGAATAAGGAATATATATTTAAACGCATTAACGATTGGTTGACACAATATTATGGAGCAAATAGTGGAATTACCTGTTCAGTAAGCGAGTGGAGTCCTGCATCGTCAGATACAAAGCCTAGTGTTACTTCAGTTGTATATGCCTCACATCTTGGTACTTTTGCTAATAATGGTGTTGAATTCTTTACCCCATGGACATGGATGAATGGCATGTGGGAAACATTACATCTTTTCAGCCGCTATGCAAAAGGATATAGTGTTTCCAGTACTTCTTCAATTGAGACCACTGTATCTGCTTATACCACAGTAACCGCAGCAGCCGATTCGATGACTGTAATTATTGTGAATCGCGACATGAGTTCTGCACATAATGTAACGGTTAATTTAAATGGTTTTTCAGCACCTAACGGAAGCTACTCAACACTACAGTTGTCATCGCTACCTACAACCGAAACTTTCGTTTCGCATACCAACAATGCTTTAAAGAAAAATTCGCTGACGGTCAATTCAAATTCATTTACCCTTTCAGTACCAGTACTTTCGACAACTGCTGTTTTATTGAAATCAACATCAACCGGAATCACAGAGCACAAGAGCCAGACTGATGAAATAAAGATCTATCCCATTCCGGCAAGTGATAAACTAAGTGTCACTATAAGTTCGAATGTTGCTGAACCGACAGAAGTTGCTGTCATTGACCAAAGCGGACGAAAATTGCAGTCTTTTAAGGCGGATTATGACGGATATTCACCAATTACTACGGATGTTTCGTCTCTTTCCGGAGGATTTTATTTGTTATCTGTAAAAAATAGTCATTGCATAGCCACCAGAAGATTTTTTGTAACCAGATAATTGACTTTTAGCAAAAAGTGTATGTAAGAGATAGTTTGTTGGTAAAAACTGGTTGAACAGTGATTTACAATAACCAAAGGAATTGAATATATGAAATGTCAAAACGGAATGGGCCGTATATAGCCAAATATCAGATGAAAATCTTAATTACAAAACTTAAATGTAAAGATTGCAACAAATGAGGTCGTATTATGATACAAATTGACCCTATAGTATAAAAAAAATTACGATACATTTGCTCCTGTTATCTTTTGTATAAAAGAGTAAATAAGAAATAAAAGCCGACAACTATTGATGATGTAGGTTGATGCTGGATTTATAAAGAATATATTACACTAACGCCATGATAATCAATACATTTTTAAAGAATGGAAGTTGGAGTTAGCATATAAAAGCCTTCAAATAACAAATAATTATTAACTTTAAATTAAATTAAATTATGACTGAAAATCACATGATTCGATGCATTCAAAGGGCGATTAAACGCTTTATGAACAAGTACGTAATCATCGCAGCAATGCTCTGTTCCTTTGGACTTGCATCGGCTCAAAATTCCGATGGGAAAGTTACGGGCACTGTATTGGCCGAATCAAACGGCGAGCCACTTATTGGCGTAAATATTTTGGTGAAAGGTTCACCGCAAGGCACTATTACCGACATAAATGGTGTTTTTACTATCAAAGCTAAAATCGGCGAAACGCTTAGAGTAAGTTATATCGGCTACACAGCCCAAGATGTAAAAGTAGGCGAAGATAAATTAATCATTCGTTTAAAAGAAAACGAAAAATCGCTTGACGAAGTGGTGGTAATTGGGTATGGTACTGTAAAAAGAAAAGATGTTACCGGATCCATTTCTTCTATTTCGGGTGCTGAAATTCAAAAGTCTCAGCCGGTTAGTATAGAGCAGGCACTGCAAGGGAAAGTTCCGGGTGTGGTTGTGCAGCAAATATCCGGACAACCGGGTGGTGCTGTTTCAATGCAAATTCGCGGACTATCATCTTTTAGTGGCAGCGGACCTTTGTGGATAGTGGATGGAATTAAAATGAACGGAGGTGCTACGATGGGGAGGGAGAGCGGTGTCAACCCAACGGCTGGAATTAACCCTTCTGATATTGAATCAATCGATTTTTTAAAAGACGCTTCTGCTACTGCCATTTATGGCTTTGAAGCGACAAATGGTGTAGTTGTAGTTACTACTAAAAGAGGTAAGGTGGCTCCACCTACTATAACTTATGATTTCTACACTGGTTATCAACAGTTGATGAGTAGAGTTCCTGTTATGAATCTACAGGAATATGCAACTTTTGTAAACGATAGAAATGCCGGTATCGGATGGGGGTTTGATACAAGACCCCAGTTTGCAAATCCCCAATACCTGGGCAAGGGTACAGACTGGCAAAGTGAATTGTTTAGAAATGCGCCCATGACCAGTCACACACTTTCTTTAAGAGGAGGTGACGTTCGAACAACATACTTCCTGTCCGCTTCATATTTAACACAACAAGGGATTGCCTTGGGATCTGATTTTGCCAGAACTTCGGTGCGACTCAACCTTGATAACAAAACCACTGAATGGTTAAAAATTGGAACAGATATTCAATTGACAAATATTAGTGAAAATGTAAATTCTAGCAGTTCGAACGTAATTAAAACAGCTCTTAGCCAAACTGCTGACATTGCAGTAAAGAATAGCGATGGAAGTTGGGGAGGAGCTTATAATCCTAGTGGTTGGGTGCAACCGGTAGTAAACCCTTCTGCCGTTGCCCAAATTACCAAGGACAAAGTAAATAGATACCAGTTCTGGGGCAGTGCTTATGCTGATATTAAATTTACTGACGATTTGAGTTTGAGAAATGAAGTCTCAGGAGGTTTTTCGATGGCTACTCAGGATAAGTTTTCTCCGACCTACAAAATGGGTACTATAGAGAAAACATACAATAATAGCAGTTATGGTTTTTCTCAAAATCTCGATGAAAAAATAAGTAATTATCTTACATACAATCACTTGTTTAATACCCGGTTCAATACAAATGTAATGGTTGGTCATGAGGCTAAGGTATCCCTCGGAGAGGATGTGGGAGCTGGCCGCAGAAACTTCCCTTCAAACAATGTGCAAGTAATTAGTTCAGGTGATGCAACAACTGCAACAAATAGTGGAACAAAATCCTCAGATGCCGTGGAGTCGTATTTTGGGCGTGTTAATTTTGGTCTTGACGATAAGTATCTGTTTACCGTCAATGCTCGTAATGACGGGTCTTCAAAATTTATTGGAGGTTACCAACGGGTAACGACTTCTTCTGCTGTAGGTGCATGGAGAATTAGTAATGAGAAGTTTTTGAAAAATGCAAAAAACATCAATGATGTAAAGCTGCGCGTAAGTTATGGTTTGACGAACAACCCTGGCGGAAGGGCATATTCTTATGCAACTGTACTTTCTACAGTGCCTACAAGCCTTAGTGGAATTTCGCAACTTACAAGCAAACTCGGAAACACTGATTTGGGATGGGAAAAAACCAAAAACGCAAACATAGGTCTTGATGCTGCGTTTTTTAATTCGCGTCTCAGTTTTTCCGTTGATTTTTATAATCGCACGACTGATGGTCTCACGATGCAAACTTATTTGCCCTATTATTCTGCCACCTCTATCGGTTGGTCTCCCGGAGCAATAGATGCGCCTTATGTAAATATTGGAACAGTTAGCAACCAGGGATTTGAATTTAAAATAAATTCCAGGAATATTACCGGTAAAAACTTTACATGGAGTACAGATTTAACTGTATCACATAATGCCAATAAGGTTTTAAAACTTAACTCCGCTGACGCAGCTATATACGGAACGTATAGCAAAACTGTGGTTGGCAGATCTATTGGAGAATTTTATGGATACGTACTTGAGGGAGTTTATTCAAAAGCATCCGACTTTTTGGGTGATAAAAAACTCGGTATTGAACCACACGCCCGTCCTGTAAGAAACGGAGAAGAATTAGCTGTTGGTACTGCAGGAGGTAGCATTTGGTATGGCGACCGTATGTTCAAAGATATCAATGGAGATGGTATTATTGATGAAAGAGACCAAACATATCTTGGATCACCGATACCGGTAGTTCAGCTTGGTTTTAACAATACATTTTCATACAAAAACCTTGATTTGAATATATTCTTTACTGCGAATATCGGCAATAAGGTATTTAATGAATTGCGCATCAATGGTGAGAGTCCTTCGGGAAGTTTTGGTTATCAAAAAGTTTTAATGAATTATGCAAAACTTGCTTTGATAGACCCGAATGGATCTGCAAGTGATGTAAGAAATGTATATGTGACGAATCCTAATACAATGATTGCGGGGGTCAGAAATGACGACACGAATGGTAACAACAGAACCTCTAGTGAATATGTTGAAGATGGTTCTTTTCTAAAATGTAAAACGATTTCGATAGGTTACAAATTCTCTGAGAAGCTATTGAAGAAGACACCCATACAATCTTTAAGAATTTACGCAAATGTAACTAATGTGTTTACAATAACTAAGTATAAGGGTATGGATCCGGAAATTGGCTCGTGGGATCCTGTTAATGCAGGTGTAGATACTGGATTTTATCCACAATCTCGTGTATATACTTTGGGTGTGAATATTTCCTTAAACAAATAAAAAAATAATTCTATGAAACTAAAATCAAAAATAATTTATTCACTCTTCGCTGTTGCAGGATTTTTGTCCTCTTGCAGTGACAGTTTTCTTGACCGTCCTTCTTTATCGGAAATAATGTCTGATAACTTTTATCAGACATCCAGTGATTTGAAATTGGCCACAGCGGCTTTATATGCCGGTGCACCATGGGGCGAATGGCAATATACTGCTTATTTGCCTGTAGGGGACGTTCTTAGCGGAAATATGGCCTTGGGTTGGAATGACGATTCCGGTCAGTTTAACGCATTTTCTGTTACCGGATTGAACAATGGTGTTATTGCGGCCTGGAAAGGGATGTACAAAGTTGTTGGACATTGTAACGTCACTATCAATTCCATAAAGGAAAAAGCACCAAGCACTATCCCTGCCGAAGATGTAAATGGTGCTATCGCCGAGGCCAAATTCATCCGTGCGTATGCTTATTATAATCTGGCTCTGTTATGGAGGGACGTTCCTATCATTGAAGATAATACATCACTGATAAATAACCCATTGGTTAATAGAAATCCGGCTAAAGATGTTTATCAGTTTATTGTTAACGACCTGACCTTTGCTGCGAAAAACCTTCCGTTAGTTAATGAGAAAGGTAGGGTTACCACATGGTCTGTACAAGGACTGTTGTCAAAAGTATATCTGACATGGGCAGGATTGGATTCGCAAGTTTCCGGTCAACGCAATCAGGCTCTTTTGGACAGTGCTAAACTATATGCAGGCACCGTATGTAAAAACAGCGGGTTGGAGTTAATGGCTGATTACGCAGAAGTTTTTAAAACCGTGAACAATGACAATCCTGAATCTCTATTCGCACTTCAATGGGATCCTAGTACTGCTGATTGGTTGTCGGGTAATATGTTGCAGATTTATTCTTCAGGTGGTATTGATATATCGGCGAATGGTTCAGCAGGTTGGTTTAGTATTGGACCTACTCTAGATATATACAACCAGTACTCTGCAAAAGACAGTGTAAGACGTAAAGCAACTTTTATGCTTAGGGGCGATTATTACCCTGAGTTAAATAGAGCCGGAGGCGGTTATACATACAAAGGTGATACAGGTCTGAAAAAACACATTATTGGTACGAATAAAGATAACAATGCCGCTACAATGACATTGACGTCTTCTTCCGAACATAATGCATTGTTGAGACTTTCCGATGTTTATTTAGTGTATGCCGAAGCCATTCTTGGCAACAATTCTACTACAACTGATGCTGTTGCGTTACTTTACTTTAATAAAGTGCGTACAAGAGCAGGTGTAGATCCTGTGACCTCTCTTGATGGGGATGTGATATTAAAAGAAAGAAGAATAGAATTGGCTGCCGAAGGTCAATATTGGTTCGATTTAGTAAGACTTTCATACTATAATTCGGCAAAGGCTATCTCTATTCTTAATAACGAAAAACGTGTTACATTCGGATATAATAAAGGAGTAGTAACTGAAAATAAGCCCGCGAATGTAATTACACAGGCTACGATTGGTACGTTTACATTGCCTATACCGTCAAAAGACGTAACAGCTAACCCCAAATTATTGGAGCCTTCAGTTCCATATACATTTAAAAATTAGGAATTATTTATGAAAAAGTTTAAATATAACCCAGTTCATAGTATTCTGCTTGCTTTTATGGCAGTTACTTTAATTATGATGTCCTCTTGTAAAAGTGAGGAAATAGGTTCACCGGTAATTACAAGCGTAAGATTGTATATTCCATCACCTAAAGATACTCTTATGAGTACCGGTAATCCTAAAACTGATTCTTGGTGGTATGTAAAAACAGGCCAATATGTGGCTATCGTTGGGCAAAACCTTCAAAATGCGCTTAGTATAAAATTCAATGGTGTAGCTGCTACGTTCAATAGTGCTTTATTTGCTCCGAACAGCGTTGTAGTGCCAATACCGGACATCATGTATTCCACAATTGATACTACCAAACTCTATACTGTAGAGTATGCAACAACTACAGGTTCAACAACGTTTTCGTTTAAACTTGGTCCGCTACCGCCGGTTATTACAGCTATTTCCGATGTATTTGCCAACCCGGGTGATTCAGTTTATATTTATGGTTCGAATTTATTTTTAATTCAGAGCTTTTCTTATGGTGGGACAGCAATTACCTCACCTAAGTTTAGTTATGATGGGTCTGCTATTGGTTTTGTAATGCCAAATCCGGCACCTACCTCCGGAGATGTATCAATAACGACAAAGAGCGGTACGGCTACTTTTCAAATACTTGCATTGCCAACCATTACCGGCATTTCTAACGAAAATGCCAGCCCCGGTGATTCGGTTTATGTTTATGGTACTTACCTTAAAAGTGTTCAATCATTTACTTTTTCCGGAGCTACCATCAGTTCTTTTGTATCAGCTACCAACGGAACTTCGATTGGTTTCATAATGCCTACTATAACTACTAGTGGACCGGCATCCATTACAACACCGTTTGGTACAGCCACTACCGCGTATAACGTGTATAATATTTATAATGTGCAGTTTGTGGCAGTTAAGGGAGGGACAACAAGTGTATTATGCAATATGGAATGGGGTGATTCGTTTGGTTGGCAATGGTGGGGAGGTATAGCATATACAACAGGCAATCCAGCATGGGGAGGCACCACCGATTTTAATGGTGTATTGGGTTCTAGCACCAATAGCCAGTTTGCGTATATGAAAACAGGTATTATGAAAAGTGGTGATGGAACATCGTATGATGGAAAATATAATTTCCCAATTGGTGCTGCCCAATGGATGCCTACTGCGAATCTTTCTGACCCTATAGATGACTGGGCAATTCAATTTGAAATAAGTGTAGGTAATGCCAAACCTTGGAATGGTGGTACTCTTTGCTTCGAAACTGGTCTTGCAGGTAGCTATATGGCTCGTTATGAACCCTGGCAAATTACTGCTTCGAGTACGAAAGCTTTCTCTACCAGAGGTTGGCAAACAGTGACCATTCCTTTATCTTCATTCCGAACTGAAGATACTAAACTCGGAAAAGGGAAAGGTGCTTCGGTTACGAGCTTAATCAATTTATTGGGGAGTACTGGTAATACAAGTTTGAATATTTATCTTCATAATTTCAGTACGTCTGCAACTACAACTGGTTTATATGGCGCATTTGATAACATTCGAGTAGTAAAAATAAAATAATAGAAATGGAAAAACTTGTGGATGTTCCACTAAAATTGGAGCATTCCACAGGTTTTATTACCAACAACAATATTTTTTATCAATAAATTGAAAGAACCAAAGAGGAAGCGATAATACCAGCTATCTTTTTGTCTATTTTAAATTAACAATAAAAACATATAATATAATGAAAAAAAAATTAATATATTCGATACTAGTTCTTTTGGTAACTAGTGTGTCTTTTTTCTCCTGTCAAAATGAGACTTACGTTCCATTAATGACTGTTTCAACCAAATCTATTTCATTTTCCGACGACTTGGATTCGTTGAATTTAGCACTTACTACTGATAATAAGTGGACTATTAGTTTTGATGATGCAACTATTCCTGATTGGTTACAGTTAAGCCAAACAAGCGGAAATAGCGGATCTTCTACTATCAAACTAAAATCGACCTCGCTTAATACCACAGGTGCTACTCGCCGGGCCATTGTTAGAATAACTTGTGATAATGGACAGGCAAGACGTATCAAGGTTTATCAAGCACCTAAAATCTATCCTTCGTATAATACATCACCTATCGCAGCTGATGCAACAGGCATGGGTAGTACAGCTACAGAACTGGTTGCAAAAATAAAATTAGGGGTGAATATCGGTAATACGCTTGAGTTGAATTTGAATCAACCCTATCCCACATTGGCATATATTCAGTTCTTAAAACAAACGGGTTTTAATGCTGTACGTCTGCCTTGCGGGTGGAACTCGCACAATGTCAATAATGGCAATAATTCTACGGCTAAAATACCCCAGGTATGGATGGATTCTGTAAAACAAGTTGTGAAATGGTGTGTGGATAATGACATGTATGTATTACTTAATATCCACTGGGATGGCGGCTGGCTTGAAAACAATTGCACTGTTCTTAAGCAGGATTCTGTAAACGCCAAGCAAAAAGCTTTTTGGACACAGATTGCTACAGCTATGCGCGATTTTGATGAACATTTGATGTTTGCCAGTGCTAACGAGCCTAATGCGCAAACTCCCGAAACAATGGATGTATTGCTTTCGTATCATAAAACATTTATCGATGCGGTTCGTTCTACCGGAGGTCGCAATACATACCGTACTTTAGTTCTGCAGGGAGATACAAAATATATTGATCCGAGTAATTTCCCGACCGATCCTACGCCCAATCGTTTAGCCTTCGAATGGCACAATTATTCTCCCACAAGTTTCACAATCTTGAATAAAGATAAAGAAGAAGGTGGTTGGGATAATGTACGTTTTTATTGGGGTGAGGGTAATCACTCCACTATTGAACCGGAGCGGAACTGTACATTCGGCGAAGAAGCTGATCAATTGAAAGACTTTCAAGCAATCAAAGCTCAATTTATTGATAAAGGGATTCCTGTACTTATGGGTGAGTACAGTGTTCAAAGATGGTCAGCAACTTCAAAATTTATTCCAAAAGAGCTGGATAAGCACAATGCATCGGTAGATGCCTGGTGGACATATCTCACCAAACAGTGTCTGGCTATTGGCGTTAAACCTTTTGCTTGGGAAACTGGTGGAGTTTTTGATAGAGTAAATAATGTAGTGAGGGATCAGCGCACGCTCGATGCCGTTATTGCCGGTAGTAAATAGGCAAAATCAAAAAATAATATTAATAACAAGCAAGTGGTTTAACCTCCACTTGCTTGATTTTCAAATACGAATATTAACTTTTCAAATATAAATAATTAACTTTAAAAAAAAACAATCATGAAAAAAACTTTTACTTTTCTTTTCGGCATCTTTTGTATGCTAAGTGTGGCTAATGCTCAAATGCTTTTTGATTTTGACACTACAAATGCAAATCAAGTTTTTAAAGAGGTATGGAATAATACTTGGCCAAATACAGCATTTGCAAAAGTTGCTAATCCAGATGCTACGGGGATTAATACATCTGCAAACGTAGGTAAATACACAGCTAACGGTGGTGCGGGTGCACAAATTAATTCTGATAATGTAGGAGACGCAACTATTGCAGGATTTGACTTTGCTACTAATCCATATTTAACTTTGAAAGTATGGGTAAATAAGCCATTAACTGTAAGTCTTGAATTTAAAAATAACGGCTATTATCCAGGTTTTGGAACGATAACCCAAAGCGTGACTACTGTTAACCAATGGGTAACAGTTGAATTTAATTGTAGCGCATTTGTTTCTGGTGGAACTTATGGTTGGGGAACTTATAATATAATTGGAGTGTCTTTTGACAAGGATTTATCTGGCGGAACTATAGCAAACGATGTTTATTATTTTGATGATATTAAACTATCAGCTGCTACTAGTATTACAACAGGTTTGTCGGCTGAAACAGCTGCAAAATTAGTAGTTTATCCTAACCCTGCTCATAATTACATCCTTACACCAAATGCTCAAAAAGTAGCAATAACTGATTTAAATGGACGCATTGTAAAAGAAGCTTTCAATTCAGCAAAAGTTGATGTTAGTTCGTTGGCAAAAGGAGCTTATATCGTAAAAGCTCAAATTGAAAACGCTACCAAAACAGGTAAGTTAATTAAAGAGTAATACTTAATAATGAAAAGCAGGTAAGTGGCTAAATTTATCCATTTACCTGTTTTTTTTGCAAATCACAATCTATAAAATCTATATCGTTTGAAAAATAAATACCTATTTTTAGCTCCTGTTAAGCGGAAAATCCGTTTCCTGATTATTGCTTTGGTGTTAACGATGTCAATGACATTGCGAGCACAGTTGCCAACCGCCCAGCAGCTTGCCGGCAAAATGAAAGTTGGGTGGAATCTGGGAAATATGCTGGAAGCAACTTGGATAAATTACTTTGCTACAACTAATCAGCGAACTATTGATTCCGTGAAAACTGCCGGGTTTAATACAGTCAGGCTTCCTGTGGCTTGGTTCTATCATTCCAATGCTGCCACTTACGTAATTGATCCAAATTGGCTTGCCCATGTGAAAGAGGTGGTAGACTATTGTATAAAAGATAGCATGTACGTTATTATTAACACCCATTGGGATAACGGATGGTTGGATGATCATATAAATGTAGGAGATTCGGCCAGCGTGAATGCCCGACAGCATGCGCATTGGACTCAAATAGCTAGTTATTTCAAAGGTTACAATGAACATCTGCTTTTTGCCAGTGCCAATGAACCCCCTGCAAAAGATGCAAACCAAATGTCAATCTTGTTGTCGTACCATCAAACATTTATAAATGCCGTTCGTGCTACCGGTGGAAACAACAGTTCCCGCACCCTTATTATTCAAGGACCTTCGACCGATGTAGATTTGACCTATTCCTTGATGAATACTATGCCGAAAGACCAGATAGCAAACCACTTGATGGTTGAAGTCCATTATTATACCCCATGGCAGTTTTGCCTTTTGAGTTCTGATGGAACTAATACTTGGGATCAAATGTACTATTATTGGGGAAAAGACAATCATTCAACTACCGATGCTTCCCGCAATGCAACTTGGGGCGAAGAAAGTGATATGGATAAATATTTAGGTATGATGAAAACCAAGTTTGTTGACAAAGGAATTCCCGTAATTATTGGAGAATATGGTGCTTTCAGAAAACAAGTACTCCCACCTTCTAATCAGGCACTTCATAATGCTTCTATAAAATCGTATTACAGATATTTTGTAAAATCTGCGATGAAAATGGGAATCATAACCTATTGCTGGGACACCGGGGGAATAATCAATTTCTCTACGGGAGCGACAAATGATAGAGATGTGTTAAGTTCTATCATGCAAGGAGCTAAAGATGTAACTACAGCCACTCCTGCATTTAAAGATGATGCTTTGGAATTATATCCCAATCCATTTACAACGACGATTAATATAAAAATTGATAATCCTAATGAAATTGATCGAATTACTGTTTTCGATATTATGGGGCGTCAGGTTGAAAATTTTGGACATTCGGAGGTAAAAAACTCATTAACGATAGGTTCATCTCTTCAACCAAATATGTATTTAGTTTGCGTGTATGGAACGAATTGGACGAAAACATTTAAGGTGGTGAAAAAATAGGTTTTACTCTTTATTCCCCTTTTTTTGTATTGAAGAGTATTTCGGAAGTGTTGGAAACTCCTTTTGGTAGGGGTTTTCAACTTCTGTTTTCTAATACGGGTTGATAACATACTTGCATCAAGTAGATTAATAAGTTGAAAATATATGAAGAAAATAGTTTTTATTTTAGCGATATTTGTAGTATTCCCAATCGTACTTTGCCATGCGCAACAACCTGTTCCTGCGAAGGTTGCTGATGGATTGTTACAGGGAGCGGTCGAAGATGGATTGACTATTTACAGAGGTATTCCATTTGCCGCACCACCTGTTGGCGATTTGCGTTGGCGTGCGCCGCAACCGGTTGTAAAATGGGACAGCATAAGATTGGCTACAAAATTTGCTCCATCTCCAATACAATCAGGAAATCCAGATGGTGGAAAAAGTGAAGATTGCCTATACTTGAATGTATATACTCCTGCAAAATCAGCCAACGAAAAACTTCCGGTGCTTGTTTGGATTTATGGTGGTGGTTTTAGTGCCGGTTCAACAGCTACTCCTTGGTATGATGGTAAAAAACTTGCTCAAAAAGGAGTTGTATTTGTCAGCATCGCTTACCGGGTTGGGCAATTGGGATTTTTAGTCCACCCCGAGCTGAGTTCTGAAAACACAAATCACGTATCAGGTAACTATGGTTTGCTCGACCAGATTGCAGCGCTTCAGTGGATTCAAAACAATATTGCCGCATTTGGGGGCGACCCGGGTAAAGTAACCATTTTTGGTGAATCGGCCGGAGCAATTTCTGTGAGCATGTTGTGTGCTTCTCCGTTGGCTAAAGGACTTTTCCGAGGTGCTATTTCACAAAGTGGAGGTTCATTCGGACCAACTCGTCCCACTTTGTATCCCGGCGAAAACATGAAAACCTTGAATCAAGCAGAGAATGAGGGGAAAGTCTACTTACAAAAAGCAGGAGTCACTTCCATAGCGGAACTTAGGAAAATTGATGCTGACAAGCTCCCTTCGGGTTGGGGACTGGGAAGCGCATGGCCTGTTGTTGACGGATATGTGATACCTGATGACCAGTATGAATTATATGAAGCCGGAAAATACAACGATGTTCCTGTACTTATAGGTTATAATTCTGACGAAGGATTGAGTTTTTTACCCGGAAAAATACCGAAGGAATTTATTGAAGCAGTTAAACTCAGGTATGGAAAATTTGCCGAAGCATTACTCGAAGCTTATCCCGTTGGAGAAAATACGATACCTAAAACAGCCCGCAATTTGACACGTGATGTCGCTTTCGGATGGCATAACTGGGTTTGGGCGCGGCTTCAGTCCGAAACCGGGAAATCTAAAGTGTTTTGCTACTATTTCGACCAACACCCCGATTATCCGGAAGGTTCACCCGATTTTGGGCATGGCTCGTCACATGCGCAAGATGTTTCGTACGTTTTCCAGCATATTGACCCAACGAACCCGCAAACGACGAAATCTGATCTCGAAATCTCGGAAGCAATGGGTATTTACTGGACTAATTTTGCTAAATATGGCAATCCGAACGGCAATGAAATACCTCAATGGAAGGCTTTCACTAGTGCCAATCATGCAGTAATGCATTTTGATAAAAAGCCGTATATGGGATATGTTCCCAGTGAGGAATCACTTAAAGTACTCGACAGTTATTTCAAGTGGCGGCGAACTCCTGAAGGGGAAGCTTGGGCTAAATAAAGCTGCTAATAGTAAATACAAGTTGCATTGTATTGATTTTGAGTTTCAAAAAATATTGTTTCTCAAATTGAATTGACAAATATTTGACTCAATGATACGTATTCTTAAAATACTAACAATTGGAGTAATTATGCTACAAGGATGGTCTGCTTCCGCTCAACGTAATCTTGTTTATAAAGATACCGTTGAGCCTCGAATTCGTGTGATAATTGATAATGATTTTGGCGGCGACCCTGACGGTTTATTTCAATTAGTGCATCATATATTATCTCCTTCTGTTGAAATAAAGGGCATAATCGGTTCGAGAAATTACGAAGGTGGTTTTTATGGTTCACCTTGTACTGCAACATATTCATGCAAGCAAGTGAATGAACTGTTAAGTGTGATGCAATTAACAGGAAAATTTAGGGTGTGTGAGGGAGGGAATTCTAGCTTGAAAGATATTAAAACGCCAGTTATTTCAGAAGGTGCAAAAGCTATTGTGCAAGAGGCCATGCGGGAAGATACTAAAATGCCTTTGTATGTGGTATGTGGTGCTGGTTTAACAAGTGTTGCGAGTGCATATCTAATGGAGCCTCGAATAGCAAAAAAGATTATATTGGTATGGATTGGAGGTGGAGAATATCCTGGATTAACAACAACTTCTCAGACAGAAAATAATCCTGAATATAATTTAGGAATCGATATAAAGGCCTGTCAAGTAATTTTTAATATTTCGGATATTTCAATTTGGCAAGTGCCCAGAGATACATATCGGCAAGCATTATATTCATATTCGGAATTAGTTTACAAAATCAAACCAAATGGTATTACCGGAAAATTTCTGGTTGGAAAGCTAGAGGATTTAATGAAAAAAGCGAAGGGTTCTCTTGGTGAAGTTTATATTTTGGGTGATAGTCCATTGGTTCTATTAACCGCATTGCAAGCTCCATGGAATGCTGAACCTTCATCCAGCAAGTATATAATGAAGTCTTCTCCAAAGGTTAATGATTATGGTTTATACGAGGAAACCAAAGGGAATCGTCAAATCAGAGTTTATACAAGTTTAGATACCCGATTGATTTTTGATGATCTGGTAGCGAAACTTGCTTTGTTTAAAATGAGAAATTAAAAAATGACGAATCAATTCAATAAAACAGACTCTTACATATAAAATTATATTCATGAAGAAATCTTTTACATATTTATTTGCAGCATTGTTTGTTACAATGTTTTTCTCGTCACAAAAAGTAGTGGCACAATACACCATTCCTGCCAAAATGAACTGGTGGTACGAATCTCGTTTTGGTCTATTTATCCATTTTGGATCATACTCCTATTTAGCTCAGGGCGAATGGGCTATGGCAGGGGGAATCTCGAAAACCGATTATCAAACCAATACTTCTGCCAAATTCAACCCCGTAAATTTTAATGCGGGTACAATTGCACACTTGGCAAAAAATGCAGGTATGAAATACTTGGTAATTACAGCCAAACATCACGAGGGTTTTTGTATGTGGGATACTCAAGTGGCGAGTTTTAAAGATGTTACAGGCACAAAACCTTTTGATTTACCCGGTTTTACTGCTTTCAAAACAAGAGATATTCTGAAGGAACTCAAAGATTCTTGCGACGCAGTGGGAGTTAAGTTTTGTTTGTATTATTCAATATTAGATTGGAATCACTCATCGCAGACAGGCTATAATTTCACTAAAATGAATAGCTTTGAAGCCCGAACTGCTTATATTGCCGATATGAAAGCTCAGTTAAAAGAACTGATTGACAAATACCATCCGGCAATAATGTGGTTTGATGGTGATTGGACCTATAATTCCGGTGCGGCAACGCTGTCTTCGTGGTGGACTAAGGCCGATGGTATAGATTTATATAATTACCTGACTGGACTTGATCCAAATCTCCTAGTCAACGAACGGGTTTTTAGAGGAGCCGGATTGGGCGACTGGATGTGTCCTGAACAAACAGTTCCAGCCACTCCCGAAAGCCGCCCTTGGGAAACGTGCCAGACCATGAATGGCTCTTGGGGTTATGTATCGTGGGATAATAATTATAAAACCACCAAAACTTTAATTCAGCAACTGGTTCAGGTTGTATCGAGAGATGGAAACTATTTGTTGAATATAGGACCAAAAGGAGATGGCACAGTTACATCACAATCAGTTACAATACTAAACGGTTTTGCCGACTGGATGAAAACATATAGCGAAAGTATTTATGGTACAACCCGTAGTCCGTTTTCGTTAGAACCTGCATGGGGTTTGTACACAAAGAAAGCCGGGAAACTATATACCCACGTTTTTTCGTGGCCAACAAACGGATTGTTGAAAGTGCCATCACTAACAAATACCATCAGCAAAATTTACTTACTGAATGACACTACAACATCATTGAACTATAAAGATAGCGTTGGATACATTCGAATTTCACTACCTGCCAATGCTCCTAATCCAAATAACTCGGTTTTAGTTGTCAAAGTTACTGGTGTTCCAACAGCATCTACGCAATATACTAAAGTTACAGGGGTCAGCCTATTGGTTCAGAGTGGATTAGCTAATATCCCAACTATTGGAGGTACTTTGCAACTGTCAACAATCGTAACGCCATCAAGTGCTACCGATAAAACTGTAACTTGGACTGTAAGCGATGCAACTATTGCTTCCATAAGTAATACCGGCTTGGTTACTGCAAATAAAGTAGGTTCGGTTACAATAACTGCCACAGCCAAAGACGGTTCTGATGTTTTCGGTCAACTACAGATTGCAGTTGGTTCAGGGGCGCAAAGTATAAATTTATTGCAAAATAGCGATTTTGAGACCCAAGGAGCTTGGACGGTAACACAATGCGATGTGAATGGAACAATCAACGCAACATTTGGAACAACCGGAACAGGACCTCAGGCTGGGGCGGCTAAATTTTTGGAACTTAAGTTCCCGGCAGCGGGAACTTCTTCGCAGGTATTTGTGTACCAGAAAGTTGTAATCAAAAGAGGTCATACCTACAAATTTTCGGCCGCAATGAAAGATGTATCTACATCATTAGCTGATGATTGGATTGGAATTGCATGGACAGATAAAAAACCGGTAGTCGATCAGGATATTGCAGAAACTGCAATTGCTACCTTCGGGTCATGGCAAACCTGCAATGGCAAAGGGTTTGATGGACTTGTTGAAACATCATGCGCTGCGCCAAGTCAGTATTTTAAAATTCCCACAACCCTTAGTTCGGATACCATTTATTTTGGTATAAATGTTGGGACTTATGGAGCTACAAGTAATATCGATTTGTATTTTGACAATGTAACCCTGACCGATTCGGTTGGTACAACTTCTGCAACTTTGAATCCAAAATCTTTCTCATTGAAAGTATATCCTAATCCGGCCAACAATGGAACTGTTGATTTAAAATATGAAAATTCATCTAATTTAACTAGTTACTCCTTGGCTGATATTTTGGGTAGAGTAAAACTTAAGGGCTCTTTTATGAATCAAATCACCCTAGATTTGAGGAATTGCAAACAAGGGATTTATCTAGTTAAAGTTGAAAATGATGGTAAATCGGAAGTACGTAAATTACTGTTGAATTGACTCAATCGAAGCGAAAGTAGCAGACCATCAAATATGTTTGGCTCATATAACTGACATATTTGTTGGAATTGGATACCGCAAACATGGTCTTCGAAGCTAACAGAATTGATAAGAGAGGCTATATATGCTCGGTCATAATTCAATTGAACAAACTATATGACCGAGCGTAATATAACTGATTATTTTATTCAATGGCAAAATAAACTATTCCAAATGATATTATAGTAGTGTATGTGAAACATAACGACCTTTAAATGTCAAATAAATTTAGTCTTTTTGCAGTAAAGTTCTGAGCATGGTTCGGGAGCAATTTTGAAAACGAACAATACCATAAGTGTGTTAGCCAAAAACAATAATATATTTAATAAAAATCACAAATGAAAAGATCCATATCTTTAGCGATAATTTTATTCGTCACAGCTACAGTCTGGGCGCAAAAATACCCTTTCCAGAATCCCAAGTTAAGTTCTGAAGAACGTTCAAAGGACTTAATATCCCACTTGACCGTAAGCGAAAAGGCAACGTTGATGTGTGACCAATCCGAAGCTATTTCGCGGTTGGGAATCAAAAAATTCAACTGGTGGAGCGAAGCCCTGCATGGCGTGGCTCAAAGCAGCGGTGTGACTGTTCTTCCAGAGCCAATCGGGATGGCGGCATCGTTCGACGATAAATTGCTTTATCAAGCATTTAATGCCGTTTCGGATGAATTCCGTGCCAAATATAACGATGCCCAAAAGAAAGGTCAGGAAAACCGTATGTTTCTGAGCCTTTCGGTTTGGACACCCAATGTAAATATATTCCGCGATCCTCGTTGGGGACGTGGGCAGGAAACGTATGGCGAAGACCCGTATTTATCCTCGCTTATGGGTATTTCGGTTGTAAATGGACTCCAAGGACCTTCCGATACAAAATATAAAAAACTGCTGGCATGTGCCAAACACTTTGCGGTCCACTCCGGTCCGGAATGGAGTCGGCATACGCTCAACCTCAATAACGTAAATCCACGCGATTTATGGGAAACCTACCTGCCGGCTTTCAAATCGCTGGTTCAAAAAGCCGATGTGCGTGAAGTGATGTGTGCTTACCAGCGGTTGGACGATGAACCCTGCTGTGGAAGTAACCGTTTGCTTCAGAAAATTCTACGTGACGATTGGGGATTCAAATACCTCGTTGTTTCCGATTGCGGAGCCATTGCCGATTTTTATTCAAATCATAAAGTATCATCCGACGATACTCATGCCGCTGCCAAAGGCGTTCTGGCCGGGACGGATGTGGAATGCGGGTTTGGTTACGCATTCGGAAAATTGCCCCAAGCCATAGAAAAGGGATTAGTCAGCGAAGATGAAATAAATAAACATTTACAGCGTGTTTTGGTTGGTCGTTTTGATTTAGGAGAAATGGATAACGATTCGTTGGTTTCTTGGTCGAAAATTCCGATGTCAGTAGTAAATTCCGAAGAACATCAGAAACTGGCACTTCGAATGGCACAGGAAAGTATGACTTTGCTGCAAAACAATGGCAATGTTTTACCCTTATCCAAATCAGAAAAGAAGATTGCAATAATCGGACCTAATGCTGATGAAAAGTCCATGTTGTGGGGTAATTACAATGGTTATCCGGCAAATACCACTACAGTTTTGGACGGGATAAAATCCAAACTCTCAGCCGATAAGATATTTTATGAAAAAGGTTGCGACCTTACCGAGGATATGATCACCGAAAGTATTTTTGGAAAATCTTCGTTTGATGGTAAAACAGGGATTAAGGCGACTTATTGGAACAACAAGGAGTTTCAGGGGACTGCAGTAGCCAATAAGCAAATTGTTAACCCTATACAACTAACTACGGCAGGCCAGCATCAGTTTGCCTCTGGTGTGAACCTTAAAGGATTCTCCGGCAAATACGAAACTGCATATAAAGCTTCACAATCCGAAGAGTTGGTCTTCAAACTGGAATATGCCGGAAAATGCCAGATACTTGTAAACCGCGATACATTGCTAAATAAGGATTCGTATCAGGCTGTTCCTTCCCGGATTCCATTCAAAGTGGAGGCAGGAAAAGAATATAAAATTGAAATCAGTTTTTCTGCGGTTTTTGACTGGGCAGATGCCAGTTTAAAACTTAATATTGGCAGAGAAATACCTGTTAATTATGATGAACAAATAGCCAAACTGAAAGGAATAGATGTGGTAGTTTTTGTTGGAGGAATTTCTCCTAAACTGGAAGGAGAAGAAATGCCTATCAACATTCCCGGATTTAAAGGTGGAGACCGCACCAATATCGACCTTCCGACTTCGCAACGCAAATATCTACAGGCATTGAAAAAAGCTGGCAAAAAGATTGTGTTTGTAAACTGTTCCGGTTCTGCTATTGCTTTGACTCCTGAAACCGAAAGTTGCGATGCCATCCTTCAGGCTTGGTATGGTGGACAATCCGGCGGACAGGCTGTAGCCGATGTCTTGTTTGGTGATTATAATCCTTCAGGTAAACTGCCTATAACGTTCTACAAAAATTCTAATCAACTGGGAGATTTTGAAGATTATTCAATGAAAAACCGTACTTACCGGTTTATGGACGATGCGCTGTTTCCATTTGGTTATGGTTTGAGTTATACTACTTTCAAAATTGGCGAAGCCCGGTTTAGTAAAACAGCTATTGCTGCAAATGAAACTATTCAGTTGACCGTGCCTGTAACCAATGCCGGCAAGCGTGATGGTGTTGAAGTAGTGCAGGTTTATATCCGCAAAGTAAACGACATTGACGGCCCGTTAAAAACGCTGCGAGGATTTAAACGTGTGGAAATTCCAGTAGGTAAAACCCAACAAGTTGCCATTGAACTGAACCCTTATTCTTTTGAATTTTTCGATTGGAGTCAGCGGAAGATGTTGGTGACTCCCGGAGAATATGAGGTTTATTATGGAAATAGTTCAGATGTGAAAGATCTGAAAAGTGCGAAAATAACAATTCGATAGCTGAAAAATAATAATTTTAAAATGCGTATAACATAAAAAAAAGTTATAGGAAATTTTTATTCTAGCTGGCATTTCACCAAAGGCTAAATCGAGTAATAACTCTAAAGAAATATTATAAACAAAATATTCATAAATCAAAATGAAAAACACAATGAGTAACAGATTACTACTATGTACTAAATTTCAGGCTAAAATTGTCAATCGTCAGTTTTTAGTTGTATTATTGGGTCTTTTCCTTTTTACAACAGGTTTGAAGGCACAGGGAGAATCCATTCAGGTTGGAACGACAACACGGCAAATGATTGTTTATGCACCAGCAGGCATTCAACAAAACAGCCCCCTTGTAATTTCCATGCATGGGATGAATCAAACCATGACCGATCAAAAAAATCAAACGCAATTTCAGTCGGTTGCAGCAACCAATAACTTTGTCCTTGTTTTTCCGCAATCTATCGGCTCTCAGTGGCAGTTATATGGAACAGCTGATACTGATTTTATTCTGGCTATTATTGATGAAATGTATAAACGTTACGGAATTGATCGTGACCGTGTCTACCTTTCAGGATTTTCAATGGGTGGTATGATGACTTATTATGCTGCAAACGTGATAGCTGATAAAATTGCGGCATTTGCACCGGTCAGTGGCTATCTTATGAGTGGACCTAATACCAATAGTTCACGGCCAATTCCAATAATCCATGTACATGGGATGGACGATGGCTATGTAACCTACAGCAATGTACAAAGCCATATAGATGCTTGGGTTAAAAGAAATGGTTGCCCAACAACGCCTGTGCTTACGAAACCATACCCTGCAAATGTATCTACGTCATTATCTTCAAAGAAATATTATGGAACAGGAAAAGAAGGTGTTGAGGTTGTATTTATAAGTGTTGCAGGTGTAGGGCACTGGTATTCTGATAATAACTGGAGTGCCGATGGAATATTCACCAGTCAGGAAATTTGGAACTTTTGCAAGAAATATTCTTTAAAAGACGGTGTTCCTGAATTCGTAAGTGCTTCGGTAACCGACAATAACACAAAGCAGATACAGGCGGTTCTGAATAAGTCAGTTGTGAAAGTAAATCGTTACACCGGCTTCACTGTAAAAATTGACGGCAATGCTGTAACCGTTGACAGCGTTGTTTTATGCGACACCAATAAAGTAGCAATCAACATAAGCCAAAGTATATTGAAAGACAATGCCATTACACTGTCTTACAGTAATGGAAATGTAGTCTCTACCAGTCTTGGAAAAAATATGCTAAACGTTACCGATAAATTGGTCGACAATATGCTTAAAGGAGCTTCTCCACAAATAATTGAGGTTACAACCAATGTAAACGGTAATGCACTTTTAGTGAAGTTTAATAAGAAAATGCAGTTACCTTCTGATGTTTCTGCTTTGGCTCTAAATGCACAATACAACGGGCAAATAAGTATCTCGGTTCAACAAGGTCCATTTTTCAATAATGATTCCACCACATTGTCATTTCCGTTGGGGAATCCGGTTTATCGGGATTATACGCTTTCGCTCACTTATTCTGGCAACAACATTATATCAGCAGATAATGGTTTGATGAAAACGGTTACTGATTTCCCCGTAACGAATAATTCAAATGGTCTGCCAGTGCATGTTAATTCTGGAAAAATTGGTGCCGATGGCATCATACTTTCATTAGTGTTTTCCAAAGCAATGGCACTAACATCTGCTCAATCAGGATATTTCACTCTAGCTTTAAACGGAAAAAGTGTTACATCTTCCGGCTATTCTGTGTCTAACAGTACCATTCAGCTTACATTATCGAAATGTGTGCATTATGGCGATTCGCTTAAAGTAAGCTACATACCAAAAGGTATAACGGCAGCCGATAAAGGGTTATTGGATGGGTTCAGCAACCTTGCCATTGCCAATCAGGCAAGCGCACCGGTATGGAAAGCAATACCCGCCAAAATCGAAGCCGAAAATTTCACCTTTAAATCGGGAATGCAAGCAGAAACAACCACTGATGTTGGCGGTGGACAGAATTTAGGGTATATAGGTGACGGAAATTGGGCAGAATATGCCATAGAAAACGACACGTCTAATACAGAATATCAAATTTCATTCCGTCTTGCAGCAACAAGTCTCGGTGGTCTGATTAATTTTTATATTGACGATAAAAGTGCGGGTAGCGTTTCTGCGCCAAATACCGGTGATTGGCAGATTTACCAATCTGTTGTTACTAATATTAACATGAGTCTAGGTAAACATTATTTAAAAGTCGTTGCGACAAAATCCGGATTCAACTTTAACTACATGGATATTCAAGAAATCAAAACAGGTATCAGTAATATAACTGATGAGAAAGTAACTATTTATCCAAACCCAGTTTCTAACGAATTGGTCATAAACTCTGCAGATTTTCAGCATAATAAAATCGAGATTCTCGATGTGATGGGTAAAATGGTAAGCAGCAGGGTAACAGCAGGAGAACCTGTTTTGCACCTCCCTGTTCATTTATCTAACGGAATGTACTTTGTGAAAATAAGCAATGAAACGCAATATCAACTTAAGAAATTTATGGTAACCAATAACCAAAATTGATATTTATATATGCAATCTAAACAGAAATTTGTGAGATTTTTGTGCCTCTTTTTTTTATTGTCGATAATCCATATTGATGGAAACGCTCAAAATTCACAACAGGTCAACACATCAAAAAGAGCCAGAGATAATTTTGATTCTTCTTGGCTATTCCACAAAGGCGACATTGCTATTAAGCGTGCAGTGAAAGCCGGCGGCTATGGAGGCTTAACCGATGTGAATGTGAAAGTTGAAACAAATAAAGAAGCCGTCGTTGCTTATACCGATGTCGATAAAGCTGCTACCTTCAAACCCGAAGATTGGAAGGAAGTAAATCTTCCGCACGATTGGTGTGTGGAGGGAACTTTCGTGAACGATAACTCAATTGGAAGCGCACCTGCTGTTAGCGGGTATTTGCCCGGTGGAGTAGGCTTTTACAGAAAAGAATTTATAATACCGGAAAGTGATAAAGGGAAGAAAATATCTATCGAATTTGACGGAATTTTCAGAAATAGTACCGTTTGGGTTAATGGTCAGCTCATGGGGAATCACCAAAGCGGCTATACACCTTCAAACTATGATTTGACTGACGTTTTGCGTTACGGCAACGAAGGCAAAAACGTTATTCTTGTAAAGGTGGATGCAACCGAATACGAAGGTTGGTGGTACGAAGGTGCAGGCATTTACCGACATGTTTGGCTCAATAAAACCGACAGACTCCATGTTGACCGTTTTGGGACTTATGTTACAACACCTTCAATTTCAATTGATGAAGCTTTAGTAAGCATAAAAACTACACTTAAGAACGAGTATAAAGTGGCTAAGAATGTTACACTTGTTTCGAAAATCGTTGATAAAAAAGGAGTAGTACTTGACACAAAAACAACATCTCAGGCAATTGAGCCTTTTAGTTCAACAGAAATAGCACAAAAAGGAGCTATTCAAAAACCATTGTTATGGTCGCCTGAAACGCCGAATCTTTACAAAGTCCTGACTGAAGTCTCTGAAAACGGAAATGTCATCGATACGTATGAAACCACTTTTGGTGTTAGGACAATTGAGTTCAACCGCAACGGATTCTTTCTCAACGGCAAACTATATCCGGTGAAAGGTACCTGCAACCATCAGGATTTCGCGGGTATAGGGGTAGCACTACCCAATAAAATAAACTTGTATAAACTAAAACTGCTTAAAGAAATGGGAAGCAACGGTTACCGTTGTTCACATAATCCTCCTACACCTGAATTGCTTGATATGTGCGACAGCATTGGACTGCTTGTGTTGGACGAAAACCGTATGTTGTCGAGTAGCGAAGATGGGATTAAAGATTTGAAAACCATGTTGTACCGGGATCGTAACCATCCATCCATTTTTATGTGGAGCATGGAAAATGAAGAATGGATTCAAGGCACGGTTATGGGTGCAAGGATACTCGAAACTTTGGTGGAGACTACTCACCAAATTGATCCAACCCGGAAGGTGACCGCCGCCATGAATCACGGTCGCAACGATGGTGGTTATAGCGATGTGCTGGATATAGTGGGTTATAATTACGGCGATAAAAAATTGGCGTATGTAAAAGACCATGTAAAATATCCTAACCGAATTGAGTTTTGTACCGAAACAACCAGTTTCATTTCAACACGTGGTGAATATCAAAATGAATGGGGAAAAGGATATGTTTCAAATCTCGGATTATGGCAACCCGAATGGGGACCACTACCCGGCGAAGATTGGGCTGATAACGTAAAATATCCGTACCTTGGAGGACTTTTTGTTTGGACAGGCTTCGATTACCGTGGTGAGCCTACTCCATATCAATGGCCGTGTGTCACCTCTCATTTCGGATTTATGGATATATGCGGTTTCCCCAAAGACGGGTATTATGCATACAAAGCAGCTTGGACAAACGAACCGGTGGTGCATATTTTCCCGCATTGGAACTGGCCGGGGAAAGAAGGCGATAGCATTAAAGTGCATTGCTACACCAATTGTGATGAAGTAGAGCTGCTCCTCAACGGCAAAAGCATAGGAAAGCAAAAAGCAGTTCCTTACACTAAACTGATTTGGTCTTTGATATATAAACCCGGAAAACTTGAAGCCCGTGGCTACAAAGCCGGAAAACTGGTAACCAAAGATATTGTGGAAACAACTACTGCTCCTGCACAGGTTGCTTTATATAGCGATGTAAATACCCTCAAAGCCGATGGCTGCGATGTGGCTGTTATCAAGATTGCTATTAAAGATGCCAAAGGTAGAGTTGTTCCAACTGCTAATAACTTAGTGAAGTTCTCAATTGAAGGACCGGGTCGAATAATCGGAACTGGAAACGGAAATCCAAGCAGCCACGAACCGGATAAAGCCAGTCAGCGTATGGCTTTCAACGGGTATTGCATGGTTTTGGTACAGTCGGACAGACAAGTAGGAGAAATTCGCCTTAAAGCAGTTTCAGACAAGCTGAAGGGAGCGGAAGTGATTGTTCATGTTAAATAGGATGTTGCAGTTTTAGAAAATATATTTAGCCTAAAACTCTACAATATAAGGTTCAGCGGGGCATGGGCGGAAGTCCATCTCCGCTGTATATCAGGCTCGGATGATTAAGGTGGCCTAAAAATAAATGGTGGTTGGTAGAGCAATCACCTTTATGATTTAGTCTAAGGAGTAGAAATTATAATATTGTAAAAAAAGGAATTATGTTAATAAGCGTGAGAGTATTGGCGGTGATTTTGTTTGTTTTAGTTGGTGGAAATCTTTTCAGCCAAAACAAAATTATTAGCCTTTGGGAGGGTAAAGTACCTGGAGGAATCCCAAATTTGAGTTACAAGGAAACGGTTGATTCTGTAAGCTGGATTAAAGTAAGGTTTGTAACCAATCCTACACTTGAAGTGTATCCGGCGCCGGCAGAAAAAAATACAGGCACTGCTGTGGTAATTTGTCCCGGCGGAGGTTATTACGGGTTATCATTCATCGGAGAAGGTTCGCAGATTGCCAAATGGTTGAACACTCTTGGCGTTAATGCCTTTGTATTAAAATATCGTTTGCCCGATGATGTGATAATGAAAAACAAGACCATAGGCCCGATGCAGGATGGGCAACGGGCTATGCGAATTGTGCGCAGCCGTGCCAAAGAGTGGGGCATCAATCCTCATAAGATCGGGATAATTGGCTTTTCGGCTGGAGGGCATTTGGCTTCTACCATTTCCACACATTTCCACGAGAAGGTATATGAGTCTTCGGATACCACCAGTGCACGTCCCGATTTTTCGCTGCTAATTTATCCGGTGATTTCTATGGATTCTACAATAACCCACATGGGATCTCGACAAAGTCTATTGGGCAACAACCCAACCCCGGAATTAGTAAAACATTTCTCGAATGAACTTCAGGTAACCGCCAAAACCCCGCCTGCATTCATGGTTCACTCTATTGACGATGGGTTAGTACCGGTACAAAACAGTATTAGATATGCATTGGCAATGCATGAGCATGGCGTCACTTGCGAATTACATATTTATGAGTATGGCGGACACGGATACGGTTTGGCTCTATGGGGCGGAACCCATTCGGCTTGGCCCGAAGCTTGTCGTAAATGGCTTGAAGAAAACGGTTTTTTAATGAATAGCAAAAAATAATTATTGCAGATAATGCTTTTTATAACCTTTCAGAATGACAGCGGCAGTTAAAATTAAACAACAAATAATGAAGTTGAATGTCGCGCAGTCGTTGGTCATTGAACGGATTGATATAACAACCAATAAATAAAATGAACAAGTACGTAATACAAATTCTATTGGCTTTACTTCTTGTAAATACAGGTCTTTTTGCACAGCCTGTGACCGAAATCAATCAGGATCTGCTAAGCAAGCCCTGGACTGCAAAATGGATTTCATATCCGGATAATTCAAATACGGATTATGGAGTCTATCTATTCAGAAAAGAAATCTCAATTAATTCAAAGCCCGACAAGTTTATTATACATGTGTCGGCAGACAATCGCTACAAGCTATATATCAATCGTGTATACGTTTGTAACGGCCCTGCCAGAAGTTATTTATTCAAATGGAATTTTGAGAGTATAGATATTTCGTCTTATCTTCATACTGGCAAAAATATTATTTCTGCCATAGTCTGGAATTTCGGATGGCAGCGTCCTTTATCCCAAATGTCTGGGCAAACAGGGTTTATAATTCAGGGAAATACGAAGGAAGAGAATATCATTAACTCAGATAATAGTTGGCTCGTTTTTAAAAATGCGGCGTACAAGCCTCTTTCGGAAAACATAAATCAATATTATGCAGCCGGACCAGGCGAGGAGTTCAATTGTGAAAAGTACCCCTGGGCCTGGATGGATAATGATTTTAATGCAGCTGGGTGGAAACAAGCTCAGGTGGTGGAAACAGGGAATCCTGTTGGTTGTGTGGGAGAATGGGGAGGCCCTTCAATCCATTTACTTTCACAAAGAGAGATACCTTTAATGGAAGAAAAAGAACAGCGATTTTTTAAAATTCGCCGTTCTGATATTACCAACATTCCGGCAGGGTTTCTGATGGGCAAAACACCAATCACTATTTCAGCAAATTCGAAAGTAAAATTACTTATTGACCAAAATGTATTAACAACAGCATACCCTGTACTAAATTTCTCGAAAGGAAGAGATAGCAAAATAAAACTTACTTATGCAGAAAGCTTGTTTGATAGTATTGGAAATAAGGGAAACCGGAACGACATTGAAAATAAGCATATAATTGGTAACTCTGATGTTATCATTTGCGACGGTGCAAACAATCGGATATTCCAAACATTGTGGTGGTGGACTTTCAGATATATTGAAATGGAAATTGAAACAAAAGATGAACCGCTTGTTTTGAATGATTTCTATAGCATTTTTTCAGCATATCCTTTAGCAGAAAAGGCATCGTTTAGTTGTGATAATTCTCAGCTAAAGGATATCTGGAATGTTGGTTGGCGAACCCAACGCTTATGTGCGAACGAAACTTTCTTTGATTGCCCATACTACGAGCAACTTCAATACATTGGAGATGCCCGGATTCAGGCATTAGTTTCGACCTATGTTTCTGGAGATTCCCGCTTGACAAAAAATGCAATATCTGTTTTGCACGAGTCGCAATTGCCAATGGGGATAACACAAAGCCGGTTCCCAAGTAACCAAGTCCAAATTATTCCAACCTTTTCGCTGGTTTGGGTTACAATGGTCTATGATTATTGGATGCTAAATGATGATTCTACTTTTGTAAAATCGATGATTCCCGGTATGCAGGAAACACTCAACTGGTTTAGAGACCGCATTGACTCAAGTGGTATGTTAGGCCCTGTTGAATGGTGGGATTTTGTAGATTGGGTTAATGCAAAAGGATGGGATAATGGTAATCCGCCTGCTGCCCATACCGGTAATTCGTCTATACTCAGCTTGCAATATGTTTACACATTGGAAAAAGCGGCAGATGTTTTCGATGGATACAACATGCATGATATGGCTGTTGAATATAGGAGTTTGGCGGATAAAATTAAAAAAGCTGTTTTTGAAAAATGTTTCAATCCGGTTAAAGGATTGATTGCCGATTCTCCTGAAAAGAATACTTTTAGTCAACATGCTAATATTTTGGCCATTTTAACTAATACATTTCCGAAAACAACAGATAAAGCTAAAATAGTTAGTGCCATTCTTAACGACAAAGATTTGGCACAATGCACCTTATATTTCAAATTTTACTTGTTCGAAGCACTACTGAAAGCCGGGCAGGCCGACCAATTTACAGCAGCATTAACTCCATGGAGAAAAATGGTGGATACCGGTTTGTCTACTTTTGCCGAGACTCCCGATCCTACACGTTCTGATTGTCATGGATGGAGTGCCTCGCCGGTTTATTACTTTTTATCTTTGGTAAGTGGCATTAAACCAAATACTCCAGGCTTTAAATCCGTAAGGATAGAACCTTATTTCGGGAATTTGAAAAATATTGATGCAATCATGCCCCATAAGCTTGGTACAATTCATGTTAAGTTGCAAAAAGACAAGGAAAATCGTGTTAGTGGTGAAATTATTTTATCAACTCATTTAGGCGGGGTTTTCATTTGGAATGGCGTTCAGAGGCAACTAAAAGAAGGTATAAATAAGATTGATATTATAAATTAAGTATGTCTAAGTCAACTAATGTGGTAATAAAACTCCTATTGGGAATCCTATTTTCCTCAATGAATTTTCTTTATGCCCAAAGTCTTCCCGATTGGGAAAACCCCGATGTTAATGGTATTAATAAAGAAAAACCACACGCGTATGGTTTTCTGGCATCCGAAAAGGCAAGCAACCTCACGGTTCAATCGCTTAACGGTATCTGGAAGTTCAAATGGTCACCCGATCCCCAATCACGGCCAATGGATTTTTATAAGGAGAATTATTCTACAGAAAATTGTGACGACATTCTGGTTCCGGGAAATTGGGAACTTCAGGGATTTGGAACACCGATTTATACCAATTTTACCTATCCGTTCAAGCGCGATCCTCCAAAAGTTACAAGTGAACCGGAAAAATCTTATACAAGCTTTCTTCAGCGAGATCCGGTGGGTAGTTATATTACAAGCTTTAGTATTCCTGAAAACTGGAACAATAAACAAGTATTCATAAACTTCGGTGGAGTGCAATCTGCCATGTATGTTTGGGTAAATGGCAAAAAAGTCGGCTATAGCGAGAACTCCATGTCACCTGCCGAGTTCGATATAACAAATTTCATCCGTAAAGGTGAAAATAAACTGGCTGTTGAAGTGTATAAATGGTGCGACGGAAGCTATCTCGAAGATCAGGATATGTGGCGTTTAAGTGGAATATTCAGAGATGTGGATCTTATAGCCCGTCCCAAAACCTATATCAGCGACTTTTTTGTGAAAGCTGTGCCGGATAATTCGTTTGACAACGCTAATCTTTCTATAGACCTGAATATCGATAACCGCTCAACCCAAAATACTCACGGATTGCACGTGGATGCTGAAGTTTCAGGATTTTCTGCACAAGGCGATAGGATCGATTTCTCATTTACAGGGAAAGTTCCTGTGGTTCAAAAATCAAAACAAGCATCGCTCGAATTGAAATCATTGATAAAACAGCCCAGACTTTGGTCTGCCGAAACACCGGATTTATATCATCTTACCTTAAAACTCAAAGACAGTAAGAATGAGATTGTTGATAAGGCTGAATGTTATTTTGGAGTTCGTAAAATCGAAGTTCGGGGCGATGTATTTTACATCAATGGCAAAGCCGTAAAACTCAAAGGAGTGAACCGCCACGAGCAACATCCGCGTACAGGTAAACATGTGAGTCGGAATACGATGATCCGCGATCTAGAATTGATGAAGCAGGCCAATATCAACATGATACGTACCTGCCATTATCCTGATGATCCCTTGTTTTATGAACTTTGTGACCAATATGGTTTTTATGTAATGGACGAAGCAAATCAGGAGTCGCATGGTTTTGGCATTGGAAATAAGGAGATTGGCGATAACCCTGTATGGAAAAAATCGCACGTGGAAAGGGCTGTTTCATTGGTACAGCGTGATAAGAACCACGCCTGTGTTATTTTCTGGTCGATGGGAAATGAAGGTGGTAGCGGACAAAACCTAATAGCAATGGATGATACCGTGAAGAAACTTGATCCAAGTCGATTGGTCTATTCTGATACAGAGCGTAGTATTTCAGCTATTTACGATGATGGTTACCTGCATCCAGCCGATTTGAAAAAGTTAGGGGAAACCATAAAAGACAAACCGGTCTTTATGCGTGAGTATCTTCATGTGATGGGTAATTCGGGTGGAAATCTTCAGGAATACTGGGATGTAATTTATGCGGATTCAAGCCTTACTGGAGCAGCTATTTGGGAATGGGTAGATCAGGGTTTGGCAAAGAAAAAGGATGGTTCACAGCTGAAACTCACTGAACATCCTGATGATTATCAACTGAAGGACAATGAATTTTGGGCTTACGGTGGCGATTTTGGTGATCAACCAAACAATGGGAATTTCTGCATCAAAGGGTTGGTTTCCTCCGACAGAAAGCCATATCCTCACTATTATGAGGTTCAGAAGGTTTATCAACCTATTGTGTTTAAACTATTAAATAATAAGGACATAACAATAGGAGTTACAAATCATTTTGATTTCCAGACGCTTTGCAACTTCGATTTTGAATACGAATATACGTCTAACGGCAAGTCGATACAAAAGGGCAAGTTCTGTTGCGATACCATTTTGCCGGGGACAACTTCAAGCATAGTACTTCCTTCGCCACAAGCGGTTGATACGACTTCCGCCGAAATATGTCTGAATATTTATGCTAGACTCAAAACTGCAACCTTATGGGCAGAAGAGGGCTTTTGTATTGCCCGTGAGCAGTTTGTTGTTAAACCATATGCGTGGACAAAAGTATTGCCAGTCGAGAAACAGGTAATTGTAACAGAATCATCTGCACAAATTGAACTAAAAACGGAAAAAATGACCTTTATCCTCGATCGGAAAAATGGTTCATTGGTCAGTTGGGAAGTTAACCAGCAAGAATTGCTGAAAGGCAAGCTCGAACCCTATTTCTGGAAAACGCCGAACGACAATCAAAAGCATAGTGGGTATACGGAAGAATTGGGCAAATGGAAGAAAGCAGCAGAAAACAGGGTGGTTAAGAACGTTGCTATATCCAGACAAGACAATATCGTATCCGTTAAGTTTGATATGAGTTTACCAACCATTGGTGCAAACTATACGCTGGATTACCAATTAAACGGTAAGGGAGAATTACAAGTCGAAGCGACATATACACCTCTGTGCGATACCATTCCTCTGATCCCCAAATTTGGCATGAGGGTTCGTATTCCGGAAACTTATAGTACCATCGACTGGTATGGCCGTGGCCCTTATGAAAATTACTCCGACCGCAAAACAGCTTCTTTGATTGGCTTATACAATTCCTCATTAAAGAATTTTATTACCAATTATCCAGCGCCACAAGATAATGCAAATCGCTGCGATGTCCGTTGGTTTTCTTTAAGCACCCCAAATGATAATACTCTTAAAATAACTGGTTTGCAGCCACTAAATTTTCGAGCATGGCCTTATACAGAGGATGATTTGGAAAACACACGGCACGACTACCAGCTTCCAAAGCGTGATTTTATTAACCTGAATATTGATTTGAATATTCACGGGGTTGGTGGCGATGATACCTGGGGCTCTAAAACAATGGAAAAATATACCAATCCCGGGAATAAGCCATATCACTTTGGTTTTATTATGGAATATATTGGGAAGCAGTAGCTTATTCAAAAATGAATCATAAAGCAAATTCAAATAATCAATAATAATTTAATCATTACATTATGAAAATACAAAAAAATCATGCAAGAATATTCTGGTTAATAGGATTATTCCTATTAACCACAAATACATTTTCAGCAAATCCGAATTTTTACATATTCCTTTGCTTTGGACAATCGAATATGGAAGGTCAGGGAGCAATTGAAACACAAGACAGAACTGTAGATAGTCGTTTTAAGGTTCTTCAATCGCTGGATTGTTCAGATACTGGCAGAAAGTCGGGTACGTGGTATACAGCTGTCCCTCCGTTATGTCAATGCGCCACGGGCTTATCACCTACCGACTATTTTGGAAGAACCATGGTTGCTAAACTTCCTGACAGTATTACGGTTGGTGTAATTAATGTTGCTGTTGGCGGCTGTGACATCAGGCTATTTGATAAATATCTTTATCAGAATTATGATTCAACTTTTCTTGATGAATGGTATTTATCCAAAGTAAGAATGTACGACTGGAATCCACGTAAACATCTTATCGATCTGGCTAAATTGGCACAAAAAGATGGCGTTATTAAAGGCATCCTTTTACATCAGGGCGAAGCAAATACAGGTGATACAAATTGGCCATCGTATGTAAAAAAAGTTTACAATGATTTGTTAACTGATCTTTCGTTAAAGGCTGATTCAGTCCCACTTTTATCCGGAGAAGTTGTGTATACCGGTGTTTATTCAGCTATGAATCCCATTATCAGACAACTTCCTAATACTGTTCCTACAGCACATGTCATTTCTGCAGCCGGATTGGACGGGGATTGGGCCCATTTTAGCTCAGCAGGATATAGAACACTTGGAATGAGATACGCAGCAGCAATGCTTCCTTTATTGGGTAGTAAAGCAAAAGTCCTTGAACCGGAGGCTTATAATTTTGAAGCTGAATGTTCAACTGTTGGCAGCAATTGGAATGAAATTCACGATGTGAGTGCATCAAATAATAACTATCTAACAATTAAGTCTGGATTAAATAATACTACCGAAGCACCTACAGATAGCGCAAATGTTATTTATTTCGATTTTACAGCAAAATCTGACACAACTTTTTTTGTGTACGCTCGATTGAATTGTCCAACAACTAATAAGGATTCATACTGGGTAAAAATGGACAATGGACCGTTTGAGTACGTTGATAATTTAACTACAAGTGTGTGGAAATGGCTAAAGTTGAAAAGTTATAATCTGAAAGCTGGCAACCATACTTTTGCGATTGCCAATGGCGAAGAAGGGGCTAAACTTGATAAAATATGCATTTTAAATAATGACATTGTTCCAACCGGAATGGGCGTTCCAGCTATAAGAATTTGTAACAATACAGTGTATAAAGTACCCGGCAAAATTGAAGCAGAATTATTTTTAGACCAAAATGGTATTGTAACTGAAAATACCGGAGACACCGGTGGCGGTTTAGATATAGGATACATTGATACCAACGATTGGCTGGAATATTCCATTAATGTTGCATCAGATACTGTTTATAACGCTACTTTTCGTTGCGCTTCTCCTGGTACAGGTGGGGCTGTTTCAGTATTAATCGATGGTGTGAAAATAAGCACAGTTTCTTTCACTGGAACAGGAGCATGGCAAACGTATAAATCATTTTCGAAGGATATACCTTTAAAAGCAGGGAAACACATTTTGAGATTACTTGTAACTACAGGAGGGTTTAACTTTAATTGGTTCATGTTTGAAAAAAAAACTTTATCAGGAATTAAAGATATAAATGAAAGTGGCCTGTCTGTTTTCCCAAATCCCACAAATGGTGTATTGAATATTGAAAGTGGTGCATTCCAGTTTAACAAGATAGAAATTGTTGATTGTACGGGGAAAAGTGTATATTCAAAAAATGTTGACCCTGCAAAAAGTATCAGTTTCAACCCATGTTTACAGAAAGGAATTTATATTTTAAAGCTAAGCAATAATACGCAGACTAAAAACTTCAAAATCGTTTCGATCAAGTAAGATTATAAACCAATGAAAAGAATTTTAGAAATTATCTTTGTTATTTCAATTGCAATATTTGGCTTAAATGCCCAAACTAAAAAATTGCAGACAAAATCAAGTGCTGAACCGTATTTATTGCCACCGTTTCCTTCGGTGCCTGCAATATTACCACAAGACAGTGTTACAATGGGTGACTGGAAATCGTTTCCCGAAATGAAGTTGAATATTCCTATTGCATCCGGACCATTCGAACCAACTTGGGAATCCATAGAAAAAAATTATCCGGGTGCACCAGCATGGCTTCGCGAGGCTAAGTTTGGTATTTGGGTTCACTTTGGGCCACAAGCGGCAGGTGAAAGCGGCGACTGGTATGCCCGAAAACTTTACGTAGAAGGTACTACTGCCTATAAAAATCACCTCAAGAAATACGGTCACCCATCCGAATCAGGGTATAAGGAAGTGCTTCGCGATTGGAATCCATCAAAGCTTGACCCGGCTGCGCTTACAAAAATTTACCAAGCTGCCGGTGCCCGTTTTTTGATGATTCAAGGGGTGCATCACGATAATTACGACATGTGGAACTCAAAGTATCAACCTTGGAATTCCGTAAATATAGGTCCAAAGCGCGATATAATCGGAGAGTGGGCGAAAGCTTGTCGTGCCAATGGAATGCATTATGGAGTAACATTTCATCACGAATATACCTGGTGGTGGTGGCAAACGGCTTTTGGTAGTGATAGAAATGGCGACAAAAAGGGTGTGCCTTATGATGGAAACCTGACTCTTGCCGATGGCAAAGGTAAATGGTGGGAAGGATATGATCCACGTTTGCTTTACGGCATTAATTTGCGCGAATACAAGGGTGTAACTGCAACTGCTTACTCACCATGGTCGCCTCCACCGGCAGGCATATTCACCAATCACCTAGATTATGCAAAGTGGTATGCAACAAAGTGGGCGTTACGGATGATGGATGAGGTACAACATTACGACCCTGATTTCATTTATACCGATGGTACGGTACAAGGTCCTTTTACTGGTGATGGAACCGGAACAGGTCTAAAAGCCGATGCCATGCAAACGGTTATTGCCGATTATTATAACCGTACGCTCAAAAAACGTGGTGAGGTGAGTACTTTCAGCATTGTGAAATTCCGGGAAAAAACCAATGGCACAGTAAACACCGAGGAATTTGGCGTTCCGGCTGACATCAAAACCAATCAGCCATGGATTGCAGAAATTGCAGTTGGTGACTGGTTTTATGCACCGGGCTTTACCTACGATTCGGGAATGATGATTCGCTACATTATCGAAGCTATTGCTCGTGATGGTAATGCAGCTATATGTATTTCCATTTTGCCTGATGGCTCGTTAGACGAAGGCAGTATGAAAATGTTGAAAGAAGTTGGTGTTTGGATGAAGTGTAACGGAGAAGCTGTTTACGGAAGCCATGCATGGATTATTCCAAGTGAAGGCGAACAAGTCAACGGCAAGTTGAAAATGCTTCCAGGTGGTGCGTTGAGTCGCAGACATGCAGAATTCAAGTTCAATGCTCAGGATATTCGTTTTACGGTTGGTAAGAATGGCGCGTTCTACGCATTTTGTATGAACGTACCTGCTCCGGGAACTCAATTGAAAATCAAATCGCTGGGTACAGATGCGAAGAAATTCAACAAGCCGATTAAAGACGTGAAATTGCTTGGATATAATGGCAAATTGCAATGGAAATTGGAAGCCGATGGACTTGCTATTACTTGTCCGGCGAAAATGCCTTTTGCAACGTCAATCGTGTTTAAGGTGGAATAAAAACCGAAGGATTTTGTTTGAAAATTGCTTAGAAATATAAATGTAACAAAATGAACAGCTTAAAATCACACAAGAAATTTTATTTTGCAAAACAAATAGTATTCGTTTTCATACTAGTTGCAAGCTCATTTTCAGCCTATGCGCAAAATGGCATTGAAAGAAAACAGTTATTTGACTATGACTGGAAATTCTATTTAGGTGATACTTCTGATGCAAAAGCTAACGATTTCAAAGATGATAGCTGGCGTAAACTCGATTTGCCTCACGATTGGAGCATTGAAGGAAAAGTAAATCCTAAAAATCCGACAAAAGGTGCAGGAGGATATTTCCCTACAGGGATAGGCTGGTATCGGAAAACCTTTCAGGCACCCGATGCGTGGAAAACTGAGAAAATAGCTATTTATTTTGAGGGTGTTTATATGAATTCCGAAGTCTTTATCAACGGAAAATCACTAGGTATTCATCCGTATGGTTACACATCGTTCAGTTACGACCTTACACCTTATCTGAATTTCGGAAAACAAAACGTAATTGCTGTGCGGGTCGACAATTCGCAACAGGTAAACAGTCGTTGGTACAGTGGCTCAGGTATCTATCGCCATGTTTGGATGATGGTAACCAATCCGGTACATGTAGTGCAATGGGGTGCAGCCATCACGACTCCACTAATGTCTGCCAAAAAAGCCACAGTACAGGTGAATGCGATGGCTAAAAACGAATCATCATCAGCCCAAAGCGTTGTTGTCAAAACCATGCTTTGGAATAAGAGTTCAAAAAATGTGGGAAATGGTCAGGTGCAAATTGAGATTCCTGCCAACAGTGAAAAGGAAATTACTCAAACCATACAGGTGTCAAATCCTATGCTTTGGACACCCGAAACTCCCAACTTATATCAGGCTCAGGTACAGGTGTTGAAAGACAAAAAAGTACTTGACGATACTAAAACCAACTTTGGTATCCGTTCCATAAAATATACTGCCGAAAATGGTTTTCAACTCAATGGGAAAACAGTAAAAATAAACGGCGGTTGCGTGCATCACGAAAATGGTTGCTTAGGCTCTGCTGCTTTCGACCGTGCCGAGGAACGCAAGATTGAATTGCTCAAAGCTGGTGGATTCAATGCTGTCAGGACTTCGCACAATCCACCTTCCGAAGCATTTCTTGATGCTTGCGATAAATTAGGCTTGCTGGTAATGGACGAATCTTTCGATTGCTGGAAAATCGGCAAAAATAATAACGATTATTCTAAGTATTTCAGCCAATGGTGGCAACGCGATTTGGACGCAATGTTATTGCGCGACCGCAATCATCCTTCCGTTTTCATGTGGAGCATTGGTAACGAAATACCGGAGAGAGGCGATCATTCGGCTATCGAAACCGCCCAAATGCTTGTAAATGCGATAAAAAAAATAGATGCTGACCGCCCAATTACATCAGCCATTGTGAATAATGGTAAGGATTGGTCAAAATTCGATACGCTTATGGCGGTACATGATGTTGCGGGATATAATTACAACCTGCATACTGCGCCGGATGATCATAAAAGAGTACCTTCGCGTATCATAGTACAAACAGAATCCTATCCTAAAGATGCTTTTAATAATTGGAAATTGGTGCAGGAAAACAATTGCGTTATCGGTGATTTTGTTTGGACGGCAATAGATTATCTCGGCGAAGCAGGTATTGGTCGGACTTATTATTCTGGCGAAACACCCGGCGAAAACTGGGATAACGATATGTTTCCGATTCATGCAGCTTATTGCGGTGATATTGATTTGATTGGATGGAGAAAGCCCATTTCACATTACCGGAGCATGTTGTACAATGACAACGAAAAACTCTACATGGCAGTTCGTGAACCTGAGCCTTCTCCTTTAGAAATTAAAGAAACCTGGTGGTCGGTATGGCCAACGTGGGAAAGCTGGACATGGCCGGGTTTTGAAGGCAGGAATATCGATGTGGAAGTTTATTCCAAATATCCAAAAGTAAGGCTTTATTTGAATAATAAACTTATAGGTGAAAAGGAAACTGTCCGCGATCAGCAGTTTAAAGCGACTTTTACATTGCCTTATTCAACCGGGCAGCTTAAAGCGGTTGGTGTGGAAAATGATAAGGAAATGGAATCAACCATGCTGCAAACTGCCGGCGATGCTGCGAAAATAAAACTAACAGCCGACCGAAAAGAGATACTCGCTAATGGACAGGACTTATCATACATAACTGTTGAAATAACCGACAAGGATGGAATAATCCAACCGAATGCCACCAATCGTTTGCATTTCAAAATTGATGGACCCGGTGTAATTGCTGGAGTAGATAATGCAAACATCAAAGATTGCGACCAATATGTGGGCAATACGCGTAAAGCATGGAAAGGTAAGGCATTGGTTGTGATAAAGAGTACACATCATGTCGGCGATATAAAACTAACTGTCACCTCGCCCATTTTGGCAGAAACTGCAATAAGTATCAAAACGGTTAAATTATAAATATAATAATCAATATATCAAATGAATAGAATTTTTTTATACGTAATTATTCTTACGTTTTTTTCAACAAGTATGGGCATTGCTCAGGTAATCCATGTAAAGTCTCCCAACGGGAAGATTGACATGGCTTTGGAAAGTGGAGCGAAAATATCATGGTCTGTGAAACATGAAAATACAGAAGTTATTGCTCCTTCTTCTATTTCATTAACACTCGGTGACGGGGTCGTTTTAGGAAATAATGTAAAAGTTATTAGTGCTAAAAACTCAAAAGTCAACACCTCTTTTGCCACACCCTTTTATAAAAAGGAAACGGTGACTGACGAGTATAATCAGGTTGTAGTAACCTTCAAGGGTGATTTCGGTTTGATTTTAAGAGCCTATAATGATGGTGTTGCCTATCGCTTTTTTACGAGTAAGAAGGGACAAATCGTTATTGAATCTGAGGAAGCTGATTTTAATTTCGGTAAAGATTATAAAGCCTTTATTCCTTATGTGCGGGATCTAAGGGAAAAGGATATGTATTCATCTGCTTTCGAATCCATGTATGATGAAATCCCGCTTTCTAAATTTGTAAAAGATTCACTGGCTATTTCTCCGCTTCTTATCGATTTGGGAAATGGAAAAAAGGCTGCTATCATAGAAGCCGAGTTAGAAGATTATCCCGGAATGTTCTTAACACGGAATAATCAAACGCAGCAAGGTTTGAAGGGAGCATTTGCCCATTATCCGACGGAAGAACGTATGGGCGGCTATAATAAAATGAACTTTATGGTGTCGAAAAGGGAATCTTATATCGCTAAAACAAGCGGTACCCGTAATTTCCCTTGGAGAGCAATAATAATAAGTGAAAGCGATAAAGACCTGTTGAATAATGATATGGTTCAAAAGCTTTCTGCGCCTTCACAAATTGCTGACTTAAGCTGGATAAAACCGGGCAAAGTTGCCTGGGATTGGTGGAATGACTGGAATATTTCGAAGGTTGATTTTAAGGCAGGAATTAATACGGAAACCTATAAATATTACATTGATTTTGCGTCTAAAAACCACATTGAGTATGTAGTGCTTGATGAAGGTTGGAGCGAAGATACTGATATACTGAAAATTTCACCGAGTATGAACATTCAAGAACTCGTCAGCTATGGAAAACAGAAAAATGTCGGTATTATTCTCTGGGCCTCATGGCATGCCATAAATCAGGTTTTAGATGATGCTTTCTCTCACTATTCAAAAATGGGAGTGAAGGGCTTTAAAATCGATTTCATTGATCGTGATGACCAAAAAATGGTAAAATCAATCTATAACATTGCTAAAAAGGCAGTGTCTTATAACCTTATTATTGATTACCACGGTATGTACAAGCCCACTGGTATTCAGCGAACTTACCCGAATATTGTCAATTTCGAAGGGGTTAAAGGGTTGGAAAATGCCAAATGGACACCAAATGATGATATGCCACGTTATGAGACCAGTATTCCCTTCATCAGAATGCTGGCCGGTCCTATGGATTATACACCGGGGACAATGCGTAATGCAACAAAAGCAGATTTTCGTCCAAGTAATTCCATGCCGATGAGTCAGGGAACAAGATGTCATCAATTAGGCATGTATGTTGTTTTTGAAGCGCCTCTGCAAATGATGGCTGATAGTCCTACAGCGTATATGAAAGAGCAGGAAAGCACCACTTTTATTTCTCAGATTCCTACTACTTTTGATGAAACAATTGCTCTCGACGGAAAAGTAGGAGAATACGTTGCTATAGCCAGACGGAAGGGTGATAAATGGTTTGTCGGTGGTTTAACTAACTGGTCGGCAAGAGAAATGACGATAGACCTGTCTTTCCTGGACAAAGGTACCTACTCCGCCGAAATTTTTAAAGATGGAATTAATGCGGAGAAAGATGCTACAGACTATAAACGCGAAATAGTTAAAGTTACAAGTGCCGATAAGCTAATAGTAAATATGGCTAATGGTGGTGGCTTTGCAATCATAATTAGTTTTGAAAAATAGTTTTAATATTAATCAATATATCAAAATGAAAAGAATTCTTTTATACGCAGTCATTCTTGCGTTTTTATCAACAGGTATCGGCATTGCTCAGGTAAAAGCTCCCGCCCCATGTGGCCCGACACCATCCGAAAACCAAATGAGATGGCAGGAAATGGAAAGTTACGCTTTTGTACACTTTTCACTCAACACGTACACCGACCAGTCGTGGGGATTTGGAAATGAAGATGTTAAACTGTTTAATCCAGAAAAATCGGATTGCCGCCAGTGGGCACGTATTTGCAAAGAAGCAGGTATGAAAGGAATTATCATCACTGCAAAACACCACAGCGGTTTTTGCCTTTTGCCTTCTAAATACACGGAGTATTCAGTGAAAAATGCTCCATGGAAAAATGGCAAAGGCGATATGGTTCGCGAAATGGCCGATGCTTGTAAAGAATACGGTTTGAAATTGGGCATCTATTTGTCACCATGGGACAGAAATAGTGTCGATTACGGAAAACCTGAGTATATTACCTATTTCAGAAACCAGTTGAAAGAGCTTCTTACTAACTATGGTCCAATCTTCGAAGTGTGGTTCGATGGAGCCAATGGAGGTAATGGATATTACGGTGGAGCAAACGAAACGCGTACCATTGACCATACAACCTATTACGATTGGAAAAACACCTATGCCCTGATTCACAAGTTACAGCCCAAATGCGTGATATGGAATGATGGCGGTGAGCGTGGCGACCTGCGTTGGGTTGGAACTGAAGAAGGTAATGTTGGAGAAACAAACTGGAGTCTGTTGGATTCTACAGGTGATGTAAGCTGGAATATGTTACATTATGGTTTGGAAAACGGAAACAAATGGGTGGCTGCCGAAGTAAATACTTCTATCCGTCCGGAGTGGTTCTACCATCCGAACGAAGATAACAAAGTGAAAACAGTTCCCCAATTGATGGATCTTTATTATAACTCTATCGGACGCAACGGAACTCTTTTACTTAATTTCCCAATCATGCCAAACGGTTTGATTCACCCAACCGACGAAAAGAATGCGATTGAATTTGGCAAAGCCGTAAAAGAATCATTTGCAGTAAACCTTGCCGATAACAAAAAAGCAATAGCTTCGAATGTGCGTAGTAACTCAAAAAAGTTTGGCGCTGCAATGGCGGTAGATGGAAAGAAAAATACCTATTGGACCACAGATGATAATATGAAAACAGCTTCCTTGACCATTGATTTAGTCAAACCAACCCAGTTCAATCGTTTCCTAGTACAGGAATATATTCGTTTGGGACAACGTGTGAAAGCCTTCACAGTAGAAGCCTTTGTGGATGGAAACTGGAAAGAAATAGCGAAAGCGACTACGATCGGTTACAAACGAATCCTTCGTTTCCCTTCAGTGAAGGCAACTCAAGTGCGTTTCAGCATTACTGACTCAAAATGTAGTCCTGTCATATCCAATATTGGGATTTATGATGCTCCGTTATTCCTGAATGCACCAGTCATTGCCCGAAACCAATCAGGTGAAGTGACTATTAATACAAATGATATCGGTCCCATCTTTTATTATACTTTAGACGGTAGCGAACCCACATCAAACTCGAAAAAATATACAGGTTCATTTGTAGCCGATGGTAAAGTGGAGGTGAAGGCAATTTCTTACGATCCTACTTCAGGGAAAAGTAGTCCCGTAGGTTCTGAAAAATTCGATATTTCTAAGAAATACTGGAAGTTGGAAGGAATCAGCGATAATAATGCTGCTGCAATCATCGACGGAGATCCAGCCAGCGTATGGCACCAGAGAGACAAAAAATTGCCAATTGATCTGGTTATTGATTTAGGAAATGAATACAATGTCTCCGGCTTCAAATACCTTCCGGATCAGAACAAATGGAGTTCCGGAATCATCACTCACTACCAGTTCTATATTTCAGCTGATAACATAGAATGGAAATTAGTGAGCGAAGGAGAATTTTCAAACATCAAAAACAATCCTTTGATGCAAATCAAAACTTTTGCACCGACAATGGCTCGTTACATTAAGTTGCGTGCTTTGAAAAATACCTTTGGCGATGATGTTGCTGGGTATGCCGAAGTGGATGTAATTACAAAATAATTAATAAAGTCAGTTATTCCCCAAATATAGAGTTGGGGAATAACTGACTCTTTTTGAAATAGAATTACTCAAATTGACAAAAAAGTGAAATGAATAAAAAATGCATAAAACTTCTTTCAAGAGAAAGGATATTGGGTACTCTGTTTATTTTTCTTTGGTGTGAACTTTTATCGGGTCAAACAGCCATGGTCAACGTACAATCCCGTAACCTGACAAGCCTGAACGGGAAATGGAACGTACTGGTTGACCCGGGAGATATTGGCGGTTGGAAAAAATTTTGGATAGAACCAAAACCGCAGAAAAAGACTGATTTTTTTGAATATTCATTTGACGGAGCACCGGAATTGAATGTGCCGGGCGACTTCAATTCGCAGATGTGCGAACTCTCTTTTTATGAAGGCTCTGTTTGGTACAGAAAACTGTTCAATGTTTCCCCAAAGAAAGATACGCGACTTTTTCTGTATTTTGGTGCAGTTAATTATATAGCAGACGTGTATTTGAACGGTGAAAAACTAGGAAGCCACGAAGGAGGTTTTACCCCTTTTCAGTTTGAAATTACAGGTAAAGTTAAAGAAGGCAATAATTCATTAATCGTAAAAGTAGATAACCGTCGCTTGGAGAATGGTATTCCCGGGCGAGGCTACGACTGGTTGAATTATGGTGGCATCACACGTGATGTAAGTATTATTGAAACAGCCGATACTTACATTGATGACTATTCCATTCAATTAAAAAAAGGCAGCCTGAATAATGTTCTTGGCTGGATTCAATTGGAGGGAGGACATGCCGAACAAAACATTAAGGTAAAAATACCCGAGCTACACATTGTTTATAAAACCCGGACGAACGACAAGGGTATTGCTAAGGTTGAATTTTCTGCTCCTTTCAAACTATGGTCACCTGACAGCCCTAAACTTTACAAAGTAACGATTGAAAGTGAAACAGATTCTGTAACAGATTCGATAGGATTCAGATGCATTGAAGTACAGGGGAATAAAGTATTATTGAATAAGAAACCTATTTTTCTGAAAGCAGTCAATATTCACGAAGAAAACCCAATGAAAAAAGCCAGAGCCTATTCAGCGGAGGATGCCAGACTATTGTTGAATTCCGCCAAGGAATTGGGATGTAATCTTGTCCGATTGGCACACTATCCGCACAATGAAAATACGATTAAGGAAGCTGAAAAAATGGGTTTGATGGTTTGGAGCGAGATTCCGATTTATCAACACATTCAATTCTCAGACAGCTTGGTTCCCCAAAAAATGGAAACCATGCTCAAAGAAATGATTCGCAGGGATAAAAACCGCGCCGCTGTAATTGTCTGGAGTCTTTCGAATGAAACTTATTCCGGTACTCCAAACAGGAATAATGCCCTCATTGGGCTAACCCAAAAATGCAGGACAATGGATTCAACCCGGTTAATCAATCATGTAACGAATACCCAATCCTACGTGAATAATGTGTTTAATGTTTGGGATACGCTCTACAAATATTCCGACCTGATTTGTATCAACGAGTACATTGGCTGGTACGATCCGTGGCAGGGCAAGCCATCAGAAACAAAATGGAAAGTTGCATTCCCTGATAAACCTATATTTATCTCTGAATTCGGAGGGGAGGCATTGTATGGAAATAAAAATGTACCAACCGACGAAGCTGCTTCCTGGTCAGAAGAATATCAGGAGCAGATTTATAAGAATCAAATAGAAATGTTTGGCACAATCCCAAATTTATGCGGAGTTTGTCCATGGATTTTATTCGATTATAAATCTTTAGGGCGAATGCAGCCTGTGTACCAGAAAGGGTATAACCGGAAAGGGCTACTATCCGATAAAGGAGAAAAGAAGAAAGCATGGTATATTATGAATGAATACTTTAAACAAAAATAAAATATATGAGACGTCTAGCATGTGTTTTTATCGCTGTACTCTGGTTTCAGGCTCAAAGTTTTTCGCAGTCTTATGTAATACCAGATAGTGTCAAAAAGATAGTTTTCTTGGGTAATAGTATCACTTATATGGGGCAATATGTTTCATACATAGAGTCTTATATGACGCTTCGTTATCCTGCCCGACATGTTGAATATATTAATGTTGGTTTACCAAGTGAAACAGTATCAGGATTGTCGGAGCCCGGTCATGCCGGGGGGGTATTTGCTCGTCCTGATTTGCATGAACGATTGGAAAGAGTGCTGGCTAAAATAAAGCCTGATCTTGTATTTGCCTGTTACGGTATGAATGATGGCATTTTTATGCCTTTCGATGAGGATCGTTTTCAGAAATATAAAGAAGGGATCGACTGGTTGCACCAACAGGTAACGGGAGCAGGGATACCCATAGTACATATTACGGACGCCGTGTACGATGAACGTAAGGGAAAAGCATATTCCAATGTGCTCGACATATATGCCGATTGGTTGATTAGTCGCAGATACACTTCCGACTGGGATGTGATTGATCTTCATTGGCCGATGCGGAAATACATGGAAGACCAACGTCAGATAGATTATACTTTCAGATATGCCGAAGATGGAATTCATCCGAATGAAACCGGACATTTCATTATGGCAAAGCAAATACTTTTGTTTTTGGGAGCGACAGAGCTTGAAAATGTCAAGGATATGAAATCAGCTCTGTCGGGATATCCGAACGGAGAAGCGGTTTTAAAACTTGTAGAGCAACGTCAGGAAATCATGAAAGATGCATGGCTTACCTATACCGGTCATAAAAGGCCTTGGATGAAAACGGGTATTCCAATGTCCGAGGCACGACAAAAACAGGATGAAATTGAAAAACAAATTCAGGCATTACTGAAGTAACCTCTTAGATAATTCAACCGATTTGAAATTCATATAAAAGAAATTGCAAAATGAGTATTTTTAGATTCAAACAAACATTGTTGGCAATAATTTGCCTTATTACAATCAGTGGAAGTCTATTTGGTCAAAGCAAGTTAATTAACCTTTGGAACGGAAAAATACCCGGGGCTATTCGCAACGACAAATTCAAGCAGACTGTCGATTCTGCCGATAACTGGATAAAGATGCGGTTCGTAACCAATCCCAGTCTCGATATGTATCCAGCTCCTGCGGAAAAAACAACGGGTACTGCTGTAATTATTTGTCCGGGTGGTGCTTACTGGGGAATTGCTGTAGAACATGAAGGTGCGCAACTAGCCAAATGGTTGAATAGCTTGGGTATAACCGCCTTTGTGCTGAAATACCGTTTGCCTGACAATACTATCATGGAAAATAAAACCATTGCGCCAACGCAGGACGGACAAAGGGCAATTCGTCTTGTTCGGCAGCGTGCAAAAGAATGGGGAATCGACCCACATAAAATTGGAATCATGGGATTTTCAGCCGGCGGACATCTGGCATCTACCCTTTCCACCCATTTTAACGAGAAGGAGTATGAATCTGACGATTTGACTAGTGCCAGACCCGATTTTTCGTTGCTTATTTATCCTGTGATTTCAATGGATTCGAGCATTACCCATTGGGGTTCACGTGTAAATCTACTTGGCGGTACTCCAACGCCGGAACTGGTGAAACATTACTCTAACGAGTTGCAAGTGAACAGTGAAACTCCACCGGCTTTTATGGTTCATTCTTTTAATGATTATGCAGTTCCTGTGCAAAACAGTATATACTATGCGTTGTCGATGCATAAGTTCAATATCCCCTGCGAACTTCACCTTTACCAGACAGGAGGACACGGTTACGGTTTGGGTAAATCGACAAATACCGAATCAACATGGCCGGAAGCCTGCCGTAAATGGCTTGTGACAAGAGGGTTTTTGACGGATAAAAAATAGATAAATCTCAAATATGTGAGTTTAAATGAATAGAATTCAAAAAACAGTAATTGCTTTAGCTTTTTTATGTCCTGTAGGATTGTTGGCTCAGACAAATATCTATGTCTCGCCAAAAGGTAACGATGTTAATAAAGGTACACAAGTCAAGCCTTTTGCCTCGATAGGCCGGGCATTGGTTGAAGCCCGCAAAACAAAAGGGAGTGTTGTGGTAAATTTGCTGGAAGGCACATATTATCTGAACCAACCTATCGTTTTTACGTCCGATGATTCACGGAAAGAGAACGAATCACTGACAATAACAAACTTCGAAAATCAGAAAGTTTCCGTTAACGGAGGTACTGTTTTGAATTTGAAATGGAAAACGCATAAAAACGGTATCTGGCAGGCTAAAGTGAAACAAAACCTCATTTTCGATGAATTGTTTGTCAACGGGCAATCGCAACGAATGGCGCGGTATCCGAATTACAATCCGGCTGCCCATTTTTTCGGAGGTACGGCTGCTGATGCCATTTCCAAAGAGAGGGTAGAAGGCTTGAAATCACCTAAGGGTGGATATGTTCACGCCATTCATCCTTGCGAATGGGGCGATATTCATTATGTGATTACAGGAAAAAATGAAAAAGGAGAGGTTGACCTTGAAGGTGGTTGGCAAAACAACCGTAAAATGGGTATGCACAAGGAGTACCGTTTTGTCGAAAATATTTTTGAGGAATTAGATACTGTTAACGAATGGTTTTACGATAAAACTGCCAAGATCCTGTACTACTATCCTCCAAAGGGGATGGATCTAAAAAAAGCGAAATCTGAAACACCGCAGATTGCTCATTTATTTGAATTTAAAGGTTCTGAGAAAAGTCCCGTGAAAAATATTGCCATTCAAGGACTTACTTTGACACAAACTCTACGCACATTTATGGACAATAAAGAGCCATTATTGCGAAGTGACTGGACTATTTATCGTGGTGGTGCTGTACTTTTTGATGGCGCGGTAAATTGTTCCCTAAAAAATTGTACGCTCAATAATTTGGGAGGCAACGCTGTCTTTTTCAATAATTATAACCGAGATTGTGAAGTTTCGGGCTGTCTGATCTTCGAAATAGGGGCAAGTGCTTTTTGCTTCGTTGGCGACCCAAATGCCGTGCGTTCGCCAAGTTTTGAATATTGGCAATTCGTGCCTTTAGCACAGATAGATCGTACTCCCGGTCCAAAAATAAACAACTATCCTGCAGAATGTAAGGTGTATGACAACCTTATGTTTAACCTCGGAAAAGTCGAAAAGCAATCTGCAGGAGTGGAGTTGTCCATGTGCCAGAGTATCACGGTAAGCCACAATACCATTTACGATGTGCCGCGTGCCGGTATCAATGTGAGCGAAGGAACTTGGGGCGGACATATCATCGAATACAACGACGTGTTCAATACCGTGAAGGAGAGTGGCGATCACGGCTCGTTTAACTCGTGGGGGCGGGACCGTTACTGGCATCCTGATAAGAAAGTGATGGACTCGATCGTTGAAAATAACTACGATCTGGCTTTGGCTGATGTGGTAAAGCCCATTATTCTCCAAAATAACAGGATGCGTTGCGACCACGGTTGGGACATAGATCTTGATGATGGCTCAAGTAATTATATTATTCGCAACAACCTGTGCCTGAATGGCGGCATAAAGCTCCGGGAAGGAGTAAATCGAGTTGTTGAAAACAACATCATGATAAACAATACCTTCCATCCGCATGTGTGGTTTAAGAATTGTAACGATGTGTTTCGGCACAATATTGTTTCGACCGGTTATAAGCCGGTGAATATCACTGTGTGGGGCAAGGAAGTTGATTACAACGTTTTCCCTGATTCGGCTTCGCTGAAAGCTGCATGGGATAGGGGAACCGATAAAAATTCGGTGTGTGGAAAATCCCTTTTTGTAAATCCTCAAGAGGGTGATTTCACCTTAAAAGACGGTTCGGCTCCTTTGTCAGTTGGTTTCAAAAATTTTGCCATGGACAGTTTTGGAGTTGTTTCGCCCCGATTGAAAGCTTTAGCTAAAAAAGTGACTTTACCTTCAGTACAAACTTTCGACAAAGTGGATACCGATGAAATTATTGACTTTATGGGGGCAAAAGTGAAGAACCTTACTACCCTTGGCGAACGTTCTGCAACCGGAATGGACGATACCCGGGGAGTATTGGTCGTGGAAGTTACTGCCGGATCTGTTGCATCCAGATTTTTGCAGGCCAACGATGTAATTTTGTCGTTCAATTCACTAAAAACCAATAATCTGCATGATTTGATTGATGCTATTAAATCGGCTGTTGGAGCAAAAATCGAAGTGATTATTTTCCGAAATCAGAGGAAAGTGAAGCTAATGACTAAATAGATACTTACAATTAAAAAATAAACAATAATATTATAAATTATGAAGTTAAACAAACTTATTTGCCCTTTTCTGATTATTGCTGCATTGGCCATTTTTGCGCCACAACATCTGTTGGCTCAGAAACAAAAAATATCCTGCGTTGGCAACAGCATTACATATGGTTACGGGTTGTCCAATCCGTCAACTCAGAGCTATCCGTCTCAATTGCAGGTATTACTTGGCACAAGCTCTTGGACTGTTGGAAATTTCGGAGATAGTGGTCGTACAATGCTGAAAAGCGGTGGTTATTCTTACTGGGATTCTTCTTCGTATGCGAGTGCTCTCGCCTCTAATCCAAATTATATAATGCTTGAATTAGGAACCAATGATGCCAAAACGTACAACTGGAATAACCATGGGAATGATTTTGTTACCAACTACAAAGAGATGATTCAGATATTTCGAAACCTCTCGTCGAAACCCGATGTATGGATTGGACTCATCCCTCCCGGACAAAATATTAGCTGGTCGATTCCTCTGAATATCGTGAAAGATTCTGTGAATTCAAGAATTAAACAGATAGCGCTTCAATCTGGAGTTGGTTTGATTGATATTTTCGATGCACTTGGAGGAAATAACACTAAATGGTATAGTTCGACCTATTTTCAGACAGATAGCATTCATCCAACATCTGCAGGTGCATCACTTATTGCCCAAAAGGTCAAAGAAATGCTTCTAATGGCGAAACCTGTGATCACATATGCCAATGGAAAGGTAACTTCCCCGGATGGTGCTGATTATCAATGGTACTTGAATGAAGCTCCTGTGGGAGTAGGAAATGGAGGTAAATTAAAAGAAATGAATGTTACAGCATCTGGAAAATATAAAGTCTCAATAAAATTAAGTGCAGCAAATGAAACCCGTATTGTATCGCAAGAGTTGGATGTGGTACAAACGTCAGTTAGTCCCATTTATTCCAATAAGATAAAGGTTTATCCAAATCCCGCTTTTGATAGTATTCAAGTGGAGGCCGACGATATAAAAAAAAATGCAACTTATACAATAACCGATTTATCAGGGAAATTGTTATTAAAGGGTCAGATTCAGAATGGTCATTGGAAGATTAATATTGCAAGGCTTTCAAAAGGTACTTATATTCTGGCAATTGGCAACGAGCAAGTGAAAGTGATTAAAAATTAAATAATTCCGCAAAATTCACTAATTCGTCTAAGGTTGTGAATTTGCAGTTAGTGTACAGCACAAGTCCGAGTAAATCGGAGACTTGTACTGTATTTTAAGTCGTATATAGCTGTATAATATATGGTTATATATGGCTTTTGTTTTCAGCTCGGACAACGATAGCATGTGAACTTGCGCACCAATGCGCAGAGTTATATCTCGTAAAGTTACTGTCTGAACAACTCATTCTCTGAATTTGTGCATGAATTAGAAATGAACGACTGATTTGAAGTTAGTTAGCCAGAACTATTATCAAGCATATACCTTAATTTTTCCTTCTCGTGATTATTTGCGTAGCCTCAATCGCTTCAAATAATACCAAAACACCCTCAATCGGAAACAAATCAATACTGAGTTGTATGATGTTTGAGAGTATCTTTACTTTGTAAGTCCTAATATAAAAACCTATAGTTGAAGTTACTGAGTCTGCATTAAGGGAATTCTCGAAATATACTTTTCAACAGGTAAAGGTGGTTGTAAGAAAATTATACAGAAAGATCTAATATACAGTACCCAAGAATCAAGTATCGATATTTTTGTGGTGTAATGATTTGTTAAAATATGCATATTAATTTAAAATGAAGAAAGGAATTACGTTTTTACCTCAATTGTTTAGTAGAAGACTTTTTATTACAATCATTGCGTGCGGTCTTATAGCATCTGCATCCGTGAAAGCACAGTTACCAACAGCACAGCATATTGCCGGCAAAATGGGAGTGGGTTGGAATTTGGGAAACACACTTGAGGCTATTTGTGGGGAAGATGCTTGGGGAGCTGGTCATACGTCACAGCAACTCATCGACTCGGTAAAAGCTGCCGGATTTAATACGGTACGGCTTCCAATATCGTGGTTTTGCCATTCCGATACCGTTAATAGTGTTATTGATGCAGAGTGGATTGCCCGTGTAAAAGAGGTGGTAGATTATTGTATAAAAGATAATATGTACGTAATTATAAACATGCATTGGGATAAAGGCTGGTTGGAAAACCGGGTTAATAAAGCCAATCAGGATATTGTGAATAAAAGACAAGGTCTTTATTGGACTCAAATTGCCAATTATTTCAAAAATTACAATGAGCATTTACTTTTTGCCAGCGCTAATGAACCTAATGTCCATGATTCAATCCAAATGTCAGTTTTATTGACTTACCACCAAACCTTTATTGACGCTGTCAGAGCAACCGGAGTCAATAACAGTTCGCGAACCCTTATCGTCCAGGGTCCTGCAACTGATGTAGACGATACCTATAAACTGATGAAAACTATGCCCGTCGATAAAATTGCCGACCGGATAATTGCTGAAGTCCATTATTATACTCCATACCAATTTTGTCTTTTGGGAAAAGATGCCGACTGGGGTAAAATGTTCTACTATTGGGGAAAGGGCAGCCATTCTACAACTGATACTGTCCGCAATGCTACCTGGGGTGAAGAAAGTGATGTGGATAAAAATTTTGGTAAGATGAAAGTCCAGTTTGTTGATAAGGGGATTCCAGTAATTCTAGGCGAATTTGGTGCTGGCAAACGAAAACTTAGTCCGCCTTCAGATCAGGCACTTAACAACGCTTCAGTAGAAGCTTATTATAAATATGTCGTTAAATCGGCTATTCGCAAAGGGTTAATCCCTATTTGTTGGGATGTGCCCGGGTGGTTGTTTAATCGCAATTCAGGTGCAATACTTGACCGGGGTATTGTTTATGCTATCAAGCAAGGAGTTAAAGATGCTTCGGGAACTTCTGTTTACAAATAATGGTATTTATCACCACAAAAGGATTTGAAAACCTTTTGTTGTGATAATTCATTTAATTAGAAGTTGTTATTATGTCGCATTAACCTTTAAATTACCAAAAAATATTTTTATATCATGAAAAAAACACTAGAATTACATAATCTCCGATTTGTGAATATTATGTTAGTGCTGCTAATGTCCACGAGTGTGTGGGCTGAATTACCTACTGCAAAAGAAATTGCCAGCAAGATGAAACTTGGCTGGAATCTTGGGAACACGCTTGAGGCTACTTGGGCAACACCCGGTAATGCTTCACAAAGACTCATTGATTCAGTGAAAGCTGCGGGGTTTAATTCAGTTAGGCTTCCTTGTGCTTGGTACCATAATTCCAATAAAACCACCTATGTAATTAATGCAGCTTACCTTGCCCAAGTCAAAAAAAATGTTGACTATTGCATTAAAGACAGTATGTATGTGATGATTAACATCCACTGGGATGAAGGCTGGCTGGAAAACCATGTTACTGTAGCCGATTCGGCGAGTGTAAATGTTATGCAAAAAGCTTACTGGACACAAATAGCAAATTATTTCAAAAATTATGATCACCATTTACTTTTTGCCTGCGCCAATGAGCCCAATAGTCAAGATCAAGCAATCGGGCGGACTGTAATGGAATCTTATACAAACCTTTATTAAAGCAGTGCGTGGAACTGGTGGAAATAATAGTTCGCGAACGCTGATTTTCCAGGGATACCCCGACTATTCAACCATTCCAAAAGACGAAATCGCTGACCGGTTGATGTTTGAAGCACACAGTTATAGTTATCAGTTTGCCCTTCAGTCAGAAGATATGCTTAACCCTTGGTGTGGTGGTTGTGGGGATACCCTTTATTGCGTTTATTATTGGGGAAAAGGCAATCATTCTGCCACCGATGTTAAACATAATCCAAACTGGGACGAAGAGGCAGAGATTGATACATTTTTCGGCACTACGCTTAAAACCAGATTTGTAGATAAGGGTGTGCCTGTAATTTTGGGTGAATATGGTGCATGGAAACGAGGAACACTTGCTGCCGGGGCAGATCGTGCGCTTCACAATAAATCTATTGAGTATTATTATTACTATATGGTAAATGCGGCTCTTAAAAATGGGGCAATCCCTTTCTGTTGGGACACCGGATCATTATTTGACCGAAGTACTGGGGTTGTAAATGACTGGGGAATAATCAATGCTATGAAAAAAGGAGCTGCTGAGGCTCAGGTTACTTCTTCTGTTGCAACAGTTAACATAAACGGGATAGAATTATATCCCAATCCATTTACAACAAAACTTAATCTGAAGATCAATAATCCTAATGATATAGATCGTGTTACGGTTTTCGACATGATGGGCAGGCAGGTTGAAGCTATTGGGCATTTTGCGCTTAACAGCTCATTGACTTTAGGTTCTTCACTGAAACCCAACATGTATACCGTACAAATTACAGGAAAAGACTGGACAAAAACGTTTAAAGTGATTAAGAAATAGTAGTGAATAAGTTGAAAAGTGTTAATGTACGTTTTTTTTAGGTAAGCATTTTAAGAGTAGATTATGAAGCAGTTCTTGATTTTATTGTTAGTGTCAATTTCAGTATTGACCGTTAAAGCTCAAAATGCCAATCAATTCTTCCCAGAGAAAGATTTGATTACTACGAAAATTATTACTATCCCGAACATTTGAACGAAAACCAGTGGGAACGTGATATCAAGAAGATTTCGGACATGGGTTATGAATTTGTCCATTTGGCAGAGTTTAGCTGATACAAAATGGAACCGGAAGAAGGAAAGTTTGACTTTACCTGGCTTGACAGAGTGGTGGATCTTTTTGCCAAATATCACCTTAAAGTGGTTATGTATACTCCAACGGCAACTCCCCCGACATGGATGCGCATCAATTATCCCGAAACCTTTATTATGGACAGCCATTACATTCGTGCCGAAAATGGTACGCGCGGATTGGAATCCATCGCCAATGCCAAGTATCGCTTGTTTGTCGATAGAATCGTAACTGAAATGGCCAAACGTTACGGGCAAAACAAAAATGTGACAGGATGGCAAATCGATAACGAGCCTCCTGCATTTGCCTATTACAGCCCATCGTCACAAGAAGCTTTCAGGCAATGGCTTAAAAACAAATACAAAACTATCGATGCGTTAAATAGCGCTTGGGGTGCTGCTTTCTGGAGTCAGTGGTTCAATAATTTCGAACAGGTCATTATTCCTAACACCAACTTAGTGGGCTGGTGGGGCAACAATCCTCATGCTCTGCTCGATTTCAAACGTTATTGTGCCGATTCGCAGGCAGAATTTCTCGATTTTCAGGCAGATGCATTGCGGAACTTCATTTCTAAGAACCAATATATTACTACCAATTATACGGCAGTATGCACGGGTTCTGACCCACGTCGTACAAAAAAACTTGATTTTGCAGCCTATACAGCATACCCGAATGGTGGTACAGACAATATCGGCGACCTTGGTTTTAGGTTGGGAAATAGCAAAGTATTCTTGTTTGCTGCGGAATACTATAAATCTGTTGGCGGCGTTTCCGGCGTAATGGAAATACAGCCCGGGCCGGTCAACTGGGGTGGTTACAATCCGTTGCTATTGCCGGGTACAGTACGTATGTGGCTGTATCACACTTTCGCAGCGGGTGGAAAACTTGCCTGTTCCTATCGTTTCCGTCAGATTTTATATAGCTCGGAACAATATCATGCAGGTATAATATTGACCGATGGCGTTACACCTTCGCCCGGTGGTGAGGAGTATATGCAGTTTATGAAAGAGATAAAAGAACTCCGGAAACAATACAAACCCAATGCTAAAATGCCCGAAAAACTGGCTGCACGGTCAACAGCAATTGTTTGGAATCTCGAAAATTACTGGACAATCGACAGGCAAAAACAAACCTTCCAATGGGATGCATGGAACTACCCGGTTAAGTTCTTGGAATTAGGCAAATCTTTGAGCGCAACGGTTGATGTTGTTCCTGAAACAGCCGATTTGTCAAAATACAAGGTTGTGATTGTTCCTGCTTACGAAATGGTTGATTCCGCTTTAGTAAAAAAATGGAATGATTATGTGGCGAAAGGCGGGCAGTTGATCGTTACCTGCCGCACAACTACTAAAGATCGTGCTGGGCATTTCTGGGAGGGCGAAATTGCAGCACCAATATCCGGTCTTATTGGAGCTCATGTAAAAGCGACTGATATGCTTTCGGGTTATGCCAAGGGAGATATTTCAATGAAATCGACCAATTATAATTGGAATAATTGGGGTGATTTGCTTGTGGCGGATAAGAATTCTGAAGTACTTGCAGCGTATGACAACCTGTTCTATAAAGGCAAAGCGGCAGTGGTGAAACACAAGATTGGGAAAGGTTCCGTAACCTACATCGGAGTTGATACCGATGATTCAAAACTTGAAAAAGACATTCTGAGAGATACTTATACCAAAGCCGGGGCTACCACCGAAGACTACCCCGAGGGAATTTACGTTTATTGGCGTGATGGTTTTTATGTTGCAGTAAACTATTCTTCGGATAATTATACCATGAACCTGCCTGCAACAGCCAAAATACTGGTTGGTGAAAGTGTCTTGAAACCGGCAGGTGTATTGGTTTGGAGCGAATAAATAACAATAATATAATCACATTTTTCTTATGAAACGAATTTCTTTTTTTATTGCATTTTTGGTTATAGCAGGACACTTGTTAGCGGCTGATTCTGTTCAAACACTACAAAACGGTATGAAGGTTTCGCCTAAAAATGGAGCTGCTAAAACCATTGAGATTGATGTTGTCAACAGTCGGATTATTCGAGTTCAGGCATCGCCTGAAAGCGTTCTTCCTAACACTTCCAGTCTCTGCGTTGTGACTGGATTAACATCAAAAACACCGTTTAAAGTAACAACTAGTGCTAATTTTGCCCAATTGTCTACCGATGAGCTTACAGTGAAAGTTTCCATGCTTACTGGTGGAATTTCATTTATGGACAAATCGGGGAAAGTATTGCTACAGGAGGCAAAAGGCGGAAGAAGTTTTAAGTCTTTTACAGTAGAAAACGATAAAGGCTACACCATGCAGCAGGTTTTCACCGGCACTCCCGGAGAGGCGATCTACGGGTTGGGACAGCATCAGTCGGATGACTTTAACTACAAACACAAAAGCGAAGACCTTTTCCAGTACAATACGAAAGTGTCGATTCCTTTCATCATGTCCACCAACAATTACGGAATTTTGTGGGATAACTATTTGCAGAGCAAATACGGTGACCCTCGTGATTACAAAGACCTGAACCAGTTTACTCTCTACGATAAAGATGGAAAAGAAGGTTCTCTTACTGCCACGTACACTCAAAAAAATCAAATGCCAATTATCCGTCAGGAATCGACAATAGATTACGAGAATATAGAAACCGTTAAGAAGTTCCCTTCCGAGTTCAAATTCAATGATGGCTCAATTGTTTGGGAAGGGTCAATTGTTGCTAATCAAACAGATACATTCAAGTTCAGTCTTTATTATGCAGGATACACTAAAGTATGGCTTAACGATTCATTAGTAGTACCTGAACGTTGGAGAACTTCATGGAATCCAAATACATACCGTTTCCGCTTTCCGTTGAAGAAAGGAGAACGTACCAAAATTAAATTAGAATGGAAACCTGATGGAGGTGTTTCTTATATAGGTTTGAAAGCCCTATCTTCAAGCCTATTGGAGAAAAACGGCAACATTTCTTTCTGGTCTGAAATGGGAGATAAGATGGACTATTATTTTATTGTCGGAAAAAACATGGACAAAGTAATCAGTGGTTACCGAACCCTGACCGGTAAGGCAAGCATTATGCCGAAATGGGCTATGGGTTACTGGCAAAGTCGCGAACGTTACAAAACGCAGGGCGAATTGCTGAACGTGGTATCTGAATACCGCAAGCGGAACATCCCGCTCGACAATATCGTGCTCGATTGGAACTACTGGCCGGAATCTGAGTGGGGAAGCCACAAGTTCGACCTTACTCGTTTCCCCGATGCAAAAGGTATGGTGGATTCGGTACATAAAGAAAATGCTCATATCATGATTTCGGTATGGCCAAAGTTCTACGTCACAACCGACCATTTCAAACAATTTGAACAAAAAGGCTGGATGTATATGCAGGCTGTGAAAGACAGTGTACGCGACTGGGTTGGCCCGGGTTATGTTGGATCGTTCTACGATGCTTACAGTGCCGGGGCACGTAAGTTGTTCTGGAAACAAATGAAAGACAATCTTTACGTAAAAGGATTCGATGCTTGGTGGATGGATGCCTCCGAACCAAATGTCAGAGATTGTACCGATATGGATTACCGTAAGAAATTGTGCGGACCGACAGCATTAGGTTCTTCCAATAAGTATTTCAATGCCTATGCCCTAATGAATGCGGAAGCGATTTATGACGGTCAGCGCGAAACGGATAATAATAAGCGGGTGTTTCAGTTGACCCGTTCAGGTTTTGCTGGGTTGCAACGCTATTCCACAGCTACATGGAGCGGAGATATTGCTACCCGTTGGGAAGATATGAAAGCACAAATATCGGCAGGACTCAACTTTGCCATGTCGGGTGTCCCATTCTGGACAATGGACATTGGCGGCTTCTGTGTAGAAAAACGTTACGAAAACGCTCAGCGGGTTTTTGATCAGACAGGCATTGAAAATGCTGATATCAAAGAATGGCGTGAACTGAACCTGCGTTGGTTCCAGTTTGGATCGTTTGCCCCTCTTTTCCGCAGTCACGGACAATTCCCATACCGCGAGATATACAACATGGCTCCTGAAAATCATCCCGTTTACAAAAGCCTTGTCTACTACGACGAACTGCGTTACCGCCTGATGCCATATATATATTCATTGGCAGGTATGGCTTACTACAATGATTATACGCTGATGCGATCGCTGGCCATGAGTTATACTGCCGACAACCAGACTTACGGCGTAAGCGATCAATTCTTGTTAGGTCCAGCATTGATGGTTTGCCCGGTTTACAGCTACAAAGCGCGCAACCGTGAGGTTTATTTTCCTGCCGGAAACAAATGGTACGATTTCTACTCAAACAAATTAATAGATGGCGGACAAAAAATAAACGTAGATGCTCCACTTGAGCATATCCCTCTTTTCGTTCCGGCCGGCACTATCCTGCCTATCGGTCCTGTGATGCAATATGCTTCCGAAAAGAAAGCCGACAACATTGAAATTCGTGTGTATCAGGGTAAAGACGGAAAGTTCAGCCTGTACGAAGACGAAGGAACCAACTACAATTACGAAAAAGGCCTTTTCTCTACCATTAGTTTTGACTACAACGATGCAGAAGGTACGCTTACCATCGGAGATCGTAAAGGCAGCTTCGAAGGAATGCTGACTAGCCGTATTTCCCGTGTAGTTTTCATAGGCAAGTCTATTTCAGAGCCTAAAACTATTCAGTATAATGGCACTAAAACGGTTGTAAAACTATGAAAAATGAGTTGTTTTATTAAATTTTAAAAAAGACAAAAGATTAATAAATTAAAGAAACGAGCATACACATTGGTTCACAAAGTGGAATTAGCATTCTTTTGCTAGTTCCTGTGGCCATAATATAAGAACTAATGAAATAAATGTCTTTTATTTCAACCGAATTTAATTAACTAATACTCTAATTCTTTATGAGAAGTCTAATTAATTTTATTCTTGTTGCTCTTTTTTTTGCAACATCAGTTTCTTCATTTTCCCAATCCGCCAATCCGTTGGATTTTACCCAACTCATTTATGCCCGATTTGAAAGGCAAGTAACTAATTTTCCGCAGGAAAAACTGTATGTTCAAACTGATAAACCCTATTACAGTGCAGGCGAAGAAATTTGGTTTAAGGCCTATTTGGTGAATGAAACTACGCTGGAACCAAATTCCTTGAGCCAATTTGTTTATGTGGAGCTAATCGACAAAATGGACTCGGTACTGTATCGGGTGAAAATCAAAAAAGATTCATTAGGTTTTGCCGGTCATATAAAACTAAAGCCCGAAGTTCCTAACGGAACCTATTCCTTGCGGACTTATACTTATTGGATGCAGAATGTTGGAACAGATTTTTTCTTCTCTAAAAATATTTTAATCGGGAATAAAATTGATGACCGCATAACCAGCAAAATAACCTATGGAACAGCTGTTGATGGTTTGATTCCGGCAACTCTCACATTTATTGATGCAGCGCAAAATCCAATAACCGGAAAAAGAGTTGATATTAAACAAAACTGGGATGGTGCAAAAAAGAAAAAGTTTTCGATGATAACTGCCAAAGACGGCACTGTGAAGTGGCAAATAGCAATTGACCCGAAAGATGATTCCAAAAAAGACATACAGGTTTCGATGGACGATGAGAAGTATAAAACCAATATCTCCCTTCCCGAGTTTAGTTCTGATTTTGATGTACAGTTCTTTCCCGAAAGCGGAAATTTGCTGGACAATACTTTACAATGTGTCGGTTTTAAGGCTATTGGAAAAGATGGACTGTCAGTCGATATAACAGGAAAAGTCTTTACCGATAAAAATGAGGAGATTTGTGAGTTGTCCACTTTAGTTAAGGGGATGGGGAAATTCTCGATAAAAACCCTGCCCAATGAACGTTATTACGCAATGGTTAAGCGGACGAATGGTATTGAAAAAAGAGTTGAACTTCCAAAAATACAAACTACCGGAGCCGCAATTCAGTTGGTTTATAATCGGGGGAAAATTTTATATAAAGTCAGCAATCAGACCAATATTCCGAATGAATCGCTGTATTTGCTATTGCATTCCAGAGGAAAAGCATTTGTAGTGCAGCCTCTTAAAAACCTTGAAGGTCAAATTTCCGAATCGTTGCTGCCGGGGGGAATAGTTTCACTTTCTGTTATCGATTCGTTGGGAAATACTTACTGCGAACGTTTGAGTTTTGTCAGAAACTTTAATTTCCCTACTGTTTCTATGCAAAGCGATAAACCTGTTTATTCAAAACGGGAGCTGGTGAATCTGGATTTCAACGTTCTTTCGCAGCAGGGAAATCCGGTGAAAGGAAACTTTGCAATTAGTGTTACTGACCAAAAAACCGTAAAGCAGGATTCGTTGGCGGATAATATTATCAGTAACTTATTGTTGACTTCAGATATTAAAGGCTATGTGGAAGAACCCGAGGCATATTTAGTGGACAATAAAACAGTTACCAGAGAAAAAACCGATGTATTAATGTTGACTCAGGGCTGGCGGCGGTTTAATACGGCTGATATTGTAAAAGCCTCGTACCAACCACCCAAATTCTATTTGGAAGCGGGGCAGGTGCTTTCTGGAAAAGTAATGAACCTATTTATAAAACCTTCAAAAAAATGTGGAATAATTATGATATCGTCGTATGATTCCAACGTAAAATTAGCGCAAACTGATAGCTTGGGGCGTTATTCCATTGATGGAATTCAGTTTCCGGATAGTTCATCATTTATATTAAAAGCCAAAAAGGAAAAAACTCTGGGAGACGTAGAGATAATTCCTGATTCCGATGTTTTTCCTAAGCCAAGCGTTTATATTCCAACGCCTCTAAAAGCCAATGTGGCTTTGGTGGAGCAGGATGAATATTTCAAACAAAGCAAGGAGAAGTACTTTACAGATGGAGACATGCGGGTTATTAACCTGAAAGAAGTAACCGTGAAAGCTGCGAAAAAAGAAACTGAATACAACACCTATTATTCGGGAGGTGAGGATGATTTGATAACATCAGAAAAAATAAAGCAATATCCAGGTCTAAATATTTTTGATATTTTATCAATAACGACAGCCGGTATTAGAATTGTTGGAGATCAACTAAATGGATATAAAGTTTCGATACGTGGAGGTCAGGTATCCGGAGACGGAGGCCCGGAGAATATGAAACCCAGAGACAGAGACTCGAAGCCGATACAGATAATCCAGCGGAGTGGTCCCCTGTTATTAATTGATGGCATAGAATGGGACTGGTTTGATTTAAGGTATTTAAACTCAGATGATGTGTAGTCTATTTCTGTATTTAAGGGAGCAAATGCCTCCATCTTTGGTTCAAGAGGCGCTAATGGTGTGATTGCAATTACGCTCAAGAAAGGAAAGGAGCGGGAAGCACAAACGCCAATAAGCCTAACGACGGTTACGCCGTTAGGCTATCAAAAACCGGCAGAGTTTTATGTGCCAAAATATAATGTTGACAGTGTTCGTATGAGTGATAAAGCCGATTTACGTACAACCATTTATTGGAATCCCAAACTCGAAACTGACAGTGCTGGAACTGTTCATGTAAAATTCTATACGGCTGATCCGGCAAATAACTATTCGGTGGTGCTGGAAGGACTTTCAAAAAGTGGAGAGATTTGCAGGTTTGCAGGTCATTTAAGGAGAGAAAATCAATAGCCCAAATTTAACAGGTTGAATTGTTTGGTTTAAGATTTTGTAAAACGTCATTCATTGTGTAATTTTTAAATGCTGATTTTTTTTGTCTATGCTCAAAATCGTAAAGTCATAGATTGAAATCTATTCTTGATTACACTTAAAAATTCTATGTTTAGCGTAGTTTGTGCTCCTTTTGTGGGCGTTCCTATCTCCGAACCCTTATAGTAAATTATGCAATATTTTTGCATCCATCTCAACACCCGGCGTCATGAGTATCCCTTTTTTTACTCGATATGTTCTGAACTCTCATTCTATAAAACTCTACTTTTCAACGCATTATCAGAAGACTGTTTTTTTGATTGATACAATTTAACCTCAAAAATTAATTTTAAAAAAGGGATAGAAAGATCACACAAAACAAAAAGCGAGTTTTCAGCCGTTCCAGCAACCCGAAAAATAATGCCCCGAAAACCCCTTGTGACTTTTATGTGTGTTTAATTTTTGGTGATAACATAAAAATTACAATAGGTTTTCCAAAGGGACATCGGTCACAATCCATTTTTTTCCACCTGACACTTCGAGCCCCGATATCCACTCAAAAAAATGCTTTGTAATAGAGTCTGATAATGTTGAAAAGTAAGAATAAGTTTTCGGAAAAGATTCTTATTCACTTTTTATGGTTAGACTATTGGAAAACTTATTTCCTGCTTTCCAACATTTAAAGACATTCAGGATTCATGTTTTATGAACCTGAAATAAATGCCCTAAAACAATTTGCCTGTTTTTAAAGACTGTATTTCCGTAAGCAAAGAAAACAGGCAAAACGATTTAAATAGGGACAGCGGATAAACCACATTCAGCGTTTAAATTATTTTGCTACCGCTCAAATAAAAATAATTCATCCGTTAAATGAAGTTCTGGCTGTTTTAGCACTTCGTGCAATATAATAAATGTTTACACTTCGTATACGAGAAAAAGAAGGTGCTTACTGTTCTGTGCATAATTGAGATGAATAGAAAAAGTTTGTTGTCATTTTTGGTTGTTGACAATATTTTATGCTAACAAGATTTTATTAATTTATTTCGGCAGTATTTTATTTCGATTTGTTGCATAACTACCGCTATTTGTTGTTGGCTTGTTGACAATATTGTTTGTTGACATGTTGACAAGATTGCAATACTTCTTGAGATCAAGTTGTCATTCTATCAATCATTAAACCCAACAAAAAATCTATCCATATTTATTGTTGACAAGAAAGTTGCAAAGCTATCATTCACGTAAATTGAAACAATAAATAAAAATCATTTCAAACTGTCTCTGTTTGTCACAACTGGTCCACTTTTGTCCTATATACAGATATGGCACAATCCAGAAACAGAAACTAATTTAGTACTATTATGAAAGGAGAGAATTTCATTAAACTATATGCATAATCTAAAGCTAATCGTATTTGCACTTAGCAAATGGCAAGTTGTATTTTGAGATGCTTGAAATTCTTTCAGCATCTCAAAATGACTTGCCCTTTCAGGGAAAAAAGCACCGCCGAAGTTGGTGCTTTAGAAGAATAATTCTCGATAATGAGTGTGATTTTAAAATTCGATATTGAAAAATGGTTTTACCACTTTTCAATATCGAATTTAGTCGGTTTGAAAATTTTTTATTCGTAATTCTTGAATTTTGAAAGAAAAGTTGCATTGAAATTTATCGAAAGGAGTCTGTCAATTTTGAAAAGAAAGAAGAAAATCAAATTTATAGACAAATTTATAATCAATAATCAACCTTATGCAAAAGAAAATTATGATAAAAAGTGCAAGATAAATGAGATGGAAGTAGAAAAAACAGAACAATGTCGTAATAAAATATAGAGAAACCAGTTTGCGAGCAGTTTTAAAACAACCATGATTCAAGGCTAAAAATTTAAAAACTCTATTCCTTTGGATTGTTTATGACACAACTATGCCATATATTTACGTGAAAACGGAATAGGCCTACTTTATATTTAAAGCTAACTTGGATATAAAAGCACCAGAATACAGAGATTTACATGCATATTACCACAAAGGATTCGATCAGATAAAAAGTCCGTTAGATAAATTAAATTTCACATAGGAAATAATTGTTTTATTAAAAAACACTTCATATCTTTGGTGTTGATTTTTTAAAGATATAGATAAATAACCCAACTGCACGAAATTGGATAAACCCAATAGGATAAAAAATATATTTTGTCATTATTTTGTTTTTCAGTCGTATAATAAAACTTATAGGTGTGTATAAATGGAATATAAACCCAATTAATTAGGTTTAGCCAATTTCAATTGGGTTTATTTATGTGTTAGCGGTCAGTGTGAAAAAACAAAAAATATCGGTTTATTAATCAAATAAAAAGAAAAAAAATATGAATTACAAAGACAAAACATTTGAAATCGATGGTGAGCAAATCAAATTTAAAAATAAGACATTTAATAGGTATTTGCCATTTTTTATCTTTATATTGATTAGTATATTCCTCCTTAAGAGACATGATTTGATAGGTCTGTTATATAGTTTTTTGGGTATGGCTCTAGGTCTGATAATTAGTTTTCGATTTTTCAACCTACTTTACTGGAAGAACAAAATTAATTTATCCGACATTTCTTTTGTTGAAGTACGAAATTGGAACTCAAATATAGACAAAATGAGAAACTTCTGTGGTACTCCAAAATTTAGGTATCATTTTCCGACAGGTTTTGACAAAAAAAGTAATCCTAAAGTGATTTTCATACACCGCAAGAAAGAAAAATTAGCAATAGGCTTTGTACATGATAATTGCATTGCGACAATTTCAGCATTTCAAGAAAAAAGCATTAAAGTAGTTGAAAACAATTGACAAATCAACTAAACTTTAAATTACGAGACAGTAAAACTGAAAAAAAAAAACAACTGGAATTGAAACAAAACTAACTGGAAGAAAAGAAAAACGTTTCGCGTGGAAAGTGAAACAAACAGACTTTTACGTTTAATTCCAGCGAAATTATTAAAGTTTGGCTCGAAAGCGGGCTGACGTAAAAAAACAAATGACGAACGAAAAACCAAACACCGAACCGCTAATACGCTCTGTTCATCGGCTGGCTGACGTGCATTCCGGCGGTTTTGCTTCCGTATTACCTTGTCGCACCGCGACAGTGAATGCTCCCGTAAACCTACAAATGCCAATAGCATAGGTAGTTAGCAGCAAGGATGAAAAAAATAGACGACTATTAATATCAAAATTTGCATATATGAAAAAAGGACTTATCTATTTGATTCTACTCATTGCAACAATCAATTGTTACGCAAACAGATTGACAAGTGAAGAATCAGTGTTATTAAAGAAAGCTTATTCGGAACAGAATTATTTTGTATTAGACAATCTAATGAGGACAGTTCGGTTTGACAAGAGAAATCCAGATTTAGTATTATATAAAGCATTGCTTGACAACGTGTTCAATAGACCCGAAGAATCGAATAAGTTCATAAATTCTCTACTAATCAATTATCCAAAGTATTTCAATGACTCTACCAATGCGGAATTATACTCGATGCGAGTTGACAATAATTTCCGTTTACAAGATTATAAAAAAGCCTATGACGATAATCTTACCATTATTAATAAATATAAACATGTTTGCGATTCTTCTGAAATTGAATCATATAAAAACATAAATTTATTGATTCATAGCTTATTTGAAGCTCCAAAAATGGAAATTTCTAAAAGAACTAATTCAAGAATTCCATTAAAAAGAGATAAGGCTCATTTATTCAACATACCTGTAACTATAGATAATGACACCATTGATTTCGTATTTGATACAGGAGCTAATTTCTCAACAATAACTCAATCGCTGGCTAAAAAATATAGCGTTAAAATAGTTGGTGAAAAAGTAAATATAGGTTCTGCTAACGGAATGATCGTTGAATCAGAAATTGGATTGGCTACTATAAAGTTGAATAATATTGAAGTAAAGAATGTCGTATTTCTGGTTATGCCCGATTCAGCATTAAGCTTGGGCAAAGGAACGTATGTTATTAAAGGAATTGTCGGATTTCCTGTCATTTATGCTCTTCAAGAATTTACTATCAAAGATGATAAATATTTGATTATTTCTGAAAAATCTGAAATCACAAAAAAATCTGAAATTAACAATTTTGCTTTGGAAGGACTAATGCCAATAATTAGAGTAGTTTACAAAAATGACATATTACCTTTTCATTTTGATACAGGTGCAGTTAAGACAGATTTGTTTTCTTTCTTTTTCAATAAATATAAAAACGACATTATTGGCAATAGTACAAAAAAGAAACAGAAGTTTGGTAGTGCTGGTGGTGAGGTTGAATCAGAATGTTATATATTGAAATCAATTAATTTGTCAGCTGGAAACTCGAATTGTACAATTGATTCCTTGAGAGTAACTGAAAAAGATTTAATGGGAAACGAAGTAAAATATGTATATGGTAATTTTGGACAAGATTATATTAAGCAATTCTCAGAAATGAAAATGAATTTTGATTCAATGAGTATTATATTCTCCAACAAAAAGAAATAATACAAGCCCAGTTGCTACACACGCCTATGGGTCATTGGCTGGTTGACGTGCATTTCGGCAGTTTTGCTCCCGCATTCACCTTGTCGCAGGGCGAGCGGTGAACGCTCCCGCAAACCGCCAAATGCCCATAGTGTGCCGAGAAGCAGAACATCGGTAAGAGTGAAAGTTCTGCATGCTGTAATTAAGATGGTGGAGACAGTTGTAAGTTGAACCACTGGTGTCGCCTTACAGGAGGAGGCATCAAACCACCTAAAGGTGCTGTGATAAAGAGTCATGGTATTGAGCGTTTAGGAAACGGTTATCCTACGAGATAGTCAGGTAGGAATATAGGAGTTGAACGAAAGTGAATCGCTGATGAGGTGTCGAGAATTGGCTACAACCTGTCAAAAGCTACGAAGTATGGGACGGAGTGATTAGTTTAGCGGAAACCTGTTTATTGGCTAAACGGCAGGCGTCATTCAGGCGACAAGAACTATATTCAGGCTTATTTACGGAACTCGGGAATCTGCATAGTGATGCTTAGGTAACAGTATGCTACCAGTGATGGATAGTTGTTATTAAAAGGGAAATGTACAATGGGCACACCCCAGAGGCAAAATACCGATGAATTATGCAGAGACGGACTAACCCGTAGTAGTATTGAAATTCCTGTAATGGGAATGGAGCGAAGGGGTTAGGTTATACAGTAACATGACGCAAATCAACTTGCAAGAGGATGAATTTATGGAATGAGACAAAATCAATACCGGTAAGCAAGGAACAAGTATGGCTTGCTTACAAGATAGTGAAAGCCAATCAGGGAAGTGCAGGTGTTGACCACATAAGCATGGAAGAATTCGATGCTCAACGGTCGAAACACTTGTACAAACTATGGAACAGGCTTGCATCTGGAAGTTATTTTCCGCCACCGGTCAAAGAAGTAGAAATACCCAAGAAAGACGGCAAAGTCCGTAAACTGGGGATTCCTACCATTGGTGACCGGGTGGCGCAAATGGTCGTAAAAGAATATCTCGAAGAGCGATTCGAGAAGATATTCAGTCCCTACTCCTACGGTTACCGACCTGATAAGAGTGCCCATCAGGCATTGGAAAAGGTACGGCAGAATTGCAGGAAAACGGATTGGATTATCGACCTTGATATAAAGGGATTCTTTGACAATATCGACCATGACCGCCTGATGTTAGCCGTACAGAAACATGTACCCGAAAAGTGGTGCTTAATTTATATCCAACGGTGGTTAACCATGCCCGTGCAAACCAAATCAGGTGAACTGATTCAAAAGCAAGGCAAAGGAACACCACAAGGCGGAGTAATCAGCCCATTATTGGCAAACCTGTTTCTTCATTATGCCATGGACAAATGGTTGGAACAAAACCACCCGAAAGTAGAGTTTGTGCGTTATGCCGATGATGCCATACTTCACTGTAGGACTAAAACTGAAGCGGAGCAAACGCTCAAAGCACTTGATGAACGGATGAAAGCGTGCGGACTGGAACTACACCCAGAGAAAACAAAGCTGGTTTACTGTCGCGACTATCGCAGACAAGAAAGCTTTGAAACTGTAAAGTTTGATTTTCTAGGGTACTCTTTTCAACCACGCAGCACAAAGTCAAAGCAAACAGGAAAACTATTTCTGGGCTTCGACTGTGCTATAAGCATCAGTTCTAAGAAGCGTATAGCGGATAAGTTGGAAGAACTGGAAATAGACCGACTGAACTTTAGAAGCATAGTTGGTGTAGCCTTATATTTAGAACCTCTTATTCGAGGATGGATAAACTACTATGGTAAGTTCAGGATAACGGAACTTAATCCTGTTTTTCTTCTGCTACGGCAACGATTAGTATGGTGGGCACGAAAACGGTACAAGCGTTACAAAACTAACATGAACAAAGCTTATCGCTGGATGGACAGAGTGAAGAAGCAATTCCCCAACCTGTTTTACCAATGGAGATACGGATTTGCATAATGAAAATAATGAAACGCACTGATTTGTATAACAAGAGCCGTGTGATGGGAGACTATCAAGCACGGTTCTGTGAGAGGCTTAGGGTGAAACTCCCTTTGCCTACTCGACGCCTCGGTCGTTATGTGTAGGAAAAAAAAGACGTGCAAATTTTATCTACTGTTAGGGGCAAGCCGAAAAAATATTAATATAAGAACAATCAAATAGTTAACTTCAATTATTCCGACACTTTCGACTTAAATTTGTTTTAAATCGAATGTCTTAATTTTATTATAAAATGACTTTAATGTGGATTAAGCAATTAAAATGGAAAAAATAATCAGATTTATTATTCTAAGTACGTTATTTATCTTCCCTACTCATATCATAGCACAAACAATTGATTTTCAGATTGTGGACTCTTTGACCAATGAACCAATGGAAAATGTATATGTATATAACAATGAAAAAGAATTTCTTTCTGTTTCAGATATAAATGGAGTGTGCAAGATTGTTCTTCCCAGTAATGCTTTAACTACGCAACCCAAAGAGGTCAAAGTATCTCATATTGGATATACAGCTAAAGTAATTAGAATAACTTCTTCTATATCAAATAATTTTGTAAAGGTTTTATTAAGCCCGACCACATATGAGCTTCATGAAGTTGCAGTAATTCCTCCTAATGTAGAAAATATTATTGAGAAAGCAATTGAAAACATACCCAAAAACTATCCGTCCATTCGAGGTGATACATTGGCTTTGGATTTAAATTTCATTTTTCTTGATAATCCAAATAGTAAGATTGCCGATTTTAAAGGGAAAATAGCTTTAACAAGTAATGGGAAATACCTATTAGCTGGTAAATATGCTATAGAAAACAATTTGATAAGTGATTCTTTCTATGACTATGATAATGAAATATCTCCAAGTGGATTTTATTCAATTATTTTTATTCTGAGCCATGCACCTATTCGTCTATTCAAAAAAATAGACTTTCATTATGATGGAATTATTACAAACCAAGGACAGGATGCTTATAAAATATCATTTATTCGGAAAAGCAAATACAATAACATTACTGGCTATATGTTAATCAATATGAAGGATTACGCCATAACTTATATAACTTATGAAATTGGGGAGATAAAAAAATGGATAGCCGCAACGCAGAAGTCAAAAGGAATCGTCTATACAAACTTAGAAAAATATAAAGTCAGCGTATCTTATATAGAGGATATTAAGGGATATAAATTTTCAGAGGGTGCCATAAATATATTGTTTAACAGAACTAAAAAAGAGAAAGTTTTTTCAAATAACACCTATGATGTATCAATTAAAGCAACTGAAACGCCTCTTATACCTAAAAGTTTAATCTATTTAAAAGCAACTGATTTATTTAAAATTAAATAAAAAAAAACAGTATAACGACCTAACGACCAGTTTCTAAACACACGCCTCGGTCGTTATGCATCAGTAAAAAAATGAAAAGATAGTCAATTGATATTAGTTTTCATTGCATTGACAACAGAGTTATAACTAAAAGTATCCCAAAACGATCAACAATAATTCGATTTCCCAAATTTAAACCACTTTATAAGATGAAAAGAAAATTTTTAATTGCAGCTGTTTGCATTATCTCCGCAAACTTATTTTCACAAACCTACAAACTTGAAACTGTATTTTTTGACAATTTATTGGACAAAACATATCTATCTCATTGGAAACTCATTGAAAACGAAAAAAACACACAAATTGACACTTTTTCTTTATGGGGATACCAGAATTACTTTGATAGCAGAGATAACGGAAGTTATGAAGTTGAATATTTTAAAGGAAATTCAAAAGAAGTATATCAGTTTTTAAGTCATATTGTCGAATTCTCAGAAAAATACAAAAATGAGGATAACATTTTGACTCACATTTCGAATGTGCAGGTGAAAATTTCAACATGTTTTGGATACAAAAATACACTCGTTTATGATAAGGAACGGAAAGTTGTTTGCAGATTTACATTGAAACGATGGACAGAGATACTTGCAAAATTTGTTTCCTATTGCGAGAATCAGAAAATTGATTACATGTAAAGAAATCGAACTAACTAAGATTGACTTTGCTCGCTTGAAAAGAGAAAAATGGTTTACGAGATTTTGAGGCTATAAGAACTGAAAGTAAAATACAAAAAGTAAGCTCAAATGCCGACCACCTAATACTTAGGCTTCCTGTGGTCTGAAAGACCCAACAAGGAAGCGTGGGTTGAACCGTATTCCCGCTTCAAGTGCTTTCTGGCACCAAAACCAAAGATACCCTTTAGCTTCTTCAATATCCTCTACATCAAACATATCCATAAAGAGCTCTCTTAACCTGTATGTTTCCCCTAGTGTTGGATAGAGTGGTAACAGCATATCTAATTCTGATTTTTTAGCTGCCGATAAATTATCATATTTACGAAGAATGGTATAACGATGTCCTTTTAATAATTCATTTCCTTTTCGTTCGGCTTTTCGAACTTCGTCCAGAGCTTTGTTTAATGATTGAACTAAATGGAATTTATCAAATACAATCTGTGAATCTGGTAGATATGTCATTGCTCCACTAACAAATGCAACAGACATATCCATACTAATAAGTTCAATATTTTCTTTTTTTCCTCCTTTTATTTCAAGCTCACTCACAAAAGATTCAATAGTAGATGAGTCCCTGCCTTCTGTTACAAAAATCGTTCTACGGGCAGCCATATCAACAAATTGAGTAATATAACTATGTCCCTTCTTTCTTGAAGTCTCATCAAGTCCGATACGCTTTACCTCACTTAAATCATCTTTTGAATATGCACGCTCAATCCAATAGTCAAATACCCTCCAAACTCGAGGAGCTGTGACACCAACATAATCAGACACTTTACTCACAGGCATTTCGCTCTCTATAAGTAACATCGCATAAGCCTCAAACATCAAAGTAAAACCGCTTCCTGGACGAGACCAAGGAACTTCTACTATATTTATATTTCCATCTTTATTCTTTATCCTTGGTACTCGGGCATACAAATAACAACGATGTTCGAAAAAATTTAAATGTTGCCAACGTTTATTTTCAGTATCATAAGCAGCTACGGATTCACCAGTATTAGTATTAAAATGAAAACCTCGTTCAAAATCAAGATAGATATGTAACTCTTTCTTGTTTGAATTTACTTCTACAAACTCTACATTACTGACAAACCATGGACGATTTAAGCCTAATGCTATCGAAAATATCTCTGTGCTATTCATTGTGCAAAGATATTTCTTTTTTCAATTACCCACCCATAATGTTATAGAGCCTTTTTATGTCGGTTTAGTATAATTTTCTAATATTTAATTGCTTGTATTTTTGAGAGAAAAATTCGGACTTGTGGTTATGTGAGAAATCATTCGAATTATTTCTTAACAGATATTTTGGAAATATTCATTTATATATCCCGAATTAGAAATAAATTATCTAATATCGAAATTAGAGAATAGATAAGTAGACTAACTTTACAAACTATTAACAGGGATTAATTATATTTTATTATATTCTTCTGGATTTATTTTCGAATCAATTGTGAGAGTATAAGATTTTATTCCTAATAGAACGATTTCCTTTTTAGGAAATTAATAGCAAAGATTTATTTAAAGATTCACGATACTTTTAGTGTAAGACAAACTGAGTATTGTGTGAATCAAAATTGTTAACCTTTAAAAATCATATTATGGTAATAGACTGCAAAACTTAAGAACTAAAGACTTTAAACTTCGGAAATTTACCGACAGATAACTTTGAAGCATAAAAAATATACAATCTATAAATGACGATTTATAGATTGTATATGTAAAAACAAAATTCTTTATTATTAACTTTGTATTTTTATATTATTAACTTTAATTTAATTTATAATAATGAGAAAACACTTCTCTTAAATCCGCAAATAATAAGTGCTAAGGATTGTTGAAGTTCTATTTAAAATAATGGGACACTATATATTTCCTATTATTTAGGTGCATTTCACTTTAATATAATTTATGAGGTTAAATTATCGATCATAATTAATTTTATTCCTGAGTTTCCTAAAAGTTAATTGTCGTATATCATAAGTTCGTTTACATTTCTAAGTTACTTAGCTGTATCAGATGATCGTTTACAAAACTAAGTAACTTATCATATCAATCCACAGTGGATTGGCCTTTCTTAGGAGACCAAAATATCAAGAGTTCATTGACATATTGCATATATAGAAATTTAAGACAATGGCATTGCAAAAGGGAAAATATGTTGTAGAGTTGTATTTTGAAATACCAATAGTATATGTTTTTCAATCACAATTTCTGCAACTACATAGCTGTAAATAAGTTCTTTTTTAAGAATGAAAGAAGTATTTAGAATGCATATCTTTAAATCGCTTCTTACAAATCGGATGAAAATCATTCGACCTTCTTCAATGACTATTTTCGAAGTCAAATCTATTTCATTTATCAATTTAATAGCAATTGAGAACATGTCACTCATTTGATTTGGAGTTTTGTTAGATTGAGTAGAGTAACGGTGTTTCTCATTATGAAACAAAGTAAAGTCACGAGCTCTTTCCGTTATTTCTTCAAATGAAATAAATGTTTGAGTGTAATAAAAATGTTTCTGTACATTATCGTTGAATTTTTCAATTATTCCATTACGCCAGGGTTCTGCAGGAGGAGTAAAAATAGGTGTTACTTTATTTGAAATAGCAACTCTCAAAAGAGTTCCTAAACCACGTGGGTACCTATTGTTGCCTCTGAAAGATAATTCGTTATCCATCTGTAGAAAGTCAGGCATACCGTAATTCTTCCAAAAATCAATAAGACAAGGTGCTATATCTAAAGCTGATTTTGTTCGAATGGGATATACAGCAGCATGATGAGTTAATGTATCAATTATACAGTAAAAATAAAACTTAAATCCACCTTTTATATACTTTGGACCTATTAGATCCATTTGTTGAACATTGAAAAAATAAGTTGGGTATTCTTTAGTTTTGACATGTTTAGCTGGACTTTTGCCTATAAGATTATTCCGCTTTAAAATACGATTTATTGTTGCTAATGAAGGTGGGGTAATACCTAAACGTTCAAATTCATACAAAATACTTATCGCACCTTTCTGTGAATAAGCATTATTTGAAAGGTGTTTCCTTATTTCAATAACTGTCTGTTCAATTGTATCAGATGTTTTTTTTACAACATGTTTTGGTACATTTGACCGACTTTTATACCAGTTTTTATCTGTCGATTGTTTATAATGGTATAACCATTTATATACCCATTGACGGCTTCGTTCTAATTCTTTACTTATTGCTTGGACTGAATTACCTTGCAACGATAATCGAATTTCTTCTTGTCTGAGAATTTCTTCTTTGTCCATAAATTTTAGTATTAAATTTAAAGACAAAAATGCAATATTTCAAAGAACTTTTTTCGTTTTGTAAACGAACTTATGATACAGATATGACAATTAGATGTAAACGAACTCCTGATACAAATTTGTAAACGATCTTATGATATTTATCAGTTAATCCTTAAAATCAAAATTTATGTTCAAAACACAGACGACAGTTGACCTCATTTGAAAGAGAATAATTTATTTAATAAGCTATAATTTTTCAAAAAATTATTCATTTAAATAATGTGTATGTTTTTTCTAATATGTTTTTATTTTATAATAGAAACAAAGTAAATAATAAGTTTAATCAAAATATAATGAAAAAAAATCATGAGATTATATCAAATTATTTCCATCTAAATGACAAAAGGAAACCATTGTTAACGAGTCTTTTATTATTAATAATGGTTATGTTCAGTTCTATAACCTTTGGACAAAATACATATTTGATCAAAGGAAAAGTTTTAGATACAAATCAAGAATCAATAATTGGAGTAACAATAAAACTTAAAGAAAATAATTCGATAGGTACTATAACGGATTCAAATGGTCAGTTCGATCTGAATGTTTCTAACGCAAATCAAACACTTGTTGCCTCATACGTTGGTATGGAATCGCAAGAAGTTAATATTCAGGGGAAAAGTTTCATTTCAATCATATTGAAAGATAAAAATGTGAATATGGATGAAGTTGTTGTGATTGGATATGGAACACAAAGGAAAGCCGATCTTTCATCTTCAATTTCAACTTTAACTCCTGTTGAGCTTTTAAAAGTACCGGGTGGATTTCAAGCTGCACTTCAGAGTAGTGTCCCCGGAGTACAAATTACCGGTGATAAAATAAGAATACGAGGTGTTGGATCCATTAATAATACTGACCCTCTTTATGTGGTTGATGGAATGATTGGTGGAGCAACTCCTGATGAGAACAATATTGCAAGCATTCAAATTCTTAAAGATGCAGCATCTTGCGCAATTTATGGAGCACGTGGTGCTAATGGAGTTGTTTTGATCACAACCAAAAGAGGTACTGCAGGAACTACTAAATTTGATTATAATGGTTATGCCGGAGTAAAGCAGATAGCGCACAATGTAACCATGCTTAACGGGGAACAACTTGCAGAAATGATTAATGAAGAAATGTATAATCAAAATCCAGCGAGAACAGATTATCTTTCGGCATTATCCAATCCGCCTTCTATTGGTAAGGGTTATGATATGGTAGGTGCACTGCTGCATACAGGAAAATATCAAAAACACAATTTATCAATAAGCGGTGGATCAGCGAATGCTACATTTAGGGTTAATAGTACTTATTCTTCCGATGAAGCTATTCTTATCAAGGATGCCAGTAAAAATTACGCTGTCCAGTTTATTTCAGATTTAACAAAAGGAAGATTAAAAATCGGGGAAACAGTTAAAATCAGTCTTGGTACACACGACTGGAGTAATAAAAATATTATAGATGCGCAAAAATGGTCTTCAACTCTTCCACTGCATGATCCTGCCAGTACAACCGGATTTTCAGGAGCAGGTAATGGAACTGATGTGGCAAGTGCTTTGGCTAATGCTTCTCTTAATTCAAATAATTATGAACAAGTAGGTATTAATGGAAATTTTTGGGCAATCTATGAATTTATTCCGGGGTTGAAATATAAATTTAATATGGGGGTGGATTTATCCAGAGATAGAACTCAAGGATATATTCAATCATATTCTGTAGGTCAATATCAAAACCACACACCCGATGAGTTGAATATATCTAGTTCGCAAAATGATCGTTTTCTGTATGAAAACACTTTATCGTATGACAAGATAATTGGGAAACATAATATCAGTGCTATTATTGGTTTAACATCGGAGGATTCAAAGTACAAGGCAGTCAATGCAGGTGCCCGGTCAATGCCGAGTCCTGACTTGTTAATTCTTGGATTAACACAAGATGCAACATCGAAGGTAATTGGTTCTGCCCTTGGACAAAGTGCCATGTTTTCTATGCTTGGACGTGTTAATTACAGCTATGATAGCAAATACATGCTTACAGCCAATTTCCGTCGTGACGGATCTGCCAATTTCAGTAGTAATAACAGATATGGTAATTTCCCTTCATTCTCTGCCGCCTGGAGAATTAGTCAGGAGAACTTTATGAAGGATGTTTCATTTATCAGTGATTTGAAACTCAGAGGAAGTTATGGAGTTTTAGGGAATTCTGATATTAATCCTTACCAATATCAAAGTACAGTGAGTTTCGATCATGTCTGGTATTATTTGAACGATTTAAAGGTAACCGGGGCTTTACCAACTACTCCCTCAAATCCAAATGTAAAATGGGAAAGTCAATATTCTAAAGACTTAGGAATAGATCTGGCATTATTTAAAAACCAATTATCATTCACTATTGACTATTATGATAAAAAGACACAGGATATGTTGGTTAATGTACCTATTTCTTATACAGCTGGTTATATTGATAATTTTCCAACATTGAATTCAGGAAGTATCAGTAACAAAGGTTTTGAATTTGCAGTAACTTATAAAAAGACTGAAGGTAAATTCAACTATTCAGCATCTGCAAATTTATCAACGGTGGACAACAAAGTTCTAAGTCTTGGAAACAATAATGAGATTCTGGCAGGAACTGTTCAACCAAGTGGAGAAAATATAACAAGAACTGCTGTTGGGAGTTCAATTGGTCAATTTTGGGGATATGTTACTGACGGACTTTATACAACTCAGGCTCAATTAGCTGCAGACAAATCATTTGCTCCAAAAGCAGCTTTAGGTGATGTACGTTTTGAAGACATTAATAAAGATGGAATATTGAACTCCAGTGATAAAGCTTTCATTGGTAGTCCTATTCCAAAATTCAGTTATGGATTTAACGCTGATGCAAGTTATGATTTGGGTAGTGGAATCATAGATTTCTCAATGGTATGGCAAGGAACATCTGGAAATGACATTTACAATAACAGTAAAAATTGGGGTGAAGGAATGTACCATTATTATAATGATTTTGCAAGTACTCTGAATCGTTATCGTGCAGAAGATATAACATTTGTTAATCCGATTTCGGGAGTTACAACATTTTACCCTAAAAATACAAACACGAATATCCCAAGAGCCATTTTAGGTGACCCTAATCAAAATTTAAGAGCTTCTGACCGATATATTGAAGATGGTTCATATTTGAGATTGAAATCATTGACAATAGGATATTCACTTCCGGCTTCAGTCAATAATAAATTGAAAATTGATCGATTTAGATTCTATATAGGTGGGAAAAATCTGTTTACCTTTACTAAATACTCCGGTTTTGACCCGGAAGTGGCATCCGAGAATGGCAATAGTAATGGACGTTACAACCTGAATAGAGGTATTGATTCACAAGAACCCTGGGGAATAACATTCCCGAATTCAAAAGAAATATTTTGTGGAATTCAATGCACATTTTAATTAAAAATCTAAAAAGAATATCAAATGAAAAGAATATCAAAATTATTTTGCATGTTTCTTGGGGTTATCATATGTTTTGTTGCATGTCAACCAAATATGGATTTAAATAATCCACAAGAACTTTCTGTAGAGACATACTATAAGACTGCCGATCAACTACAAGCTGCAATAATTCCGGCTTATGAAGCAATTATTGGAAAAAGTCAGGGAGGATACGCCCGCGCTTATTATTTTGAATTGCTGGCTCCTGGTGATGATTTTAACCACACATTTAAATGGGAACCAATGTACTATGATACATATAATACTCCTTCAAGTGATGGATTATTGGGTGCATCATGGAAAGATTCCTATAATGGAGTATTTGCTGCAAACCTGGCTATTGATCGAACAAATTCATTTGTAGGTGCAATAGATTCAACCTTAAAACACCAGATTTTGGGTGAAGCTCATTTTTTACGGGCATTTCACTATATGAATTTGTGTAGAATGTTTGGAGAAACCGTACCATTGATTGTAACCCCGGTAAAAAGTAGTGCAGATTATTATGCCACAAATTCAACGGCCGGGAAAGTATATGCATTAATAGTTAGTGACTTTCAGCAAGCAGAAGAGTTATTGCCTGCCAGAAGTTTACTTTATACTACGGCCTCAAATATTGGAAGAGCTACTAAGGGGGCTGCTCAGGCTTATTTGGCAAGGACTTATCTTTATCGCCCTATTCTCGAGATTGGACAAAAGGCAGAATTTGACAAAGCACAAGTAGAATTAAAGAAAGTCATTGATAGTAACGAGTATAGTCTTGTTTCAAACTTCCGTGATAATTCTTTGGAAACTACTGAAAATAATACAGAATCAGTCTTCGAAGTACAATTGCATAATGGCCCAGGTTGGTTAGGAGATGATATGTCAGACTCCTGGAGATGGCAAGAGATCGGCGTACCTGATGGCACAGGTGGTGCATGGTGGAATCTGGCTCCGAATAAAAAGACGTACGACGAATTTGAAACCGGAGACCCACGTAGATATATGACTCTTTGGTGTCCTAATGGAGCAAGCTATACACAAATCGATGGATCGGTAGTTGATTTCACTTACATGTTAGCTCATTTGGCTACAAATAAAGATCTTTACGGAACACGAAAATACTGTCCGGACAAACAAACAGCAGATTCCGACGATGGCATTAACGATAGAATAATGCGTTATGCAGATGTTTTGTTGATGTATGCAGAATGTCTAAATGAATCCGGAGATATAGCAGGGGCAAAAATTTATGTCAACATGATACGGAGCAGGGCCAATAATATTGTTCCTTCCGAACAACCTCAATTGTGGTATCAACATTCTGCTGGAACAATTCCGGATGTAGATGGTTTGATAGCACAAAATGTAACAATTAATGGTATACCGATGAACAGTGTTAAGAACATTATCCAACATGAAAGGTTTGTCGAATTTTGTGGTGAATATCTTCGTTATTTTGATTTACTGCGTTGGGGGATGGCCGATTCAAAATGGTTAGATCCATTGAAAAGCATTGGATGGACCCAAAGAGCAATGTATTATCCAATCCCTCAAACTGAATTGGATAATAATAAAAACCTGAAAGGGAATGCTATGAATTAATCATTTGTCAGGATTAAAATATCAATATAAATTTTGACTGGTTATAATTGCAATCTTATGTTTCACTGATATTTTGTGTAAGATAAAAGATTGACAAATTCGGATTAAGTTTTGTGGTATAACTCTGTGAGACTCTGTATAACCTTTTGAAATATAAATTATTTCATGTGGTTATACAGAGTTTCGCAGAGTTTTAAAATTCAAAATAAGACATATTAATTATTTAAAAAAAACAATTTATTAGTGTTTTTCCAGTTATATTTTATCTTATAAACTGATTCTGTTTGAACCATAAATATATTAGATCATGTTAGTTTTGCCAATAGTTTGGTAAGTAAAATATAGTAGTATTAATAGTTAATAATTTATTAACAATTCTCTTTCTGTACCATCGGGAGGGGAATTGTTTTATTTTTACATTTATTTTGGATAAATGGACTTTTTAAGGCTAGACTAAGTAACCCTAAATTAAACATTTTCTGTTTATGGAGGTCTAAAAATAGTTTTGTTGTGTATGCCGGTTTTAGATTATGTATATCCTTAAATTTAATTGTTTCAAATGAAGAAAACTATCATACATTTAATTCAGATTATTCTATTGGATAATTATATTTTTCTTATTGGATGTATTTCCCTTTCAGCTTTTTCCCTTTCAGCTAAAAATCAGGTTGTTCACAATAAACAAAAAGGTATTGGTGACTTTAATTCAGGAAAATATAGAAATGTATTTCTTGAATATGGTTATAAGAAAAGCGATATTGATAAAAAAGTTGCAAAAGCCTATTATGATCTTTTTGAAGGACCTAGTAAGGTTTATTTCGAGGTTGGAGATTCAATGGGCTATGTTTCGGATATTAAGAATAAAGATGCCCGTACTGAAGGGTTATCTTACGGTTTGATGGTGGCTGTTCAGCTTAATAAAAAAGATGTTTTTGATAGAATATGGAGATGGACAAATAAATATTTGCAACATCATGGTGGCCCAAGAGATTCTTATTTTGCATGGAGTGTTGAGCCCAACTCATTGAAACATAATTCAGAAGGTTCAGCTTCAGACGGCGAACTCTATTTTATCACAGATCTTTTGTTTGCATCCAACCGTTGGGGCAACAACACCGGTATTAATTACTACGCCCAAGCCAGAAAAATTCTTGATGCCATGTGGAGTAAAGATGGTACGGGAGGAGTTCGGAACCTGATAAATGTAGAGCATAACCTGATTACATTTACTCCTGATAACTATGGATACAACTGGACAGATCCTTCTTATAATTTACCCGCTTTTTTCGAAATATGGGCTGAATATGCTAAAGACGGGAAAGAACAATTTTATCGCGATTGTGCCGATTCTGCAAGAGTATACCTTCACAGAGCATGTCATCCTGTAACGGCACTCAATGCTGATTATACAGAATTTGACGGTGAGCCACATACTACACGTTGGATGCCTGCTGCTTTCAGGTACGATTCATGGCGTGTTCCCATGAATATCGCCATGGATTATGCATGGTTTGCCAAAGATACAGTGTGGCAACAAGATTACTGTAGCCGGATTCAAAACTTTTTGTCAGATAAGGGAATAGATACATTTGAGGATCAGTTTAATGTGGATGGAAGCCGTCCTGAATTTATTCTTCAGGCAGGAAGATTTAAAAAATTACGTCATTCATTAGGACTGGTTTCAACCGTTGCAACTACATCAATTATGGGCACGCAAACTAATAGCAGGAGGTTTGTAGATGCCTTGTGGAATGCTAAACTGGAACCTTATGAGGACGGATATTTTGACCCATACTATGATGGTTTGTTGTATTTATTCAGCCTTATGCACTTAAGTGGAAATTATCAAATCATTACGCCTAAGAGTACACTGTAGTGGTTTGAACACTCCAACAAAAAAACAGATAACTTTGCAAAACAATAGCGCATAAGAAACCTGTTATTTCTTGGTAGTTACATTCCCATTAAGAGTTTGGTTCGGGGCACTTTTTGAAATTATAATTGGCTGTTAGGTATTATTAGTCCTAAACACCGTATAGGAGACCAATTTCAGATTATAAGTGCTCTTATGCGCTATTTTATTTTACAAATAGAATAGCAAAGTTATGAAAAAAAGTCAGAAAAAAACAGTGTAGTAAAAATGGGTACAGGGTTACCCGTATTTAATCCTCATGCAGCCGGGATCGATATAGATGACACAATGTATTGTACTGCAATTAACGATGGTACTGGTGGTCACGAAGTGAAAACCACTTCTGCATTTACCTGTGATTTACAAGAAATTGTAGATTATTTGAAAATCAACGAAGTTACCACCGCAGCTATGGAAAGTACTGGTGTATATTGGTTGTCTCTTTACATTTTGTTGGAAGAAGCCGGAATAGAACCTTATTTGGTGAATGCTTCACACGTTAAAAATGTGACAGAACGGAAAAAAGATGATACGGATGCAATTTGGATTCAAAAGCTTCACACTTGTGGGTTGCTGCAAAAAAGTTTTCAGCCAGACAATGAGATTCGCTTATTACGGGATTATACCCGTCAACGTAAAAACTTAATATCGTTGAGCTCTTCGGTAGAAATATCTTCGGGTAGACGGTTGAAATGCAACGAAACCTGCGCAATGCGATGAATGTAATTTTGAAAAGTACTCTTAGCCTGACCACGCAGTACAACTTGCTGTTCAAGGGTTCGGTACACACGGTCGAAGCCGGTAACTGTAGCCATAGCACGACCAATAACAGTAAAATCTTTTTTTGTTTTCATGATGTTGAACATTAAAATTAGTAATATTTTAAAGGGAGCTGGGAACTCCCGTTCAACATCCTGAAACGTGAAATCCAAATATAAAGTATTAATAACAACCTAACTAACGAAAGTCCTTCCCGGAGGGAATTTAGTTCAACACACGCTCTTTTAGTTCATTGGCTGACTGACGTGCATTTCGCAGGTTTTGCTCCCGCATTCACTTTGTCGTAGGGTGACAGTTAATGCTCCCGCAAACCACTAAATGCCCATATTGTGTCAAGAAGCAGGTTAACCTCTGCATGCTATAATTGAGATGATGGAAGTACATAATACTGACCCATCGGTGTCACCTTGCAGGAGGAGGCATCAAACTTCCTGAAGGTGCTATGGTAAAGAGTTATGGTGCTGAGCGTTCAGGAAAATACGCAACATGATAGCGTACAGGTATGGATAAAGGAGTTGAACGAAAGTGAACCGCTGATAAGGTGTCGAGAATTGGCTTACCCTCAGTCAAAAGCTACGAAGTATGGGACGGAGTGATCAGTTTAGCGGAAACCTGTTTACTGGCTAAACGGCAGGCGGCATTCAGGTGGCAAGAACTTTATCCTGGCTCGATTATGGAACTTAAGAACCTGCATGGTTATGCCAGACAACAGAAAGCTACCAGTGATGGAATAGCGGTTGTCGAAAGGAAACTTACAATGGGTTCACCCCAGAGGCGGTAAACCAATGAACCATGTAGGGGCAGACTAACTCGTAGTAGTGATGAAGTTTCTGTAATGGGAATGGAGCGAAGGTGTTAGCTAGTATGGAAGTGCAAATTGCCAACTTGCAAGAGGATGAGCTGTAGAAACTAACATGCTAGAAGAACCGTGTGATGGGAGACTATCAAGCACGGTTCTGTGAGAGGCTTGAGGTGAAATTCCACTTGCCTACTCGGTGCCAAGGTCGTTAGGTGACAGTGTAAAAAATCGATTTAACCTCAAAACTATAGTTAGTATATTTTAGTCTTTATATCCAAATTAAAGTAATATATTTAAAAGATTGACGTTTATTGCTTAAAATAAAGTAAGTATCGCTTATGATTCTTACTTTTTTACAATAAACACATTCAAATACAAAAAGAAATGAAAAAAGCAATCATTATCATTCTGACTTTGACAACACTAAATGTTGTAGGGCAAAATCACTTAATTGGGATTAAAGGAAGTACAAACTGAACGAATATTTCTTCAAATGATATTTTTAGTGGAACCGACTACAGAACTGGACTTTCTGGTGGACTAACATATGAGTATTTATTTAGGACACATTTATCATTGGGGGTTGACCTTATTTACGATCAACGTGGATTTACTGATAATGTGACTATTATGGATAACCAAGGAATTCCAACTGGAGATAAAGCAAAATATAAATATGACTATGTATCAATTCCCTTTAAAACAGGCTATAATATAGGAAATACATTTTACAGCTTTGCTAATATAGGACTAATACCCTCTTTACTTGTCAACGCAAAATTATTCTCCTATAAAATTGAAGCAGATGGTAAAGTTGTTGGTTCTGATGTGCTTGACATGACAAATGAAGTTACGAAATTCGATTTGGCGGGACTTTTTGAAATTGGTGGAGGTTATAAATTTAAGAACGGATATTGGTTATATTCTTCAATTGGCTATCAGCAAAGCTTTACGACAATTACAAATTCTGAATACTTTGCCAACAGTAAAATCAGACTAAATGGAATTAATCTCACAGTTGGACTAAAATATGCTCTTACAAAATAAATGGCCAAAATACGAATATGGTCATTGTCTGTCTGATCCAGTTAAAGTTTGACAATCAGTGTGTTAACGAAGTTTTGCTCCCACATTCACTTTGTCACTGTCTCGACAGCTAATGCTCCCGCAAACAGCCATAGTCTTATTGTTTATGCAATAGAATTGATATGATTTATTTCGATGCAATACCTGAAATAGAAAGTCTTACTGAAAATATCAAAAATATTGATTGACATTATGTATGTCATCTTCTTTTCGTAATAGTGCTTATTTTGATTTCTGAGCTTTCAGAGCCTCTCACCTGTCGTTTGTCTTGCCATTCTATCACTTAATAATATATGTCATGTATGTGTCTTTAAAATGATCCTATAAATATGTAAAAAAATGGATTGACAATTTCTACCAAAATTTTTTAGTTTCCATTCTAAAATTAAAAAGTGCTTGGTTTAAATTAATAGAACAATAAAAATTGTACCAGCATATCACTAAAGATAGTTAGTGTATTGGATAGCTAAAATTTTTTTCTACCTTTGTCAAAGAGTTATTTGACTAAGCAGCAAATCAACGCAACCAAACGTGTTTAGCTCGTTACTTATCCATTACCTATTGAGATTTTTCGGATTGCAAGTTGCTTTAAATGAGCTGAATAATTAAAAAGCTCACGAATGTGGCAAAAGTATGTCTTGCCAAGTGAAATGTTAGCTCTTTGTCTATTTCACACAAATCTCCAATTTCTTTTAAATAGGCATTCATTTTTTGATTGCTTAATATAGGAAGTAATTTATCATTGGGTGATATACCCTTGTATTTCTCTAAAATCATTTTAGGAACATCCAATAGGAGTATATTCGAATCTACATTTGTTTTCTGTCTTTTAGTCATTATCCATAAATTCCCATCAAAAGAAGTACGGACATTTTTCTCAGTAAGATTTTTCACATCAATATAAGCAAGTCCAGTAAAGCAAGAGAATATAAAAATATCGCGAACTAATTCTAAGCGTTTTATTGTAAATTCCTTTTTCAATATTTTTTCAACGTTCTCCTGTGTTAGATAGCCTCGATCAACTTTTGTTAAATGAATTTTGTAATTCGCAAAAGGGTCTATGTCAATCAATCCGTTGTTGCGAGCAATTAGGATGATACCTTTGAAATACTGCATAAACTTTGCAGTAGTATTTGTCTGACATTTACCAGTGGTCATTAAATATACTTCAAAGTCCCATATGAATAACGGTTTAATCTCTTTGAGTGAAATATCCTTCAACTGATATTTGAGAAGTATAAATTTCTCAAGATGCGTACGCGTGCGTTCGTATTTTTGATATGTAGTAGTTGACTTGCTAATACCAACAAGTTTTAGAACATCCTCATTGTGTTTTTGGAAGAGATCTAAAAGCGTTTCATGATGTTCACTTATTCCCAAAAACTCATTTTTTACTTTCTCGGCTGTCACATAATTGTCTTTTCGTTGAAGTTCATGGTAGATACCATGAATTGAAGCCTTGATTTCATCTAGTTGAGCATTGTGCTGCTTGCTATCAGACGGATGTCCAATAACTTTACCCATTTTTACACTCCAATTTAATGGTTGGATCTCTAACTTGGTATTGAATTGCGCAATGATACCATCAATGGTGATTCGGGTAACAATTGGCATTTTACCATCTTTTCTAATTGCATTCCTTTTCAAGTAAAAAAGGACCTTAAATGTACTCTTCATAATTTCATTTTTTTAATCGTTACAAAATTAGTTTATCGATTGAAAATGAAATAATTGCAGCTATGACAATAGTCGACAAATGTATGCCAAAAGAATACTTTCTGTGACCTATTTTTGAGTTTTGAAATAGGTCACGAATTAGTCCCAGAAATGTGGCAATAAATGACTAAATCATGTCTTATGTAGCAGCTAAAATACAAGGTGGGATAATAAAAAAATCCCTACAAATCAACGATTTGTAGGGATTTTGCTTTTAGGTGTCAATTTTTGACTTACCTTCTAGCGGTACGGACGGGACTCGAACCCGCGACCTCCGCCGTGACAGGGCGGCATTCTAACCAACTGAACTACCGAACCATTGTTGAATTGTTGGGCATTGTTTTCTAATGCGGTGCAAAGATAAGGCAAATTTTCATTTCTGCAATAGCTTTCAAAAATAATTTAGGCTTTTTCAAATGATTCTGTCACTTAAATACGTTAACAGTATGACTATGAAAGGTCTTGTTGTGGATAATTTTTTTCAACAAATTAAAATTCTGTGTCTCCATCCGGGCTGAAACGTACTGTTGTCCCTCGTGTAACAACGAATTCCGGTTCGAATGTTACAGTTTGATAGTATTGGAAGGAGTAAAGTCGGAATTTTTTGTCGTTTTATGGTTACATTTGCATCATAATCGGATCATGCATTGAATCGATGCATTGTTTGTTCCATTTCCAATTCGTCGGACTATGACACTGAAAAATTATCTGTCATTCATATTCATCCTGTTTCTGCTCGGAAGTATTCACAACGACATGCAGGCGCAACTAAAGATAAAAGGAATTGTAACCGATTCCATCACCGGCGAAGCCTTGCCGTTTATCTCCGTTTATTTGAAAGGCACCACTATTGGTGCCATGACCGATAATTCAGGGAAGTTTTCAGTGAGTGTTCCTTTCACAACAAAGGTGATTTATGCCAGTTCCATTGGGTATACCGAAAAATCAATTTCTCTCACAACCGGGAGAATTACTAACATACGGATTCAGCTTGCATCTACATCCTATGCGATAAAGGAGGTGGTTGTTAAACCCGGGAAACATAAGTACAGTAAAAAAGGGAACCCTGCGGTTGATTTTGTCAAAAGAGTGATTGCAGCTAAAAATCAGCACAATCCTTTCAATAAACCTTATTATCAGTATCGGCATGCCTCACGGATCGATATTGCCCTGAATAATTTCCAGAAAGATAAAAATAAAAAATTATTGCACCGGTATCCTTTCCTGTTGAATTTTATGGATACTTCCCGATTGTCCGGCAAACCAATCCTTCCTGTTTCTACCAAGGAAATGGTGGAGGATTATTACTACCAGCGATCTCCTCGTATAGAGAAACGGATTGTTATTGCCAAAAAGAATTCGGGTCTCGAAGAAATGCTTCCCGAAGAAAGTGTCGATCAGGTATTGGGGGAGGTCTTTAAAGATGTTGATATTTACGACAATAATATTTACTTGTTTCTGAGGCCTTTTGTGAGTCCGCTTTCCGATGGGGCTACTGATTTCTATAAATACTATTTGATGGATACGTTGATCGTTGGGGGAGAAAAATGTGCCGACCTGGCCTTTGTACCGTTTTCTTCACAGTCACCCGGATTTACAGGCCATTTATACATTACCCTCGATACCACTTATTTCGTCAAGAAGGTCAGGCTCAATTTTCCAAAGGATATCAACCTGAATTTTATACAGGATATGAGCATCGGGCAGGAATTCCTTCGTGCACCGGATGGTACAAGGCTGTTGATGCATGATGATATGGAAGTTGAATTTTCGGTACTTTCCATATCTAACGGGTTTTATGCCCGAAGAATCAATACCTGTTCGGATCATTCTTTTGAGATTCCTGCCAATATTGCTGTTTTCAATGAAAAATCAACGAAAATCATAACCGCCAATGCCACTTCCCAACCCGATAGTTTCTGGGTAAAAGCCTGGGTTGATTCTGCAGCGGTAAAAGGCAGGTCGGTTGAAAACATGCTTACCCGCCTGCGAAAGGATCCGTTGTATTATATCTCTGAAAAAGTATTTGCAGCACTGGTGACCGGATACATTGAAACCGCCCCGCAGCACAATAAGATAACGTTGGGCCCTATCTATTCCACCATTAGTTCTAACGCAACAGAAGGCGTCAGATTGCGTGTGGGTGGGTTTACTACTGCTGAGTTGAATCAGCACTGGTTTGGCGATGGATATGTGGCCTATGGTATGACCGATCATAAAGTCAAATACCTGGCCGGACTGGAATACTCCATAGATAAAAAGAAAAAGCAGGCCACTGAATTCCCCGTACATTCCATTCGTGCCTCCTACACTTTCGATATGAACCGACTGGGACAACATTATTATTCTTCGGCGGATAATGTGCTGCTCTCTTTGAAAAGACTGCCCGATGATAAGGTGACATATGAGCGAATAATGGGGTTGAGTTACAATAAAGAATTCTATTCGCAATTGTCCTATGGACTCGATCTGAGGTACCGTCAGGAATATGCCACCCGGTATCTCCCATTTATTGAGACTGCTACAAGAAATACTATAAATTCATATTCGCTGGGTGAGGCTGTTTTCAGGATCCGGTATGCACCCGGCGAAAAAATCTATCAGACCTTAACAAAACGTTATTCTATTACCCGCAATGCCCCTGTTTTTTCACTTTCGCATACACAGGCAATCAAAGGAGTATTGGGTTCGACCTATACGAACAGCCATACAGAACTTAGTTTTCAGAAACGTTTCTGGCTCTCTCAGTTCGGAAATGTAAATGCCATTTTCAGGGCCGGGAAAGTATGGTCGGCGAGTCCGTTTCCCCTGTTGATCATCCCGAATGCCAACCTGTCGTATATCGTTCAGTACGATACCTATTCCAATATGAACGCCCTGGAGTTTATCAACGATCAGTATGTTTCGTGGGATTTAAATTATAACATGAGCGGTTTTGTGTTGAACCGGATTCCCTGGATACAAAACCTGAAACTTCGGGAAGTACTATCCTTCCGTGGATTCTACGGGAGTCTCGAAAAGAAAAATGATCCTCAGTACAGCAACAATCTGTTGAATTTTCCCGAAGGAACTTACCGGATGGGCAAAGATCCGTATATGGAAGCAGGGGTAGGAATAGAAAACATCTTTAAAATCCTCCGCATAGATTATGTGTGGAGACTGACGTATCTGAATCATCCCAATATCGATAAAACAGGAATACGCTTTGTACTGGATTTCGGGTTCTAATGAGTAACATGAGTAACAAAATTTGACAACTTTTCTGGTGTATCAAAAAAATAAATTTACGAGGAAAGTTGTCAAATTATTACTTTCTATTTCTTCTGATAAATTCTTACATAATCCACCACGTACTGTATCGGGAAGACCGTTTGAGAGGGGTCACCTCCATTATCCCCGCCAATAGCCAGGTTGAGTAATATATACTCTGCCTGATGAAAAGGATTGAATCCATCCGGGTTAATTGTTTTAGAAAGATCAATTTCATTCAAAAGTTCATCATCCAGGTACAGCCTGATAAAATAGGGATCCCAGTCCATGCGCCAGATATGATACTTCGATGCCCAGTCTTTGTCTTTATCGGTGAAATGGGTGAGGGGTCTGTTCGATCCTTTCCATTTAGCTTTGTTCCGGGTATCGGTACCCCAGGCAGCATTTGCCAGGATGGAAGGAACATCCTTGATCTGATAAAATTCCATCTGGTCCACCTCTCCGTTCGAAGGCCAGGGGCGATCGTTGCCCAATGTCCAGATAGCAGGCCAGGCACCTTTTACTGCCGGAATCTTTGCCCGTACCACAAACCGTCCGTATAACCACGAATGCCGCCGAGCCGTATTGATACTTGCTGCGGTGTAACGGATACTGTCGCGGTTCTTTTTCCAATCATTGCTTCCTGCTACATAGTTAGGATTGGGAAATTTTTCCCGTCGTCCTTCAAGTATCAGTACTCCTCCCGAACAGGTTGCGTTTTCAGGCTGATACCATTGGTTTTCATGATTGCGCACAAATCCTTTTTCATAGTTCCAGCTGGTACTGTCCGGTTTCCCCTGGATATTGAATTCATCACTCCATACAAGTTTATACCCGGGAACAGATTGGGGACCCTTTTTATCAGGTTTATACGGATTAATTTCACGGGACAATCCATATCCCGAAAGGATACATAAAACTACCAGAATCGTTATTTTTTTCATATCGGAATTGTTTTTAAGGACCCAAAAATACAAATATTTTTTTATTAACCCAAAATAGTTAAAAATTAACTTTGTTAGTAAAGTTCCAATCATTTAAATTTTTCTACCTGTTATTGTATTATCCGGACGTGGCAAAATGAATTTAAATCGTTATCTTCGGTTGTTGTTTTAGTATTGTTTTACTCCGGTTTTACATAGGTCCATATATACTCCATTACATGTCCATATATAGTCCATTATAAGTCCATATCTATATAGATATGGACTTATAATGGACTATATACGGAGTGAAAACGGACAATATACCGGCTAAAATAAAAGGGGAGTAAAATGGATATAAAAGGATAATAAAAGAAGAGTAAAAAATTAACGTTGTGTGGATTGGGGACGATTGTTACTCTAGGAGTAATTATAAATACCTGGTTTTGCTGTAAGTATGCTCCATATTTTGTCCACATCCGGTTCGCATCCGGTTCGGTAATAATTAGTTAGTAATCAGTATATAATCAGTATATAAACAGTATATAAGCTGTATTAATATTGAAACAGTTTATATGCCGGTTACATAGTGAGTACAAATCATTTATTGTTTATTTTATGGCAAAGCGGATACGGACAAAATGTGGAGCTTAGGTGGAGGAAAACGGTCGGTAGTTTGTAGTCCCGAAAATTCGGGATGTCGCAAACTCCATTGGTAGTTGGTAGTAGGAAGTTGATGCCTGAAATTTGATCCTGCATTATTAATTTTCAGGATTATGCCTTCAGGATATTGAAACCATCAATCAACTGTTTGCATCTATATTTCATGGTTGAATAACCGGTTAAATGGAAATAAAAAAGCCCCACTCTCGCAGGGCTTTATTAATTTCAATCACCTTAAGAAGAGTTTGTTATGGGGTGATGTGTTATTTCTTCACCATTTCATCCAGCGAATTCTTTTTCACGTTCAGTTGATGTTCGATAATCAAATCGTAGTCGCATTTGTTGTCACCGACCTTACTCATGACTACGAGCAACTCGAGTGAAAAGATAAAGGCAAACAGGATAAAATAGAATGCTCCGGCTACCAGGTCGCTCTTGATAATGATAATCATGGCTTTGAGTTCTTCCAGGAATCCGGCATTTTGTTCGAGTTCTTTGCGGACCGTTTCCTCCACATTGATCTTCTGGTTATAGAGCTTTTCCAACCGGTTGCGGCAGGTATTGATGGTACTGGTATTGGTCCTGATCTGTTCAATGCGGGTACTTGCCACATGTTGCTGGGATACAGTACTCCTGGTTTCAATTCTTCTGGTACCATCTGGCTGGGTGACAGGCACCCGTTCGGTGGTTACATTGGTAATGGCTACCGTAGGGTGTTTTGCCACTTCATCGTTCAGCCGGGTATTTATATTCTCCAGCGAATCCATGGTGCCGGTGAGTTTGTTGATCTCTGCCTGGATAGTGATCTGCCTTTTACCGGCAATGATTTTTGCCTGATCGGTACGAAGTTCGATTAGTACCTTGGCCACATCGTTTTTGAATATAATCTGATCCAGGATAGCCGAGCCGATCAACGCCATAAATACAGCCAGGATGACCCTGAAAATTGTGAGCAATTTATTCTTTCCGACCGTTAAGATCACTTGCCGTTCAATTTGAATCACAATAATGATAAATGAAAGAGCTGTCAGTGCACAACCCCACCAGCTGGTGACCGACAAATATCGTTCGGCGAAACAATACCCGGTCGAACCCCAGATAAATACCAGGATAAGAATCGAAGCGGTATATTTTTTTAATGCTTTATGACTTGCTTCGCTGCAATTCATAAGTATCCCGGGATTCCAGCCTATGAGGAAACACCCGAATTTTTGCCACCAGTTCATTATCTTTTCAGTTTAAGTGATTCCAACGACAATGCTGCCAATCCCCGCAGGAATCCCCGTTCGTACGACAGAAGCATCCCGACCATATAATCGACATTGTTCTCCAGGTCATTCTCCATTTTGATAATTTCGGCCAGGTGATTCTCGAGGGTTTCTTTGCGGTTTTTAAGCAGATCGACAATATCGATCAGGCCGGCCTGTTCGCGCGATTTTATGTGAAAATCGTTTGTCTTCAGATTGTCAATGTAGTTTTGTTTCACCTGTTTAAAAAGTACTTTCAGGTTGCTGATCAAAAGCAGTTTGTTCATATCCCGGTATGATATGTCAGGATTGCTCATGGCGTCATCATACCCACGGCTTTCAAAGTCAATGCGCAGGTATTTATAAATTTCATCCAATGGCATGGATACGTTCAGATCTGCATCATTTGTGGCAGGAGGCGCATTATTCAATCCATTTTGTTCTTTCAACTCCTGTGCAGGTTGTTCTTCAGGTTTCACCGAAATCTCAGTCCCCTGATCGCTCTTTTTAGAGGATCCAAATAGTAATTCCATTAGTCCCATAATTCATTGTAGTTTTTTTTAAAATTTATATCGTGTGAATTTTATTCAACGGGTTTAATACCAGCTTAATTTATTGGTTTTTGACAAACTCATTTTTACATTAGACGATCCTAGCTTCATTTGGTTACACATTATACTTCAGGAAAGAAAATACATTTTGTACTGTGAAGAATCATTTAGTTTTACTGACAGGTTTCAACTCTCAAAAAACAGTATAACAGGTTTTAAACTCCCGATATAGATTAACTTACAAATGTATCGATATATTGTAAAGGGATAGCATTTATCTGTTTTTTTTATACTTGATTTACTGTTTTTTATTTTTGAAAAGAAAACATCCGTTTCATTGCAGTAACATGACCCATTTTATTTTTAATATTGATTATTCAATGTTGTTAAGTTAGCGTTTTTCTTTTCCGATAAATAGGAATCTTCGATGTGTAGCATAGTGTTTTTGTGGCTTAGTGGCTAATATTTTCTTACCACAAATGGGACATCCCGAATTTTCGGGAGTCACTAATCCACAAAGTTACACAAAGAGAGTATTCAGGCAATATCATTAACTAAACGGCATTGTTTGATTATTTCATAATTTTTTTAAAAGTAAATTGGAGGCATAACTTTATGAATCGATTTTAATGGGTTTGTTTTAAAATTGGAATTATTTTAATTTTATCAATATTATCGTTCATTTTTGTTTGCATACTAAAATCTTTATTATATATTTGTATCGGTTTTGTAAACATTTTTAAATGAATTATGTTACAATTAGGTAATCCTATACACATTAATTAATTCTAAACTTCGGTAGGATTAAAATGTATTTATTTATCAGATAACCAATTTCAATTTACAAATAAAAAATTTCCGGCAGAATGAGTGAAAAAGAAAATAAGCCCAAAATAAAAACAAGACGTGAATTTCTGCAGGATCTTGGATATGTTGGTGTAGGTGCTTTGATTGGTGGTTCTGCCATATTTGCCGGCATTAATTATGACAAGCGGAAAAAGCAAATTGACCGGATAAAAGTGCTGACAGCCGAGAATGAACTGATTGAAATTGAAAAGAACAGTGGAACAGCTGTTGTAAAATCCAAAAAAGAGATCCTGACTTATCTGCAGAAAGAAGGACGGGAAGGCATACCCGGCAAGCGTTGGGTGATGGTGCTGGATCTTTCAAAATGCAAGAATGCTCAGAAATGCATGGGTGCCTGCCAGGCTGCGCATCATTTACGTCCCGAGCAATCGCATATTACCACATTGAAAATGCAGGAGTCGAAAAACACGCCTCCGTACTACTTGCCCAAACAATGCCAGCATTGCGACAATCCGCCTTGTGTAGCGGTTTGCCCGGTAGATGCTACCTATAAACGCCCCGATGGAATCGTCTTAATTGATAATGAACGGTGCATTGGTTGCCGCTTTTGCATTGCCGCATGTCCGTACAGTGCCCGGTATCTGAACTGGACAAAGCCATTGCACGATGATGAAGATAAAGACCTGACCTATAATGTTGAATTGAATGTCCCCCAACGAAAAGGTACCATTACCAAATGTCTGTTCAGTGCCGATTGTATCCGTGAAGGCAAATTGCCTTACTGTGTTTCCGCCTGTCCAAACGGTGTGTTCTATTTTGGCGATGAAAATGAAGATACGGTAACCAATGGTACTACCAAGGAAACGGTAAGATTCAGAAAACTGTTGGCAGATAACGGCGGATACCAGTTAATGCCTGAGTTGGGTACTAAACCCCGGATCTATTATTTACCACCAAAAGGGAAAGAATATCCGTTTCAGGAGAAAGATAAACCGGAAGCGGAAAAAGAGATAGTCGGTAGTCGGTAGTCGGTAGTCGGTGAGGAATGAGGAGTGAGGAATGAGTCAATAAAGGAACCAGGAACCAGGAACCAGGAATCAGGAACAAAGATCAAAGATCAAAGATCAAAGATCAAAGATCAAAGATCAAAGATCAAAGATCAAAGATCAAAGATCAAAGACAACAGACTATAAGTTGCAGTGTTTAAATCAAAACAACACTCATAACTCCCCTTTAGGGGTTGGGGTCATATTTGTTAACTCCCCTTTAGGGGTTGGGGGTCGTATTCATTTTAAATTATTAATCAGTTCTTTATGTCAGAACCATCAAAATACGATAGAATCACCACCGACTTACTTCGGCCAATCAGGCTGAATAAAGCATTTATTGCCTGGATGGGGATATTAAGCGTTTCCTTAGTAATCTGTCTGTATGCCTATACGATTCAGTTAAGAGATGGGCTGGGTGTTGCCGGTATACGGGATTATATATCCTGGGGTATGTATATCTCGAACTTTGTATTTTTTGTAGCTGCCAGTCTGATTGGAATGTTGATCAGTGCGGTGCTTGGACTTTCCGGCGTGAAATGGGCTTCACCCCTTGCCCGGATAGCGGAAATCATTGCCCTCGCCTTTGCCGCTGTTGCCGGACTGGTGATTGTCTCGGATATGGGACGTCCTGACAGGTTGTTGTACGTGATCATTCACGGACGTATCCAGTCGCCCATAGTTTGGGATATAACGGTGGTTTCGGTTTATGTGCTTATCAGTGCCCTGCTTTTGTATTTACCACTGATTCCTGATTTAAAGATCTGCTATGACAAACTGGATAAAATGCCACCATTTGCCCGGAAAATTTATAAAATACTATCCCTCAACTGGAATAATACTCCCGAACAACAGAGAATCATCAAACAAACGACCCGTGCACTGGCCATTTTTATTATCCCGGTTGCACTGGCTATTCATACAGTCACTTCGTGGCTGTTTGCCAGTACTTCAAGGGCAGGATGGGATTCCAGTATCTTTGGGCCTTATTTCGTTACCGGTGCCTTTGTAGCAGGTTGTGCGGCAGTAATCATTGCCATGTACTTTTACAGGAACAATTACAAGTTGCAGGATTATATCACAGAGGCACATTTCGACAATATGGGAAAACTGCTGGTACTGGTATCATTGGTGTACTTGTATTTTAATTTGAATGAATACCTCGTACCGGGGTATAAGATGAAGAAATTTGAAGCGATTCATTTAAATGAACTCTTCACCGGGGCACATGCCTTTCTGTTCTGGTCCACCCAGCTATTGGGACTGGTTATTCCTACCGTGTTACTTTTGTTTAAGAAAATGAGAAAACCGCTTCCAATGACGATTGTCAGTATTTTCGTACTGGTGGGTGCCTGGTTCAAACGGTATATCATTGTAGTGCCCACCCAGGAACACCCATACCTTCCTATTCAGAATGTACCCATGAATTTTAAAGTCTATACACCAACATTAATTGAAATACTCATTACAATTGCCCCGTTTATATTAGTGCTGATGATTATTACGATACTCTCGAAGGTAGTACCCATAGTTTCTATACATGAAACGGTGGAAGAACAGGAATAGTAGGTAGTTGGTAGTAGGTAGAAAGAGTTGAGGAGTGAGGAATGAGTGGTGACAGCATTAAATACAGAAAGAGTTTATACGAAAATATATATCAAAAGGCTTATGTATCAAAAGAATATTTGGTTTAAAGTATCCACAATAATCGTAGTTTGTCTGCTTAGTCTGCAATCCTTTGCTGAAAACTGGGATATCCCGGCAGATAAAAAGGCGAAGAACAGTTATATTCCTTTTACCAGCGCCGTTGCCAAAGAAGGGGAGACCATGTTTACAAAAAATTGTATCCAGTGTCACGGGATTCCGGGGACAGGAAACATGCTGAAAACATTGAAACCCATGCCTCCCGATTTGTCAAGTGCCATTACCCGGGCACGAACGGATGGTGATTTGTTCTACATTATTACCAACGGACGAATGGTAATGCCTTCGTTTAAGAATGTGTTTTCGGAAGATGAACGATGGAAAATCATATCCTATCTCAGAAGCTTTCATAAAGGTTATGTGCAGGTGCTCTCAAAATTTGATCCCCGTAAAAGCAAGCTGGTGAAAATGAGTTTGTCGTTTAATTCCCTCACGCATCTGGTTCGTGTTGAAATAAAAGCAACTGAAAAGACAGGCATCGTACTATTAAAAAATGATGAAGTGGAATTATTTGTTACCCGGTATTTTGGGAGATTGAAAATTGACAAATCAATGACTACCAACAATCAGGGAATAGCATACTTTAAATTTCCTGGGGATTTACCCGGAGATAAAACCGGTCTGGTGGAACTGGTTGCAAAAGTGAATGATGACAATTATGGAGAAGTAGAAAAACAAAGTAAATTTAAAATAGGAATCCCAACAGACAAGCCACCACTGACCGCAAAGAGAGCTATCTGGAATGTGGTGGAAAAGGCACCTGTATGGCTTTTAATTACCTATACTTCGGGTGTATTATTTTTTGTCCTTTTCTTAGCATTTATTTTAAACAACTTACGGAAATTAAAAAAAGCAGGAACTACTTAAAATTATAAATCATGAAAAATCTAGCTATTACCGGACGGATTCTTTTTGCCTTGCCTTTTGGAATCATGGGGTTAAACCATTTTTTGATGAAGGATTATTTTCTGGGTATGATGACCTCCTTTATACCGGGTGGGGCTTATACTATTTTGTTAACTGGCTTGTTACTCATTTTGGCTTGTATATTGATTATCCTGAATAAATTCATTAAAACGGTATGTTACAGTTTAGCCGGCTTATTGCTGGTTTTTACACTAACCATTCATATTCCCGGTTTATCCACCTCTGACTGGCAAATAGCATTGATAGAGCTTCTGAAAGATACAGGACTGATGGGAGGTGCCATTATGATTGCACTTTATTCGGATGCACTTAATAATCTGAAAGAATTAAACCTAAAAAAAGGCAAGCGTAAATAAATAAATCATGAATAAAACTCTTTTTTTTACAGTTATAGCTGTCATGCTTTTAACCGGTACGGCCTTTTCACAGGTCGATCAATCCCCCGAGGTCGGTGTTGTAGAACATCTGGGTAAAACCATCCCGCTGGATTTGAAATTTGTGAATGATAAATCCGAAGCGGTCACATTAAGACAGCTGATCAACAAACCTACCATTTTATCTTTTGTGTACTTCGATTGTCCTGGGCTATGCAGTCCGTTGCTGGAAGGTGTTGGTGACGTGATTCAAAAGACAAACCTGACACTTGGGAAAGATTATCAGGTCATCACCATCAGTTTTAATTTCAGGGATACTCCACAGAAGGCGAAAGAGAAAAAGAAACGATTTACCGATCGATATTCTAAAGGCAACAGTGACGGTTGGATATTCCTGACAACCGATAGCGCCACCATTTTTAATATTACGCATTCCACAGGCTTTATTACAAAAGCAGTCGGATTGGATTTTGTTCATCCATCTGCCATTATTGCAGTAAGTCCAACGGGAATGATCACACGCTATTTGTATGGTATTACCTTCCTGCCGATAGATTTTAAAATGGCCATATACGAAGCAAATAAACAACAACCCCGGCCGACCATTCAAAAAGCCTTACTGCTCTGTTTTAGCTATGACCCGCAGGGACAACGATATACTATGGATATATTGAAAATTTCAGGAATACTCGTGATATTTTTTGTTCTTGTATTTGTAGTAGTATACCTGATTAAACCGAAAAAGAAAACAAAATACAGTAACCATGAGTGACGATTTAAAAGAAACAGGGTATGTAAGTTATTTGGATCATCAGGGAAACTACAAGGGTATATTTTCCTGGATTTTCACATTGGATCACAAAAGGATTGGACTGCTGTATTTGTATGCCATCATGGTATTATTCTTTGTGGGAGTATTGATGGGCTTGTTAATGCGCATTGAATTGTTATCTCCGGGTGAAACCATTATGAAACCTCAGACCTACAACGGAGTGTTTACGGTTCATGGGATTATCATGATATTCATGGTCGTTATCCCGGGTTTGTCGGTTATATTCGGGAATTTCTTTTTGCCGATATTAATTGGTGCCAAAGATGTGGCATTCCCGAAATTAAACAGATTCTCCTGGTGGATCTATATTACGGGTTGTATACTGGCCATTGCCTCACAACTGTTGAAAGACGGTCCACCTGATACAGGTTGGTCGTTTTATGCACCCTATAGCACCACCACATCCACCAACGTGATCATGGCCACTTTTGCCGCATTCGTGCTTGGATTTTCATCGATACTCACGGGATTAAATTTCATTGTGACAATACACCAGATGAGGGCACCGGGAATGAAGTTTTTTAATATGCCTTTATTCTCCTGGGCTATTTATGCTACTGCCTGGACACAACTACTGGCAACCCCGATTATCGGCATCACCCTTATGATGCTGATTGCCGAACGTGTTTTTGGCATTGGTTTCTTTAATCCCGATTTAGGAGGTGATCCGGTATTGTTTCAGCATTTATTCTGGATTTATTCGCATCCGGCGGTATACATCATGATTCTTCCGGCATTGGGGGTGATTACCGAGATTATACCTACTTTTTGTCAAAAAAGGATATACGGGTATAAAGCCATCGCCTTGTCGAGTTTAGCCATAGCTGGTGTTGGTTTCCTGGTTTGGGGCCATCATATGTTTACTTCGGGAATGAGCGACCAGGCACGCTGGTTCTTTTCATTGCTTACATTCCTGGTAGCTGTTCCAAGTGCCATTAAAGTATTCAACTGGCTTGCAACGATGTACAAAGGTTCCATTGATCTGAAACCTCCTTTTTTGTATGCACTTGCTTTTATTTTTCTTTTTACAATCGGAGGTACAACGGGACTTTTACTGGGTTCGATAGCTACCAATGTACAGGTTCATGACACAGCATTCGTAGTGGCTCATTTCCATTATATTATCTTTGGCGGAATGGGTTTTGCATTTTTCGGAGCTATCCATTACTGGTTGCCAAAAATGTATGGCAGAATGTATAATATGAAACGTGCTACCTATGCCTGGGGGATTAATTTTGTCGGATTCAACCTATTGTATTTCCCGCAATTCATATTGGGATTTCAGGGTATGCCCCGACGTTATTACGATTACTTACCTCAGTTTCAAACAGGTCAGGTGATATCGACTATTGGCGGATTTATTTTAGTGACAGGGTTGATTTTAATGGTTTATAATCTGGTACAGGGTGCACGTCATGGCGAAATTGCCCCGGCTAACCCATGGCATGGCAGCACACTGGAATGGCAGATTCCATCACCACCGACCTTAGAAAATTTTGACAAGGCACCGGTTATTAAAGAGAATCCGTATGACTATGAGTAAGAGGTGAGAGCTAGTAGCTAGTAGCTAGTAGGTAGTATGTAGTAATAAAAAGTAATTTGAAAAATATGGCTGAAAAGGAAATACAACTGGAAGTGCATAGAGACGATGAAGCATCCAAGTTAGGTATGTGGCTCTTTATCTTCACCGAACTGCTCTTGTTTGGCGGATTGTTTCTGGTATATACTGTTTTCAGGGCAAGATATCCCCAGAACTTCCATGAAGGAAGTCTTGAACTCAGTGTAACTATTGGCACGATTAATACCATAGCCCTTTTAATCAGCAGTATGACTGTTGCCATGGCGTTGAGTGCTATTCAAAAGAATAACAGGAAATTATCCATGATATTAATTGGAATTACCCTGGCAATGGCAACCCTCTTTCTGTTTAATAAGTACATTGAATGGGGTGCTAAATTTGAACACGGTTTATATCCCGGATCACCGCTCATGCCACATCTGGAACGTGGTGATCTGATGTTTTTCAGTCTGTACTTTTTTATGACCGGACTTCATATGCTTCATATACTGGTTGGGATGACGTTACTGATTATCTGTATTTTTAAAATTAAAAATGGTTCGTTGCACTCTAAAAAATATATAAATCTGGAAAACGGTGCCCTGTACTGGCATCTGGTTGATTTAATCTGGATTTTCTTATTTCCGTTGTTATATCTGATCACTTAATAACGTTGAGCTTTGAGCATCGAGCATGGAGGATTTCGAAGTAACTAAATCAGAAAAAGACCTTATAATTTTCACACATATGGCAAACAACGTTTCACATATTACCGAATACAAAGTGCTGGCAAGAGTCGTATTAGTACTCATGTTCCTGACATTTTTGACTGTCTCGGTTACTTCCTATCATTTGGCTGCTTTTAGTGTTACTGTTGCGCTTTTAATTGCCGGTGCAAAGGGATTTATGATACTGACCTACTTCATGCACCTGAAGTATGAAAGTGTCCTGTTGCGGATCCTGGTAGCCATGATATTTGTGCTGTATGCAGTGATCATTCTGATTACTTTTATTGATTACTCATTTCGATAAATTGCTTTTTCTTTAATTCTCTTTTATTTCAACACGTAACTTGTAACGATATATGTTCAGTAACGCTTCAAATTTTGTTCACGGATCGGATCTGTCAACCCTCCTGATTGGAGGATTCGGCGTGTTCATTCTAATTGCTTTCACTGCCATCATGATTCTTTTTGTTGTAAAATACAATCGAAAAAGAAATCCGAAAGCAACTCAGGTAAAAGACAACATTGTGTTGGAAACAACCTGGATCGCATTGCCGGTAATACTGGTGCTTTTTATGTTTTATGTCGGATGGGAGGGATTTCTGCCCATGCGTCAGGATCCAAAGAATGCGATGCACGTGAAAGCCATTGGCAGGATGTGGAAATGGCAGTTTGAATACCCCGGGAATAAAGTATCCGACACATTGGTTTTACCCTTGAATAAATCGGTCAGGATTGATCTGGTATCGAATGATGTGATTCATGGTTTCTTTGTTCCGGCTTTCCGCATTAAAGAAGATTGTGTACCAGGACAACATAACTACTGTTGGTTTATTCCGGGTGAACAGGGTGATTTCGATTTGCTGTGTTCGGCTTATTGCGGGGTAAATCACTCGTATATGTCAGCAATTATTCGAATTGTTCCCGAAGAAAAATACCTTAAATGGGTGGCGAAGTTACCGATTCGAAAAGCGGATACTAATCTGGGACATAAACTGATAGAAAAAAACGGATGCATTGCATGCCATTCGATCGATGGAAGTAAAATGTTAGGTCCTACCTTTAAAGGCTTGTACGGTTCCTCTGTTGAAGTATCTACCGATGGCACTGTGCATAAAGTGACCGCAGACAGCACCTATATTAAATCGTCTATCCTCGATCCGAATAAAGATATTGTAACCGGTTATTCAAAGGGTCTTATGAAATCGTATAATTACCGGATTACTGATAAGGATATTCAGCAGATAAATGAATATCTTAAAACATTAAAATGAAACCGGTTTCATTAAACACAATCCTGTCCTTAGTAAAATATAAGGTATCATTGGCGGTTACCTTTACTGCCATGACCGGATATATTGTATATACCGGCTATTTCGATTTCCAGATTATAAAATTAATGCTGGGTGTTTTTATACTGGCGGGAGGATCAAGTGGGTTAAATGAATGTCAGGAGCATATCCTGGATGCCAAAATGCCACGAACCATGCATCGTCCAATTCCATCCGGTTTGATCAGTTTGCATCAGGCCTGGCTGGTATCCTTCCTGTTTACTGTTTCAGGTATTCTTATTTTGTACCTGTCCTTCGGGTACATAGCTGCCTTGCTGGGGATATTTAATGTTGTCTGGTACAATCTGTTCTACACACGACTGAAGCGAATCACCGCTTATGCAGTGGTTCCGGGATCACTGGTGGGAGCAATACCTGTTTTAATAGGCTGGACTGCCGCCGGTGGATTTCTGTTCGATTCAACGATCGTTTTTATTGCTTTTTTTATCTTTATCTGGCAGATACCTCATTTCTGGTTGTTGATGATCAAGTACGATCAGGAATATCAGCAGGCCGGATTTCCAACCATCCAACAATCGTTTAGTCCTGACAGCCTGAAAAAAATAATCTTCTCGTGGGTACTGGCAACTTCCGCTTTTTCAATTTCTATACCTTTATTTGTGAGGAATATATCATTGATATTTTTCCTCGTCATTTTTACCTTGAATATTGTATTTGTTTTAACATTTGCAACCCTGTCATTTGGTAAGTTGAATGAATTAAGTTTTAAAAAATCATTTATGAGCATCAATTTGTACATGTTCCTTTTTATGGTGATGCTCATGATCTATCATATAATTGATGCTTGAAATTCATTAACATTCTACCAGAATATAATGGCAAATCTTTAAATACTTACTTCGGGAATATCCGCATTGAAAGAATAAAAAAAACCACTCCTTATCCAGAAGTGGTTTTGTTTTATTTATAATTGACAGATCAAAACGGTAGGTCATCTTCTGCGCTAGGAATAGGTTGAACGCCATTTGTTACCGGTTCGGCTACTGCAGAAACTTCTGCTTCTTTGGTTTCAGGTTTCTTCCCTAACATTTGAAGGCTTTCTACCAGAATTTCTGTTGTATAACGTTTGATTCCATCTTTTTCCCATGATCTCGATTGAATCTTTCCTTCAATGTACAATTGGGCTCCCTTGCGGATGTACTTTTCGGCTACATCTGCCCATGTTTTCCATGCCACAATGTTATGCCATTCGGTTCGTTCGGGTACCTGAGTCCCGTTTTGTAACGTGTACGCTTTGTCAGTAGTAGCCAACGTGAAATGAGCTACTGCCACATTTTTCTCAAGATAACGGATTTCGGGATCTTTCCCGACATTTCCTACTAAAATTACTTTGTTAACAGACATGATTTTTACATTTAAGAGGTTAATAACTCAGTTGAGAAAATTGTTGTAAAAATAAACGTTATTTTTTTAAATCATGCCGTTTGCACTGTTTAATTTTACAAAAAATATTTAATTAAATTAAACAGATTATTCAATTGAATTTTCCTTTTTAAAAATGGATTAAAATATTGAATTCGGTTTAAAAATCAGTATTAAACTTCGTAATCAACTGCTGCTCTAGAGATTCTGACTTTCCCAATATAAGATGCCACTTTTTTATGTTCGGGATGTTCCTGATAAATATCGATTGCTTCAAAGTTATCAAATTCTGAATAAAGTGCAATATCGTAGTTTGTTTTTGGAGCATTGGGGTAGTTGATACCCACTTCAATTTTTTTAATTTCAGGGATTAAATTCTTGAGATTTTCAAGTTCTTTTTTAATTATTTGAGCATTTTCAGCTTTTGATTTGCCTTCGGCATTTTCGGCCAGACCGAAAAAAACAATGTGTTTGATCATATTCGAATGTGTATTTAATAGTCATTAATTAATTGTTGAAATTGCCTGATAACTCAATATGGTTAGAGGTTTTATTTTATTTGCAGATTACTTTGTAACTTTTGTTGTTTATCTTTAGAAAATAAATGCCGGTTCGGGCAGTGATAATAAAACGTCCCTGCGTGAAATCGCTGTTAAAAAGTAATTGCCCTGTTAAAGCATACAATTTGATTTTATAGGTACCACTGTTAATTGTAACGTGGATACCCTCAGAAGCACCATAAAAACTGATATTCTCATTTCCTCCTACGGGTGTGGTGGGTCCTGAAGAAGAGTCATTGTCACCTTTAATCCAGCCATTTTGAGAAGAACCTTCAATTCGTATGACGGTATTTTGATTTGCCTGTCGTGAATCTGCCTTTTGACTGTTTTGAGCAGGAAGTCCGCATAAAGTAACTGTCAAAATAAGAAGTGTAATTATTCGTTTCATCTGCAAATTTATAAAAAAGTTTACTTTAAAAAATTTGTTTTTAAGACTCATTTCTCATTCGTTCCGGATAATCCACGGTAAAATGTAATCCACGACTTTCTTTCCGTAACAGTGCCTGTTTGATAATGATATATGCCACACTGATCACATTGCGAAGTTCACAGATTTCTCTGGAAACAACAGATTTTTCAAACAAATGCTCCGTTTCGCGGTATAAAATCTCCAGACGGTTTAAAGCCCTGACCAACCTTAAATTGGAACGTACAATTCCAACATATGTACTCATTATTTGTTCAACTTCGCGAAAACTCTGAGTGATAAGTACCATTTCTTCCGGAAGCGAAGTACCTTCATCATCCCAGTCAGGAATTGAATCATTGATAGTCAGATTCCCGATAATTTTTGCAGCATCTTTAACAGCAGCATCCGCATAAACGATTGCTTCTATCAGTGAATTAGAAGCCAGGCGGTTTGCTCCGTGAAGTCCAGTGCACGAACATTCGCCTGCTGCATACAACCTATTGATAGAAGATCTTGCATTCAGATCAACAACTATGCCACCACATAAATAATGTTGGCAGGGTGATACCGGAATATAATCTTTTGTAATGTCAATTCCCAGTTCAAGGCATTTTTTGTAAATGTTGGGGAAATGCATTTTAGTTTCTTCGGGATCTTTCTTCGTGACATCCAGGTATTCAAAATTGTGCCCGCGCATTTTCATTTCATTATCAATAGCACGTGCTGTAATGTCCCTGGGAGCAAGCGAACCGCGTTCATCGTATTTGTGCATGAATTCTTTCCCATCCTGAGTTCTCAATACAGCGCCATATCCACGGATTGCTTCAGAGATCAGAAAGGTAGGACGTTCACCCGGATGGTACAGGGCTGTGGGATGAAATTGAACAAATTCCATATCCTTAATGATACCACGTGCCCTATGTACCATGGCAATGCCATCACCGGTAGCTATCTCAGGGTTTGTGGTCGTTGAATAGACACTCCCGATACCACCGGTTGCCAGCAGTGTTACCTTTGATAAAAAGGTGTGGATGTGATTCGATTGTTGATTCAGTACATACGCACCATAACATTCAATGTTAGGGGTGTGATGGGTAACAATTTGCCCTAAATGATGCTGGGTAAGAATTTCGATGGCAAAATAATGTTCGAATACTTCAATCTCGGAATGAGCTTTTACCTGACGGATCAGGCTTTCCTGTATTTCATATCCGGTGTTGTCTTTGTGGTGTAAAATGCGGTGTTCCGAATGGCCACCTTCGCGGTGTAAATCAAAAAGACCCTTTTCATCTTTGTCAAAATCAACTCCCCAGTTAAGTAACTCTTCAATTTGGGCAGGAGCACCATAGATCACTTTGTGAACTGCTTCCAGATTACAATGGCCATCGCCTGAGATCAGGGTATCCTCTATGTGTTTATCAAAACTATCCGGTTCATATGTAACGGAGGCAATGCCTCCCTGAGCAAAGGATGTGTTGGATTCACTTAAAGTTGTTTTACAAAGTAAAGCAACTTTTCCATATTGTGCAGCTTTCAATGCAAAGCTTATGCCTGCAATACCACTACCAATAACTAAGAAATCAAATTTACGTGTCATTCTTTGAATTTGAATGAATTAAGAAAGTAAAATGCTGTTTATATACTGAAACAAATGCAGAATCATTTAGTTGTAAAAAATTGAGCAGTAGGTTGAATTACTGCTCCTACTGATAAAATTATAATTGTTTGATGTAAGCCCTTCTTAATTTGTGGTTTACATGTTCAAAACTCCCCCATTGGGATGACATACGCGTATTGCTTTCAAGTTCTGGGTTTGTTTCCGCAAATTTATACCCGTTTTTTGCAAAGCGTGGCATCAGTTCGGCAAACAGGATTGAATTGATACCTTTATTTTGATAATCGGGATGTACAGCCATTAAATATAAATCAACCATATCATTTTTTTTAAGAGCCATCAACATATAAAACCAGCCAAAAGGGAACATATGTCCTTTTGCTTTTTGAAGGGCTTTTGTAAAACTGGGCATGGCAATTCCAAGTGCAATAACATCATCTTTTTCATCCACAATGATACTGACTGTATCCGTTCTGAAAAAACTAAAATAAAGCTTTATATAGAAATTCTTTTGTTTTTCATTTAATTTTGTAAAACCGTATAAATCTGAATAACTAAGATTGAGCAAATCAAAAACCTTCTGTGCATAGTTGTCAATCAGTTGTTTGCGTGATTTAAATTGCAAGGCGGTTAATTTGTATTTTTGTTTGACAATCTCAGCAATCCGAAAGTACTTTTCAGGAAATTCTTCCGGAATTGTGATCAGGAATTCTTTCCAGTCATTATCTTTTACGAATCCGTTTTTCTCAATATGACGAGCGTAATAGGGATAATTATAAATGGCGGCAAGAGTTCCGGGTTTATCAAAGCCTTCTATCAGGGTTCCTTCATGGTCGAAATCCGTAAATCCAAGCGGTCCATGTATGGCTGTCATTCCCCGGTCTTTAGCCCATGATACGGCAGTGTCAAACAATGCTTTTGTTACTTCTTCGTCATCAATGAAATCAATCCATCCAAAACGGGCATGTTTTTGATCCCAGGTTTTATTTGATACCGGATTAATAATCGCTGCTATTCGCCCTACAATCGTATTGTTTTTATAGGCTAAGAAATATCCGGTTTCACAAAAATCCAATGCGGGGTTTTTACCTTTGCTCAAATTCAGTAAATCATCCATTAATAAAGGTGGGGCAGCAAACTCACAATTTTTATACAGATTTATGCCAAACCAGATAAACTTTTTTAAATCTTTTTTTGACGTAACCTCACGGATAAATACGGACATATTGATATTATTAAAATGGATAATCAAAAAATCATGTAAAATAACGCAAAATAATTCCAACTGACAACATTTTAAAACTGTTTCTATCTACATAAAATTTATCTGTTTGAATCTCAACAGATTCAAAAGCAAGGTTAAATTATATAAATCTTTACGATATATTTTACGCAAACAATAGCTTTAATCCTTTACATTGCCGGTCCTTTTAATAACGCCCCAGCTTACCAGTTCGCCTTTGATGGCTTTGTTATAAGCCCTGACTAATACAAAGAACAGTAATTGCCTGTAAACGAATCGTTGCACAAATAAATACAAAGCTTTCCTGAGATTGAATTTTTGATGATCGTAATGATAAGCCAGTGAAGCTATCAGACAATCAATAAAATAATACAACATATAAAAGAAAACATATTGTGCCGAATCATGGGTAAACAGACCTACAATAAAAAGAATATCCACTAACGGGGAAAAAACCGGAATCAGGAAATTGAAAATAAGTAAGTTTGGTAAAGCAACCCAACCAATGTTCGCCTTTTTGGTACTGAATAGCAAGTCCCGATGTTTCCAGAAACTTTGCATCATTCCAAAGGTCCAGCGTGTTCGTTGTTTTAAGAACATTTTTAATGATTCGGGTGCTTCGGTCAACGCCAGGGCTTCATTACAGGTGCGAATGACATATCCGGCACGTAACATTCTTAATGTCAGATCGCAATCTTCGGCTAAGGTATCTGTAGTGAAACCATCAATAGCCTGCATAGCCGTTTTGCGGAATGCTCCAATAGCGCCGGGAACAACCAAAATGGCGTTTACGGCATCATAGGCACGACGATCAAAATTCTGGCTTGTGGTATATTCGATCGATTGCCACACAGTAAGCATATTTAATGTATTTCCCACCCGTACATTTCCGGCAACAGCACCCACTTTACTATTCGCAAAGAAAGGCAGCATTTTGGATATCGCATCGGCGGGTAAAATAGTATCTGCATCAATGCATACCAATATCTCACCTGTAGAATGTTCGATCCCGAAATTTAATGCCGCTGCTTTGCCTCCGTTTGTTTTGGTCAGCACTTTTACGGTTGGATTCGTTTCAAAGGCAGCTTTAATTTTTGTATACGTTAAATCGACTGAACCATCGTCCACAAAAATAATTTCAATATCAGGATATTTTGATTTTAATAAATATTCTACTGTCCGTATGGCATTGACTTCTTCATTAAATGCCGGAACAATGATACTTACTTTTGGCAGATAAACGACCTGGTTTGCACGTTCTTTCTTTTCCCTGTGGTGTTGCAAAACGGACAAAAATCCAATTAAAAGCAACCGTGATATGATCAACAATATGGCAACGATAAAAAATCCATCCAGAAAATGTTCCCATATAAAGGTGAGGGTAAAAAAGATTAAGTCGAGTGTATCGGTAAACCTGAACTGTGTCTGGACCGGAGGCATTACCTGGTCGCGGGTTTTACCCATCAGGGCTGATACGGTTACAAATTCATACCCGTGACTCTGGTAATAATCGATTAATCTGGGCAACGAAATCACAGTTTCCGAACGATCACCACCGGCATCGTGCATTAAGATGATATTCCCGTCATGTTGACGTGCAATGGCTCTTGCCATGATGGAATCAGCCGTCACATCTTCTTCCCAATCGTTAGTATCAATATAAGAGGTTACACAAATAAAACCTTCATCATGTGCAACTGCCATTGATCTGATCTGTGTCAGTCCTGTCGGTTCTGCATCCGTAATGTAAGGTGGACGGAATAAAAGGGTGGAATATCCCAGGATACTTTCAAGCAATAATCTGGTTGAGCGGAGCTCAACCCGTTCTCTGTTGTCGGAAGTTAACTCCAGGTTCGGATGTGTAAAGGTATGGTTTCCGATCTCATGTCCTTCCAGGTATTCCCTTCTGATCAGAGGTATATTGTTTTGTATATTGGCTCCTGTAACAAAAAAAGTGGCAGGAACCTTTTTCTTCTTTAATATATCCAGAATTTTAGGAGTATAATCGTCATTCGGGCCATCATCAAATGTTATCGCAATTTTTTTAGGATTACCGGCACCAAATCTTTTTATCATATAGGCACTCGGTAGCAATTGATATTGCTCATTGGTAATCATTTGGTCGGCCTTATTAAATTCTAATTTTGTGTGCCCATGATCAGGTTCATTGATCATTTCAAGAATTTCGCCTTTCCCCTCATAATTGACAGACAAAATGGAACTGATATATTCCAGTTGCTTGTAATTATAGGGTTTCATTTTTAAGAAATTCTCGTCAAGATCCTGAGAATAAAAATTCCATAACCTCTCATCTCCCGATCCCAGATACCACAAAGAAACTCCTGCCGCATTGTAATCCTGTGCGGTACGCATGATGTTAAATGTTCCGGCAGCGTCATTACAATGCACCTCATGCAAATTCCCATTATCATCATAATAGAAAAGAGTCAGATCGGATTTCGCAAAATCAAAATAGACGGGTTCATTATGTTCTTTGGCCAATGAAATTAATCCCTGGTATGTTATTCTGGTACCAGGCTTTCCTTTCTCCCAATCGAAACCATACGAAGCAACACATAAAATAATTTTATCGGAGGGTACTTCTTTCATGGCAGCATCAATCGAATTTTCGACAAAGCTTAGTGAAGAAATACTACCCGGATCATCATCGGGTGAATGTTCATTATAAGCCATCAGAAATATGAAATCATAATACTGTGATATATCCTTATAAGTCACACCTTCATCCGTTGGATTTATGTCGATGGTAGTGATATATCCTTCAGCATGAAGGCTGGTGGACAACTCTTTCGAAAATTGAAGCAAATAAGGATGTGCTCCTTTTGGGAGGTTTTCAAAATCAATGTTTATCCCTTGAAAATCATTTTTTTCCAGCAGGTTTTTAATGCGTGAAATTAAAAGTTTCCGTGTTTTTGGATTCTTAAGCATAATCATTGTGCTGTCACCATTCCACCTGTTTTTGAAATAATTACTCAGCATTGGTACAACAGCAACACGATGATTCTGAATAAAATCAAGGGTTTCATTTTCTATGCGCACATCAAGGTTCCCTTTTGAATCTTTCTGGAAAATCCATTCAGGTAAAATCATATTCAACTGAGAGATGTTTTTATGCAGCGAGATAGACGAATTCTTATCCCAGTTGACATAAAATCCCGCTCTTACAGGTAAAAATTTGGCTGCTTCAGGTGTGGCAGTAGTTTTTATATGTAATTTATTCTTCAGGGCTTTTTTATGCCTTTTACGTAAACGATCCAGATGTTTTGCAAAAGCAACCTGCTCCGTTTTGGATATGAATGCTTTGGATTTATCTGTATTGATATCCGGCAATCTTTTGGCATTATAGGTAAGTACCTTTAAATCATACTCCCTTTTGTTGAGCAGGGAGATAGCCACCGAAGCCATGATGACAACTAAAAAAACAACCAGTATTCGAACTAACCATATAAAACTCTTCCAACGAGTCGATGAATTTGTTTGGAAAACCTGCTTTTGCATTGAATGGATTTTTATGACTTGTAAAATTATTTATAGAGAAATGAATAAGTATTTAAACGATGCCTGAAATTGTAAAATCGACTTTTATTTACGTTCAAGAAGTACTACGTTTTCAACATGATGCGTATGAGGAAACATATCAACCGGTTGTATCGAAGTCACTTTGTAATTACAATCCAATAAATTTAAATCCCGTGCCTGTGTTGCCGGATTGCAACTTACATACACAATACGGGCAGGGTTTGCAAAAAGGATCGCATTAATCACATCATCATGCATTCCTGCACGTGGGGGATCAGTTATAATAACATCCGGTTTGCCGTGTTTCTCAATAAAAGCTGTATTCAGGATGTTTTTCATGTCACCGGCAAAGAACAATGTATTGTCAATGCTGTTTAATTTAGAATTAACCTGTGCATCTTCTATTGCTTCAGGTACATATTCTATGCCAATTACCTTTTTTGCCTGGTGGGCAATGAAATTAGCAATTGTCCCTGTCCCGGTATACAGGTCATATACTAACTCCTCTCCGGTAAGCTGTGCGAAATTACGTGTTACCTTGTAGAGCTCATAAGCCTGTTCCGAATTGGTCTGGTAAAATGATTTAGGTCCGATCTTAAATTTCAATCCTTCCATCGTTTCATAAATACATTCGTTTCCTTTAAAAACCAATACTTCCTGATCGGTAATAGTATCATTGGCTTTCGAATTTATAATATACAGGAGTGAGGTTATTTCCGGAAATGTGTCGGCAATGTGCTGTAACAGGTCGTTCTGAACTTCCATATCTTCATGGAAGAATACCATGATCACCATTAATTCACCTGTTGAAGACGTCCGGATAATCATAGTTCGTAGAAATCCTTCCTGACTTCTTAAATTAAAAAAAGTAAGTTCGTGTTCTAATGCATAAACACGTACTTCATTTCTGATTTTATTGGATATATCATCCTGTAACCAACATTTATCTATGTCGAGCACTTTATCGAATTGACCCGGAATGTGAAAACCAACAGCATCCATGGTATCAAATTCTTTTCCTTCTGCTATTTCCTCGTACGTTCTCCAACGCTTGTTTGAAAAAGTGAATTCAAGTTTGTTCCTGTAGAATTCTGTTTTTTTAGAACCTATGATTGGTAAAATCTCCGGTAATTCTATCTTCCCAATCCGCGTGAGATTATCAATTACCTGTTTTTGTTTATAACGGATTTGCTCTGAATAAGGTAGTATTTGCCATTTGCAACCACCACAAATTCCAAAATGAGCACAGACTGCTTCTATGCGATTCTCAGAATAGTGATGGAAAAAGACAGCACGCGCTTCCATAAAATGGCTCTTTTTGCGGGTAACCTGTAAATCGACTATATCACCGGGGACAACAAATGGAACAAATACGACAATGTCGTTTACTTTTGCAATAGCTTTTCCTTCTGCTGCAATATCTGTAATTGTAATGTTTTCAAGAATAGGGAGTGGTTTTTTGTTTTTTGCCATGTAAGTGAGATATCGATTAATGCAATAAAGTGGAAATTTGAATGTAGTTGGGAGTGCAAAAATACAACATTTATTTGTATTAAACGAAAATAAACCTTCAGTTGACATACTTAGGTTGATCCAACTGTTTTTATTCAACCATGGGGTGTCAATAAATTAAAAAACACTTCAATTTAGGCACTTTTAAGCCATAAATTTTTAGAATTGCATTCCATAAAAATAATCCAAAAGTAAAAATATCCGACAAAATTCATCATGCATAAATTTGATCTTTTCTGAATTTATTTTTTTATTTAAAAATTAAAGAACAAATAGTATGGAGTTCTTATTACATAAACCTGCAAAACATTTTATGCTTTTAATCCAAACAGTTGTTTCATGTTATATTTTTTATTGGTATTTATGTTGCCGGCCGAGTGTATAAATATGCATATTTTGGTTTTACAAATCTCTCAATAATTAAAGTTATACTTTATTGATCAATTTCAAGGCATAAACATACCATTGAATTTTGAAATTTTAGGGTTTTAAAATGATGAATATGTCGTATTAAATGCTACAATGTGGTCTATCCTTCCATTTTTTTGTACGCGTAAATGTCAAAACAAAATAATAATAATTAATAAAATGTATGTATTGTTCCAAAAAAGTTTTTTATAGTTAATAATACACGGGGTTCAAATCTATTTATATATAATAATTTGAATTAATCCCATTAAATAACAGAAAAGTATATTAATTTAGAAGAAAACATAATACCTTTGAACTTTTTTTAGACAAGCTAAAAAATGAGTTATATGTTTTAATATATGATAGTTGTATTTAATAAATTTATTTTCTGTTTTGATGTTTTCAGTGTAAATACTAAAAATAGGATTAATACAAAATTGTAATAAAAAGTAAAATGCTACAATACATGAATAAAATACTACGTGACAATTATGTTTATTATAAAATAAAATTCTTTTAATTTTACATGTAATTAAATTTACCCAATATATTTGACGGGATAATTGGTTTCTAAAATCATGGTTCAATTTATACAATAAAGTTGTAGCTAATACTTGATGCTGTGTCAGTAAGTTTTAAAATATCAGATTTATTATCTTATTTTTTCAGGATCAACTACCTGGTTGTTTCTGTAGAGTGATAAGATGAATAATCTGAACTCTTTATTAGTCCCCGGAACTATTAAATTATTGTTTTAAATACCTTTTGTGTTTAAAGTTATTATTTATTTATAAAAATATTATTGTCAAACATACTTAATTATTTAATTTGTCATTCAGAAATTGAAAGAAAATAAAAAGGGAAAAAAGAATTCATTAAATCGACAACTGATATTCGGATTTTGAAACAATTTCAGTGTTTATGACTGTCATAACATACCATTAATCTTTAAAAAAAATTACGAATTAAAATAAATTTCTATGAGTCGTTCAGAAAGGAAAAAAATACTAATTGCTGATGATGATATAAGTACTTTAAAAGATATCATAAGTATTTTTGAGGATAATCCTGATTATATATTCTATACAACAGGAAATGGTAAGTCAGCCTGTGAAATTGCAAGTGCCGAAATACCGGACCTGATTATCATGGACTGGCAAATGCCTGTCATGGATGGACTTGAAGCAACAATGCAACTAAAACAAAATGAGACAACAAAAGATATTCCGATTATCATTTCCACAGGTGTAATGCTTGAGCCGACTCATCTCAGTAAAGCACTATTATCAGGAGCCGTAGATTATATACGCAAACCGGTTGATGCTCTTGAACTAACAGCCCGCGTTTCAAATATGCTTACTTATTCTGAAGCATATTCCAAAATCAAGGTTCAAAACATTCAATTAAAAAGTCAATTGACGTTGGAACTTATCCATATGCAACAATTAAACGAGCTAAAGATGGCTACCACCAAACAATTGACACTTTTAAAACAGCAAACGTCTTTTACAAACAATCAAAACATAAAAGAAACGATCATTTCCACCGAAAGACTCTTAGAATCGAAAGCATACCAAATAGATTGGGCTGATTTTGAATTGTATTTTGAATTGGTACATCAGGGATTTTTTAATAATTTAAAAACACGCTTTGGCAATTTCACCCCCAATGAATTACGCCTGAGTGCATTTCTAAAATTAAATATGAGCAGTAAGGAAATTGCTTCCATAATTTATACGTCACCTGACTCCGTAGATACTGCCCGTAAACGGCTTAAAAAGAAAATGAGGTTGCTTTCAACCGAAAGTCTGCAGTCGTTTATACATAATTTATAAACTGTTTCTGATATTGATTTTGATGTTCCTTATTTTCAAAGCTAATTAAAGGGAAATAAATAATGTCGTATAATAATCTGAATAAGGGTATTCAGGTATTTTTAAAGTAGTTACATTCGAGCCTCTTATAAGTCTGCTGACGGACCAAAAACGATATGAAACAAATGGTAGTAACCGGGCAATTGTAATCCCGATAACGGTTCGTGGTAAATCGTAATCCCGATAGCTATCTGGGCAAATTGTAATCCCGATAGCTATCCGGGGTAAATCGTAATTCGTAATCCCGATAGCTATCGGGGGTAAATTGTAAATAAAATGGGTTTGTTTCTTGAGAGCACTTATTTGATATTATTTTATGTCTTTCACCTAAACCCGTTTTGCTCAATAATTAGATAGAAAATACATGGTCTACCAGCATAATGATAATTCCTATGAGTAACAATTTCAAGGTACCTTTTTTCTTTAAAAAACAAATCCACACTGACAATATAGAAATTCTTAATATTAAGAATGAATATTATAACGTTAGAAAACTAACCGTTCGATTGTTATTCCTTTTTGCATTTTTAGTATACCTGGTTATTGCCCATGGATATTATAAAGCAAATTATCCAATTATGTTGGAGGTGACATTAGTTTCCCTGGCAGTTCTGATTCTCGTATTTTTTTTTAAGTCCGACAAACCTTTGTCTGATACGTTGTCCTGTATTTTATTTGTGTATATTCCTATTGCCAATATATTCATTAAAGATGCATTTTTCTTTTTCCATGATAATCCCTCAATTAAAGTAATTTTTTTGCACACGCACTTTATGCTCCTGATTTTTATATGCTTTAGTGGTATAATTTGCAACCATCGCCATACTTTAATTGTGGGAGGTATTTCGATTGTCTGGATATGGATATTTACCGTTTATTTAAACGATTCATTTGTATGGTCCTTAATTTTATTGGATACCGTATTTTTTACGGGTATCTCTTTCATCATGTATTTTGTGTATACGAGTATTCATGTTGTTATCCTTGAATTTGACAAATTAGGACATACCATATCCAGACAGAATGAAGAACTGAACAAATTAGTTGTTTTTAAGGATTGGATGCTCAATTTAATTGTACACGACCTGAAAAATCCGATTAATCGGATTTTATCTGCCGGAAGCAAAGATACAATTCAAAAAATGGAGATTATTGAACCTGGTAAACACATACTTTTGATGGTGGAAAACATTCTGAATGTATCCAAAATGGAAAATTCAAAAATCTCATTGAAATTGTCTGTACTGTCCATGGACGATATTATTCAAAAAGCCACAGAACAGGTGAAGTATCTGTTAGACGAAGGGGCAATTTCCCTTGTCTATCGAACAACCGTTAAATCTACCCATGAAGTGGATCAAAATCTGATGGAGCGGGTCATGATAAACCTGCTGAATAATGCGATCAAATTTTCGAAAACAAACAGCTGTATCAACATAGTGGTCATGCAAAAAAACGAGATGCTACGAGTGGAAATAGCTGATCATGGTGCGGGAATAAAACCCGGAAATATTAATCGTATTTTCGATAAATACTTTCAGGACTCCCCGGTAAATGTAGGATTTACCCATTCCAGTGGGGTAGGCTTAACGTTTTGCAAGTTAGTTATTGAAGCTCATGGAGGTACCATTGGTGCTGATTCGGTTTTAAATCAAGGTACTACGATCTGGTTCGAATTGCCTTGTAAAACGGGAAATGCAATCATTTGTGAAGAAATAATACATACTTCGCCTAAAAAGTATCGTGGAAACAATCGGGAGGATGCGTCAATTCTAAAGTACAAACTAAAAATAGCCCACCTGGCTGTCTACCAAACCGGAGAAATACTCAATATCTTTAAATTGTCTTCTCACCCGAACACGCCGGAGTTTCTCTACTGGAAAGAAGAAATTATAAAATCATCGATGTCGGGGAATACAGAATATTTCAATCAACTAAAAGATATTCCTACCGGATCTGTCACAGATTGTTTTAAACACTAAAAATGAGTGTTAATTCCTGAGTTCATTCCTTCGATAAATATCCAATCCTTACTCTTTATTCCTAAAGCAGATTTATTTTGTATTCAGACAGTCATGTACCGAAGATGTACCTAAGGGATGTACCGAAAATGTACCGATGATAAAAATGAATATCGATGAGATTACCTGTATATTTGCATATCAATACAATCAAATATTTAAAATAACAAACTATCATGTAAAAATGCTGGCTAGTAATAAGATGGCATTCATTCCCGAAAATTGATAATAAATTCGCTAACCGGCAATTCTTATTCTGAAAGCTGACATTCATTTTTTGCTTCCCGGATATAATCAATGATAATTAACCTGTACGGTTTTAAACAGGCAAAAAGTATTGAATCGTATCATTATTCAGCATAATTCATCAGCCGGTATCCATTTGTCATTCAGGGTAAATAATAAAGGAACAACTGATTACTATTTTAAATTTTCATCCAAAAATATAAATATGTTTCCATGTATAAGATAATTTCAATTTCGTCAAACATGCAGGAAATGATGATCCCGCTGAAGTCTTTACCGGTTTGCGCTATTGTTTTCAATAAAGTCGGTCATCTTATTGAAATAAACCAACCTGCCTTAAACTTTTTGAAAATAAAGACGAAGGATGATTTTAGGGCAAAGCGTCTGAAAGTCTTAAATGATAGCAAGTACTTAGTTTCTATCATAAAGGAATTAAAAACCGGGAAAATTGTTCAGAATGAAATTTTTAAGTTGATATATCCTGATTCAGTTTATGCAGTAATCAGTTTTAACGCATGCATGCTTAATGGGATCACTGATGTTTTTATTTTTCAGTTTTTTGAAGTATCTGTTTCTGCGGGGAAAGCTTTACCTAAACAAAAGATTAAAAGTACTAAAGGTTTGCAAAATATAAGCAAAGCAAAAGAAAATAACCATAGAATTAAAATTCTTACCAGTACATCTGCAGTTTAGTCATATACATACCTGAATCTCTGTTTGTTTTTTGAAAGAAGAGGCTGTCAATACAATTGACAGCCTTCTTTTTGTTCCTGAAGCAGAAAAAGCAACTGCTTTCCCTGCTTAAAATGAGATGTACACTTTTACAGAAAAAGTAAAAACCCGTTTATAAAATAAATTAAACCTACTGCTCCTACACCTATCCCGATAAACCAGAGATATTTTCGTTTGATGAGGGCGGCTATGGATGAAATCAGAATTGAAATCTGAAGAAAAATAACAGCCATTCCAAATACCTGAGAATGTTTCTGTGCCTCATCCCGCAGCGATTCCAGATGTTCTGCATCTTTTTTAATTTCCGCTTTTTCTTTATCGTACCTTTTTATGGATTGTTCGTATTCCAGTATTTTTGTGTGATAGGCATCAATAACCGATGCATCTTCTTTTTTCATGCTTTTCGTATCCAGTTCAAGAACATCTTTTTGTGTCTCATAGAGATACAATTTCAGACTTTTACTTTGAAAGTAAGACCATTTGTTGGATGCCTGTTCCTGACTCAACATTGATCTTGTAGAGTATCCTCCTCCTTTAAATGTCGATAAAGTAGCAGCAACTGCAAAAATAATTGTTGTTAAAGCCAGATAATTCAGCCAGGGTTCTTTTTTGTCGTCAGCCATTTGGTTCGATTTAATTTTTTGCAAAAATAATACTTATTGATCTGATAATTTATACCATGTTTTAATAAAAAAACTTATTGATAGTCATAAGAGATTAACATGGACGTGACTGGTTTTTAGAGTTCAATTTTTGCCCCCATAATTTTCAAGAATTCTCTGATAAAGTCAGGATGTGCTGGCCAGGCAGGAGAGGTAACCAGATTGCCATCTACAAACGCTCCATCAACCGGAATAGACTGGAAATCTCCACCGGCTAACGTTACTTCAGGTCCGACTGCCGGATAGGCCGTTAGTTTTCTTCCTTTTACAACACCGGCTGCTGTCAGAATCTGGATGCCGTGACAAATAGCAGCTACCGGGAGGTCCTTTTCAAAAAAATACCGGACTATCTCAAGAACTTTTTTATGAAGCCTCAGGTATTCAGGTGCCCGCCCACCTGCGATAACCAAACCACTGTAATTACTTGTCACAACATCATCAAAACTGTAATTCAACACAAAGTTGTGACCGGGCTTTTCAGTATAAGTCTGATCACCTTCAAAATCATGAATAGCTGTTTTAATCTTATCCCCCTTTTTTTTGTCTGGACAGACAACATGAACTTCATATCCAACCATAACAAGCATTTGATACGGAACCATGGTTTCGTAATCTTCTGTGAAATCTCCGGTTAAAAAAAGAATTTTTTTCATTTTCCTGATTTTTAAATGATGAGTATTTACGTATAATTTGAGTCTTATTAATGCTTATTGAGTTGTCATTGTTCTCTTTGTAAAATACTTCCAGTTAATTCCGGTGTGCAATTTAAGTGATTTGTAAATAATCTGTTTCGGTTTTTTCAAGCAGTAAGGCCTTAAATAATTTAGAATTCATGATCGTAATTTTAATGGAACTTTTCCCCTTTCTCCATCATAAGAAGAATTTCATTCATGCGTTTTTCTCTTATTTCCTGACTTGGTGCTGTTTGAAGCCTCCATCCAATCGTGTATTTATTTGTTTTATTTATAGATTCAAAGAATTCAAAGGCTTTTTTATTTGTTGAAAGTTTCAGTATAAAATCTTCAGGGACTGTCATGTTCCCGGGTGAATCGTACGCTCTTTCCCATCTCCCATCCTTTTTTGCATTTTCAACTTCAGTTAATCCGGGAGGTTTCATCCTGTTTTCTTTCAGAAGCCTCATAACATGTTCCTTATTGCGTTTCGACCACATACTTTTTGTCCTGCGTGGCGTAAACTTTTGAATATACGAAAGGTCATCGTGTTTTTTTACCTGACCATCGATCCAGCCATAGCACAAAGCAACATCCAATGCTTCCTGGTAATTCATGGAAATAACGAAAGAATTTTTTTTATAGAAACGAACCCAAATGCCTTCAGTGAATGAATTATTTTCTTCCATCCAACTTTCAAACTGATTTTGGGAAACAAATGAAATGATCTGCATATCATGTTTAGTTTTGACACAATCTTTCTGGTTATTTGTTATTTCTATTGACATATTCAGACACTTTAAAAATGTGGATACTTAATCATCCCTGAGCCATAAATTTTCTGAATGAATCTGTATCAAAGAAAATGCAGGATGAATTTATCTGATCATTCTGTACCATCAGTACTTCAGCTACTTCACAGCTTGCGATATTTCCTTTTGGCGATTGTAAATGGTATTCAACTGTTACACATGCTTTATTTCCTTCTACAATGAATTCGTTTATTTTTAATGATTTAACTACTTCTAAAAACCTGCTTGTTGCATCTACATAAGCCTTTTTAGTATATGTGATTTTTCCAATGCTGGTAAATGTTATATTATCCGAGATAATAGATTGCCAATCCCCTTTTTGACTTATTTGATCATAGTAGGCTGCAATAATTTCTTTAGTTGATTTTAATGTATTCATTTGATTAACTTTTTAAATTGTTTTATTTCTTCAAATATTTCCAAAATTCCTTCCTGATAAGTAGTTATCTTATAATCAGGAAATTTTCTTCTGAATTTGGAAGAATCAAAAATATAATCTGTTTTATACCGGTACAGAAGTTCGATTGTTTCTTTCATTTCCGGATGAATCAAACCACTTAACCGGATCATCCAGTTTTTAAGGATCCGATAATCCAGTTTCTTATTATAAATTTCAGATGTAAATTGTATAAATTCTTTCTGTGTCATCCGGTTGTTGTCGCAAGGTAAATGCCAGGTCTGATGATAGGCATCCGGAGTATTTCCCAACAAAGCCGTTGCTTTAGCTGCATCGGGTGCGAAAATCAACGTTCGCAATGCGTTCTCGTTCAATAAAACCTGCAACTTTTTATCCCGACGGATATTTTCAAAAACCAGTGAATTTGTAATGCTTTTCGTGTTTCGTGGTCCATAAAATTCGGGGGCACGACAAATCATGGCAACAAGATCCGTATTCACTATCGCATTGATTAAAAATTGCGTGATTTCTCCCCTTACCTTTCCTTTATTCCCGGATGATGAAAAAGATGTTTCTTCTGTTATTACACCTTTTACAGCTCCATACATATAGGTATTGTCGAAGAACACCAGCCTGGCATTTTGTTTCAGGCATGCTTCCACCACATTCTGCATAATGACCGGCCATTGTTCTTTTGCTGTTTTCCAGTTATTTGGTAACCCCACTGTTAAATAAACAATGTCACTCCCCTTTACTGCCTCAGAAGTTTGACCGGGATGTAACAGGTTTGCCGCAAATAAGCGATCCGAACTATTCACCTTTTCAGGATGACGACTCACAAGTTTTATGTCTTTTGTGAAATTTCTGAAAAGCTCTTTTGCCAGCTCGGTTGAGATAATGCCATTTGCTCCCAGTATTGTTTGCATTTTTATATTCAATTAATCTGGCCACCGGCCCTGTAATTGACGGTTCACCATCCAACCGGGATATTCGGAAGCCAATGCACTGGCTTCATTTAATTGTACCATTTCTTCCGAACTAAGTTCCAGGGTTACAGCTTTAATATTGTCATGTAATTGTTCCAGTGTTTTTGCACCAATAATCGTACTGGTGATTCCGGGTTGTTTAATTACCCAGTTTAATGCCACTGTTGCCACCGAAACGTTATGTTGACGGGCTACGACCTCCATGATATCGATTATGTTGTAGGCTTTTTCTTTGTTAATCGGCGGAAAATCGAATGAATCACGCCGGCTGTTCCCGGCTACTACATTGTCCCTTGAAAATTTTCCGGATAAGAAACCTCCTGCTAACGGGCTCCAGGGCATGATACTTACCTGTTCACTCAATGCCATCGGAATGATCTCTCGTTCCAAATCCCTGCTGGCCACACTGTAAAAATTCTGTGAAGCTACAAATTTAGTCCACCCCATTTTCTCTGCATAGCTGTTTGCTTTTACTACCATCCATGCCGGATGATTGCTGATCCCGATATACCGTACTTTCCCTGACCGCACCACATCCTCCAGTCCCCGCATGGTTTCTTCCAGGGGTGTGATGGGATCGACTCCGTGAATGTACAGTAAGTCGATATGCGAGAGTTGGAGTCTTTGCAGGCTGTCGTTCACCGAGTCCATGATATGAAGCCTGGATAAGCCAACCTGATTGGCTCCCGGACCCATACGCAAGCGCACTTTTGTGGCAATCACCACTTTCTGATGCGATATGCCCAGCTTTTTCAATGATTCACCCAATAATGTTTCAGAAAGACCTTCGGAATAAGCATTTGCGGTGTCAATAAAATTAATGCCACTATCCAGGGAGGTCTTTACAATCTGATTGACTTCATCCTGCGGTAATTGTCCGATAGCCTGCCACATTCCTTTTCCACCAAATGTCATGGTCCCCAGACATAGTTCAGAAACTAATACTCCTGTTTTTCCAAGTTCGTTATACCTCATAGTTCAATTGTTTTACGTTAGCTAAGTCAGACTTCCGATTTTTTTGCTGTTTGTACCTTTAAACAATTTGATAAAACGAAAGGTTCATCCAACGGAAAATCAATTCCTCAAAACTCAATTGAAAATACAGGAATGCCCCCATATGAATCAGGTGGGTAATTCAATTTTGAAAGGATGTATTCAGATGAAGCCCTCACCATAGTGAGGGCTTCAATAGATTGTTTATTTGACCGATTCACCTTCAACATCATTTTTTTTAATCCATTTCGCTTAACCTCCACTAGATCTTCACAAGGCATTTTCTTACCCTGTCCAAAAATTAAGGAACTATTAAGTTGATAATGCGGTGGTATTGCGGGGATATTACGCTCTAATATTAGACCGTAATATCACCGTAATATCACCGTAATATCACCGTAATATCACCGTAATACCTCATAAAGTTTTGAAAAGGCCTAGTGAAGATCTAGTGGAGGTTAAGTGAAACAATTTTTTGAAATGGTTGAATAAAAAATGATTCTTTGTCAGTTTTCTGATACTCCGGGAAAAGTTACAGGTATGAAAATTCAGGATCCGGCTGCTTAGGTGTCTGATCAAATTATATAATTTACTAAATGGATGGAAGAAAGAAGTATTTGATGAAAGATGTTAACTGCATTAGAAATGTAACAGGAAGTAAACAGTGTCCGGTTATCTAAAATAAAACATCATCAACTTTTAATACCAGAACCTTCTGCTTCAAAGAGAACTTCTGACTACCAGTGACCAGGGTAAAAGTTAAATTATTCAAACAAAAAACAAAACAGGATATTGTTCTTTTTGACCGGAGCCTTTAAAATATAGAAATATAGTTGGGCAGGCAAAAAAAAATGATAATTTCCCGGGAGGTAAAATTATCATTCAATTTCGTCTGCAATTCAGGAGATCAGAAATAAATATTTTAAAAGATGATTTTAATCCCTATGAGTGTCTTAAAGCAACCAATAATCCGCCGGTAATAAATGCGGCTACCCACCAGAAATAGGCAATGCGAGAATAAATATGAAGACCTTTGCTGACAATCACTTCCGGTCCTTTATTCGAGTTATGTCTCCAGAGTAAAAATGTATCGATGCTCATTCCCAATAAAGATGAATATCCGATAAACCCATGAAAGGTGAGTAGTCCTTTGCTTGATCCCAGAATCATGAGGGTGGTTGCTGAAATATCAAACAGGACGCCTAAGGTATAAAATAGCAATACCCGTGAAGATATCAGCTTTCTCCGTTGCTCTTTAAAAAATCCGATGGAATAGAATATAAGTGCAACTATCACTACAAAGGAGCCAATCATGGAATAAATTTTCATATTTTTGATATCTAATTAGTTGAAAAAAGAGTTTAATCGAACTCAAATCTGTTTTATTGCACAAATATACTGAAATAAATTCATTTAAATTAAGAATTGAATAATTTGAAGGAATTCGTTTTTTTATGACAGAATTCAAAACAATACCCTTTGAATGGTGTTAAATGGTAATACAAAGCAACAATATTATCTCATATGATTTGAAATATTGAAATTTAATTTTCGATTCTTTTGCAACAAGATTTTTTTAAATGGGTAAAAACTCAAAACATACAGGAAATTTTTTAGTAGCATTGCTTTTATCAGTAGTGTTAGTCGGCTCAATACTCATAAAACCAGCCCACATCCTGTTTGTTCATCATGAGGGAACAGAAGTTGTACATACCCAATCAACTCTAAAAGTCATTTCAAATTTTCATACACATGATTGTGTGATTTGTGATTTTGAGTTTTGTTCGTTTATTCCTCAAAAGCAGGTAATCGTTCCACAGGTTAATATTATGTATTTAAATGAACCTGTAATCCGAACGGTTGCTTGCTTTGTTTGCACTTCCTCCCATATTTTCCAACTCCGGGCTCCTCCTGCAGCCTGAATTTTTCCTTCATGTATGACAATACAAAACGAAGTTTTTAAAGCAAGCTAATCCTTCTTTAAAGACTGTATTGTCGTTGATTGACTCCACACTTTCAGTTTTAAATTATTTTGTGATGAACCATTATGCAATGAGAATCAATGTGATTTTTGTTCGTGAAATAATTTATTTTCCTGCAATTATTTTTTGGTACATCAATTCTATCTATGCATTCGATATAAAAAATTAACATGAAAAAAATAGCTATCATACTTATCCTGATTATTCAGGGATTTGAACTTCCGGCTGAAAATATTGAGCCTTCGCGCACAAACCTGCAAGGTACAATAACCGATAAAAACGGGGAGCCAGTTATAGGTGTCAGCGTTTATATTCCTGAATTGAAAACAGGTGGTATCACCGATGTCGATGGAAAATACAAGATAGAGAATTTACCTCTTCGAAAAGTGCAATTTCAGATAACTTCTGTCGGATACCAAATGAAAGTGGAAACCGTAAATTTATTGTTGAATCATATAATGGATTTTGTGTTGGATGAATCTGTTACTGAAATAAAAGAAGTTGCTGTTACCGGACAGGCAGTCAGATCGGAAATGGCTAAAATTCCTTCTCCCATGACCATAGTCACTCCGGTACAATTAAAACAACAGGCCTCCACCAATATTATTGATGCCCTCAGTTCGCAGCCCGGAATATCCCAAATTACAACCGGGAGTGGCATCTCAAAGCCAGTTATTCGCGGATTGGGTTATAACCGTGTGGTTGTTTTAAATGACGGGGTACGTCAGGAAGGTCAACAATGGGGTGATGAACATGGCATTGAAATTGATGAGAATGATGTTAACCGGGTGGAAATTCTCAAAGGTCCGGCCAGCCTGATGTATGGATCGGATGCCATGGCCGGGGTCATTAATCTGTTTTCAGCACCTGTATTGCCAAAAGGGAAAATGCAGCTCAATGCCCTGGCAAATTACCAGACGAATAACGGTCTAATGGCTTACTCACTCGATTTTGTAGGACATAAAAATGTATTTGTCTGGGATTTCAGGTATAGCGACAAACAAGCTCATGCGTATCAAAACAGGGGCGACGGATATGTGTTTAATTCGGGGTTTGCCGAAAATGCGGCATCCGGCCTCATGGGTATCAGTAACTGGTGGGGTTATTCGCATCTGATAATCAGCTATTATCACTTGACACCGGGAATTGTAGAAGGAAACAGAAACCCCCTGACAGGTCAGTTTACCAAACCGGTAGCGGTTAATGACAGTACGGCAGGCGAAACGAATGCAGTCCCGGCTGACTATACGACATACCATCATTTGATCCCTTATCAACAAGTAAGCCATTACAAGGCGGTGTGGAACAATAATATCCTGATAGGGGATGGAAGTCTCAAAACAACAGTTGGGTATCAGGAAAACAGTCGTCAGGAATTTGCGGATATCCTCCATCCCGACCAATACGGGTTGTATTTTAAATTGCAGACTGTCAATTATGATATCCATTATCAGTTGCCCGAATTTAAAGGGTATGACTTTTCAGCAGGTGTAAATGGCATGTCCCAGCAATCCCTGAATAAAGGCAACGAATTTCTGGTGCCCGAATACTCGTTGTTTGATGCCGGTGTGTTTATCGTAGGTAAAAAAACAGTCGGGAAACTGGATATCAGTGGGGGTCTTCGTTTTGATAACCGTTCACAAACCGGTTATGCATTATACCTGACAGTTGCCGGAATGAAAACAACTCCTACTAATCCGCTTGCCACGTTACGCTTTTCTCCGTTTTCAGATCGTTTCACCGGAATAAGCGGCAGCCTTGGTGCCACGCTCCAATTAGGCAATCAGTGGATCACCAAACTGAATCTCTCACGGGGATTCCGGGCGCCGAATATTGATGAGCTGGGTTCGAACGGAGTGCACGAAGGAACTATCCGGTATGAAATCGGCAACCCGCAATTAAAACCAGAAACCAGCCTGCAACTGGATTATGAACTGGGATTCAATACCGAACATGTGAGTGCAAAATTAAATTTATTTGCCAATTCAATCAGTAACTATATTTTTTCACATAAACTCAACAGTCTGATAGGGGGTGACTCTATACAAGCCGGCAATCCGGTCTATAAATTCGATTCAGGAAATGTAAACATGATGGGAGGAGAAGTTACTGTTGATATTCACCCGCATCCACTGGATTGGCTTCATTTCGAAAACAGTCTGTCGTATGTTTCGTCTCAACTGTTGAATCAACCCGATTCAACGCGGTATCTGCCTTTTACACCTGCACCCAAATGGATCTTTGACCTTAGAGCCAACTTCAGGAATTCAGGTACATTATTGAAAAATTCATTCGTTTCAGTTGGGATAGAACATGAATTCAAACAGGATAAAATTTATCAGGCCTATCATACCGAAACGGTAACCGATGCATATACACTTATAAATGCCGGATTAGGCACTGACCTGGTCTGGAATAAACATACCTTGTTTTCTTTGTATCTGAATGGAACAAACCTGGGCGACATTGCTTATCAGAGCCATTTAAGCCGACTGAAATATGCTCCGATGAATATTGCTACCGGACGAACAGGAGTGTTCAACATGGGAAGGAATATCAGTCTAAAACTGATCATCCCTGTTGATTTGTAAAAAATGATTCAATTCGACAAAATTCAAGCTGTTCGATCCATAAAAAATCTATTTATTCTTAATCGGAAATATGTAATGTATCAAACAAGTATTCATTTGAAATTCGAAATGTAAATATTGATTATTATTGTAATGGTATTAATTTAAAAATAATTATAAATTTATAGTCAATACCTTAAATCTATTACATTTTCTAAACTAATTGTAAATTGGGATGTTTTAGCACTAAAAATTGAGCTATTTTAAACATTTAAAATTTAAGTTTATGAAAAAGATACTTTATTTTCCGATGTTTATTTTAATTTTGGGCACAGTGATACTTACCCAATGTACCAGTTCTAATAATGGACCTGTAGCCAGCAACTCTTTGATAAGACTGGCTAATTCAGCGACTCTTGGCAGTTACCTGACTGATAAGAACGGAAATGCACTGTATTACTTTTCGAATGATGTAGCCGGCACAAACAATTGCACGGGAGGTTGTACGGCAAACTGGCCAATCTTTAATCTGGATGGTTTAACACAGTCACAATTGGATGCCGGTTTGTTGCTATCCGATTTTAGCTCTATTGCCACTACTACCGGTTCGCAATTGACCTATAAAGGATGGCCCTTGTATACCTATTCTCCCGGTGGGGTGGCTGAAGCATCCGGATCGACTAGCGGGAATGGTGTCGGTGGTATCTGGTTTGTAGCTAAACCCAATTATACCATTATGCTGGCAAATCTGCAATTGGTTGGACTGGACGCGAACAACTACATTGTATCAACTACCGATGTTACGTCATTGGGCACTGGTAAAACAGTATTCTTTACTGATCAGAATGGACGTACCCTGTATGCATTTGCCAGGGATAGTTCGAAGGTAAATAAATTCACGAAGGCTGATTTTTCAAATAATGCCGTCTGGCCTATTTATGTTACTTCGAAAGTGGTTATACCTTCCACCCTGGATAAAACCTTATTCGACAGCATTACGGTGTATAATCAAAAACAACTGACTTACAAAGGCTGGCCAATCTATTATTTTGGAAGTGATGTGGATGCGGCTGGAAAATACAGGGGAAATACCAAAGGAGTGAGCGTTCCGGTAACACTGAATATCTGGAAAGTGTTTATAAACGGTATACCTGCTGCACCTACCAAATGATTTTTATTTTGACTATAACTAAAAAGGAGAATCATCAGATTCTCCTTTTTTATGTGCAGTTCTATTTATGATTTATTACAAGTCGAATTTACGTAAAATATTAAAACCTAAATGGATATCACCTTTCATCCAATCACCGGTAGTTTCACCGATAAAGTTCTTCTCAATCATATCGGTGGAGTTGGATAATACGATTTGAAAAACATGACCTGCGGTATTAACATCCAATCCAAACGACAATGAATTTTTATAATGCTGTTGTTGGTAGGTTGATGGATTGATCACCGGATAATACTCCCCGTTAATGGATAGGGTAGGGGTAAGCTTGTAACGTGCGGAAATACCCATGGCAAATAAATCATTGTTGTCGACGATTTTAGGGATGATATTTCGATGCAACCATACCGGAGATAACTGGGCTGAAAAATTATCGCTGAACTTACGGGCAATGAGTACCTGGGTGGTATAACTTATCCTGGAATAGAAATCATTATTCCGCACCGGGTCAGTATATATGGTTCCTATCACGCTTGTCCCCAGTAAAATGGAAACTGACACAGGGGTATTTTTTGCACCCGTACTTTGTCTGAAAACACTGAGTTTTGTAAATCCGGCAATCGTTTTATCCGTAAACGAGCGGTTTATGCCTACCATCCACCAATCCTTTATGCCGTATTCCAGTCCAAAAAAAGTATATGCCTGATCTAATCCGAAAAATTGATTGAATCCATCTTTGATAAATCCAAAACGGTGTTCTATTCGTAAATCAAGTCTGTTTTGTGCAATTCCTTCGGTGGATTGTCCATTAACGACCCTATTCGAAAAAAAAGTATCCCCGGTATAATTAATTTCTTTTATGGAAGAACTGTCCGGTAAACTGATTTCAGCTACAGCTTCTGCCCGGATAAATCCGGTCAGGGAAATAAAAAAAAGAATGGGTAATAAAGTTTTACTGTAATTCATATCTCTTTAGATTAAATGGTTACTGAATGTGTTTAAATAAAATCAATTGGTTTATTCATTTATAGCAGAGTAATATGTTAATTTTCTGGCATGCCCGAATCTCTCCATACCTGAATGATACTAATGGCGCAAGGATCAATGGTTTCGTTTTGTCCCAATGGCATGGCAAAAAAACCCTTTTGATGCGTAACAGCTCCATAAACCCGGTTGATATTATCCCTCGCCACAGTGTATTTGTCTAACTTCAAACCTCCGCCATCAGGTGGTGCAACTGACGAGGCATGGCATGTATAACAGGTATTCGTAGCAAAAAGAGAATCAATCTTTCCGGAATACGTAATATGTGTAATGACGCATGGTTTATCGGGATACAGAACTTCTTCTTTGTTGTAATAACAGGTTGTCAGACTAAACAACAGGATTATGAATCCTGAAAGATAAAATCCTGATTTTAAAAATGAGATTTTCATAATAATTAATAAAACCGTATTTTAGTGGATGAAGGTTCCTGATAAAGCAACCCTTGTTTTTTAACTGTTTTGATATTTATTCCTACTTTTTACAAAGTTGAAATACATTATAAAAAATTATAGAGAAAGAAAATTCAACTCTTTCTCTATAATATGAAGGATGTATTCAATAAAATGTTATTTCCATTGCTTACATGATGACTACCTTTTGATATGAATTCTTGTCTCCCGTTGAAATTTGAATAACATATACTCCGGGAGCGGAAATCGTATTCAGTAAAAACGTACCTGTGAATAATCCTGACACCCGGGTTTTTTGCAAAAGGACATTTACTAGTTTGCCCTGAAGATCAAATAGTTTCATTTCAACTACTTCAGAACCTGAAGAAGTATACTGAATGGTTAAGTTGTCTTTTGCCGGATTGGGGTAAATCAACAATTCATCCTGTAGTTTGGTTTCAGGAACAGCCAGTACTCCCTGTACGATAATTGTCCCCTTCATACCTAACATTACATGATTTTCACATACATAATAATGGGTTCCAACACCTAATTGTCCCACAGAAAATGATGTTGCACCAAATGGTACCGAAAATCCTCCGCTTAGCGGAGTTATACCGTCGGCTGTCCAAGTCGCCTGACTTACTTCAATTGCATTGTGAAAAGTTGAATTCAGTGTAAATGTTACATCATCTCCCTGATTTATGGTTAAAGTTGACGGAGAAAATGTCACCCCAATGTTCACAATCTGATAGGTAGTTCCGTAGCTAAAGAGGAATAATACGGATAAAAAAACAGTAAAATAAATCTTTTTCATAACACCTTAAATGATTAGAGTTTATAATAATCTTTTTCTTTTAATTTGAAACAAAAAAAACAATAAAATGGTTCAGTATGTCATTAGGTTATTATAAGCCTAACATGTAATTATACACCAGTGAACCACCTAAATAACCGGTAATACTTACTGAAATAGCTGCCAGCGCATAGAGGATAAATGCCAGAATCCTGAGTATGGAATTATCATTTTTCATGATCAGCAGAGTAGTCCGGAAAAGGGAAGTTGCCAATAACAAAACCAGGGTAATTGTGGCAAATAATTCATGGGTTTCTCTCATTTTCCCTGCGGCACCGTCCATCTCAGTTGTGAAAAAATTTCCGGTCAGCCAGGCTACTATGGCTGCAAGTGTTCCCACAATCAGGAGGTAATACCCCATTTTACGTAAACTGCTTTCGTTTTTGAAAAATAAAAAAGCTACTTCTGCCAGAAAACCAAAAATTACCAATGCTATCGGGAAATGCACTAACATAGGGTGTAAATGACTTGTTGTAAACATAGTTGTATGGATTTAACTGTTTTGGGAATAAATAAAATTCATTGAATCAGCTATGTGAATGAATGATTTGCTTATATAATTAATAACTGATAATAATTGTTCGTTTTTTAAACTTTATTTAATATTCCGGAATGTTATAAATTGAGGGGTTGTAGAAATTGACGAATGAAATTAAATGATAAATTGAAAATTTGATATTGATATTTCTAATCTGGGATTTGTGTATTTGCATTAATCTTAAATCCGATAATCTATGGTCCCTATTCCTTAGAATCAATCTTCCATTTGTCATTTACAAGAAAATTAGTTCACTTGAAAACATAAAGAGTTTATAGTTGTTATTGAATTATATTAATTACAATTATGAAAAAAGAAACTCAACATGCAGGAATAAGGATACTTATCGCACCTGCCATTCTGTTCATATGCTTATTAATAAACAGCTGTATGAATACGAATAATCCTATGTATAGCCCAACAACGAATCCAACAACTGGTACTCAGGGGGCGAATGATGTTTATATACAAAATATGGCATTTTCACCTGCTACATTAACCGTTGCTGCCGGATCGACAGTGACATGGACGAATAAAGATGCCATGACTCACACGGTTACAAGCGATTCAACGCTTTTTAACAGTGGAAATATAGTGGTAAATGGCGTTTATAGCTACACATTTACAACTGTGGGAACCTATTCATACCATTGCAGTATTCATCCGTCTATGACTGCAAAAGTTATTGTAAGTGCTTATGTGACACCTTCGGGTTATTAAAGATAGAAGTATTCAGTTAATTTTAAAGTACTGAAGAATCTTTATAATCCGTTCATCTCAAAGTTGGAATTAATTTCAACTTCTTTGGAACTCCTAATTTGTTTGATATTTTAATTGGAAATATATCTGATTTTAAAAGTAGAATATTTAAAAACAACTCATATGAAAATAATAAAAAAACATGTTGTAAACAAAGGTTTTATGATGGTAGCCTTTGCCACTCTCTTTATTTTATTTGCAGGTTGTTCGAGTAACAGTGCACCTCCTTCAAATGAGGTCTTTATTCAAAATATGGCATTTTCGCCGGCCACTTTAACGGTTACGGTAGGTACTACTGTAAAATGGACAAATAAAGATGGAATTGCCCATACGGTTACCAGTGATACCGGGTCAACGCTCAATAGCGGGAATATAAACTCAAATGGTGTATTCAGTTTTATGTTTATGACTGCCGGAACCTATAATTATCATTGTGCAATCCATCCGAGCATGGTAGCTAAGGTGGTTGTTAATTAGGAACGTTTTACTTTTAAATTCTTTACAGAAAACGCTTTGTCAATTGTTGACAAAGCGTTTCTGTTTTACAATACTACTTCAAACGGTTTAGTAAAAGGTGATTGCTATTTGCTCAAATTTTCTATCATTCTTGTTAACGAAAGACCGTTTTCAAATGATTTATTCAATATCATTTTAGGACATTCATTTTATTGAACCACAATACTTGCTTTCATGTTCGAGTGATAAATGCAAATGTAAGGGTATGTACCGGCTATGGTAAATTTATGCGTATATGACTTGCCTTGCGTTAAATCCCCACTGTCAAAAATCGAAGTACTGCTTGTGACGGTATGGGTGGCAGCATCATTGTTTTTCCAGGTAACACTTGCTCCTACAGGAATTGTCAAAAATAAAGGATCAAATGCAAATCCGGTTATATTCACCTGGAATAAATTCGGATTTGTACCCGAAGGCACGATAATTTTACCTGTCATACCTGAATGATAGTTGCAATGATACGGAAAAGTGCCGGCTTTTGTAAAAGTGAAATTAAATTCATTGCCTTTAACCATATTGCCACTATCAAACACGATAGAATCACCCGCATTACTTGTTACTGTATGGGTAACTGATTCAATATTCAGCCAGGATACGGTTGTCCCTATTGGTACTGTCATGGTATCAGGTGAAAAAGTAAGTCCTGATAATATAATTTGATGAGGTGTTACTGCAACTTCATTTTTACAACCTGTCAGTAGAAAGACAAAAGCAATACAAAATATTTTACTTTTCATAAGGATGATGGTTAAATGTGCCTACTCTTCAGGCTTTTAGGCAATGCCCCGTTTTTAATGGTTTCTGGTCTCCATGACTTTCGGAATGCTAAACTAAAATCTCAGATACTATGTTTTTATAATTGCTAAATATTTAATAATTGTATAACATTATAGTGTCTCTTTTGTTTTTTTTGATTTAAGAAATGTTTTTTTTTTAGTTACTATCATTTTTACAATACGTCGACTATATCTTTAATCCTTTTGGTTAATACCGGCATATACAGGACATTACCCGTATTTAAAATCCATGGTGAACACGAATAACATCAATGTATTCTGAAAAGATTGTCCCTTGTAGTTTCCACTGTCATCTATCCGTAAATTTACAACAAACCATATTCAACGGATAGCTTCCAGTTGCATCAATTTTTGTTGCACTGTGAAACCTATCAGTGCATAACACTGATGTAACAAGCATATTATCTTACTTTTTAATTGAGCAAAAAACGGATTGAACTGATTTTAAAGATAAAATAGATCAAGAATACTTTACGGAAGTGAGTGTTTCTGAAATCTCCCAGAGCCTGTGTGCAATATCTACATCCAGTGCCGATGATTTCGGGCGAACCAATACAGGATGACCCGACAATTCCAATAACCCGCCCGGACCATAGTAATCGTTCGGTTTTACATTCGGGTCAACCGATGCCCGGATTTCAGGCAATGCACCCATAGATGCCGGTTGAATAATAGACGAAAAGGATAATTTGTATATTTTCATCAACATGTTTGTCTCCTCTTTTCGGCTCGGGTTGTTTGTACTGCTTATGCCCGGATGCGCGGCCAGGGATTTACAGTCAATATTCCTTGAATTAAAAAAACGCTGCAGCTCATAGGTAAACAATAAATTGCATAGTTTTGAACGGCCGTAAGCTTTCATGGGTGTGAAGTCTGTTCCGTTTTTAAACAACAGGTTGTCGAAATCAATAGTTCCCTGTTTATGGCTCAGGCTGCTGACATTGACCACCCTCGAATCGGGTGATTTTTTCAACAGATCCATTAAAACCCCTGTGAGTGCAAAATGTCCTAAATGGTTTATGCCCATCTGACTTTCGAATCCGTCTTTTGTCAGGCTATAAGGAACCAGCATGGCGGCTGCATTGTTGAGTAAGACATCTAAATGGGCATGGCTTTGACGAAAGGTAGTTGCAAAATTATGAATCGATCTCAAATCGGCTAAATCAAGCTCCATGACCTGAATGATGGAAGACGGAAATAACCTGATGATTTGTTTTCTGGCAATTGTACCTTTTTCTAATGAACGGCAAGCCATCACCACATTAGCACCATTGTGGACAAATGCCTTGACCGATTCAAATCCCAAACCGGCATTGGCTCCGGTCACAATGATAGTTTTTCCTGTTAAATCAGGAATATCATTGAGAGTCCAGTTTTGTCTATTCATTTTTATGGGTTTTAGTTAGATAGAATCTATTTTTAAGGGGTAAAAATAACATTATCCCTACTTCTATAACAACTGAAAAATAGAAAGTATCTGTAACATACTCTAATAATAGTTCCTGAAATGTTAAAATGAATCGTTATACTCTTCATTCTTTCCTGTTCAAGTTGAATTAATCGCCTTGAGTAATTATATTCGGCTAAAGTTGTAATTTTTTTTAAATTGGTTTTACAAGAGTGGTTACTTTCTTAAATAGGGTCTGCTTAAAAACAATTATATCTAAGATTAATAAATAATTACATATCATTTTTAATAGTTTGGTGCAAGGAAATTTTTATTTTTTGTTTAAATCTTATGCACTCAATTTATTTTGAGAATAAAAATCCTGGAAGGATTTCCTATGAATAACCTCCGGATTTATCTGGGGGCAAAACAAAAAGTTAAAAACAGAACTCCAGAGGTAAAGTCATATAAGTTACTTCATCCCCCGAATAAATTCGGGGGTTATGCACAGGTAACTCCTCTGGAGTTTTTCAGCAGACCCTAATTGCACAATTATACAAAGAACGCTGGAAGATTGAATTGTTTTTAAAATGGATAAAACAACATCTTCGAATAAAAGCATTTTATGGAACAATTTATAATGCTGTTTGCTGTCAAATATGGATAGCAATTTGTGCATATTTAATCGTTGCCATTATTAAAAAGAGACTCAATTTGGAGCAAAATCTCTACACTATATGACAGATTTTTAGTCTGTCGTTATTTGAGAAAACTCCTATAAATGAATTGTTTACGAAACAAGAATACAAAAACTATACCGCTAAAGATTATAACCAATTGACTCTCTTTTGATTATAACCGCCAGTAGTGATTTATATTATATATATTCTATTAGATGAGATAGGTTATTTGAAGTCCATTGCAGTAAACGGTAGCATTTGTGACAAATATAATCGCTATCTGGTACGAAATGGTACTTTCGCCAATTAAAAATGATATATTTTTGCTCCCAAGCTCATGGGCAAAGACAAATGACATCAATTGCAGAATTTTGTATTGCCATTAATTAATAAATAATTTGAATCTCAAAAATCTCTGATTTGGACTTTAAAAATGTTTATTTGTTCAACATTTACTTAATTAGCGTATTAGTTAAAGCACACAAATGTATTTTTAGTTTTAGATATTAGTTTACAATACTTATGAGTGATAGACTTTGAATTTCTGAAGTTTATTATAAGATAGATTTGAAACCTGGAAAAACAGGGAATATTGAAATGGCGAAATACCATGTATAAACCGATCCTATATTATCAATATTGTATTTTATTATTATTATCTTTTTTATATTTTTTAATTACTAACTTTAAATTAATTTATTATTATGATGAGAAAACACTTCGTTTTATTAAATCTGTTTTTTCTAATCCTCGTTGCTTGTAATAATAGCTATGAGGTAATAGAAAAAACGAAAGCGGTGGTGAATCAGTACGATTCAAGTAAACCTACCATGTTGGAATCGATTAATCCTACTTATGGAGTTATTGATGAGACTTTTATTGTAAATGGAAATTTCCCCGGTGATATTGCCAACATAAAAGTTTATTTTGGAACTAAGAGGGCGGTTATTATTGCAAACAACGGGATAAGTATTACAGGACTTGTTCCCAAACAATTAGATGGTTATAATCAGGTGAGCATGGTAATTGGTAAAGACAGCATTGTACCTGCCAATCTGAAATTCAAATACAAGCAAAGCAGATCGGTTAAAACCATTGCCGGAAAGTTAGGAACCGAACTTTGGATGCCAGATGCAAGTTATTCTGGTGCAGCTATTGATGCAGTAACTTTTGGTGAAGTACACTATGTAGCTACGGTTTCAGGTCAAAAAAATGACAACATCTTGGTGCTCGAAACAGGATGGGGTAATAGATTGTTCATGTTGTCACTTGATGATAACAAAATACAAAAACTCTCGACTCCCACTAATATAACTTCAATGGCCGTTCCCAGTACCCGGGACAGATTTTATGCTACTAGCTTCCATCAAGGAGACCATCCTATCTACATGTATTCTAAAGAAATCAGTTGGGCATTTGTAAACACGGGTATTATAATTTCAAAATTAGACTTCCCGGGTGTCAGAGTACCTTCTATGACATTTGCCGAAGATGATAATTTATTATACGTTTTGGACGTAGAAGGACGCATTGCTGAAGTGAACCTCGCAGAAAAAAGCTACAAAATATACACTACTGCCGATAAGAAGCCATCAAGCGTAGCTGCAAGTAATTTTGGGGGTTTGATAAAAGGTTTAATTCTACCTTCCAATTTTGGCGATTGGGAAGATTCTTATATAACTTATAGTAAATACCACAAATGTTTTTTTGTTAGTTATACATATGAACAAGCTATTTACCAATATATAAAGAATGCTAACAATACCTGGACCTGTAATTTGTATGCAGGGAAGAACGGGCAGGGAAGCACTGTTGGCGACCGCCTCTTGGATGCTCAATTCAATAAACCATCTGGGTTAGTTGTGAATGCTGATGGAGATATTATTGTATGTAACAAAGGTAACCAGCCCTGGGATGGACAAGGACATTGCATCTCCAAAATAAGCAAAAATGCAGTTGAAGTGTTGGCTGGCAAGACGAACAGTAATAATCCATTGTTAAATGGTCTTCCGCTGGAGTCAACTTTCAATACTCCCCGCAATATATCGATTGATTTCGAAGGCAATTATTACATTGCAGGAGGTAATGATTATACTGTCAGGAAACTTTCCATCGAATAGAAAACAAAGTGTAAAACCATTAAATAAATTTCAATGAACAAATATATAGCATTTGTATTTTTTATTATAGCTTGCTTCTGTCAGCAACCTGCTTTTGCTCAGTCGGGTTTGACTGCCAGCGGATCGGTGATGTCTGAAAGTGGAGAAGCGCAGATTGGCGTTAGCGTTGTGGTAAAAGAAAACCCCAGTAAAGGTGTTGTTTCAGATTTAGACGGACATTTTAAGATATCCGGTTTGCAAAAGAATCAAACGTTGGTTTTTTCATTTATCGGTTATGAAAAGAAAGAGATTAAGGTAGAAAAGACAGACGAAAAAATGTTAATCATCCTAAAAGAAATAGTCAAAGAATTGGATGAGGCTATTGTAGTTGGGCATAGTACACAACGTAAAATTTCTGTAACCGGTGCAATTACGAATGTAGAAATAAAGGATTTAAAAGCCCCTGCTACATCTGTTTCAAATATGCTTGCTGGTCGTGTACCCGGTATTGTTTCACAATTAAAAAGTGGAGAACCAGGAAAAGATTTTTCTCAATTTTGGATTCGTGGTATCAGCACATTTGGAGCAGGTTCGGGTGCTTTGATACTCATCGATGGAGTGCAAGGAGATATTAATACTCTTGATTCTGAAGATATTGAGAGCTTTTCGATATTGAAAGATGCATCAGCGACTGCCGTGTATGGTGTTCGTGGTGCCAATGGGGTAGTGCTTGTAACCACCAAAAAGGGTGTTGCCGGGAAACTTTCAGTGGATGTGAAGACAAACGTGGGGATATCTTATTCTCCCCGAATGCCTAATTATGTGGATGCTAACACCTATGCAACCCTTGCTAACGAAGCATCCATGTCGAGAGGTGGAGATCCTATTTACAACTCTGTTGATTTGGCATTGTTCAAAAATGGGTTAGACCCCGATCTTCATCCGGATGTGAATTGGAGGGATGCTATTTTACGGAATACTACCTGGAATCAGCAATATCACATAGGAATTTCCGGAGGAGCACAGGTTGCCCGTTATTACATGAGTTTGGGAGTCATGAACAAAGACGCTCTTTTCAAACAAGATCAAGGGGTTAATTTATACAGCACGAACGTGGGTTACAAACAATACAATTTCCGTGCGAATGTTGATGTCAATCTGACTCCAACTTCGATCTTAACGTTGGGATTGGAAGATGTATTGGTGAATCAGAATTACCCGGGCTATGGAAACAGCAGTCAGTCACTATGGGATGCGCAAGCTAATCTCACCCCCGTAACCGTACCGATAGTTTATTCAACCGGACAACTTCCAGCTTATGGCACTTTTAACGACCAGATAAACCCATATGTGTTGCTTAACTATTCAGGTTTCAAAAAATATTATCAAAATAATAACAAACTCAATGTTCAGTTTCAACAAGACTTGAGCATGATCACTAAAGGGCTTAATTTCACTGCTCTTTTCAATATGAGCAATAACAGTGAAATGACACAAACCAGGACAAAAACTCCTGCGTTGTATTATGCCACGTCAAGAAACCGCGACGGTACGCTGGCTATGCAAAAAAAACGTGATTCGTCTGACCCGCTTTTTTCGGTAGATACGTATGTAGACAGAAAATATTATTTTGAGGCACATGCTAATTACGAACGCTTGTTTAATAAAAAACACCGTGTTACGGGGTTAGCGCACTATTATATGGAAGATTTTATTAGTTCTTACGACAGATCTATTCCGTGGGCCCCGAAACCATTAACAGACCTTACTGCGATTCCAAAACGCTATATTGGATTTTCTGGTCGCGCAACTTATTCTTACGATGACACCTATATGATTGAGGGTAACATTGGGTATACAGGTTCAGAAGCATTCGAAAAAGGGAAAAAATTCGGTGTCTTTCCTGCCGTTTCCTTAGGGTGGGTTCCCACTCAATATAAATTTATGCGTGATAACCTTTCGGTTCTTGATTATCTCAAATTTAGAGGATCATATGGAGTTGTAGGTAACGACAGAATGGATACCAGGTTTCCTTATCTGACATTAATGGGACCAACCGGTAGCGGTTTATGGAATTCAGGTAACGGTTACACGGAAACTCAGGTAGGTTCCAATAACCTGATTTGGGAAACGGCAACCAAAGCAAATTTTGGTATTGATGCAAAATTCCTTAAAAATAAGTTTGACTTTTCGGTTGACTTTTTCCAGGATATTCGTTCCGGGATTTATCAACAGCGTGCGAGTATCCCCGAAGAAATGGGATTGGTTTCATTACCTTTTGCGAATGTAGGCAAGATGAAGAGTTGGGGTGTCGATGGGCATCTTTCTTTTACTCAGAAAATCAATAAAGATGCATATTTTGTGTTACGGGCTAATTTTACGCAAGCCAAAAATGTAGTGCTTCAATACGAAGAGGCTATCGTACGTTATCCCTACCAATCAACTGTCGGATACACATATAATGTCCAAAGAGGGCTGATTGCTTTAGGTTTGTTTAAAGATGAAGCCGACGTGAAAAACAGCCCAAGACAGACATTTACGAACGAAGTATTGCCCGGTGATATTAAATACAAGGATGTGAATGGAGACGGAGTTATTGACGATTATGATAAGGTTCCATTGAACTATTCCGACGTACCGCAAATACAATATGGTTACGCTACTGAATTCAATTGGAAAAATTGGAATATAAGCGTCCTTTTTGAAGGGGTAGCCAGGGTACAATATTTTGAAGCTGGCAGAGGATTCTATCCTTTCGATGCAAAAGAAGTTGGTAATGTGTTGGATATTGTAGCGGCTGACCACTGGACTTCGAGAGATATTTCAGGAAGCGCTGCAACAGAAAATCCGAATGCCCGTTTTCCAAGGCTAACGTACGGTTATAGTGGTAATAACAGCCGTAATTCCACTTTCTGGCTAACAGACGGTTCTTATTTGAGACTAAAGAATGTCCAGATATCTTATATGATGAAGACTGACTTTTTGAAGAGAGCAGGGATTAAGAATGCCACATTCAGTATCATAGGAGATAATTTACATGTTTGGGACAAAGTAAAAATATTTGATCCTGGTCAAGCAAATTCTAACGGTGCGGCGTATCCCTTGCAAAGAGTTGTTACATTACAAATGAATTTGAAATTTTAAAAAGACACACATATTATGAAAATAAAAAAATGGATTTGCATTAAGTGGTTTTCGGTACTGTTTGTAAGCGCTTTAGCGTTTACTTCCTGCGAAAGCTACTTAAATATTGACTCGTATGTATATGATAAAATGACCATAGATTCAATTTTTAGCGACAGGACAAGAATCCTTCAATATATTAATGGCACTGCTACGTATTTGAAAGATGATTCTAAATTCCTTGGTGACTGGTATGCAGATGCAGCCGTATCTTCTCCCAGTGGTGCAGCTTCTGATGAAGGGATTTTACCCTGGGCAGATGGCAATCATCCGGGCAGTCAATTTTTAGTTGATGCTATGACACCCAGAAGTACTGGTCAAATTAATCCCTGGCCTGATTATTACAAAGGTATCCGTAAGGCAAATATCATACTTGAGAGAATTGGAGGAAATAAGGATTTGACCGATATGGATCGACAGGATTACACTGGGATGGCGTATTTTTTGCGTGGCTATTTCTACTTTAACTTAGTGAAACTGTACGGACCAGTGCCAATTTTACCGGACAAAGCAATTTCTTCGGACGAATCAGTAGTGGATGCTTCATTTGAACGTTCCTCTTATGATGACTGTGTGGAATATATTTGTGCCAACATGGATAAAGCAGCGCAAATGCTTCCCGCTGACAGATCAATATCGTATCCGTATTTGCCAACTAAAGGTGCAGCTTTGGCAGTAATAGCGCAGTTACGTCTGTATTCGGCCAGTCCATTGTTTAATGGTGGTAGCAGTAAAGTTGATGGGTTAGCCGGCTGGAAACGAACCGATGGAACTCCGTTTATTTCACAAACGCCAGATCTTGCACGTTGGGGTAAAGCCGCTGCCGCTTTTAAGACAATTATCGATATGAATAAGTACGGACTCAACACTACGCCCAAAATTAATTCCACAAAAGGAACCGGAACATTGGAACTTCCCAATACGAGTGATGCGAACCTGAAGACGTTAGCTTTCCCTTACGGAGCAATGGATATTGATCCTTACCAATCGTATAAAACAATGTTTGATGGAAATGTGCGTCCTGAAAACAATAAAGAAATGATTTACTGTAATATAAGAAGTAGTGTTGACGACATGTTTTATTTTCCTCAAAAACTGAACGGCAGCAGTACATACAGTATTACTCAGGATATGGTAGACCAATTCCGTATGGCGGATGGAAGACAGTACGTTGACGCAACCGATCAGGAAAAATCGAGCAATGCTGTTGGTTCAGGTCTTACTTTTTCGGATAATTATACACTTGCAGCCGAAAGAGCAATAATGCACGATAACCGCGAACCGCGTTTCTATGCATCTATTGGATTTAATCATTGCATTTGGCCTTCAACCTCGTATAGAGGTACAGATAATAGTGTTAAAAATTTAAATGCAACCTATTATAAAGACGGAAATTCCGTTGCGGGAACTGCAAACAATTCAAACCTCACTGGTTATACTTGTCGTAAATATGCAAACCAGGAAGATAATCTTAGTGGGGATGGTACCAATAAAACGAAATTTTATCCTGTATTCCGTTATGCAGAGGTTTTGTTGGGTTATGTAGAAGCGATGAACGAAATGACAGAATCTTATAAAGATGCAGCAACGGCTGTTACAGTAACCAGAGATCCTGCTCAAATAGTATTTTACTTCAATCAAATCCGTTACCGTGCAGGTCTTCCGGGAATAACTTTGGCCGATGCCTCTAATAGAGAAACAATGAGAACCATTATTAAACAGGAATGGAGAGTTGAGTTTTTCAATGAAAACCGTCGTTATTATGATCTTCGTCGTTGGATGGATGCACCTACTGCATACCAAAAACCGATCTTAGGTTGTGACGTAACTGCTAAAAGTTCTGAGCGTTCAAAATTTTATACTTTAAGGGTATGCAATACATTAGCATCAATGAAACGTACCTGGAAATCTAAAATGTACTTCTTCCCAATTACTCAGAGTGTGATGGATAAAAATGGAAGATTGGTTCAAAATCCGGGATGGTAATTTAATAATTTAATAATTTTAGAACATAATGAAAAATACAATATTATTACCTTTAGCACTTCTATCGTTTTTTTTGGTAGGATGCGATGTAGAATCTCCTACTAGCAAAGATTTGTATCCTCAACAAGTCTATATTGTTGGGGCAACAGATAAAATTATCGATAGAGACTTGAATATTGGAGTTTTAACCGATACTGTTTCTATTTCCGTGGCAGTAAGCGGTTCCCGTCCTTCCTCACAGGATGTAACTGTCACTTTGGGAGAAGATAGTGCTGCCATTTCAACGTATAATACAAGGAATCTTTCAGCTTTAATTACTCAGTATCGTAAATTAGCAGACAATATTTATAGTTACCCGTCTAATAAAGTAACGATAAAAGCCGGTCAGGTGTATAGTACATTTCCTATTCACATAAAGACAAGCACTTTTCATTGCGATTCACTCTATATGATACCATTGAAATTAACTTCAACTACGGCTTACAATTTGATCAAGACCGATACGGTGGCACTTGTAAAGCTAAATATGGTTAATGAATATTCGGGCTTATATTATATGTACGGTGTAATTAGGAATACAGAAGATGTTAAAGATACTGTAGTGTATAAAATGGCAAGAAACCTGTTGGCGACAGACAATGGAAAAACGGTTCGTATGTATCATTATAAAAACGAATTCATCCAAGGGGATATGAATGATTATCGTCCTTCTAATGCTATAAAGATTATAGTGAATGCTGATAATACCCTGTCTTTTGCCACTTGGCAAGATTTCGAAATATTAGATGGAGGTGGAAAATATTACCCTGATCTGAAGTTGTACGACATGTGGTATACATTTTATGACAATGGGGTAATCCGGAAAACAGTTGGTTATTTGTATAAATCACGTAAAACAATTGAAGCTCAACGTGTGATCGATAACTGGATAGAAGAACATCCATTAAAGTAATTAATTAGACGTAGGTGTCTGAACAGACATTTGTGTAATTAACCGGACGAAGGTGTCTGAAAAGTCGTTTTTCTAAAATACTTACAAATAAATCCGCGCTGCTTGCAGATTCTGTGGATAATATAGTTTGAAAGTATTGTTAGTTGTTATGAGACTTTTCAGACACCTTTTTTTTAATTTATCAATCTGACGGTTTTAAAATAGAAGTGGATATGTTGGATGCATATCTTAACTTCTAAAATATCAAAAAATGAGTGAGTGAAATGTTAAGCAAATCAGCTCAAAATACATCGTTAATTATTATTGAATATCCGCTTTACATTAGTTGAAACCATTGTCGACAAGACGCGATATAATTATTACCACAATTACTTTTCGGGGGGTGAGCCTGTTTAAAGCTCAAGTACTTCGTTTGGGAGTAAAAGAAGTAAATTGATGAAACGTTAAGGAAAATGATTTTTTGAATAAATAGATATTTCTGAGCTTTTTCTAAGACCAGGTTATATGCTTAGTGAAGTTTTGACTAATGAGGGCTTTCCAAAGAGGCAGGAATGATTCTCTCTGAAGAATTTACTATTCAGGCCAGGGAACTTTTAATGCGTGAAATGAATTTTGACACGATGAAACTATTATATACGGCGGAAAAATTTTCAAAACCAGAAAAGTAAAATCTAATTCTGTTTTTTTGGTGATTCTGTAGAAAAATGGTATTGAGTTTATGTCCAGGTTTCAACTTATTCAATATGCCATAAATTATTTGATGGTTTAGTGAAATAAGAAGGAAATTAGGAAGGCTTAAATATACAGGACAAAAGAGCTCTGATGCTTGAAGAAATGTTAGTATTAAGAGTCAGCAGTCAATCAGGATTTGATAAATTAGTACATTTCGGTGATAAAGTGTATGTTGTCAGGTTTAGTCAGAATGGACCAATGTATAGGGTTTACGATATTTGTAATCCTAATACCAAAAAAGTTGAATTGGGTCACTTCTATTTAACCAAAACTATTCGTACAAGAAAATAATTACCAGCGAAATTAAACGATAGGGGTACTATGGCAGAATAATGTTAAATATTTAAAAATCACTTGATATTTTATGAAAGTACGATCGATAATAATGCTATTTGCGCTGCTGGCTTTTGGAACGATCCTAAAGGCGCAAGAATCTGGAGAAAACCCGTTAAAAAAACTGTTTTTAGATCAGTTATCTCTTTTCCCACAAGAAAAGATTTATGTACAGACCGATAGGAGTAAGTATCTTTCCGGTGAGATCATATGGTTTCGGGTACATATGGTAGATGCCGTTTTTTTTAAGCAAGCCAATGCGAGCCGTTATGTTTATGTTGAACTGATTAATCCCATAAATAATCTTGTTGAAAGAGTGAAATTAAGACCGGATAGTACAGGTTGCTTTTATGGACAAATACGATTGGATGAATTATTGGGTGAGGGCGATTATTTGTTAAGAGCTTACACACGGTTCATGCAAAATATTGGAGAAGATTACTTTTTTACCAAACAAGTTTACATATCGAATCCCTTTTCGGAAAAGGTAACTTTTGATGTGAAATATTTTGCTGAAGGTAACGCAATCGATGCGGAAATTAAATTTCTCACTAATTCCGGAAAGGAAAAGATTGTTCCCCAGCAATGTACTATTTATCATGGTGGAACTTCGGACGAAAACGCAAAAAACATTTCGTTTAAAGAGAAAACCGGCCATTACTCTTTTGCTGCAAAAGAAATCAATAAGGACAGAACATTCTTATTGCAGACGGTGATTGAAGGTAGAATGTATAAAAGATATTACAAAATTCCAAATCTGGAAAATGCTTTTGACGTCTCTTTTTTCCCCGAAGGAGGATATGCTCCGGTATCGACAAATGTGACGATGGCCTTTAAAGCATTAAATACAAGTGGATTGTCAGAATATGTAAAAGGACAGGTTTTTGATGATCAGGATCAAAAGTGTACAGAATTTGAAAGTACTCACCTGGGGATGGGTAGTTTCAACATGTATTATTCTCCAGGAAAGAAATATTATGTTATATGTACTAACAAAGAGAATGTGTCAAAACGGTTTAATTTGCCTGAACCTTCATATAATGCTGCATCGTTAAAAACAGTTTGGGATCACGGCAAACTATTTGTAGAGGTTTTAAAATCGCCTGATTTCCGGTTACAACCACAGACTCAATTAATAGCTCATATCCGGGGAGTTCCAGTCTATATGGAGCCATGGGACGATAATAAGGATTACATTGTTTTTAAGAAAGATTTTTTTCCGGCAGGTATTGTACATTTTTTGTTGATTGGCAGTAACCGAAATATATTGAGCGAGCGCCTTGTATTTTCATCTCAAAGTGGCACTTTTGCTAAAACAAATATTGAATTGGATAAAGGGAGATATCAAGAACGGGATAAAATTAATATGTCTATATACATTACCGATGAAAACAAAGAGCCTTTGTCCGGTAATTTTTCATTGGCTGTTGTGGATGCAAATGCAAATGGCATGAAAATAGACACGACTTCAAATATCATTTCTAATCTACTGCTTTCGTCTGAACTAAAGGGATACATTGAAGCGCCCATGAGCTACTTGCAAAAAGACAATAAGAAATCTGCTGCAGCATTGGATGTTTTATTAATGACCCAAGGTTGGCGCAGATATGATATACCCAATCTTCTGAAAGGACAACTTACTACGGACTTGGAATATCCTGTCGAATTAAGTGAAGAAGTAACAGGTAAGGCTGAAGGTGTATTTAAGGGAATAAAAGAAGGGGATATTAGCCTACTTGCATTAAAAGATTCAATCATAGGAACCTCTTTTACCAAACCAAATAAGGATGGGGTATTTATTTTTAAAGATTTGGAATATATGGAAGGTACCCAATATATCATTCAGGCTAATACTAAAAAAGGATCAAAAAAAGTTTTCTTAGAAATAGACACTTTGAGTCATTTCCCATCTTTGACTACTCCCCTGATAATCGCGCGAGAAGAGCCGGTCACGAAAGATACGTTTTTGTTAACCTCAAACAAAAAATATGCTGCATATAATGGAATGAAAATGTATAATTTGGGTGAGGTTATGGTTACTGCAAAGCGAAAACCCTTAATTGTAAGTGAATCTCCATATTATTCGATTAACTCATCTATGGTTATAACTGCTGATGATATAGAAAAATGGCATCTTATTTCGGTATATGATTTGCTGCGCAGAATATCCGGTGTAACAGTTTCTGGCTCAGAAGTTCGTTATCGTGGAAATACACCCATGCTGATTTTGGATAATATCCCTACAGAAGAATTTGATTATGATATGTTGGTGGTAGATGATATTCAAGATGCCTTTGTAACTCCGGGAACGTCAATGGGAGCTATTTTCGGATCTCGTGGGGCAAATGGAGCAATAATTATTAACACGAAAAAGGGATTCGTGCAAACGAATAAAATAAATTCTAATATTAAATATATAAAAGCTTATGGTTATCAACAAGCAGTAAAGTTTTATTCTCCTGTTTATAGCACTGATCAGGAGAAAAACAGTAACATTCCGGACTACCGAACCACGATACATTGGAACCCAAATGTACAGATTGATAGTACAGGGATGGTTCATTTGTCTTTTTATGCTGCAGATATTCCAACAAAGTATAATATTATATTAGAAGGGGTCAGTAGTTTGGGGCATCTTATCTATTCTGCGCAAAATGAAATAACTATTGGCACAGAACAATAATTAAATCAAAAAGTTATTTTTTTTGGTCATGCTTAGGTGGATGAATGTAATCATCTGCTAACGGAAGAACATATGAAAAAAGGTTGAGACCGGACCAGTTGGAAGATTAAAGATTTTGAAGTTTGTGTTTAAAGTTTAGTCTATATACCAGGCAATAAGTAATAAGTTAAAAGATTTTTTTCGAAGGAAGATAAAAAAAATATAAAGATTGTTACGATATTTTCATTTAACTGATCAACATTGATACTGCAAGAGAAGCTGTATTTTATACGATTAGCATGATGCAAAAACTCACCGGAGTGTTCCTTAATTGACTCTTCATATTCTTGAAAATAACGGCTGGTGCGTTAGTATACTTTGTATTGATGTCCGGCATTCATTCTAAAAAATATGAATTTTGCTACAATAGGGGTAAAGGTGTAATGGGTGCTTCATTTGTATTCATATTAAAGTCTTTTTTATTAAAAAAATATTTTGTAAAATAAGGTATGCAAGTAGCGGCACTTCCTCATACCGATGAGCAAATACATCCGGTAGAGTATAAAATTGATTTGCCTGTCAGCACTTCAACAGTATTATGTTTCTCAACCAAAACATTGGGTGTTAGTTATGCAAGTTGCAGAATTCGACTACTTTAGAAATTTCAGGTATTTGCCGAACCCACTTCATTTAGCTACACAATTAATTTGTTATAAACATTAAAATATAATTTATATCTTATGAAAAATAAAGTATTTGTTATTATTTCAATTTTTACAGTTTCGTTAAATCTGCTTTTCGCAGTCAATGCACAAAATCCGATTATTCAAACCAAATTTACTGCCGACCCTGCACCTATGGTGTATAATGATACGGTATTTCTTTACACTGGACATGACGAAGACGATGCCACCGGTTTTAAAATGCTAAATTGGATGTTATACACTTCTACCGACATGGTGAATTGGACTGAACATGGAATTATTGCAGGAGTAAAAGAACCTTTCAAGACCTTTACCTGGGCTGATGGACATAGCGCATGGGCTCCGCAGTGCATTGCTCGAAACGGAAAGTTTTATTTTTATTGCCCTACAATTTACCTTGGAAAGATGGCAATTGGAGTAGCAGTATCAACTAGCCCGTATGGTCCTTTTACCGACGCCATTGGTAAGCCTTTAATCTCCCGTAGTAATCCAAGTGACTACGATCCTTCAGTATTTATAGATGATGACGGACAGGCCTATCTCTATTGGGGAGGGAATGGTCCTTGTTTTTTTGCAAAGCTGAACAATGACATGATTTCAATATCAGGTGATATTCAGGTTGCTTCCATCGATTTTACAGGAACGCCTCCTGAAGCTTCATATACAGAAGGCCCGTGGATATGGAAGAAAAATAATCATTATTACCTGGGTTGGGCTTCCCGCTGTTGCCCTGAAGGTATTGGATATGCTATGAGCGATAGTCCTTCCGGACCATGGAAGTGTAAGGGTACCATCATGGATCCGGATGAGAGGTCATCCGGAAACCATCCTGCTGTAATCGAGTATAAAGGAAATTCTTACGTGTTCGGTTTTAATTATGCAATATTGAAACAGACAATGTCAAAAAAGTATGAAAGACGTTCGATATGCGTTGAAGAAATGATTTATAATAATGATGGCTCCATTCTGAAACTTCCCTGGTGGTCTACAAAAGGGGTATCGCAAATAAGCAACTTAAATCCATTCAAAAGAACTGAAGCCGAGACCATGGCTTTTAGCGAAGGAGTTAAAACAGATATGGTTACTGAATGGGAACGAAATGTATCGTGGGACAGGGAGAAAAAGATTGGTGAGAGGATATTTGTAACTTCTATTCATAATGGAGATTTTGTTAAAGTACAAGGTGTTGATTTTTCAAAGGGCACATCAACGGTTGAAGTTTGTATTGCATCGTTAAGAGGTGGTAAAATTGAAATTCATACCGACAAGATTGATGGACCAATAATGGGAATAATAAATGTAACTGATTTAAGTGAAGGTGATATCTGGAAGACACTCACCACTCCTATCAAGAATATCAAAGGCGTACACGATTTATTTTTTGTTTTCAGGGGAGAGAAAGATTTGTTCAACTTTGACTGGTGGAAATTCAACAATTAAAAACGATATAAAAAACAATTTGTAATAATTTTAGTTACAATTGCTTCATTAAGTGTAAGTTTGGCTGATTATCCTGTGGTGCAGACCCATTTTGCACCCTATCCTGCACCAATGGTTTACAATGGAACGGTTTATATGTACACCTACGATGATATTCCCGGTTTTGATTTCTATTATATGGCCAAATGGCGTGTCATGTCCTCAAATGATATGGTCAACCGGACGGATCAAGGCAGTCCAATTTCGGTTGATTCCTTTAAATGGGCGCGATCGTGCCTGGGCTGCACAATGCATCGAGGGTAACTGTAAATTTTATTGGTGTATTTGCGCTCAAAGTACAAAAAATGATATGGCAATCGGTGTGGCAGTTTCCGATCCTCCAACCGGACCATTCAAAGACGCACTTGGAAAACCATTGATAATTTGGCAAACAACAACCTGAGGTTGAACATGCTATGGAAAGACAATACTCTTCAACAGGTAACGATATGAATAAGTTTTGGCGCGAAGCCAGGAATGAAGGTTATTATAGCTACAAACTCTCAACCGGAAAAAATACAGGTCTAAACTTGTTAGTTAGATATTGGGGTGCTGAGAGGTAAGTGAACCTATCTCTTTTAAACCTAATTATCAAAACGTTGTATTTTGAGCTTCTTTTTTGTTATGATTTAGTCCCAAATTCTCTAATTTCATCTTGGCTGCCTTTGACTTTGCATTGTCCTGCAATTATTTCAATTACAAAGGTTCTCATTATACTCTAATAATGCAATTAATCTTTAGTCTATTTACAATCCACAATATTGTAAAATCCGCTATCAGACTCTGATCTTATAAATGAATTATTTATATCAGATTCTATTAGATGAGATAGGTTATTTGAAGTCCATTTCAGAAAATGGTAGCATTTGTGACAAACATAACCGCTATCTGGTTCGAAATGGTACTATTGCCAAATAAAAATGGTATAACTTTGTTCTCAAGTTCATGGGCATAGACAAATGACCTCTATTGCAGAATTTTGCTTTGCCATTAATTAATAAATAATTTGAATCTCAAAAATCTCTGATTTTGACTTTAAAAATGTTTATTTGTTCAACATTCACTTAATTAGCGTATTAATTAAAACACACAAATGTATTTTTAGTTTTAGGTATTAGTTGACAAATGTGTGTGAGGCTGATTGTTCTGCTTAATTCAGCACAGTCAGCCTCTTTAATTTAATATTGCATTAAGAGCACTATTGTACAATAAAATCAATAAAAATTTTGAATTTTTGGTTAATACTCTCTACCCAAATAAGATGTTTATGAAAATGGTGCCAAATATACTTAGCTAAGTTTCAATAAGCTTATTTCAGGAATAACAGCTATAATAATGAACTTATGGAAGAAATATTTAAAATGAAATTTGAATATTGTCATATTGATGCTGACAAAATTGTAATTACTAAAACACACAAAGTTAAAGATTTAGTGGTAGATTATACTAAATCAATAAATGATTTCTTTAAAACATTATTGGTGACTTTTATTTCCGTACCAATATTTTCAACACTATCAGTAGTGTATTATTATAAGGGAAATTATGGAATATCAATTCTTTCCGGAGCTTTTGACCTGTTTCTTTTATTAGTGAATTTTTATTTACTTTTATTCATATCGGGAAGTCCGGTGATTTACAAAGATAAAATAGTTAAAGTCACATTTAAAAAAATTCTGTTATTTAAAGTTATTGAGATTAAGTATCGGGATTTTGGTAGAATAAAAAATAGGGATATTATTCTTAGCAATGATCAATTTGATATTGATATGGCGTTGGAAATTCTATTGAATGATAAACTAATTGGAAATAAAATAAGATGTAATGGAAAACTAGTTAATCAGTTATCAAGAAAATAAAGAAGGTAGTGCAATAATTCTAAATTGGGTATTATGTATTAAAAAGCCCATTATAATAACTTTTTAATTATACAAAACCGTGAAAAAACTATTATTTATTATCTGATTCATATTATAGGTAACACCAATGCCCAATATCAAACCCAGATTAGTGAAAAAGGGTATGGATATTATTTAAATCCGATTTATGCATGCGATTAACCCGATCCGAGCTTCATGCGTGATAGCGAAACCTTTTAAAAGCTGCATTCATCTTTCGAGTATTATCCCGGTCTGTCTAAATCTAAAGGTAAAGTGAAAATCAGCATGTTTCATGTACCGGCAGGAACACATATACTGGAAATTTATAATGTGGGTTATCATGTGCATGATGCTTATACAGAATATGTGGATATGGGTAAGCCAAAACAACTGAACACACAACAGGTTGATGAATTAAAGAAACATAATAACGGTGTTCCATTGCAATTGAAACGATTGAATTAAAAACAAATGAAGTCTTTTCAAAAGAACTGGATATTAGCGAAAATGATGTTTACATGCTGAACCTGATAAAACGCAAAATAAAATTGGTGATTAAATTTGAAATTATAAGTATTAATATAAATATTAAGATATAGGATGAAAATTAAACTTTTGATAATTGTATTTCTGACAATTGCTGTGGCACAGGCTCAGAAAACCTTCCCAAAACTTGACATACAAGAGCAAAAGATTCAATCTTTGATAAAAAAAATGACCTTACAAGAGAAAGTAGGGCTTTTACACGCCAACTCCAAATTCTACGTTTCCGGGGTAAAACGTCTCAATATACCTGAATGGGCTTTGTCTGACGGGCCTCACGGAGTACGTGCAGAAATAAACCGGCAAAATTGGGCTTATGCTGGCTGGACTAATGATTCGTCTACCTGTTTCCCTCCGGGAACGGCATTGGCCGCCAGTTGGAATCCTAAACTTGCTTATGAGCGTGGACTTGTGTTAGGAGAAGAGGCTCGTTACCGAAAGAAAGATGTATTGCTCGGGCCGGCAATAAATATTATACGTTCACCTCTTTGCGGTCGTAATTTCGAATACATGAGTGAAGATCCTGTATTGATTTCGTCGATGGCTGTCCCATACATTAAAGCTTTGCAGTCAAAAGATGTCGCTGCCAGTGTTAAGCATTGGTTAGCCAACAATCAGGAAGATCATCGTATGAGTGTTGATGTAGCCATGAGCGAACGCGCATTGCGAGAAATTTATCTGCCCGGTTTCAAGGCATCTGTCACCGAAGGCGGTGCATTGACCGTGATGGCTGCATATAATAAATTCCGTGGCGATTGGTGTTCTGAAAATGAATACCTTGATCGCGAAATATTGAGAAAGGAATTTGGTTTTAAAGGAGTGTTAATGACCGATTGGGATGCAGCACATAGCACTATAAAAGCTGCTTTGGCAGGTCTTGACCTCGAAATGGGAACTGATAAAAAGGATTATAACGAATGGTACTTTGCCAATCCATTGATCAAAGCTGTGCAGGATGGAAAAGTGCCAATGTCAGTAATTGACGAAAAAGCAGCCAATGTACTTCGTGTAATGATGAAAACCAAAATGCTGGGCGATAAATCTCGTGAAAAAGGAATCATGAATACACCCGAACACCAGAAAGCGTCTTATAACTCGGCTGTTGAAGCTGCTGTGTTATTGCAAAATAATGGAAATCTGCTTCCACTCGATTTCAACAAACTGAGATCGGTTGCAGTGATTGGAGATAACGCCACACGCAAACATTGTGGTGGTGGATTAAGCTCAGAGATCAAAACACTTTATGAAATCACACCATTGGAAGCATTTGAAAAGAAATTCGGTAAAAACGTTACAATAAATTTTGCACAGGGATATGAAAAGCAATCTGCTTTCACAGAAGGTGATAACATTGGACAGTCAAATACCGATAAAGTTGACTGGAAGCTAATCGATGAGGCAGTGGAGGTTGCCAAAAAATCTGATGTCGCAATAATTTTCGGAGGATTAAACCACGATTTTGATAGTGAATCATTCGACAGGCAACATATGAGATTACCTTATGGTCAGGAAACACTGATTAGGGAAGTGACAAAGGCGAATCCAAACACAGTTGTGGTTATTATTGCAGGTTCTCCTCTTGAACTGAGCGGAATTGTAAATCGTGTGCCGTCTATTTTATGGGCATGGTATGGTGGTATGGAAGCCGGGAATGCCGATGCTGACGTTTTAAGCGGTAAAGTTAATCCTTCTGGAAAAATGCCGTTCACACTACCTGTTTCTTTAGTTCAATCTCCCGCTCATGCACTGGGCAACTTTCCCGGAAGGGATCAGAAGGTGAACTATGAAGAAGATATTCTGGTAGGTTACCGCTGGTTTGATAAAAAGGAAATAGCACCTCAATTTTCATTCGGTTATGGACTTTCGTATACTAGTTTTGAATTAGATGCTCTTTCTACCGACAAAGATTTATATGATAAAAATGAAATTATAAACGTAAAATTTACTGTAAAGAACACTGGCAAGTTATATGGAGCAGAAGTAGCTCAATTGTATGTAAGTGATCCGGTTTGTAGCGTATTACGTCCTGCCAAAGAACTTAAAGCTTATGAAAAGGTAATCCTTCAACCAGGAGAGGCAAAAACGGTGGAATTGAAAGTGAAAGTTAATGATCTTGCTTTCTATGACGAAGCTAAAAAAGAGTGGAACGTTGAGGCGGGAGAATTTATTTTTCAACTGGGTAACTCTTCAGGGGATATTTTCAAGACACATAAAATTACCATCAAATAATTGAATATGAAAAAGATATATTAATAGTACAGAAACATGCTGTTAAGATTGTATTTTCGTGTCAAAGATATTTGAAAATTGAATATCTTTGACACGTTTCATGATATATTTAAATCAATAAAATTGAAAAATAGACACCTAAAATGAATACAATAAAATTGTTTTTAATTATCACCCTGATAGGTTTAAATTCAATAAATGTTACAGGAGAAAGTTCCAATATTTTTTATCATTTATCAACAGAAGATGGACTTTCTAATAATTCGGTGAAGGCTATATTAAGGGATAGTTATGGCTTTTTGTGGGTAGGTACTGAGTTTGGCTTAAACAGATATGATGGTTATAGTTTTAAGACATATATATATCAACCTAAAACACATAGCGCATTGACTGCTAACAATATATTAGGATTGCAGGAAGATGGACTTAAAAATATTTGGATTAATTGTGAAAAAACTTATGTAGTCTATAACCGTGAAAAGGACAATTTTATTACTGATATAAATATAATCCTCGAAAAATTAAGCATTAAAACGAATGGCGATTGCAAAATTTATGTTGATAAGAAGAAAAATCTATTTGTTATAACTCTTAACGAAATCTATTTCTACAATATAGCTACTAAAAAATTAAATGTTTACAAGTCCCCCAAATTAAATTTTTCCAATATTGAAGTGAGTGACGATTTAGATAATTTGTATATCGTTGATTCCAGGGATTTTTGCTGGCAAATGGAAAAAAAATCCGGCAAGTTAAACAAAATGGCTTTGCCAACAATGAGTGATTTTAATTATGAGAATAAGCCCACTAAAATCTTTGCTGATTCAGGTGGAGGTTTGTGGTTATATTCCGGTAAAGAAGAATATGTATATTTTAGACCGACCAATTCTTCTCAGTGGCAGAAAATCTATTTAAACTCTTCCATAAAATCACAGAATACCATTATTTCAATTGTAGAAGGGCATAACGGTCAGGTTTGGATTGCTACAGATCATGAGGGATTGTTTCTTTATGACAAGTCGACAAACATAATGAAAAATATTACTTCGAATTCGCTAAGTCAAACTTCAATCGCATCAAATTATGTAGCCAGTATTTTATTTGATAATACCGGAACATTATGGGTCGGACATATCAAAAATGGAATTTCCTTTTTCAATGAAAGTTTTCAGAATTTCATGAATGTGCAAAACGATCAATGCCGAAACATCAGTCGGATTGTTGAACTTCATAATGGAAATGTACTTTTAGGAACGGATGGTAATGGTTTGTATGTAACAAATTATAAAACAAATGATGTAACTAAGTTGTCAATTCCTAATTTGGCCATAACAGCATTGCTTGAAGATAAAAACGGAAAAGTATGGATAGGTACTTATCAGAAAGGTTTATATTGCTTCTATCATAATAAATTGAAGCATTTTACAACAACTAACAGTAACCTGTCTTCAGATAATATCTGGGGTATTGTTGAGGATAAATATGAAAATTTATGGATTGGAACTTTAGGTGGAAAAATACATAAATATAATATCAATGGTAATACAAATTATTTTGAAACTCCATTTAAAGATCTGAAATATATTACAGGTATGTTTTATGATGGAGATAAAACTATTTATGCTGCCACTGGTAACGGACTTACATTAGTTGATATTGAAAAAAATACAAATAATATTTATTTAGGAAATAGAAAAGGAAATCAACAACTTAACCAAGTACAAATTGGTAATGTATTTAAAGATAGCAGAAATCTTTTATGGATTGGTACGAATGCAGGACTTTCAATCTGGGATTTGAAAAAAGACTCTTTGACTTATTTTGATGTTTCAGATGGGTTAAGTGGTAATATCATTAGAGGAGTTGCGGAGGATAATTTACACAATATATGGATAACTACCAGTATTGGATTGTCTGTTATTATGTTGGATAATAACAATAGAATAAGAAATTGTAGAAATTTTTCGATTAGAGAAGGTGTTAAAAGTGACTATTTTAATAATAATGCGATTTGCAAATTAAAAAATGGGATTATATTGGCTGGAACAACTGACGGATATACTGTCATTAATCCCATGAAAGTTACATTAAATAAAGAACCATTGTCAAGGGTTTATTTAACTAAGTTGATTATTGCTAACACGGTAATTAATGTAGATTCAGTTTATAATGGTCACGTAATTTTAAATAAATCCATCGAATTGATCTCTGCGCTTAATCTGAAATATAATGATAGATTGGTGACATTGGAATTTACAACAGTAGATTTGATAAATGCCAATAAAGTTAAATATAGATACAAGATTGAAGGGTTTGACTATCGTTGGATAACAACCAAAAAGAATGAAATTGTAATAACATCCTTACCGGCCGGCAATTATAAATTGTTAATAGAAGCCTGTAATAGTGATGGTATTTGGAATAATGAAGCAAAAGTGTTGTTAATAAACGTTGCGCCTCCTTTTTATTACTCTTATTGGGCTATTATGCTTTACATATTAGTTTCTTTGGCAATTGTTCTGTTTCTAATATATAGAGGGAAACGAAGGCATCAGGTAAAAATGGAGGAACAAAGGCGCCAAATGGCTCATGAACAAGTACTCAAAATGAATGAAATGAAATTGAGGTTTTTTACAAACATTAGTCATGATTTACGTACTCCATTAACACTCATCATAACCCCTTTGCAAACATTATTAAAAGACATAACAGATGATAGTTTAAAGAAAAAGCTCGAAGTTATGTTTAAAAACGCTCAACAGCTTTTATCATTAATAAACTCATTACTTGATTTTCGGAAACTGGATGTGGGTGCTGAAGTATTGCATTTAAAACCTGGAAATATTGTTGATTTGGTTAGAGAGATTTATTCGTCATTTGCTGTTTATGCCACAGAGCGAAAAATTAATTTTATATTGAACATTAGTCATGAAAATTTATGGTTGGAGTACGACCATGATAAAATATATAAGTCAATTGTAAATTTATTGTCAAACGCATTTAAATACACACCCAATGGTGGAATTATAAAATTAGACCTTTACATACATGAAACGGATGTCTGTTTCAGTGTGTCTGATACCGGCATCGGTATTAGTGATGAGGATAAAAAAATGGTCTTTAACCGGTTCTTCCAAACTTCGCATAATTTAAGAAATACAGGTAGTGGAATTGGTTTACATATAGTTAGTGAATATATAAAACTTCATAATGGCTCAATCGATATTGCTGACAATAAGCCAAGTGGTTGTATTTTCACTTTGAGTTTCCCGCTAATTGAAACTACTGCTGTCAGCGTTAATCGTGCGAATGATTATGTAGAAGAGTATCAAGACACGCAGCATGAAGAAATATACCCCCAAAAGCCTGTTCTATTATTTGTAGATGACAATCAGGATTTATGTAATTTTATACACGATAATTTGATGAATGACTATACATTACTCATTGCAAACGATGGACAGGAAGCATTGGTGTTGCTGAAGAAAAATGATGTAAATATTGTAGTAAGCGACATAATGATGCCGGTTATGGATGGGATTGAACTTTGTAAACAAATCAAAACAAACATTGAATGGTCTCATATTCCTGTTATTTTGCTAACTGCAAAAACTGCTGATGAACATAAAATTGAAGGACTCGAAATTGGTGCCGATGATTATATTACCAAACCCTTTAATCTGGAGATCTTGAAGTTGAGGATATTGAAATTCTTTGAATGGAGTTCAAAATCACACAAAACGTTTAAACAAAAGTTGGACGTGAATCCTAATGAAATAACAATTACCTCACTCGACGAGAAATTGATTGGAAAAGCCATAAATATTGTAGAAAAACACATAAGCGAGACTGAATTCAGTGTTGAGCTACTTGGTGAAGCTTTGGGCTTAAGTAGAGGACACCTTTATAGAAAACTAATGGCAATAACAGGTAAGAGTCCTTCGGAATTTATTCGGCTGGTGAGATTGAAAAGGGCGAAACAACTTTTGGAAAAAAGTCAGTTGCAAATCACTGAAATAGCTTATCAGGTTGGATTTACCTCTCGTAATCACTTTACAATGAAATTTAAGGAGGAATTTGGTATTTCTCCATCTGAATATGTCAGAACGCTGAAAACTGATGAAATAGAGTAATCTATTTATGCACCAAACTAATGCAAAACAGTGCTAACGAATAAAAAAAGTTGCGGTAATTTACTGCAACTTTTTTTATTGACCATTGGCCAATTGTTTTATGCATATGAGATTGGAATTAATTTATAACATTCAAATAAAAAAATCATTCTTTTAATAAACTTTCAAGATTTATTAAGGAGAGATATGATTCTGTCAATCCACGTATTAGTTCTTTCAATAATGAGTCTTTGTTTGTAAAGTAAATCATCAAATAAATGCTCATATTTTGTTTCTCCATTACGGTAATTTGATGCAATATTGGAAATAATGCCTCATTTGTTACAAACCGAACGAAAGTTTTTAGAATCAAACCCCGAATCAGCATTTATAAAAAAGTCCTTCAGTTCTAATTTGTGACTTTTCAAATGAAGAAAATAATTCTTCTTAGGGTTTTTCAATTGTATAAGTAGTGGGAACAATATAATGTCTTATTTTTATATTCTCAAAATACTTACTCTTTCTTTGCCCTCTTCCTTTCCAGATTGCAAACGGGAGAGGAAAATAGTGCAAAGGGTTAATGACGTCTTATTTTAAAGCTATTCAAACACTACTCCATGTTGGAACCGGAATTTTTAAGTCCGTAATTCTTTCTGTAAATCAGAAATCTGACAATTTTACCCAATATATTTTCATTAAACATTCAGTACGCATTCAGTACTCATTCACCACGCATTTTAAGATATTACGGTGATATTACGGTGATGTTACGGTGATATTACGGTGATGATACGGTGTAATATTAGAGCGCAATATCTCCGCAATAGGACCGTAAAGCAAGCATAACATGTTCTTATCTTTTGTAAAGGTTAATAGAATGCGTGGTGAATGCGTAGTGAAGGTTTGTTTGAAATGAATGGAATAAAGAAACTGAATTTTATAGAAGTACATACATGTAAGAAGAATAATTTCCTATTGAATAATAAATACTACATTATATTGTTCCAATTACTTATATCAAATTAAATAATATGATTATCCGCAAATCGTCCTATTTTTTCAAAAATAGATTTTGATATTTCAGGAACGTTTATTTGTACATTTACACCCTTTCTGCCAAAATGTCTAAGCTTTTCCTACAAGTCGGAATGTATCGTACGCCAGGTCGTAATGTGCCAAATACATCTTGCATTACTTTGCAATTTTTAGCTATCAAAATAATTTAGCTTTTGACAGGTTGGAATTTACCATATGCACTTTCAAAACTATTGACTCTGCCTCCCAAACTTATAAAATGGAGTCGGCAACATCCCTTTTTTCCGGGGAGTCAACCTTCAAACTCTTCAACTCCAATCCCTTTTTTTAATGTTCTCATCCCCTGATGGGAGAATCGACTCAGAAAGCTCACATTATGCATTCTAAAGGCATTCAAAAATCTCCAACAATTATTGATTCGTACATTTTGCGGATCATCATATTAAACACAAATGCCTTTCTGTTTTACTATGCTTATTGGGATCGATGCTGCACATTCTTAAGATTTAAAATCATTATCAACCGGATTTAGTGCAATCAGAGATCAAGTTGATGTGATGATGATTTTTCCGAATCCGGTATCAGATTATATGAGCATAAGTCTAAATTCCAATGTGGCAGAACTTACATAAATAATAATTTATGAACAAAGGGGCGGAAGATGTATACTTCAAAATGTGATTATGAGGGAGTGTCACCAATAGTCACTCATTTGTCCGCACTTTCAGGGGGAGTCTATTTAGTGACGTTGAAAATAGCCGGTATCGGGCAATAAAAAGCATTCATTTTGTTAAATACATGATTCACAGAGGGTATTACAATACTAAATGAGACAAATGAGAGGTCTATTTGGTACAAAACGACGTCATATTCTAATGAAACTTATGATATATTTGCTCATGATATTTTTGTTTAAAGTCAAAAAATTAAAAATGCGTTAACAATAATCATTATAATGATTATAAAAGCAATTGAAAATTAAATTAACAAGATGGCTGATTATTTAATATCAAATTATAAACAAACAATTATTAACTTTAAATTTAAATTAAGTTATGAATGAAAATCATGTGATACAATGTGTTCGAAAGGTTACCAAAAACCTTTTTAACAAGTACGTAATCTTCGCTGTGATGCTATGTTCTTTTGGACTGGTTCCTGCTCAGAATTCCGTAGGGAATATTTCGGGTAAGGTCTTATCCGAAAAAGATGGCGAACCACTTATTGGTGTAAGCATTATGGTAAATAGTTCTAAAATTGGAGCAGTTACCGATCTAAACGGAGCGTTTACGCTTCAGGCAAAAACGGGTGAAACACTTTCAGTTTCATATATTGGGTATTTGGCCCAGGAAGTAAAAGTAACTGGAACAAACTTGACAATTAGATTAAGCGAGGATACCCGAAGTTTGGACGAAGTCGTAGTTGTAGGTTATGGCGTTCAGAAAAAGAAACTGAATACCGGTGCAACAGTACAGGTAAAAGGTGATGACCTGGCTAAGATGAACACTACCAACCCATTGCAAGCTTTACAAGGTATGACTCCAGGTGTAAGTATTATATCAAGTTCCGGGCAACCCGGATCTGATATGAAAGTGAGTATCCGTGGTTTAGGAACAATTGGAAATTCACAGCCATTATATATTATTGACGGTATTGAAGGAGATATTACAACTTTGAACGCTTCAGATATTCAATCGATTGATGTATTGAAAGATGCTGCATCTGCTGCTATTTATGGTTCTCAGGCGGCCAACGGTGTTGTTCTGATAACAACAAAACAAGGGACTAAGGGCAAAAGCCAGGTATCGTTTGATGCCTATTATGGAGTTCAAAATGCTGCTCGGAAAATTCCATTATTGAATGCGCAGGAATATAAAATGATTATGGACGAACAGCAAATTAACTCAGGGCTATCACCGTTTGACTGGGCTTCAATGGGAAAACTGGCCGATACCGACTGGATAGGACAAATGATCAAAAAGGATGCTAAAACCCAAAATTATTCCCTGAATATTACTGGCGGCTCGGAAACTTCAACCTATTCCATGTCATTAAGTTACAATTCACAAGAAGGTATCATTGGAGGTTCAGCCGTTTCAAATTACGAACGATATGGGTTTAGGGTAAACTCTGAACATAATGTTTATAAAAATGTGCTTAAAGTAGGACAACATTTAAACTTAAATTTTATCAACAATGTTGGTATTGCTGTCGGAGATCAATACGGTAATACATTGCGAGGTGCTTTCAGCACTTCTCCACTTGCACCGGTTTATAGCAACAATAATATATATAACAGTCCTTATAATGACACAAGCAATTCCAAATGGAATAATACGGATGGCAATCCTTATGCTGCGATGATGACAGATAACGTCAATCTGAACTCAAATCAAAAACTTTTAGGTGATATTTATGCAGAATTACAACCTATTAAGAACCTGAAGATTAAATCTACTCTCGGAATTAACTATTCCGCTTCAAACTATCATAGTTTAAAACCTATATATCAATTTTCAGTTTATTCTTATAACACAAACCACGAAACTGTTTACCAGAGTATGAACAGTAGTAAGACTCTGACCTGGACAAATACAGCCAGTTATGATTTTAAAATAAACGAAGATCATGCTTTCAATGCTTTAATAGGAACTGAAGCCGTGAAATTAGATGGTGTAGGAATGAATGGGAGCAACTGGAATCTGGTGCCACAAATGGATGATTTCCAACATGCGTATCTGGATAATGCTACAGGAAAAGCTCACCTTGATACAGATGGTAAAACCGTTATAGAAACCCGTAATATAGGAGGTGCCCCTTATGAAGATTATAGCCGCCTTTCTTATTTTGGTAGGTTGAGTTACAACTATAAGGAAAAATATCTATTGAACGCAACATTAAGGGCTGATGGTTCATCTAAATTTGCATCAGGTCATCGTTGGGGATACTTCCCATCTGTATCTGCCGGTTGGGCAATGAACAATGAATCTTTTATGGCTTCTACAACCGACTGGCTCGATCAGCTGAAATTACGCGCAAGCTGGGGGCAAGTAGGTAATCAAAACATTCCTGATTTCATGTATGCATCGCTTATAAGTACTTCAACAGGCGTTAGTTCTGACAATCCTGCTGCAAATTACGATTTTGGGAATGCAAATATCAATACTCCAGGAGCTTATCAGGGTCAGTTGTCAAATAAAAGCCTGAAATGGGAAACATCCGAACAAACTGATTTTGGTTTTGATTCGCGTTTCTTGAAAAACCGTTTGTCATTAACCGGAGATTTTTATATTAAAACCACAAAAGACTGGTTAGTACAAGCTCCTGTTCCAGCGACTGCCGGAGCCAAAGCTCCATGGATTAACGGTGGTAATGTAAAAAATACCGGGGTTGAATTAGCTCTTAGCTGGAATGATAATATCGGTGATTTTAAATACAACATCGGTGTGAATGGAGCCTATAACAAAAATGTTGTTGGTGTAATTCCAACTGCAGATGGTATTATACACGGTAAAAGTAATATGTTGTTTTCTAACTCTGATGAATTTTACCGTGCAGAAAATGGTCACCCGGTTGGGTATTTCTGGGGATACCAAACCAATGGGCTTTTCCAGAACCAAGCTGATATTGCTGCCTGGAAAGCTGCCGGCAATGGAATTAGGCAGTCGGAGGTACAACCGGGAGATGTGAAAATTGTTGATCAGAATCATGATGGTGTTATTGATAACTTAGATAAAGTTGATTTAGGAAATGGAATGCCTACAGTAACAGGTGGTTTTACGCTGGGCTTTCAGTACAAAAGCTTTGATTTTAGTGTTAATGCAGCCGGTGCATTAGGCAACAAGATACTTCAATCTTATGGTCAGGTTGGGGGACAATCAAACTATACAACTGAGATATTAAACCGCTGGACTGGTGATGGAACATCAAACCGTATTCCACGTGTGACCACGAACAACATCAACCTGGTGTTCTCAGATCTTTATCTTCATGCGGGAGATTATTTGCGGATCAGCAATATTAGCTTTGGTTACGATTTTGCCAAACTTATTCATCTGAAAGCAATCAGCCAGTGCCGTGTATACGGTTCTGTTCAGAATCCGTTCACATTTACCAAGTATAATGGTATGGATCCGGAAATAGGATACGGTGTAGATTCTTGGGTATCGGGTATTGATTTAGGATATTATCCACGTCCCAGAACGATATTGGTAGGAGTTAATCTTAAATTTTAAATCATTTAAACAATAAATTATTATGAAGAAATTCAATTTAAATATACTGATAGCAGGGGCTTTGGCCTTCGGTCTTTTTTCGTCGTGTTCAGATAGTTTTCTGAATTCAGTACCGAAAAAAAGCCTCCTGGATGAAAACTTTTACAAAACCGAAGCTGATGCCGAAATGGCATTGGTAGGATGTTATGATGGATATCAAATTACAAGCACCGAATTTTCTATTTATTCGGCTGCTACTGTTGCATCAGATGAATGTTTTGGTGGAGTAGGAGCTAATGATCGCAGGCGTTATCAACTGATTGACCATTTAGATAAGAGTCAGGATGAAGATAACAATATTTTTAATGATACCTGGGTTCTATATTATACTGGTATTTACCGTTGCAACAATTTGTTGCAAAAACTTCCAACTATTGCATCCTGGAAATCTACCAAAGATTCGGTGAATACAATTACTAAAAATCGTATTGAAGGAGAAACACGTTTTTTACGGGCACTTATGTACTTTGATTTGGTTCGTTTGTTTGAAAATATTCCTTTGTTGACGATTCCATCAAAAGATATTATTCCTCAGGCTAACCCGTCGGATGTATATAAATTGATTGCGAGCGATTTGACCTTTGCAGCAAAAAATATTCCTGCTAATGCGTATCCGAAAGCTCAGGCAGCAACAAACGATGGGCGCGTAACACGCTATGCCGCTGAAGCATTATTGGCTCGTGTATATCTATTCTATACGGGTTACTATGCCAAAGACGATCTTGGGGTAACAAAACCAGAGGTCTTAGCGGGTTTGGAAGACGTAATTACCAGCAATGAATTCGATACTATACCTTATAAAAAACTTTGGCCGGCAGCAAGTTATATTCCTGTGCCTGCTACCAACACTTTGGATAAATCGGGTTTTGCAGGAAAAGGAAATAAAGAAGTTGTATTTGCCCAAAAATTCAACGGTACACAGGATTATAGTGGGAACACGGATGGAAACGGCTGGATTAAAATGGTAGGCATGCGTGGATGTAATTTCTCACCTTATGGACAAGGTTGGGGAGCTATGACGGTTAATCCTCAACTAGTATATGCATATCCTTCAGGTGACAAACGCAGAACTGCTTCTGTAATTGATCTTCTAGGTGAAGGTATAGAAAGTACGTTTAAAAAAGCTGATCAACGCGAATACACTGGATTTACTGTAAAAAAATACTCCCCTACATGCTTGCCAGATGGAACTTCGGATACCGGTGGTTCAAAAGATTTCCAAATTTCGCAGGATCAGGATTATGTCGTAATCCGTTATGCAGATGTATTGCTAATGGCTGCTGAACTTGGTTCTTCGAATGCAGTTGCCTATTTCAATAAAGTTCATCAGCGTGCGGGTTTACCTGCTGTGACTTCAGTTTCCGAGAGTGATATTTTAAATGAGCGTCGTTTTGAGTTTGCTTTTGAAGGTATCCGTTATTATGATCTATTGCGTACAGGGATTGATAATACCGCCAATGCAATTGCTGCTTCAGCCCAGACAGTTAAGAGTGCTGGTATAGACGACAAAATTACATACGATGTAACTAAAATTAAAGCCACTAGAGGCTTTATGCCAATTCCAAATACTCAGATAACACTTTCGGGTGGAGCATTGAAACAAAATCAAAATTGGTAAAAATAAACTTTAAATAATGATTATTATGAACAAAATATTTAAATTATTTTCGATATTGTCACTGGTGACAATTGTATTTTTTGCATGTACACCTGATCAATATGAATTAAAAGCACCCTTAGATAAAAGTGCTTTGAAATTCAGTGTTACAAGGGATGCTACAAATCCAAATAAATTTATTCTCAAGAGTCTCACCCCAAATGCACAACCTTACTGGGAAACTCCTGTGGGTACATCTGTTAAATTGAATGACACGATTGTTGTTCCATTTCCGGGAAAAGATACTATTTTTTATAGTGTGGAAACTCCTGGAGGAATTGTTAAGGCCGAACCTTATGCTTTCGAAGTTACAACCATCGATGAAGCTTATGTAAACGGGCCAATGTGGACTAATCTCGCAGGTGGATTTGGGAAGTCAAAGACATGGGTATTAGATATAGATGCCAATGGTAAAAGTAAATATTTTGTCGGACCAATGTTTTTTGCCGGACCATATTATAGTTGGGAATGGGATGCGGGATGGGGAACTTGGATTATGCCTGCAGCAGATTACGGAACCATGACTTTTGATCTGATAGGTAATGCAAATTTTACCTCGGATAATAAAACCCTTCCTGAAGGATTGAAGACGGGTAAATTTATGTTGTATACAGCTACAAATCAGTTAAAAACTTATGGAGCACAAGTTGTACATGATATGGCTGTAAACCCAGATGGATCAAAATCAAGTGGTTATCGTGTTGTAAACTGGGATGCAAAAGTGCTTATCAAATCACTTGATGCCGACCATATGCAGCTTATTGAAGTAGGTGATGGTGGAGGAATATGGTTAATTTACAACTACATTTCTAAAGATTATTATGATTCTCATTAACTAAAATGTGAACCTAAATGAATATGGGAAGAGCCAACTACTCTTCCCATTCATCATTCTAACAAACTATTACATGAAACACTCATTACCAACGTAAAGTGTAGTCGGTAGTGTTTATCCATTTTAAAAAAAAGTAATATTTTTATTATATTCTGTTAGTTAGTTTTCGTAGTACGTTTTTTTTTAAGGTTCCCTGAATAGCCCGGTTGATAGGTATCTGCCAGGCTATTTAATAGACATTGCTGATAATAAGCCAGAAGAGAGTATCCAGACACGCAACATGAAGAAATATTCCCCTAAAAGCCTGTTCTATTATTTGTAGATGACAATCCGGATTTATGTAATTTTATACACGATAATTTGATGAATGACTATGCATTACCCATTGCAAACGATGGACAGGAAGCATTGGTGTTGCTGAAGAAAAATGATGTAAATATTGTAGTAAGAGACATAATGATGCCGGTAATGGATGGGATTGAACTTTGTATACAAATCAAAACAAACATTGAATGCTCTCATATTCCTGTTGTTTTGCTAACTGCAAAAACAGCCGATGAACATAGAATTGAAGGACTCGAAATTGGTGCCGATAATTATATTACCAAACCATTTAATCTGGAGATCTTGAAGTTGAGGATATTGAAAATCTTTAAATGGAGTTTAAAATCACACAAAACGTTTAAAAAAAGTTGGAAGTGAATCCTTCTGAAATAACAATTACCTCATTCGACTAGAAATTAATTGAAAAAGCCATAAATATTGTAGAAAAATACATAAGCAACACTGAATTCAGTGTCGAGCCGGTTGGTGAAGCTTTGGGCTTATGTAGAGGACACCTTTATAGAAGACTAATGGCAATATCAGGTAAGAGTCCTTCGGAATTTATTCGGCTGGTGAGATTGAAAATGGGGAAACAACTTTTGGAAAAAAGTCAGTTGCAAATCACTGAAATAGCTTATCAGGTTGGATTTAACTCGCGGAATCACTTTACAATGAAATTTAAGGAGGAATTTGGTATTTCGCCATCTTGAATATGTCAGAACGCTGAAAACTGATGAAATTGAGTCATATATTTATGCACCAAACTGTTTGCAAAACAGTGCTAACGAATAAAAAAAGTTGTGGTAATATACTGCAACTTTTTTTATTGACCATTGGCCAATTGTTTTATACATATGAAATTGGAATTAATTTATAACATTCAAATAAAAAAATCATTCTTTTAATAAACTTTCAAAATTTATTAAGGAGAGATATGATTCTGTCAATCCACGTATTAATTCTTTCAATAATGAGTCTTTGTTTGTAAAGTAAATCATCCAATAATTACTCATTTTTTGTTTCTCCCATACGATAATTGGATGCAATATTGGAAATAATGCCTCATTTGTTACAAACCGAACGAAAGTTTTTAGAATCAAACCCTGAATCAGCATTTTTGAAAAATCCTTCAGCTCTAATTTGTGACTTTTCTAAAGTAGTAACTAATTCTTCTTAGGATTTTTCAATTTTATATATCATATTAAATATAAAAATGCCATTCTGTTGTACTATACTCATTGGGATCATTGCTGCACATACCCAAGTTTTAAATCATCATCAACGGGAATTAGTGCTATCAGAGATCAAGCTGGATGAGTTGAAAATTTTTCATAATCCTGCTACAGATCTTTTGAGTATTAGAATTAATTCCAATTTGGCAGAGCTTACAGAAATAATAATTTATGTTGGGGGAGGGCAGAAGGTATATATTTTAAAATTTAATTTTGATAGGATGTCATAATAGTCACTCATTTGTCCGCACTTTCAGGATGAGTCTATTTTGTGACGTTGAAAAACAGCTGCCATTGGGCAATAAACGACCTCTTTTTTGATAAATACATATTTCACAGAAAGTCTTATATTATAAAATGAGACAAATGAGAGGTCTATTTGGTACAAATCGACGTGATTTTATAATGAAACTTATAATACATTTGTTCCCGTTAACTTTTGTCTAAATGAATATGAAAACGAAAAACCGACATTTAACCTTGCCATTGAGAAATGATGGATTTATATAGAATTGACAGCACTCGTACCGGGATAAAATCAGAACACATTCAAGGTAGATAAGTTGGAGTTAGCTTTAAAAACCTTCTATCAATAAATAAACAATTGTCAACTTTAAATTAAAAAGAAAAATAGAATAAATATGAAAAATAAAATTCACAGGACATTTTTAGCATTCCTATTCTTGATCACATTGTTTTCTTATTCATGTAAAAATCAAGAGATTGAAATACCCGTAAAGGATAAAGAGATTGAAAAGACTGTACTAACAGTTTCTTCCTTGCAAGTTGATTTTGATGAGGACGGAAGTAGTTCTGAAGTTTCTATCACCAGCAATGTTAATTGGACAGCGACAGCCGACAACGTACTTCCATGGTTTACGATAAGTCAGTCATCGGGAGTTGCGGGAAATGATACTCTTAAATTAACAGCGAACGCTAACAACACGGGGGCTACCCGCATGGCGATAGTGACAATCACAGCTTCGAATAGTGAAGCCAGGCAAATTAAAGTTACACAGCCAAATACAATAAACCTGGAAGCAAAATTCGCAAATGTTTCACCGAAACTTCTCACCAATAATGCGAATCCATTGTTAGATTTTATGTTTACTGCCGACCCGACTGCTGTAGAATACAATGGAAGGATTTATGTGTATGCCACGAATGATCATCAAGAGTATGAGGCAGTAGGAAAGGATGAGAAAAATTACTACGGGCATATCCGAACACTGGTCATGATGTCATCCGATGATATGTCCAACTGGACTTATCATGGTGTCATAAATACAGCAGAGGTGGCACCATGGACTGCACTGTCCTGGGCGCCTTCCATTACATCAAGACTGGAAGCAGATGGGAAGACGCACTTCTATTTGTATTTCTCCAATGGCGGTACTGCCACAGCCGTGCTTACTTCCACCTCTCCCGTTGGCCCTTGGAAAGACCCATTACATAAGAACATAATCGACCGCTCTGTCCCCGGTGTGGACGTCGACAATCCATTCGATCCCGGAGTTGTGATTGACGACCAAGGTGCAGGCTGGCTGAGTTTTGGAGCCGGAACGCCTAAAACGAAATATATGCCGGATAATGCCAGAATCGTCAAATTAGGAGCAGATATGATCAGTTTGGCCAGCGAATTTTCTAAGATACCCGCTCCTTATTTTAATGAGGCCAGCGAACTTAACTTTATCAATGGAACGTGGGTTTATAGCTATTGTACGGATTGGAGTGAACGTACTGAATGGCCTTATAGCAATATTGCTAAACCAACCGGATGCAACATATCTTATATGACGAGTAAAACACCATTAGATCCGAATAGTTGGAAGTATCGCGATAATTTATTTGAGAATCCTGGTGCTAATGTGGGTTCTTTTACAAACAATCACACTCACTTGTTCAAGTTTAAAGAGAAATATTATATTGCTTACCATGCCTTGTATTTACAGGATTATTTTGACACTAAGGGTGGTTTTCGTAATGTTGGTATCGAAGAAGTACCGGTGGATGAAGGGAATGGAGTGAATATCCCCATGGTCAAGGCAACTTATAAAGGTACGTCACAACTTAACCCATTAAATCCATTCGTACTTCAGCAAGCAGAAACTACTGCAGGCACTTCGGGGAAAGTCCAGTTCAAAACTTATGGTACTGTGGGCAATATGGTTGCCATAGGGATAGCAGATAAACAATGTCTCATGGTCCGGGGAGCCGATTTTAGCAATCAGATTCCTGCCAGATTCGAAGCACGGGTGAAAGGAAAAGGTAAAATTAATGTTTATGTAAATAATCTTAAAGGCCCGGCTCTTGTTTCCCTACTATGTGATGTGAAGGAATGGACTACGCTTTCAAAGATAATAGACCTGAAAATAAATAAAGGAGTAGGGAATATCTATTTTGTATTTAGTGGAGATGGTTTTTTGTTTGATGAATGGAAATTCTATTGATTAATTCCGGTTTCATTCAGCTTTGAAACAGATTCAATAAAATATTTATTACTTCAATTTCTATTATGAAAATAAAACTATTACTTCAATTTATATTCTCAATTTAATCTTTTATCCCATGAAAAAAATTAGGCTTCTTTACGTCTTCCTCCTTTTACTAGTTCAGGCTGTTGCTTTGGCGCAAGCTCATAATCCACTAATTATTGCCGATGTGCCAGATATGTCTATGATCAGGGTTGGTAATAATTATTATATGAGCAGTACAACGATGCACATGAGCCCCGGTGTGCCCATTATGAAATCTACAGATCTTGTCAATTGGAAAATCATAAACTATTGCTATGATGTTTTGGCTGATATGCCGGAACTAAATTTGACAGAAGGTAAAAACGCATACAGCAAGGGTACGTGGGCCAGCAGTCTGCGCTTCCATAATGGTATGTATTATGTAACCACTTTTTCATATACCACAGATTCAACTTATATTTTTAGTACACCAGATATAGACAAAGGGAATTGGAAAAGAGTTTCCATTAAAGGAGCGCGTCATGACAATTCTTTGTTTTTTGATGATGATGGCAAGGTATATTTAATTTATGGCGCGAATCAAATAAGAATTTTTGAATTAAATGCGAATCTAACAGGAATTAATAAAAGCGTTCCGGAGAGAGTTCTCATCGAGAACGCCAGCGCACCAATAGGACCAAATCCGAGCCTTCCAGCTGAAGGATCTCAATTATTTAAAATAAATGGAACATACTATCTATTTAATATTAGCGCAGCAGCGAACTGGGGAATGCGAACTGTAATTATACATAGGGCAACTAATATCAATGGCCCCTGGGAAGGAAAAATTGGCTTTCAGGATAGAGGAATTGCTCAAGGAGGATTGATAGACACTCCCGATGGGCGTTGGTACTCTTATCTTTTCCAAGATTATGGTTCTGTTGGCCGAATTCCCTATCTCGTTCCTGTAATGTGGGAAAACGGTTGGCCCGTATTAGGAGTAAACGGTATAGCCCCGGATATATTAGACCTGCCAGCCAGTGCCGGCTTGATTCCAAATTTGGTTGCTTCTGATGAATTCGATCGGGTAGATGGAGAAGCAGCACTTCCTTTAGTATGGCAATGGAATCATAATCCGGATAACAATCTTTGGTCAGTACAAGAAAGAAAGGGATATCTCCGACTAAAAACAGCCAGGATTGATAGCGCATTTGAACAGGTAAGAAATATACTTACTCAACGTACAATTGGCCCAACATGCACTGGTTCAACTTTATTGGATGTTTCCGCAATGAAGGAAGGTGATTTCGCTGGATTAACCGTCTTTCAAAAAAAATTCGGACAGGTTGGAGTAAAGGTCATAAATGGTCAAAAATCGATAGTAATGGTAAGTGCCTATACAGGTATACCTGTAGAAGTACAAAAATTTCCTTTGACACAAAACTACGTTTATTTAAAGATTGCTTGTGATTTTACCGATAAAAAAGACGAAGCTAAATTCTCATACAGCTTAGATGGAATAATGTGGAGTCGTATTGGAGTTATATTGAAAATGAACTATGACATTCCACATTTTATGGGGTATCGTTTTGGCTTGTTTAATTATGCAACAAAAATTACTGGCGGATATGCAGATTTTGATTTCTTTCATATTTCGGATAATACTAGACCTACGTCAACTGATTTAATACATTCGGACCAAGTATCTATTTCTCCAAATCCGGCGACTGATAAAATTTCTTTATTCAATTGCAATAATGGATTATTAAAAATTTATGATTTACAAGGTAAGCTTTCTCTAAGTACTGAAATTAAACCAAGTATTGATATATCAATTTTAAATAGCGGAATTTATCTTGTTCAAATCAATGATCTAAAGAGTATTACATATACTAAATTGATTAAAAAATAAAATATTACTAACCATAATCGGGTAAGCTGCTGTGAGGCAGATGCCTCACAGCAGCTTACCCGATTATCACAAGGATCATATAATTTCTAAAATATAAACTTGTTGGATTGCATACAGGATGGAAGTATTCATGCTTTTATCCATAAATTTTAAATACAAACTCAGATTTAAAATTTATTACGGAGATTTTCATACGTATCACACACACATAAATTTAGAATAACAATGAATATCAGAAAGATAGTATTACAGGTAACAGCTCTTTTTGCTGCAGCGATCATACAGGCTCAAAACCCGATTATACAAACCATTTATACAGCCGATCCGGCGCCGATGGTATATAAAGACACCGTTTACCTGTACACCGGGCATGACGAAGATAACCCAACCTTTTTTACGATGAAAGATTGGCGCTGTTTCTCATCTACCGACATGGTGAACTGGACAGACCACGGGTCACCCCTATCGCTTAAAACGTTCAGCTGGGCGAAGCAAGATGCCTGGGCCGGGCAATGCATACCCAGAAATGGGAAGTTTTACTGGTATGTACCTATGGCCCATGAAACGATGGGAATGTCGATCGGGGTGGCTGTTTCTGATAGTCCTACCGGTCCGTTTAAAGATGCACTTGGAAAACCACTGGTTCACACTGGTTTCGATATTGATCCCACGGTATATATTGATGACGATGGTCAGGCATATCTCTATTGGGGCAACCCTTATCTTAAGTACGTAAAGTTGAATCAGGATATGATCTCTTACTCTGGCGAGGTAGTTACGGTGCCGTTGAATAAAGAGGGGTTTAATGTACGATATAAAGATGCTGATAAAAGACCAACAGCATACGAAGAAGGGCCTTGGTTTTACAAACGCAAAAACCTGTATTATATGCATTATGCTGCAGGAGGTGTACCGGAACATTTGGCTTACTCAACCAGCACAAGTCCTACCGGACCCTGGGTTTACGGCGATACCATTATGCGGATAATTGATAAGGGGGGCGCTTTTACCAATCATCCAGGTGTGATCGATTATAAAGGCAAATCGTATTTATTCTATCATAACGGTGCATTGCCGGGTGGCGGAGGTTTTACCCGTTCCGTTTGTCTGGAGGAGTTCCGGTATAATAAAGATGGGAGCATTCCGCGGATAACTCCAACAGCCGAAGGTGTAAAACCTGTTGAACATTTAAATCCATTTATCCGTCAGGAAGCGGAAACTATGGCCTGGGAGCAGGGTATTGAAACCGAATACAGCAACAAAGCCGGAGTTTATGTAACCGAAATCAGCAATGGTGATTTTATCAAAGTACGAAGTGTTGATTTTAAGAAAGGAGCAAGAATATTTCAGGCTAATGTTGCATCCGTATCAGGTGGTTTTATCGAAATACATGCGGATAGTCGTGACGGAGAACTATTGGGATCCTGTGAGGTGAAAAACACAGGAGGCTTGCAAAGTTGGACCACCGTTTCAACTAAAGTAAAAATGTTAAAGGGTGTTCACGATTTGTATTTTGTTTTTAAAGGCAATGAAGGCGATCTGTTCAATTTCAACTGGTGGAAGTTCGATAAATAAGATCTTCCAAAATCATTCATCCTATCAATTGATTAAAAATTTAGAATAGGGATTATTAGATTAAATTAAAAAAGCATGTTTAGAAAAAAAGTGTTGTTAAGTACAGTAGTTATTATGTCTATTCTGGGAGGTACAGAATTCGTAGAAGCTCAGACTAGTGCAGGTAAACCGAAAGTGGTTAAAGAAAACCTGGAAGAAAAATTCGCAAATGTTTCGCCAAAACTCCTCACCAATAATGCGAATCCATTATTAGATTTTATGTTTACGGCCGACCCGACAACTGTAGAATACAATGGAAGAATTTATGTGTATGCCACGAATGATCATCAACAGTATGAGACGGTGGGAAAGGATGGAAAAAATTCATACGGTTATATCCGTTCACTGGTCATGATGTCTTCCGATGATATGGTCAACTGGACTTATCATGGCTTCATAAATACAGCAAAGCTGGCACCATGGAGTCAGAATTCCTGGGCGCCTTCCATTACATCCAGACTGGAAGCAGATGGTAAGACGCACTTTTATTTGTATTACTCCAATAGCGGTGTTGGCACAGCCATGCTTACTTCCACCTCTCCCGTTGGTCCGTGGAGAGACCCTTTAGGAAAGAATATAGTGGACCGTTCTGTCCCCGGTGTGGATTGTGAAGCTCCATTTGATCCCGGAGTTGTGATTGACGACCAAGGTACAGGCTGGCTGGCTTTTGGAGGCGGAACGCCTAAAACGAAATATATGCCAGAAAATTCCAGAATTGTCAAACTAGGAGCAGATATGATCAGTTTGGCCAGCAATGTTTCTAAGATATCCGCTCCTTATTTTTTTGAGGGAAGCGAACTTAACTTTATCAATGGAACCTGGGTTTATACTTATAATACGAATTGGGATGAACGCACTGAATGGCCTTATAGCAATATTGATAAGCCAACCGCATGCAGTATGTGTTATATGACGAGTAAAACACCTTTAATTCAGGATAGTTGGAGGTATCGCGATAATTACTTTAAGAATACTGGTGAAATTAATGTAGGTCCATTGACAAACAATCACACTCACCTATTCAAGTTTAAAGAGAAATATTATATTGTTTACCATGCCATGTATTTACAGGATTATTTTGACACTAAGGGTGGTTTTCGTAATGTGGGTATTGATGAAATGCAGGTGGATGAAGGGAATGGGGTGAATATCACCATGGGCAAAGCAACTTTTAAAGGTCCGTCACAGCTTAACCCATTAAATCCATTCGTTCTTCAACAAGCAGAAACCACTGCAGGCACTTCGGGAAAAGTCCGGTTCGAAGCTGATGGTAAAGTGGGTAATATGGTTGCCAAAGGAATAGCAGATAAACAATGTCTTATGGTCCGGGGAGCCGATTTTAGTAATCAGATTCCTGCCAAATTCGAAGCCCGGGTGAAAGGAAAAGGTAAAATTGATGTTTATGTAACTAATCTTAAAGGTACACCTCTTGTTTCCCTACTATGTGATGGGAAGGAATGGACTACGCTCTCAAAGAAAGTAGAAAAGAAAATAGATAAAGGAGTAGAGAATATCTATTTTGTTTTTAATGGAGAAAATTTTTTGTTTGATGAATGGAAATTCATTTAATAATTCCGTTGCTGGTCTTGTAACCGAAAGCACTTAGTTGTACCATACTTTCTTGTTGGTGATAAAAATAAGGACGAAAAGGGAATATAGCTTTAACGGCTGATTTAAATCAATTGAGCCAGAGTAGCAGTTATAATCAACAATGGTCAACGAATATAGTAGAGACTCAAAGTGCAAAAATGAATTCGATGTTTAAGTTTGTATTTCAGAGGAGTTAAACTTTTCGATAAATTTTTCTCCAAATCCATTTCTTAATGATTTTAAGGTTGAAGCTACAAAATTGAATGAACCAATTTGTGTTAGCATTTTTTTGATATTATAGGGAAAATAGTAGAAGTGGCAGATTTCTCTCCTGAATCAGGGCAATTGTCAATGGGATCTTCATTGAAATCAGGAGTCTAAATCGTGAATGTTGAAGGAGCTAATACAAATGATTCAAAATCATACAAAATGCTTAAAAAATAAATATTTTTTTTGTCAGTAATTTATTTTGGAATAAATAATAGCTAAGTAATTAAAAATTAATAATGAATAATTAATAATTAATAATTAGAAAGAGGCTGATACGAAGGATATTGTAAGTTAACAAATAGTTCATTAAATAACATCATTTACTTATTAGAGCGAACGATACTGTATGTGACCTATGAACATTATTTTCGATTTTTGCTGCGGGTAATTAAAACCTATTGGCCCCATTGGAATAATTAGAATTTAACGCTAACAACCTCCAATGGGTTGTTTTAAAATTTAAACAATAAACTATTTGTACCATTTTTTTTTTTTTTTTTTTTTTTGAACAAATAATGAACAACTATTAAATAATAATTATTAAAAACAATTAAAACAATTCAAACAATTAAAAATTGAAAACAATGAAAAAAATTACACTTTTATTATTTGTGGCTTTAACATTTATGTTAAATGAAGCCAATGCACAAGCAACTGTGTACAGCGAAAATTTTGAAACAAATGTTGTCGCCGCTGGTGATGGTCAAATGTATACATTTGCACCATCTACAAAGTCTGGAACATGGATTGGTGGAGTAGATTTAGTAACCGCTGGCGATGCCGATATGAATTTGCGTCAAGGGTGGGGCGCGCAATTTAATTTGAAGATACTAACTACAGGTGGTGCTGCTGTTACCATACCTAATATCGATGTGGCTGGTTATACTAATTTAACCCTGTCTTATGATTTTGTTCTTGAAAATGCAGGAGATAATATTGATGTAGCACCATTCATTGAAGTAAGTATTGATGGCGGTACTACTTGGACAACTCTAGCTACAGTTGCTAGTGGTTCAGGGTGGAATAAAGCAACAAAATCGATTGCTTTGCCTGCAGGAACTTATAAAGCAATAAGCATTAGATTGAATCCTAATAATGTGACCGCTAATGATGCAATGTTTGATAATATTGTAATATACGGAACAGCCCCCACGCTATACAGCGAAAATTTTGAATCAGATTTTCCTGGTGATGGTGAACATACATTTGCACCATCTACAAAGATTGGAACATGGATTGGTGGAAAAGATTTAGTAACCGCTGGCGATGCCCCTATAATTTTGCGCCAAGGGTGGGAGTCTGAAGCTCCGAATTATAGTCGGTATCTTTTGAAAATACTATCTACAGGCGCTGCTGTTACCATACCTAATATCGATGTGACTGGTCATACTAAATTAAAACTGTCTTATGAAATTGCTGTTGATAATGTAGGACCAGATTTAGTACCTAAAATTGAAGCAAGTGTTGATGGCGGTACTACTTGGACAACTCTACCTACAGTTGTTAGTCCTGGAGGGTATAGTAAAGCACAAAAATCGGTTGCTTTGCCTGCAGGAAGTTATAATACAATAAGCCTCAGAATGAATCCTGATGCTGGGGGTAATGATGTAATGTTTGATAATTTCATAATAACCGGACCAGAAAAAAGTGCTGTTTCATCGTTGTCAAGCGAAAAGAAGGATGTTTTCATAGTATATCCAAATCCAGCAACTAACTATATCTTGGCTGAAAATGCACAAAAAGTAACTATTACTGATTTAAATGGACGTATTGTAAAAGAAGCTTTAAATTCAGAAAAAGTGGATATTAGTTCTTTGTCAAAAGGAGCTTATATCGTAAAAGTTATGATTGCTAACTCTACCAAAATTGGTAAGTTGATCAAAGAATAATGCTTATAAACAGGCAGGTAGTATATTCCCGCTGCTTGCCTGTTTTATTTATTTTCTAACTATAAATCTCAAGAATAATTGAGAAAAAACATTTTTTTTGCATCTCATGTCTGTTAAGTGTAGTAAATGCTTAAGACACTTTGTACTTAGAAAATTTTGAAGGAATTTTTAACTACACAGGAAATGATTCTCAGGTGTATACATTTAAACCAGGTTCAGTGAAAGGATTATGGAGAGTTGTATCCTTCAATGGGTTATACTAACAATTTGAACAATACACTAATTTAATAACAATTATTAATATTTTAAATTCAAGTAAAATGAAAAAAATTACACTTTTATTATTTATGGCTTTAACATTTATGCTAAATGTAGCCAATGCACAAGACATAACTGTCTTTAATTTTGATGGAATTACTCCCGTATTCACCGGGGCTTCTACTTTTGAATCAGTTGCAAACCCCGTTCCGGATGCGGTGAATGCCTCAGCTAATGTGGGTATGTACACTCATAAAGCTGTTTGGTCAGATGTTGCTATTGATTTGACTGCGTCACCTATCGATTCAAGGATTTATACTTCTTTTCAATGTAAAGTGTATTCGCCAGTAGCAAAAAGGCTTCTTATTGGTTGCAGAAACGCGGATGGTAAGATGTTGACTGAGTATAACAGAGATCAAGCAGTAACAGCCGGGTGGAACACTATAACACAAAATATTGATGGAAAATCTCCAATAACAAGAATTTATATTGGTTTTAATTTTTTTAATGAACCAGTAGCAGGAGATGTTATCTATCTTGATGATTTAAAGTTCATAAAAGCAAACGTTCCCATTTTATATACCGAAAATTTTGAAAACCTTATAGCTTGGGATGCTCTCCCTACAGTTATACCAACTACATTGAAAGGAAAATGGATGGGAGGAATAGATTTACAAACTGCTGGCGATGCAAGTATTACTTTGGATCAATGGTGGGGAGATCATAGCCGTGTCTTAAAATTAACTTCAGCAGATGCTGCAGTTACTATACCTAATATCAATGTGGCTGGTTTTGATAATTTAAAACTTTCAATTGATTGTAGAAATGATGGTGCAGTTATAGCACCAAACATCGAAGCAAGTGTTGATGGTGGTGCTTTTTCACTTTTAACTACAGCTGTTAATACTGACGGGGACTGGAAAACACAATTGATTGATTTGCCTACAGCCAGTACGATAAGCCTCAGAATAAATCCTGATGTTTCAAATACTGTATTTTTTGATAATTTAGATATAACTGGAACAGTTCATGATGTTTCTACATCGTTGTCATGCGAAAATAAGGATGTTTTCATAGTATATCCAAATCCAGCAACTAACTATATCCTGGCTAAAAATGCACAAAAAGTGACTATTTTGGATTTGAATGGCCGCATTGTAAAAGAAGCTTTAAATTCAGAAAAAGTGGATATTAGTTCTTTGTCAAAAGGAGCATATATCGTAAAAGTTGTGATTGCTAACTCTACCAAAATTGGTAAGTTGATTAAAGAATAATGCTTAAAAACAGGCAGGTAGTGTATTCCTGCTGCTTGCCTGTTTTATATTTTTTCTAACTATAAATCTCAAGAATAATTAAAAAAAAACACTTCTTGTTTGCATCTCATGTATGTTAAGTGTGGTATATTCTCAAGATATTACTGTCTTTGATTTATTAGGAAGGATTGAGTTTCAAACATGAAAATGCAGAAGGAATTTATTGAAGCAGTAAAAATTTAGGGATGGAAGTTTGCCGGAAATTTGGTTAAAACTTACCCCCCCCATCGGAGAAAACTCCCTTTCTAAAACCGCCCGCGATTTGACAGGTAATGTTGGCTTTGGGTAGAACAACTGGATAAGATCCAATCAGCAATCGCGTATAGGGAAATCTAAAATGTTCTTTTATTTTTCAATCAGCACCCCGATTATCCAGATGGTTCGCCCGAATTCGGATAGGGATTGCCCAGTGGCAGGATGTTTCGTATGTTCTTCAGCATTTGAATGTGAATGACATTGGTACTTCTAAATCGGATTTAAGTATTTCGCATGCTATGGGTGATTGCGGGATGAATTTAATAACGTTTGGAAACCTCAATGGATTTCCTTTACCGGTAATACTTAGATGGTAATGTGTTTTACTAATAATCCTCACTTAGGATCTGTGCCCGATGAAGAACAGTTTGTAATGTTGGATAGATATTTTAAATGGAAGTTGGGGCTGTAGTGTCTGTCGAAAATGTATGATTATAAGTTTTAAAAAAAATATAAACTCAGAAACAACATGAAATTATCAATTTTACGTATTGCTTTTGTTCTGATATCTTTAAATATGTCAGCGCAGGACAATAAACTGGTGGTAGTAAACACCGAAAAAGAACCTGTTGCTTTGGGAAAATTTGAACCAACCTGGGAATCTCTCAGCCAGTACAAAGTGCCTGATTGGTATAGAAACGCAAAGTTTGGAATCTGGGCGCACTGGGGACCACAGTGTCAGGCCGAACAAGGTGATTGGTTCGCACGTGGTATGTATGCAGAAGGAAGTGATTATTACAATTGGTTTGTAAAGCACTATGGACCGCAATCTAAATTTGGTTTTAAAGATGTTATTCACGATTGGAAAGCTGAGAACTGGAATCCGGAAGAACTGGTGAAACTCTATAAAAAAACCGGTGCGCAATATTTCTTTGCCATGGCCAATCATCACGACAATCTGGATTTGTGGGACAGTAAATATCAGGAATGGAATTCGGTTCGTGTCGGTCCTAAAAAGGACATTATGACGGGATGGGCAAATGCGGCAAAAAAATACAAACTCCCCTTTGGTATAAGTGTACATGCTTCACATGCCTGGACTTTCTACGAAACTTCTCAGGGTGCAGACACTACTGGAGTGTACAAAGGTGTGCCGTATGATGGAAAACTGACCAAAGCCGGTGGCAAAGGAACCTGGTGGGACGGACTTGATCCTCAAAACCTATATGCACAAAATCACAAGCCAAGTACAGGTTGGGGCTGGGAATGGCAGAAAGGCGTTGTTACTCCACCTTCGCAAGAGTATTGCGATAAATTCTACAACCGCACGATGGATTTGATAAACAAATATAATCCCGACTTGATTTATTTCGATGATACTGCTCTTCCACTTTATCCGGTAAGCGATGCAGGTTTGAAAATTGCTGCGCATTATTACAACCATAATATGGCTACTCACAAGGGTGAACTGGAGGCTGTTTTGTTTGGAAAAATACTGACTCCCGAACAAAAAAAATGTATGGTGTGGGATGTTGAACGCGGTGCTCCCGATAAAGGCCAGGACTTAGCGTGGCAGACTTGTACCTGCATAGGCGACTGGCATTATAATCGGGCGCGTTACAATGATAACAGCTATAAATCGGCTAAGGAAGTGATATTGACTCTGGTGGATATTGTGAGTAAGAATGGAAATCTATTGCTGAATATTCCTGTTCGTGGCGATGGAAGTATTGACGAAAGGGAAATTGACGTTTTGGAAGGAATTGCAGCATGGATGGACATAAATAAAGAAAGTATTTTTGATACCCGTCCGTGGAAAGTATTTGGTGAAGGACCGATTGCCGAAACGTTGAATCCGATGAAAGAACAAGGTTTCAACGAAGGTAAAACGAAATATTCTGAAAAAGATATTCGCTTTGCCAAAAATGGAAATATCTTATACGCAACGGTAATGGCTGCGGCTGCAAATAATATTTGCCTGAAATCGCTCGGTAAAAAGAACAATACTGGCAAAATCAAAAATATAGAAGTGCTTGGTAGTAAAGAAAAACTTTCGTGGAAGCAATATGCCGATTCGCTGGTAATTTTAAAACCAAAAGTTATTCCGAACAGTAATGCAATAGTATTTAAAATAAAACAAGAATAGAAAGATATACCGGCTTGTGCTGGTTCATCCCAATACGCTTAAAGGGTTTGAAGTTGTTTTCAAAAACTGAATAAAACTATCAATATAAGTATGTCTAAATCAAATAGTGTGTTGAAAAAACTCTTATTGGGAATCCTATTTTTCCCAATAAGTTTTCTTTGTGCCCAAACTCTTCCAGATTTGGGAAATATGTTTCTTGACAAAGATAAACGACCGATTGCATTTTTAAATAAAGATGTTGTTTTGTCTGAGTCATGGATAAATCAGCGGGAGACTGTCAATACAAAGTATATTTATCAGTTTGATACGGATAGGCTACTACACAATTTTAGGATAAATGCAGGAATTGAATCGAATGCGAAACCGCTTGAAGGTTGGGAGTCGCCTAATGTGGGATTGCGCGGGCATTTTGTGGGTCATTATTTGTCGGCTTGTGCTTCTTTGATTGAAAAAACGGGCGATACTTTGCTTCAAAAACGTGTGAAATACATGGTTGATGTGCTTGGAGATTGCCAGCAAAAACTTGGTGGCAAATACCTGAGCGCATTTCCCGAAAAAGATTTTACTACACTGGAAACTCAATTTGGTGGAATTTGGGCTCCCTACTATACCTATCATAAAATTATGCAAGGGATGCTCGATGTTTATCAGCTTACCGGGAATAAAAAAGCGTATGCGATAGTCGTAAATATGGCTGCTTATGTAAAAGAGCGTATGGATAAGCTTTCGCCAGAATCGATAGAGAAAATGCTTTATACTCCTCAGGCGAATCCCGCAAATGAAGTGGGTGGGATGAATGATGTATTACAGAATTTATTTAAAATTTCCAAAGATTCAACTCATTACAGATTGGCTTGTCTTTTTGACCGTAAATGGTTCAGTCAGCCATTATACGAGGGCAAGGATATTCTGTCAGGTTTACATTCCAATACCCATCTCCCTTTGGTAATTGGATTTGCCAAGCGTTATGAAAATACAGGAGATACTTATTATAGGGATGTTGTTTCTCATTTCTGGGATATGCTTGAACATCATCATTGCTATGTGAATGGTTCGAGCAGTGGACCGCGACCTATCGCTACAACGTCAACTTCTCAAACTTCAGAACACTGGGGGATGCCAGATCATTTAAGTGCTACGCTTACTGACAAAACTTCCGAATCGTGTGTTTCGCACAACACTCAAAAGATAACAAGTACTTTATTTCGTTGGACTGCCCAACCCGAATATGCTGATGTATATATGAATACGCTTTATAATTCCGTTTTTGCACTTCAAAATGCCGAAACCGGATGGAATGTTTATTCTTTGCCATTGGGTTCTCCGAATAAGAAGAACTTTGCAAAACCAAGTGAGTTTTTTTGTTGTAACGCAACAACTATCGAAGCATTTACCAGCTTGAATGCCAATATCTATTTTTACAACAACGATAATCTCTGGGTGAATCTGTACATTCCTTCCTCTGTGAATTGGAAATCGAAGGGAATTACTTTGTCGCAGTCGTCAGATTTTCCGGATAGTTCCGTTGTGAAATTCAACATAACAGCAAAAAAAATTACACCATTTGCATTGAAAATATTTATCCCATCCTGGGCTGACGAACAAACTCAGGTTTTGGTAAATGGAGAACCAATTACAACTAATGTAACCCCGATGTCTTATTTTATAATTGACAGAAAGTGGAAAAGTGGGGATAAAATAGAAATACGTTTTAATTACCATTTTGATTTAAAAAGAATGCCTGATAATCCAAATGTAGTTGCACTGTTTTATGGGCCGGTTTTATTAGCATTTCAAGTTAATGAAGAAACAATATTAAAAGGAAATGAGGTAGATATTTTGAAAAATATATCTAAACGAGAGAATTCTATGTCATTTACATTGAAAAATAATGGGAAAGAATATACGCTTCTGCCTTTTTACAAAGTAACTAATGAGTCGTACGGAGTGTATGCCACTATCAGAAATGAGTATTAGGGATTAGCTTAATTAAATAGTAATTAATTATATTGTGTAATGTATTATTAAATAGCTACTTGCCGAAAATAAGTTATGTGAATTAGAAATAAAAAGTAACAAAATGAACAGCTTAAATTCATACAGAAGACAATATTTTAAAATCAAATAGTATTGCTATTTATACTATTTATAAGTTTTTTTCAGGATATGTACATAAATGGCATAGAAAGAAAATATAAAACCAATAAATTTAAACCAATGAAAAGAATTTTAGGAACAGTCTTTATTATTTCAATTGCGATTTTTGGCTTAATTGCACAAAATAAAAAAATGCAGGCAAAATCGAGTAGTGAACCCTATTTACTGCCGGCATTTCCCGCAATATCAGCAATATTACCACAAGACAGTATTACGGTTGGTGACTTGAAATCGTTCCCTGAGATGAAATTGAATATTCCCATCGCATCCGGCCCGTTTGAACCAACCTGGGAATCCATAGAGAAGAATTATCCAGGTGAACCAGCATGGCTTCGAGAGGCTAAGTTTGGTATCTGGGTTCACTTTGGACCACAAGCGGCAGGTGAAAGCGGTGACTGGTATGCACGAAACCTTTACGTAGAAGGTTCTACTGCCTATAAGAATCACCTCAAAAAATACGGTCACCCATCCGAATCCGGATATAAGGAAGTACTTCGTGATTGGAATCCCACAAAGCTTGACCCGACTGCGCTTACGAAAATTTATAAAGCTGCAGGTGCCCGTTTTCTAATGATTCAAGGGGTACATCACGACAATTTCGATATGTGGAACTCAAAATATCAACCCTGGAATTCTGTAAATATCGGTCCAAAGCGTGATTTAATTAACGAATGGGCGAAAGCTTGTCGCGCTAATGGAATGCATTATGGTGTAACATTCCACCATGAGTATACCTGGTGGTGGTGGCAAACGGCTTTTAGCAGTGACAAAGAAGGTGTAAAAAAAGGTGTGCCTTATGATGGGAGCTTGACTCTTGCTGATGGCAAAGATAAATGGTGGGAAGGATATGATCCACGGTTGCTTTACGGTATTAATTTGCTTGAGTACAAGGGTGTAAACAAAGCTGCACAAACAGGATGGTCACCTCCACCGGCAGGAATATTCACAAATCACCTTGATTACGCAAAGTGGTATGCAACAAAATGGGCATTTCGGATGATGGATGTAGTGCAACATTATGACCCGGATTTCATTTATACAGATGGTTACGTACAAGGCCCTTTTACCGGTGATGGAACCGGAACCGGTCTCAAAGCAGATGCTATGCAAACGGTTATTGCAGATTACTATAACCGTACACTCAAAAAGCGTGGCTCAGTAAATACTTTCAGTATCGTCAAATTCCGAAATAAGACTAATGGCATAGTAAACACAGAAGAATCTGGTGTTCCTGCCGATATCAAAACAGATCAGCCATGGATTGCTGAAGCTCCGGTTGGTGACTGGTTTTATGCTCCAGGTTTTACTTACGACTCGGGAATGATGATTCGCTATATTATAGAAGCCATTTCACGCGATGGTAATGCAGCTTTATGTATTTCGATTTTACCTGATGGTTCATTAGACGAAGGAAGTATCAAAATGTTGAAAGAAGTTGGAGTTTGGATGCAACGAAATGGTGAAGCTGTTTACGGTAGTCATGCATGGACCATTCTAGGCGAAGGAGAGCAAATCAACGGCAAATTGAAAATGCTTCCTAATGGCAGGTTGAATCGTAAACAAGCAGAATTCAAATTTGATGCTCAGGACATTCGTTTCACTATTGGTAAGAACGGTGCATTCTACGCATTTTGTATGAACGTACCGGCTCCGGGAGAACAGTTGAAAATCAAATCACTTGGCACAGATGCGAAGTCTTTTAATAAACCTATCAAAGATGTGAAGTTGCTTGGATATAAGGGCAAATTGCAATGGAAAATAGAAGGAGATGGTCTGGTTGTCACTTGTCCGGCGAAAATGCCATTTACAACTGCTGTCGTTTTCAAGGTCGAATGAGGACTTTGGTAATTTTTAATAAAGGATTTTTTAGTATTAAATGTAGCGTTTAATAGACCTTAATTATAAATCGGATAAGTTTTTGTAAATATATAAACGCAACAAAATGAATGACTTAAGTTCGTATAAAAAACAATATCTCACAAAACAAATAGTATTAAAAGCAAATGATTTCAATGATGCATAAATCGAGTTCAGTCGATGTGAAGTTGCTTTGCAGAGGTGGATTTGTTACATGCCTGACACCACAAAATTAGGAACTTAAAATTATTAAAACTAAAACATTTACTTTGTTGAATACTATAGAATCAAAAATGAAACTCAAAATTACAGTACTTATGACCCTGCTTATGGCAGTAAGTTTATTCGTTGCAAATGCACAAACGAAAAAAAAATATCACCAATGGGCTCCAACACCACCGCTTGGTTGGAATAGCTGGGATTGTTTCGGAACGACGGTAACCGAGCAGCAAGTCAAAGAACAGGCCGATGCAATGGTAAAATACCTTTTGCCGAGCGGATACAACTATCTCACAGTGGACATTGAATGGTACGCACCTGATTCAAAAGGACATGCGTACGACCCCAAGGCGATATTTACCATGGATGAATATGGCCGCTTAACACCAGGTCTGAAAAAATTTCCTTCGGCTGCAGATGGAAAAGGATTCAAACACCTTGCAGATTATGTGCACTCCAAAGGACTGAAATTCGGCATTCACATTATGCGCGGAATACCCCGTCAGGCGGTCGAAAAAAATACGCCTGTACTCGGGACAAAGGTAAATGCTCAGGATATTGCCATTAAAAGCTCTACCTGTGCATGGAATCCTGATATGTACGGCGTTGATGCTAATAGCCCTGAAGGTCAGGCATACTACAACTCCATCGTGCAGATGTATGCCGACTGGGGAGTGGATTTTATCAAGTGCGACGATATTTCACGTCCTTATGATAATGTGCAAAAGGCCGAAATTGAGGCTCTTCGAAAAGCAATAGATAAAACTGGGAGACATATTCTGTTAAGTTTATCACCTGGAGCAACTCCCGTTAAAGAAGGCGGGCACGTAATGAACCAGGCCAATATATGGCGAATTACAGATGACTTTTGGGATCGTTGGGGATTACTATCGGCCATGTTTGAACGATTGGATGCTTGGACACCTTTCCGTGGACCTGGTCATTTCCCAGATGCAGATATGCTCCCGATTGGAATCGTCGAGTTTAAACGTCCAACTAACTTTACAAAAAATGAACAATATACACTCATGAGCCTCTGGGCTATTGGCCGTTCTCCGCTCATTTTAGGCGGAGATATGACCAAACTTGACGATTTTACGAAAGAGATACTCACAAATCCTGAAATGCTCAAAGTGAATCAGCAAAGCACAAACAACCATCAGGTATCGCGGGATAAAAACCTGATAGTATGGACTGCCGATGTTCCGAATAGCAAAGATAAGTATGTTGCGCTTTTCAATGCACAAAGCGAAGGGGATAACCTTGATTTCAACAACGCTGATTACGCAAGCCCTGTCATCGCAGGCAAAGGCAGCTCCCAAAAAGTAGAGGTTTCAGTAAAAGGAGGAAAGAGACTTGTGTTATTTGTAAAAGACGGAGGCGACGGCATAAATTGGGACCATATTGTATGGGGAGAGCCCGTTCTACATGGTCCGAAGGGCGACTTGAAACTGACCGAACTGAAGTGGCTCAGCGCAAGTTCTGGTTGGCGAGAAGTACACGTTAATCGCACTGTAGATGATCAGCCCATTGTTATTAATGATAATTCTCTTGAAGGAATTGGCGCACATTCAGAGTCGGTAATTATCTATCAATTGCCAGAAGGTTACGAGACTTTTACGTCAACCGGCTACGTAACACAGGAAGCAGGCTCTGTTGTTTTTGGGGTGTTGGTGGATAAAGGAACATTAAATTTCCACGATAAAGCCAATGTAAATGTAAGCTTTGAGGCTATTGGCATAAAAGGAAAAGTAAAAGTGCGCGATTTGTGGAGTCACAAAGATCTCGGAACTTTTGATGAGAGCTTTGAGCGTGAATTGCCACAACATGGGGCCGGACTGTATCGAATAAGCCCGGTGCATTAATATCAAGTAAAATGAGTCAATCTTCTTTTGCTAGTAGAATTGTAATTTTAAATAAGAACATATTAATTGTTTGATAATTATTGAAAAAATAACTTTAGTTGTTATGCTGCGCCTCATGACAATACTAATCGTAGTGATGTGCGTTGGTTTACGCTAATTTCGCAAAACAATGCTGCTGTGAAAGATCCAGCTTGCAACCGCTTTGCTTCCGGGCATGGCCTTATGCCGAGGAAGATTTGGAATCCGCCCGCCACGATTATGAGTTATTACGTGTGACTTCATCAACCTGAATATCAATTTGAATATTCATGGAGTGGGCGGCGATGATTCGTGGGAGTACAAAAACAATGGGTAAATACACCATTCCGGGAAGCAAACCTTATCAGTATGGTTTTGTGTTGGAATACAACAAATGAAAATTAAAAATATATAAAAATGAACCGAAAAAAAATCTTTATTTCCAAGCTAATTCTATTATTTTTTGTATTGGGAAATGCCGTTCAGGCACAAACCAAAATCACGGTTGATGTAAACAAACCGGGACATGCAATTTCGCCTACCTTATTCGGTATTTTCTTCGAGGATATCAATCTTTCCGCCGATGGAGGATTGTATCCCGAAATGGTTAGAAACCGTTCGTTTGAAGATGCTGATACGCTTCAAAACTGGAAGTTCAATAGTTCCAATAGCAAAAGTTTAGCCAGGATAAGCAATGCTGAAATTTATGCTAAACCACCGGTTTCCCCATTAAATCCGTTTAATCGTAAAGCCTTGATGATATCTGCTGCAGGTTCTTTCAAACTGGAGAATGCCGGCTACTGGGGCATGAATATGGTTCAAGGCGAAAGTTATACACTGAAGTTAGCAGCACGTGCCATTGATGGTTTTTCCTCACCTCTGAAAATTAAGATTCTGGATGCAAAAGGCAATGAAATATCAGCTGCTGAATTAAAAGGAATTACCGGAAACTGGACGTATTATACTGCAAATATGAAAATAAGCACAGGCGATACCAACGCAAGCCTGCAAATTTCAGGTGAAGGCAACGGAAAATTATTTCTGGACATGATTTCACTGCTCCCTGATAAAACCTGGAAAAATCATGGCTTACGCACCGACCTTTCCGAAGCGCTTGATGCTATTCACCCCAAATTCCTGCGCTTTCCGGGCGGCTGCTGGGTGGAAGGTAATGAAATGAAACAAATGAACCACTGGAAAAACACCATTGGAAATATAGATACACGTACGCCACTTTGGAATTTTTGGGGTTACAATGCTACGAACGGACTTGGTTACCACGAATACCTTCAACTTGCAGAGGATATGGGAGCTGAACCTCTTTACTGCATAAATATAGGTATGTCGCATAGTGAAGTGATTCCGATGGATCAAATGGGGCAATGGGTACAGGATGCCCTTGATGCAATTGAATATGCCAACGGTCCGGTAACTTCGGTTTGGGGTAATATAAGAGCAAAAAACGGGCATCCGGAACCTTTCAACCTGAAATACATGGAAATAGGAAACGAAAACGGAGGAGCTCCTTATAATGAACGTTGGCCGTTGTTTGTTAAAACAATTCTGGCAAAATATCCGCATATGAAACTCATTGCCAACGAATGGGCTGGCGGACACCCCAAAGAGCCGAAACCAGAGTTGATTGATGAGCATTACTACAACAATCCCGATTGGTTTATCTGGAATTCAAACAAATACGACAGCTACGACCGCAACGATTCCAAAATTTTCATTGGTGAATATGCAGTTACCTCGGAAACAGGAAACGGTAATCTTCGTGGAGCAATTGGCGAAGCAGCTTGGATGACCGGAATGGAACGAAATTCTGACATTGTGGAGATGGGCGCTTATGCACCCTTGTTGTGTAACACAAAGCACAAAGCATGGCCAATAAATCTCATCAATTTCGACACTTACCGTTGGTTTGGCTTGCCAAGCTACTATGTGCAGCAAATGTTTTCAAGTAATCAGGGGACTAATGTGTTGCCATTTTCGGTAGAAAATAATCCGGAAATAGAAACACCTCAAAACAGGGGATGTATCGGCTTTGGAACATGGATGACTTCTGCTGAATTTAAAGATGTTGTGGTTTCAGCTCCTAACGGGAAAATCCTGCTTAAACCCGATTTTGCAAAACTCGATCAGAACTGGCGACAAACCGGAAAAGGCGTATGGAGTGTAAAAGATGGAGTACTCAAACAATCGGCAATGGAGCAAGGGGTAAACATTTTTATGGGCGATTCTACGTGGAAAGACTACACGATTACTCTGAAAGCTCGCAGGATTTTGGGCGAGAACGGATTCCAGATATACTTCCACAATAGGAATAATAATGATCGTAACCGTTTCGAAGTAGGTGGTTGGAGCAATTCGGTTACGCACCTGGAAATGGGCATGGCTTCAGTAGAAATGAAAGGTGAAGCCAAAGCTGAACAATGGTATGATGTGAAAATTGAAATCAAAGGAGGCAACGCAAGAGCCTATCTTGACGGAAAACTGGTTCAGGAAATATCTGACAGAACCCTTGCTGTAAAAAGTCTGATAATGAGTGCTGTAACTGATACGAAATCAGGTGATGTTATTTTGAAAGTTGTAAATGCCTCAGCCAAAGCAATAAAAACGGAAATTGATTTTAAAGATGCAAAAGCTTTTACGGGTAAAGGGAAATCCATTGTGCTAACCTCTACCAATCCGCTCGATGAGAATACATTGGACAATCCAAAGAAAGTGTATCCGAAATTAGAAGATGTGAGATTAACTGGAGCTGGTTGCAAGCGAACTTTCCCTGGAAATTCGCTGACAGTAATTCGGTTGAGTACAAAGAGATAGTTTTTTCTGAATCTACAATTAAAAAACCGTTTAAATAAAATCTATATTTTCGAAAACAAAAACATGGAATTTCGGATCTTTTTATTGCCTGCGTCGATTTATTGCGGCGTTAATGTTGGTATGTGTTAGCTTTCTTCCGGCTATTCAATCTTATGCTCAATATTCCTGCAATATTACCCCCATTGGCGGAGGCGGTTTTGTAACAGGAGTCATTCCTCATCAGACATCGGGCGATATTTATTGTCGTACCGATGTCGAAGGTGCTTACCGTTGGGATGCCTCAAAAAGTAAGCGGGTACAGTTAATGGATTGGTTGACGGAGACTCAAAAGGGTTTTCAGGAGTGGAAGCCATGCGGAAGAGTATATATAAGTGGCATATTAGGGCGAGGTTTGATTTACTGGGATCTTGTTAGCCCTAATTCGATTGAATCCGAAATTGTCGTGAATGATATGGTTATTTACCCCAATCCGACCCGGGATGGAAAATTTTCGATAAAGATTCCATTGACATCCCAAAAAGCGACTATTCATATTTTTGACAACCAAGGTAGAATGCAATTTTAAAAGGTCATTAGTAATAATAATGGACAATTGAATATAGATTCCGAATTGAAAAAGGGAATTTTCCTTGTAAAGGTGACACCAGAAGGATTAAACTTCTCTCAAAAGCTTATTGTACAGTGATAATTGATGGGTAGTTCTATTAAATCTATTTGGGGAGATATTTTAATTTTTAACTCTTTATTCGTATTACTTTTTAATTTTAAATTATTTCAAATATTATTCATTTATACATTAAATACCTTTATTTACCTTCCTCAACATGAAATCAAAACTTATCCAGAACGTTTTCCTTGGCTTACTGCTCCTGTTGCAAATGCAGGCAATGGCGCAAAGTTCATCGTTTTCAACCTATATGAACCCCGTGATCCCGGGAGCTCATGCTGATTGTACCCTGTCCAGAATCGGCAAAGATTTCTATACCACCGGCTCCTCCTTTAGTCCAACACCTAAAATCTACCATTCGACTGACCTTGTCCATTGGGAAGTTATCGCCCAACCGGTGAGCGCTACATGGTCACTATATGCTGGTTGCTGGGGTGGGCACATGGTATATTATAACAACAAGTACTGGGATTTCTTCGGGAACGGGAATACCATGTATTTTACCACCGCCACCCAACCTGAAGGCCCCTGGAGCACGCCTGTTAATATGAAATGCCCTGCCTCTGTGCCTGGTTTTGGACAGGACAATTCGATATTTATAGACGATGATGGATTGTGGTACTTGTTGGTAAAAAACGGACAGGAAAACAACTGGATCCTTCAACTAGGCACCGATGGTCAACCCAAGGGCAAAATTCTGGATTTGCGTTGGATCAACCCTGCTCCCACCTACCCATTTAGTTGGGCTGAAGGGCCTACCATGTGGAAATACAAGGGGTATTACTACTACACTTTTGCCCTCTCTGCAGGAGGAGGCCAGAAAGTATTCAGAACCAAACAACTGGTGGCCGATAAGGTTGCATGGGAAAACCTGGGCGATTTCTTCAACGAGGCTGATCCGAAGAAAAGCCAGGCTCTTTTCACTGGACCCAACCACTGTTCGCCTGTTGTTATGCTCGATGACAGCACTTCCTGGGTCATTTCTCATTCGTACTTGTTCGCCAATGGCAGTGAGTGGCTAGGTATTGGGCGGCAAGGTTTATTGAGTCGTGTGCGATACAACTCAGCCGGGAAACCTGTGGCTGATTATCCAATCAATGAGCCCAGCACTGCGCCCCGTCTGCCCTCAGGCGGTATCCCTTGGTTGGTACCTCATGCCGACTTTTTCAACACAACAAAACTTAACCCCGAATGGTCAGTACTTGGATACGCTGCCCAATTGCCCTGGTCATTGAGCGCTCGCCCGGGATGGGTGCGTCTTTTTCCTAAAAACCAGCAGAATACGATCATTAAGAACGATGCCGAGCACAATTACGCGCTGATCACCCGTCTTGATTTTGCCCCCAAAGCCTCCACCCATGAAGCTGGCATCCGCATCATGACTGGCCTGCAAACCTTATCGGCTTGTTTGTTCAGCACAGCCAACGCTGCAGGAGAGCCAACCATCAAATTTACTTTCGATACCACTAGTTATGAAGTGCCCAACACCGCTGGAAATATAGTCTGGCTCAAACTGTCGCGTTACAACCATGTGTTGTCAGGCTACTACAGTGCCAACGGGTTCGATTGGGTGCAGGTAGGTAACACTATTGATGTGAAAAGCATGGATGTAGAGCAAGCCGATTACAACCATTGGACAGGCAACCATCAGGGGCTGTACGTCAAGGGATTGGCCGCGGACTTTGACCTTTATGTGTACCGCGATGCCTATTCTCCCATAATGGCCGAATGCCCTGCCAACCAATGGGGTACCACAAGGAGTGTCCCTGTCTCAGGAGTCAGCGTACTGGAACAGATTCATACCAACGATTGGGCCCTGTATGCGGGCGTGGAATTTGGCGATGCAGATTACCCCGTAAAGGCGGTGTCGTTTGAAGCCAATGCCTCGTCGTTTGCCTCAACCGGGGTCATAGAAGTGTGGCTCGATTCGCTTCAAACAGGCCGGAAGATCGCTGAATGCCCCATTTCGCCGACCGGAAGTCTAAGCACCTACAAATTATTTTCCATCGACATTCCTGAAGTAACCGGCAACCACGATGTGTATTTGAAATTCAGGGTCGAAGGAACTGGTAAACCCTTTCAGTTTAAATCGTTCCGCTTTTTGGGTATCAGAAAAGGAACCTCCGATTTCAAAAATATATTTGAATCCGGAGAATTGAATGTTTTTCCCAATCCGGCAAGCAATCAATTTACAGTCAGCAGCAGGGAGCCCTTTTCAAGGGTGAGAATCCTGCATTTAAACGGCAAGGTATCCGGTCAATTTAAATACCCCCAACCTGTTCTGACAGGTACCCTTACTTTTCATCCTACGCCTGGTACCTATCTCCTTGAAATTATGAACAACAAGGGAACAAGATGTACGAAGCTGGTTGTTTTGTAAAAGGAAGTGCCTAAAGTACCCGGCAAAACTGATTAGATTCAACCCCTGTTTACAGAAAGGGATCTATATTTTAAAGCTAAGTAATAATACTATAATGTAAAATATCAAAATTTAAATAAACAATGTACAGGTCAGAAATATCATTTATACATTAAACGCTTTAATTCACTTTTATACCCATGAAATCAAAATTTATCCAGATTGTTTTCCTTGGCTTACTGCTCTTGTTGCAAATGCAGGCAATGGCGCAAAGTTCATCGTTTTCAACCTATATGAACCCCATGATCCCTGGAGCTCATGCTGATTGTACCCTGTCCAGAATCGGCAAAGATTTCTATACCACCGGCTCCTCCTTTAGTCCAACACCTAAAATCTACCATTCGACTGACCTTGTCCATTGGGAAGTTATCGCCCAACCCGTGAGCGCTGCATGGTCACAATATGGTGGTTGCTGGGGTGGGCACATGGTATTTTATAACAACAAGTACTGGGATTTCTTCGGGAACATGGGTTCCATGTGGTTTACCACCGCCACCCAACCTGAAGGCCCCTGGAGCACGCCTGTTAAAATGAAATGTCCCGTTGTAACTGGTCTAACAGGTCTTGGAGTGGACAATTCAATATTTATAGACGATAATGGATTGTGGTACTTGTTGGTAAAAAACGGACAGGAAAACAACTGGATCCTTCAACTAGGCACCGATGGTCAACCCCAAGGCAATATCCTGGATTTGCGTTGGATCAACCCTGCTCCCACCTACCCATTTGTTTGGGCTGAAGGGCCTACCATGTGGAAATACAAGGGGTATTTCTACTATACTTTTGCCCTCTCTGCAGGAGGAGGACAGAAAGTATTCAGAAGCAAACAACTGGTAGCCGATAAGGTTGCTTGGGAAAACCTGGGCGACTTCTTCAACGAGGATGATCCGAAGAAAAGCCAGGCTCTTTTCACTGGACCCAACCACTGTTCGCCTGTTGTCATGCTCGATGACAGCACTTCCTGGGTCATTTCTCATTCGTACATGTATGCCTATGGCGGCGAGTGGCAAGGTATTGGGCGGCAAGGTTTATTGAGTCGTGTGCGATACAACTCCGCCGGGAAACCTGTAGCTGATTATCCAATCAACGAACCTTTAACAGCTCCGGTTTTGCCTTCGGGAGGCATTCCTTGGTTGGTACCTCATGCCGACTTTTTCAACACAACAAAACTTAACCCCGAATGGTCACTACTTGGATATGCCGCCCAACTGCCCTGGTCATTGAGTGCTCGCCCGGGATGGCTCCGTCTTTCACCCATAAACCAGAACAATACGATCATCAAGAACGATGCCGAGCACAATTACGCGCTGATCACCCGTCTTGATTTTGCCCCCAAAGCCTCCACCCATGAAGCTGGCATCCGCATCATGACCGGTCTGCAAACCTTATCGGCTTGCTTGTTCAGCACAGCCAACGCTGCAGGAGAGCCAACCATCAAATTTACTTTCAATACCACCAGTTATGAAGTGCCCAACACCTCTGGAAATATAGTCTGGCTCAAACTGTCGCGTTACAACCATGTGTTGTCAGGTTACTACAGTGCCAACGGGTTCGATTGGGTGCAGGTAGGTAACACTATTGATGTGAAAAGCATGGATGTAGAGCAAGCCGATGCCAATGCGTGGACAGGAAACTATCAGGGACTGTATGTCAAGGGATTGGTCGCGGACTTTGACCTTTATGTGTACCGCGATGCCTACTCTCCCATAATGGCCGAATGCCCTGCCAACCAATGGGGTACCACACGGAGTGTCCCTGTCTCAGGAGCCAGCGTACTGGAACAGATTCATACCAACGATTGGGCCCTGTATGCGGGCGTGGAATTTGGCGATGCAGATTACCCCGTAAAGGCGGCGTCGTTTGAAGCCAATGCCTCGTCGTTTGTCTCAACCGGGGTCATAGAAGTGTGGCTCGATTCGCTTCAAACAGGCCGGAAGATCGCTGAATGCCCCATTTCGCCGACCGGAAGTCTGAGCATCTACAAATTATTTACTATCGACATTCCTGAAGTAACCGGCAACCACGATGTGTATTTGAAATTCAGGGTCGAAGGAACTGGTAAACCCTTTCAGTTTAAATCGTTCCGCTTTTTGGGTATCAGAAAAGGAACCTCCGATTTCAAAAATATATTTGAATCCGGAGAATTGAAAGTTTTTCCTAATCCGGCAAGCAATCAATTTACAGTTAGCAGCAGGGAGCCCTTTTCAAGTGTGAGAATCCTGTGTTTAAACGGCAAGGTAGCCGGTCAATTTAAATACCCCCAGTCCGTCCTGAAAAGTACCCTTACTTTTCATCCTGCCCCTGGTGCCTATTTAATTGAAATTACCACCAACAAGGGAACAAGATGTACCAAGCTGGTTGTTTTGTAAAAGGAAGTGCCTAAAGTACCCGCAAAACTGATGAATTTCAACCCCTGTTTACAGAAAGAATCTATATTTTAAAGCTAACGAATAATACTAAAACGCAAAATATCAAAATTTAAATAAGCTATTTACAGTTCAGAAATATTCAAAAACCAATTTCATTTCATTAAGCAAATAGCTTTGGTATTGATATTAATGTTAAGCTTTAATTCATGCTTTGCCCAAAGTAATTCAAATATTGAGAGAAAGCAATTGTCCGATTATGACCGGAAGTTTTTTTAGGCGATACTTCTGAAGCCAAAGTTATAAAAAGCAATCATCAGGCGGGCGAAATTAAACTAACGGTATCATCCAATGGATAAGAAGGAAAAAGTATAGTCATTAAATCAACACAAAATTAATATATGAGATTATCAATAAAACATAGTATTTTTTCACTATTTGTTATTTTAAGTTTAAGTATAAGTGCAGAGGAAATAATTTCGCCTAACGGGAAAATAAAGGTTGTTTTGAATTTATCTGAAAAAAATGCTGAACACAATCTTTTTTATAAGGTATTGTATAAGATTGAAAACAAGTTTGTGGAAGTATTACCAGATTCAAAACTAGGTATTAATCGTATCGATGAACAGTTTGCAGATAACTTGCATTTGATTGCAACATCAAAACCTGTATCAATACACGATAAATATGAAATGGTTTGTGGAAAACGCTACGAATGCGAAAATTTAGGCACTCAAAAAACATTCAGTTTTCAAAATTCCAATCAGCAGCCATTGGATATTGTTTTTAGAGTATATAATGATGGTATTGCATTTCGTTATGTTTTTCCAAATCAATCAGACTCAAAAGTTAATGTTATAAGTGAGGCTACAACGTATGTTTTGCCTTACAGCACATCTTGTTGGATGCAGCCTTTCAATCTTGCATATGAAGGTTTTTATCCATTGAGCAAAACGGGTTTGAACACTAATAAATATCAGGAATGGGGTTTTCCGGCTTTATACAAAGTGAAATATCAGCCAGTTTGGGGATTGATTTCTGAGGCAGATATAACAGAAAATAATTGTGCAGCAAAGCTAAGTAATGTGAAAAACACCAACGAATATCAGGTTACATACCCTTACGCTCGTGATAATTTCAAGCAGGAAGGAGTCAAGACTACATTACCCTGGAATTCTCAGTGGCACACACTTATCATTGGTAAATTATCAGATATTGTCGAATCGACATTGATTACCGATGTTAGTGAACCAAGCCAATTAAAAGATACTGATTGGATTAAACCAGGTGTGGTTTCGTGGGTTTATTGGGCAAACAATCACGGTTCTAAGGATTACAAAAAGATAGTTGAATATGTTGATTTAGCCGTGGAAATGAATTGGCCTTATGTGCTGATCGACTGGGAATGGGATGTAATGGCCAATGGAGGGAATATAACCGATGCCTTGAACTATGCAAAAAGCAAAGGAATAAAACCATTGATGTGGTATAATTCAGGTACAAGTTGGATGGATCCGACACCGAATGACAGATTGCAAACTGCCGAAAAACGTGCCAACGAATTTGCGTGGCTCAATAAGATAGGTGTTTATGGAATTAAAGTAGATTTTTTTGCAGGTGACCAGCAGGATATGATGAAATATTATATTGAGATTTTGAAAGATGCAGCTAAATATCACCTTATGGTAAACTTTCATGGGGCTACAGTTCCACGCGGTTGGGCTCGTACGTATCCTAACCTGATGACAACAGAAGGGGTTTATGGCGCAGAATGGTATAATAATAATCAGATATTGACTGATAAAGCAGCAGGTCATAATACTACGCTTCCGTTTACACGCAATGTAATTGGCTCGATGGATTATACTCCGGTTACTTTTTCAAATTCGCAGTATCCGCATATAACGTCTTATGGGCATGAGTTGGCATTGTCGGTTGTATTTGAATCGGGGTGGCAGCACTTTGCCGACAAGCCATCGGCTTATGAAGCTTTACCGGCAGAACCAAAAGATTTCTTGAAGCATGTTCCGACTACCTGGGACGATACAAAACTAATCGACGGTTATCCGGGGGAGAAAGTCATTATTGCCCGTAAGAAAGGAAATCAGTGGTATATTGGTGGATTGAACGGAAAAGATGAGCCTCAGACTTTAATAATAAAATTTGATTTTCTGGACAAAGGAAACTGTAATTTCCAGCTTATCAAAGACGGAAAGGATTCTACATCTTTTTCTTCAGAAATTATAAAAGTCAAAAAAGGAGATTCTTTGAAAATTGAATGTCTTCCAAGAGGAGGGTTTGTTGGTATCATAAGTTAAAAAAACCTTAGAATGTTTTTACTGATTCAAATCTTGTATATACAATTAAAATTTTAAATGTATTTCCTCTTTTAATTAATGGTTTAATCTCAAAGCAATTTTTAAAACAAAGAAAAAAATATCGTTATATACTATTTCGATTTTTTTTAATACTAATTTCTATTATGAAAAAAATATCTTTTAAATCAATTTCTAATCTCAATTTAATCTTTTATCCCATGAAAAAAAAAATCAGACTTCTTTTTGTCTTTCTCCTTTTACTTGATCAGGCCGTTGCTTTGGCGCAAGCCCAAAACCCAATCATTTTTGCTGATGTGCCTGATATGTCTATGATCAGGGTTGGTAAAAATTATTATATGAGCAGTACAACGATGCACATGAACCCGGGTGTGCCCATAATGAAATCTACAGATCTTGTCAATTGGAAAATCATCAACTATGCCTATGATACTTTGGCAGATATGCCGGAGCTAAATTTGACAGAAGGTAAAAACGCATACAGCAAGGGTTCGTGGGCAAGTAGTTTGCGCTACCACAACGGCACGTATTACGTAGCCGTTTTTGCACAAACCACAGGTGAAACCTATATTTTTACAACGAAAGATATAGAAAAAGGAGATTGGAAGCGAATTTCTTTTAAGCCCGCGCTTCATGACCTTTCCTTGTTTTTTGATGATGATGGCAAGGTATATTTAATTCATAACGCTGAAAGACTAAAAATTATTGAATTAAATGAGGATCTAACAGGAGTTAAACAAGGTGTTCCGGAGAGAGTTCTCATCGAAAACGCCAGCGCACCAACAGGAAAAGAAGTTGGCCTTGGAGCTGAAGGATCTCAATTATTTAAAGTAAAAGGGAAATATTATTTATTTAATATTTGCGCGCCACGCGGTGGAATGCGAACTGTAATTATACATAGGGCAGATAATATCAACGGTCCCTGGGAAGGAAGAGTTGCCTTACAGGATAGAGGAATTGCTCAAGGAGGATTAATAGACACTCCCGATGGACGTTGGTTCTCTTATCTTTTCCGCGATTTTGCTGCTGTTGGCCGCGTTCCTTATCTCGTTCCTGTTAAGTGGGAAGACGGCTGGCCTGTAATAGGAGTGAACGGTAAAGTTCAAGAAATATTAGATCTGCCAGCCAGTACAGGTTTGATTCCAAATTTGGTTGCTTCTGATGAATTCAAACGAAAAAAAGGAGAAGCAGCACTTTCTTTAGTATGGCAATGGAATCATAATCCGGATAATGCGCTGTGGTCTGTAACTGAAAGAAAAGGATTCCTGCGCCTCAAAACAGGAAGAATCGACACTGATTTTCTTCAGTCCAGAAACACACTTACACAACGCACAATTGGTCCAACCAGCTCAGCTTCTGTTGCCCTGGATGTTTCCAAAATGAAGGAAGGTGATTTCGCAGGATTATGTGCCCTTCAAAAAAAATACGGACAGGTTGGAGTAAAGGTCGAAAATGGTCAAAAATCGATAGTAATGGTAAGTGCCGGTTCAGATATACCTATAGAAATCCAGCGAATTCCTTTGAATCAAGACCAGATTTACTTCAGAATTGATTGCGATTTTACCGGCATGAACGATGAAGCTACAGGCCTTTGGACTCTTAATGGGAAAGACGCAGCTAAATTCTGGTACAGCTTAGATGGAAAAGTGTGGAATCCTATTGGAAATATATTGAAAATGAAATACGACATTCCACATTTTATGGGGTATCGTTTTGGCTTGTTTAATTATGCAACAAAAAATACTGGCGGATATGTAGATTTTGATTGGTTCAGAATTAAATATTGAGATAACTTTATTTATTCAGAAAATCAAGAAAATTTTTGGAAGGAAACACCTCTACTGTATGGCTTCAAAGAGATGGCAAAATAATGCCTATTGATCTGGTCATTGTTTTAGGGAATGAAAACAACGTATGCAGTTTCAAATAGCTTCCGGATCAGAATAAATGGAGTTCAGGTATTAGTACCAACTATAGTTCAATATTTCTGCAGATAACAAAGAATGAAAATTTGTAAGCGAAGGCGAATTTTCAAATATCAAAAATAACCCGGTGTGGCAAATCAAACAGTTTGCTCCCGAAAAAGCTCGCTTCATCAAGAATTACGGCTTTGAAGATTACTTCGAACGATGATGTTGCCGGATATTCCGGGGTGGAAGTAATTACTGAGTGATAGATGTTTCAAAAATAATAAATGTTTGATAAATTAATTAATATGAAATTTAAAAAAGTATTGTTCGTCAGTGTGTTGTGTGCTTCAGCCATGTCGCTTTTTGCTCAAAACACCAATTGTTTTTTAGATGATTTTGCGTCTAAAACAGCCAAAATCCCAATTTCAGTATCAGCAAGTAAGACTGTAGCTTTGCCAACAGTCACCGTAACTTTAACCACCGATACATTGGGCAAAATTTCAAAATACATTTTTGGAAATGCCGTAGCAGTATGGATGGGGAATAATACTATCGCTAATTCGGTTTTTGTTAAAAATGTTCAGGCCTTGAATCCTTCATTAATCCGTTTCCCCGGTGGAAGTTGGTCCGATATTTTTTTCTGGAATGGAACGCCAACCGATGTACCTGACTCTGTTTACAATGGCACTACAGGCAAAAAAGATAAGTTCTATGCCAATACCCCCAGCACAAATGGTTATACGACCCCTGATAACTATTACAGATTGCGTCAGCAAACAGGTTCTCAGGGGTTGATCACGATCAATTATGCTTATGCCAGGTATGGTTTAAGTAGCAATCCGGTGTTGCAAGCTGCTCATCTGGCCGCAGATTGGGTCCGTTACGATAATGGGCGTACGAAATTCTGGGAAATTGGAAACGAAAATAACGGACCCTGGGAAGATGGCTGGATGATTGATTTGACAAAGAACAAAGATAGACAACCCCAAATAATCACTGGTCAATTATATGGTCAGCATTGTAAAATAATTGCTGATTCGATGAGGGTTGCAGCTACTGAAATTGGCGCTAAAATTTATATTGGTGGACAGGTGCTTCATTATGACGGCACAACTAGTTGGAACAACGTGGATAAAACCTGGAATTCAGGCTTTTTTAAGGCAATTGGCGATGGGGTTGATTTCTATGCCATGCACAACTATTTTGGAACTGTCGCAACTGTGGATGATTTAGTATCGGCTGCAACCACCGGACCAAATAATAACATCAACTTTATACAGGGGGATATTATGCGCAAAAGGGCTTATTCAAAACCCGTGGCATTAACCGAATACAACATGCAAGACGTTAAAAATCAACTCACCGGTATTTCGTACATCAACGGGATACAGGCAGTGATTTTATTCAATGAATTGATTAAGAATAATTTTGGTTTAGCTGCTCGCTGGCTGCTTATGAATGGCGATTTAGCTATGTTTTATGATGGTATCGATCAAAGCCTTAAATTTCAACCCAGACCTGATTTTTATTATGCTTATTATCAACAGAAATTTACTGGCGATCATGTTATTCCAGCTACCTCAGACAATGCAGACATTCTGGCTTATGCCTCCAGATTTGGATCCGGCGAAACCGGGGTGATCATTGTCAACAAAGGAAAAATAGCGCAGGTTGTAAAAATAGATCCAGTGAATATTGGTGTTGGAAATAAATACTATACCTACACTTTAACCGGCGGTACCGATAACGGCGATTTTTCATTGTATGTCTCTGTAAACGGAGTAGCTCCAAGTGGAACACAGTGGGGCCCACGCCAAAATCTTGAGACACTTCCGGCAAGTGCCATGTCAATAGATGATGCAATAAAGGTAAATAGTCCGGGAATGTCAGTTCAGTTTATCATGTTGGATGCAGGCACCAAAACCTCAGTGGCAAGTGTGCTGAAAAACGAACTGCAGCTTACAAACTATCCTAACCCGTTTTCTGCCATTACAACTATTCAATTTAAAACTCCTTCCAACGCAGCAGTTTCTCTGGGAGTTTTTGATTTAAACGGGAAAAAAGTTTCGACATTGATAAACGAGATGTTGCCCTCAGGAACACACCAAGCTAAGTTTGATGGAAGTTTATTGCCTGGAGGAGTGTATTTTTACCAATTAAAAGTTGGAGAATTTTCAACTACGCAAAAGATGATCCTTATAAAATAAACCAATAAAACCATTTGAATGAAGCATAGAAGTAATAGGAATAATTCAAAAGGGAGGAGGAAGAACATTTAAAATGAACAGGGAGCCAAAATGATAGCTGAAATTATTCCAAAAGAAATTAGAAAATGAATATACACCCGTCCTCGGGGATTTACAATAATCTTTAAATGCTGAAAGTTGGCGGCGTGATTGGTGGGATCTGTGATCCCACCTTCCGTATTCTTTGGATTTGTAATCCGTTCATTTACATAAAAGAAATGCTTTACTACCGGATATGCTACTGGATTAAAAATCCAAAGATTACAAGAATTGGGATGATAAATCCCAGTGATAATCTGGAGCTTAAAAGAGTATTATGAGCATATCCGAGAGGACGGGTGTCCGTTATGATAAAGCCCGACATAGTCAAGAGTCCTTTCGCTTTAGTTGACCAGAACTACCAACCCAAGTCTTCCCGTGATTATTTGCGAGCTTCAATTACTTCAAATGAGACGTAAATACCCTCTATTGGAAACAAATCAATACTGAGCCATGTGATATTTGAGAGTATCTTTACATTTCGAATTCTATATAAAAACTTGTAGTTTAAGTTGTTGAATTTGCATTCGAAGTTGAAAAGGATATTTTACGCAATACTTATATAGTAGCAGGAGCTAGTACCGAAGACTATACACAAGGAGTATATGTCTATTATGCGATAGATTTTATGTTAACGTAAACTATTCTTCAGATAATTATGGAATGAACCTACCTGCATCAGATAAAATATTGGTAGGTGAAAATGTATTGAAACCTGGAGGAGTTTTGGTTTAGAGTGAATAAATATCAATTATATAATTACAATTTTTTATGAAACGAATTTCTTTTTTTATTCTATTTTTGGCAATTGCCGGATATATGTTTGCAACCGATTCTGTTCAAACATTAGAAAACGGCATAAAAATTTCGCCCAAAAACAGCCCTGCGAAAACCATTGAAATCACCGTTATCAACAGTAGGATTGTCCGTGTTCAGGCTTCACCGGAAAGCGTTATCCCAAACGTATCCAGCCTTTGCGTTGTGCCGGGGTTAAGTTCAAAAACACCATTTAAAGTGACAAGCAATGCACAATTTGCCCAATTATCCACCGATGAACTTACCGTGAAAGTATCCCTGCTTACCGGGGAAATCTCATTTATGGACAATTCGGGAAAAGTATTTCTTCAGGAGGCAAAAGGTGGAAGAAGCTTCAAATCTTTCGTTGTAGATAACGACAAAGGATTCACGATGCAACAGGTATTTACCGGTACTCCCGGTGAAGCAATCTACGGATTGGGACAACATCAGTCGGACGATTTCAATTACAAAAACAAGAGTGAAGATCTTTTCCAGTACAACACAAAGGTGTCTATCCCTTTCATTATGTCCACCAACAACTACGGAATTTTGTGGGATAACTATTCGCAGAGCAAGTACGGCGATCCCCGTGATTACAATAATCTGAACCAGTTTACACTCTATAACAACGAGGGTAAAGAAGGTTCTCTTACGGCTACGTACACTCAAAAAAATCAAGCTCCGATTGTCCGTCATGAATCGGCGATAGATTACGAAAACTTGAAAACAGTCAAGAATTTTCCTGCAGAATTCAAATTCAACGATGGCTCAATCGTGTGGGAAGGATCTATTGTTGCCAACGAAACCGATACATATAAATTCAGCCTTTACTATGCTGGTTATACAAAGGTGTGGCTCAACGATTCGTTGGTAGTACCCGAACGTTGGAGAACTTCCTGGAATCCAAATACCTTTCGGTTCACTTTCCCTCTGGAACAAGGAAAACGCACCAAAATCAAATTAGAATGGAAGCCTGATGGCGGGGTTTCTTATATCGGTCTGAAAGCTCTCACTTCAAGTTCATTGGAAAAAAACGGCAACATATCTTTTTGGTCTGAAATGGGTGACAAGATGGATTATTATTTTATTGCAGGGAAAGATATGGACAACGTAATCAGCGGTTATCGCACTTTGACCGGCAAGGCGAGCATTATGCCGAAATGGGCCATGGGATACTGGCAAAGCCGCGAACGCTACAAAACGCAGGACGAATTGCTGAATGTGGTTTCCGAATACCGCAAGCGGAACATCCCACTCGACAACATCGTGCTTGACTGGAATTACTGGCCCGAAAATGCGTGGGGAAGCCACAAGTTCGACCTTGCTCGTTTCCCGGATGCAAAGGGCATGGTGGATTCGTTACACAAAGAGAATGCCCATATCATGATTTCGGTCTGGCCGAAATTCTATGTCACAACCGATAATTTCAAAAAATTTGAACAAAAGGGTTGGATGTATATGCAGGCTGCGAAAGACAGTGTACGCGACTGGGTTGGCCCTGGTTATGTCGGGTCATTCTACGATGCTTACAGTGCCGGGGCACGCAAATTGTTCTGGAATCAGTTGAAAGACAATCTTTATGTAAAAGGATTTGATGCATGGTGGATGGATGCGTCCGAACCAAATATCAGGGATTGTACCGATATGAATTATCGTAAAAAATTGTGTGGACCAACAGCTCTTGGTTCTTCATGGAAATATTTTAATGCTTATGCGTTAGAGAATGCTGATGCCATCTACAACGGGCAACGAGAAGTGGATAACAACAAACGTGTCTTCTTGCTTACCCGTTCAGGATTTGCCGGTTTGCAACGCTACTCCACTGCTACCTGGAGCGGAGATATAGCTACCCGTTGGGAAGATATGAAAGCTCAAATCTCGGCAGGACTCAACTTTGCCATGTCGGGTGTTCCATTCTGGACTATGGACATTGGCGGATTCTGTGTTGAAAAACGTTACGAAGAAGCGCAGAAAACATTTGACAAAACAGGTCTGGAAAATGCTGATCTCAAAGAATGGCGTGAACTGAATTTACGTTGGTTCCAGTTCGGGGCATTTTGTCCATTGTTCCGGAGCCACGGGCAGTTCCCTTACCGTGAAATATACAATCTGGCACCGGAAGGTCATCCTGTTTACAAAAGTCTTGTCTACTACGACGAACTGCGTTACTGTCTGATGCCCTATATCTACTCATTGGCGGGCATGGCTTACCATAAAGATTATACGCTTATGCGTTCGCTGGCCATGAGTTATACTGCTGACAAACAAACTTTCGGAATAAGCGATCAGTTCCTATTCGGACCGTCATTGATGGTTTGCCCCGTTTACAGCTTCAAGGCACGCAGCCGCGAGGTTTATTTCCCTGCAGGGACCAACTGGTACGATTTCTATTCAAACAAACTAATTGATGGTGGACAAAAATTAAACGTAGAAGCCCCATTGGAACATATTCCTCTTTTCATTCCAACGGGTACTATCCTGCCTGTCGGCCCTGTTATGCAATATGCTTCCGAAAAGAGAGCCGAAAATATCGAAATTCGTGTGTATCAAGGTAAAGACGGCAAATTTAGCCTTTACGAAGACGAAGGAACAAACTATAATTATGAAAAAGGAGCTTTTTCTACCATTAGCTTCGAATACAACTATGCAGAAAATAAACTTATCATTGGTGATCGTAAAGGCAGCTTCGAAGGAATGCTGACTAACCGGACTTTTCGTATTATTGCCATTGGCAAATCAATTTCAGAGCCTAAAACCATTCAATATAATGGTTCTAAAATTGTTGTAAAATTGTAAAATACAATTATTCGCAAATGAGACGAATATATTGCTTCAAAACTATAATGAGTATGATATTCGTTTTCTGCAACATGTTCGACTAATTTTTCATTTATAAATAAATTATTATAATATGAAACGAAGCACGAGCACGCAGGTTCGCCAAAAGCAATGAGAATCGGGCATGCGAGTTCCATATGGTCTATAAAATAAATTACTCACATATGAAATCAATAATTCTGTTAGGAACCTCTATAATGGTTACTTTGCAATAAAAATTCGGGTGTTCCTCGAAGTGAAATCCTTAAACAATTAAAGAGTGGTTTGAATATTATTGGAAATGAAAAGATAATGATCGCAAATTAACGGTTAATCAACAATAAATAAATCAACAAAATTAAAATGAAAAAACTAATTTTTAAAACAGGCAAAATAAAATATGGTAAACTTTTATTTGTATGTATTCTATTTATATCTAATTACTTACCAGCTCAAGTTTTCACAAATTCACCTCTTAAAGCCACAGTAAATCCTGATCCTAATTTTCATATATATATATGTTTTGGGCAGTCGAATATGGAAGGGAACGCTGCAATAGCGGATTCAGACAGGATTGGAGTTAATAGTCGTTTTAAGGTAATGACGGTTTCAGCGGATGATTATTCACATTTGGGTAGGGCTGTAGGAAACTGGTACACCGCCACACCGCCGTTATGCCGCTGGAATACAGGGTTAACTCCTGCAGATTATTTTGGGCGAACACTGGTTGATAGTCTTCCGGATAGTATAAAGGTTGGAGTAATTGTCGTAGCCATTGGTGGAACTGGGATTGATTGCTGGGATAAAGATAATTACGTACAATATTACGCAAATTCTGCCGCATGGCTACAGGGCGGGATGGATATATATGGTGGTAAACCTTATGCTAAAATAATTGAAATGGCCAAAAAGGCTCAACAGCAGGGAGTCATAAAAGGGATATTGCTTCATCAGGGAGAGTCGAATAACGGAGAGGCAGTTTGGCCGACAAAAGTGCAAAAAATCTATACTGATATTTTGGCAGACCTGAGCATTATACCTAATTCAATTCCGTTGCTTGCGGGAGAAATGCTCCAAAAAGCTCAGGGTGGAATAAGTTCTGAAATGAATAGTATTTTGGCGAATCTGCCATTTTATATACCTAATTCGTATGTTATTTCTTCGGCTGGATGTCCTGGTAATACAGATGGACTTCATTTTACTACCCTTGGTGCCCGTCAATTAGGTAAACGATATGGGCTTCAAATGTATTCACTACTAAAAACGTATAGCACTGTGGAAGGTCAGACTGTGGATCATTTAAAAATTGACAGTAGTAATTTTGTATTACTTACAGGCACAACTAAAAGAATTCCGATTTCAGCCATTTATGCAGATGGTCATGTACAGGATATTAACTTTAAAGCAACTTACGTAAGTACTAATCCTCAAGCTGTAAGGATAACCAATGGATATATTGAGGCTTTGAGTGACGGTTCAGCAACTATTACCGCAAGTTTTAAAGGTGCGCTTGGAGAGCAAAAACAAGTGATGTTCACTGTAAATGCAACTTCATTTCCGTTAACTGACAATTCTTTTAATCCATCTATTTACGCTACAGGCACATTCGATGCTTCTACAGGAGCTCTTAAAACCGGTCAATATGGATTTGGAGGTTGGCATTACAATAATGGATTAGATATCTCCGGATACAAATACTTAGTTGTAAAATTAAAATCTGTGAGTAGCACCGGTGCATCATTTAGAATTTTTGACGAGAATAATTATTGGAGTACAGCAACCGGTTACGATTTTGGATCAGCCACACAAATAATTGTAAATACCACAAATATGAAGAAAGATAACTCTACATTACTTTCAAATCCATCACACATATATTACGCTGGATTTTGGAGTACAGGGTCGGCAAATATTTATATAAAAGATGTTTATCTGACTAATAACAGTGATTATTCGAAACTGACAGCCGTTGAAGGAGTTCAGTCAACAGAAAATCCAATTTTGGATGTTTATTCGATTATGGGGATAAAAATTTATAGAAATGTTCGACGTAGTGAAATTATTAAACAATTAAAGAGTGGTTTGTATATTATTGGAAATGAAAAAATCATGATAGTAAATAATTAAGATTTTTTGAATCTTAATGAAATTGTTTTTTTTGTGACGAGGTGGCTAAATTTGCTCCTGATCCGACAATTCCAGACCGCGAAATATATAATTTCGCACCAGAAGGACATCATGTTTACAAAAGCCTTGTCTACTACGACGAACTGCGTTACCGCCTGATGCCATACATCTACTCGCTTATAGGTACGGCTTGCCACAACGACCATAGTTCAGGCACAAACACTTTAGATAATGACTGATTCATAACCACTATATAAAAATTGTATTTAACTTTACATATCAGATTTAACAATTATTTTATAAATAAATATTATGAGCTTGTTCTTAATTTTACCACTTAGTCTTTTAATTGTTTTTTTTATCGCATTATTTGTTGGGATTGTAAAAAAGAACAAACGGTTATGGATCACATCACTGATTTTTTTGATCATTACCGTATTGTTATTTGTCGTTTTATTAACATTTAATACGCCTGTAACCGTTAAACATAATGGCACTAAAACGGTTTTAAAACTGTAAAAATCAAGATGTTTAATTAAATAATAAAAAAAGATTAAAGAGCAATAAATGAAATCTATCATCCTAACCATAGTTTTGGGGGCATCTTTAATGGTCTCAGCGCAACAAAAATCGCAGGTTTACCTCGACGTAACCAAACCCATTGAAGAAAGGGTAGAAAATGCTCTATTGCTGCTCACCACCAAAGAAAAGGTGGAACTCTGCTATGCACAGTCAAAATTTAGTTCAAAGGGAGTTGCCCGTTTAGGTATTCCCGAAGTATGGTACACGGATGGATCTCATGGTGTCAGCGATGAAAAAATATGGGATGAATGGGGAGGAGCTGGATGGACCAATGACTCCTGCACGGCATTTCCTGCATTGACATGTCTGGCTGCTACCTTTAATCCGGCAATATCGCTTCTTTATGGCAAGTCTATTGGTGAAGAAGCACGATATCGCAATAAAACCATGTTACTCGGCCCGGGAGTAAACATTTACCGGACACCACTGAACGGAAGAAATTTCGAATACATGGGTGAAGACCCGTATCTGGCTTCGCAAATGGTTGTTCCTTATATAAAAGGTGTACAGTCAAATGGAGTTGCAGCATGTGTAAAACATTTTGCGCTGAACAATCAAGAAATTTTAAGGGGCGAAATCAATGTAAATGTAAGTGATCGTGCTTTACACGAAATTTATCTTCCTGCATTCAAAGCGGCTGTTGAAGAAGGAAAAGTATGGGCTATAATGGGTTCTTATAACAAGTTTAGAAACGAACATTGTTGTCATAGCAACTTATTGTTGAATAAAATTTTGAAAGGAGACTGGCAATTTGATGGAGTTGTAGTGAGCGACTGGGGTGGAGTTCATAGTACATCTGAAGCTGTAAACAATGGACTTGATATTGAAATGGGTACCTATACAAACGGTCTTACTACCAACACCAATTTTCCATACTCAGATTTCTATCTGGCCGATTCGTTTTTGAAAGGGATTAATGAGGGTAAATATGAGATAACTAAACTTGATGATAAAGCAAGACGGATATTGCGTCTGATTTTCCGTACTACAAAGAGCAATAATCGCCCTTTTGGTCGCTTTGTTTCTCCGGAGCATAGTCAGGCTGCACGTGAAATTGCGCAGCAGGGTATAGTACTTTTGAAGAATAATAATCAGTTTTTCCCTTTACCTGTAGGTAAATATACTAATATTGCAGTGATTGGCGAGAATGCATCCCGCAGTCTGGTAATTGGAGGAGGTTCTACTTCATTGAAAGTTGCGTATGAAATTTCACCTTTACAGGGTTTGAAAAATAAATACGGGGATAATCATATTGTATATAGTATGGGATATGCTTCAGGACCTTCGTTGTATGGGCGTGAAGAACCATCTCGATTAAATGCAGACTCGTTGATAACTGCTGCTCTTGAAGTAGCTAAAAATGCGGATATCGTGCTTTTTGTTGGCGGTCTTAATAAAAATTATTTTCAGGATTGTGAAAGTGGTGACCGCCTTTCGCTCAGTCTCCCTTTTGGACAGGACAAGTTAATAGAATCATTACTGAGAGTAAATAAAAAGACAGCAGTAATTCTACTTAGCGGAAATGCTGTTTCTGTGCCATGTATTGAAAAAGTTCCTGCCATTATGCAGGGCTGGTATCTTGGCTCTGAGGCTGGCAATGCCTTGGCTGATGTAATTTCAGGCGATGTAACTCCTTCGGGCAAGTTACCTTTCTCATTTCCGAAAAAACTGGAAGATAATGGAGCTGTTTTTTCCGGAAAACTTTCATATCCAGGCGATAGCATCAACGTATTCTACAAAGAAGATATCCTGGTTGGATACCGTTGGCTGGATACAAAAAAAATAGCTCCAATGTTTCCCTTTGGTTACGGTTTGAGCTACACCACTTTCGACTTTTCGAAACCTACTGTTGATAAGACAGGGGTAAAGGCTGATGGAATCGTGAAAGTATCCTTTTCATTGACAAACACCGGTAAAATCGATGGTGCCGAAACAGCGCAACTCTACATGAGTAAATCCAAATCTTCTGTAACCCGCGCTGCAAAGGAACTGAAAGCTTTCAAGAAAGTATTCCTCAAAGCCGGAGAGAGTAAGGTGGTAACGTTGGAAGTGCCGGTAAGCAGTTTTGCCTATTATAATGAGGCCAAAAGCGCCTGGGAAGTGGAACGGGGAAGTTACACACTATTACTGGGTAGTTCCTCGCGTGATGTGAAAGGTAAAGTGGAAGTGAACGTAAGATGAGCTTATAATTCAATTATTGTGTGCAAAACACACGTACATGACAGATATTATGGTTAACTAACCCTCTAAAACCTCAACAAATCATATGCTTCTTTTATTTCTTCATTTTTAAGACCTAGATACCGTTTTGTAATATTCATTGATGAATGCATGAAAATTTGCATAAGTTTAATTAATGCCATTTCTGAATTTTCCCCACTTATATTAAAAACTTGTCGACCGAAAGTTTTTCGCAAACTATGACTGGAAAAGTTCCTTAATATTGAGTTTATAAGTTGCTTTAATTTCCTTTAGCATTACATTGATTCGTTGAGTGGTATAAACACCTTTTTTCTGACTTACAAATATGTGCTGAAAACCAATAGGATTTATTTATTTATAACAATTCAATATGTGTTGTTTCAATTGAGGATTGACACTAATCATTCTTTTCTTATTGGTCTTCTTCTAAATGATTGTAATTTCATCCACATTGAGAATTTGTTCCCATTTAAATGAAGTAAGATCCGATATTTTAATCCCCAAAAACAAACGAGTGCAATAAATAAAGATATTTTGTATTTCTTGTCCTTATATAAGTACTAAACAGAAAATATTGTCCTGTATTTTAAAGAATAGAACGCGGATTTTCGCTGATAAAGCAGATATTTACGGATTCTTTTATTCGTTCGATTTTATCCGGATTTCAACTTCAACAAGTTGAAGTTGATCAAGTAAGACAAATAAATTCCAACTTGTTGGAATTAAAATCCTCCCGATAGCCATCGTGATTAAATCCTCCAAATCAGCGTGTATCCGCGTTCTATTCTTATAGATTTAAAATGGGACATTTAATTGTTCCAATTACTTAAGTAGTGAGAACAATATAATGTCTTATTTTTTTATTCTCAAAATACTTACTCTTTCTTTGCCCTCTTCCTTTCCAAATTGCAAACGAGAGAGGAAAATAGTGCAAAGGGTTAATGACGTCTTATTTTAAAGCTATTCAAACACTACTCCATTTTGGAACCGGAATTTTTAAGTCCGTAATTCTTTACTGTAAATCAGAAATCTGACAATTTTACCCAATATATTTTTATTAAACATTCAGTACGCATTCACCACGCATTCAGTACGCATTCACCATGCATTTTGAGATATTACGGTGATATTACGGTGATGATACGGTGATATTACGGTGATGATACGGTGTAATATTAGAGCGCAATATCTCCGCAATAGGACCGTAAAGCAAGCATAACATGTTCTTATCTTTTGAAAAGGTTAATTGAATGCGTAGTGAATGCGTAGTGAATGTTTGTTTGAAATGAATGGAATAGAGAAACTGAATTTTATAGAAGTACATACATGTAAGAAGAATAATTTCCTGTTGATTAATAAATACGACATTATATTGTTCCAATTACTTAGTTTATGAATCAGGTTCAACATTTGTTCCCAATCTAAATAATCTGCTGTCGTGGTTGAAAATTTCTTCGACATAGTATAGTTGTTTTATGTTTTTATTTGTTGGTTGAAAAACATTCATTCATATTCATAAAAATTACAAGTGAATATTTGATTTTTGTTTCAAATTGGACATACTATTAAAATGCTGGTTGCCTGCAAAACGACTACTTTTACCATAAGTGAAATATTTTCTTAATATAAAGGGAAACAATTACAATCCTTCAGTTATTGTTTTTGATTAACCCACTCAATCTTATTTTCCAGAAGGTATTAATGATGAAACAACAAAGTCAGATGCTATTAAACGGATCAAGTATAAAAGTTGAGGGGAATGAAATTTAAGCATAAATTTTTGTAAGTCTAAAAAGAAAGAATGGGATGCTTCTTACTCCCCTAAAACAAGATCTAAAGGCTTTAATTTTAGCATTGAAAGATTCTGCTGAGGCGTTTGTGTTACGGTTATCAAAGAAGTTTAGGA
>Ga0209125_1000038_pt1 | contig 228044 bp, 280 predicted proteins | sample BarGraIncub1131A_FD_184503 | JGI IMG/M metagenome (GOLD analysis project Ga0209125, IMG submission 184503) | Arctic peat soil microbial communities from Barrow, Alaska - Barrow Graham LP Incubations 11-31A (SPAdes) (version 2) | ecosystem: Environmental > Terrestrial > Soil > Wetlands > Peat... | reverse complement strand
TGTAACGCCACGATGTGAGGTTTCCTCATATGCTTCCAAAGGAAGGAGTCCACAGACGCTTACACTTCCGGGCAGTTACAAGCTCCCACCTCAAACACCATCAGGTGTTAGGTGGTGAGTAATTGACCGAAGGCTTCAGGCGTGAGTTCTTTATCGTCATTTTCAGATGGCGTTAGATAATCATCACTGTGCATTAATTCTTCGATAACATCTTGAATAATTTTTTGTCTGTCTTCGCGTGGTAAATTAGTGACATAAGCGACTGGTTCATGTTTCTCTGGATCGAGAACGCTTAATATATAATTGCGTTCGGCTGTGTATTCGTCTGTTTCATCGATATCTTCAGCAAATGTGTAGCTGACCAAACCAACAGTATTGGTATCTTTGTCAGACAAATGGGTTGGTTCACCGTCTGTCATCAAGTCAAGTGCCAATTGCATCAGAATACGGGCCAATTCCTGTTTCGCTGTTTTATCAGTGTCACCAAAGGCTTCTGTTGTTGTATCTATTTTAATATTGAATTCTTGCATTTTATGTTCTCACTTTCTTAATTTATTTTGTGCTTAATATCATTATTATATTATAAGTAACAATCAGGATCGATATCGTTGCCGTTGAAAAGAAGAAGCCACTCAGGTAGGCGTGTTTTGTTTCTACCGAATTAAGACCCATACCGATTGCTATCACCGACCAGCAAAATAATAAAATTGTTTGAATAATTATTCCCATATTAGGTTCTCTCTTTCTTAATTTAATTCTTTGATTGTTAGTACACCTTTTTTGACGTTATCAAATAACGATTGCGATATTGTTGCATCGATAAAATGGTGTCTGGTGCAAAGTCGGCCATCGTTGTGATAGAACACACCATTATTAGATCCATATAGTTTTAACGGCTGGCCGACTTGGGTTACAATTTGAAATTTTGACGGCATTTGTTCCCATATTTTTGGTAGATTATTCATTTTATGTTCTCACTTTCGTATTTTAGAATTTTCTTATCAATTGTAATCCCGGCAATCTATGATTGCAAATTGGGGTTGTCACATATGTGATTTTATTATAAAAAAAAAGAGCGCTCAGCCATTTATGACTAAACACTCTTTTTCAAAACTCATAATGGGACCACATGCTGATGATTATAACCACTTTTTTATCTTCGTCGACCTTGTAAACTAGCCGATGTTGCTGATTAATACGTCGAGAATAGAGATCTTTATATTTACCGCTCAACTTTTCATATGACGGTGGGTTTTGATAGGGGTTCTCCTCTAGGACTCGAATTAGCTTCTCGGCATTCCGTTTGAGGACGGGGATTTCTTTAATCTTACCCTTATCTTTCTGGGCGGCTTTTGAGATAACTATTCGATATCCTTTTACCATTTAAAATCCTCACAATCCTCGCCACGGAGCACAACGCCTTCATCCAAGCGTTCTTTCATTCCAGGTATGCTGATCAGATAAATCGTTTCTAACATGCTGTTATAATCTTCTTCACTGATGATAACCGCATTGCCTTTTTTGGTGTTTACATTAATCACATCATTATATTCAACGGCTGAATTTAGATATTCAAATAAATTTTTTCGTAAATTAGTGGCATTTATGTTTGTCATTTTTTGTCACCTCCATTTGTGTACATCATAGCGTACATTTAATAAAAAGTCAATTGCTATATTTTTGTTCAGCAATGGCAGACCGGCCTTTGGCATAGCCGTATTCACGGACGAGTTCATGCCGATTGAAGCCATATTTGACTAATAATTTTAATTGGTTGTTGGTTGTTTCGTTATTTTTTGTCAGTTGTACAAAATCATGTAGCAGTTCATTCATTCGATCAAAGCGTTCAACTATCAGTTGTAACAACTCGCTGTCTTTATTGTCAGGTTGATTATCAGCAATCAGGGACGTCAGTTGATCAATTAGTTCAGTATTTGTGGGTCCAAGATCCCAGTCAAGTGGCGGTGAGTTTTTGCGCAGGTTGTTCTGGTTTTTCATATAGGCAAAGCCTGCTGCCGTTATGCCGTGCCTGTAACGCCAGATGTGATCCCGATCGCATTGATATTTGTAGGAATTTCCGGCATTGATATAGGCTGTTCGACTGCCGATAAATAATACTTCGATGATTTTGTCTTTCAATTCATAATTATGGAACTCGAATTTTTCAAATTCTTTGGCCATCGTATTTTCACTAAATTCAGATGGTCCTCTGAAGATTGGTTTATTGCTCATTATGATTTCTCACTTTCTGTTAAATTTTAAAATAAAAGGTCGCCCAGATGATGATGCAAAGTAGAACGCCTGCCAGGACAACCAAAAACCACTTGATTTTGCGATACGATGCCATGTCACGGCGGTGAATACAGTCTTCAAGTAGTGCTGGCGCAACATTTAAAACAACACCGATAAAACTCAATGCTACAATGGCGAATATTACAAAATTCATATTTTTTAACTCGCTTTCTTTTAATTTTGTGGCAATGCTGATTCGGCAAATTCACTTTCTTGAGTTTTAATTATTCGACAATAAGGCAAGACATTGATTGTATCACTTGTCTTTCATAGTCAGCAAAAAGATCTCGATAGAGCTCTGCCATGGTTGTGTGATCATTATCATCAAATTGTTTGATGGCATTTTTTAGTGCAAGTGTTGTGTTATGCACTAATGCGATTGCTTCGGTTGGTGTTACACTAAGTGCCTGCGTTTGTATCAGATCAAGCACTTTTGTTTGAATTTCTGTTATCGTATGATATTCATAAAAGGCGCATTCCTGCATCAGAATATCCTGGATCATATCACAGCATTCGAGTGCCAAGTCCAATTGATGATTTGCTTCGTACATGTTACGCATTATTTCAAGCGCATGTTTGGTTGTTTCAATACGATCACCAAAGAGTCGTATTTCAATGAACGGGGCTGATGAGGCTGTCATCGCATCAAGTTCAGCAAGCATTTCAGTATGGAGCATAGCTTTTTCAATCAGATTTTTATCGCCATATCGTATAGTGGCTGCTAGAAATGTTGCTTCAAGGATTCCGACTTGATCAACATTAGTTGGGGTTAGCATAACGATTTTTGTTGGCATAATTTTTATCTCACTTTCTATTTTGTAATTAAATGGCGGGGCAGACAACATCTGGCGTAACCGTAATTTGCGGACCGTCAAAACCGCGTTGCAACTGTATTATATTCGATCGGCCTTGGTGATGCACCAAGATTAATTTTTGTCCGATGGTTGATTGAATATCAGTGACGGCGACATCGGCGCCAAATCGATTTAATAATTGGTCTTGATAATGATTAAGCGAGTGATTTATGTTCTCTGGCATGGTTCTGCCGTTGAGAAGGCAATTATGCACCATTTTTTCGGTGATGGCGTCTTCATAATCGATAATAAACAAAACACCGATTATTTGGGCAGAAATGGCCTTTATGTCGGTATGATTGAGCATCATGTCAGCCACGTTGGCCTGAATCTCTGCGTCGGTTTCAAAATGGCACAGATTGATGAAGCGAATTTCAAAATTTTGCATAATTTTAGTTCTCACTTTCTGTTGATTATTAATTCACACTCATGATTTTTGGTTTTTTCTTTAGTTTTCCATTTTCCGTAATTACCACCGACGGTGCGCTCATTTCTGCAACACTTCTTACAAGGTTCATCACTTAATTTCAAGTCATGATGATTGCATGTTTCGCACGTTTTTTCAATTGTTTGGCACATATCTCTAGTTCTCATTTTCTGTTATTATATTTTTGACAAAATATCAGGCGACTTTGTATAAATCGTAATATTTTGTGTAATCTGGATTTAAGTCTATTTTCATATCATGGATTTTTTTGTAAGCCGTATCTGCATCAAACTTTACATTGCATTTGACAGCTTGCAGCAAACCAGCGATAATGCTGCGATGGCAAAGAGTCTCATCGTTGCAAAAACATGCCAGATAAATATTTTTATTAGCCTTATCAGCTTTGTAGAGTTGATTTAAAAAGTCGATACCTTTTTCCGGGCCATGTCGCAACTCTTTTAAAAACTGTGGTACATATATTTTAGCGAACGCCTCAGCATTCCACTGGTTTTTGCTACATAGGTCTCGATATAAATAAAATAATTCTTTTGAGGGTGATAGTGCTGCTACCTGCTTGATATGATCGTCGCTATTCTTCAAACTCCTCACAATTGCCCAATTTTCGTCGTATTTATTATTATCGCAGTTTCTGATTGTTCCAATTGTAATCATAATTTTAGCTCTCACTTTCTATTAATTATTTTAGATTTTTCTTATCAATTGCGATCCCGGCAATCTGTGATTGCAAATGATCTTGATCACATTCCATGTTATGTTTTTTTTTAAAAAAAAAAGTGCTCCGCCAATTAAGGCTGAACACTTTTTTGTGATAAATATTTTTCCGCACTGGATTCGAACCAATATCTTTTTCGCATCCCGAGAGCTTTAACCTACTAAGCTACCAAAAATTACTAAGGGTCGGTCTCGAACCGACGACTTCTCTTTGACGAATGCTCTTTCCAATTGAGCTACTAGAACAATGATTTATCAAACTTTTACCCGGCAGGCAGATGCCTGCTCGCCCTGTTTTTTATATTCTCTAATTTGCACGTCTTAGTTTTTCAATCATAGCAATAGCTGCATTTATATCTTCCGGATCAATGTTACTTTTTTGTGCAGCCTTGATAAAATCTTTTGGATCAAACACTTTTACTGGTACGTCAGTGTTATTATCTATGAATATGACATTTTCTAAATTTGACATAGTGGTGTCTCAACTTTCTATTAATTTATTTTTGGCTAACATCAAGTATTTTGTGACGCCGTATTGTTTATTACTTTTTTGATTTGTGATGTCGTTAGTATTGAACTGTCGATATGAATTTTATTTTCTGCCAACACTTTGTTGGCAAGCGTAACCACGTTGGGGTCAAGACCCGATCTTACGTAGTGGTGTTGGCTCAAATTCATTGTACCACATTCATCTACTGTTGTTTCAATGAACCGATAGGGTGTTATTCCAGAGCACAAGGATGTATCAATCAGTACCATTTTGTTAGCGCAGTTAGGCAGTTTGATTGTTTTGATGCTGGTCGTAATAGGAATTTCATAGTCCGTCAGTGAAATTAATTGGTCGTATCGTTTATCTCCATCAATTTTTGTTACAATATAATCATTCATAATTTATTTTCTCAACTTTCTTATTGTTGCTTATAAATTTAATTATAACATTTTTCTTATCAAATATGCTACCGGCACGCACCCGCGTGCTAACTGTGGTACGGTAGACACATGTCGATTTAATTATAAAAAAAGAGCACCTGCCGAAGCAAATGCTCTAATATTATTTATCTCTGATGTCTTTCTTAAGATTATAGTTTTAACCGACCTTCATGGAAATAATATACTTGATCGAAGCCTTCGGTCTTTTTCGGTTGTTCAAATTGATGATATAGTTCATGTAGCATTTTTTTGTCGATTATATTGCCCGATTCATCACAGCGTTGAACGGATTCACTTAATTTAACAGACATAACGACGGCTGTTTTTTGTACATCAAGGTTTTGGATTTGATCAAGAAACAGCTTGCGTTCTTTGATCGTAAGATTCATGGCGTTAAAGATGACATCGCGACCTGATTGTAAATCTGAACGCATCGTTCGATATAGTTGTTCAAATATTTCTGGTTTTTCGATTTGACTCAATATGCGGGTGTCATGTTCTTTTTGAATAATGTTTTGTGAATAATCGTTGCCTTCTTGTGTTTTAGCCCAGGCCGTTTTGCCACTAAAAGGAATACCTATCAGCATTGTAAATTTAGTTTTTTCGGATGGTGCCCGATATTGTTCACAAACGTGATCGTAGGTTACGAGCTTGTTTAATTTTGCGCAAGTAGGTTCGATTTCGTGTTGTAAAACCATGTGTTTGCAGGAGCCACAGCAAATATTTTTGTCCTCAAGAAAGACAAAAGACATGATCACTTGTTTGAATTTGGAGTTTTTTGTTTTCAACGGGTGTGTATATAGTGTGCAAACATCGTCGTTGAATTCCCAATCTGTTGCATCGCCGTAATCGAGCCAGACACCTTGTCCGTTGTTGACTTGTGATTCCCTAGAGTCTAGTGCCAACGGTCGGATAGCATAAAAACCATCGTCTTGGACGACATTTGGCTTTTCAATATGACCAATACGTTCGATCCGGTGGTGATCAATGATTCGAAATTCTTTTTTGTCAGCGATCATCTCTTTTAGTTCGGCTAAATTTTCAATAGACATTTTATATTCTCAACTTTCTTAAGATTATTTTTATGGTTTTTCTGGTAATCGATTGCGTATTGTCATTATTGCGTCAAATAATTCATCATCACTCATATTTTCTGTTTCGTCAAAATCAACGTCAGGAACCGATACTTTAATATTTTCAGTGTCAAGGTTATCAAGACTCAATGTTTTTTCTGTAATTACATGGTTGTTTTTTTCATTCATACTTTATCTTCACTTTCTATTTTTAATTAATAATTATTTAAATCAGGGAGGTAGTTTAGTTGCATTGATCCACGATGAAACAGCCGACTTGTCGAATTTCAAATCATTGATAATATCTTTTTGGATTTTATTGTTGAGGTGCATGTAATGTATCAGATTATTCGATACAATGCGCTTCATTGTATTGTTAGACGTGTCGCTGACACCTTTTGCTTGCATCATAGTTTTCTCCTCATATTGCTATTGGATTACCAATGCATCCTTTTGATTTTAGCTTTGAGTTTGTCAAAATTCTTACTTTCCTCCCAGAATTTACCCTTGAGGATTGCACTTTGCAAATAGGTGTTTTCTTTGATAAACTCAAATGATGCCATAAAATCGGCGTAAGATCTGAATTCGTAATATGTCCGGCTTCCCATCGGATGCGATATCACCAGAATAATAATTTCACACATGTTGCTACCACTTTCTTATTTTATTTTCACTGACTCACGCCAGTCCACCGTGTTTTTCAATGATCGCTTTCTTTGATCAAAATGATATTTTTGATTTCATCTCTGTCATCGCCTGATATATGTTTGAATACTTTATTAGCAGTTACCCAGTTTGTATAGTTTTTTATGATATTTGATTTTCCGCGATGTCGTTGACTGCATATGTGATTATACACCCTTTTGGCACCTGAATAACGTCGGTGTTTGTTGTTATTAGTATGCGATCATCAGCGCATTCTGTTTTTTTGATAACATCTCGGATGACGTCAATCTGTTGGCCTTTGACATTACGTATGATTGCTTTTTTGGCAATAACAACCGGTTCATCATTGATTATGTTTTTTTCTGTTTTCGCATTGTTCGGCAAGTCTTTTGAATAGATTATAGGGCGCCGACTATAGTTGATGTCATTACTATTACTTGAAGTATCAATATCAGTAACTGTGTGATCGATTATTTCAATTCCAATGTTTTCACCACGGTTAGTCTCATCCGATATTGTTCCTATAAAATAATCGGCAACGTCGTTTTGCAACATTTGGTATTCATTTTTTAAATCATTGATTTTACGAAGCTTCGCTTCAATCTTCGGATCGAGTTTAATTTCAGGTGTCTGTGTGTTGATTTTTTTCAACAATGCGGATAGAACGGCTTGTTTAGTTTTGTTTTCATCGCTTTTTATATGCATGTGGTATAATCTTTCATCGTTTTGGTTATTTCGCTCAATTCTCTCACAGCGTTTGTACAAATTGTCGCCTGTCTTTTCTAATCGAGATAATTGGTTTTTAATCCAGTCTACGATTTCGTCAATTGTGTTTAATTTTTGAGTTGGCATGATTATTTTCTCGCTTTCTTAAACAATAATATATTTTTTTGGGTGTGCACTTTCTTAATTTTCTGACGACATCTTATCGATGAGATCGCTTGCTGTAAAATAGGTCTCTCTGGTGGTTTTGCTCATCGCTTCAGCACGAAGTACGCCACTTCGTGATGCCGCACCAGGAAAGTCTTTTGACGCATAGTGATGTGTTGCAAAGTGCCACAAAGCATCTGCTTTTTCTTTGATTTTTAAATCAATATGCTGTTGCATCTCAGCATAAACGGCTTCAATTGTTTTGTCAGTATTATCGATGACAATCGCATCATCGACAATAATCAGCGGATCATCGGCTCGATTGCGGTCATTGTCGTCGCGTTTTTGAATATCAATGATTATATCATGCAAATCTTTTTCGCCGTTTTCTTTTTTGCGCCTGAGTGCACGTTCATTGATATCAGCTGTTAAATAAAACTTAAGATCTGCATTCGGAAGTACAACCGATCCGATATCACGGCCTTCCATAACAACAGAAGTCGCTTTGGCATACTCTTGTTGTTGCGCCACCAGTATTTGCCTGACACCTTTAATTACAGCCACATCGGATGCGCCCTGGGAGACTGCTTGGGTGCGAATGAACTCAGTGATATTTTGCTTATTGCAGATGATTTGTTGATTAACAAATCGAATCTCGGTTTCGTCGGCAACACGAATGATCGCGTTGTTGTTGGGCCAGGCGCTAAAATTTTGCAGCACCTGATAGGCGACGCACCTGTACATGGCGCCTGTATCTAAATAGGTAAAACCATAGTTTTCGGCAATTTGTTTCGCCAGGGTGCTTTTTCCGGCAGCGGCCGGACCATCGATTGCGATTTGGATAAATTGAGTCATATTTTTGCTCACTTTCTTATTTTAGTGAATCATAGACATTGACCAATTCCGGAAGAATTGTATCTAAATCAATATTTTCTCGGGTATCATGCATTTGCATCATGCAGTATATTTCGACAAAAGACTGAAATTTTGCATCGGTGTCCATTCTTTTTTGAGCTTCTTCAATTGTCATGATTTTCTCACTTTCTTATTTTTTAAAAAGACATCTGAAAAAACAGCTGTCGCAATACCATATTATATAATCATATTGAAGCCAAATTCGTTCTCCAGCATGTTCGCAATAATTTCGATAAAATCGTCATTTATTTCAATAATTTCACCACAAATATTCAATTCGACGGGAAAACTGAAGTCCAAACAAACGGCTTTATTTTTGATGCAATTTGTTTTGCTGTAGACGTGTACGCTGTTGACACTGTCTTCTATGTCGGCAAGAATATAGTCGCCGTTGTCATATTGTTCGCAAAAAACGGTGAAACCTCCGGCGTTGTCGTTAATATAATCAATAAATGCGTCGACTTGAACTCTTGTCAGTTCAGGTTTGTCCAGAGGCATAAGAGATGCTAATTCGTTATGATTCATTGTTTTAATTTCCCTTTCTTAATTTATTTTTTTCTAAAAAATAATGTCTAATCAACTGTGTACTGATGACATTCGTTTTGTTTTTTGAATAACTATTTAGCCACGGAGTCTGCTTCCGGGTGATGTCCACAAGCGTGCTGTTCGAATAATCACGGGCATCTTTAATTACAGTATTAATTAGTGCCCGATCTTCAGCCGCAATAATGGTTTCGTCAAACACTACCCCTTTGGATGACCATACACAGGCACTTGAAGGTTGTTTTTTATGACACCCAGTCAGCTGGAGATTTCGACGGTTTTTTAAAACTGATAGTGGCATCAATATATTGTCTCTCACCGTTTTGCGCATACATTCGATAAATTTCATTTTCATCGGTGTAAACATCCAGGTATAACAATGCTCCAGGAATCAGCGTTGATATATCAGTGAAGATATCTTCAACCCATATTTTATCAAATTCATTTTTAACAATCACATCAGCATTGTTTGACGCCTGATCAAAAACTTGATCGTCTAGTTCTTTTTGTTTTAATAGAATTCGCAGTTTTTCTTTCACTTGAGATTCTGTTTGTTTTGTATTTTCAGACAACTCAAATCCATAATAATATTTTGACATTATTTTTACTCACTTTCTTTTATGTTTTGCAATTAAATCACATTTCAAGGTATGTCTCAATGGCTGCCTCCCAGAGATCATTCTCCGCAATATTGCAGTCATGCTTGTCGTTAAACATATTGACCATGCCTTGATAATCGTCGTCGGTTGGCACCTCGTCGAGTGTATAATCTTCACAGTGAGCTTTGACGTCCATCAATTGGTACGCATTACGCTGCATGCGATAAATGGCTTCGATCTGTTCATCGGTCAGTGTTACACGGTTTTGACCATCTATGCAGATGATCGCTGTTTTTTCTTCATTCATGTTTTTATGTTCACTTTCTTATTTTAATTATATTTTGATTTGACATATTTACTCACTTTCTGTTATTTTTAATAGCCGCTGCGTATTTGATAAGTTATTTCAGGATCGGATATGATCTCAACGTTGTATTTTAGCAAATCCCGGATATCAAACGCATCGTGCTTCAGGAGGCTCCGTGACTTGCCGCATTCTTGTGCCAGACCTTTTATCTTCACCTTGTTTTTAGAATTATGTGCTGTTTCTGTTTCAAGGATATTGAAATAATGTGTTTCTCCGTCGGGGGAAAAAGAAGTTTTCACGATGTTGTCAGCCTGGATGTTTTCAGACGTAATGACTTCTAAAAACAGTTGTTTATGTCTAATCATGACTTTGCTGACTTTGATACTAGGTCGTGTTGCGTCATCATAGGTTTTGCTGATTCTAATATCAGGTTGTTTTACGTCATCAATTTTAGTTTCGCTTTCGGTTACATCATTTAATATAAACATAGCAGTGTTTGCTTGATATGTTATTTCTTCGATGAGCGCTTCGCATATGTCGGGCATTATATTTTCGTTTTGAGCGACTTTTAGGGCACATTTGAGTGCTTGTGTTCGGCCACCGGATAATTTTAAACTGATCGTGTTGTCAGGTATGTTGATATGATCAACATCTTTAATCATATCTTGATATATGATTGCTTCATTGCAATGACCTTCACTTATGAGCACATCGTTTGTGTGTCGGAGGGCCAACTCTATGGCTTTAATCTGTTTGGGATATAGCGATAAATTGATAATTGACATGATATTCTCACTTTCTTGTATTTAATATTATTTTTGACCCGACAGGTAATGTGGTTCTATTTGCTCAAAATCAATCATATTTTTTTCTAATGATGCCGCGACGGATCATTGACAGCGTTGTTAGATCTTCAATAATTTCGTCGCACTGATCGGTTATTATGTTTTCATATTTAGCGACTTTGAGGGCATATACGAGGCTATCGGTTCGACCACCTGTTAATTTTAAAATAATTGCAGTGGTGGTAGATGTTTTGTCTTTTTGTGCATTGATGTCGATAATCATATCCTGACACCTATCTGCGGCCAGGCTGCGATCATTGTCAATAAGTTTTTTATAAGCATGTTCAAGTGCAGCTATTACGGCTTTGACCTGTTTGGGGTTTAACGATAAATTGATAATTTGCATAATTGATTTCTCACTTTCTTATTAAAAAATAATTTGACATTCGTTTGAATCGTCGTTTATAAGCATTTCGTCATCGAGTCCGAAATTAAGTAATATTGAGTCGATTTGATTATCGTTTTTGGTAATCCCAACATCGTAGGTGCCATCGCCGTAGCCGGAAAAAGTAAAGACAGATTGCTCGGAGATGGCTGCGCGTTCGTATTTTTGAATTAATGGATTTGACAATAAAATATTATTCCAATAATCGATCATGTGACCGTCAATGATTTCTTCGCTATCGTTGGGATTACCGATTTTTCGCAAATATGCCAGGTCAGTCATGTAATCCGGATTTTTTACCCGGGAGCTTAGTTTTTCATACACGATATCAGAATTATTCTCAATTGTGCTGACGAAAAAGTCATAGTCGGAAATACCGCACACACCGGAGTCGACGTCGATCATTGTCGATACCAGCTCAAAGTTTTCGGTGAATTGGGACTTTTCATGGATCAGTAATTGTGCCATAACGCGATCACCGTAAGGTGCATCGTTAATCTCATAAATAAAGACGTTGTAACGACCCGGTTTGATGTTTTCAAGTGTCTTTGTATATTTTTCAGTTGTATTTCGGCACAAATCGGCAACAAAGACTTTTTCGCTGAGGAGTATCGTTCCAATTTTTTCAAATTCGGCAAAGTTTTCACTTGATAATCGTAGCATGGTTTCTCACTTTCTCAGTTAACTATTTTTTTAAAATTCAAGATTTTGTGCCAGGGTTTTGTTAGTGTTAGTCAGTTTACCAAGAGTGAGTGGGTATTTGAAACGTACGAGAGGAGTTGGATCGCCAATTTCTGGCGTAGCCAAATATCTTGCGTCTTTTTCAGACCATTTTACAACATAAAGTGTCCCATTGGCATCATAATGATTTTCGATGATGTCATTTTCACTAATGGCATCACCAAAGATGTCACTAACGTCACTAATGGTGTTGTATTTGCTGTTTGATTTATCCGTATCAACAGTCAATGTAATCGCATCAGGATATCGCTTGTCGGCAATATTGAGGGCGTCATCCGATGATTCGGCTCTAATTGACACAATTGTTTTGATGATTTCGGAAATTTCAATATTATAGATCTTTTTTGACATAATAATTTCTCGCTTTCTTGATTATATTTTGGAGCGGGTGACCCGCTCCATTTGACTATAGTTAAATCAGTTGTGACTCTTGTGGTTCAATCAAAACAATTACTGATTTGCTGCCGTAAAGACTTATGATGGTGTCGGTGTTAAAAATTTTGTCAAAAATATTGACACGACTGTCGTTTATGATAACAGCCGATTTTGCATCATAAATGCTTTCAATTTGAGTGTCAATCTGATTTTCCAGCTCAAGTGATTCAAGCTCTTGATTCAGTTCATAATCTCTGAAATAAGCACGACCAAGCGATAACGGTTCGAGTCTTTTATTTATAACGTTGTGCATCCACTGTTTTTTATTGCTTTTATCTTTCCAGCCGTTGCTGTGGCGTGATGATTTGTAGTCGCCCCATGGATCTAGGCCACCGTGAGGTAAAGCTTTGCGACGGTAATGGACCCCCTGTTCTTCACAGGAAATCATGGTCTTGAATTCTTTTAGTTTGAAACTGCGTGAATACCCATGAGATACATATTTGCGTCGTCGGCTGTTATATCGCCAGTTGAAATTCCGATAATATTTATAGTCGCCGCTAATTAGACAGGCTCTGATATCATCAATGATTAAGCGAATATCAAATATGGCGCCTTGTTCAGTATGAAACACATATGGGTACAAGTGTTTTGTATAAACGTTGGTGCATGATCTGTGGTTTGATTCAGAATCATCGGGGTCATCATAAATGGTTTGATAACTAGTTGTAACCGTAGTAAAACCATCTTTTCCCGTCAGATTTTGCTCAGCGAAAACATTATTTACGTTTTGACCACGACCTAATACTTCATTTTCAAAGCGCTTGACACCCCATTTGTACAGTGCATCCCACAGTTGGTGACGCATGTCATACTCCATCATACGGGCAACATGCTTGATTAAATCCTTTTTGTCACCTATTTTGATGCGTGTGTTTTCATTTACATTGAGTAAAAAATAGATTTCGTCATGATTGATTGTTGGGTACATGTTCTGTTCTCCCTTTTTTTTAATTTTTAAATACGCCCGGTGTTGGCAACAACACTCACGGGGATCCTGCTTTTTCAATCAAAAAAATGCACACATCTTAGTTAAGATATGTGCCTATGCGACCCTAATTAATCTGAAAATTATACAGTTTGGATTTTAGTAATAAGGTCAAACTGTTTTGCCATTGCAACGAGATTTATAATTAAATTATTTTATTCCGATATTCTTTTTATATTCATTGATTCGATTGGACGATATTCGCTTTTTTTCATCCCGTGTTTGAACAATTTTCACGGGTGGTGGCGTGCTCAGGAATTCAATAACAGAATCTAAATTTATCAAGAGCCTGTTTCCGACCTGAACACTCTGAACTGAACCTTCTTTTGCCAGACGCCGGACATTGCTTTCGTTTAGTCCCGTGTTGGGATCCAGCTCTCTTATTTCTTCAACAATTTTTTTTGCAATACGCATTCGGGGGATCATAATTATTTCTCGCTTTCTATATTTTAATTTTATATTTATTTGCTAAACATGCCACCGGCAATCCGTGATTGCAAATACTATTATATATGATTTTAAAAAAAAGGTATACCGATTGGTATACCTTTGCTATACGCAACTTTGATATAATGTTTTATCGTTTGTCAAAAGACACCAATACAGGATGACCTAATTGATGATTATCAGGTGTTGTCACAACAGCTGTCATACCTTTATATCCATGTTTTTCTTCAAGATAGTCGATGATGGCGGGCATTAAATCATAATTATCGGCGCTTGTATCAATTGAAATAATCAATTCAGTTTCAGTATAATATTTGCCACTTTCTTTGAAGTATGTGACGGTAGCTCTGAATTCCGTATTGGTTGGATTGTTGGTTAGCAATTTATTTTGTTTATTGTTTTCAATTTCAGTAATTTTGAACATAGTATTCTCCCTTTTTCTTATTAGATTTTCGTCACACATTCTACCGGCAATCTGTGATTGCAAATACTATTATACATGATTTAAAAAAATGGCACACCAATTGGCGTACCTTTTTCGTAAAATTAGAAACGATCAATCAGGGGTATTATCTTTTGATATAATCGAGAAACTCTTTGGTACAGGGGACAGAGTAGCATTTGTCATCATCAATCTCAAGATCTTCAAGTTCCAGATCTTCATCAGAATCTTCCTGATTTTCATAGGCATATGACTGGTCATCCTGATCCATATCGTCGAACATGTCAGCGTCATCACTGTCGTCATGAACAAAGTTTTCTTCAGCCCAGCCAATATCTGTTAGTCCGGCAACATTGCCGCAGTCGCAGCAAATGAAGCGGGTTTCGCCAGCTGCTACTGTGTCTTCTTCGGAATAGATCACTTCTTTGCTTTTACAGTTTTCACAAAATAAATAAATCATTGGGATTGTCTTCTTTCTTTTTTTTATTTTCAAATCAGGCATAACTGAGGGTGACGTCCTGATATAAAGTGTATTCGTTATTGATGATATAGGCGTCGTCCAGATCTTCAACATAAACAGTTTTGAAATAATTGTAAATGAAGTCTTCGCTTTCACCTGTGAACAAGATGCGCTTGATTTCTTTGATAAACAGTTTGATGAGTTTATTAATCATGATATCGGCAAGCATTGATGTTGGTGTTGTGGTGTGCTCTAAATCAATTAATGCTTTTACAAAATCGCCTTCAAAGATAGCAACATCTGCCTGGATTTGCGTCAACCCATGAATAAAGCCACTCCTGTCTTTAACGACACATTTGATCAAATGATTGTTTTCAATTTCTAAAACACTCGTGCCGTTGGTCAGAGGTTTTAATTGCTCAAGCAGTATCTCTTGAATACACTCTTGATATTCTTTTGTCACTTCTTCCCGTAGTTTAGAATTGCAATCCCAAACCAGACCCAATTCAGCCGGACTTAAATCTTCAAAATTAGTTCTTGTACTTTCCTCAATAATCATTTTGGCATCACCTTCACTTTTATTATTTTAAGTTGCTAAATGTGCTACCGGCAAGCGTGCTTGCAAAATAAAAAAAAACGGCAAAAATCACCGTTTCATAAGTTTTATTGAGGGTTATCGATAAACCAGTCATCGACATCAAACTGTGCGACGCCGTTGGCCCATGCTGTTGTAATGGCTTGCACTAATTGCTGGCCATAAGCTTCGTCATTGACGTGCGCCACTCCAATGATTGATGGTCCTCCAGAAAACCCATCAATCATCTTGATTGCATCGATGCTGTGGGTTTGGTTAGGTGAGCTGAAAAATAATTCACTCAGATTAACATGATCATAATTGTTTAAATTGATTACTTGTTGTTTGCTTGATAAAAGCATAATATCACCTTTTTCTTTTAATTTTTGATCTCAAATTTGTCGCTGTATATGTTGCATAACTCATCGAGCATGTATCTAATAAATTTTTCTTTTTTAAACGGTTTTCGTCGCATTGGTTGACCGTGGCTTTTGAGCCAATTATTGGATTTAAAGCGATGGTTGTCAGATCGAGTATGATACTGATGTTTTAGCATGTCAAGATTTTGCTCAACGGTGATGTATTCTATTTCATTTTCCCATGGCAGCGCATTAATTGGTTGATATGGCACCATTTGTTTGATCATTTGTAAAAATGTTATTTGCTTCTCTAATGCTTCTTCACTTGCGCAAACTCTGTGAATTGGCTGACTTAGACTTTCACCGGTAGTTTCGCAAAAAACATTAACATAGACGATGCCATATATTGATTGTTGAAGATCAAGGACAACACCCTTATGGTTTTGGTTAGTGTTAACATCTCTAACCCACGCTGTGTCACCGAGCTTCCATTTGTTTGGGGTAGGACTTGGTTTATCCATGTCTTTTCTCGCTTTCGTTCTTTATGATTTAATTAATTTTGTCCAGTTCTGTTTTGTCAATCACATAGGCCGGAATATCAGCAAAGTGTTCAAATATGTCACTTAATGTGACGCAAACGATGCCGTATTTTTGTAGCGCTGCATATATATTATCTGGTCTAACAAATCTGTTGAGAGTTTTTAGATTTTTGTCTTTTTTGTCAGCGAGATCAACAACAATTGTCAAGAATGGCATACCGTTAACATCGGGAGCACGTCGTGTTATTACATTGTTTGCATACTCAAGTTTAACTCGTTTTAATATTGGCATAGATAATGTCGCACGTTTTGCTAATGATGCGTCATGTTTTATTTCGATATGTTTGGATGTTTTGACGTCGCTAACTATAACATCAGATGCTTGCATCATCTTGGTAGCATCAGCAGTTGAACATTTGTCTTTGTGTGTCATTATTGTTTTGATATCAGTGTCAAGGTTTAACCAAATGGCTACGACTTGACCGTTTTCAGATCGGGTTCCGGCTGTATACTTATCTTTTTTGGTATAACTGAATATGGCCTGGGAAAATATACCAACATTAAATTCAAATGGTTTAGCCCCATACGTGATATTACTTCGCCCAATATTGCGTTCAATACTGATTTGGTTTGATGCAATTCGATCTTTATAGAATTGCAAATCAGTGATTCCACAAAGACCTGAAGTAGCCTGTATATCAAAATCGGTTGGCTCAAATGCTTCAGCTACGAGGGTGTCAACATGCACTAATAATTGTATTGATATTGGATGTTTATCATCCGCTAGTTCATTTGTTTTCGTATAAATGTCATACCATCCGGGTTTAACATTTGTGATAATATTTTTATTCAATGGTTGATCAGTTGGGTACGGATCGACTATGACAACTGTATCGCCGAGTAAAAGACGTCTATTTTTGTTACAAGACATAAATACATCTTTGTTGAGGTTCATTGTTTTATTCATTTTCTTGTGCAGCCTCGGACGCGTTGCGCAATGTGTCTGCATTTTGTTTCATCATTTTGAGCAGTTTGTTTTCTTGCTTAGAATCAGTGAAAACAAATAGGTTGTTAAAATGACCATCGATAAAATCTTGAAAATCATTGATGGTATAGCCGATTGTTTCGCAGTCTATTTTGCGGTCACGGGCGTATTCGTTGACAAAAGCACAGGGCGGTTCAGACACATCAATGAGCCTGATGTTTTCTTGTTTTTTATGACTTAATTTGAAGTCCATTTTTTGGCAAAATTGTGGAAACGTCTCTTTTTTAATGTCAACACATACCGCAATGCGATATTGTTTTTGATTGTTAGTTGTTTTGATCATATTTTCTCACTTTCTTTTGCTGTTTTATTAGAATAAATTTATTATACTCATTTTTTCAGTAGAGTCTTTGATTTCTACGTGCATCAATTTATTATAATTTCCAATAAGGTATCAGATAAATAATTGCTCCCACAATGCCACAAAATAAAATCGCAGCTAGAATAAATAATAGCGCTCTGAAGATATGGAAACGCGTTCGGTCATGTGTTTCAACTGCCAATTCAAGCTGTTGTACTATTATTGCCAACAAGGTTCCTATGGTGAACAAGGCCATACTGCCGATTATCAATAAATTCATAATTGTTTTCTCACTTTCTTTTGCTGTTATTTTTTATTTTATTAAAAAGTACGTCCGCAATTGATCCCGAATTCCGCCATTTTTTCAATGACAGCGGCACGGGCCTCGTCATCTGTGTGTTCTTCACCGTTGATACAATGGTCAAACATAAAACGAATTAAATCGCCTTTACTTTTGATCTCATCTAAATAGGCAATCTTTTGAGCGTTATCTTTTTGCACTAATTCTTCGCGTGTTAAGTATAGTTTATCAAATGATGCGGATAATGTCATCAGGTCGTTTTTCACTTTGAGGTCAGCATACGCTACACTCTTATCAGGATGACGGTGGTCGGTTTGACCAATTTTTGTAATTACACATTCGTAATAATTACCTGACCAGGATTCTTTCATCCAAACGGTGTCGCCAATTTTCCAGTTATTTAATTTTTCCATGATATTTATCTCACTTTCTGATTTTAATTATTTGGTACTTCGATTAACAGGCACCATTCAGGTTTTACATTGATGTCCTTAATTATTCTGAATTCAAGATCAGCTATGCACACATGATCGCCCCATGTTGGTTTGTCATGAAAGCGGCAAACGTCACAGTTTTTCGGCATTTCCATGTCAATTTTAATCATTATTTTCACACAACCTTTCTATTGAAACATTAATTTTTATTAAATCTTATCAAATGTTCTACCGGCAAGCGTGCTTGCAAAACGTGTTTAGCACTTATATATTTTATAAAAAAAGCGCACAACCATTGAGGCCATGCGCTTTTTTCACTTATTTGTCATATCTGATCGGCATGTTCAGCGGTATGTCATATGCCCTGGCCGCAAAATCGGTTCGATCATGAGGCGCTGTTCTGATGCTTTTTTCGAAAACGAGTTTTTGATCAGCATTCGGATGCATGTATATCAGCTGTGTTCTATTTCCATAATAGACTGCGAATATTAGCAGGTCTTCACTTGTATGACGATTGATCACATCGCGTTTAAGATCCAGATCTTCTCCAAAAGCTTTTAACAACAGTGTCCGACAAGGTTCGACGTATTGTGGCTTTGGTTGTTTTGGGCAGATTTCGTCGAACATTGTTGCATACCTGGAATTTGCAATCAAGTGCCTTGCCCGTTGTTGTGTTTGCTCATCATAAGGCTTCACTGATTTTTTAACTGGTTTATTTGTTGGCAAAACTGAATTACCGGATAATTCAGTTAATACGGATTCGAGTGTTGCACCAGTATTCATTTTTTTGATTGTCTTTAATTTTTCAACAGGTTGATCATCCAATGTGCCATCTTTTTCTTTTTGCTCAATCATGTCAATTAACACTTTAACCTGGTCCACATCAAAGTGTTTTACACTGTGATCGATTCTCTTGATGAGGACTTTCAATCCAGTCTTGATCATATCAATCTGATCATCGGATAATTCGAGGGTTGTTTTTTTCGTCATTGTTGTTCCCACTTTCTTAATTTTTTATTTAAAAAACACCATAGTTAATGTTGTTGTTATTTAGCATTTTTACTAATTCCGTGTCAGATAGCGCGTCTTTGTCTGTATTTTCAGCAAATTCATAGCTGACTAGACCAACAACATTGTTATTGCTGTCAAGCAGGTCTGTTGGTTGTTCGCCGGCGTTAAGGTCGTTTGACAGTTTGTCAAAAATGCGTGACAATTCAATGGTTGCATCAATTGTATCACTACCGAAAGCCTCGTTGGTCGTATCAATTGTGATGATCATCTGTTTCATGTTTATTTTCTCACTTTCTATTTTTATTTCTCAACTAATATAATATTGGATGCACCATCACGCGATAGTGTAATTTTAACTTGGCTATCAAGCGCGCTAAGCTGTTCATCGGGCAATAACAAATACCTGAGTGTATTGCCGATTGAGATGTCAGCGGGTTGGGTGTAATCAAAATAATTGAGCATTATTATTTCGCCAGTCGGTGTTGCAAATATGAGAGTGTCGTTATTTTTGGTTTGGTAGACAGTTGTGTAATGTTCTGCATTGTGCGACACGTCGATGATACCGTCATCTAAATAAACGCGGTAAAAATCAGTGGCGTCATTGCTTGCGGCATTGACGAAACTCATGTTATCAATGCGCTCAACAACCGGTGTATCTGTATGTTGTTGTCTAATGGTTGTTACACAAAAGCCTGCCAGGGAGATCACAACAATAAGTGCGATCAGTACAGAAATTGTAAAATCTTTAATGAGTTTCATCGAGGGTGACCGCCTGTCAGAATCTTGGTTTCGTAGTCATCAATTTGCGCCAGTGTCAGCCATTCAGGTTTTTTGTCACCCGGAAAACTGTTGTGAAGTAGTCGCATCGTGTTGATTTGAGCTGTTTCTGATTGTGCCCACAAGTGTTTTGTCTGACCGCAGCCGCCGTCGAGATAATAATCACAATCGGCTTGCATCCGGCTGAGTAATTGATAGCGGAATTTCTCATCGTGATCGAGTACGCCAAACACATCAATATCATTTTCAGATGCGCTTTTTGAGACATTGTTTCGCAGTGGAACCGGTCCACTACCAATGATTTTTCGATCATCGCAATCATAGTCAAAATACGCGGTGTCATTCATAAATCTAAGCACCGTATTAACTTTATTGTCTGCTTCAGTTAGTCGACGGGTTTCTGTTTGTCGCATTTCAATGTGTTGCAATGTTTCTATTATCAGTCTTTGCTCGGTGTTGGTCAGTTCTGACATTAATGTCTGCCAGTTTGTCTCGCCATTGGCACAAACTGTATATAGATTAGTTAGATAATTATACAGTTTTGATAAATAGACGCATTGTGTACCCTTTGTATAGTTTTCAAAAACGGGATTTTTGGCAAAATCGAGCAGTTGTTTGATATCTTCGCCACAGCCGAGCGCTTTTTCATAGGTCAATTGTGTTTTTTCAAAACAGTTTATTTTTTTATAAATAGTGCCAGTGTGGGGCTTAATCCAGTCGCCGATTTCCAGATAAATAAAATAATTGGGGAAGTTCAAGTTTTCCAACAAGACCCAGGCGTCGCCATAGGCGTTAATCATGCAATCGTATTTAGCTAATTTAGCTCGCATCCGGTTCATTATTTTGGTTTGTTTAGATAATTGCATTATTGGTTGTCCTTTCTTACACATCATTCAGGTTGTCTATTTCATCAACATCAAAATCATTATCACATTCTGCTGAAAAGTGTGTGTTTTGGAATTCAATGTCTTCTCTTTCTTCAATTTTAGAAGACATCCGTTTTAAGCCCTCGTTAACTGGTATAAAGATCAATACTGCTAATACAAACACTATAAATGCTGTAATAAATGCATTACTGTGCAAGTTATTTATCAAGTCAGTGTATATTGCATAGCTTATCGGAATGATACTGGTGACGAAAAGCACTCGTAGTATTTCAAATTCGAAGTATGGTGTGTTATTAATTATGCTGTTACGAATTTTAGTTATCATTGTTTCTCTCTTTCTATTATTTGTTTTTTAAATTAGTGTGACATTTCGATTAAAACACTGATTATACCAATGATTATGGCTAAACAGGCGACGGCTCCTGTGAGACCATCAATGCCTATTTCGATACCACGTACGTGGACGATTAGACCATCAATACCCACATCATAACTAAGTATATGGAAAATCAGGCTAACCAGTATCAGTGTTGGAGCCAACACAAAACAAACCACGGCTATTTGCATGGTTTGCGGAAGCACACTGAGTGCATTTATTAAAGTCATATTATTTTCAGCCTTTCTATTATTAATCCATATCGAAAAATTCGATTATGATTGCCCCATTATTGTAGGCGTCTTCCAATATCAGTGCGTTAATTTCTTCAGGTGTCGCATTAACGGGAATACTGCACGCGCCATCGTGAGTTTGGCCGTAACACCCATATCTAAGGGTGTACTCGATCATTTTTGTCTGAATTTCTTCCATTATTGTTATCTCTACTTTCTTTTACTCATCGTCAACGCAAAAAGCTTCTTCAAGTCCGCAACAATAAAGAATTTCGGTTAAATCTTCCAGATTAATAGGTGTGCCATATTCGAGATCAACAATAGAATCAATATTCGTATGTCTTTTGTAGAAACTAAGTGAATATAATCCACATTCCGGCATTTCAATAATGAAATATGATTGTTCTTCAATCACATAGGGTTTGATACTGATAATCAATTTATTTTTATCTGATTTACGAGTCCAAGTTGTTTTACTATAAGCGTGTTCATCACGAACATCATTTAAAAATTCATGGAAATCATTGATTGTTGAATCATAATGTTTTTCATTTTCGTATAAAAGTTTAGGTTTGATGCCGTTTGAAAAATCAAATCCTGTTTTGGGGTTTGTCTTTTGTTGATTTGTTTCGTCTTTTAATTTTTTAAGTCGTCGGACCCAGATATCGTTTAGTGTTTGCATTTTAGTTCTCACTTTCTTTTTAATAAATTTAAACATACTATCGGGATTAACTGCATCACCAGATTCGGTTAATCCGTTCATAGCATAGTATTTCCTGGTCGTTAATGGCTTTATCGTCATGATAGTGTCCAAAATACCATTTTTTAAATTGGACCATTGCTTTAATATCCTGAAAATAGTCGGATAATTCATCGGGTTTATAAAAACCTTTTGATAATAAAATTTTGGTATTCGTAGCACAGTCGTGCGTGATAATATAATCGATTTTATTATCATGTTTGGCTAAATTTGCAATGCCTTCGATGTGTTCTTCTTCCGACGGCATTTCTTCTTGCCACCAGGAGACATGATCAACACGATAGCACGCACGTGATTTATCTAATTGACGGCGTTTGAAGTCAAAGTCAGGATCTTCTTTGTTGAGAATGCCTGCATCGATGTCGTGACTGCGGGCCCCGCCGAAAGTAAAGATTTTGCAGCCATCGATCGTAAAGACCTGGCCACGCATTAAGTGAATGACTGAGGGACGAATGCGCTGAATCTTGCCACCGTGCCATTTTTCAATTGGGATCTCTTTTAATAAATCAAAGTGTTCATGATTTCCGTCGACCCACAGGGTTGTGAACGATTTATTCTCTAGCCAGTCCAACCAATAATTCTGCTCCGGAGTGTCGCTCCAGAAGCCGAAATCACCCGTTATAATCACATAATCAGCTTTTGACATAGTAGCTTGGTCTTTGAACGAGCGGGTCTTAAAACGGCTGTAATCGCCGTGTGTATCACCTGTGATATATATCATGGTTTTTCAGCGCCTTTCTGTGTTTTATTTATATTTAATATTCATCATGAACTGCATAGGATAGAAATTCACCATGTGTTTCAATTTCTTTTATTAAATAGCGGATCGTGTCTGATGGAATATCATTTTCCATGTTGTCACCTAGGGCTAGATCAAGTCCATAATAAATAGCATCAATGCGATCACCCTCAGATTCGATGATGATTACGACATCTTCACCCTGTTCTTCAATTTCGTCTAACATTTCGGCGCAAGCGACTACCATGTTTTGTCGGCGGCCAAACTTATCGTTCTTGTAGTCAGTCATAGCAAGTTCAATAGCAAATTTCGTAGCCCAAAGTCTTTGATTTGATAGTTTTAGATTTATCAGTTTCATATACAATTTCCCCTTTATATTTAATATTTTTAGTATATTTTTGACAATTACGTATGATTATAGCAGATTCTTGATCAATTGTGACCCCGGCAATCTTTGATTGCAAATGGTGTCAGCACTTGTGTATCATATTTTTATCAAAAAAATACCCACAGCTAATTCAGCTATGGGTGACACATTTACCTTTATGTTTTAATTAATTTTCCGTCATTAATCCACGTGCTGTTTTGGTCTAAAATAAGCAAAATACACAGTTAACTCAGATTAAATGTATTAATTACACACTTTTTGCGACTTAACTGTGTATTTTACACATTAAAAGAAGATTTTTATATTAATACAACGGCTGTATGACATCTCAACAAAAATCACATGTATGTCAACGACTCAGTAATTGAATTACCGAGCTTGTAACTCCCCAGTAGTGCGAGCGGTTCTAAAAATAGAACCTCCTACCTTGCGTTGGGGTTACATCCTGGGGTGGTTGACAGCACCCCGGATCTTTTGGTTTATAACCTCAGATCACTGCACTCAGGTACTCAATTCCCTTGCGGTGCAGATTCATAGCAGCGACACGGTCATCATTTGACTGATAGCCACACGTTTTGCAAATAAATGTATGATTCTTTTTATTACGATTGGATGTTTCGGTATGACCACATTTAGGACAGGTCTGCGAGGTATAAGCTGGCTGTACGGCCATGGTCATCGCCCCAATGCGAATGGCTTTATATTCGATTAGCTTACGCAGATCATAAAATGCCCAGCTGACTGAATAATAACGCTGTTTCAGTTTGACTTTCTCTGTCACCGTACGAATCCCGGTGAGGTCTTCGAGAATATGCAATGTGTCCGGTCCATGGGTTGTAACGAGTGCCTTTGATGCCTGATGATTAACATCGTGCATCCAACGGTTTTCTCGTTGCCCGATTCTCTTTAAGCGTCGTCTGGCTGACGGCGTTTTGCGTTGTTGCAATGACTTGCGGACTTTCTGATAGTGCGCCCGTTTAGCTTTGACAAAACGACCGGAAACAAATGCTGTTTTGCCATCGCTGTCATAACTGGTGGTCAGAAAATTCATACCAAAATCGGTGCCGACCACGTTATTGACGTTGGTTGTGTCGCATTCGGGTAGTGTTTGGGTGCAGGGAATATGTAAGAACCATTTTGCATGTTTGTATACAAGCTTGGCCGTACCAAATTTCCAGAACCCATCAAAATAATGTTCCATGCCTTTGGTGGCAAAAGCCACCTGAGCACGACCGGTTAACGTATTAACCGAGAACAAACCGTTTCGCGTCAGCGAATAATCTCGGTTCCAGACCAGGTCTAATTGTGGGTTTTTAAACAACGGTTCAATCCATTCATGCTGATTCTCTAAAATGGTTTTATATTTGCCAATTACCGTGCGAATAACAGAAATTGCCATTTGCGAACGAAGACCGTAGTCTGCTCGCAAATTGGCATACGTCACTTTCTGAATATCATGTTGTTTCAAACAACGCGTGACAAAAACATGTCTAGCAACATAATTACAGGCGTTGCGATAGGCATTCATGGTTTCAATAAATGATAAACAAATTGCATCCGTTGGATAAATTTGTATTTTTGCCGTCAATGTCTGCTCCATTGTTAAACACATCCTTTCTTCACTATAATTAATTATATCACATTTTATTGAAGATCTGCTTAATTTATTGCAAAAAACTAACAAAAAAACGTGATAATAACCGCAATTCCTCGCGGCAATTGAATTGCCGTGCCTCCTTGCGAAAGATTATGTGAAAAAAAATGCTATTTTTATGTTTTATATAAAATTAAAATGTGTTATAATAAACATCTGTTCGACAGACTATTCGAAAATAAAATAATGGAGGAATAAACAGATGACAGAATTGAAAATGATGATGTCTCTATCCGGACATATAATTGATTCTAAGCTTGCACAGACAACACCGTTTGACAATTTGCAAATGGATGCATTGCTTGACGCCTTCGGCGATTATGTTCAATCACTGACTGATTGTGTGAATGATTATGGTGACGGTGTTGATGGCGCGTACGTATTATCAGTATTAAAATTATACAATCTTGGCGTCACCCATGCTGTTGGCGCATTGGGTAAATCGGGTTTAAGCCGATCCGTCAGTCATCTGTCAGATCCAATAATTGATAGATTAAGCGTTGCGTGCCGACCATAATACGATGTATTTTGTTATTAAAAAAGAGCGCTCAGCCGATTAGGCCAGGCACTCTTTTTTAACTTATTCAAGATTTTTGTGTGGCGCACTTTCACATATAATATTTTGCACAAATATCTCTGTTTCTTTCTGTGAGATTTAACAATGCTTTATCATGTTTAATGTTATGCAGCCATGTTTTATACTTTACGTCAGTGATTATTAGATTTTCAATTTCTTCTCTCTTTAATTCCTTGTTTTTAATTGCGCTTAAATTAATTTCTATTGCGGAAATATTTAGTTTTTTAATTCTATCTAATTTTTCATCATCCACAAAATGTGTCACGGCTATTTCAATAATAAGCTGTTTTTTGCCAACCATCAATAGTATATCGGGCACAATCTCACCAATTTTCTTTTCTGAGATTACTTCGTCAAACTTTATTTCCAGAGCATCACTATACTTAAAATTATCTAGCAATTCGCCATAAACATCATATCCCAAATCATCATAGAATGGCCCCTCAGCCATAGTATAGTATTCTTCCCCAGAAATTTCATAAGCTGGGATAGTTATTTTCATATTTGCTACTAATATTTCTTTTGCAAGCATGTGTAACGCGGTTTCATTGGCGCTGGAATTATTGCAATCTGCATTTTTATGTGCAAAATGTCGTTGGTTTTTATTGCCCATTTTTGCTACCAAGGGTGATTTGCAATTTGGGCAATAAAAATCGCCGTTTTTTTCTCTATTTTCTTTTGATAATTCCGAAATGCATATAATTTTATTTGCATCAGTGAGACCGTATCTCAATTTTACCTCGCCTGCTGTTTTTGAATTTGCCATTTTCTTCCTCACTTTCGTTTATATTATTGTTTTTAGAAACTATAAAACAATAAAAAATGCTGATTAACACTAGCTGGCAATACACTGATGAGTCATATGTCTTTTATGTCAAAGAGCAATGTACTGACGAATAATGTTTTGAATAAGTCACTTTCTTTTTTAATGGCTTTGCCATGCCATACATGATATAATAACAGACAAGGTGTTGCTGTAAATAGGTAGGCGGTTAGCCACTTCGCATTCGTTTGGAGGTGGTATTTTGTGGAATATTTAGTTATTTTAGTGGTTATTTTACTATTGATTGACGAAATTACGACAAATAAAAAACACTAACCTCCCTGATAGTAGTTTAGTGTTTTTTCAAAACATCTGACTGTTTCGGGCTAACCGTTTATTGGTAGCACCTTTTATAATCTTATTATACAGCGTTTGTGAATTTATGTCAATATCACGGCATACCATATTTTAATTTCATTCGTTTAACCAATTGATAAATGCATCGGTTTGATTTGCATCTAACAGTGCATCATCGATGTTGTCATCATTGGCGATGCCTTTTTCTTTTTTGAATGCGCTGATTGCGCTGTTGACCAATTCTTGTTTTTCATCCATTTTATTGCTCACTTTCTTTACTTATTTGATTTCGAATCAGACACTGGCCCATTTAGATTTGCAGACCATTTGTTATATGTCGGTATATATTCTTCGTATTTATTTACAATATAGCGCCAGACGTCTTCTTTTGAGCCACGTTGCCGCAGATGTTCTGCTGATTCATTAATCGATGCTAGTGTAAACATCAGACTCATTTCTTCGATGGTGTAGGGGTCTTTTTGAATGTCCTGGCAGGAGTCAAGGACGGCATTCATCATTGTTTTAGTTGTTTGTGACAATATGTTATAGACCATCACTTTTTCGGTTTGTCCGAGACGAATCAAACGGGCATTTGCTTGTGCATACGCCTGTGGCGACGATGGTTCATCGTACCATACTACGGTATTGCCACCTTGGTGCATTTTCATACCTTGAACAGCGTCTTTTTCCATAATGACCATGATTGGTATTTTTCGGGCATTCCAGTCGTTTAACATACTTTCTTTGCATTCAAATACTTTTGCCATCATGAATTCATTATACACGTGGAAACGGCTGTCAGTATGGCGACAGACAACTAATACAGGACTGTTGGTGTTCTTGATTATAGTTCGAAGTTGTCGCTTTTTTTCAGTAATTATATACCATTCAGCCTGTTGTTTTTGGTGTCTTTCTTCGAGCACTGTTGCTTTATTCGGTCGGGGCTCAAGATAAACATCTTTGTATTCACACATTAATTCGTCCATTATTATTTCTCACTTTCGGTTATTTCTTCATTTTTTTGGTCTTTTTTGTCTATCAAAGCAATATATGCATCAGTCAGGCTTGTTTCTTTTGGTTTTTTTAATATTAATACTGCTGGGTATAGTTCGTTGAAATTCGTTTCAGGAATTGTTCCAATTTTGGGCCAATCATTGTTTGTTTCCTTGCTCATTATGATTTCTCACTTTCTTGTTTTTTCAAAATACGTGGTATTTTTTAGTCGTTTTTTCAGATACACCAATTGATATCAGACGCCAATTTAAAAATATTTGCATCAACAAATCGTGAAAGTCGCGGATGACAACATGCATGATCCGGATAATCGCAGCCAAGAGCGTTCAAAATACGTTTTTGGGCTTTATCGCCAAATAATAACCACTTGACAGTGTGATGTTCATTAATATATTGAATAACTTCAGTCATAATGGGTTGCCACAAGTTGGTGTGTGAATCAGGGCAACCGGGCGTAACCGTCAGCGTTGCATTCAAAAACAAAACACCCTGCTGTTCGATCTGATCAAACCATTGGTGCGGCGGACTGAGAATAAATTTATTTTCTTCTAATTTGTTGCGAATTTCAGATAAGCTGAGTTTTCTGCCTGTTTTATTATAATAAATTGTTTTGACAATGTTCTGGAGCGAATTTTGCTTAAATTTTTGCTGCCAGCTGTTGACGTTGCCAATCTCAAAGCTGCGCCCGGTTGCAACAGGATGAATCCCGTCATCCAAGGTATACCATGACGGGTACGGGTCCATACCCAGTATAATATATTTGAGGTTTGCTAGATCTTGCTGCAAAAAACGCATGACGTTTTCCTTTTCCGGAAAATATGAATGCTTAGAATCAGTGTGGATCGGCAATTTGTTTAATTCGTTTTCGATCGTAGCCAGGTTATTAATAAAATTTTTCGACAAAAGTGGTTCCCATGACGGGTGAATATTCGCTGGTAAAAGTGACATAGTAGTCCTCGTTTCTTATTTTAGATATTTATTTCGCCATTTTTTAAATCTCGATGGTTGATCGGGTGTCGCACACCTGTCACAAAATAATCTTTATATAATTGTGTTGCTTGGATCGATGTCACTAATTCCAAATCTTTTTTATCAAGCGTTTTGTCAATAATTTCTTGAATAATTTCTTTATCAAAATCATTGATTGGTTTAGCATCAGTGAAACAACTGTCATCAGGATGAATGGGTGTACAGACGTATTTCTGCAATTCGAAGTATAATTTTGGCACATTGCCGCCACCCCACCACATTTCAATGGGTTCTTGGAATAGTGGTTGATCGTGTTTTTGCAATGCATTAATTTGAATATAGTACAAGATTTTTTGCAGTTTCAAATTATTAATTTTGAGATTTTTGGCTTCATATTGCTGCAAAATATAATTAGCTATGTCGAATACTGAGTACATGATCAGCAACACCTTTCTGTATTTAGTTTTTTAATAAACAGTTATTGTTTTTTGTGCCAGGGCTTTTAATAAGTCAATGGCAATCGGCGGTAGTTCCTTCTCGGTGTATGGCAGTGAGGCGTCTTCAGTGACTAAAATATCGGCACCATTACCGGGATCACGTAAACGAACAATCATTAACTTTTTAGCCATACGAACCAGGAATATTTTTTGATTATCATCGGAGTATAGTTCGACAGCATGGGTTTCTAAATTGACCTCGGCATTGAACCATTCAAATAAGCGTTCTTTATATGGTTCAATTTGTTTGAGTGTGTTACAGCTTAACGCTTCGTCATTTAGAAAATGATCATAAATTGCGTCACTCATAATTGAATCATTGCAACTGATGATAAACATGACGCCTGATATTTCTTTAGATATGTCTGTCATGTCTGCGGTGCGATTACACCAGTTTGGGTCATTGGTACGGATTGTACCATTTTCAAACACATGACCGTCAATGTCTCTGTCTTTTAATGCTCTGATTAATTCTTTTTGAATTTGTTTGTGGTCATGTCGGTCAATGCCAACAAAGGTGATGCCAAATTGCGGTAACATGTTTATTTTTCTTGCTTTTTTTATGACATCGTCGGTTGGATAAAATTGTGTAACATCTGTTTCGGTTACTTTTTTATCAGCAGGACATGGTCCCATACTTATTTCCATTTTAATTCTCGCTTTCGTATTTTTATTTGTTGAACCAGACAACGTGCGTCAGTTTCTTTTTATTGAATTTTTTATTCTTGATATATTTTTTGTCGACAAACCAGCCGAGATTCGAGGGCACAATGCAATCAGCTGCAATATAGGTTTTGCCGTCGGACAGGTAGCCGTAGCCGTCATAATCGGTGAATGACAGAGTTTTACAGTCTTCTTGGAATTCTATGACGGTGACGACATAATCGTCGGCTTCGATGGTCTGTATTTCGTTTAATCGCCGTTGTTCCGCAATTTGCCAGTCAGCATCTGATACCATGATTTCTTTGGTCATCCAACTGGGTTTAGGATCGTTTGTATGTCTGATGTCATAGTCACTTTTATCACTCATATTTGCTCACTTTCTGTTTTGTTTTTAATTATTTTTAGATTACATGGTCGTACTATTATTAGCGAGATTGATCAATCGACATTTTGGATGGCGTTCTTTTTGATAATTCATGTTATCTTTAAGGTCGTATTTATCAATACCGCAATGCAAATTTGGCGATAAAAAATCAATGATTAATTCACAGTCATGGCAATTTTTCGGCATCATCATATTTTTTATGCCGATTTCAACGGTTGTTTCATGGTTATTCATTTTTGAGTCTCTCTCTTTCATGAAAAATTAGAATTTGTTCTTCAAATTTTGCATAAAAAGGATTGCGATAAAGATTTGACTCGTTAGCACTGATATCTTTTGTCTCTACTGCATATGTGCACATGGCTTCGATGGTGTTTCGCGTATTTATAATACCATTAATTAGCTCATCTGCGGTTAACTCATTACCATCGTCATCACGGCCGTTATTTTCATAAAATACGATTTCGTCATTGATATATTTCTGGATATAGGCTTTTTTATTATCAAGAATAGTATTTTCCGGTGCCACTTGTGTATTTTTATCGGACAAACCTTGAATAATTTCGGTCAATGCTTTAATGGCTGTGGTGGTCCATGTTTCTGATGACACCAAGGCCATTTTTTCTTTAGTTTCGAGAGCTGTGTTAATGTTGATAATACAGGTTTGAATTTCGTTTTTAACGACAGTAGCATTCGGATTAAAATCGTTACAGGTGTCGCAATCGGCGCACTCACACCAGATGGGATGCCAGTGATGGCATACGGTACTTTTGTCCATGATTAATTTCTCAACTTTCTTATTTATATTTTTAAAGTTTAATTGAAACGTTACATATTACATCTGGCGTAGCCAGAATCTGGGGACCGTCAAAGCCTGGTCGCAGGTGGATCATGCTTGATCGATTATTATGATGGGCAATACTGAGTGTCTGGCCAATTTTTGAATGAATCTGAATGATCGCCACGTCAACACCAAAGATCCTCAATAATTGATCCTGATAACGATCAAAATCGTGATTGACGCTCTCAAGCATGTTTCTACCATGCAAGAGACACGTATGCGCCGTTTTTCCAGTAGAATCATCTTCGTGGTCGCTTATGAACAAAACACCGCTTATTTTGCCCGAAATAGCCTTTATATCCCTATGGTGCTCCATCATTTCGATTACGTTGGCTTTGATTTCAGCGTCGGTTTTATAATCCATTAAATTTATAAAACGAATTTCAAAATTTCGCATATATATTCCCCTTTTTATTTTAGAATTTTCTTATTAATTGTGATCCCGGCAATCCGCGATTGCTTGTTGTTTATGATAACACCTCTATCAAAAAGAGTGTACCGCCGATGTGGCAGTACACTCTTTTTGATTATATGCTTCTTTAATTTTTAAAATGGCTTTACCATGGGATTTATGAACTTTTTTAGAACTTATCTTGGCATATTACATCTACAACAGTAGACATTTGTTATTACCTTTACACATATTGTTAATATGATCGATAAGGTTGAATCTACAATAGTAGACATTTGTTAATATCTTTGAATCAGTTCATCTCATTCCAACATTCTTTTATCTACAACAGTAGACATTTGTTATCACCTTTGGATAGGAAATTGAGTCTAAGAGCGTCAAGGGATCTACAATAGTAGACATTTGTTATTATCTTTACATCTTTTAGCTTTTCTGTACTCATCTTCATCTACAACAGTAGACATTTATTATTATCTTTACATCTGGGGAATTTATATGAAGGCCTTTTGATCTACAACAGTAGACATTTGTTATTATCTTTACATGCAACACATTACGCAACACTTGACCAATCTACAATAGTAGACATTTATTAGCATTTTCACATGAATTTTTGCAAAATGTGTTACTGTTTATCTACGATAGTAGATAAACAGTATTATCTTTATATTCAGGTAATTTTGAACAGTTGGTTGTAATCTACAATAGTAGACATTTATTAATATCTTTACATACTGAAAGATGTGCAAATATCGGAGTATCTACAACAGTAGACATTTGTTATTATATTTACACCCCTCAAGTAGATGTGATGGGTAGCATCTACGACAGTAGACATTTGTTATTATTTTTTACAGCCTTATTTTAACATTTTTACAAGTTAATAGCAATTTGAATTTGATATCATGATTGCAACATTCAATGGATTTGATGTTGCTGATTTTTTGTTTATACAAACCACCGCCATCAAATATTAAGACGCTGGTTTGCATTTTTTGGGTAAAAGTTAAATTAAATGGGCTTGGGCATAGGTTAACCAATCTTTATTAGACATGGTCATTTTTACTCTGTTTAGTTTGTCATCATCGGCATCTTTGATCGCGTCGATTATCCAGGCGCCTTTTCTGGCAATATTATAAGCACCATTTGCGTCTTCATTTTCAGGCAGACCATTTCTTTTATCACGACTATCGAAGAATTCACCAGTTGAATTTTTAACGGGCGAGATTAGATAATCACCGTTTTCTTTTCTGTTTCTTAATTGGAGTATTAGCCTGAAGATATCCAGAAACGCAACAAAGAAAGCCCTGGTGTTCATTTGTAGAATGTCTTCTTTCAGTGTTTGCGATTGATAGTCAATTTCGTTATCGTCTAATAATTGTCTAAAAGCTTGTGTGAGGTCTATTTCTTCAGTGCACCATTGATTGTTTGTTTCCGCATTCCTGAAAGATCGGATGCGTTTGCCATGGGTACAAATCATCCAATCAGTGCGCGTCCCTTGCGCTTTTTCCGTAAACTTGTCATAATCAATATTAAATTCAAAATGCTGAGCACTTGTGCTATATTGCATTTTATCGATCAGATTGATAAATGTTTTAGACTTATTAATGCTTTCGTATCGCAAGTCACTGCTTTTGAACAAATTTACAAACCCTGTAGTGGGATCGATACTGCTGGTATTCCATGCAGGCACATAAAACAGAAAACCATTCTGTTTTTCATAGCTGTTTTTTCCCTGGCCGGCTGTTTCATTTTTAGTCAATTGCAAGGCTTTAAGCAATCCGCCGGGTTGCTTGATCGGTGCTTTCTTGTCTACCAAATACTGAAGCTTACTGATTAGCATTTTTTCAAATTTTTGATAAACTTGCTTTTCAACTTTCTGGCGGCCTTGCATAAATCCCATATCTAAATCTTCAACCACGACGATTGCCTGATATTTAACCATTAGCTGGGTGATTTTATGTATGACCTGGCTGAGATATCCTTCCTTCAATTCTTTGATATTTTCGATCGTCTGCCAGTTTTTACGGGCCGTATCGCGTTCTTTTTCCTTGCGATCAAGAAGATCATGATAATCTGTTGTATGAGAGATGTCGTTGTTTTTATTCATAATCGTATTAAGTGACTGTTGCTCCAGAATCTCACCTTTTTCATTGATGACGGCGACATAGAGTAAATTGCGTTCACCACGGTGAATGCCAATGATATTGGTTTTTCTCTGTGTTTTTAAATAAGACCGCACGCTCATATTGAGATTGGTCATGGGATTGGCCTTAAAATTCATTTTGATTGGTACATGTAATAAAAACTTATCCATCGTAAATCGTTTATTTTTAATCAAATCATAGTCAAATATACTTTCTTTTTTGGGGTTGAGTGGATTTTTGTTAGCCACTGCTTGATTCTTGGGGTGTGTCGGTGTTTTTTTGATGCCAGGGCTGGCTTTGCGATAAAATACTTCGGCGCCACCATCAAGCTTATAAACGACGTCATTCAAATTTTGTTCATCAAAAATCATTTTCCAATATAACGTGTGCATGTTGGGTGTTCCTTTGCTGTGCGGTGAAAAATCTTTGTTATAAATTTGGAACAAATATAGTTGTCCGTCATTGATCAATTGATTCATGTATTCTACCGGCACATCTCGATAAGTGATTTTATACCCTTGTTGTTTTACATCATTATAAAATTCGCCGATATTTTGATAGGCGCTTGTTTTTGAGAATTGGTGATTAAACTGATTCCACGCGGGATGTTGAGCGATTGCGCGTTTATAAAACTCAATCAGTTCATGACAATCTTCAAGTTTGAAATCATCACCTTTTTTAAAGGTTCCGTTTTTGTATATTTCAAGAACCCGTTCTGATGGTGCAAATTCATCAATTCGAGCTTTTGAAAAGAACACTTTGGGTAGCATTTTTTCCGGACCGGGCAATTGTTTGTATTCCATTTTCTGATAAACATCGTCTGCTGTTGTCATCGGTAGAACAGGAAGATCGATGAAACTTTTATTGTATTCTTGATCCATAATTCCCAAATAGTACAGGCCGTTCTTCAAGAAAATCAGACTTGTGTTTGCTCGTTCTTGATTGACGTCCCAGCCAGCCAGCAACGTTGCGTTTTGAAAGTTGAGTTTAATCTTTTCTGTGGAATAGGGTTTCTTTGTCATGTAATTTCGGATACTGTTATAAAGGGGCGTAATTTTGTCAATCTCATTCCATAGTGGCAATAAGTCACCGTAAAACAGTGAGTCTTTGTTTGGTTCAGTACCTTTTCCCAAAATGAGTTTGGTAAACCATTGAAGTGCTTTGACACTGTCCAGAAATGTTTTGATTTTTTCAACAGTTCGGGTGTCCTGTGAGAGTTCTTTATCTGTTGGATAAGGTATTCCCAACACTTTTTCAAGGTCTTCATAGGCCTTGTTGATTATTGTAATCAGATTATTTTTGTTCTCACGTATGCCCAATCCGCTGAAGAATTTTTCGATTTGCTTATGTTTAGTTTTATCGTTAAGATAGGTCAGGGCCTCATTAATAGACTCAATTGAAAAACTTTGAATATTTTTAAAATATTTTTTGCGTTCGTCTTCATATTTTTCAGGTTTTTTAGATTTCTTGCCGGTATACGTTTGATCATATCGAAGGTCAAATGCTTGTTGGATGATATTCCAGTTGCCAAATATTTTTTGGGATACGTCAGCAATAGAAGCATCGTTTCGGATAAATACACCAGACAGGTCATAGTTGGATAAGTTTTCGAATACTTCTTTTAATGTTTTACCATCATTTCCGTATTCGTTGATCACGTCGGCTAGATTGCTCTCATAGTAGCATCGAAGGGCAGTTAAAACGTCTTGTCCCGTTTGCAGTGTTTCTGGCAAAAATGAAATACTTTCGCGATCACTGAGAATTTGCTTATATAGAGGCTTTAATTTTCCGATTTTACCTGTTTTTGGCAATGTTTGATTATATTGATTGATATATTCGTTCAATCCTTTAATCTTCTTTTTTGGGTTATTTTGATCGGTAAAACCACCCAGCAGCGTATTGTATCTGTCAATCCCCTTTTGTGTCAGTGTTTGATTGAAAAAATTTAGAGCGAAGATATCATTGATGATCATGTTACCAAGAACGTTTTGCAGTTCAGTATTTAACGTTTTGATATTTTCGGATAATACATTTGATATAAGACTGAAAGTTTTTAAATTGTCAATAAATTTTGGCAAATTTTGATGGACGATGCGATATGCAATAGCCGTGCTTTTTTCTTCATCGCTGTACATGTTTTTTCGGTTGTCATTAAATCCGCTGAAATAGGTTGTGAATTTATAGAATTCCAACACCATCGCTTTTTCGGCGTCGTTTTCACAATATGTGAATAATTCGTCACGGATGAGTTCTTTTTTATCAAGGATGCTGAATTTAGGGTGTTGTTTGATGTGTTTGACGATTGATTTTCGCATGGTGTCTTGTATAGCAATAAAACATTTTTGATCTTCTGATGTTTTATTGGCAATATTATAAAGCGTTTGATATGTTTCCAGCTCATCAAGCTCAAAACCAGAGAGCGCTTCTTCAATAAATTGTTTGTGATATCGGTCAATAACGGTTTTGACCGTTTTATAACTTTCTGATCGGTGTTCATCTTCGGACAAAAGACCCTTTGCTTCAACGTGCTCTAATGTTCGACCTTGCGGTATTAACTCAAAACTCAATGTTTTGCTGACCGCATATTGGTTGGTAAAATCTTGAAATTGCATATTATATCTTTCTCGCTTTCTATTATTTTTTATTAGTTTCGCCGGACGATTTTATTGTTTTTATAATGATGTCTCACGTTCTTGATCATTTAATATTCCTGATTGCTTATATTATCACACATGACTCAGAAAAAAGAGTGCAATAATAATTGTGTCCTTTTTTAAATTGACATTTCGGATTCACCCGGCAATCTATGATTGCATGAGTGCTTATTTTTATATAAAAAAGAGCCTATCCCAAATGGAAAGGCTCAATTCATCACGCAGTCGCGCCCATGGCCGTTCGCAACATACCAACGGTTAACAAATATGTTTCCCGATCGGTACACGGTTCGAACAGCTCTTGTTTGGCCGTGATCGTTTCGCACAAAGTGTCGTCTTTGGTCAATCGCATCACGGTGACGCTATTTTTGGCTTCAATATAAATCATGAATAGCCTGCTGCTGTCCAGTGTGCTGACTTCCATCACATCTGTGTCAAAATTTATTTGATTGCCAAAACTGTTTCGCAATCTTTGATGGTAGGTATCAGCCACAGGTTGAATGTCAGTGTGCTGATCTTTTTCTTTGATGATACTGAGTAATTTTTTGCATTGGTTTGCGTAAACCTGTTTATCAATTCTTTCAAACCGTTCGATCATTTGCATTAATACGCTTTTCATCATATCAATTTGGTCACCTTCTAGTTCAAGTGTTATTGTAGGTACTTCAATAACTGTTTTCATTTTTTATTTCTCCTTTTTAATTCTGATCTTCGTAGATTCGCGGTTTGCCATCAACATCAAGCATGACAGTTAATCCGGTACCCACACCTCTGAGCGTCGTTTCAGTCGTCTTCATGTACATTACGTTGGTTTGTCGATCAACGATGACTTCAACTGATGTATCACAGTCAACTCGGCTGTTTTCAAGACCTTCTGTGCGGACGACGGCAAATTGTGTCTCGGTTGTTGTTCTAGTTGTGACCTCACTTGTGTCAGCTGCTTGGCAACCAGCAAGCAACAGTGTGCTGATGGGAATCATAATAATCAATACTATAGTCAATACAGTTTTAATATTTTTCATTTTTATATCTCCTTTTTGTTATTATTTTTGGTCAATCAAATGGCCACCGGCAATCGACGATTGCGCATTAATTTTTATCAAAAAAAAAACACACACAACCCAAACGGGCAATGTGTGTCAATCATTAAACTTGAACAGGTTGTGTCGGCGGATTTTCGTCTGACCATTTTTGAATAATTGTCGGCATCTGGTCAGGCCGATGGACAATGATGGTATGACAATTATGTTCGGTCAACGCCTGAATCGGACAGTCTTCACAATGGGGCTTGCTGTCACACAGGCGTTTAAGCTCATTCAGACACTGTGTTGTTTCACTGCATGGCGCATACGATGGTCGATCGGCATACTCCTCATCGTCGCCATATGCCATGGGATGTTTGTCTGACCAAATTGACACAGTGTATTGCACGGCTGTAGGGTGAAGTCGAATCTTTTCGCTGCAATTTTCACCTTTGACGTATTGAATCATACAGTCTTTGCAGTGTTGCATGCTGTTGCACATGCGGTCCAGTTCTTTGAAATGGTTTTTAGCAATGTCACAATTAATCATATTTTTATTACCCACTTTCTTATTTTGAGTTGGCGTTTTTTAAACAACTTTTTAACTTATTTTTTCTTAATTTCATTATAGCATAAACATCATAAACTTTTAAATAATTTCCTTATTCATGCTTATACTACAACTTAAATTGTTGTTGTGAACGAGGCCTTCAAATAGTAGAAATTGTGCAAAAAAAAAGTGCAACGCCGTTACGGCAAGGCACTCAGTTTAATTAATTAGTCGCGTCGACAATAGTCAACACATCTTTCAGTAGGCTCTTCACAGTTTTTACAAGTGTATGCGCCGTCAATGTCACAGGTTCTTTGATCATTGTGCCCGCAATCTTCACATATACAGGCTTGACAATTGCTCATCGGATTATCTCGCTTTCTTGTTTAATTTCTGATTAATATTTTTTCAGTTACAACAAATGGTTTTAATTCCCTTTTGAAAAAACTCAATTATCTTTTTTAATTAGAATTGCATAGTCTTTTTCTTTTTGACAAAAATGGGAGAATCCGTATTTTGTTTGATATAAGTCGGTAATGTCGCATTCATCTTTGGTGTGCAGCATCATGGTGCAACCTTGTCTCATATGTAAATATTTTTTGATCACACCGAGATTTTTTCGTTGAAATTCAAATTTAACGTAAATTCCAAAGTCAATTAATCTGATCTTTTGATCAGAAATCGATTCCCAAATCATACCAATGGTTATATCTTGTATTTTTAACAAATACGACTCATCGTCGGTCACAAATTGTGCATCGACGTCTTTGATATGATCCAGGCATTCCTGATCAGTCATTTTCTGAGATAAATCGATATACGGATTGAATTCAAACAGATCATCAAGCAGCAATTGACAGTCAAACAGCGATGCACCAAGAATCATCAGTCCGTGTTTCTCAAGTTGGATGATGTTGGCGTCGGGATTGCGGTTTAGGCACTCAACAATGGCGTCCATCTCGGGTTTTGAGCCGCATGGATGTTTGCCATAAACGATCGGCACACCGAGAAACAGTTTGTCGGGGGTGTGAACATGCAGAATCGCGTTGATATCAAAGCGTTCATATATTTTGGCGTGAATAGCCGCATCAATTGATGGTTTCATATTTTCGCTGATATGCGAATAATTGACAGTAGCATATGTTTTGACAAGATCTTTATCATGTTCTTCAAAACAGACATAATTGACGTTGACTAAATCATTGGCTTTAATATTGGTCTTGTCAATGTTTCGACCGGTAATAATAAATTCTTTTTTCCCGGTGCGCACTGACATGTTGCCATACGTGCCAATTTTGTTTGTTTTGTTGTGGTTAATTACGTGGGGCAAGAGATCCCATTTGTCAAGCCGTCTACCGGTGTTATTGAATAATTCGACTTGAATGTCAATGGGTGTCCATGTTTTGATATAGTGTGACTTCGGATGGGCTGCGTCAATGCGGTTGGCGATGACTTGCACCAGATTTTTGGCAATCAAGTGTTTGTTTTTAAACATATCCATTGTTTTTTCGGGATAAATGAGCATTCCAGGGTGACGATAATTGTTAATTTTTGCTAAATCATTGGCCAAAACGAGGTTGCACCGGTTTTTGCGAAGTAAATCAAAACCTGCATTAAACATGGTTTCTGTATTCACATCATTTACCAATTTGAATCCCACGAGAAACGTATACGGCGACAATTCTTTGATGCTTTTGATAATTTTAGGTGTCGGCTTGAGTTTGATCATGATGTCTGAATTTGATGATATTTTACTGGAATTATCAATGATGGCATCATCAAATAATTGATCGATTAGTTCGTTTGTAGGTGTGTGAATATTATTTTTGATTAATGATTTTAATTTGTCAGTATCAATGACACTTTCAGTTGTATAATCAGCAACAGCCATGGCGTGAACAAATAAATCAATGGGTTTTCTGGTTAATAATTTTGTGACAACTTTTAACAAATCATCGGCTGAACCAATTTTAACACATTCGTGTCTGAAGTTGTTATCCAAATTTAACTCGTCCGCATTTTTTCCATGGAGATAATAAATGAAGCAGTTTGGAAATTGTTTTAGGCATTCTATTGCAATCATTTGCCCCAGTTTTCCTGAGGATTTGTTGGTGATGCTGCGTACGGCATCAATAGGTTCAATAGTGCCGCCGGCGGTGATAATGATATTCATGTTTTTTTTCTCACTTTCTTTTTGCTGATACACCCACCCCTAACGGAGTGGGTTTCTTATTCACATTTGCTCCCAGCGAAACCAGAGAGCTTCGAAGACTGACAAGGTTTAATAAGACTTTCACGACCAATTATTACCAACCGCCGGAAAAACCGCCGCCGGATGATGAGCCACCGTCGAAACCACCACCAAAACTGTCGTAGGTGTTATTGCTGCTGCTATAGCTTGAACTATTGTTTGATTCTAAGGCTTTGTTTTCGGCCATTATATTGTCAGTGTGCATCATCAGCAACATGAACAAAATTGTGGGATTGTTGAAAACGCTGTTGCCGTAGGTTTTATAATCGTCTGACTGTTTGATTTCTTTGCGGAATTGATCTTTTGAAAAACTGTTATGATCTATTTTATCACTGTTTTTTGATAAAAATTCTTTATATTCAGCATCAAATGTCATTTGATCAATCAAACGAGTGATGTTGGTAGCCACTTCATCATCCAATAATATTTCGTTTTCGTGATAATATGTTTCTGCGTGTATTTTGTTCATTAAATCACGTTTTGAAATAGTGTTTTCAGTTAATGACAAGGAATTAATATAACTTTCGTATTTTTCAGTATTGGTCTTTTTATTTGTCTGTTTTATCGCACACGCTTTATCAACGGCCACAATGATTTCTTGAACGGTCAATAAGTTAAGCTTAGTAAATTGTTCACGCGTATTTTTTGTTTTCAAATAATTGACATACTCATTGAAGTTATTAGTTGCGTTGTTGGCTTCAAGTTGTTGTTTGATGATGTCTACATATTTATCATGCAAAACAAATATAGCAGCAGAGCGTCTTTGCTGCTATATTTGTTTTTTTGTTGCCAACATAATTTAACAATCTCTTTTTGATTATCGGATTGACCACTTAATGATAAATGAGTCGCCATCTGGCCGAGTCGATTTTTTATGTTGTTTATGAAAAGTTGTTTTCTGATTACACCGCCGATGATGCCTGCTATAATTGCCAGACCAATAATCTTTATAATCGTCTGAATAATTCTGCCAACAGACGCAAAAAAGTCATTTGCTGTTTGTTCCGCTATTTTTTGCTGTGCAATGACATTGGCTTCTTTTTGTACATAAATACCAGCTTCTTCGTTTGCCAGGATCGTTTCCAGATTCATCACGGTTTGTTTAATCATGATGTCATAATCTTCTTCAACCAATAGTGATTTCATATCTGGTGTGATAAAATCATTTTCCAAATCGTTTTTCAATAATGGATAACTGTTGTATCCATCTCCGATCTCAAGGCCATATTTTCGATCAGCAACGGCCAACTCGAACAAAATTCCACAATTTTCAGTTGCTATACCTACACCATATTGATTAAATAATTCTTTTTTATGTTCGTTGATCGGATATCCGTCGGGTAATTCAGCAAGAACGACAATGGCCAATTGCGGTTTGTTTTTATAGCCGGGAAAGACATTTTCATTTAAATTAGTAACATAATCGACAGTTTCCTGTGATAAAACCTGTGGTTCATCGACCACCCATTTCGAATTTTCGGTAGCATATGCAGGTGTTGTTGCCATCATAACAAAACAAAAGACGATAAAAATTCGTTTGATCATTTTTTTCTCACTTTCTAAAATTATTGACAACTAGGGTCTTTTGCGATCGTTAATCGACCATCTGCCCCAAAAACAAACATTTCGTCCCAGTTTTCGCTGTATTTTGATTGCTGATTATAATTGTTTTTGAAATATTGAATGCAATCCTTGACGGTTTCCTTATTGTCTTTGATAATTTCATAAGCGTTGACATGATTGCCGTTTAAAATTAAAAATTTTTCGGGTGTGTCTGGTTTGGTGAGGACCAGGGCCGTGGTGTCGCAACCATAAATGCCGATGTCCCGATTATTATAACTGATATAATAATCGGTTGTTTCAGTGGTAATTTTATTTGGAATGGTGACGGGTATTCCATTAAATATTTTTATTGTCATATTCTTTTTTTCACTTTCTTATTATTATGACCAGGAGTCGATTAATGGTTCCGTAAAAATAACACCGGCATATTGCATTTTTCCGTTTAAATAGTATTCGCGAAACATGCCGTCGCTGCTGCGAATATCAACCCAAAATAAGACATCTGTTATATCGTTTGAAATACTTCGAAACTCAATTTCGACATCAATATCTCCAGATTCACCGCAGGGTTTTAATTCTTTGGTCAATAGCCAATCAAGTAATTCGTGTTTTTGCAAAAGTTGCAGCAATTGTTCTTTGATCTGTTTGTCCGTTAGTGTTGTTTTTTCGGTTGCGTTGAAACCGCATGAATATTTTGCCATAAAACTGTCTCACTTTCTGAATTGAAGATTATTTTTCGATGCGATCCAGCATGCTCTCATAAATACTGCTTTGTTTTTCGATATTGTCTCGGTCGATTAATAAATCGGCAGTGACGACATCGGATGTTGGATCATCATAAATGGCTTGAACCTGACGATTGATATTATCTGATTTGCTATTGAGTTCATTTATTGTTGTGCTCAACCAGGTCACGATGTCGTCTTTGGTTTGAAGTTTTGGGTCAATATCGCTGACACGCTCATAATATGTTGTTTCTTGAGTCATTTTGTGTTCAACAACCCTGAAATCAAGTATTTTTGACCAAGGTTTTTGTCCATCGGGAAAATGTCGGGATGTCATTTCTATATTTTTTGTGTCGTCGTTTAAAATTTCGTCGCGCAATTTATCCATGATGCTGATGGCTGTGTTATAGCTGAGAGTGCCATGATATCCATATTTTTGCCAGCATTCACCACAGGCCGTGAATTCGTTGATAACATCGTGTGGTAGTGTTTCGTGATACATTTCCATATTGCCGCAATCATAATATTTTTTTTCTTTGGTTTCAAGCTTTTGAAGCAATCGTTCGATTGAATAATAGGTCACTTCGCCGTCATGTCTCATAATCTTTTCTCACTTTCTTTAATCTTGACATCGTCCAACCAGACTTCACCTGCAAAATTATGCGTGCGGTCGAGGATTTTTTCGATCTGTAAGTCTTTGAATGGACCATCGATCCATGTACTAAACTCCGGGCAGGCCCATAGATTGGCGTCGTAGGCAAAAAAGACGAGCTTGTTTTCGTTGCTTTTATTGATTTGAAAAAGCCATTCTATTGTATTAATTGGATGTCCCATTTCAACACAAACGCCACTTTTATATGGCGTAAAATCGGTTATATTTGACATTGTCGTCTCGCTTTCTTATTGTTATTATTTACTGATAGAGACTTGTGTATTGTTTGATTGTTGCCGCCAATTGTTTATAGTCTTTTTCATTCGGCTCATAAATGTACCAATAGGGTTTTTTATTGTTGCCATAGATATACGGAACAATGCCTTCAGGAAAAGCCGGGTGGTCAATTTTTTTGACACCCCATATATCATCAAATCGAAGAATCAGCGTATCAATTGTACCCTGATTTTTATTAAACGTTGTTATTTTTAAGGCGTTGAAATATTTGCTTGTTGATGTGTCGATTATATCAAATCGTAACCGAATGGTGTCACCGATTGTTCCATATGCTGTTCGACCGATAAATCTAATTTGATCAAAATCATGTTCGTTTTCAAAAATATTTCGCAGTGTTTGTTCAAAAAAGTTCATATTATTTTCTCGCTTTCTTTTTTTTTTTAATAAATACAATGATTTACGCTTCCCAACCTGAATCTAAAGGTTCAGGAAAAGTAATCGTTGCATCAACATATTGACGTTCACCATTTCGGCGCAATTAATGTAAATCAAAGTCTTAATCAGCTCGACCAAACAACTCGCTCGACAGTTGATCAAACAGCTTTTTGTTAATAATCACCTGTTTATCAATTATTTCAGCGTACCTGTATGGAGCATGGTCCTTTAACATTCGTACATCGGTCAAATAATCGTCGTAGTTGTCGCACGGCATCGTGAGGTCACACGATAGTGTTAATCCAGGTTCATTACCAGTAGGATAAATATAAATCAACTTTGTCTGGCCATCATGGTAAACAGCGAACACCTTGTTGTCAGCTTTGGTATGAATTTCGATCACGTTCTTTGTTGTGTCCAGGTCCGGACCAAGTTCGCACGTTAATAGCTCTAAATAGTCTTCAAATGGATTGAGAATTGATTGCATGTTGTGCTTGATGTACTGCATTATTTAATCTCACTTTCTTGTTTTATATTTTATTAATTTTTTATAATTTAATGATCAGATAACGCCCCGGCAATCGTCGATTGCTGGTTTTTTGCATAAAAAAAAAAGAGAATGCAAAGCTTTTTAAGCTACACATTCTCTTTGATATTACTGCTGATCAATAATCTGAATATTGGAAATGATTTTTACAATATTTTTACAGATGGCTTCACGTGCACGTCGCATCAATCATGTGGACGGCATTACCCTGGCTGATTTCCTATGAGGTGCAGCCAATGTTTCCTGAAAAAGCACAATCGTCGATCCATTTTTCGAATGCACGCCACTCAGGTTCACTTGTGCCTGTCAATAAAAACACCTGATCCTCGTTTAAGATTAATTGTTTTGGTTGTTTCATGATTGTGCTCACTTTCTTGTATTAATCCATTTTTCTGGCAGTTTGATTATATTGCTTCTTTCTATTTATCAAATGAACTTTGGCTCTCGGTTGATACTTAGAACAAATTTGACATCTTCCAGACTGCACTGCATCTTTCTTTTTTAATTTACATTGACCGTGACAGATATAATTTATACAAGGGACTTCTCGATACTTAGCCATTTCAGTCACCGCTTTCTATTTTTAATTATATTTTTAGAACTTGCTTTCCAAACATTCTTCCGGCAATTGAAAATTGCATGCTTGTTAATCATCTTATTTATATAAAAAAAGAGCACCATGGCTGATTAGCCAGGCACTCGATTTTAATGCTATTTATCAGATTCGTGTTCTTCCGGAAAAACATAGCTGACCAGACCGACAACATTGCCATTAAGATCACTCAAATGTGTCGGTTCGACGCCTGTTTCAAGACTGTTTGCCATTTTTCGCAGGATGCGGGCCAATTCAAGTCTTTTGCTTTCGGCGTCGTCACCAAAAGCATCGTTGAGTGTATCAATTGTGATTATCACTTGTTCCATAATTGTTCTCACTTTCTTTTTAATTTATATTTTAGATTATAGTAAGACATCAAGCATGTCGATATCCATTTCAGTTGCCATTAATTTAAAGACCTTGAAATCGGTGTTAGTTTCCCATAATCGGGCATTCTTCTTTTGCTGATACGTAGTCAACAGTTCTTCGAAGGTTTCAAACGTCCGGCATCGATCCTGTATTTCTTTATCAATGGTGTTGATTGTGTGTGAGTGAAATTTATAGGTCAATAGATAGGCTGGCATAATTTGTTTATCTTTATTTTGCATTTTATCTCCCTTATTTTTATTAATTCTTATCAAACATGTTCTAGGCAATCGAAGATTGCTTGCTTATTAATTATATCACTTATATAAAAAAGAGCACACAGCTAATTATGCCATGTACTCGGTTTTAATGCTATTCACACTTTTTTGGACCGTTTTTTTTTAAATTCGAAAATCATTGACATCGGCCGGGAGCTGATCAAGTAGTTGGCAGACGCTCACGACCAATGCATCATAACCTTTCGCCCAGCGGTTGCAATAGCCACTGTAATCTTTGACATGATCAGCATAGCGGTACATATGACTGTTTGGTCCAATTGTATTTTCTTCGGTTGTTAGATAGACGATTGAACCGTTGGCGGGATTTTCAACAAAGCCGGAACAGCCTTTTTTGACGCCGTTGATGCTGATATTTCTTAAATAAAAATTCATACCTGGTTTTTGCTTATTGATCGTGTTTTTTACTTTTGTCATTAAAATTGGGTTATTTGCCATAATGTTTTCTCGCTTTCTGTTTTGATTTTTTTTAATTCAAACAAGATTGATCATTTGTATGTTTTTTTTTCTTGGATTTCAATACGCATAACAGCACTCGGATACCGACGACAATACTCACGGTTATCATGTTCTTGCTCCTTGATTTTTAAATTTTAATTCAAAAAAAGCAGACCATTATATTAACGTTCTGCTTTAATTATATGATTTAGATATTAGCGCCCAGGGGGATGAACACGCCCTGGTAAAAAGCATTATTTTATTATTTAATTAATTGTTGTAAAAATATTGAAAACAAATGCTGTGACATAACCTAAACTAAACCAAACCAAAAATCTAACAGGTGTGATGTTGAGGAGTTCCAGATGGTCTAAAAATGTATTTTTTTCAATTTTCATGGCAAACCTTTCATGTGTGCGGCGTCGGTCGCTTCCCTGATTTTTAAATTAAAATGGTTCATTTTCGGAAACAGGTAAAACAGGTGGCATCGGGTGATCGATTCTATATTTTGCTTCAATTCGATCGCAGGAATCACCAACACGTTTACTGAATATTTTGTAGCATGACTCAAGATATTCATCAGCTTCTTTTCGTGTGATATCGTTGAATTTTACGGCGTAAGCGCAAACGGCTTCCATGCGAAGCTGTGCATTGACAATGGCAAAAAGTAATGCATCATGCGACGATTCATTACCACCTTCGTCAATACCATTTGTTTCTTCAAGATCGAGTTCGTTTTGTATATAGCCTTTGATGTAATCGTGTTTATCTCGCTTAACAGAATCCTCGATGACAACATCTGGTCCATCATAGTATGTTACTTTTATTGTATTCATAATTTTTATCTCCTAATTTTACATATTTTAGTTTTAATTCTTATCAAATATTCTTTCGGCAATTGGAAATTGCGCTTTCAGTCTTGCCATAACACAAAATAAGTAAAAAAAAGAGCACCCAGCTATTTAGCCAGATACTCGGTTTTAATTATTTCAATTTATCACGTAGGTGGTTCAATGGTTCTATTATTTTTCACACGTTTTTAATTAAATTAGCTTATGTTTATACCAATTGTTATTAATTTGATATATCTTGCGTTTTGTAGCCCATTCGGGCATCATCAGCATTTTGATTTAATATGTTGCTTCTTCAAATCGACCGTTTAGAAAACATTGGGTATACTCAAATTGTTCACTTTTGATGTAAAATATCACTTTTGCTATTTTGATTGAAATATCGGTCATATCATCAATACAAGTAGTCCATTCGGGGTCACCTTTTTTGGTTATTTCGGTTAATTGGTCAGCGTTTTCGCATATGCTGAGGTTTTTTGTGTTTAATGCGTCATTTATTAATAGTTTAACTTCGCGATCTTTTAATCGACTCATATTTTGGAATTCAATTCTAAATGTTGCCATATTATTTCTCACTTTCTTGGATTTTTTGGCTATTATGATTCTGTTCGTTCATATTGATCGAGTGTCAAACAATCGATGCAGTCGCTGTCATCCTCGATCATATCAACGTTTAAGAACAAGCCATCGATGCCACAATCGTTGCCTTCAATGCCGTTGATGCTGATGGGACGCTCCCGAATATCAGTGTGTTCTTGGAGCGCGTTGATCAAGTCGCCGATGGTGTAGATATGTTTCTGTTTGGTTAAATCATATATAAGGGACCGCCTTTTTTAATTATATTTTGTTAAATATTTCGTTATTAATATCTTGAATTGATCGTAGTTTATTATCACTGATGCAGCTGATTTCGGTCCAGCCATATTGTTCGACCAGTTCCATACCACTATTATAAGAGTCCTGCAAATGTGTTAAACTTTTTTCATGAATATCTTGCTTGGCCTCGCCTGTGATCTTATTTGCTCGACCTTGCATCAGGATTTGATTCACATCCGGGGGAATATTTAAGAAAAACACGTGATCCGGGACCGGCAGTCCAAAAATGTTAAATTCATAGTCCCACAGCCAGTCAAGAAATCGCTGACGTTCATCAGAATCATATATTTTACCGGCCTGATGGACCATATTAGACGTGGTATAGCGATCGGCGATACGATTCCGCCATCGTTTAAAAAGTCCTCATAATCCTCTTTAAACGACGTATAGCGGTCCGCTGTGTAAAACGTTGACGCAATATATGGACTGACATCCGCGGGATTGTCGCCGAATGCTCCGCTGAGATATAATTTGACCATAGCTGACGACTCTTTGTCATATCTGGGATACGACAGGAGCATCACTTTCTGACCATCTTTGATCAGTCGTTCATATAAAAGTTCGGTCTGTGTCTGTTTGCCGCTGCCGTCAACACCTTCGATGACGATTAATTTACCTTTGTGTTTAGGTATCATTGTTCCAACCACCAGTCTTCAGGTTCCGGAAATATAGTAACCGCGTCGACGTTTAAGCTGATGCCATTGAGATAATAATCTCGCCAGACGGATTCGGTGACGGCATAGGTATCAACCCAGAGTAACACGTTTGGTAGTTTCAGTGAAATATCAATCATTTCTTCATCAATATGCACGATATCATCTTTGACACCTATTGAGTTCAATGTTGTTTTATCAAATAGCCAGTCAATCAGGCCATGATATCTCAATTCTTGCACAAAGAGTATATGTGCAGTTGCTTTATCAGTTTTTGTATTTTTTAATAATCGAAATCCGCAGTAATAGTTTGCCATTGATTTTCTCGCTTTCTGTTAGTTTTTGTTATTTCCACTACGGGTCAGCACATATGTTTCTTTTGTTGTAGTGTTTTCTAATTGAACATTGTTGGAGTCGGGTATTAGTGTCAGTCGATACTCAATGTTATCGATCGAAAACAAAAGTGTGTTATTGCCCATATCTTTAATTGGTGTTTTAATGTCTTTGCCATTATGCGACACGGTTATTATATTATCATGATTGAATTCTATAATTTGATCATTTTCATAATTTGTGTATGTTGCGTTAACGCTATTGATTCTCATAGGAATAATACCGATACTAACTCCTATCACCGCATATGATATGATTCCAATAATGGCAACTACGCTGATCATGAGTGTAATGGCAAATATTTTTAAGAAAGGTATGCTGCTTCGACTTGGTCTTGTCATAATGTTTTCTCACTTTCTGGTTTCAAATTTTTACGCTTTAAAATTATACAGGGGCTTCATCACGTCAATGATTTTGACGGTGTCGCCAATTTGATCAATAATATCATCTTTATTTTTATACGCCATGTGTGATTCATCTAACGTATTTTGAGACACACAAGTCGAGAACACATTTTTCATCGATTTTTCCAGGGGAAGTTTGCATTTTTATCAATAATTTCACCGTTTTGATCAAATCGGGGCAATTCAGTGGCTATATTTTTTTCAATTTCGGCGTCGGACAGGGCATCATTTTTGACAGGCAGAATGGCATCATTTATAAACATTATTTTGTATTTTGGCATAATTGTGTCTCACTTTCTGTTATTTCATTAAACATACGATGTTTAATATCCTTCTCGATTTCGGCATACGATTCAGCACTTTCTTGTTTTAAATCTAATCATCTTCAATAATAGATGGTCGAATTTTTTTACCGTTTAAAAATACAATCTCATCAACTGTCTCAACGAGTATACATCCACCCAAGTTGTCTTTGATTGTGATGACAACACCCGGCAATTGGCTTGATATAGCTCTCATGTCAGATGACATTTTGGGCCATCGAGGACCGCGAATACTTTCAGACTCATAATTAGTCGCATAATTAAGTAGATTGCTGTTTTTTAATAATTCAATTAATGTTACTTTGATTGTATCTTCATCAATATTGCTCGTATTGACAAAGCTAATTTCGAATGATGCCATTTTTTAGCTCTCACTTTCTTTTATTGGTTTTATGATTATTTTCGATTGTAACAGTAAAAGAAGAATCCCAAAAGTAATACATATGCTATGGTTACACCAATAAAACTATTCTGACTTACTGAAAAGCCTATAATGTATGTACAGATGAAAATTGCTGGACCGGTGCCGTACAAGCTTAAGTCATTGCCGTTTATTCTTTTTTTAAACCGGACTTTTTCTTTTTTTATGGATTTTGTCATGATTGATGCGCCAACTTTCTTATTTGATTAATGTCAGCACGTCGCCAGTTTCGCATTCGTCGCTCATGAATTGCTCAAAATCGTAATCAGGACCGTTGAGGTGTTTGAATTCATCAAGGTTTTCGTCAAACTTTTCTTTTAATTCTGTTTCGGTTATGATATAGCAGGATGCATGTATATATATTTTTTCGTCGAGCGTTTTGCTGTAATTTAATAGAATCTTTTGTAATAGTTCTATTTTTGCCTGAAGTCTGAGGTACGCAGTGTTTGCAAAAATATTGCTTGTTTTTGTGGCATCAGCTTTTTCACGGTCAGCGTGCAGTTGTTGCAATTGTTCAACGATGATAGCTGTGATATTATCAAATCGGGTATCTATTTTTTGCATTTTGTCTCAACTTTCTGTTAATGTTTTTTAATCATGTAGTGCAAAACCTGCTTTCACCAATGATGTTCTGATTTCTTCAGCCGTAATGTGACTTATGCTTGGCATTTTAATTAATTCGGCATAGCTTATTCCAGTTAGATCTCGAATCGTTGTTTTATCGGCACGATGCAAACTACGGCAGCATCGTGCCGATAAATTTAGGTGCTCAATTGAGCTATCAATTGTAGTAGTAGTTGTTGTGTTTGGTAGTTTAACTATGTTTGGCAGGCCTTCATTTGTTTGTCTCATGCGATCGCTGCATTCTTTTTCAGAAACGGCTGTGATCAATTGCATTTGCAATGGTTTTTTTAATTTCAGTAACGCATTGTCATGAATTTGGCGAATGCGGGTTCTGGTAACCTTGTGAAAGTCAGCAATTTCCTGATATGTTTTTTTCTCATCATATCGTTGTTTGATGATTTCATACTCACGATCGGTTAATATTTCGAGAATGACCGGAATATTTGGCAGATAAACACGTTGTACGGCGTCTGTATGTCCAAAAATTTGCAATGCCAGATTAAACGGATAGATTTTTATTAAATCAGTCATTTTTTGTCTCAACTTTCTATTTTGAATACCTATCGTTCCGCTATTTGGTCGCAATCCCAGCTAATTTTGCTAAAACCTGTTGTGCTACCTTCACCAACCACATCGACATAAATATCATTCATTGTGATCAATGTGTTGCCAATTCGACGGTTTTTAAGTTTACGACGAATGGGTTTTGATTCAGGTGCAAAGTCATTTTTTAGCGGTGTGATGCAAATACCGTATCGGGTTGGAATCTTTGTTTCTTGATGGTTTATTTTTTGGAGTTTTACAAATTCACCCTTTTTTTCAATGACCTGAAAAAATTCGGGCGCTGTAAAAACACCACCTTCACCGGCGAACAAATCACCGGATTTAATGTCTTTTGTTGCCCCTAAAAGCGTTGCTTTTTGCCTTGCTTTCATTTCAGCGTTGTACAAAGCTTGCTCGGCTGTCATGTTAGTCATATGCGTGTCTCAACTTTCTATTTTTGCTATCATTCGTGACATGACGTCGTTTAGGGCCATTTGAATCACGTCTTTTTTTGCAATTCTCCATCCGAAATTTTCATATACATTGTCGGCGTTGGATTGTTGACCATTGCTTATAGCTTTGATGCCTGTGAGTATGGTAAACAGCTCGGTGGATGCTAACATTTGATTTAGAACTTCTATCGGAGTTCTTTCATCACATAAGGTTTCCATATTTTGGAAATTGATGGATTTAATGTGTGTAAGTTGTGCTATAGCTGCATCGGTTAATCCCAGTGTTTCAACTAATTTTATGTTTTCAGGTTTACCAAAGTCGGTTCGTCCCAACAGATAATCAGCAGACACACTGAAAAAATCACATAATTTATTTAGTGTTATTATATCTGGCGATCGCTTACCAGCGGCATAAAGGCTGATTGATTGTCGCGTCAATCCAATACCACGAGATACGTCGCCTTGTGATATGTTTCGCTCTTTGCACAACCCATTTAAGCGTTTCATAAATCCGGTGTTTGGGTTCTCCATTATTGCTTTTCTCACTTTCTATTGTTTAATTATTTTTAATAAAGAATTCTCTCTAAAAACATCATCTGTCATTGCAAACTCACAACTGGCGCAGGTCCCTGTTTCTTCGAAAATGCTACAACCTTCGCTGCAATCTTCGTAACCACATTCGTCGCAACAATTTTGCTGGTTGCAACAGTCTTTTTCTTGATTCTCTAGGCCCTCATAACAGGCTTTAGCTTCAAAATTACATTTCATTTATTTTTTCTCAACTTTCTAATTTAATTATTTGTCGCTATCTAAAAAGACACGACTACCGACGGCTGATCGTTGACCCTGGTATTTGCCACAATAAGGATTTATGGCTGTTTCGTCCATTTGAGCGAAGACTAATTGACAGATGCGGCGACCTGCTTCAAGTTTGATGGGCAATCGTCCGGCATTATACAATTCCAATGTGATTTCGCCTTCAAAGCCCGGATCCACCCATCCAGCATTCTGGATAAACAAGCCCATGCGCCCGATCGAGCTGCGACCTTCAACAAAAGCGGTTAAATTGTTCGATAATTTGATGTATTCCATTGTCGTCGCCAGTAAAAACGAATGTGACGGAATAATTATCTCATCGGCGATTATTTGTGTGTATTTTATTTCGTCGGTGAGGGTCATACAGGTTGCTGTATTTTCGTCTACTTTTAAGAAGTTGCGACCCAGGCGAATATCAATCGAGGCCGGTTGCACGTTCTTTGCTTCAAATGGTGTAATTGCCAGTTCTCCGCTTGCTAGATATTTATTAATGGTTTTGTCTGATAAAATCATGTTTATTTCAACTTTCTTATGCATATTTTCTTGTATTTAATTTTTATTTTATTTACTACAAACACCATCGGCAATCGATGATTGCACTTATTTCGTATAGCAAAAAAAGAGCACAACCGTTGTGGCCATGCTTGATTTTTGCTATACGATTAATACAAACGGTTCGATTGATATTTCGATTGGCTCGAGCATATGTTTAATATCAAATTTTTGATTAAAGCATCCGCAATTTGGCAAAGATTTTCTGATCTCATACAATCATACCACATATCAAAATTTTGTCGCAATTAAGCGATTTAACGACGGTATTGACTTTTGCTGCATCCAAGCTAAGACGTGCAATAAAACCGTCGAGATCCGCTTTGTCGATGATATAACCGTCACTATTTTCAATGTGGATCAAACAGTCCATAGGCATCTGCATCGTTTTGGTCAACTGGTTAGCCGACACGCCTTGAGCCATTCTTTTTTCATAAATTAATTTACCAAATGTCATTGCGACACTCTTTTTCACTAACATACTTGTTGTAAAAGTGATGCGTCCCATTTAACATCGTCCAAAATCGGTGTCCATGAGGGATCCGGAAAACTGATATTAGGCAGCGTTGCTTCGACCATTTGGGTTTGGCCGTTTAAATAATAGTCACGCCAGATTTCGATATTACTTGCATAAATGTCAACCCAGATCAAGATGTCTTTTAGTTTAAGTGAGATATCAATCATTTCCTGTTCGATCAAAACGACGTCGTTAACCTCACCTTCGGTGCTCAGACTGTCTTCGTTGAACAACCAGTTGAGTAATTCGTGTTCTTTTAATTGCTGAATCAGAATGAGATGTGCTTTGGCATCTTTCATCTTAGTATTCTTCAACGGTTCGCAACCGCAGTAATAATTTGCCATTTTTTATTTCTCCTTAGTTATATATTTTTTATTAATCAGCCTGAAATGTTGGAAATAACACTCCGCATTTCAGGCTCTTATTCTTCTCTCGAAAAAGTTTCACACTTTTTCTGACCAACACTCCGGCCTGTGAAATTATTTAGATTAAGTCTTACAAATTGTACCAACGGCGTTAATATAGCATTCGTGCGTAGACTTGCATCGTTTTCCATTTTTTCTTGCTTTCTTTTATTCAATTAAACTGATTTCATCGACGGACCTAACTCCGTGTCGATAACTTGCTATTTTTCGTGCGGTTTCAATATCATATGCTATTATTTCTTCGCAATAACGTGTGGTGTTGATGTTCCATTTTTGTGCTTTTTTGGTCAGATCAATGCCCAGTTGTTCATTGACAGCTTTTTTAGACAGTCGCTTTTTCGAAACGAGAAAGCTAAGGATGTGCTTTTCAATATGATAATATTTACAGTCATACGTTAGTCGGTAAGACACACCCGTCGTCTCGTCTTCTTTTGGTAGAAAATCCAATATAACCACGTCTTCACCACACTTTCTTAATTTGATTATTTTTCGATTATTGCAAACCGTGATGTAGATCAATTATTCGCTGATTGGCGCTGCCTCTGAATTTTAGCGAAGCATCGCGCTTATTATAGTCAAATGCACCGTCGATGAGAACATCGGTGACGGCCAATAAGTCTAACTCATCGGTGCCAATGTGTTTGAGACTTTCATAAATAAAGCCAGTATAGGTCACAACATCAAGACCGTTTTGTTTTAATTTTTTGGCCAGAATCGTTAGTGGTTTTGGCTGCAAGAACGGCTCGCCGCCACTAAACGTAACACCTTGCAGTAACGGATTCTCAATGATCTCGTCATACAGATCGTTAATGTCTTTCAGGCACCCACCCGCAAAATCATGTGTCTGCGGGTTATGACAGTGAGGGCAGTGATGAGGGCATCCCTGCGTGAAAATCACATAGCGGATGCCTGGTCCATCAACAATTGATTCGGGAATTACATCATTAATTCTGAGTTGCAACTCCATGTTTAACACGATCCTTTTCTTCAGCCCGTTTGGCATCATTCCAGCGATCAACTGTTCCAACTAAGTAGCCAGTGATGCGTCTGATGCGTTCGAAGCCTTGATTTTCGTCATCTTCGATACGATGGCACTGTGGACATTCGTTACCGATAATGCCGTTATATCCGCAAATTGGGTCCCTGTCAACAGGGTGATTCACTGATCCATATCCGATGCCACTTTCTTTCATAGCGCGGACGACTTTTTCGTAGGCTTCCAGATTTGAGGCCATATCACCGTCGAATTCAACGTAGCTTATGTGTCCAGCATTCGTCAAATTGTGATATGGTGCTTCAGTCTTGATCTTCTTATGTGCCGAGAGCTGATAGCCAACCGGCACGTGAAAACTGTTTGTATAATAGTCTTTGTCAGTAACACCATGAATTACACCATATTTGGCTTGATCCATTTTTACAAAGCGACCACTAAGACCTTCTGCTGGAGTAGCAAGTAATGTGAAATTCATTTGATAGTGTTCAGATGCTTCATCCATTTTTTCCCGCATGTGTCCAATTATAGCGAGACCCAGAGCTTGACTCTCAGTATTTTCGCCGTGATGATTACCTGTTAGAGCTGTCAGGGCTTCAGCCAGTCCAATAAAGCCGACACTGAGTGAGCCATGTTTTAAAATTTCGGCAACGGTATCATTGGGTTTTAACTTATCGGAATCAATCCAGACACCTTGGCCCATCAGGAACGGATAATTTTTAACGGTCTTGCTGCTCTGGATGCCGTAGCGATGCAACAATTGCGCGATGACCAGCTCAATACGCTGATCCAGCAGTTCATATAATTTATCAATGTCTTTGTTGGCTTCGATGGCAATTCTCGGTAAGTTGATCGAGGTGAAACTTAAGTTGCCACGGCCATTGGTGGTTTCCCTGGTTTTATCATAGGTATTACCCATGACCCTGGTGCGGCAACCCATGTAGGCTACTTCGGTATCATAGTCACCGTCTTTATAATATTGCAAATTAAATGGTGCATCTAAGAAACTAAAATTCGGGAATAATCGTTTAGCACTGGTCTTAATGGCCAGTTTAAATAAATCGTAGTTTGGATCACCTGGTTCATAATTGACACCGTCTTTGACTTTGAAAATCTGAACAGGGAAGATCGGCGTTTCACCGTTGCCCATACCTCGGATCGTTGCCAACAATAAATTCTTGATGACCATGCGGCCTTCAGATGACGTGTCAGTTCCGTAGTTGATTGATGAAAACGGCACCTGGGCGCCGGCCCTGGAATGCATGGTGTTTAGATTATGAATCAAACTCTCCATACTTTGCATTGTTGCGACATTAGTTTCATCAAATGCCGTATCTTCGGCATATTGGTGTGTGTCGACGGTATTACCGGGTATAAACTCATCCAATACCGTTTTTAATGTTGATAAATATTGATCCGAGTCACTGATTTTCGGTTGAATTGGTTGTATTTTTAATTGAGACACAATGTCTTGAACAACGTTACTTTTCATATTAAATCGAATTTTGAGATACTCACCCAACGCTTTGAAATAAAACTTTCTAAATGTTTTCGCAACGCCTGGTGCCATTGCATAATCAAAGTTAGGAATTCCCTGCCCGCCGTGCATTTCGTTCTGATTTGATTGTATGGCGATGCAAGCGAGTGCAGCATAGACATTTATTGATTTTGGTTCACGTATTGAACCGTGACCGGTTTGAAATCCGTCTTTAAATAATTTTAGTAGGTCAATTTGGCAACAAGTTTCGGTTAATGCGTAAAAGTCTAAATCGTGAATATGGATGTCACCGTTGGTATGGGCTGTTGCCATATCGTCAGGTAATACATAGTTGTTGATAAAATATTTGGAGCTTTCTGAGCCGTATTTTAGCATTGTGCCCATAGGCGTGTCGGCGTCGATATTCGCGTTCTCCCGTTTGAGATCGGCATCTTTGGCGCTTTTGAATGTCAGCTCTTTGTAGACATCCATCAGGTTGCTTTGAGTCTGGCGAGCTTTCGAGTGTTGTGCTCGATATAAAATATAGGCTTTGGCGGTCTTGGCATAATTTGCTTGAATTAAGACTTCTTCAACCATGTCCTGGATTGCTTCGACCGATGGCACTTTATTGGGATCCAATTTGGCAACAACACGATCTGTCAAACTTTGAATGTCATGGATGTTTTCATCGGTAACGTGTGTGTTTGCTTTACGAATTGCATTGAATATTTTTTGTTTGTCGAAGGCAACGGTCTGGCCATTGCGTTTAGAAATTTGATTTTTCATTATTTTGCTTTCTGTCTCTTTATTTTTTTACTTTGAGCTTTTTTAGCTGCGTGAGTCATTGTTTTTTTGAACGGTTTTCTCTGTATGTAGTTAGGTTCTTCACACATGTTGTCTCCAAAATCGAAAGATGTTAAGTAGTTTACATTGATTAATTTCGGTGGTTCAACAAGTGCCAAACTTGGCTCGTTGTCTGTTGTATCGTTTATTTTTTTAACAATCATTGCACTGATGGTGTGTCCTTGACAGCCTCCACAAATGATAACTGTTTTAGTCGCTTTGGCAGCTGCTTGAATGTCTGGATTTTGCTCAATATGTGTTAACATCATTGTTTACCGTACTTTCTTAGTTTTGTCATATTTTTCTGATGTTGTTTTTAGATAAATCCGTTTTTCGAAGCCTCCGTTTTTGGCGAGCTTTTCTAACCGGGTTTTTTCAAGTGCGTGTTCACTGATGTTTTTCAGTTGCATGATAGCTTTTATTACTTCCACGATATCGGCCAATTCAGCTTCATTGTTGTCAGCGATATATTCGTCGACTTCTTCTTTGAGCTTAGTTGTCAGCGCAGCATGAAAGTCCGCGTCGGAAATAAGTATCTGATATTCGGTTGAAATATTTTTGTTTGATAAATTATCAATTATTTTGTCTCGAACCAATTTGTCATGCCTTGTTAGACAAATATTTTCATGCATCATCTTGTAAATTCAGCCATTTGATGAGCTTGACAACAACGAAGGTTGCTGCGCTCATTATGCCTATCACGATTAATCCAATAGCATATTCTACGGTCATTTTTTCCACCACTTTCTTATTTTTTAATAAAGATCCATTGATACTACAGCGTTGTAATGTCAATGTCGAACTGGCTTCCCAGAATACAATCAATGCCGAATTCTTCAATAAACTGACTCAGCCGATGAATATCGCCTTTGGTCGAAACAACTTCCCATTGCAGAAAATCATCGCTCCACAATACAACGCCGATTACATCAATTTCTTCGACTCTATTTGCATCAAGGTTCATGTCCATTATGGTTGTTTTGACAACATCATATTGGTACAACTCTGTGAATACGGTCGTATCGGTGTCTACCAGTGTTATGAAATCGCAAACGGTACCTATATCGACCAGCGTTGCGTCGTTGATAACAAGTTTGCCGTCAACTGTTTTGGCTGATTCAATGATATAGACGTCTGATTCGGTTCTGGCGATACTTCCGTAGACCCATTCCCCGGCATTTTTAGATTTTGCTCTCTTATTGTTGCTCATTTTTCTCACCTTCTTTATTTTAATTTATTAATTTTTTTTGTTTTAGGTTTTAATTAACCAGTGGACCATCGGCAATCGAAGATTGCATTGATGGAAAAAAATGCGGACACACCTATTTCAGATATGCCCGCATTTTAACCATAATTAGATTGCCAGCACAGCAACTCTGATAACAACTTTCACTGTTATTATATAACAGAAATCGTTCATAAACAAGGGAAATCGTTATTATTTGTGTGTTATTTTGAATCATTTTTTTGTATCCATTTGGCTTTTTCACAGCTCTTGCATGCGGCACATGACACTGGTGATTTAACATGTCATTGTAAAAAAATAGTACACCAATTGGTGTACTATAATTGCGAAACACTGATATGAAAGTGTTCTTTTTTAATCGATATTTCGGACACTAGACCACGTGATACTTGCAGGAGTAGACAATGTTATTATTTTTGAATACTTATCGTTTGTAATTGGTTTTACAATCAAGCCAACCAGCTTGTTTGAGGGCTGAATACTGACCGTAGCTCAAATCTTTGCGAATGGCCGCCTGATCAACTTTTGCCAGATCAAGCATGGTGCTTCTAGGCATATCTTGTGAGCGCATGAAAGGTTCTTGTCGATCACTTGTTACAATCTTCATAATAGTCATTTTTGATGCTCCTCATATTTTTATTTATTTTTGATTTAATTTTGATTTAATTTACGGAAAAAGACGGACCATTATAATAACGTTCCGTCTCAATCACATTTTGGTTACAGCGCCACAGGGGATGAACACACCCTAACAAAACGCATGATCTTTTTTGTTACTACTTTTAAGACACTTTCGGCAATCCGTGATTGCTCATTTTACCGCTATACCTGTCGGAGAACAGCTCTTTCATATCTGCGCAATAATTCAACCAAAGCTGCTTCAATTTCGGTTTCGGTCATATTTTTGGGGTATTGTGCTTCAGAATTTGCTATAATTTTTCCCAACTTTCTTATATTTTGTTTTATTATTTTTAGAACTTATTTTTCAATTGTTTTACCGGCAATCGGAGATTGCGCATTTGCTTATTTACTAATTTTTTCGCATATAAAAAAAAAGAGCACACCGCCGATTAGGCCATGAACTCTTTTTATTTTATTCACTCACGTCATATCCCCATCAACAACCATATTAGTTATTTGCACATTTTAACAACGCGTCATTACTTGCAAGGCTTGCATATCGATTTGTGCCAGTCACAGGATATATGCATGGTTGTGGGGTTTTTATTTGACTAATATAATCACTTATGATCTCACGAACTCTTACTGTTGCCGAATAATAGACAACTTCTTCTTTTGAAAGACGTCGCATTCTTTTTAGGGACGGTAAAAGAAATTGTGAATCCAATACATAATTAGGATTTGAAACACGCTCGGGTACACTCATTCCATCGAGTCTGTCATATACAGCTTGGCTACGTAACTTGGTGATCGTTGTGCACGCGTACTTTGCTGATGACCACCCGTAGAACTGTGGCCAACGAATGATGTTGGTATTGTCCGGATAATTACTTCGCAATTTTCTCAGAGCATTTCCATCACGCCCATAATTAATGTTGATTGGATATATCGGATTTGGATAGAGCTCTTTTAATGCGTCATTAACGATTGGATCACAGATGATTATCCCAAGAATATTACAAAAGTCATTGTGACTCAGTGTGATCTTCTTTTCTTGAAAATACGAACAAATCATGTTTGACCAAAGTAGTGTGTCCTCGCGTTTCATTGTTGTAGCGCAATTGATCATAAATGGAAAATAGCTGTCTATGATGGCATTAATATCTGAGAATTTTGCTTCTTTTACCATGTCGTCGTAAAACATTTGTAAATGTATATTTTTTTTTCGTGAATAGATAATGCAAAGATTAATGACGGCAATGATGAACAATCCACAGGCTATCAAAAGTGAAAATTTGTGGATTGTTGCATTGCGTGAAAAGAGTTGAACCAAAGCACTTCCGGCACTAAGACCAATGACGGCGCTACTGATTTTCATGTTTATTTCACGGCGACGAGGTTCCAAAAGTGCGTAATCATTTGTAATTTTTTTCTCCCAGGAGGCGATCGTGTTATCTTCTATCATTTTAATTCAACCTTTCCGTTCTAATTTATTCACTATTATACACATTTTTTGAAGCAAGGCAAAAGTTTATTTATATCAATTCCACAAAAAACAGAAGTGTCAATTGAGATCATTAAGTAATCGGTCAATGGTGTCGGATATGTACAGCTTATAAAGATTCCAGGTTTCCTCATCAACCCGAAGGGTTAATTGCATGACATCCATGTTTTTTGCATCATTAATGTTTAACCGATCCTTATTGTAGGCATACCAGTTGCTCAGAGCTTCTTTGATCACGTAGGCTATCTTTTCGTTGTCCCGTTCAGCTATTCGTAGTGCATTTTTTTGACTTTCTGTTGTTGCTGTTAATGTTATGGTCTGATCCACGGTTAATCTCTTTTCCGGGCGTTGGCAATTAATTGCCACCCAATTTTTATTTTAATTTTATCATCAATTGACAAAATAATGCAAATAAAAAACGCCAACCCCGATGTTGCGTGTGAGGTTAGCGTTTTTCACTATAGAAACCACTGGTTTTCAGGTCTGACCGCTTATCGGTCGCGCCTTTATGTTGTTATTATACAGGCTTGTCCACGCTATGTCAATATTTCTGGCAAAGCTATTCAGTTACATCCATGTCTTTATTTTTCGTACAGCATTTGATTTAAGCAATTCTTGCATGTCAGCGTTTGGCTCAATATGGAACGTTATTGCTTTTTACATCGGTTTCGCTAGTCGTTGGTGTGTCTGTTTTGATAGACATTGATTAGCGATTCAAGATTGCTGTCGTGAATGGCCGGAATCCAAACTTCAGCCTGGCATTGATTGCAAATGGCTTTTTTTCCGGGATATTCACATATAATACCTTTTAGATTTTGTTTTAACATGATGTTGCTTTTGGTATAAGCAACTTCATCGCGGCAGATTTCGCAGAACGTGGTGGGTTTGATGATCGGATTTTTTGGCATGATTTTTCACCTTTCTTTTTGCTTATGATCGCATTTTTTTATTATTTTAACAGAACTAGAACATAAAAATATATTTCCATTTTTTGCACGCACTTTTCAATTTATTTGAATATGACATAGGCGTATGATGTGGCAATGATCACAAACCCGATGATTGACACCTTTCTTATTAGTTTGAGATAACCTTCTCTATAATTATACGATGTGTCTTTTTCTGTCATTTTTAACAGCAATGATGTCGCAATAAAAACAACAACCATCAAAATCAAATATATAATATATTTTTCCATTTTGAAACTCGCTTTCTGTTATTTTTTGATGACTGATCAGCACACAGTTACATCGTCGATGTCTTCAAAAGCATCTTCTAATTGTTCAAGCAATCGCTTAACATTAATATGGTCTTTGTCCGTTCCTGGCGGATAAAGACCTATGATATTCTCAAGGTTAATACAGCCAAAAAAGGCTCGTAATTCAATCGTCTTGATCGTGTGCGGTAATTGTAAATAATGCAGGCTGATACAATTCAAAAAAGCTTCGGCGTCGATTTGTTCGACACGTCCCAAATTAATTTCGTCAAGCGCCATACAGTTGGCAAAGGTCTGGTATCCAATTTGTGTCACACTTATCGGTAAAATCATATGCTTTAATTGAAAACAACCCCAGAAGGATTCTTTTTCAAGTGTTTTAACCTGTTCGTGTAATTCGAGTTTTTTAAGACTCTTACAATTGCGAAAGGCACCAATGTCAATTTTCGTGATCGTCTTTGGTAAAACAATGTCACGCAGTCGCAGACAATTTTTAAATAAATGCGTCGATATTTCCGTGATTGGACCTTTTATGTCGATTAGACGTAGTTGTTCGCAGTCAGCGAAGGCTCCGTCACCGATTGTGGTGACGCTTTCAGGTATTAAAACGGCTCTGAGTATCCCGCATTCACTAAATGCATGGTGACCTATTCCTGTCAACGCCTTTGGCAGTTCGATTGCTATTAAATTTTGACATCGGGCAAAAGCACCATAGCCAATTTTTATTAAACTTTTTGGTAGGAATACGCGTTCCAGGGTGTAGCAGTCGGCAAAGACGTCACGCGGTAATTCAGTGATCGTGGTTTTTGACAAATCAATTGATTTAAGGCTCACACAACCTTGAAAGGCTTTTTCACCGATATGGGTGACACCGTTTTTAATAACAATCGATTCTAATTTGGTGCAGTTGCAAAAGGCTTGTTTGCCAATTGTTGTGAGTGATTTGGGTAACGTGATTTTTTCTAATGCATAGTAGCTGTCAAAGGCGTTGTTATATATGGTTGTGATTCCATCGGATATGACTATGTGTTTGACCACGGTGTCATTCTTAAAATCGCCGTTTTTAATTGATTTTTGCAATTTTTCTTTGTGTTCTCTCATCGTGTACACAGGCTTTCTTTTAATTTTGTTATGTTCTTAGCGCTATCGGCATTGGTATATAGTCCGAATGGCAGCTTGCTGATTCGATGCATCAAATAGTCGCGTTCTGTTTCTGGTACATCAGATAAATCGTAGACGATGTCGTTAGGTTCATCCAATTCATCGTCATAATCAGTGTAAAATGAGATATGCTGATAATTCGGACTGTATTTAATCTTGATGATATCATCGTCGACGCCTATTTGATTTGCTATTTGTAATAGTTCAAAGATGATTGCATTTTGCGGAAATTCGCGTTGTTCATGAATACGATACACTGGCACACCGCTTTGCTGTGCCGTTTCAATATCGTATAAGAGATTATTCGGCAGCTCACCAAATATCCAGATGGCATCACTTTTTAGCATCGCGTCGCGTTTGATATCGGCAATTAGGGCCGTAGTTGATGCGTCGGGTTGATACGGTAATGACAATTCCAGGGGGATCACATGACTTAGCAAGGCGTCATTGGTGTGACCGCTGTTGGCCAGTAAAATCAGCGGTTTTGTGCCATATCCCTGCGGAAACAGGTGCTTGTCGCACACATATTCGTATTTTTGAGGACAGGCAAAGGCAATGCCTCGCCCGCAATTGCTACAATTTTTAATCATTTATAGTTTCTCACTTTCTTATTTGATGGTGTATTCGCCAAGATAATTACTGATTGATTTTGCCCGCGCCGGGTTTTTGAGTTTTCGTAGAGCTTTTGTGTGATTGTATTGAACACATGTGATGCTGAGATCAAGCATGTTGCCTATTTCGCGATAGGTTTTTTTCTCAATATAGCGAAGTTTAATGATGGTTTGCTCACGTTTGGTCAGGTTGTCAAGAAGTATCAGGATGTTTTGTATATCAATCGTTAACGCGTCTGTATCATTTTCAAAAATCTGTTCGGCTAGATTAAACGGATAGTCTTTTGTGACTTTAATCTTTGATTTAACGGCAAATTTGCAATCCGCACATGATTTTGCTTCGCGAAACAGACTGCATTTTTCACGGCAGGTCTTATATCGGCATTTGTCGCAGCACGTTTTCTGATGATGACAGTATTTTTTCTCTCCGATTAAGGTTTTGTCGTCCGTCGTTTTTTTTAAACAGCATTCCATTTTTAAATCTCTCTTTCTATTCTTATCACACCGAGTTACAACAACGTTTTTCGCATAATAATTTCACGTTCTTTTAATCTTAGTTAAAATAATTATTCAGCTGTTCACCCACCCAGCAGCCCATCGGGACAGCAACGGCGTTGCCAATTTGCTTATACTTTGAACTTCGACTTCCGGCAAAAATAAAAGAATCTGCAAAACCTTGCAGTCGGGCCCATTCCCTGACGGTATACGGTCTGTCTCGCAGTCCATCTCTGATTAGCCTGGTACCCATATCTTTTGAATAATGCGCGATGCACGTGGGGGCCAAATCATTTTTGGTCGGATCACTGACAATGGGTCGATCCCGGTATCCGCCAGCCATTCGTCGTAATACATAATCGGGAATTTCCATCTCGGCGTCTTTTTCGATGATGTCTTTTAATTTAATGGCGTTTCCCATGGTCGGATAGGTGATATCAAACGGTTTTTTGCTGCCGATGATGATTAGTCGCTTGCGATTCTGAGGTAACCACAGATTGGCATCAACAGGGCATTCGACCCTGACATAATAATCGGGAATGCGGGTGAGTGCTTCCATGACGACCCTGAATTTTCTCATACCAACGACATTTTCGACGACATAGACTTCAGGTCTGGCCAAGACAACATGTCTGAAAAAATGCAGAAACAGATCATCCCCCGTTCTGGTTCCGCGGAGATCCGCTGCCGTTGAGTATTTCGTACATGGAAATGTTCCCACGTAGACGTCGGCGTCCTGTTGGTCTAACACCATTATTTTCGTGATATCGGTTTCGTTAATTTTATGACTAAAATTTTTGCGTAACGTTTCGCAACAATTTTTGTCAATTTCATAGGACTCGAGAATATGAATCTTATCAGATGCCTGCAAAAGCCCTGCGTCCATGCCCCCTGCGCCACTGAAGTAGCTCTTTACTGCAATTTGCATGGCCTTTTACACCTCACTTTCTATTTTTACTCAAATACGCCCATATCAGCTATCGATTTCTGTGTTTTCATCTTTTTTTATTTCATAATGCGGATGGTATCGACTTTGATTCATGATTGTGCAATATTCCATATAGCATTTGCGTTTAGGAAAAGGTATTTCTGATTGTGGTCCATTTTCTTGCATGTCTTTGATAATTTCTCGGGATAATTCAAATTTATCTTTTGGCGTCAGCTTCTCTAGTTTGCTCTGTATCTGGCTTTTTGTATCTTCAGATATTCTTTTACGCAAATTATCTTTCGCTTCTTCCGGGCTGTTTGAGATGCTCTGGAGTTGATCTTCGCTTATGTGCAATTCCTCACCATCGATGTAAACGCGATGCAGGTCGGCACCTTTATTTGACATATAAATTTTTCTATTCCATTCACCCTCGAGCTCACGTCCCGTGTGATCAATAATTTTTACAAATTTCATAATAATATTCATAACAATCCTCCTTTGGATATCTTATTTTTAAACTACCACCGTCCCAATAAACAAGTCATATGCTGTTTGTTTTTTCTCTGTAAGCAGCATCGGTGCCATGGGTATAAATAATATACACCGACTCAGTATTTTTAGCGTATTTCGGAATATCTTGGCAATCAGCGTGTACTCCGTGTACTCATCGCTGACAACAGTAATGCCGAGAAGTTTCTTACCAATCGTGCGGCCGTCGTTCAGTGTTTCCATGACGGTATAGGCCGATGTCTCTAAAATTAATAGCATACCTGCTGAAAGGGCCACCATTAATATGTCACTTGCAGCAGGATATTGCACCAGATACGCAATAATTCCATAGGGAAAATAGACCAGCCCCAATAACACAAACGGGTAAACCGGCCCTGCCGTGAGGTTGCCGAAAAACAATCGCATTAATAATGAGACAATGACATATAGTGGGACTGAGACGATGGCGAAATCAATCATGTATGCCCCTGCTCTTTTTACAAATGATGCGTATTTCACTTTAATTTCTCGCTCTCTTTTTTATTTTTCAGGATAATTTTTATGTGTTTTTTAATTTATTTTTTCTTATTTTGCGGTAGACTTTTTTTCCAGATTTTGCCCATTTCAGTTTTCCGCTGATCGGTCATTTTGGTTTTTGACAAACGACCTTTGATGCGCTGTTCTTCTCGCCTGGATTCGATCTCTTGTTGTGATTGTTTTTGGCCGAGACGCGATGCAGGACATCGTTTCTCACCAGACCATGTATCTTTAAAATTCTCTGGATATGTTTTATTTTTAAGGGCATGCTCTTGCATTTTCTGATGATATGCGTTCGAAACTAGTCGAGTATGATATTCCAGGCCAAATTCTTCCCGATATTCACGGTCACTGAGTTTATGTTTGAGTCTGACATGCTCTGCTAATTTTGCAAAGGCCATCCCGCAGATGTGGCAGACAACCTTATCGTCATCGGTATACTGCACGGTGCCATGCATAGGAAGATCATAGATCTGACCGCCTGCTTTGAAATATCGCTGGCAGGAGCAGCACAGTTTGCCGTTTTTGATTGTGATACCACATTGAGGACATATTTTTGACATGATTGGCACCTCGTTTTTTAATTAATATTTTTTTGAATGATTTGAGCGTTCGTTTAAATCGTTGTATGCATCTTTTTTCCAGCGGGGCCAGGATTCGATTTCTTTATCCAGATCATCGTATCGTTTCTGTCGTTCTTCGTTAGATAACTGTTCTATTTTGTGGTCGTCGTTATCACAAAGGCTTTCTTTTGGCCGTATCACTGGAGACTTTACAGTTTCCGTGGTGTATTTGCGAATAATAATTGCGTCCCAATTATAAATACCGCCGCAGTGATCACATTCGTGGTCTTCTACGGTATCATAATCCATTTCATTTTGCCAGGGGTTATGGTTACAGTAGGGACAGCGCAGTTCATCACCTTCAACACTTCGATTTGGTGTGGTATTTAATTCGAGTTCATGTACACCTGCATAGTTTCGAGTGCGTTCGACGTGATGCACGTGGTATAACTTGTTATTAAGTTTGATGTTTTCACCGACGTGCAACAGGCAGTCTAATTCGGCAAAACAGATAATTTCATCGCCGTTTTCTTCAAATTTGATACCATCTTTTAAATCATATATTCGCATAATTTTACATCACTTTCAATTTATTTTAAATACCAGATGAATCTGGCCATACCTACAAGTAGTCCAAATGTACCCGCGAGACTGCACCCGGCCCACATAAAATTTTGTGCCAATAGGTTTGCCACGCCATTACCAAAGTTGATTCCAATTATCCAGCACAACAGTACGAAAAACAGGGCGTCTCGGGTCATTCTTCCGAATTTTTGCAAGCGGGTGGTCGTGGCATTTTGATCAATTTTACTTGTCATTTTTTGACCTTCTTTCTATTAATTTCTAATGATGTTCTGCAAGAAGTTTGACACATATACACGATTGACATGCGTATCCGTCTACGTTGCATTCGTATCGATTTTCTTCATCGCACCAGGTGTAATCGCTGTCGCTTATCATTTTTTCAAGCACCAGCGACATATCTTTAGCGTCATTGCATTGTTTAATTTTTTAAATAATGATGAGATATCAACGTTTATCATTAATAGTCGTTTGGTATCTCATCTAACACACTCGGCAATCACAGTGATTGCGCTATTCATCAGAAATAAGACAATGTCATCTTAATAGTATTGTCCGGAGCATTCGACATTAGAATATGGTTTTTCATCCGGAAAAAGACCGGACTTAGCAATTTTTTCAATGGTGTTGACATCTGAAGAAATTGTCAGCAACGCCTCATGATCAATCAGATAAACAGGAATACCGTGTTGCAGTGCTAAGTCGATTTCTCCCTGGACGCCATCTGAAATAAATCCGAACACCCATATAGCTGCACATTTTAATAAAAATTCGGCACCGGTGCTCATACCAAGAATGCGTTCTTCGATAATCAGGTCGTTAAAAATCGCAGCCCAATTGAGATGTGGTGTAATTGGCAAAACCTGTGAATTAATGGCCAGCCTGGTGTAAATACCAGCTTTGATTAAATTGTTCTTGATGTCGCCACGCAGGGCCGATGCAATATAAACAATTGGTTTAATATCAGTCAGCTCGTGTTCGTCACAGACGTATCGTCCGTCGGCATTGCATATTGGAACGTTAATCGCACATGCGACACGGCAGTTGCTGCAATTTTTGATAATTGCGGGATAATGGTTTATCTGTTTTTCAGGATTATTATTTTCTATGGCTAATTGCGCCAGCCATTGTTCAATGCTGGGTTGGCCATTAATCGGCGAAAAATTATCCTCACAGTCACAGGGGATTTCTGTGTATTCATAATACCCTGTGGACGTATATTTGACATTAAATTCCTGTCCGCAGTCATGGCATTTCTGGGTTACGCTGATGGTTTTTAATTTTGTTTCGATCATATTTTAGTTCTTCTTTCTTTTTTATCAGATTTTTAATTAATTTGTCATATTGATGGTTTGATCATCAGTCGCGCTTTTTACTGTGGGTTGAAATTCAATCACACAAGCATTGACAAAAGTCTGTTCATTGCTGCTCTGCGTCTGTTTTTGGGCATTCATTATTTTTATTTGAGCCACTGAAAAGAGACACAATGCAATAACGAGTATATGCAATATCATTCGGACTTTGGTTGTTTTGAAATTGTTGCGTTTTTGCAAATATAATGTTATAGCGACCAGTACAACAGCCGTTATCATGCCGATGGAGCTTAAAATTAAATGAATATCCATTTTAGTTGGATCCCCTTTTCACAGTAAAAGTTTAATCAATGCCGGTTTTTACGCCGCAACAGTGTTGGTATCATCGCGTCGAATCATACCATGGGTCCATGGACCGCCGTAAACGCCAATTTCTTTAAATTGTTGAAACAGGCAGGTTTTCATGCCATTTAAATAAATTTTTGAGAATCGTTTTTGCTGACCGAGAATTTTACCAGGTTGGTAATCATCTGGTTCTTTTTGCAGTAATAAAATAGCTATGCTCCATTCATTATCACTGATAGTGATGTTAAATGCATCATTTTCTAATACTGCGTGTGTTTCCTGATCCAGCCACTCATCACACAGTGTAAATGACGGATATTTTTTGATAAAACATTCTTTGAAAAATCCCAGAGATGTTTGCAATTCTTCGTTTTGTATCTCATAATCGTCGACCATATTACCTTCTTCGTCTTTATATTGACTGGAAAAATTATTTAAGTCAATATAAAATAGACCTTCGTGTTCGCCTTGCACACTCACATTTCCACGACCCATTGTGACACCACTTTCTTAGATATATTATATCATGTTTTTGTATTTATTGCTGTTATATCAGTCAATTTTGATCAAAAATCATTTGCATTGTTGTCGCTGACGCACATAATCACACCATTGGTTAATTTTGGAAACAACTGCTTAAAATAGGCACGTGATTCGTTTATATTGTCACTCATGAAAAAGGCCAGTAAGTTACCGTTATCGCTGTATAATTTGAATTGTTTCATTTTGAAAACATCCTTTCGCTAAGAATAGGCTCATCACTTTTTTAATAGTTTGTAGTCGCCACCGGCAATCTGCGATTGCTCATTATTGTATGCAAAAAAAGACAACACATCTTGATCAGAGTGTTGTCCTGCTTATTTCTTATACTTGTTTTTGACCGACAAGATAATGTGGTTCAGTTGTTTCTCTGTTTCTCCTTTTATTTATTTATTTTTTTGCGGCATGGTCATTAAAATATCGATGTGCATCACCCTTGTCATTGCTGCTATAGGGACCAAAATTCCAGTCAAATGCGTCGGCATCAAAGCCTTCGACGACAAAGTATTCTGGTGGATCAGCCAGGTTTACAATTAATGCTTTGGTTCCGGAAACAGACACTTTTAGAACCTCATAGGTGCAGCTGAGTATTGATCGGTTGTTTTTCTTTGGCTTTGATATAATTTGATTCCTTTCTAATTTCATATATTTTTTTGATTTAGATTAGATTTTATTTAAAATTTTAACATTATCTCTCTTTTTGATTACACCAACGTTTGTGTTGAAAATCAATTGCTAGAACAGGAGAGAAGCATGGAAGAAATGGGCAGAGTTATCCCTGAAAAGGTAGTTAGGTGCAACCTAACTAAAATGTTGCGGCTCATTAAAACTTGCGGTCACTATCGGGTTCATTAAACCTGCTAAAATCTAACATTTTTTAATAATAATTCGCTCCGATTAAATCGGTCGTGGTTGGTCCCGTGACAAGTTTCGTGACCGGAAAAGTTCTCCGGGCGTCCACGCGTCTTCAAACAACCGTGTGTTGCGGTGTCACAACAAGTGTCGCAACACGCAAAATCAAAAGGTGGCACCCCGCTGTTAAGCGTAAAGCCTTATTATTCCTGTGAAAGCAAACAACAGGTCTTGTGATGCCGGTGTTAATTTTTTATTTAATATAAATCAGGCGGCGGTTGTCAGCAACCGTTTCTGCAAAATGACTTTGACTTGTTGATATGGCGTGTATGGATTAATTTCTTTATCAAAATAGCGATCGTGAATATTATGCGCCGCGTTGATATCGGCGTCGCTCCGGCCGCAGGTCGGACAGGTAAAAGTTTTGCCGACACGTTTGCCGAACTTGCCACACTTGCAGCAGATCTGCGACGTGTGCGCCGGATTGACTTTTTCAATCGGAATGTTGTAACTCTCACAAATATAATCAATCCTTGTTTGAATCACACCCTTGACCCAGCGCGATAAGTTGCGCTTGATGTGTTTCGGCATCTTTCTTGACCAGCTGTTAAAATTAAGTTCTTCAACGATCACCCGGTTGGGCTGTTCGATTAAAAGCATCGCACGGATACTATGATTGATTAAATTAATGAGCTGTTCGTTATGTTGTCTTTTCTGATGATTGTATTTGAGATAGCCAAAGTTGTTATCACGAATGCGATTGGCCTTTACGTGGTCACCTGTTTGTTCAAGCGTGTGCATCTGTGCCCAAATTGCATTACGCCGTTTATTTTTAACATTAAGACGTTCGGTTTCAGCACTCAGGAGGACACCCAATGTCATGCCATATTCGCGATCGGTGTTGGTCGCAAACAGACTGGTGTAACCTTTGTCAATGGCTAGTATACGCTCGTTTTTCTTGGTTTTAGATAATAAAGTATTACACCGGACGCTCTTGCACTTATGAATTTCTAGGCGACCATCGGATAGCAGAACGACTCGGAGCACGCCTTTGTGTTTATTTTTATCAGTCAGCGGGATACGCAGGCGCTTGCCGGATATCAACCCGGCAATTTCAATCTGACCGTTTTGATAGCGATACATACTGCTGTCAATCATGAAACTGCGTTTCTTTTTAGCAATGGATGCATGACCTTTGTAGCGACGGACATAACGCCTTGTTAAATTGTGAATGGCGTGTTCCCGATTGCCGATATCCGGCAGTTTATCGGGTGCGACAAAATCGTGATAACAACAGATAGCTGATAACACATCATTCCAATGCAACACAAAATTAATATAGTGCTTTTCGTTTTCAGAAAGGTTATTATTTAATCGAACAGCCTGTCGGACACGATTTTTGGTGTTGGACCATTCTGCTTTAATGCCTGCGATGGCTTCATCGAGCGCCAGTTGCCAGTACCTTGTTGACAGTCCGCAGTTTTCGGAAAAATCCGAATGGTTAAGCTCTGGTCTTATCGTCTGGCGATAACGCGTAAGTAACACCAGACTTTTCGGACCGTTGTAACGGGACGCCACATAGTTTTTGACGGAGGCATACCGGTTGGCAATCGCTTGGAATTGAGCCATGGAATACGCATCCAGAGCAGTTTGGCTAACTTGCCTGATGGTCTTTTTCTGCATTGTTTTCTTCTGTAACGCTTTCATTTGATTGATGACCATCCTTTCTGAATAATGAAGTGTTTGCATCGATAATTTTTTTATCAAGTTTGAGTTTCTCCCCTGATATTTGTGTGTAGCTTTTGACCTTTTCCATGGCTGAAGCGAGGTGTTTTGTGACGTTATCTGATAAATCAATATGCTTTAGATTCGCCAACATTAAGGCGCAATTATCCCTAGAATAGGGTTAATTTTTGATCAATATGCTTTGAGTTCTTACACCAGTCTGCACTAGAAACATCATCAAATCCCGTTTACCATACCATTCACCGTCCATGGCCAGCGACACGCAGGCTGCGTATCTTGAGAAGTCACCACACCGGCGATCCTTTACCCAACTTATTTTATGGTTAAGTTGTAAACCCATTGACGAAACATGGAGAAGTGGTTTCTAGTGCACCTCTGATACGCATATACCGTGCCTATTTTCTGCATGGGTAGACAAGTCCTCATTCTTATTTATTTCATAATTGCTTAAGAATAGCTTAGAATAGCAATAAAAAAGCACCCTCAATGTCGCGCAGACAGAAAAAGTGCTAAAAAATGCTTGTGTTTCAATTCCTTATTTGTTATAATAAGGATATCGAAAAGCGTTCTCAAGTTCTTCTTAGTGCGGTGAGGCATTAAGTGGAATATACAAGTTGTATGATCGTCAAATCATATTTTCTTGCGAGGGGCTTTTTTTTATTTATTTAATTGTTGAGCGCATTATATATTATTTTTTTAAAATTTACAACACATTTATTTAATGTTTTATTAATAATCTGCTGATAATTCAATAGATTTGGCATATTTGGCGCACTGTTGCGTTATTTTTTTATTTTTTATTAATTCACTTTGCAGTGGCATTCAGGTCGCCATTGTATAATAACGGCGAGCCGTTTGCATCAATCAAGGGTGTCGCAAACGTAATGCGATTGATTGATCCACCACCCATATAATCACCCATGATGTATTCGACGCGGGTTTCGCGATCGACGACAATTCGGCATCGGGTGTCGTTTATTAATTCTGTGCTGATTTCGATAAATCGATCGGGTTCAGCTGTTGTTTCTATTTTCGTCTCAGTGTCTACATCATGGCTGATTTGAATAAAATCCGTTCCGAAAAAATAATCGATTGCTAGAAAACCGGTTAATCCGATTATCAGGGCAAACACAATTACAAAAAAAGGTATTACATAATTTTTCAATGATCTGATCTCACTTTCTCATATTGAATTTTACACTATTGCCATAAATTTTTGGTAAGATCGGCTATTTCTTCTTTTCGTTTTATGGTTTCGTCTAAATCAATGGTAATCGCATTACCGTTTATGACCAGAACATCACCTTCTTCAGCTTCCGGAGGAAGTCTTAATCGATCAATGTTAATCATTTTCCGATCATCTTTTTCACATACGGCAAAATTACCTTCAAATCGATCAATAATTACGTGCATTATGTCCACAACCCTTCTTTTGTTTCTTTTATCCACGCTTCTTTCGATAATATTTTAGAAATATGACCTTCAATTGACAGCCCTTTCGGATCATAACTATCAAAAATATTGATTGCCATTTTATTAGCTTCCTCCCACGTATAACCCTTATCAAAGATCATTTGAGTAGCTCTTTCCATATTTTTATATGTTCGATATTTCATTTTATTTCTCCTTATTTTAAAATCTTTCGATTATATTTGAAATAAATTCGGTTTTTTATCGTCCAGTATAATCGCCAGGATTCGTATTAAATGTTACGTTAGTTCCATCGCTTGATGCAACAATTGTGCCATTCTCATCGGTGCGGTAAACGGGTATGCCGTTTGCTTCTAAACGTTGCATAGTTTCATTGGCAGGGTGGTTATACGAATTGTCTGCTCCGACACTTATTACGGCATATTTGGGATCCACTTTATTGATAAATTTCTCGCTGCTTGATGTTTTTGAACCGTGGTGGCCGACTTTCAATACCGTTGCTGATAAATCCACACCACTGGCGAGCATTTCTTTTTCTGAAGCGGCTTCAGCATCGCCTGTTAATAAAAATGATGTATCACCAAAGGTGATTTTTGTAACAATTGAATAATCATTTGCATCGTCATATTTTGTGCCATTGGGTGCTAAGATCGTAACTGTTGCATCGCCGATGCTAAATGAATCGCCAACGGTGGGTGCTGTTAGTGACAGATTATTATCTTTAACGGCTGTCACAAAATCTTTGAATGTTTTGGTCGTTGTTGTCTGTTTAGGGAAGTATATTTTTCCCACCGGGAATGTGTTCAGTATCATATTTAAGCTGCCAATATGATCTTCGTGAGTGTGTGTGCCAATGATAACATCAAGGACTGTGATGCCATTGATGTCTAAATAATTTTTAATGGTTTGGCTGTCTTCGTTGTTGCCGGCATCGATGAGCATGTTCGCATTTCCCTGCTGAATCAGAATGCAATCTGCTTGGCCAACATCAATAAAATGCACTTTTAATTCACCTGTGACAGGTGTTGTCGCAACTGGCGTATTAGCAGAATCGCTTGGTGCATGCTTGTCAGTTTTTGATGAAGTGACAAGGCTTGAACAACCTGTCAAACAGAGAATTAATACAAAACTTATCAAAATACATAGCCATTTTACGTGTTTATTTGTTAAAAATGTCATAGATAACACCTTTCTTATTTTAATTGTTTTGCGCAACCAGTGCTTGTTTTAATTTTGCTTCTGTGATGATTCCATCGTCTTTGCACAAGTCACGCAATGTTTCTAAATCAAAGTCATCGGATGCCTGAATTTTGACCTGGATCCATTTGGGTTCAGATGGTCGGTAATCCAGCCAGGATTTGGGATCTTTTCCAATAATAGTGCGAACCATATCGATGATCCGTGCGCCTGCTTCTTTTGATTTCACGAAGCCACTCAAATCATAGCCAATGCCTCTTGGTGCCCAGAAGTCTCCTTCAGTTTCGGGTCGGATGTCGGGTCTGACGTACTCATGTTTGGGAATGCCAAGGCGGGGATGTGTCTGTAATTGAGGCGTGAATCGTTCTTCACCGAAACTTATCGCCGAATGCGTAAGGTCATCGGATAAAATTACAAAATGTGTATCACATTCATTGCAGATTACGGGAATCGTTGATCCGGTTCGACACGCATCAACGCTGTTATAATCACACCCGCAATTAACACAGCCGTGTTTTTCATATTCTGAAAATTTGACGGCAATCATATTAGTTTGATTCATATTTTTTCTCACTTTCAATGTTTAATGGCTGTTTTGACAGATTCAGCTTCAATTTTCGATCGAATTCGTCTTTGTGGCATTTGAGAATGGTTAATTGAAGTTGTAACAACTGTTCTTCGTCGTTTTTGACATAATCGTCAATCAGTTTTTGTGGCATTTGAGAATGGTTAATTGAAGTTGTAACAACTGTTCTTCGTCGTTTTTGACATAATCGTCAATCAGTTTTTGTGTTTCACCTAGGTATCCTGGATAGCTAATCATGCCATTGACGGTCTGTACGTCGCCGTTTTTGAAATAATGACGCTTAAATTCTCCGGAAGAACCACGGTAATCGGTGTCGTCATCTTCACAGGTGACAGTAATCAGCACGCCAGGTAATTTCTGACTGATTCTGCTGAGATCGGGAATCATCGTTTCCCAGTTGATCCAATCTTCAGATTAATTTCGTCCCGGTGTGGACCAGCAGACTGCTTGTTGTTGCTAAGAGTTTGATCAATTCATTATTGATGTCATCATTTGACATTTTACAATCAGTATCTTTGCTGAATTCCAATTTGTACCAATATTCGATCATATTTTTTTCTCGCTTTCTTTTTAATTAATTCCGGCAATAACGTCACGAATCAGGGCAATACCACTGTCACAGCTGACGTTAATTGTAATATTTGACTGATTTTCGAAACTGGCGGTAACTGTTTCATCGTTGTTTTCGTGCATTTGATAGGACAGTGATTTAAGATTTTGATGGGCCCTGGTGGCTTGTAATGTTGTTAATAATAAATTGCAAATAGCTTGTTTGTCGTCGATTTCAATAGTTGGCATTTTGTTTCTCACTTTCGTATTTTATTTTTTAATTTCTGCTGTTTTTGCGGCAAGGTATGACTCAATCGTTGACTCAAATTGTTTAGTTAGCGTAGCTTTGTCTTTATTCGAAAGATTGTCAGATGCTTTAAATATCACGATTAATTCTTCTTTTTCGGCGGTTTCTATAACAATTTGTTTGATACCAATAAAGCGTCGTAACTGGAAAGGACTTTCGATGGATAGTACCACATCTGGTGCATTGCGAATTAAACTACGAATGTCAATTTGGCGCACTTTTTTTGGTTTTTCGGCTTCACAAACGTAGTCATATAGCGTGCACAAATCATCGCTCTCTATTGGTGTTGCTGCGGCTTGTGTGCAAAAACAATAAGGCGTGCCATCTTGTTGGTTGTCTGAAACAATATCAACGGTTCGATATATCCTTTTCAATGGTTGACACTCGCTTTCTTTAAATTTTGAGCCAGGTGTGATGCGAAACGGCACTGGCAAATGTAGGTTTATCAATGCAGTCTTTTTCTTCACCTACAATAATAATTCTTAGATTATTCGGCAATTTAGTTGGTCCGATGCGACGGGATGGTGCGATTGATAATATTGCAGAAGCTATTTCAGCTGTTGTCTTATCAAATTCATCAAAAATCAAAACAGGTGCTTCGTTGCAATGTAGTTTGGCATATGATATAGCATCGCCAATAACATGATGCAGTTTGAAATATTGACGATAGCCTGTGCCATCAGTTGTTGGCACTAGTGTGGCGCCCGTTATTGCGTTTTTGTCAGTTAACTGGCGACAACCTAGTGTGAAAACCTCTGTGTTCATCAACAGGCCAATGTCGGTTGCAGTAATGAAATGCATGTTTGTCTTGTTTTTTGCATCATAAAGTAATATCAACGGCGTGTTATCATTGAGATGCTCACGAAGTTTGTTCATAATTTCAGTATTCGGTTTCATATTTTATCTCACTTTCTTTCTCATTTTATTTTTTGACAGCATAATATTTTTTGCCGAGTCCAGCTTTTTTCTTAGCCAGATAAAACCAATAATCAGATGCTTCATTTTCAGCTGTTATGAAACAGTTTACGACCAGGTTTTGACGACATAGCGCATCAATTATTTTTTGACTAACGATCGTGCAATCACCATAAAATGATGACGCCAGTTTTGTTCCATCATTTGTTGCAATCTCTGTTTGATTCATTGTCAATTATTTTAACTCCTTTTGCGGCAAGATATGTGTCAATTGTTGATTCAAACAATTCAGTTAATCTGTTTTTTTCTTCGCTGGAAAGATCATCAGTCTGATTATACAACACAATCAATTTTTCTCTTTGATTCATTTTCACGGCCTGCTTTCTTATTTTTTCTTATTATTTTTTTAACTATCTCAATCTGCCATCGGCAATCGCGATTGCGTTTAAAAAAAATAACGAAGCTCTGAATATAGCTTCGTTAGATATCGGTGTTAATATTTATTTTAACACCACTGGTCTTCATTTGCATTGTCGTCATTTATCGTGCTGCTAAAATTATTGAATAATTCAGCATTGTATTGCGCGCACATAGTGTTATCACGTTCTGCCATTGCCTCTTTTATCTGGGAATCATTCATCGTTTTAGTCTCGCTTTCATGTTTTTATTTTAATATTTTTGTAAATATGTACAGACATACTTTCATGCTTTTTTACTTTCTTATCAATTGTTCTACCGGCAATCGGCGATTGCGATTTTAAAAAAAGAACCCCACAGCGCTGGGCATGTGGGGTCTTGGTGTTTCATAAAGATCTGGTCGCGGGTTTATGTCCGCAAAGTGGCACAGTCTTTTTCAGACTCTTAGTGACACGGTACCAGTTTGTTTTAATGCTATTTTTGTTTAATTTATGGCAAAGACCTGTTGTTTTTGCCGGTCCATCGTTTTTAACTCTTTGTAAGACAGTTGGTTGATGCGATACGAATCAACGCTCTCATTATTTTTACAGCAATTGATTAGACCCATGTGGGTTGATTTAATGGCCGCCTGACAGATCAAGCCATATGGCTCGCACTGATTCGCAAAGATGTCGACAACGGATTTAATATCACTGCCGATTTTGTTAAACGTTTTACGTGTACGCAAGCACGTGAATTTAAAGATGACAGGCTTGTAATATCCGATTTTTGCGTCATATTTATAACCGATTTCGGTCATGTGCTCTGCAACGAAGGCAAAGTCACTGTTCACGGCAATTTTTCGCAGTGATTGGGGTTTCCAATGATTGTTTATTTTAATAGCAATCACAGGTTTTAACTCACTGATCAGTCGCGTGTCTTTTGTCGTAGAATATATTTCAAACGGCAATTTTTCCAGGATCATATCATCTGGAATTTGAATGCGGATCACTTGAACCTGTGTCATTTTATGAAGTGCATAACTCGACACCAGTCTAAAATGACTGATCGGTCGGCGTAACACCGACGGATCACCGAGAATGTAGCGGTAACGATGACGTTTTGCTTTATTTGCAGTATTTATTTTTATGCTATCCATGATTATGCCGCCAATCTTTCGCCAAACACGATACCACGTGGGCGATAGCCGAAGACATCTTTGTGCCAGTCGGAATATGTACCAAAATTTTCGGATTCATAGGTCTTATAATTGGGATCCTTGGCTTCAGTAACAACGTATTCGTCAAAGAAGTTTTTGAGCTTTGTTTTGCTGTCGTCAAGTTCAATCAATAGTTGATCGTAGTTAATCAAATCGTTGACCAACCGATCTAACGAGTCACTGCCCATGTGTAAAATAGGACTCCCATCAACTAAGTAGTATTCAATGTCGCTAAGATCTTCGATTTTATGACACATTTGAGACATTGGTTTGATATATAATTCATGACCGCTCTTTTTCATCTGGATGGTTATTTCACCCCAGTCTGCCGCTTTTATTTTCTCGAGCAGTGCCGTCCGGGTTTTATTGAATAAGTCGTTAGTTTTGTTTGCTATTTTGTTTTTCATAATCTGTTCTCCCTTTTTCACTTATTTTTTCTCAAACTATCCCCGGATAACGCATGTTATCAAAAAAAAAAAACAATACTATTAATTAATAGCATTGTCTCGTTCTGAATCAATATGTAGGGCGTGATTGTTTTATGAATCTCAGTCGTCTGAGACCTAGTTGTTTTGCTGACAACGAGCGTTCATATCATGTATAATCTTGATATCCAAGTTATTACAATGCGTGAAGGCATCTTCATCAATTGTTTTAATATCTGCTGGAACATTTAAATTATGCAGTTTTTCGCAATCATAAAAAGCATACGTTTTAACATGTTCAATTTGATCGGTCAGATCAACTGACACCAAGTCCGTGCAATCACTAAAAAGTCCTCGTTCGACGATTTTTATCTTTTTAGGGAAGTCAAAGTGTTGAATACCAGATGACCCAAATGCATACGCACCGATTGAAGTACAACTGTTTGGTAAGATTACCTGTTTTAATTTAATACAACCGGCGAAGGCTTTGTCGTGCACTTTTTGAAATCCGTCTTTAAATATGTTTAATAATATAAGCGAGCAACAGTTCTTAAAAGCGCTTTGTTTGACGGATTTGATATTTTCGGCTGTGACAACTTTTAATTGCTGGCAATTCTCGAAGGTGGCTTCGTTAATGATCGTCACTTTTGGCGGAATGTTTATTTCTGTGATGCCGGTGCCGCGAAAGGCGCCGCTTCTTATTTTTTCCAAACTGTCGGGCAAATTGATGTTTTTTAGAGCTGTGCATCCGGAAAATGCGTCTTTGCCAATTTTAAGCAAACCTTCTGACAGAATAACTCTCTTCAGATTCGTGCATTTTTCAAAGGAATATCGCCCAATGATGTGGACACTGGCAGGAATAATCAGTTCTTCAATGTCGTCGCAGCCAGAGAAACTGTTGGCGCTGATCATTTCGACACCAGTTGGTATTTCAAGTGCTTTGAAGTTTGGATCATAGTGGTTATAAAATTCTTTGTGCTGAATCTCATTTTTAACTTTGGTTTTTAGTAACATGTTAGACACACTGCTTTCTTTTTATTTTTCGTCTTAATTTTTTGATGTAATCTCTTTTTATTATATCATATTCAGCCACGTGCATAGGTTAAAACCCGAAATTGATTAATTTTTGAATTTCAAGAACAACCAAATACCTGTTAAAATAGTCAGAAATATCAATAATTTTGATACAGATCCAGCATTGATTCCAATCGCGTTCAACCCAATCGCTGTCGGTGACCCACTCGGTGCCACACCGTTGAAAAACCCGTTAAGAATTGGTCCTAATCCGTTTAACATTATTTTTTCCCCCAAATTTTTCTAATTTATTTTTTCTAAAACAGCTATCGGCAATCGATGATTGCTTTATTTTTATCACACATAATTAAAAATTTGCATCGCACGTGTTTCGTCAAACTTAACTTTTATCTCTTATTTAAAATAAATAAATTTAAAAAAACGCTCAATTATCAGCGTTTTATGATTAATGTGTGATATAATAACATCATCAAAATCATTATACTTGAAAGGTGTTATCATGACTAATAATCAAAAATTGAGGTTGACACGGGTATCAGAACCTGTCACAGGTGTTGCACAAGAAATCCCAGCGCGTCGTGCTGAACTGACTCGGGGGAAAGCTTCCCGCCGATCCCGAATATCTACAAAACTATTGTTGTTCACAATATTGCTGATCGCACTGGCAGTATTTTCACTTGGCATTATTGCGTCTAATCTGGGCGCAACAGCGTTAACTGACACGTCCAATACGGATGTTCTGGTTCAAATCGGCAATTTGAGAAACCAGATTCTATTGAGTTCATTGCTCATTGCCTTAATCGGCGGTGTTGTCACGTATGTGATGACACAAAAATTTGCCAAACCGATTATCAGGCTCAAAGAAGTAGCTGATCAGGTCATATTGGGAAAAATTGACATAGACATTGAAGTGACATCACATGATGAAATCGGTGATTTAATGCGGTCTTTTGACAAAATTATTCAAAATAACAGGGACATATCGCAGATCGTTCAACGGATGTCTCAGGGTGACTTTGCTGTTGAGATAACACCACGGTCCGACGATGATGTAATTGTACACTCAATAATTGCTGTACAAAGAGAAATGAATCGCGTACATGATGCCATCCTGTTGTCTGGTGATGCCGCTTCGGAAGGCAAACTTAATTATCGAGGTAACACCAATGAACATGCAGGTTCTTACAAAGATATGATCGTTGCTCTGAATAATGTCGTTGACATCTTTGTCAAACCTTTGAAAGTGGCCAATAAGGCTATTGAGCGCATCGGCAACGGTGTGATTCCACCAAAAATAACGACGGAATATAACGGCGATTTTAACGATCTTAAAACGAATATCAACGCCTGTATTGACGGTTTGGGCGCTCTGACAGAAGGGAGTCATATATTGGGTCTCATGAGCAAGAATAATTTCACGGAAAAGATGGAATCGCAGTATTTAGGTATTTATGCTGAAATAGCTGAATCGATCAATGCGCTTATCCATAATTTTGATACGATGATTAAAGTGACCACTAATATAGCCAACGGTGACTTTGCAGATTCGATCAAAGCTTTGAAAAATATTGGCGGGAAATTAAGCGACAATGATGAATTAATTCCGGCATTTATCCAGGCTATGGAAAATATTTCAATGCTGGTGGAAGAAACAAAAACGATGGCCACGCTTGCCGTAGATGGTGATCTTGAAAGCCGCGGGGACGTCAGTAAATTTCCTGGAGAATTTGGTAATATTGTTTCGGGGTTTAATCAAACCCTGGATGCAGTCATCGAGCCAATCCATGCTACTGCGGAGGCTTTGGACGAACTGTCAAAAGGTCATCTGGATTTTGTTATGGAGGGTAATTTCAAAGGTCAGCACGTCAAAACAAAAGAAACCATGAATCGTACAATTAATTTTCTTAAAAATTATGTGGCTGACATTACATCACTTCTCAAGCTTATCGGTGAAGGCGATCTCACTAAGGAAATCAAAGCCTATTATCATGGTGATTTTAATGCAGCTAAGCTTGTTATCAATAACATCACCGCGACTTTAAGCGATGTTATGAAAGATATTGATATTTCCGCCGAACAGGTTAATGCCGGTGCCGTTCAAATCTCTGAAGGCGGTCAGGCTTTGGCTCAAGGTACTACGGAACAGGCAAGCTCTATTCAAGAACTCACGGCTTCGATCGAAGAAGTTGCCGCAGAAACCAAACAAAACGCCATGAATGCCAACGAAGCTAATGAACTTGCGCTTGAGGTTCGTGCCAACGCCGAAGTGGGTAATTTGCAAATGGTAAATATGGTATCCGCCATGGTCGAAATCAACGACTCATCCAAGAGCATTTTCAAGATTATCAAGGTCATCGATGATATCGCCTTCCAAACTAATATTCTGGCGTTAAACGCAGCAGTTGAGGCCGCTCGGGCCGGACAGCATGGTAAAGGTTTTGCCGTTGTTGCGGAAGAAGTTAGAAGTTTGGCCGCCCGTAGTGCTGAAGCCGCAAAACAAACGGCCGATTTGATCGAAGGCTCCATTAACAAGGTCACAGCTGGCACCAAGATTGCCGACGATACCGCCAAAAGTCTGGTTGAAATTTTGAATGAAATTGAGAAGGTTACTGGTCTGGTCGGCAATATTGCACGTGCATCCAATGACCAGGCCTCAGAGATTGCTCAAATCACGCAGGGTATTGAACAGATTTCGATTGTTGTTCAAACCAACGCCGCCACAGCTGAAGAAAGTGCCGCATCAGCCGAAGAACTTTCCAGCCAGGCTGAAATGCTTAAACAGATGACCAGCGCATTTAAACTAAAGCCTATCAAACAAGATACGAGTGAAGCTGATAATAAAGCATTGCAATTACTTATCGAAATGTCGTCACGATCGCCGGTTGAAACTATGGACTGGCAAACGCAGGTTGATGTTGTTTCCGGTGAAGTGCAACGCATGGGATATCAGGATGTTGCCGTAATGAATCTCGCAGGACATGCCAAGTATGTTAAGGACCATGGCGAGTTTGATGCCTGGGGTGAATTCTGGTATGAAGATGGCTTTAACGGCAAGTCTGCTATTTCGGAAGAAACCATCAGCAAAGTCACGAATGCAGCTGTGATATTTGATGTGGCGCCGATTAAAAATAGTGGCAAGGTCGTTGGTCTACTTGTTGGTCGACGAGCACCAATTGAGTAACAAAAATCGTACCTTATAATAAAAAAGCCTTCCAGATGATGTTATCATCTGGAAGGCTTTTTTGATGAATTCTAATTTCAATGCACAATACCTATGCTTTGAAATTATAGATGGGTTTGATGATTGAGATTACTTCGATCGTGTCTTTGGTATTTTCAATTATTTCAGCGATTGGTTTGTACACAAACGGTGATTCATCAATGGTATCTGATCGAACTGATGTTGAATAAATGCCCGTCATACTCTCAGCGAAGGCTTCGAGTGTGATATTTCGCTTAGCCTGACCACGGCTAAAAAGCCTTCCTGCTCCATGTGGCGCCGAATAATTCCAATCGGGATTACCTTTGCCACGAGCGAGCAGACAGCCGTCACGCATATTGATTGGGATCATCACGATATCACCGTTGTTGGCACGTATGGCGCCTTTACGAAGTATTCTGGTATCAGTGTCGATATAGTTATGAACAGTGTCAAAACAATCGATTTCAGTGATATTCAGGTGTTTCAAAATAGCGAGTCCCATCGCATATCTATTCTGATAGGCGTATTCTTGCGCAATTTTGATATCATGCAGATAATCGCTGAGATTTTGGCCTTCTAGATAAGCAAGGGCTTTATTAATCTTTGGTGGCATGATCTTTTTAATAGACGCTTCAATTTCATTCTGACGATTTTCGGATTTGAGTTTTTTAACGAGTTGCTTAACCTGGTCACCGACATCGGTCAGGCCTTTAATAGCCAGTTCTTGATAATATTCGGCAATCTGTTTACCGAGGTAACGACTACCGGAATGGATCGTCAGATACGTGTTACCCTGATCGTCGACGCCACACTCAAAATAGTGGTTGCCTCCACCTAAACTTCCAATGCTTTTAAGGACACGACTTTGATTAATGTGAGCAATACAACGCAACTCTTTGATGTGATCAAAGCGTTGTTCATCCTCGTGAACATTAAATCCATACGGGATATTCTCACGAATAAAAATATCCAATTTGGGCAGATCGATCACCGCGTCTTTTAAATTAAAGGCAAGGACGCCACAGCCAAGGTCAACGCCTACTAAGTTCGGCACAACTTTGTCGGTGACCGTCATGGTCGTACCGATGACGCAGCCGGCTCCCTGGTGACAATCAGGCATGATGCGGATTTTTGAATCTTTTGTAAATGGCTCGTTAAGGAGTTCGATTAATTGGGCGATCGCACCATTTTCGATTCGATCCGTAAAGACTTTTGCGTTTGCGTGTTTACCATGGAGTTCTAACATATTTTTTACCAGCTTTCTATTTATTTAGTTGTGCTATGCATCATAGTGGTCGTACCCACCTTCATTGTCCATATTTTCATAAAGACAGCAGTCACCACAGTTCATGACGGTTTTGCCATCTCGTTTACTGACACCATTGCATAAGGGATATGGGTCATTATTTGGGTTGTAACAAAACGGGTCTTTTATTTTTTCAGTGTTATTCATTTCTGCACCTCCATTTTTAATAATTTAAATATCAAATAATCCACCGGCAATCGTGATTGCGTATTATGCATAATTAAAACAACAATGGCACATTAATGCTTTTTTAATGCCATAAATTAGACGATAAGGGAACTCAACAGGTCACTTAGTTCCTATTTTAGAGAAAACTGCTTAAAACGGCAATATGGGACGTATTTGAAAAATAGTGTGTTTTAGTGCGAAAAACGCTGGTTATATCCCGATTTTTGCTCAAACGTCAGTTAATGAGTGTTTCAGCGTCGCAAAAAATTTATCAAATACCTTTTGGCTTTATCGCGAGCTTATTATATAATAGTCTTACGAAACAAACAAAGTGTTGTTCCCCATTATGTTCCAATAAAATAAAAGGAGAAAGATAAAAAATGAAAGTTAACATGACAACTATTTACAACGAATTGAAGGATGTACGTGAAATCAGAATGTCTGATATTAAACGTATTGCAAAAGATAATGCAGGTAAATGTTTTGAAAATCCGTCAGACGTGCGTTTAGATTTTAAAAACAGAAAACTCGATTATATTATCATGCAGGAACCTGACGATGCAAAAGTTGACGACCTGGGAAACGTATGTAAACGCGACTTAATCGGTTTTGAATACGATGGAAAAAAAATCAATAACATCTGGATCGTCTAACATAAAGAAAAGACAACACTATGCGTCAATCACAGTGTTGTCTTTTCTTTTGAATATGTTTATAAATTGATGTTATTTCTTTTGAGATGATTCACGATCCTCGTCATGGCATTTTGGTACTTTTTGCAGCGATCCAGATCTTGTTGTGTCACACACTTGAGCCGTGATAAATCCATGTTATCATTGATGTCGGCCAGCTTAACGCGTACAGCCAGTTCGTTTGTCAGCACACGATCAATAAATTCATCGTAACTCTCACTTGATCTCCTGGTAAGACAGTCGAGCGCTTTGATAATCTCAGCAGGAAAACCGGCGGCTTCAAGATCTTTGAGTGTAACATTAGAATCTTCGACAACATCATGAAGTACGCCACAAATCTTCTCATATGTCGTCTCACACGCTAACATCACTCTAATCGGGTGCATGATATATGATTGACCACCTTTGTCGCGTTGCCCTTCATGCACATCGACGGCTATGGCAACGGCCTTGGTTAACATGCGATCACGTACTTTGTTGTTTCTATTTGCGCGAGAATATCCATATTATAGAAATACATCAATCCACACAGTACATCGTTAATCACCAAACAGGTGGGGCTGGCGTCTAATTCAAATAAATACTTTTCGTATAGTCCGAGCGCATCCATTTTTTCAATTGTTTTTTTCTTAAAATCAATTGAAGCATACGCCTTAGCAATGCTATCTTGCCATTCCTTACGGGTGCCTGATTCGTTTAATTTTTCTTTAAATTCAGCGATCATTTTGGCTTCGTGTCCAAATACGATTTTATCTGGGTCGCATTTATGTATATAATCGAGCGGTGGCCCCTGGTATTCAGGATACGCGATATTTCCGAAAACAGAGTTTGTTTGGCCATCTTTGAAATAGTGCCGTTGAAATTTCCCTGTATTAGCGCAATCACAGTCTTCAGCTTCGCTTGTCACGATGAGCAGCACGCCGGGTAATTTCCGACTGATTACACACAATTCAGAGATCATTGTTTCCCAGCAACCCCAATCGCTGGATTCAAATTTGTTGCCAGCATCGCGAAGCTTGTAATCAACTTCTTTTAATCTATCATTTAATAGTGACGCAACAACTTTTTTCGATAGTTTGCAGTTTTCATCACGGGTAAATTTTAATTCGTACCATTCTTTTAACATAAGTTTTCTCACTTTCAGTTTTATATTTTTGACAAATTTGAATCGATTTCGAATTCAATTACCCAGACCCATATGCGAGGCATGGCGCCCCATCTATTGGTATCACGGTCATGGGACTTGAGTTGGCCGTCCCAATTTTGGATAAAGGCATTGGTTGCGGTTATCCATGGTTCAGCAAGTCCTCCATTTTTGAAACCTTCTTTTATTGCCTGTGTTTCAGTAATTTCTTGTAATTGTTCAATACGGATGTCCGTGATTTTTAAAAAGATTCGGGCGGATTCTTTTTTCATGCGGCTCGATGGTTGCCATTTTCCTTCAAACCATTCGCTTGATTTTTGGATACTGTTATCATCTTCATCAGCTTTGTAAGCTATAAATTTTTCGATATGACAACTTTCGCCTTTGCCAATAGATTTTTCAAAATGTTTCCATGTTTCATTAACCCAGACAACATCACCTATTTTATATGGCGGTTTGATTTCGACTTGTTTCATATCTTTGCATGCATATACCTTTGACGTATCATGTTCGATAAACTTTGGCTGAGGTTTGATAATCAGCCGGGTGACGGTTTTTCGCTTAGCAAGAATGGCTCGCACCATTTCAGTATTAAATCGCATTGATTTCATTATATGTGGTACCTTTCTTATTGTGTTTTGACAGACACGTTAACAGGCTCGTCTTTTTCTGAGATTACGCCTTTGAACACATCCAGACAGGTTGCATTTTGTTGTTCTTCTTCTGAAATTATTTTCAAAAGTTTACCGAAATCAGTGTCTTTGAGTATTGTAATCAAGTGTTCGAGTTCAAAGTTTCGGTAGGCCGTCATCGCATATGTGTGCGGTTTTTTATGATTATAACTAAATTTCTGAATATATTCTTTAGCGGCTTTTTTGGTTAGAAATGCACCGGTGCTGGTGCAGAGTTCGTCAGCTATGTCAGATTCCATAATTTCGGCATCAAGATCATGATATGTCATCAGATCGCAATAATCATTGATTGTTATCAACTCATTAATTTCGTCAGAAATATCATATTCGCTTAATTCTTCCAGAAGCAGTTCTGTCAGTTCTTTTAAATCATCTTTGTCATCATGATAAACTTTGCCATCATAACGAATAGACAGTTCGCTGCCGCAACCGGGATAGGCCGCTACTTCACTTTTTTGCATAATGCCCCAGAAGACAGGGTCGGCGTTGCAGTCGTTGTCCTGCGTGTTTAGTTCGTGTTGCAAGTTTATTAAAAATTCGATATCATTTTTTGAAATCATTTTGTATTGCTCCTTTATTTAATTATTTTGAAAAAATATATTTATTAAAAATTTAACACGGTAGGTTAACAGTACTATATAAATAGTTTAGCTAATTTAGTTAATTTTAGCAAGAATCGTGCCAACTCGTTTTTGCGGCGTTGTGGCGCCATCACAGTTGTCGCTCATAAAAAGAAAACAGAGCATTCTGGCGCACAAACCAGAGTACTCTGGCGCACAAACCAGAACGTTCTGACACAAAGTTATCAACAGGTCAATTTAAATCTATCAAAATAATGATGTCAAAGTATGCGCTTTAAAACAGAACCGTGCAATTATATATTCTGTTTTAATATGCTAATACACAACTATATATTATGTGTTTTTAAAATACAGATGATGTCAAAACATTCTGTTTTAGCTTGTCAATATGTAACCATAGCTTATACATTTTAAAATACAGATGATGTCAAAACATTCTGTTTTAATACAGAACAATGCAATTGCACATTCTGTTTCAGTGTGCTAATATGAAACTAGGGGTGATAAAAATGAACAAACGAGAATTGCAACAGGTGCGGGAGTATAGTGTCATAAAAAGAAATGATTTGATTCAAAAATCAAAATACAATCTCACTGCAACCGAGCAAAAGATTGTTTGGTTTCTCATTTCTAAAATTAAATTTGAAGATAAAGATCTAGAAACCTATGATTTTGAGATTAATGAGTTTTGCGAGGTCTGCGGAATTGAAAAACGCAGTGGCAGCAATTATGAACACGTAAAAACTTCAATTAAGACTCTTGCCGATAAATCATTCTGGATGCCGACAGCTGAAGGATCAATACCTTTGATCAGATGGATAGAAAGTCCTGTGATCGAACCCAACAGTGGTACCATAAAATTAAAATTGAACCCCTATTTAAAACCCTATCTGATTGATATTAAAGTGAAATATACAACGGCTACGTTCAAAATTGCTTCAGTAATGTCAGGGTTGTATACAATCAGAGTGTATGAGTTATTAAAATCTTATGCAGGCCTGGGAAAGTGCGATTTTGATCTCGATGATTATGCCGAAAAAATAGATGCCATTGAATACACGAAAAGTGGAACCGCTATTGGCCCAATTTACACACCTTATGATTTTAAACGACATGTGATTGAAAAGACTCTCAAACAAATTAATAAATATTCTGAAATAAGTGTTACGTATGTGATGGGAAAAACAGGCAATAGGTACACCCGCGTTTATTACACTATAATGGAAAAAGTGGGTCCCATGTGGTACGATTCAGATCTCATGACCGACAAAGCGTTAAATAAGCGTCGAAGCCTTTTATGACACCCCCCCATGGCTAAAGTAATGGAGATGTTTCAGACGTTTTAATTAAGAAATTTTTTGATGCCGATGTAGTAGGGTTCGTGCAATCCAATCATGAACAGATACTCCGGCGCATCATAAATGCGATTACGAACATCAAACCTGATTGTAGTATCTGGACAACCGAGCAATAAATGTTTTGGGTATGTGTTTCGAATGATCACTAACAATTTGTTGATGTCAAAAGACCTGATTGGTTGATCGGTTTTTTGCCAGTGATATATGTAGTTTGGGTATTTTTCAGAGTTTGTAATATTAACAATTTCGTATTGACATTGATGATGCGTATCATCGATTATATTATCCAATTTTTTATTAAAGTCCTTTCGGTTTATTTTTACTGAGTGTTTTCGGTTGGATCGTCCCGTTGCTGCAATCGTGTTTCAATTTCAGCAATGTATTTACGGAAACGCTTGTTATCTTCAACAATTGATAACCAGGTCATTGCTTCAGCCAGACCTTCAATCTTACCTTTTGCATAACGTTCTTTCATGCTGCCTGTGTCGTTATTTGCAATAATAACGTTGCACTCGTCTATCTGGTTATATATAATTGCCGTCCAGACATTCAGCTCATGTTCTGTCATACCTGTTTTTACGGTTATTTTACTGTTTGTATTTTCCATCTTTCTATCTCACTTTTTTTAATTTTATGTTACTACCTGCAATCATAGATTATTTTTGGTTAGACCAGTAGTTGTGCACGCGTCTTTTTATTCTTCAATTTGAAATAGCAGTTCCAACAATATTTCTTGTTTGTTATTGGCCCGATCGTTATTTTCCCATAATTCCGTGGTGTCACATTCTTCTTGAATTAATTCACCTTCGGTTAATGCGTCGATCTGGGTCTGGGTGTCGTCAATTGTCTCCGTCAGTTCAGCTGACTTTACTCTTATCCATTTGATAATATCTTCTTTCGTTTGTAGTTTCATCTTATCTCACTTTCGTTATTTTTATTTTCATGATTTCTAAATCCACCATCGGCAATCGGAGATTGCTCATTCAAAATAAATAAGAAACAACCTTTGACCAACACTTCTACAAAATTCAAATATGAGCCACGCATATGTCACCAGCATCCACAAATACCGTTTTTCTGGTCATAAATTAGGCAATAAGAAGATACCACAGGTCACTTAGTTCCTATTTTTGCTAAAACGGCTCAAAACGGAAATATGGGCGATATTTGAAAAAAAGCGGTTTTTTTGACGAAAAGCCTTATTTTTGAACTGTTTTTTGCTTGAAATTGGTTTTATGGAGGCACTCTCGTCTCAAAATCATTGAAATTAAAATTGGGGCGCTGTTTTTACAAAAATTAAAAAGACGACACGATTATTTTCAATCAATACCGTCTTTTGATATTATATTTTTTGATTTGCATTTTTACTGCAAAAATAATTTTTAATGGATTCCACTGGGATTAAAGTTTTTTTGCCATACACCTGATAATTGTATTTCCAGGGATCTTCGCCTTTGATGTTGTCGATGAGTTGCCACAAATTAAGCGGAAGTTGTTCCATGAGTGTTTTGATGATAATAAGTTCGGCCAGCTGATCTCCTTTGACAATACTGTCCGTTGACCTTTTGAAAATATTGGATGCGCAAAAGACAGAATATTTGCGGTGCACTTTATAAATAATGACACCCAATCCCCAAACATACATTTCATCTTTGAATAATGGCTGGCCAGTTGCTTGTAATGATTGGCCTTGCGCGTAATACAACAAATTTTGCAGCTTGGTGTTACTCACAGGTGCGCCAATTTCAAAACAACAATCAATCATATAATGGGCAACGTCCATTGCATCATATATCATTTTTATTTTCTCACTTTCGATTTTATATTTTTTCAAAGTTGATTATCAAATAAACTATCGGCAATCATCGATTGCACTTGATGAACTATTGTTGCTTGAACAATGGATGATTTATTCATAATTATCAAAAAAACGTTGATTTATGAGGGTTTTTGTGATATAATATGACTATAGAATAAGTAAATATTAAAGAAATGCAATACCAACCAGGATGGCTGCATAACAAGAAAGACAGGTACACCATGATCGAAACAGTCGAATTAACAGGAACCATCAAACAGCTATTCAAAAACTGCCCCAAACCGGACGGCTGGTTCGGCTGTTTCTTTGACACTGATGATCACGCAGGTGACATCAAAGTGACCGGTTCAACCCAAATGGCGGTGGCCAACGGGTGTGCCCTTGTTTTACTCGGGCATTTCACGAATGCCGATACGTTTGTCGCACTGGGCGTTGAATCCATCATGGATAAAAAAGCAACTATTCACTATTTGTCAAGTCCTTTGTTTGCCGGGGTCGGGATCACGACTGCAACAAAAATTTATAATTTATTCGGATCCAAGGTATTGTCTATCATCAGCGACACACCAAAAGACTTAAAACAGCTGAATTTGTCTGATGCGATTATTGAGACATTAATTGCCGGTGTGGGCAGTCGCAATGTCAAACACCAATTGTTAAAACATTTTCCGATGTTAAAACAACGCATGATTGACGAGTTGGTGCTCACCTATGGTGCGGATGCCGTAAAAAAACTAAAAACACAACCCTACGACGTGGTTTATGAATGTGAGTCAATTTCGTTTCGGATTGCCCATGAGATTGCCGGATTGATGAACATCAATATGACGACACGGATTAACGAGTGTCTGCAACAGGCCGTGATCGAACAGCTTGCTGATCGAGGAGACAGTTATTTATGTTTGTCCGACGGACAAGCTAATGAGGCGTTGATTAATCACACCTGTCGATTATTGACTGTGTGTGTGGACCGGCAACAAGTGATCGATGCTTTTTCACAATTGGCATCACTGCCGCGATTAGCTGTGGTTGAAATCAACGATCAATATTTGGCTTACAGCGAAGACTCTTACGATGCTGAACAACAAGCCGCCTCCTGCTTGACGCATCTGCTCGAAAAAGCGCCGTTAGTATCTGTGTCGGCCAAAACAATTTATGCACATATCCAGGATTATCAGGATAACTGTGGTGTTGTGTTAGACGGCCAGCAAATACTGGCGATTGTAACAGCAATCAAACGGCCTTTGAGTGTAATTACAGGCGGACCGGGTCGTGGTAAAACAACGATTCTTGGTTGTTTGATTTACTGCTGGCAATGCATTTCAAATCAAAATGTGATCCTTGCTGCACCGACAGGAAAAGCGGCAAGACGCTTGACAGAAGCTATTAACAACGAAGATTTACAAGCCGAAACGATTATGCGACAACTTATGATGGCACGGCATGAAAAAGGTTCTGACGGTCGTGAGGCCGCTGAGAAACGCAAGCGGTCACTTGTTATTATAGATGAGTGTTCAATGATCGGATTGTCTACGGCGGCGTCAATGGTGGAGCTGTATAAAGACAGCCAGGTTGTCTTAGTCGGTGATCAGGATCAGTTGCCCAGTATCGAAGCGGGTCAATTTTTTCGTGATGTGTGCGAAAGCAAAGTTATTCCTGTCACCAAATTATCGGTTTGTTATCGTGCTAGTGATGGCCAAGTATTAATTCAAAATGCTGATGACATTAACGCAGGCAAACCGTTTGACCAATTATTATTTGACCCCGATACGTTTGCATTTACGCCGTTCGCTAGTGACTCAGATGCGTATCAAACACACTTGGTCGATCAGTATATCAAATATGTAAAAGACGGTGTTGCCATGGATCAGCTTTGTCTGCTGTGTGCTACGAATAATGGTCCCACAGGTGTTACTGAACTCAATCGTGCCATTCAGGATAAAATTAATCCGGAATCAACGATTGGTCCGGCTGTACGAGGTTATGCCGCACCAGGATTTATCTATTGGCTAAATAAGATACCCATGCCGTTTCGAGTTGGTGATCGGGTCATGCAAACTAAGAATCATTGGGACAGTGTTTATGACTTGTACAGTGCCGAGGATAAATTAATCAAATCCGGTACCGGCATTTTTAACGGGGACTGTGGCACGATTTTGGAATACGTCGGAAAAGTTGGCGAAGAATCCTATATTCGTGTTCAAATGGATGATGGTCGGCGTTTCAATATCACGAAAGAGTATATTTCTGAACTAAAATTAGCCTACGCCATGACGATCCATAAATCTCAGGGTTGTGAATATCAGGTCGTTATTCTGTCAGCACAGTGTTCGCTGTCGCAGAGTTCCTGGGCAGTTCAGAATAACTTTTTAACTCGTAATTTATTTTATACGGCGGTTACCAGGGCTAAAAAAGTTGTTGATCTGGTTGGTTCCAGGGAGACTATTCAACTATGCTTGGATACACCGGTTGCAGAACGTCGATCGCAGTTGCAACAACGGTTGCAACTTTTGGTTTGACAATTGATATAAATCGCTCTTTCGGGGGCGATTTTTTATCCTAAAATATAAAAATCTCTTGATATATGGGGAAATATTTGATATAATAGCAGTATAAAGGTCTGTTGCATATTTAGCAACAAGACTTCTATCTGAAAACAGAAATCGTATAGAAAATTTATAAATGAAAGTTTGAGGTATTGGTTAAAAATGATAGAGCAAATTAAGAATGAGATAGTGAGTTATGTAAAAATGAATCCTGGTACAAGTTATATTGAGATTGAGAATATTTTCACCAAGTTTGGTTTTGCGTGGAAAGGTGATTATGATATATGTGGTGGCGTTGATGGTAATGTTGTTTATTGGTCAGGTTGGAATCCAGAGGCTATTGGTGTTGTTGCTGACTTGAAAAGTAATGGTTTTATTCGTCCATTTACGACACCTCCTTTAGTTTATCTTATTGACGGTGGCGGTCTCACTTTGCCATTGGCTACTTTTGGCAAAGAATATAAGAAACCACACTGGTTACCGACGGCGTTCGATTTTGTGGGTTGATAAACAATTATTGCAACTCGCAGTTTAAAAAGTTTATAATATGCAAAAAAAAAAAAGACAATACTGCTGTTTAATAGCAGTATTGTCTTTTTCGATTGTCTCATTATTATTTCTTGCGTTCGAGCCAGGATTGTCGATAATATAACACAATTGCATCTAAATAGTGTAATATTTTGCTGATTAATTTTATCAAATTTTCGCCTCGCATTTTTGTTATTTTAATTTTGGTCGGCTGTTGCAAGCAACATCGTTTGTATTTCCGCTTTTGATTCCAGTGTGATCACATCGTTTTTAAATATCTCAACATATCCGTCGACTAACGCCCCATCCGCGGTAATATCGAATTCTTGAAAAATGCCATCCAGCAACCATCGCAGCGCCAGTTCTTCCGATGTGTAATTTATACCAAGGAAATGCTGCTCGTTGATTTGATCAATTTCTTTTTTGATTAGTGCCATTTCTGTACTCGCTTTCTGTTTTTAATTTAATTTAGCATGTATGCGTTTTTCAATTTTTGTAATGTATTTTTTAAATTGTTTTAGCTCTTGTAAGCTGATTACATCTGACAGCTCCGTTTTTACTTGATTGTCTTTTGTGTTTTTATCAGGCGCTGTTGTCATTTTTGACAGTTCCGTCTTTATTTGACTGTCTTTTACATTTTTAGAAGGTGATGTTGTTGTTTTTGATAGCTTCTTTTTGCGACGACAGGTGACGTCTTCATATCCGTTTCTTTCAATATCTTCAGTGACTAACAGTCGAAAAGACGCCGACAGATTGATTTGTTTTGCAACCCAATCATTCGTCGATGTATCGACATCAGGCACTGAAAGTCTGTATCTGTTTGAAATTGATCTATTCATATTTTTTGACTCGCTTTCTGTTTTTAATTTTGGTTGCGCGTGTGGCCTGATTGTGTTTGGTTAGGATGGACTGAACCGTTTTGAGGTTAAATAAGATGTTCTTATCTGTGTTGTGCATATTGATTGAGATCCTTTCTTTGATTTAATTTTATATTTATCTTTATCTTTATCTTTAGCTGTACCTTGCAAATAACAAATACAGTTCTGGTATTCTTATTTTTTAAGCGATACAAAACGTATACTCAAAACGATACATTGTCTGTGATTCGGTTGTTTTGAGTTATGTGCTCAATTCAACTTAGTTAATCAGACGCAACTTTTTTATATAAAAAAACAATCAGTAACATCTCTGATTGTTTTGCATCGCCTGTTTTTGTCGCTCGCATTCGTCTTTGGTATCGGGATAGATCCTGGCAATTTGATTTAAAACCGCGTCTTTGTATCTATTATAAGCTTGCCTGACGCCGACGCAACCTTTGATTTGATATAGGTTGTCATCATAGGTTGTTAATTCGTGTCTGATATAGTTGACAGTCCAGCGCAACCGAACATGATCTTGCGCTTCGTATGGATTATTATCAAACTGTTCGGTTGCGCTGCACCAGTCTTGTTTTGCCAATAAGGCGTTGTTGCAAACTTTTTCGAATGGTTTTTTCTGAACTTTGATTTGTTTGATTTTCTCGCTGATGTCGTTTTCTAACTGTTCTCGTTTTTTGATCACAACCTTCTGTGCTGATATTTTCCGTTTTTCTGATTTTTCCTGATGGTCTTTAAATTCGGCGGTGGCCATTATTCTTGCAACATAAACCGGATCATAAATTTTCATCGGAGCGGCCGAACGATACATTGGGTTATCACGCAACTCTGGGTCTGGAAAAAAACGATTGATGGTGCTTGTGGTCAGACCGAGAGCTTTCAGATCTGTTTGGGTGTATTTTTCATCTTTAGTCATGACATTTTCTCCTTTTATTTTAATCTTTTCTGTTAAAATGTTTTCGGATATCAGTGAGCGTATGTTCATAGGCACCGTCGGGTTCGACAATACACTCAGCATGACTGTAGATGAATTCGGTATCGATTTCGTGTTTCTGGCAATAGGTTGAAACGATATAGTCCTGTGTCTGGAATGCAAGAGCTGCTTTGCGCCGTCGGTCTAACGCCACTAAAATGTATTTCGGTATTTCGAATGGCTTGCTCATGATTTGGCCGCCTTTTTTCTTTTCCATTTTTGACACCCCTTTATTTTTCAGATTTTAATAAGTCTTCAACTTTTTGCAATTCAGATTCAGTATGTGCTACATTGCCCTTATTGATTTGCAGATACCATTCCAGCACCTGTTTTCGCGTTGGTAAATTATTGACCACAAGGGCGATATTATTCGGGATAAAATCAAACTCTCTGGCATAAAAGCCGATGCCATCAGGATCAAGATTTTTTAGTACTGCAAATGCATTATCTAAAAACATGAGCAGGGAGGTGAGCCGTTGTTTGCCGTCCACGATGACGAAGTCACCCTCGGCACCGGTCATCCACGCTGTGTGGTTAAAGTATATGGGGTTCGTTTTGCCTCCCTGTAAGATAAACTCAACAAATTTGATGCGCTGTTCCATTGACCAGACATGGGCTCGTTGGAAGTCCGGATCTAAGTCTAAGCCATAGTGATCCGTGTATTCCTTGATAGTAGTTTGCAAATAAGCAAACCGTGAGTCGACTTTATAATTTCCAGTCGGTATTAATTCCGGAATAGTGAGTGCACGTATGATTTTCCCTAAGTGTTCTGTGATCCTGTCGGACTCTTTAATCTCGCCATTATCGCGTAAAAAATCGGCATATTGGGACAAATTGCGCCGGTCACAGCCGTCTAAATCATTGGTGCTGTCATAGATGACGCTGTTTTCTCTGGCTGTAGTGCTCCAGATTAAAATTTTGTCGTTAAGTATTTCTAATCGCATGTTAAATATCATGTTATATTCTCACTTTCTCAATCAATTAATCGACAACAATGACGTTTTTTCCACTCACGCTGTTATATACCGTTTTGGCGTCTGGTCTTTTTTCATATTGTTTACATCCTTCAAAGTCCATATCGGTGATGTATTCGCAGTAATGCACACCGTCATCATGCGTGCAATAATAGTCACCTTCTTCTAGTTCGGTATGAAGACATGTGACGCACAACAATTGTTCGCGTTTATCAATTTCGGTACCACAATGGGGGCAAAAAGTCCATTCGAGTGCGTCCTCTATATCAATATAGCAGGCGCCACACGTGCATTTGTAGTAAAGACCTTCCATGTCAGTGTAACCGTGTTCTGAAGGATTGTAAATCGTGTAATTACAGGTTGTTTCGTTCTGCATTTATATTTTCTCGCTTTCTTGTTTTAAATTTAATTTTTCACCATTTGCACAACATCGTTACCGTCTGTGTCTCAAAGTCGACAGTATCAATGAGTCTGTTGATTATATCTTTCTTGACACCTCCCCATGGCTAAAGCGAGGGGATTCCTGGGTACGGCGAACTTACGGAAACGAAACTCGTTTCGGCAGCGGTTGGCTAATGGCCAGTTGACTTTGGCACGTGTCGAGTGCGACTACTTGCTTGCTAGCAAGATACTTTTAACGGGTGCCTTCCGGTGACTGAAAAATCAACTAACGGATGTGAATGCCGTTTGTTTAGAATGTTCCAGGCACCGACGATATCCCGGTGAGCGGTATATCCGCACGGGCATTTGTGAGTTCTGCCCTGTTGTTTGTGGCGTTGTCCGCAGACCGGACAGGTTTGTGTGGTATAGGCTTCGTCGACTAATTTAAAGACAATGCCATTTAATTTGGACTTATATTTAAGATAAAACTTGAGTGTTCCAAATTCAGCTTGAGACAGCTTCTGACGGTTAAGCCGACCAACCCGCTTTTTTTTCTTAGTGTTTTTGGCAACGTTTTTAATATCGCCGCAGACAATTTCCGAAACGTGGTGCTCCCGGGCAAAGTCAATGGCCTTCGCCGTGGTCTGATGATAGTAGTTCCGGAGCTGATGTTTGGTTTTAGACTTGACCTTAGCCCTGGCTTTAATTAATTGCTTATGTTTTTTCGACCCGTTTTTGCAGTGTGATAATCGTTTGGCAAACTGGCCGAGTTTCTTGTTACGGTAGCGTTTAACACTTCGGCCGTAGCGATTGGAAAGAATCAGGGCGTCACCGTTTGACGTGACCATGGCAATCGAATGGACTTCGCCCAGGTCAATACCTGCCTGGATATCGCTTGTGACAGCCACGGCTTCGTCGACTGAAATGCCATAATAAAAATAGTAGGCACCGTCTTTAAATGATAATTCGCCATAGGACGGCAGAGCAAACGCAAATGGCAGTGACAGATAGTTACCGTTGGACAGCGTGATGCGAAGCGTCAGCTCGTCGGTCTTCTTAAAATTGGCAATTTTTAACGGCAGGCAGAAAAAGTGTTTTTCGTGGTGCGCATAGCGGGCTTTGGTAAAGCCTTTTTTATGAAGCTGCAACGCCGTTAAACGATTTGCACAGAATTTATCAGTCAATCCCTGAATCGTGGTTGACGACAGCTGATACTGCATTTTTAGCAGTTTTTGCAGATCATAGTGATGAGTCCATTTCTGCTGATCATCACTATGGGTATTCGCCAGTTTCACCATATCATTCCAGCACCGGGCAGCTTCCATTGAGTGCACTTTGGCCATCTGAAAATCATTGTGACTGAGTTTTAATTTAATGCGATGCGTTAACTTCATTCGTTTTAGTCCTTTCTTTATTATTTTTCAGACGGGTGGCAGCCTTATATCCCCATGGCTGAAGCGAGGGGCTTTACGGCTATTTTCAGGTAACATCTGATAGGTCTTGTTTTTCCAGGTTGTGAACAGCGTCTTTTTGTAAGAGCACATATTCACAATTTTGAATCGATTTTGCGGTCACACAATCCAGTTTTTCGAGCAAAGCCCAATCGTGGTAAATCGTATCAATTGGTTTTAGCGTGCAGTGAATCCCTGATAATATCTCATGTTTTGTTTTTTTATCAATATATTTGCGATTCGCATTGATAAGATCGGTGTTACCAACTTGTATTTCTATGCTCAGTCCCATTTTATCACCATCTTTCTTTTAATTTGGCGTTAAGCCTATACCAAAATCTTTTCTGCCTGATCTAACAATATGTGGTCAGCTTGATTCAACAGATTTTCATAAAATTTGATTAAATACAAATCAGTATAGCTGATGTTCTTAGCCTGATTTGAATAATTTGCTCGCACCAGGGCATTTCTAAAATAACTGGCATTTGCTTCAAACGGTGTATTATCAACTTGAAAACCAAGAATGTTCAGATACTGAACCATGAATACGGCCACCGTTCGGGTATTACCTTCTCTAAATGGATGGATCTGCCAGATGGCTGACGTAAAGGCTGCAATACCTTTTATCTTTTCTTGAATATCTGTGCCAGCATAATTTTTCTTACGCTCTGTCTCAAAGTCGTATTGCAATGTGTCTTCAATCATAAAATAATTGGCATAGGCCACCGACCCCCCATTAAGAATAGGCTCCTTCTTATAGATATTCTTCTCTCTAAATTCACCAACCCATTTTTCCGATAAAATATCTTTAAAAAGATACCGATGGATGCCTTTTAGTGATGCCGGATTAAAAACAAATCCAGAGTTATCAAGCAAACTGGCAATACGGGTCGAGACAATGTCACATTCACGCTCCCTTAGAGTTTGATCATCCTCCGGCAGAGTTTGGTAGTGATTGACTAAAGCACTTTCAACCTCCTGATAAGTCAGCTTCCCGGTAAAGTGTTCAGGTAACAATGTTTTGGTCAAATAATCCGAAGGCTCTAAATAATCAATTTTATTCAGCCCAAATCCAGTTTTCCAGTATTTTTCCTTTTGCTGTGGATCAGTCGTTTCTTCAATTTCTTGATAGGTTTCATAATATTTTTGATCCGTCATTTTATCACCTTTCTGTTATTATTTATTTTTTCAATAATCTATTATACCATCGGCAATCACGGATTGCTCGTGTTCACAAGCAATTAAAAAAAAACAACCTTGGCGATAATCGCTAGATTGTTTTTTTTTTAGGTAAAAGGATGGGAGATAGAAGTATGTTTTTGTCGATTACAGGACTCGAACCCGTCAGGTGTTCAGGAGATTAAACATCTGTACCATATTTCAACAGGTAAGTAAAAGCAGAACCTTATTTTTTTGAGTGTATAAAGTCGGAGGAGACTTATGTTTTTGCGAAAGATGCGGTTAATTAAGTATCAAGTGGTTGGCTCTGCAACACCACAGGGATCTCTCGTCCAAGCTTCACCCGGACAGCGAACGCTGTCGCACTTAGCTTTTTAACAAAAAAAGACAGCACTATTGTTTAACAGCGCTGTCTTGATTAATCATTGATGTGTTTAATTGGCACCAAAGACGCAACAAATACTGGATTTCGAATTATAATAGTTTTTCAACATTTTTGCAATTATTTGATTACAATCGAATCTGCCATTGGGATGCGTGCTGCTGCACATTAAAATTATTGCTTTCAAACAGTTTTGCAACATTTGCAAGATCAGTACTGGCTTGACCATTAATTGCCAGGTTTTGATATGCACCCTTGATTGCATTCAGTTCCAGTAATGGCTGACCTTTTACGTCATCGCTGTGTTGCAGGCCGCTGATAAATCGTTTGATCTTTTTCATGTGAATGCTTTTTTCATTTTTAGTCATTTTATTTTCTCGCTTTCTTTATTTCAACATATTCAGGTGTATCAAAGTAGCTGCCGACAATTGTGTCGATACCAAAATCTTCTATAAATTTGAATAATCGGACGATATCACCTTCTGTGGTGGAAACTTCCCACTGGAAATAATCACTGCTCCAGAGAATCTCACCGATAAGGTCAATATTTTCAAGCTTGTTTGTAATCGGATTTGTTTGGCTCACAGATGTTTTGATAATATCATGTTCATACAATTCGGCAAATGGCTTTTCATTGGTGCTTGTACTGGTGATAAAATCGCAGACGGTGCCCATGTCGACAAGGGTTGCGTCTTTGACGACCAATTTGCCGTCAATGGTTTCGGCAGCTTCGATGATATACGAGCCAAGGTTTGCCACGGCAAGGCTGCCAACGATCCATTTACCTGTTTTTTCAGATTTTGCTTTTTTTTGATTACTCATTTTTGGCCCACTTTCTTATTTAATTTCTGTCGTTAATGTTTCAATATAGTGGCTAATCCGTCTGAGCTCGTGATGATCAATTGGTCATCTGCTGTGAGTCCCACTTGTGTTTTGAGTGTATTTTCACTCACATATATGCCAGTATATTTTTTATTATCTATTGGTGAAATAAATTCGATGGTTGCTTTACCTGTTTTCACATAGGGCGTTTCGGAACTTTGATTCGACTGGGTCACCTTAACGACGTTATTTTTGGTGAATGCCAGTATTTCAATAACACCGGGTCGTCCAAGATCCGTTGTCGCATAGGTATGCCCCGTTACATTTGCAGGAAGTGTAGCTTCTTGAAACATAGCAATCCCAACAAATATAAGAGCTATCAAAGCGAGGCTGCTCATCAGACATAGTCCGTAATAGCTGCTATCAATGGATCCGCGTTCGTATTTCAGTATTCGTTTAATTTTATTCATATTAATTTCTCGTTTTCAATTAATTATTTTGTAATCATGGTTACATCATTCGATCGCAAAATCGGTTGCAAATACTCAATAAATACTTCGCCGAATGTTTTTGCATTAGCCTGATATTCTTTGATAATATTGATTTCAAAATCGCACAGATCGTTTGTGATCCAAGCGACGGCGATGTAAAACATGTCTTCACTGCTGCAATCGTCGATGTCTATAATTTGAGCCAATCGTTTATCATTCGATTTGATGCCTTCGTCGTATTCGAGTATCGCTTGGATCATTTGCTCTTTGCTGGCTTTGAGGTTAAACATACTTTTAGTCGCAATTTTGCTGAGCAAATAGTTGACATCAATTCGACTCATTAAATGCAAAAACGTTTCGTGCTCAGATACGGGCCAGGAATAGGAATAATCACCGCAATCAGTATTGGCAAACAGTGTAAACGTATCGTGATCTAAATAGATGTTTGCCCACATACAGCGATGATACATATCTGGATCGTCTTCATAGTGAAAACGCAAGTGGTAGCGGTCAACATTGGGCTTAATTTTTTTACATTGCATATTTTCTCTCACTTTCTTTTTAAAGATGCCACCACTTTTTGGGTGGTGGCTTATTAATTTTAACAAAATAAATTACGATTATGCAACAATCTGGCTGATGCCGTCATTCTTGATGATCGAGATCGATTGCATGAATCGGGACTGCATCGACACGTCATGTGTGATGGCCAGCACTTTCATCCCAGCGTAGCGCCGATTAATTGTTTCAAGGGCGTCACAATAGGCTTCCATGCCGTTGATATCTAAGAACGGAGGTTCATCAATGAACATGAAGCCCATTTGAACGCCTGTTTTGGTGGCTTTAAGCTCGGCTAGAGCCAGCGCCGACGCAAGTGCGACTTTGACGCGTTCACCGCCGGAGCGGGACTTGTAGGACAATGTACCGGTATTGCTGTCATTGATCAAGACATCCAGGACAGGCACTTCTTTTCCACCATTGGCTTTCGTAACCTTTTCGGTTTCAAAGCTGACAGTCATGACACCGTTGCTCATCTGTGACAGAATCGCATTGGCTTTATTCTCGATTATTTTGATCTCGTCTTTTATGATCAGGTGGGGGATACCTGCATAGGAGCAGGCAATCTTTAGTTGATCAAGCAATACGAGTTGTCCGGATAGGGCTTTGATTATGATTTGTAGTTCTTTTAGCTCTGCAATTTTCGCCACACGTTCTTCGCGCCTGATTGTCAGTGTCGCGTCCAGGTGCATCAGTGCTTTGATGTCTTCTTTGATTTGCTTCAGAGCAATCTGAGCATCACTTTGTGACCGCTGCATGATAAACGCTTTTAATTGCTTGGTCAGGGCTGTGATCGTGCTGTCCAATTGGCCCAGCTGGGTGACGCATTTGTCTTTTTCGATTGATTTTTCATTAAGTGTAGCTGTTTTGAGGGCACAAACCTGTTTGTTGCCACTGATTAATTGTTCTTGATCAATGTAATGTTTGATTTGACCAAAGGCATTAACCAATACAGAGCGTTGATTTAATTGTGTTGTAAGATTGTTTAAGCTAATCACATTATTTGCTAATTCAGTTTCAATGGCATCATTTTTAATTTGTTCGTTTTTGATGCGGACGCTTAAATCAATGGCTTTTTCTTCATAAATTGCCAGCTGAGCAAGCTCTTGTGCTGCATTTTGATGTTCTTTGACGGTTGATTTTAGATTTTCAACGATTAGGGGATCATAGTGTAGATCAGTAATAGCTTGCGACTTTTGATTGAGCTGGTTGGTCAGCGCATTGATCGTATTGAGTTCGCCGGCTTTCCATGTTTCGGTTGTTTCCCGCATCGAGGCTAGATTTGACCCTTCGCTTTTGGCTTTGTCAACAAATGGACATGTGATTGAGCCCTTGCAGCCGGAGCTTTCGACGAGATTGTGATTTTCTTTGGCTCTATCATAAGCATCCATGCGATTGTTATATTCATGTTCGTATGCCTGAGTTTTCAAGGTATAGTTTTCGTTGAGTTTCTGTTGTTCATTAAGCATTCTGATGTGATTTTCGCCGATTATAAGCCTCGCGTCGAGCTGTTTACGACTTTCAGCATATGTATCAGCCTTACGTGTAATCGCATCTTTTTGAGTCAACACCATATTGGTGGATGCTATTTGTTCATTCAAGCTCTCAATTTCAAGAGCACTCGTGGCTTTTTGCTGATTAAGTTTGATGTTTAGCGCGTGTTGCTCGGCGTGTTGTCGTTCAAGTGCTGCAAAACCTTGAATTTGAGTCTCAAGATTGCGGGCATCGCCAGCATTTTTGCGAATATCCTGTTCATGGCTTAATAATTCGCTTAAAGCATGGATCTCGGCATTTAATTGATTCATGACGGTGTTAATCCCATACAGATCATTTTCGAGGACGGTTTTGTTTTTATCCGCATCAATCAATTGATTATGTAGGCTCTTGCTGTCTTCAATCTGTTTGATTTCTTTTTCGATAGTAATTTGTTCCAGCTCTTTTTCAGATTGCTGTTGCTTGCAGATGGCCAGATCGGCGGTCGCGTATTTGCCATTTCGGATAATGTCGATTAAATCTTCTTTTATCTTTTTTTGGAAATTGAGCTCACGCCTGGTGTCTGTCGCTTTTTCGGCAAAGACGTCTTTAGCTTGTTCATACAGGTCTAAGCCGAGTAGTCCGGCCAACACACGCATCCGTTCGGTGCGGTCAACGTCCAGGAAGATGCCATATTGATCTTGCATCACGAGGGCACAGGATTTGAGGGTCAGGGAATCGCCCACTAACTGAATAATTAATTCCTGAGTTTCTTTGAGTTTTTCTCCGGAGCTGTCAATCCACTCGTCGTCAACGAATTCGCATAAAGATAGTGTGCATTTTCCGGATTTGGCCCGGGTGCGTACGACACGGCAAATCGAATCACCGACACTGAAGCAAAATGTGATGCTGCCGCTTTTGACACCGTCGCTGTTTCTGATCCAGCCCTTTAAGTCATTTTCACGGGTTTCTTCAAACAGACAATCCATGATTGAATCCATAAAGAAGGCTGACTTACCGGCACCGTTTTCACCGATAACTGTGGCAAAATCAATATTTGAAAAGTCATAGCTTTCTTTTTCGTAACTACGATAATTACGGACTTCGATGCTGATAGGCATGATCCGACCCTGGGCTTTATTGCCAGTGATCGTCTTTTCGTCGATGATGGGTTGTGCTAATAACATAATGTCGCTCAAATTGTCATCATCTTTGAAATATTCTTGAATATTAACGATTGGATCGACACCCATAGTTGTGGTGCGATTTAATGTCAGGCATTTTTCGCAGGAAATTTCACTGACCCAGCGGGCACTTTGCATGAGTTCAGCTTCCAAGGCCGTTGCATTAAACTGATTGATGTTTTCCTGAGTCGCTTCGTAGTAAATACGTACGACTTTATCCGCGACATCAAGCATGTCAAGCAAAGAATAGTCACCGTTGTTAAACTCTTCGATGGCGGTGTCATCAAATTTCAGGGTTTGGTATTGCTGATACGGTGTGACGTGAAAGTCAGCTGTTAAGGCGTCAAGATCATGCAGATAGAAACCACGATACTGATCTTCGTCACCAAAGGTGAATGCGTTGATTCCACCTGAGTAAAAGATGTTGCTACCGGCAACTTGCTGAGGTCTATGGATGTGTCCCATGGCGATTAAATCAAAATTAAGGGCTTGGAGTTGATCTTTTGGTAAAATCACTTCACATTCTGAGAACATCATCATCTGGCCACTCTCGGTATTTGCTTCGGTCGTGGTATAATGTGCCATTAAAACCGATTTTTGGCCTGTTTGGCAGCAGCTTCTCAGCTCTGTGATAATTGCCATGAGCTCGTTGGTTAATGCCTGATTTTCGTCGCCTTTGGATAACCCTGGGTTAATAGCTCTGTAGGATCCATGGTCAAGTCCCGGGATACCGACAATACTGAGTGGACCATCTTTTGTTTGCAGGTTATACAATTCGGGTTCAGTGATCAGTTTAACTTGATCGTTGTTGCTCAGCATTTCTTGCAGCAATTCAAACTGTTCTTTACCGTCATGATTAGGAGTGCCTTTGATGGCAACAACCGGTGCAATATGGCTGAGTCGTTCGATCAGGGAGTGGGCGACACTGATTTCTTTGACGCCGCGTTCGATCCATACTTTGGATTTATCGAAGATGTCTCCGCTGATTAAGATCGCTGAAGGTGCGAGTGTGACTGCTTGCTCCAGCATGTATTCGAGGCATGCGATCGTCCCTTCTTCTTTGCCTGGGAACCGGCCTTTGCCTTCTAAGTGCCAGTCGGCACTGTGCAGAATTCTTAATGTCATGTTATTTTTAGCTCACTTTCTTTTTTTTTTATGCAAAATTTAGAATTTTTCGTGTCGGATGGTTTTGATTAAATCTTGGACATTGGCTTCATTTATAGATGCGCAGTCGAGAAAAACCACGCGATCGGCAAATACTTTGGCAATGACCTGACCCTCTGTATCCTGATTCAAGTCGCTCCAGGCGTCAATGCACCAGCATTCGTCTTCTTCATCATAAAAGTTGCAGTCTAATTCTTGCCATATTGATTTGTCAACATTTTGTCTAATTGGTACGTGACGATTAATTTTTTCATATTCAATGGCTGTGCCGGCGCTGTTTTTGACTTCGCCGTTTAAGAATGCGTCACCTTTGGCCTTTGTCTGGACAATCATATTGATGAGTTGAAAAGCTGGATCGTAATCGTCATAAAAAGCAAGCGTGTGACCATTATTTGCATGATATTTTTTAAGGTATTGCTTTATGCCGTCTAATTTGAACCACAGTGTTGGATGTGTTTCAATATAATTGTTGGAATCACACACATAATACGCGTTAAGATTATAGATGGCATCCGCCTGAGCATAGGTCAGCTCTAACTGTACGTACGGTGGGTTTTTCCATGGGTTGTGCTCGAAATTGTCGCTGGCTTCATGAATCAACTTAATTTGTTCGGGCAGTATTTGCAGATCAAATACGCGCTCAGTTTTCTTATCATTTGAGTAGCGACCGTCTGTGATTAGGTCATTTAAGCTTGTAATTCGGCCATTTGGCTCACGCACGTTAATTTCAAGATGAATCGCGTCGGCGCGATACGTGTCATATACGTGTTTGATATAGTTATTTACAGTTTTCATAGTTATGTCCTCATTTTCTTTTATTTTTTAGTACTCGCCTTGAAATATTTGATGGACGTGGCCGTCTTCAAATATGATGGGATGTTTTAAGTCCATGATATTTGCCTCATCTGAGATATATAAATTCAGATAATATGCTTCGAAATAATTGTAGATATCGGCGTCTGTCACATCAATAAGCGAGGTAAATGCAGCTGTGACGTTCTCTTTGGCAATTCCAAGGGCTTCGATTAATCGATTTTCATAATAGTTGGTATTTCCATCGGCGCATGGGCACAAACGGCTTTCTTCCCATAGTGTGTGCATGCATTCAATGATTTCAAGCTGAGTCAATTGTCGTTCGGTATAAAAACGATTTAATTGACAACACGACTCAAGGTCTTCGAGCAGTTGTTCATACGTTTTTTCATCAAATGTGACATAGGCTAATTCATCGTCTTCGTCATAATCTAGCACAATTGAATGATTAGGACAGCTCTTGATCAAATCCGTTGCAGTTTTTAAGTTATTTTCTTTGGCCGCTTCACGTATTTTGCTGACCAGCTCACGATTGACATGATGAAACAGTATTTGCATTTTTTCAGAAGACGATAGGTCTTCAATAAAGATTGCATTAATTTGACTTGTCATAACAGGTGACATAGCTACACTCGGTTCATTTTTGTTATTTTCCATTTTTATATCTCCTTAGTTTTTAGTCCTGCGACTGTTATATTATTAGTTGATCAAAATTTTCACCTAAAAAAAAAACAACCTCGGCATAAAGCAGCGAGGTTGTTTCTTGAGAAAAAAGTGAGGTAAAATTGTGTCCGTATTTTGCCGATTGCAGGGATCGAACCTGCCTGGTGAAAACATTAGGAGGAGGCAAACACCAGTACTATATTCTCGACAAATAAATAAAAGCAGAACCGAGTATTTTTTTTGAGTGGAATAAAGTCGGAGGAGACTTATGTTTTTGCGAAAGATGCGGTTAATTAAGTATCAAGTGGTTGGCTCTGCAACACCACAGGGATCTCTCGTCTGATCTTCACCCGGACAGCGAACGCTGTCGCATTTTCGGCCACCCGGTTGAAATCCATAACTTTAAAAGATTTTAAGTCCAATGTTTTACTCGGACAGCGGCTGCTGTCAGGCTGTTTTGGTAATCCCAGGATAAATAACAGTGGCCTCAATCGGATAGTGGATGATCTGTTTTACAAAGTGATATATCATGGTTGGATCAAACATGATGCCAATTTGTTGCATCATGTAAATCATAGCCTCGTCCGGTGCCATTGACTTCTTATACACTCTATTTGACAACATAGCCTGATAGACGTCTGCAATATGAATAATTTGTGCATATACAGGAATTTGATTGCATTTAAGTCCCATAGGGTAACCACTACCGTCATGATTTTCGTGATGATGCCTCACAGCATTGGCAACACTCCAATTGGCGGCATTGTCATCGCTCATAATTAATTGATGACCAAATTCGGTATGGTTTTTTACGTAGGTATATTCGATTGGGGTTAGTTTTTCGGGTTTATTAAGAATGTCTTTGTCAATCATAATTTTTCCCAGATCGTGAAGTATTGCAGCTTGCGTTAGTTCAGTCAGTTGGTTGATGATTAATCCTCGACTAATACCAATCAAGACCGATATTAATGCAACCTCTATATAGTGGTCAATATGAGTGGGTTCCCTGTTGGTCATGCTGATCAGGTGTTTGCTGACTTGAATGTCGCCCATGACGTGATTGATTAGTGTATTAGCCAGATAAACGGCCTGACACATGTTTGTTGGATATTCAGGTTGTAATTTATTTTTCATGTCGGCTATTTTGTCACGGTTTTGATAAATATATAAACCGTTGTAATCATACTGGGTGAGCTCGGCAATCAGTTCATGTGTCAGTCGGCAATTGGCGCGCATGACGGGTTGATGATTGCGATCATACAGATTTGAGGCCGATAACATATTGGGTCGGATGTCATTAATTTTAATGTATCGCATAGCTATTCCTTTCAATTGTGTTTTTGAAATAAACATTTATACTATAATTATAACATATCCGTGTTCTGGTTGCACCCTTTTTATTGTGCAAAACGTTTCATATTTGAGGAGAATTTGCAATAAACGGGTGATTAAAAATGGCGGTTTAAGCACATCTGTGGTACAAATATGGTTTATTTTTGTGCCACTTCGCGTCCATTTGGTGGTCGTTTTTTGACCAGACTACGACTTGCTCAATGATAAAATATCAGCTTGGCCTATTGTTGGTCGCGATTGGGTTTGTTATGGTGTTATTTTGGCACACAATTCTATTTGTTGCTGGTAGTATCATTTTATGCTCACATATGGTCGAAAGTGACACGGTTATGGGTTGACATTGGGTTTAATTTGTGCTATAATAAGACCAACAAATGAATTAAACAATACCCAAGAAGTTGATTCAAGTTGAAGCAGGCATCATTGATTGAATAAACAATAGAAAGTGAGACTATAATAATGAGCAAACCCACTATGCGAAGGTATCGATTATCAGTGCCCGCAGCGGACACGTCTACCAACGATTGGATTGCCGCCCAGGCCGACATACATGCATCCTTTCGTGCACTAGTTACTGACGACATTGAAAAAAACGGTTATTCCGATGTCACGTGTCGACGCAAAGAGCAGTTAGTCAAGTCGATCGAAACATTGGTTGCAACACCATCTGAAAAAATCGGGGTTGATGTGGTCGTATCAAAGCCACCAGTATCTGATGCAGATATTCAAGATGTTGTTGCCGAACCGATTACAGTTGTCATTGCACCAATTGAAACCACCGAACACGCACCCGATGATATAATTATAGAACAACTTGACGCTGTGTCACCGGAATTGCAAACATCCACAGAACACGAATTACTAGAACCTGAACAACCCGCGATCGATCCTATTATAGAACAAGCAAAACCATCGGATTCGTCAGAATCGGTTGAGGCAGGATCAACACTTTTAAACAGTTTGATGTAATTGGCCATAGTGCTGGTGCGTAAAAATAAAAAATCATATCGAGAAAGAATAGAGGAAAAGAACTTCATGAATAACAATACAACAATTATTGGATTAGATATTGGCAATGGCTACGTCAAAGGTTCCTGTTTGGGTTTGAATAATGAGATCAGTAAGATTGATATTCCGGCATGTGTGGCCGGATTGGTTTCTGGATTAGCAGTGCCGGATCTTCCCTCAGATGAGTACGTGAGTGATATTTTTAATCGAATTGTCTGCCAATTTCGCTCATCTTTAATCGTTGATCATCGTTATTTCACATTCGGACAAGGCGCTATTGCCACAGGTCATCAACTCATCGAGTTTGATATTGCCGATGCTAATTTATCCAAAGCCCAACAGGAGTTATCTTCAATTTTAATACTCAGCTCTGTTGCCGGCAGCGCACTTAAACATTACTGGGAAGAACATAAAGAACTGCCGACCGAAGTACTGCATGTCGATGCGCAGGTGGCACTGGCTCTGCCGATCAACGAGTACATCATGCACCGTGAACGTTTTGCACAACAGTTTACAAAGGGACATCATGAAGTGACCATCTGCAATTTTGAACAGAATGTTCATGTTGTGATCTCATTTGGTGAAGTCAAGGTTCTTCCCGAAGGAATTTCGGCGCAGTTTGCTATTGTCAATAAGGGCGCTCTATTTATCCAAGCACTTTTAGATGACATTCGCTCCCGTGATGCCGACGCTATGGATGGTATCACTGCAATGGATGTGATCAAGTGTAATAATACCTGCGGCATTGATATAGGTGAAGGTACCGTTAATTTCCCAGTTATCACTGAGGGTCGTTTCAATGTCATCGCCAGTTCGACCATTCCACAGGGTTACGGTTCGGTCATCGAACAGTCGTTGGCGTCGATTCAGAAAGCCAACATGCCGTGGCGCACCCGAAAGGCCGTGGCTAATTTCATGCAACAGCCTGAAACAGCTTTTAACAGGTCTAAAAAGAAAACCGTTGATGGTATCATTAATGCTGAATCAGTTGATCTGGTCAATGCTATCATTCGTGAGGTATCCCGCATTTTAAGCACCGGCAATGTCGAAGTGATCTATGTTTACGGTGGCGGGGCAACCCCAATGAAAAGTGTCCTTCATGATAAATTAATTGAAAAGACAAAAAGCTTTACCGGCGGTGATGCTTTTCCAATTTTGTATCTGGATTCAGCTTATGCACGCAACTTAAACCGCGAAGGCCTCTATGATGTGGCGCTGGCTAATCATCGGTCGCATGGGACATTACCTGAAACAAAATAATTTAATTATAAAAAAAATGCACCACTGTGAATAATCACAGGGTGCATTTTTGTATTTCGCTTAAGCGAATGGTACGTCGTTCATTTCCATTGCCATGATTGATTCAAGGTTTGCAGCGGCCTGTTCGTCAGTCATTGGTTCTTCGGATCCAATAGGCGCTTGTGGCGCAGTTGTTACACCAGTGTTTGCGTGACGTGCATCAGTTGTTGACTTAGATTCTTTCAAATCAATTTTTTGAATAACGTTAACAATACCATATACTTTAGTACCGTCAGCTGCGTCGTAGTTGTTATTGCGTAGTTCAGCAGCACCGCCGATTAAAGACCCTTTTTCGATGAAATCGTACACTCCCTTGCCTTTTCCAGCTGCGATAAAGCCCTGGAATGGAATGAATTGGCTGTCTTTGTCGCCTGTTTTCTTGTTCTTGAAGTCGTTTTGAATAGCAATCGTCAACAATACTTTCTTTGAACCATCTTTGTTGTCAAGGAAAATAGGTGCTTTGGCCAAACGGCCCTCGAATAAATACATATTTCTTAAGTTGCTCATCTTTTAATACCATCCTTTTTTATTTTAGTTTATTTTAATTTTTTTTACTGGTTTTGATATTGTTTCAATTGACCATTCGAGATAACACCATTGTTATCTGCTTTTGGTTTTGCTTTGTCTCGGTTTTAGCACAGACCTTTTTTCTCCTATTGATCATGCTTCAATTGTTTACCCGGTGTTGCGCGCAACACTTGCTTTTAACTTTTGATTATAGCTTTGTCACGGCATTTACGCCGTGACTTTAATCATATTAGATTTTTTTGTTCTGCGCGCAGTCGCATCAAAATGCAACCGAGTTTATTTTGACCACATCGATTAACCGTACCCCAGTATCTGTCACGCCAGGTATTGCCTTCTTCCAAATGCACATCACCGGTAGCCAGTAATTGTGTCAGTAAATCCGGATTTTGTGAAAACTTAGCTTTCACAACGTCGTACATGACTTGATCTTTTAGTTTATCCCAATTTGGGATCAGTTTGACTTTAAAACCTAACTTCTTAGAAGCTCCTGGTTCCAAATTTGCAAATTCATGAGCCCGAGCAGGCTCTTTTTGAGCCTGAAAAGCCGCCTCACTGTTCTGGAACGTCACACCTTTGTATATTGTCTGGCAAGAATGAAAGTTTGACAAAAAGTGGTGATCGCCGTGAAACGAGAGAATTTCTTTGTTTTGCATAGTTACACGTCCTTTTTTATTTATTTTTTGGTTAGATTGCAATACCTTTGTTGATTAATTTTTGCTGAACGGATGTTAGGACGGAATATTCTAACATTGATGGATTTTTCATGAAGAAGTCGGCAGAACATTGACGCAACGGGCTTTTCTTATCAATTTTTGCAAAGGCAAAAGTTGCGGGAACCAGGTGTTCGCCGTTGAATACTGCTTCTGTGAATCGCTCGGCCGTGTTTCCCATATCAATCATCATATCAAAAATAATTTTCTTATTTTTGATATCGAGCCTTGTTAAGTCTTTATTTAATTCGTCTAAGTTTAACGATGGTTTTGCACAGGATGTCGAAAAAACAATGGCTGCGTAGTCATCCTGATCAAGCACGTTGATTTCGTAGTTTTTTGCTCTAATATCTATTTCTAAAGTCATTTCACAATACCTCGTTTTTTAGTTTTTTACACAAATACTTGTGTTTCACATATCTCCCCGGTGTTGGTGACAACACAGCTTGTCGTTTCTCCAAAATCTTTGCATCTCACGACTATCTATTTAAATAAATGCTGATTTATCAACAAAATATCATGTTTTTAATTGTAACATTGGCTACAATGTGATATAATTATGTATATCTAGTATTTAAAAAATGATGAATTAAAAGGCGGTGTTGTTTATATGTCACTTATTAAATTTACGGCGATGAATCAACCATTGGTACATCACGGTTTTGTCCGCTATTTGTGCCACGGGTTTTTATACAAAAATGGTGAACTATATGATTAAATCAATGTTTGCTTCAAGAATTTTCAAAGAAAGGTTTTGGTGTCTGTAATGAAAACAAAAAATTTAAAAGTTACGCTAATGTTGTTTGCGTTTCTGTTGTGTTGTGGCGTATTTATGTTAACAACATCTGTTTCAGTTAATGCTGAAACCGTTTCTCAGAGTAAGCTGTCGTTTAATACTGGCGGAGGGTCACTCATACAGAGCGTGACAGCCGATCCTGTATCGAAGCTAGTAACCCGGCCGGCTGATCCTGTCAGGGCTAACTTCACGTTTTTGGGTTGGTACAAAGAGGCTTGGTTTTTCACTGAGTGGGATTTTAGCAAGGATGTCTTGCTTGTCAACCAGTCTATTTATGCTAAATGGGAAAACAGCGGCCCACAGATTAATTTTGTGACGAACGGCGGTGCTTCAGTATCCACAATGGTTGGTATCGTCAATCAGACAATTGTTAACCAGACCATGCCGACAACAACAAAAGTAAATTACGTATTTGCCGGTTGGTACGATAACTCATCATTAACAGGATTGCCTGTCACTCAATTGCCTGTCAAATACCCCGATAAAGGTATTACTTATTATGCTAAGTGGGATGTTAACCCCGTTTCTATTTTGTTTAATTTAGACGGTGGTACAGCCGAAAGCGACATTAATATGAATGGTATAACAGGTCAGATCATCTCAACAAGAGACATGCCGTCTGATCCTAGTAAAACAGGTTATACATTTGGCGGTTGGTTTACAACACCAGCATGCACTATTCCACAAATCACGATATTGCCGGTTAAATATCCGGCCACTGATATCATATATTATGCCAAGTGGACGATTAACACCTACACAGTGAATTTTGACTCTCAGAGTGGTAGTGCTGTCGCATCAAAAGTAACAAATTATAATACCGCGATCACAACACCTATCGCCCCGACAAAAACCGGATATACGTTCGTTGGTTGGTATAACGATGCCGGTTGCACAAGTGCATATGTTTTCAACACATTGGTTACCGGCGATGATACACTTTTTGCTAAGTGGACGCCACGCAGTTATACTGTGAGCTTTAATTCACAGAGTGGTAGCTTGATATCGCCAAAGGTGGCTGATTACAATACGACTATAACAACACCGGTAAATCCCATGAGAACGGGGTATACCTTCTCCGGCTGGTTTAAAGAAAGTGGATGCATAAACAGCTGGTCATTTGATAATGATAAAATAATGAATGCTACGACCATTTATGCTAAATGGACGATTAACACATATCGAGTCACATTTAACTCTCAATGTTGGAGTGAGGTGGACGACCAGGTTGTGAATTACAACACCTGTGCAGTTATACCAACAGCACCTGCGCAAGCAGGCCATGCTTTCGTCGGATGGTATAAAGACTCTGGTGGCACGACGCCGTTTGTTTTTGCAACGGATAAGATCACCGACAACATAACAGTCTTTGCCAAATGGACAACTAATAGTTATACTGTGAGTTTTGATTCACAGAGTGGGAGCGCAGTGTCTTCAAAAGTGGCAGATTATTATGCCACTATAACGACGCCGCCAGCTCCGGTCAGAACCGGTTATACGTTCGGCGGTTGGTTTAAGCAAAGTGCTTGTACTGATGCCTGGGTGTTTGGTGATGAGATAATCACTGATGATCGAGTCTTTAGTGTTGTTGAAGATAACACAATATTGTACGCCAAGTGGACGATCAACACCTATACTGTGAATTTTGATTCACAGAGTGGAACAGCCGTCGCACCAATCGTGACGAACTATAACACGGTGATCACAGCTCCAACAGCGCCTAGCAGAACAGGTTATACCTTCGGCGGTTGGTATAATGAGGTAGGTTGCACAAGCGCATACAATTTTAGCACGCTTATTACAGCTGATGACACTCTTTACGCGAAATGGACCATTAATATTTACACAGTTACATTTGATTCCCAAAGCGGTAGTGCCGTCGCACCCAAGAACACGAACTACAATACCTCGATAACAGCACCAACATCGCCTACCCGAACAGGATATACGTTCGGTGGATGGTTCAAGGAAAGTGCCTGCACAAATGTATGGACGTTCGCAAGTGATAAAGTTATGGACAATACAACACTTTATGCAAAATGGACAATCAACGTTTATGCAGTAACTTTTGACTCTCAGAGCGGAAGCGCTGTTGCACCAAAAAACACAAACTATAACACTGCAATAACAGCACCAACAGCGCCTACCAGAACAGGCTATACGTTCGGCGGTTGGTTCAAGGAAAGTGGTTGCACAACGAGTTGGACATTCGCAACAGACAAAGTTGTGAATAATACTACACTTTACGCCAAATGGACGATCAACACGTACACCGTGTCATTTGACTCCCAGAGCGGTACAGCAGTCTCATCAATAGTGACAAACTACAACACTGTGATCGCAACACCAACAGCACCTACCAGAACAGGCTACACGTTCGGCGGTTGGTTTAACGAAGCCGGTTGCACGAGTGCTTATGTGTTCAGCACACCTGTTACAGCTGATGATATCCTTTATGCCAAGTGGACGATCAATACATACACAGTGACTTTTGATTCACAGAGTGGTAGCGCCGTTACTGCAAAAGTAACAAACTACAATACAGCAATCACAGCGCCAATAGCGCCTACCAGAACTGGATATACTTTTGTCGGTTGGTATAACGAACCGGGCTGCACAAGCGCTTATGTGTTCAGCACTCTGATTACCGCAAATGACATTCTTTATGCAAAATGGACGATCAACAGTTACACAGTGACTTTTGATTCACAGAGCGGCAGTGCTGTTACCCCAATCGTAACAAACTACAATACATCAATTTCGTCACCAACAGCTCCGACCAGAACGGGATATACGTTCGGTGGCTGGTATAACGAAGCTGGTTGCACAAATGCTTATATTTTCAGCATACTGGTTACTGCAAATGATACTCTTTACGCAAAATGGACGATTAATACTTACACAGTGTCGTTTGACTCCCAGGGTGGAACTGCTGTAACAGCAATCGTAACGAACTACAATACGGCAATCACCACACCAACAGCGCCTACTAGATCAGGTTATACGTTCGGTGGATGGTATAACGAAGCCGGTTGCACAAGCGCTTATGTGTTCAGCACTCTGGTCACAGCAAATGATACACTTTTTGCCAAATGGACCCCGATTAGCTACACCGTGAGTTTTGACTCACAAGGTGGCAACGTCGTGACAGCACAGGCCGTCAATTATGACGCAAAAGCGACATCCCCTACAGCACCTACTAAAACGGGATATGTGTTCGCAGGCTGGTTTAAGCAAAGTGCTTGCACTGACGTATGGACGTTCACGAGTGACACCGTGGCAGGTAATACAACATTATATGCCAAATGGACGATCAACACCTATACGGTGAGTTTTGACTCACAGAGTGGCAGCGCCGTGACATCTCAGGCCATCAACTATGGTGCGAAGGCAACAACACCGACAGCTCCGACCAGAACAGGCTATACATTCAGCGGATGGTTTAAGGAAAGTGCTTGCACAAATAGCTGGACATTCACAAGCGATACCGTCACCGGTAACACAACACTTTATGCCAAATGGACACCGATCAGCTATTCAGTGAGCTTTGACTCTCAGGGTGGTAGTGTGGTAACCGCACAGGCTATCAACTATGGCGCAAAAGCTACCACACCGACAGCTCCGACCAGAACAGGCTATACATTCAGCGGATGGTTTAAGGAAAGTGCTTGCACAAATAGCTGGACATTCACAAGCGATACCGTCACCGGTAACACAACACTTTATGCCAAATGGACACCGATCAGCTATGCGGTCACATTCAACTCTCAGAGTGGGAGTGCTGTAACAGCACAAGCCATTAATTACAACGAGTATGCAACAACACCGACAGTGCCTACCAGAGCGGGATATACGTTCGGTGGATGGTATAAGGAGGTTGGTTGTACAACGAGCTGGACATTCGCAAGTGATAAGATCCTTGGCGCTACGACCATTTACGCTAAATGGACGATCAACACTTACACAGTGACTTTTAATTCACAGAGCGGTAGCGCTGTCACAGCCAAAGTAACAAACTATAATACAGCAATCACAGCGCCAACAGCGCCGACCAAAACGGGCTATACGTTCGGCGGATGGTATATCGAAGCCGGTTGCACGAATGCATATGTGTTTAGTACACCGGTTACCGCCGATGACATTCTTTATGCAAAATGGACGATCAACACTTACACAGTGACTTTTGACTCCCAGAGCGGTAGCGCTGTTACTCCAATCGTAACAAACTACAATACAGCAATCACAGCGCCAACAGTACCTACCAGAGCAGGCTATACGTTCGGTGGTTGGTATAATGAAGCTGGTTGCACAAGCTCTTACGTGTTTAGTACACTGGTTACTGTAAATGATACGCTTTATGCAAAATGGACAGCCAATACATGCACAGTGTCATTTGACACACAGGGTGGAACTGTTGTAACAGCTAAAGTGACGAACTACAACACAGCGATAACCACACCAACAGCTCCGACAAAAACAGGCTATACGTTTGCTGGATGGTATACAGAAGCTGCCTGCACCAATGTTTATGTGTTCAGTACCTTGGTCACAGCAGATGATATTCTCTATGCGAAATGGACGATCGCCACTTACACAGTGTCGTTCGACGCACAGGGGGGAACCGCCGTTACAGCCAAAGTAACAAACTATAACACAGCGATCACCACACCGACAGCGCCTACTAGAGCTGGCTACACGTTCGGCGGTTGGTTTAACGAAGCTGGTTGCACAAACTCTTACGTTTTTAGTACCCTTGTCACAGCAAATGATACGCTTTACGCCAAATGGACGATAAACACCTATACGGTCACATTTGACTCCGTCGGAGGCACCGCCGTAGCATCACAGCCAGTTAATTACAACGCCAAAGCAACGACACCGACAGCCCCAACAAAGGCAGGAGGCTATACATTTGCAGGGTGGTACAAAGACAGCGGATATACTGATGATTTTGTCTTCGCAAGTGATGTAATCACAGGAAATACAACCCTCTATGCTAAGTGGGAAGGTCAGGCATTAATTGACATCTTCCCAGATGCAGGATTTGCCGAGGATATTCGGGTTAATATGAACACTCGACGAGGAACGCCAATCAATACGGTCAATGAAAAAGTAGTGATAACGGCAGATTTAGACGGGGTTACGAGTTTAGTGAGTCCAAGTGCCACCGCCATCACGGGAATAAGCAAATTGCCAAACTTGATTCTGTTAAACATCAGCGATGGCAATAAGGTAACGGTTATGCCTACTGAGATCGGACTCAATACAAAACTCGAAGTAATCTATGCAAGTAATGAGAATTTGACCACTTTGCCAACAGAGATTGGAAATCTTAAAGCACTCAAAATACTAAGCGTTAATGGCAGTCAAATAACTAGTTTACCAACAAGTATGGGTGGGATGACCTCACTGCAAAACTTAAATGTTGGTAGTAACTTATTGACGGCGTTGCCAAGTGAATTGGGGAATGCAACTGGGATTACAACCCTTGTGGCGAATGCCAACAAAATCTCAGCCATACCCGACAATTTCAATAAATTAACAGGATTAACGACCTGTAACTTTGCTGACAATAAGTTAGAGGATATATCAGCCTTTTACCCACGGATGAACGCCTACAGCACCGATACAGGTTGGGATTTCAGCCGACAGATAGTAACAGTTGATGTAATTTACAGATTAAATTCAGCCCATACTGATATTGGAGATCCTAACATGAATACCCCAGAAGTGTTGCGCGACATGTACCAATCATATGAAAATTATGGATATGATTACCAAACAGCACGAGGTGTTCCTTTGCCGTTATACGAGACAGGAACAACCTTTACCAATGAAACAACCCATACTGCGTGGCAAAATGGAACAGATCCAAATTCAGGCATGACGTTTAATCAACAGAGACTATTCTCTGCGGAACTTCAGGCAAGCGGGACCGCAATTATTACAACTGGTGCAAAATGGTTTTGGGATTCACAGTTTATCTTTAATTACACGCCAAGCGTTGACCCTATATATGATACCGACAGAGTTGAACGTGTGTTTGAATATGAACCAGGTCAAAACGACTCAGGATCATATGTTTTAGCAATCAATGGGCTAGGAACAGGGATTACCGAGTTTCCGACGTGGAGTGACTTTAGTGGACAGGACGATATCGTCTGGTACTCAACATACAATGGTAAAAACTTTGGAACCGATTCGGCACTACATAATTCACCTTCCCTCTACCATATTCATGCATATGCAGGTGGTGTTTATAAGGGCGCAAAAACGATTAATGTCAACCAGGCCATGCATGATGGTTTTTATGCTTATCGCGGAGGCAATCTTGACTTCGTAATCAAAAATCCCCGTGTTTTTGGAGGTATAAAAGACAATGTGTGCGACATCGCTATCTGGAATAATGATGCCAATGGATCGGATGACGTGTGTTGGATAACTGCAACTGAGCAGTCTGCTGGCACCTATACTTGTTTCCATCCTTACGTTCATGATAGTGTTAATCATAATCAAGGGGGATCATTTGTAGCCCATTTCTATCTATTTGCAGATAAGGGGTTTGGAAGCGTGGCTAATCATTATGGGAAATTGGTGGGAATAAACATTTTCTAAGTTGTAACCATATTAAACAGCGAAACAGAAAACAATTTAAAATTAAAGAAGATGGAGGCAGTAGATGGAAAACAGTAATAAAAGAGATTGGATAATCTATATATTGATTATTTCAAGCGTCATTGTTTTAGGTGTTTATTGCTATGGCATCAGAAACACGCGAATGGGCCAAGAAATCGAATTCCAATCGGTTCAGGAACCAAACACAGCGATTGTCGGCATATGGAATGAGGTCACCAAGAATGAAGGTGTTGCCCGGCGTATAATTTTCACCGACACAACCTATATCCTTCTCTTGCAAGATGGGGCAACGCCTGATAAAAATACTGTTCTTGAAACAGGAACATATGTTTTAGATTCCAATGGCATTGTACTTCACATGCTCACACCAGATGTCAAAGATGGGTACATACCTTGTTTGATCCAAACCCCCGAAAATAATCAAATGACGATTATCGATATGGGTGAAAATCATAGTTATTTTTATGGCATGAAAGCCAGTGATCAAACTGATCAAATGCAAGCTTTGCAGGAAATGGAAGCACAGCAAAAACAACAAAATGCTGTTCAACAAGGCACGTCTTATATCAGCCCCACGTAGGTTGCAATTTGCAAAATCAATAAGAAGGGAACAATCGGATGCGCAAGAGCGTATTGACGCTGAGAGCATCCGATTATATAAAAATTATGAATCGAATAAAAAAGACAGTATTAGCGATTATGAGTGCGTCAATTTTGCTATTCATGCTCTCCGGCTGTATGGGTCAACCATCAACCACAGACATGTCTGGTGTGTGGATCGAAAGAAATGAAAACACTCCAATACATTTAGAATTACGGGCCGATGGTAGTTATAGCAAGTATCAGGTGTTTGGTGATGCAAAAACAATGATGGATGAAGGCCGATGGCAAATTAAAAAAAATAATATAATCTTCCACACAACTCTTGGTTTAAACGGGTCGATAAGTGATGTCGGATTAACCATGCACTATGCAATTGGTAAAAGCGACACAACAACGCTTTTGAGTATCAAATCAAATGGCGATGTCTATTTCGAAGGTGTCAAAGCACCCTGCGAAGGTAATAAGTAGTCAATAAATACAAACACTCAAAATAGTGAAAATAGGGAGTTAACTCATGCAAAAAAGCACAACCAAAGTAATTAAAATTGCAGCCATTGTTTTACTTGTGATAGGTTTGATCCAGGGCGTAGCTTATGGGATGGATCGTTATGATAGTGCCATGACGGCTAAAGCAAGAGAAGAAAGTAAGATTGAATTCAAAGCTTCTGAAAATAAAGCAGCTGAAATCGTTGGTTATTGGGCCGGTGTCTACCAGGAAGATCCGTGTTTACATATGATATTCACACAAACAGATTATGAGATTATACAAGAACAGGGTAGTGATGTGAATGCTTATCCTGTGTTGGAAAAAGGTACTTGGATAATTGACGGCGATAATATCACGCTAACAGCAATAAATGTGGCGAATGGTGTTACAACGCCCACAGCAAGAAGTTTTGCAATTAAGCTTGAGACTAGCCTGAAAGATGAAAATAACTTTACCATATTAAAAATAGGGGCAAATCCCACGTATTTCTATGGGACAAAAGTTGATAGTCAAGAAAAGCTTGTCTCTCGTGATTGGACTAAATGATGCGCTGACGCTCATGTTAATCATGTTAGTCTTGTTGCTGTTGTTATTTATGACACCTTGTCAAAAGCAGGGTGTTTTTTTATGCGAATAAATAGTTGATTATGGTTTTAAAATCTTGATAAATCAGTAGAAATGTGATATTATGTGTTTAAATAGTAACATCATAAGAAGAAAGATAAAGGGCTACAGTATGACAACAAATGAAATGCATCGAGTGACGTTGCGGATGCCTGAAATATTGTACAAAGATTTAGAGTATTGGGCTGCTCGCAACGAAATTAATGTCAATGAGTTGATCATTGAATCGATCGAACTCATGATTCGGCATCAGAACAAAGATTATAATTTACCAGTACTGGAAGTCGCTAGACTCAACCAGTTGATTGACGGGATGGCCGTGTTGTCGCAGAACGTTCAGAGCTTAGAACATATTACCACTTATGGATTTGATTCATTGTTAGGTCTAACCCGTGGCGACAATTATTTATTAGAAATGGAGGATGGTGAAATTGAGTGATTTTGTAGGTTTTGATCAGGTGTTACTGGATATGCAACAAAAAGAAGCCGACGCGGCCATGGATCTTTCGGACAATAGTCGACCACCGGCTAAACCACCCGTAACAGCTCCACCTGTGGCCGTGTCTCCGTTAGCAAACGTGACAACCGGACAATCGTTTGATCGTGTGGCTATACGCGTCATCAAAAACGAAACAGAGCGCACTGCGGATGCCGATGTGATTGCTAAAAAGAATCAGATGAGGTCAAAGCGTGCAAAACCGGCGACGTCGTTTATCAGAGATTTCCCTCGGAGTCTGGTAGTGGTTGCTCGCAACGCCTTTCCCGAAGCGAATCAGACCGATGCACTGGCTGCCTTTATGGCAGTCAAATCCGGCGTATTTGTTGATGGTCTGTCTGATTCCGTACAAGAGTTGGTTGACAGTTGGGACGGTGATAGCGCTGTTCAAGATATCGATAAACGGCTCATGCATATGGAACGGCAAATGGGTACCCTTGTCTCTATTTTACAGGAACTGGAGCTGGGCATTACGTACTCGTTGTTTGATCAACTGGGTTATCGCGACGAAAATTCAGCCACCAGTCGCAATGTCAATCTATTAGAACCCGGCGTTCAGGATTTGTGCGTGCGCCTGAGAGAACAGACGAAACAGTTGCGGTCGCAGGAAGGCATCAAAAACGGACGTCCGATAAAGTAACCACTATATAGCACCGACGGTGACCGCAAAGACGACTATGAATACTGAATAAAAAGGGGGTATTATGATCGAAAAAAAAGTGTTAACGCTTATGTGTTTAATATTCATAGTAGGGTCCGGATCACCGTTATATTCCGGTGGCGTGTGGCAATCGAACCTAGATGCACAGCAAGCTCCCGGTGATGTCAAAAAAACGTCCGCGTTTTTGGATCATATCGCGGTGTCACCTGGTTACGTGCGTTATAAAACACTTGATATCGCCGTGCATTCGCAGATATTGATGAATCAGATTCAGTTGTCGCGGGTGCGCATTAGTTGCAACGCTGTTTCACGTGAGACCGTTGGCGTCGATTCGGAATTATACCCTGTTTATTTAGAAATACAGGCGTCGGCAGCTGATTGTTTGAGTGCGATTGATTTTTTAAATACGTATATCGATGGCGGTTCTTCAGTGGATCTGGATCAAGCGACAAAATTGATAAATACAGCAACGGAACACACAGATGTTGCATCAAATATTTTGAGTGAATATTGAGTTTGTAAATATCCAAAAATAATTAAAAAACGTTGATAAATGAGTAGATATTGCTTGAATTTGCTGGTACCATATGGTATAATATCAGTAACTTCTAGTGTATTTGCTTATTTTTTAGAAAAAATGACGACGACAGAAAAGAGAGATAATTATGATTGGAATTTTATGTGAAAAACCGAGTGCTGCCAAGAATTTTGCGAAAGCGTTGGGCGGCATGAAAGGCGCTTACAATAACGAAGCTTATGTGATCACAAATACGATTGGTCATTTATATGAACTGGCATCACCTGAAAAACAGGTTCCTGCAAATTTATCAGAACAATATCACAAATGGGATCTTGCCAATCTCCCGTGGGATGAAAGTGTTTTTAAGTGGGATCGGGTTAAAAAGTCCACAGCGGCATCGGTGTTACCCAATATCAAAGCTGTTTTATCCACGTGTGATGAGATTGTGATTGCTACCGATGTTGACGAATCAGGTGAAGGTGATTTGCTGGCATGGGAGATCCTGGACGAATTAAAGATGCGACCTAAACGTTTTTCGCGGATGCATTTTGCTGATGAGGCCCCTAAATCGATTCAGAAAGCCTTTGTAGCAAGGAAGACGATTCCAAGCATGGCAAATGACCCTGCGTATATTAAATCCATGTATCGGTCACAGTGGGACTTTTTATCAATGCAGTTTACCCGCATCGCAACGAAATGCGGTGATGGTCGTTCAGTGCTTAGGCAAGGCCGATTAAAATCTGTCATGGTGTCAATCACCGGTGATGGATTAGCTGCTCTGGCGGCTTATAAAAAAGTGCCATTTTATTCAAATAAATTTCGAGATAATAACGGCAACGTGTTTACAAATCCAAAGGAGCCCATATTTCCGAAAAAAGGTCAGGTTCCGGCAAGCTATCAGACATCGCCTGTCATCATTGATAGCAAGACGATGAAACGCACTGCGCCACCGAAATTGCTTGACTTAGCCGGCCTATCTTCAATTCTGTCAAGCAAAGGGGTTAAGGCTCGTGATGTTTTGGCCGTTTATCAAAAGATGTATGAACAACAGATCGTGTCCTATCCAAGAACAGATGATAAACAGGTGACACCTGAACAATTTGATGAATTGCTACCGCTAATCGACAAAATTGCGGGTGTTGTTGGAATTAATACCAGCGCACTGACCCATCGTGGACCGCGAAAGACCCATGTCAAAGTTGGCGGTGCCCATGGTGCCAACAGACCGGGGGTAAACGTACCTGCGTCACTTGATGCACTCAAGACATTTGGCACTTGTGCACCGCTTATTTATACCGTTTTGGCGAAGAACTACTTGTCAATTTTAGCGGAAGACTATGAATATGAAGCTCAAAAGGGCCATTTGGAGCGGTATCCTGATTTCACAGGAACAAGTTCCATTCCGAAGAAAATGGGCTTTAAAGATATTTTCTCGGACGCCGATGATGATGCTTCGAATACTGATGATACAGGTAAAGGTCTGGGAACAACAGCGGATCCATTCATTCACGAAGGCTTTCCCCCAAAACCACCAGTACCTACAATGAAATGGTTAGTCGGTCCTGGTGGTCAGCTTGAAAAACATAACGTTGGCTCTGGTGCAACAAGGACGGGTACGTACGCTGACGTAACGAATGAGAAAGCCAAATACCCGCTCTTAGTTGATAAAAAAGGGAAATTGACAATGTCACCATTCGGTGAAATGAGTTACTTGTTATTAAAGAACACCAACATTGGGAATGTATCAACTACCGAAATGTTGCAGCAACAGATGAAGGATATTGAAGCCGGTAAATTTAATCCGGCCAAAGGACTTCATGATTTACAGCAATTAGTTCGCGATGATTTAGAAATAATGAAACAAAATGGAAATCAATTACGAAAGGTTAAAGGTGTAAAAATGGAAGCACAAGAACAGAAAGAGAAATGCGAAGGTTTATGGAATGGTAAGAATATTGCGTTTAATCGCACATGGGGCGGTCATCGTTTTACAGATAGCGAATGCGAGGCATTATGCAACGGTAAAACGATCGAAGTTTTTGATTTAATCAGCAAGGCCGGCAAACCTTATGGTATCACAGGCAAACTGACCAATCAGACATATAAAGACAAACCCTTTGTTGGATTTGAGCGAACAGGGTTCGCTAATCGCCCTGGCGTACCGTCGTCCTGGTGCAAACATACTTTCACCAAAGATGAGAGCTTGATGTTAGAAGCTGGCAAACCAATTGATTTAACGGGTTGTGTGTCTAATAAGGGCAACACCTTTGCCTGTAAAGTGACCTACGGTAAACAGGACAATGGCTCAATGGGTATCATTCCTCAATTTGGTTGATCAACATTAATATGGCTGGGGCTGTGCTTGCATGGTCTCAGTTTTTTGAATTAATTAAAAAATAAAAAAAGAGAGGCGTTTTTATGGCCAAGTTATCATATAAAATTCCAGCAGGTTTAAATCAAAGCTATGGCGATATGGAAATTGCTATTCAAAGTAAAGATGGGCTTGGGGCAAAACCGTTGCCGATTTCGGTCATCATGACGTATGCCGTTAGTGTCATTTTATGTTTTTTCGTTTGTACCAAAACTGTCATCAAGTACGGGACGTTTGGTCAAATTGCAGTTTTCGTTGTCATGTGGATCGGCATGACGTTTCTTTTGGCCAAATACGATAAGACCAAGCGTATGCAGGCACAATTGTTACCAACGCTTTTTAATTATGTAACCCGTGCCAATCGTGTTGTGTCAACTCGGAAATCGAATAGCGCTGGTGGTTTTTATTCGATTGCCGGAATTAAGCGCATTAACGAAAATACCGGTCTGGTGTCTTATGCAGATGGCACTTACGGATATTGGTACAATGTGGTTGGTTCAGCATCAGTTTTATTGTTTGACGATGATCGCGCAGCAATTCTTGATCGGGTCGATTCGTTTTATCGAAAAATAAGTACCGATGTTGAAATTTGTTTTATCACCGCGAAGGAGTCACAAAAAGTGTATCGTCAAATCGCCAGTCTGAAGCGACGTTATGACGCCCTTGATGATAAAGATCCTGATTTATTGGCATTGGCAGATGAACAGTGTTTGCTTTTGCGGGATTTTGTCGGCGGTTCATTCAAGTCAATCCATCAGTACCTGGTTATTAAGGCCGACAATAAAGAAGCTTTATCACAGGGAAAAAACATTGTTCAATCAGAAATCGAGAATTCATCGCTCATGATTAAGCAGTGTACACCGCTATACATCGACGACATCAATCGGGTGTTGCGCACAATTTATCGAGGGGAAAAATAATATGAATATACTCAAACGCATAAAAGACGCGATGCCCGCTGAACTTACTGCAAAACTTAATTTACAGAATTGGAAAGATTCAAAATTGGATCAGACGCTAATGTCTTATCCACAGTTATTAGAGATAAAACCTAATGAGCGTTATATTTTTCATGGCGATTACTACGAAGTTGATAATAGTGTCGCCACTGTTTTGAGTTTTTTTCATACTGATGGCGCTTCTGATAGTTTTTCGCCGTTTTGGGGTATTTGTCGCACGCCGGTGGGACTTCATGATGACATTGTTACAGTGACATTTGAACAGATTCGTCGCATGACCGACGGTTGGTTGTTTGATCATCAAACCAGAGCTGAGGGAATTGCCGAAATGAACGGTAATGAGCAAATGAGCGCCGGCAATAATACGTCACGTGTGCGGGCATCCAGTAAACAACGAGATTTACAGGTGGTTGCCAATGAATTACAAAACGGGGCGTCATATCTGAGTGCCAGTTATCGAATTTTGATCAAAGCTCCGACACTTGAAAAACTGGATGAAGCAATCATGGCGATTGACCGCTATTATATCGATCGTTTCGGTTCCATGGTGGCCGCCCCGTTTGTCGGTGATCAACGTACAGAGCTATCCCGTTTGTTTTCAAAAAACGAACGCAAACTCGGCAAACCGTTTTATTTTACGTCAACGGAGTTTGCCGGTTCACATGCGCTTGTCACCCATGGACTTGAAGATCCCAATGGCGAATACGTTGGTGCTATGATCGGCGATGTCAATACTTCGGCTATTATTTTTGATGTCAATAAATACAAACACCATTGTGTCGTCGCCAGTGAGGGATATCATGAAAAACTTGGTCGTGTACATGTCGCTGACATGTGGGGTTCAAAGATTTCACAAGCGTGTCTGTTGAGTGGCGGTAGAGTGGTGCATTTAATTTTAGATGGTGCTAATCTTGATAAACTGGGTCCCAAATTTGAGCGATTGTCGCATAAAATCAACATGAATAGTGGTGATGTCAATATGTTTGAAATGTTTGGCGATGTTAAAGATGAGCTCAGCATCTTTCCGATGCAGATGCAAAAATTGCGCCTGATCGCTGAACAGATGTATGAAACTACCGATGATGACAGGGGTGTAATTCTTGGTAAACTCGAAGAAATTGCTACAGATTTTTATGTTGCCAAAGGTATGTGGCACCATAATGCGAAGCAGAATCGCAATAAACTCAGGATCGTTGGTATCAAACATAAAGATATTCCCAAGCTTGACGAGTTTGTCATGTACTTAGATACCCGCTATAAAGCTATGTGTACATCATCAAGCAAAGATCCGAAGGTACTTAGCGCTTTACACATGCTGTATTTAACATTTAAGAATATGTTATCAAACAATAATGATTTATTTAACACAATTACGACAGATGTAATAGATGGTGCCAAAAATGGTCGTCGGGTTGTTTATGATTTTTCTGAATTGATGCATCGTGGATCAGCCATTGCTATGTCCCAATTAGTCAATATTGTGGCTTTTGCGGTCGGTAATTTAGGTAAAAATGATACCGTCATTATCCATGGTACCGAACTGATTGATGACTGTATTAAAAAATATATTGAACGTCAATTTAGTCAATTGTTTAACAAAGGTGGTCGCGTATGTTATTTGTATAATAATATCGAGAAAATGATCAAGGATAAAGACTTCAGCGCCTTTGATAAAACGGACTATACAATTTTGGGCAATATGACAGAAACAATTGTTGATGATTATCAGAAAGCTCTGGGTCAGGAAATTCCAGCGGATTTAGTTCGGTGTATCACCGGTAAAGCCGAAATGATCTGCTATATACGACGGGCTTTTGACAATGTTGTTTTTAAACAGGATTTGGCATTAGGTTTAAGTAAATTGAAAGGAAGTTCGCCACGATGACAGGTTTTTATCGATTAAGTCAAATATGCAAACAATTGGTCATGATTATGTTGTTGTGTGTCTTTATTCTCGGTATGACGGCGTCGTTTACTGGTGGCGAGGTACATGCTGAAGATAAAGAAAACAATATGTCATTGTATAAGGCTTCAACGTCTCTTCGTGCGTATTTTAGCGAGGCAACGAAGCCACAGGAGGAAGGTAAGGGTGATGTTGGTGTAGCAGGTTTAACTCTTTGTTCTGGCAACGTGCTCAATATTGGAGATGCTGGCGCGTTTGTCGCATATGGTGAACAGGATTGGGTTTCCAGTGCTTTGTCGAACTCGTCTTCATCGGTGACGTATGCGTCTCTTGCCAATGTTCCATGTGACCCCACGAATGCCGGCGATAAGACATCCGCCATTTTATATTACGCGCGTTATGGCTATTTATTAGACTCCTTGGGTCTTGACAAAACGGCCAGCGGCAACTCCGTTTCACTGGGATCGTTGCTGTCAGGAGTGCCGGTGTTGGCTCTTTATTATTTAGCCATTGCCGTTCCAATGTTTTTTAACGGTTTAATTACGATTTTAAAAACTCTTAATCCATTTACGTTGTTTGGTCTGGCGACGCATACCAGTATGGGTAGTATGAATCTTGCCGCAGTTGATGCATCCAGTCCCATGTACGGTCTATCAATGATTGTCAGTGCCTGGTATGATGTGTTATACGATTTTTCCTGGATGATTATTGTGCCAATCTTTTTTGCTGTTTTGGTTGCATCGATGCTTTTATTTCGATCAACGAATAAATTAGCAAAAATAAAAAAATATATCATACGTATTGCTTTTATTGTGATTGGTATACCGCTCCTGGGCTCTCTTTATACGAGCATGCTCAGTGGTGTTGGCGATCTCACGTCGACCGGAAATACAGCCGCGACACGGGTTGTTGCATCAACATTTTGTGATTTTGAAACCTGGGCATCGGGCTCACGCTTAGCTCCGCCACCGGGTGCAACGCTGTCGTATACAGAAGGCGACAATGGCGCCGGTATGCGCCCGACATCAGATTCTTTGATGCATGCACGGGAGACAGTTTTTAATATTAATGCAGCGACGGGTTCCATTTCCGATATAAAAATGGGTGAGTCGCCGTTTGCTGTTTCGGCAACGACGGCTGAAGGTATTGCTGGATGGGATACCACGGCTAGTGGCACCGACGCTAAGCCCGAAGTAACCAGTTCTGTCAGTGATGTGGCTGATCTGCTGAGTCGTTACAGCATGGGTGATTTTTATTATGGATCAGATTATGAGACAAAAATTAAAGCGGAACTGACGACGGCATCAGTCAACGATAGAGATACCAGCGCAGCTATTTATAAGTTGTTTGATGAGGCAACGAAGGTTGAGGGTTGGTCGGGTACATATTTAAAACCTGCATTCAGGGAGCCAACGTTTACTAATAGTTTCAATATTTTTAACAATGGTAGTTTAAATGCTGATGATGGTGTATACAAACTTGATACTGAAAACACATATAAAAACACATCAAATGTTGACAGCATCGAACAGCGGGGTCTATCAACGATGTCAATGTACAACTATTTGAATACATCATTTAATGCGAGCAACATGGTTGTCTATTCATCTGAAAAAGCTGCTTCTGGTTTTGTCAGACAGGATCACAAGGCTGTTTCGCTGGTTGGTACAGGTTTGGTATCATTTCTTTACTGGCTCAATTGTGTTCTCCTGCTTGGTAGTTTTGCGGTGATTGGTTATTGCTATGGTTTCGCCATCATTTTTGCAAACCTTAAACGTGGCATTTATTTGATCACATCTATTCCGTTTGCGATATTAGGTTCAATGCGGGCGATTGCCAAGGTTGTTATTTATACGTTGATGTTAATCTGTGAAGTGATTGTGACTATTTTTATATATGGTTTGCTTTCGGAAATATTAATGCAGTTACCGCTGATTGTACAGACACCTCTGGCAAATTCGTTAAATAGTTCTCCGATCATAAATAACCTGGCGACGGTTTTGATTCCTGTAGTATTAATATTTAGCTGCATAGCTTATATTATTTTTACCGTTCAGGCAGTACGCTTTCGTAAAATAATTGTCAAGGCTGTTGATGAAGCTGCGGGTGACATTATTAACAAATTCTTAGATGTTAACGGTTCCCCTGTTGGTGAAAAACCAGGCTTACTACAGAAAGCTGCGGGTGCAGCAGCCACTGGTGCAGGTATGGCTGCCTCTCAGAAATTAATGGGTGGTCACGGAAAAAACAGCGAAGAAAAACGCAGTGGTTCCCAGGGTGTAGCCGGAACAGCAGCTACGGGGGCTGGTGAAGCAGATGATACGGATGCTGGTGATAACGGCTCCACAAAAGGCGGTAATAGCGGTGCTGATGTGAAAAAAACCGCCATTGGATCTGATGGTGATCAGAAACTACTCGATGATCAGAAGTTGTTGACCACAAGTAAAGACGGTGACGGTGGTGATCAGCCCAGTGGTGCTGTTGCTGGCGACGACGATGATGCTGGTTTTGGTGAAAACACTGAGCAGGCTGATAGAAATCTGGCAGATCAAGTGAGCGCATCCGATTCGATTGGTGCAGTACCCGTCGTAGTAGCTGATGGTACCCCAACAAAAGGTACCCCAACAAAAGGTACCCCAACAAAAGGTACACCAACAAAAGGTACACCAACAAGTTCAGCAAAAGGTACACCAACAAGTTCAGCAAAAAGTATACCAACAAATTCAGCAAAAAGTATACCAACAAATTCAGCAAAAAGTATACCAACAAATTCAGCAAAAGGTACACCAACAAGTTCAGCAACAGGTATACCAACAAGTTCAGCAACAGGTGTACCAACAAGTTCAGCAAAAGGTACACCAAAAGGTACACCAAAAGGTACAGCAACAAGTTCAGCAACAGGTACACCAACAAGTTCAGCAAGAGTTACACCACCAAGTGCACCACCAAGTTCAGCAAAAGGTACACCACCAAGTTCAGCAAGAGTTACACCACCAAGTTCAGCAAGAGTTACACCACCAAGTTCAGCAAAAGGTACACCACCAAGTTCAGCAAAAGGTACACCACCAAGTTCAGCAAGAGTTACACCACCAAGTGCACCACCAAGTTCAGCAAGAGTTACACCACCAAGAGTTACACCAATAAAAGACGCGCCTTTTTCATCTTTTACTAAAACACCTGAAAAAGTTTTTATGCCAACAGATACGACATCAACGTCGAATCAAGTTACTGATCAATTGCTAACAAAACCAGCGAAAGTGTTGAATCGATGGGAGCAACAAGCACATGATTTGGCAATCACAATACGCACTGGACTGACAGACGATAATGATTGATATCCTCTGATAAATGAGCGATTTTAGTCAATTATTCATTGACTTTTCCTCGAATATCACATATAATGGTATTTGAGGAAAACAATATGAAAGCCGTTTGGTTTTTCAATAACCGAGGGGCATATATTCCCTGTATTTATAGAAAAATGAATAAAAAAAGAAAGAAGGTGACTTATTATGGTTATGAATTTATTGTTAGAAGCTGCTGTTGCAAATGATAGCAAATGGTCTATCGGAAGTTTATTGATTAATGCAACAGAAACACTTAAAACGTGGGGTGGCGCCTTTATCATATTGCTGGGTGTTATCATGATTGTCTACAGTGTTTATCAGATCGGTACCGGTCTGATCTCGCATGGTAAAAAACAAACCAACTGGTTTATTTCACTCGCTCTATTAATCGTCGGTGGCGCTGTTTCAGCCGGTGGCTGGGCTTTTGTGGCAGGTATTGCCGGTGGCGGACAAGCAACAATTACAGATTTAGGAACAATGATTGTGCCATATTTTAGCTTATTAATATAGCTGAACAGTGTTTTATACAATTGAAAAAGGGTGTCTCATGTTCTTTGAGAGCAAGGGACACCCTTTTTCAATTTAAATTTAAATTATGAGTGAAAGGGACTTTATTAATATGCAACATTTATTGTCAAAATTATATTTGGGTAAGCATTACCGCATGGAGCGGTTTGGTGTTATGTTTCTGGTGCTTTTTTTTGGACTTACAAGCATAGTGATCGCAACAAGCATCACACATGCCAGAGATTCAAGTCAACAGTTGACGAATCAGGCGCTTTACACCAAGGATTTTGCCATGTCAGTCACCGGTTCAAGCGGTACTGTTGAAAATGTGTACACCAACACTGATCGCACAAAAGCTTTTGTTTTGTTGAAATTTGATGATGTCGCTAATATTTCAACATTGGCGGATGAATATAAGATGTATTTAACTGGATCAAGTTTTAATCTTAAACGAACGAAGTTAAATATCAATCCGTCGGGTTCGATTTATATGTTTGGTTCAACGGGTTATATGGGCGTCTATTTAACTGACGCACGTGGTTTTGATAAACAGATCCTTGATTTAGTTGTTCGAGGTGACACACAATTAACCAAAGCCAGTGACACAGTAACCAAAGAAGTTGACACCAGTTTTACGGATTACGATCAGTTTCGGGTTTATTTTAACCCGGGTGCCGACGATGCCGTTGTATCTGATATCCTGAATGTTGACGGTGAATTGAAAGTGTCGGATATGTATGAGGCATTTATTACCAAACCACAGGAAGATGAAGTCCGAGGCGTTTTGTCCGCAGATTTAGATACGTTGAAACTTGATCTTGATCGTATCAAAGAGTATAAAGATCGATTGATCACCGCACAGATTCAGATTCCTGATGAACCATTGTCTATTCGCGGTGATTCATATACCATTGATAATAATAAAACAGCAAATGATACATCAGATGATCGCATATATTTATCAACAACAACGGTTGTTCCTGGTGGTTTCGACTTTAACTGGCGTGATGGTTCGGTTAAGGCTGGTTATTTAACCGCGTTGGCCGGTGACAAAACTTTTACGAATTATTTGGCAGCTAAATTCACGGATACCGTAATAGCCCCCTGTGGTGATCCTAAAACCTGTTATACAGCTTATTCGGCAGCAGGTATTGAGTGGCGACGCGGCGATGGTAGTCTATTCGTGACAAACATCAATTCGGCGAATGCAACATCAGTTGATGTGGCTATTGCAAAGGATATTCAGAATTTACAGACAGCATGGCAAACATACAATACTGATAAAGGCGCTTATCAAAGAGTTGATTTGCGCAAATTACTCATGATGGAAGCGGACGTAGCTGCATCGAATTCGAATTTCACGGTCAACAATTCAGATGGTGTGTTGAAAAACTGGTAAAATACAGACAAAGAAGGGTGTGACATCATGGCTGATATTGAAAATAAACAGGGCGCTCCGTTGGTAGAAAAGGCTGTGAGTGCTGTCTCACCTGTCGGAGGAAAAGTCTTAAAAGGTTTGTCGGCGGTATCTAAAGCAAAAAACGGGGCACCTAAACAGCTAAAGGGTTTGGGTGGCACCCCGCCGGCTGACAGTGATCCATCTAATTCTGCATCGGAGCATGTTGACATTGACAAGGACAAACAAGCACCTGAAACATCTGATGAACAAGATAACGCACCCGGTAAGCCTGCAAATGATCCGATAAAGACACTAGGTAAGGCTGTGATGGCATCGCAGGTTCTTGTGGCCACAAGCAAAGCACTTTTGCTGGCAAATTTAATATTATTTTTAAAAAATATGGTGTCAGCGATTTTAGCTGCGGCTACGTCATTGATTTCCTCGATTATAGGTGCGGTTGTGGCAGGTGTTCAGGCCATTGTGGGGATGATTTCAACTGCTGCTACGTTTCTTGGCGTTGGTGCGGCTGTTGTCGCATTTGGTTCAGCAGGTGTTGTGGCTGTGACTGTTTTTTCCGCAGGGGTATTTTTTACTAATGTGATGGACGCCAATTCAGCAGTGCGCGCTGATACACTTGTTTATGATTGCAGTGAGGCTGTTGCCTCAGCTAAAAGCGGTGAAACGCCTGCTGTTACTGATGTTAAAGTTGAGGATCAGGCTAAGAAAGTTTATTCGTTGTTTAAAACATACGGTTTATCGGATTATAATATTGCCGGTATTACTGGCAACTGGTCGCATGAATCAGGAATTGATCAGACTGGCGTTGAAGGGATTTTTGATGAAAAATATTCAACATTTCAACCAGGTTCGAGAAAGGCATCGGCAAATGTCGATTTCAACGCTTATTCAATTTCCAATCTGTCAGGCTTTATCAGCAGTGCCTATCTGGACGGTGACAAATATTATTGCGGTATTGGTTTGGGTCAATTTACCGGACCGCGCGCTAAGGCATTAATCGACTATGCCGCCGGAGCGGGCAAAAACTGGTATGATTTGGATTTACAATTGGCTTATTGCATCGCACCCACGGATAAAGGCGGTGATAATCGTTCACCGTTTTTTGCGACATGGGCAAAGGAGACATCGCCGGAGTCGGCCACACTGGAGTTCATGGATGCATGGGAAGGTATCAGCGATTCATCGACAGGTCTTCGCATTGCAGCCGCTGAGATGTGGGCAACTGAATTTGCGTCATGGACTGCTGATGTCAATTATGCCAACAGCATCATCACCATGTCTGGCACCGTTCAGACTGGTGCGACGAATACGGCTGTGGCCAAGGCCTCAGATAAATGCAACAAGGGCGATGTCAAAGTGTCGTCTGATAATTCATCGCTGGCAGGTGCTGCTGTTTCGTTTGCCTATGCGACACGCGATGAAGGTCTGGGCAACGATGGAACACCATTGTATCGGACGGTGCATGACAATGTTATGCCCGGTGATTCGATTTATCAATCATGCGATCGTGGTGTGGCTTCGGCTGTTCGATGGTCAGGCACCGACGATGGTTTTTTAATAGGTAATGTTCCGGCGCAATACGCGTATTTAACCACGTCGCCCAAATGGCAGGTTGTCAGTTGGGGTGGTGATCAAAGTAAATTATTGCCAGGTGATGTTATGATACAGAGCGATATTTGTCACATTATTTTGTATGTCGGCAATGAAGCGGTCAAAGCCAAGTACCCTAATTCGCCAGCTGATTACAGCATTGTTTCGGCATCATCGGGTGAACGATCGCCGGGGATCCAGGCGTGGTGGGGCGAGTGCAATAGTTATCTTGTTTTCCGAAACATTGAAAAAGAAGCCGGCTCAAAGTATTTGAATGCAGCCTCGTCGTCCTCGACGGTGGCGGAGTAATTGCCTTGATCAGGCATTGCATTTCAGTTAGATATATGATATAATATGCTCATAAACGAGCATAAATGAATAATAAAAACGAGAAACGGGGTGACATTTAATTGAAAATGTCAATAAAAACAGCCATCAGCGCAGGTGTGATTGTCGTGTGTGTTATTGCAAGTGTCGGACTACTTGCTGTCCGGGGTGTAACGTTAAGCCAGCTGGGCAGTCAGTACAACGACAATACGCAGGCAATTGAAACACTTCAGGTAAAATTACAGACGCTATCCGTTGAAAATAAGGCCTCTGTCGAAGTAATTCAGGCTGATCTATCATCGGCCGCAACCGCTGGCAAAGCCGTTGCTGATTTGCAGATGCAATATGATCAGATCAATATTAGTTCAGCAGGCGGTCCGGCCGCATTTGCGGAGAACGCGCTGAAGATCGATGCATATTTGTCCGATTCCAACCAGCGCGTTCCCTGGTACAATGTTAAAATAAAAGATGTTACACCTGAGTGGGTCTTTGAATCGACTTATAATTTTTCTGGTGACACTGTTCCGGTATTATGGACTTGTAAGGCGTCCGACAATAAGGCTCTGCTGGCCTACACAACAGGTGTATATGATACAAAAAAGAATGAATTCAAAGATGTTTCGTATCATATGACCCAACTGGGCAGTTCATATGTTCAGGGAACACCCGCGGTTAAGTAAATGCGCGAGATGAGAAAGGTGTTTGCAAAATGAAAAAAATAACAATGTATTTCAAAGGATTACCGGATTGGCTGGCAGAACACGATAAGGCTGTGTTTATCATGGCCATTGTGACAGGTTGTTTTTTTATCGCCTGCGTGATGACCTATGCCATTGGCGTTGGCACAATGCAGTCCAATTTAGACACACAGTCTCAGGCTCTTTATAATCTGCAAAATCAGGTTGATATGAAAATAAGTGAATCCGAGTCGAATCGTGCAAAGCTAGTTCAGGGCGCAACGGGTCTTAACACACAACGAGTAACAGTTGATACAAAAGTGGCTGAAACATTTATTGAAAAAGCGTTGACATGGAGTAACGGCGCAACTTATGATGCCGTCCGTGCTGAGATGATGACAACCTATGGATTGACTGAAGATTCACCCTTTATGAAGGTGTTTATGCCGATCAACGTCAAAACCGCTGACGGACAATTCAATTATATTGATACCCATCACAGCAATTGCCAATATGAAGATATGGACGTCTATGTATCTTCTATCAGCACCGATGTGTATTCCTACTTTTCGTTTGTGACCTGGTCAACGTCCGATATGACGGGCAACGAAGCTAAAAGCACCTGCATCGTCACTTATGATATCAATGTTGATGGCAAGTTGTCTAACTTAAGTGCATATACAATGGCCAACTAAACGGATGGTTTTGCTATCCGTTTAAAATAGTCAAAGGACGATTTACATATCACATCTATTAAAAAATTCATATCAAGAAAAGAGATAAAAATGGACTTAATCAAAACATTAAAAGAAAAAAGAACAAATGTTGTGTCTGTTAATAAAACTGGCCCTTTTGATAAATCAAAAAAGCAGAGTGTTGGTCAGGTTGTTAACCACATGTGCTGGATGACCGCTTTTTGGTGTACTAGCTTATTATTGCAAATCTCCATGTGTGCGATGGCGGCTGTTTACGTCACACCATTTATGCTCGCAACATTAGCTGTTGCGACAGGTGTGACAACGGACACAGCACTGCTTGATGTAATTGCCTTTTGGTTTTTTCCATCGATGTTTATCGTTTTAATTTTAACTGTCATTACGTTGTTAGGTTGTTTTAATTTGCACGGCGGTCTTAGAAAATTGTTTAATTATTGTGAACAGGTTCTTATTCAATTTGCACTGAAACGCAATAAATAATCTAAACACAAAGGTCGGCCGTTTCGGCTGATTTTTTTATTGACTTTTTGTTGCTCAGACGAAAATAACGGTTGATTTTTCAGCCAATATGGGATATCATATAGATAAGAAATCGTTGATTTATCAGATGTTTTTCTGTTTTATCAATTAAAAATAAATTACAAAAAAACGAGACAATGAAGGGGCAATTAAATGAAAGTTCACGTACACGAAATGGATGGTTATTTGGGTAGAATTGCGAGAACCCGGTTCACACCGGATCAGGTTAAGCATTATGAAAAAATTGACTGTGAAGGTGAAGTTTTGGTAAAGCATGCCTTTATTGAATATGATGTTGCAAAAGGGATGCACCGACCATATTTGCGTTTATTGGGTGAAGTTAAATCTGTTCATGGCAAGTTTCCGTATGATGTTAGTTCGGCTACTTTTGGCGAAAGTCGGTTATGTCCAAAAGTTGACTTTCGCTATCGCTTTACTAATAAGGAATTAGCTGAACTATGTGAAAAAGGTCTGTTTGATTATGGTTTTGAGGTACCTGAAAAAATTGTTGATAATGTTCTGACATTACCAATGACATGCACTTGTAACGCACTGACTGTCAATAGCGATGTCAATGTTCCATTATTATTTATATCAGTTGACAATCAGTATGATATGCAGACGTCATATGCAGAGTCACGCTATCCGATTGCATCATATTTTGAAGAATTGACGCTTGATCCTAATGACGATCGGCATGATACTATGGATTTTGATGATGACCGCGACGAGTCGTTGTTGTTCGAAGCAATTGAATTGGAAGTCGCTGATGAAGTGTTTGCAGAACATAAGCAATCGGATGCTGAGATTGAAGAAGCTGCTGTACTTAGTAGTGCTTTTGATAAGATTGCTGATCGTGTGGCAGATAAGCTTTTGCAGGAAAAAGAAGATATTCGGAACAAACATGACGCTATGCTAGTTAAGAATCACGACGACGTGTTTATTTCAAAAACGGATGTGCCCTTAGATGTTGAAATGACACCACCGGCACGATCAATTATTTTGTCAGAAGCATCTGAGCAATTGCTTGATCTTGATGATCCTAAGTCTGACCAAACCCTCGATCTTGATGATGATCCTAATTTCGATCCGAATGAAGTATGGGTATTTGATCCGAAAGTTGTGCGTGAACCGATTGTTAACATACTACAGGATGTCCCAGTGACAATCGAAGAAAAAGTTATGATTGATGATAAGAAACAAGCGGACGTTGTTGTCAAACAACAGGCCGTGGCATCTACAATCGAAAAAAATAAAGATGTTAAACTGAAGACACCTGTTGATCCGCGCCGACTGCAAGCCGACATGGAAGATACGCTGATCCGTCCGTCATCCGACGATAGTCAGGACTATGCATAAAATATTCGCATGTTATAAATAAAAGATCAGATGCATGTTTAGATAAAAGGAATTGCCTGTGCAGTTCCTTTTATTTGATTAATTGCGCATGCGAAAAGAAAGGTGACTGTGATGGGGCTTAAACAATCGATTGTAATCGTGAATGAATACACGATTAAAACAAAAACAGGCAACGGTGGCAGCAGGGGTGGTAGCCCCGGCGATTATGTTCTTCGCTATATGGTCAGAGACAGTGCTGTGGAAGATTTGACGCCAGTTAGGTTGAATGATCTTGATTCGTATGTCATGCGCTATATGGCGCGCAAAGAAGCAACTGATACCGAAGTATCCGTGCCGGCAATTAAGCGCAAAATGAGGTCAGCGCAGGGCTTTGGTGGCATCAGTTTCGGGTCGATTAACGGTAAGGTCGATGCTTCGATGTCGGATCGGACTATCCGAGAAGTCAGTAAAGACATTCAATCATATTTCGATAGTGGCAATACCTGTCTCAAAACAGTGCTCTCATTCGATGAAGACTATTTAAAAAAGACAGGCGTGATTGATCCTGATTTTGAATTTAAAAAAAAGGGCGATTATCGTGGTAATTTGGACCAGATGAAATTGCGCCTGGCCATTATGTCGGGTGTTAAGAAGATGGGTCGGAGTTATGACAAGCTGATGTGGGTCGGTACGATCCAGGTGGACACAGATCATGTCCATTGCCATTTGTGTATTGTTGACACCGGTAAAGGTAAATTAGCATCGGACGGGACTCAAAAGGGCAAGATATCCAAGAAATCAAAACGTGATTTACGACGTGGTATTGATATGTTTTTAGACGAAAATCAGACCGTCAGGCAAATGAGCAGTAATATCACACATGATAAGCGTAACGCATTGTGTCATATTAAAAAGTTTACGCATAAGACAATGGACAAACAGGGGGTACCTCAGTTTTTACTGGCCTGTTTGCCTGATGATAAAACGCTCTGGCGGGCCGGCACCAATAATAAAGCTATGCGCAAGGCCAATGCCATTGTTTCGCAGTATGTCACTCAGGTACTAGATGAGCCAGGATCGGGTTATACGGACGCTCTGCTGCACATCAATGAGTATGCTGCTTCCCGGGCCAAGAACGAAAACTTGTCAGATAAGGAGCATCGTGAGTTGATTCAGAACGGTCAGGGAAGGATGCTCCACGATTGCATGAATGGTGTTTACGGAATTCTAAAACAAATTCCGGAAAGCGCTAAATCCGTTCGCACACCAATGATGGAAGCCATGGCAATGGACTATGAGACCATGGCTGCTCAGGTTGATAACGATCCGATGATGGAATTTGGCTTTAAACTCAGGTCTTATTCGGGTCGTTTGTCACACTATAAGAATCAGACGCACCAGTATCGCGACGCCGTGCGTAATTATGACGCTTCTGAGAATGTTTCAGAGGATTCCAAGCCCCTATACGATTATTTCAGGTTTGAAACGGATTATAACGCCATGTTGATGTGTAAGTATCAATATTTTTTATCGTTCTTGCCACCAGGCGACGAATACGAAAATGACTTTCATGATCTGATGGCGTATCAGCAAAAGATCCAGGATCTCAGTAACTTGAATGACGATCCGTCAATCAGGCGCATGAAGCCTGATAGCGCCGAGGATTACGGTCTGCGGGTTTACAACCAGCATGGTGGCCAATATGCGGTTGGTGCTCCGCAAATCATCGAACGACGTCTCGATATGATGAGTCAAACTTATCTTAAAAAAGAAGATGTTTTTCGGGACAAACTTGCTGATTATGGCATGACACTCGATGATAAAGGTGTGTCTTATAAGAAACCATATGAGTTTGATCAGGTGAAGGCCCTTGATTTACATCATTTGAAGTATGATTTTTCGCGCAATGTACCGGTGTCACTAGTCAATACCCAAAAATTTGTGGCAATGTCGATGAAACGGTATGAGCTATTTGAACAGGCGGCAACGTATTTGACTGCTTCGGGACAGAGCGACATGCTCAGTTTATTACCTACAAATGATGTTTTATTAATGAGGGACGTAGCAACACGAATGCAGGCTGATTCCGTTTTAGTGGTTAAACAGCCGATTGAAGGTTCTAAACGGGCGGTGCGTACAACTTCGCTTTCCGTTGATTATTCACAGGATATGGCATTAATGGTTCGTGCAACGGTCTTATCTGCGCAATTTGAATAAACAAATGCATAAACAATGCAACGCTTTAATATTGCTATTATTTTTATTTTTTTTACTTAAATTACTTTAAAACGCTTGACAGTCGTTGCTTCCCGTGTTACTATTAATTTATTAGATAAACTAAAAAATATAAAAACGAAAGCGGAGGATTATACTATTATGGCAAATTTAAGAGGTCCCGGCGGTATGAAACAGTTGAATTTGATTGCTAGTTGGAAAGATAGTCAACGGAGTATGTCGAAAGACGAACCAACTAAGATGACCGGCGCATTCTTGACCATTGAAAAAGATCAGTCAACGATGACACAAAAAGCAGCAAAAGAAGGCCTTGCTGATACTAACCCGTTCATTGAGTCGCATAATGTGGAAAGCGATAAAGGCACTTACACATCGCATAATGTATGGTATTCCGAGCGTCAGATGGCTACCATGATGGAAGCCGGTCAAATGGCAAAACAAACCGACGGACGCAACGCCGTGGCATTTAAGGGTGATGTGCAAAAGTCCAAAAGTGAAAAAACGGGCGAATCCTGTATGATTGTACTGACATCAAAAGATCCGTCTAAAGCTAAAAATGATGTGGAAAAAGCTCAAATTGCGAAATACAATGAAGCACATCCTATGGGTCCATCGGATAATACCAAGTTCGATACAAAATCCCTTGAAAAACAGGCTAAGATTACTGCCCTGGCGAAGGAAAACCGACCAAAAGAAGCTGATAAAGTTGTTGAAATGGAACATGCTAATGAAGCTGTTCAGTCACAACCTGAAGCTTAATTATAAAAAGTAATCAATCAATTTGAAAGTGTGCTGTCACCAGGTGTTTATTTACACTGTGTGACAGCACTTTTTTTTGCATTTTCTGCTGTATTATGAGGGTTTTTGTGATATAATATACAATAAGATGACTATCATTTAAATCAAAAAAAAAAAGAAAGAAAAGGAGAAACTACATGATTAAGTTGGCTGATATTGCAGACATATGATTTGACTCAGAAAGGAGCAACCCATGAAGAAAAAGATAACCGCCTCTGTTGCGGTTTTACTATTGCTAAGCATCATAATCACACCACTAAGCGCGTTTGCCGAAGATAATGCGGGTACGTGGCCCGGGAGTCCAGTAGGCGGTAGCGCAGCAACCTATTATTCATCACAGTATATGTGGAAAGTCTCGCTTTTTGTGGCGAAGGACAGCACTGTGCGCAACAACACGGTCGCACCGGGGCATTTTTATGACAGCTTTCAGCGCATTGGCAGTCAATCGGTTTATTTAATGCCAAAGACAACATCTAATGGGACACCGTGGGTTGCGGATACAGCGCCCCATGTACCAATCAATTATTCCACCAGCGATAAGGTCAGCGTGATCCAGGAACTTGCTCAAAAAGGTGGTAATATGAGCGCCTTAAATTCTGTCAATATTGTCAGTCAGACAGGTGTCAACAGGTTGCAATTGGATGATCTGCCGTACATACCTAATGTCAGTGACGGAAATGTCAATGAGGACGGTGTCATCCACTCTGCGTATGTAGGTAATCTGTCCACAGTGGTTAACTACTTCAATAATCCGACAACAATCAAATCAATCTTAAAATTTTATTCAAACCAACAGGGCACGACGACTGATGGTTTGATTCAAAACCTCAACCTCACGGTTGACGGCGTCACTAAAACGGGGTGGGATCCGGCAACGATATTACCTGACATAGTTAACGGCAATCCCACTAACCGGGTTGAATGGCTGATTGTCTATGAACCCGTGGGAATTATTTACACGCGTGACCGCGACAAGGGGTACGCATTTACAGCCACAGACTATGCGCTAACACAGATTAAACAACAGATCGATTGGCGCTACAATAAATACAAATGGTGGGATTGGGATGGAAATCAACCCGATGCATGGGATGATGATGTTAATCGACAGCATATAGCTCGTTTTACGTTCCTAATGGTGCCAAATGCAGTGTTGATCACAAACGGCTGGTATGGTTTTGCATCAGGTAGTCCCGTTGATGATAATCAACCTATACCAAACAATCGATGGATGAGCCCTGATCAGCTGTTATATGGTGGTTGGGGGATGAGTCGATGGGCCACACCGACGACATATCAAATCAGCTATAACTCAAACGGCGGTGCAGGTTCAATGAGCAATAGTGTTCACATGTTCAGTGTGGCCAAGAACCTGACTAATAACACGTTGACAAAAGACTACACGACGTCACTGAATGCGAACGGTGGAACCGTCGCACCTGATTCAGTGCAGAGCAGTTGTCCTTTTCTTGGTTGGTCTCCGACCTCCGCAGGCGCTGTTGCATATTCAAATTCACAGTCCGTTGTCAATTTGACTGTGACAGGCGGTGCCACTGTACCGCTATATGCGAAGTGGAGTAATGCAACCCTTAGTCCATTGCCGACACCGACGCGGACAGGTTATATATTCTTAGGTTGGTATACAGCCACATCAGGTGGTGCGCAAGTGATTACCGGCGATTCGATCGACAGTAGCAGCATGTTATATGCTCACTGGGAACCAATTAAATACTGGGTGCAGTTTGATCCGAATACTGCCAATGGTCCGGGCAACGTCACGGGCACAATGACAACGATCCAGTTGACCTATGATCAGCCGATCCCGTTACCTCTCAATCAATATCTCAAGACCACCATCAGCAATAAAGAAACTAAGTATGGCTTAGACGTAACGAAGTCCAGTTCGTTTCTTGGATGGTCACAGTCACCAACGGTATTAACACCGACGCACACGAATGGCCAATCGACCAAGAATTTGACGGCAACCGGCGATGCGACCGTCGTACTCTATGCTATCTGGGATGATTCACCTAAATTTATTATCACCGATTATCCGGATCGTTATTTTACGGCAGCTGAAGCTCAAAAAGGCGATATTACGGCAGATGAACTTTTGCGAACAGTAGTCGCATATGATCGTGAGAGTGTTTCACTGGCAAAAGGCTCAACACCCGGGATCACGGTTGTACCGTCATCATACAGTGATGCGAAATTCACAGATCCAACATTAGGCGAAAGGTCCGTGCCAATAACGTATCATCTCCAGGATTCATATGGTCACGAGGCGTGGCTTCATATCACGGTCAATATTACCAGTATTGCACCTAACAAGGAAGCTTCTGTCAAATACATTCGCGGTATTGCCGGCGCTACGTATCGTGGCACTGACGGTTCATTCACGGATGTTGCCTACGGTGGTTTAGATCCGAATAGCGCATGGCTCAATAATGAGGCGTATACAAAACAACTGGATACAACCTTTGACGTTGCTGCTGACGGCGAGAAAACGGAAACAGCGCCGGTTGCATCGTATTATTTTAGTGCTGATGATATAGCAGCGATTCGAGGTAATGTTGCTGACCATGGTTTCAGTACTAGTGGATTAGCAGCGCAGATGAAAAGCGGAAAGTATGCAACCCCTTGATCGGTGCCTAAGTTTTTATATTTAAATAGTCGGATTTATTTCCGGCTATTTTTTAATTAAAAAAATTGTGTTATTTTGTTATTTTCCTTGCATAAATGAGGAGTTTATGATATATTAATACCAGAGATTAGTTGTGCACATTCTGTAAGTTGCGTGGGTGAATGCTATTTAGGATAATATGACTCTGATTTAAACTTTACAAAAAGAAAGAGGTGATTTCCATGGAAGAAATTTTTAAACAGTATAGCGGGCCAATCATTACAGCTGTTGTGGTTGTTGCATTGATTATCGTATTGGCATTTGTTATTGGTACAAACGAAGGTGGTACCGTTGGGACCGCTTTTCACGATTTGCTTCTCCATTTTTTTGATCGTGCTGATAATGTGTTGGCACCATAGAAATTGTGAACTGATTGAGTGAGTGAGCAGTTGGGGCACAGGGATATTTAATTCTTGTGCTCTTTTTTTTTAGAATTAAAAAAATAATCACATCAATATGAGTGAGAGAAAGAGTGTGATGAACATGACTGAAAACAAAAAAAATAGTGTTGCCGGACAAGCTGAACAATCAAGTGCCGTGGTGGCCGAGAAAGTAATCACAATGATGATGGAGCCAAAATATTTTGGTGATTTGTGGAAATATGTCAACAATGATGAGGTGACCGATATCGACTTTAACGGCACCGACTTATGGATCACTGATTCGCAAAATACTCGTACTGCGATTAAAGATCATGGAATTACGACTGACTTTGTTAATAACTTTTCACAACGCGTTGCAAACCAGGTATCTAAGTCGTTTAATAAAATGTCACCATTATTAGAAGCCGAAACAGAAACATTAAGAATTAGTATCGTGCATGAAAGCGCAGCTGTCTCCGGACGAAGTATTTGTTTGCGTAAGACTTTGCCAATAGTGCGAATTGACGCCAAAAGTATTATAAAAGACGAATATTGTCCCAGGGATTTATTAAATCTTTTAGTCAATTGCATTACATCTAAGATGAATTTTGTTATTGGTGGGGAACCGGGCGCGGGCAAGACCGAAGCGGCCAAGTATTGGTCGCAGTTTATTCCCAATGAGCAACGCGTCATTACCATTGAAGATTCACCGGAATGGCATTTTAAAAAAATCAATCCGGGTCATGACTGTATTGAAATGCGCGTGTGTAAGGATTTTGATTACGCTATGGCAATTAAAACTTGCTTAAGGCAAAACCCCAAATGGATCATGCTTTCCGAGGCACGATCGATTGAAGCAAAATACTTAATCGAGTCCTGGTCAACAGGTGTCAATGGTGTAACTACCATTCATACGGATGATGTCCGAAAAGTACCGTCACGGCTGATTAACATGATGTCCGATCGAAATGATGCCGATCGTTTAGAAAACGATGTGTACGATTTTGCTAATGTTGCATTTCTTGTCAGGCGAAAACAGCGACTGGACGGCACAGCGCACCGATATATTGATCAAATGGCTTTTCTGTATCGCGAGAATAACAAGATCAATAATATTCATATGATTGTCAAGGATGGTAAAATGGTGAGTCATGAAATTCCTGAAAATATCATGTTTAAGTTATCCCGTTCAGGTATCGATCGACCATTTGATTGCCCCGCAGTTGATGCTGATCTCGGCAATTCTTATAGGTGTGCAACTGAACACAATGTGCTCGAAACTGATATCGATCAAGCAACCAAGGTTGTGACCGATCAACAAGTGACACAACAGTTATTGCAATTGCTGATCAACAATGGTACAAACATGGATGTCGGGTTAAACCCGTCCCCACCGCTTGTTGAGCCCACTTATACAACCGTTGACGACATGGACATTGCAACAGTTGATATCAGGAAAATACCGTTGGTTCGTGAAAAGTTGATGCGTCAGCAGAGCACCCTCTGATCAACGCGTCCTATAAATAAAAAAGAAAGAGGCTCGTCGCATGGCTAAAAAAAAGAAAAGCAACACGATAAACAAAAAGAAAATAAAGAGCTCTAAAAAAGGGATTAAGTTTAATCCCAATTCATCAGATATTCAAAAACATGGGACACTGTATTATGCAATACCTGGACGGCTGCAAAAAGAGATCAGACGCCTGGACTATTCGTTTGATTTTAAATCAATGGCAATCACCTATGCTGCTATTGTGATGTTGATGATGGCTGCCGGTTTTGTGTTTAAATTACCGTTTTTATGGCAGCTTCCCTTGATGATTGCTGGTATTATGTTTGCACCTGTTTTAATTTTTAATATGTATCGAAACCGCTATGAAAAAAAGCGTTTTTCAGATGTCAATGTTTATGTCGAACAAATGCTTTATGCCTTTAAAAATTCTCAAAAGATTTTGACCGCGCTTGAGGATGTTCGTATTTTATTTCCAAAAGGTCGTATGCGGACAGTACTTGATCAGGCGTGTGATATCATTTCTGATCCGACAGCATCTAAGAATCATGATGACGTCGAAGAATATGCTCTAAGTGTTATTTCAGAATGTTATCACAATCAGCACATCGAGGACATTCATCGTTTTATGTTAAAAGTCGAAAATATCGGCGGGGATTTTGACAGCTCGATTGGTTTGTTATTAGACAGTCGCGGCATGTGGGAGGACAGAACGTATTTTCTACGGGACAAAAAGGCAATGAAAAAAAGTCAGATTGCTGTATCTTGTTTGATGTCGCTGGGTCTGTGTGCCTTCATGTTGTATATTTTACCGGCGAATGTTGATTTGGCTGCCAATCCGCTTGTTCGACTCGGAAATATCATGGTTATTATCATTTGTATGATGATTTATATCAAAGGTGATTCAAAGTTGTCATCAAGTTTGATTGCCCCCAGGAAAGAACGTGGTGTAGCGGCAACCATGGCAGCCTACAATCGTTACATACATTATGATTCTAAAAAAGAAATGGTTAAAAGTTTAATTTGGTGTGTTGTTCCAATTATCATCATACTTATTGGTCGATTCATTGTGCACAATACATTAGTTAGTATATTTGGGGTCGTGCTATTACCACTCATGTTAACGCAACATATGTTGGGTCATGCTTTAGCCGGAAAAACGTTAAGACGGGAAATTGGACTGGCTTTTCCACAATGGTTGATGGAACTTGCGCTACTTTTACAGGCTGATAATGTTCAGGTATCAATTAATAAAACTGTTGATAATGCCGCAGCGATTATGACACCCGAATTAAAACGTTTGCGTGAGACACTGCTAGATCATCCGGATTCGTCAGAACCGTTTTTAAACTTTTTTTATCAATTCCAGATGCCTGAAATTACTACGGCAATGCAAATGTTATATGGCTTGTCATCAGGTTCGGGTGGTGCACCCGCTGAACAAATTGCTAACATTGTTTCGCGAAATAATGTCATTTTGGATCGTGCTGAAAAAGTGGCCAATGATAATTCAATGGCGGGTTTGATGACATTGTTTTTAGCACCTGCATTACTTGGCGCCGTTGTTTTGATGCTTGATATGTCGCTGTTTTTGTTTCAATTCATGTCGACGATGTCAGCCTAAAAAGAGAGAGAAAGAGAGATATCATCATGAAAGAGATATTTGAAGCAGCTATAGGCATGTTTTTCATTACAATGCTAACAATTGTGTCAATGGCATGCATTACAGCGTCTATTGATGCTAAAAATGCGGATACAACGAAAACGATGTATATCGCTGAAATCGAAGATAGTCATTTTGCAGCACAGGTTTTGCAAAATGTTTTTATTCAGGTTGCAAAAGATGATAAATATGATGTCAAAATGACAGTATATCATAAGTATTTTGCGTCACAACCTGAATCAACTAATAGCATAACAACAGCCAACGGCAAAGACGGATTATTCAATTCTGACGGTAACAAAGTTGATATTGCCAGCTTATTCAATCCTGATGGTACGGTACGTGATGGTATTGGTGAAATGTTTGATGTAGACGGTAACCCAATTATAGGTAACACCAGCGATGTATATATGGTGCGACTGGAGTTGACATTTGCGTATTCATTTAACTATTTGGATGATTATGTAACGCATAATCTAATTGGTTATGCTCGATAATAAATTGGTTATGCTCGATAATAAAAAATAAAATAGACGCAAAAAGGCTGATAAATGTGTGATTTTGTGATATAATATATCTAAAAAAGATGGGAGATGAAAACATGGAAACCATTATGTCTGACTCGGGTATGGCAATATTTTATGGTGTGTATGGCGGTTTGTATATGTCGTTGCTGTCGTATTTTTTATGGGTGCTGTCACTGCCTGCAATACCAATCGTGTAATAAAGGAGGTGTTATAAAATGGATGAAATACTTGATATATATGCGCCGGCGATTATTGCCGCAATAAGCGCATGCTTTATCATGGGTCTTGCAACATGGTTTGTTTTTGGTGATGGCATACAAGTTGGACCTTTGTCTGAATATATTTTTAAGATATTGAATGGCTGGTTGCCAGGTGCTGTGACGACGATTTAGTCCGCTAAGCGGGGAGCAGCTGTAATTCAATTGCCGAGAATCGCGTTTGCATAATAAACAATAAGAAAGAAAGGTGCTGAAAAGATGCAAGATATACTCAAACAGTACACACCGGTCATATTTATAAGTATTGTTTTTTCGCTATTGTTGGCCATTGTTTTTTCCCCATCATGGGGCACAAAAGCAAATGGTGATCCTGCGGAGTTGACGTTTCTGCAATATGCGACACAGGGTTCAATGGCACAAATGGATGCAGCTGAAGTTTATGATGATGACGCCAATAAACAAGCTCTCGGTACACGCGCTGTGAGGACAAATCCAATAATTGAGGTAAACGGCCATAAGGTCGAAGACACAAGTTTTATATTAGTTGATAATTTCACAATCACTGATTGCGATGGGTTGTTATATAGCAACAGCGATCTGCCATTATGGACAGGCATTGATCCTGCCACGGGTAGTGAAATCGCGGTTTCAGGTGGCGCTGTTAGAGTTATTGGTATCCATAAGGGTTGGTTAGACACCGGCGCAGATTGCATTGATGTGGTTTACCCTGATCCGACTACAGGTGTTGCTACTTTTGCCGATGCGGGTGTTTATACGGTTACGTTCACTGTCATGGATCGGTTTAATGTTGAAACAACAGGTTCATATCAATTGGCAATTGATATGAAAGTTTGACATTACTGGAGTGCGTTCAAGTTATGAACACGATTGATAGTGTTGTTACTCTTTACCAGAAAATCAGTTAGCAAACATATACCAATTGGCGATTAGAAAAAGTATATGCGCCGGAAAGAGAACCCTAAATGAAAACAAAAATAATTGGTGTATCAGTTTTTGCCGTTGTTGTTGTCATAATCATCATAGCAACAACATTGAGTATTCCCAACGCGAATCAAGTTGTCACAGCGACGGTCAAAGAAGCGCGCATAACTGATACCAAAAACTATTATTCAGACATATCAATTGATGTTAAGGCCGAGAATTTGACCGGCACCTGGACCAGCTTCCGAGGCGAAGAAAACCTGACTCAGGAATTTATTTTAAATGCTGATCAAACATATGTTGTCAAATGGCAAGGTGTTGACGCCGTATCAGAGACCGGTACTTATACACTAAAAGACAAAACCGTGACGATTACAAACGATGCTGGTGCAATCACGTATGATGTATTTATCCAAGAAGGTAACGACGGTGTTACACCGGAAGAACAATCAGGTGTTAAAACGAAGTATTTTTTATACTTAAATGTGCCTGATACAGGTAATGTTTTTTATTTCGGAGAACGCAACATTTAAGTAAAAATCGTGAGTGGTTATAAAAATTAATCGAACATTCATAATAAAGGTGTGACAATCGCAAAAATGATTGTTGTACCTTTATATTTGTTTTTTAATGCGTTTAAACTCTTGATAAATCAGCAGAAATGTGATATCATGGGTTTTAGTAAAACAAAAATAAAAAGGTCGAAAACAAGGGTGTGTGATAAAAAATGAAGACCGCGATGTTTGGTTGTGTTAATTTTATTATTGTTATTATGACAATAATGTGTGTGTTACATGTGTGTAATTTCAACTCTCGATCGACGAATCTACAAGATAATTTACAGGATGCGATGACTGCGTCATTAGACGTTGCATTAAATAATGTTGGTGCAGGGTATACCATCTCAACGACCGACGAACTTGTTGCTGATGTCGTTGAAGGAACCGCCTTATATTTGGCTGATGGGAGTGCTTTATCAGTTGATGTCAAACAAGTTAATTTGGCAACAGGTATCGTGTCGTTGTCTATGACCGAATATTATAGGTCGCCGAAGGGTGATATAACCGAGGTTACGTGCGAACAAACTGTGTTATTAGAGCAATTTAACATCACATCATAGCATCGAGTGTTTTAAAAAAAAGACAAGGACCTGTTAAATATGACGAAACAGGTCCTTGTCTTTTTTCGCTCATTTATGGAGGTTTTTTGCATAATAGGGATTGCAATATAGCCGGCTATATGATATAATCTCCTCATAAACAAGTATATTTTAATTGTTAGAGAAAGGATCCGACATATGCCAACAATAGACGAGCGTCTTGAGAAATATTTGTTTCTCAAAAAGTACACAAACCCTGTGAAAAAAATGGAACGACCACTGATTGGCAGGGAACATGAGATGCAGACAATTGATTCAGCCATGCATCGGCCGGAATTATGTAATATCATTCTTTTGGGTGAAGCTGGCTCAGGTAAGACCGCACTCGTCCAGGGCTTAATGGAAAGAGATGAAAAACGGACGTATCTGGAATTGGATTTGTCAAAAATGATTGCTGATTCAAATGACCCGAACGAGATGGCATCGATGTTAAAATCGTTGTTTAGTGAAATCGCCGATTATTGCAAAGACGAAATACATGAGTTGGTACTTTTCATTGATGAGTTTCATCAGATTGTGCAGTTATCAGCTGCTGCTGTAGAAGTTTTAAAGCCTTTGTTAGGCGATTCCGGTACGCGCGGTATTCGTGTGATTGTGGCAACAACATATAAGGAGTTTCGAGACCATATTTCGATCAATCAAGCGCTTGTTGAACGGTTGCAACGGGTTAATATTTCACAACCGGGCAAAGACGTAACTGTTGCTATTTTAAAGGGTATGGCTGCTCGTTATGAAGTTGATAATCAGTTTCCTAACAGCCGTATTTTTGAAATGATTTATGAATATACTAATCGTTATATTCCGGCGAATTCACAGCCACGAAAATCAATTTTAATTTTAGATTCTATGATTGGTTGCTATAGGGCCCGTGGTTGTAAAATGGATATGACACTTTTGGCCGAAGTAATCTATGACCAGGAAGGCGTCAACGTCGCTTTTAGGGTTGATGCGACATCAATCAAGAAAGAGTTGGACAAGCATGTTATTGCACAGGATTATGCAACATCAGCGATCGAAGAACGGTTGCAGATTTGCGTGGCCGATCTAAACAACAGTTCAAAGCCGATGAGTTCGTTTTTATTTACGGGTTCAACCGGCGTCGGAAAAACAGAAGTTACCAAACAGTTGGCTAAAATTTTATTTGAAGATCCAAGACGCATGATTCGGTTTGATATGACCGAATATGCCAACAGTGACTCACTCGAACGTTTTCGTAATGAATTGACCGACAAAGTGTGGGAGCGACCTTTTTCTATTATATTACTCGATGAAGTTGAAAAAGCCTGTGCCGAAGTAACCAGGATTTTATTACAAGTGCTTGATGATGGTCGCTTGACTAACAAAAATGGCAGAGAAGTGTCCTTTCAAAATTCCTATGTTATTATGACTACCAACGCTGGTTCGGAGATATACAAAACAATTGCTCAATATAATTCCAGTGATACAGGGTCAAAAGATGTGATGTCTAAGTTTGGTAGTTTGATCAGGGAGAGTATTTCGACAACCACAGGGAACAATCGCTTTCCACCGGAGCTTCTCGGTCGTATCGATGCCATTGTACCATTTCAACCATTATCCGAAGCGACGATGATGACCATCGTCAAAATGAAATTAAAACAATTGTACAATGATGTTCGAAAAAAACATAATGTTGATTTGGAGATCGTGGCATCTGTTGTTGAATATCTGGTCAAAGATCGAATGGATACACAAACTGATTCAGGTGGTGCCCGTAAAGTCATGACAGCGCTTGAGTCCGAGGTGACAACGGCGTTGGCCCGTTTTATTAATCTTCATCCTGAAGTTCGGGAAATAAGGATCTTCGTTGACGGTCTTACGGCACATGCGGATAAATATAAGTTATTATCGGAAGCCTATATACGGGTTGCCGCAATCAATAGCAGTCGATTATGATTTTTAAAATAATAAAAATAAATACAGAAACGAGAGGAATAATGGCATGGGTTTATTCGGTAATAAAAAAAATAAGAAACAATTACAGGCGGACACGGCTGAACAGGGCGTAGAACAACAGGACAACACTATTATCGCTGACGCGAAAAGCAAAGCTCCCCGTGGAAAAAAGAAAAAAAGCGGGGTTGGTTACTTCTTTAATGAATCCGTAATGGGAAAAGTTTTAGAGGATTTCGCTTCGAATGAGCGTTTTATAATCACCAAAGATGATCAAAAACAATACGTTGGTTTATATTTGGACACCGAGGATATTGGTGGTTTTGATAAAAAAGCCAAAAAAGATGAAGCCAGAGGATCTATCATCGAAGCCATTAATTCGGGACGGATTAAAGCTCTGATAACACTTGATCTGATGGAAGCCGATTGCATGGTGCTTATTCCGGTTGCATCAACCCTCATGGCAATGGAAGAATTCAGTCTTTTGGCAAATGCGCCATATCAGGTTGTCTATGTGTCTGAAGACGGCATTATGACGCAGGCTGATTGCAGTCTGACATGGAAGCAAGCCAGTGATATCATGACTGACGAGAGTACCATTTTGGATGCTCTGGGGCTTACTACTGATGAGAGTGTGTCTCAGGTTGATATCGAGTACGACGATGACGATAACTATGAGGATTTACCCGATGACGATGATATGTCTGACAACGATGTACCTTTTGATAATGATTCTGACGATGAATCAAACAATGAATATGACGAAAATTATGATAATGACGTGACGCCTGCACACACGGTTGACAACAATGATAATCAAAACAATAACAATAATAACAACAGCAATGGCGATAACGAGGAAAACTACAGCAACGATGATGAAATTGCAGAAGAAGAAGAAGAAATTCCCGATAAAACGGTACAGCAGGCTGTTATTCGGACATTTTATTCAAGTGATCTGGGTCTGGAAGTATCGACTGAACCTTTTGACATGCAGTTTATACACAATAACGATTTTGCGGCATTTGATGAAAATCGCGGTGAAGGTTTCCTAAATACATATCTAAATCAAATGTCACGGGCTGCCAATATTGAATTAAACAAAATGCACAACGATAACTTATTTAAAATCCGAGAACGATATCTTAAATTAGTTGCCATGTATGGTGAGGAAATTCATAAATCACTCGATACATCGACACCAGATACACAATTTGGCGCTATGGCCACGATTTTAAGAAAAAATCAGGTCGAATCGATGTCCTCCATTGACGATAAAGTTGCCAAGCAAAAACTGGAAATAGAAACTGTATGGGATCAAAAACTGGAACGTGTTGCCAATGATGCTGCCAGAGCAGCTAGACAACAGTATCATGATCGTTACGGTCGTCAGCATGAGGAAATGATCTATCACATCGAGCCAAATATCGAAGAGCAGATTAAGCATGATTATCATGATGCTATGCGTCAAATGAATGACGTTCGTCGTACTGAAGCCAGCAAACGTCTTGATTATGGTATCAATGAAACACTTCGTGAAATCTCTGATATATATGTTGAAATGCTTGATAAAGAACACACACGTCATCTGGAATTACAAGAAGAAGTTCGTATCTTCGTAGACGATAACCGAAAAGATGAAATTACACGGGTTCATGTGCTTGATAAAGAGCTGTTACAACGAAAGAAAGCTGATGAAGTACTCGCTGATTACACCGAGCGACTGAGGCAACAGTCAGGTGAATTTGAGGCAAGACGTGTGTCATTACAGTCAGAAATTTCAGACATCCAACGTCGAACAGCGGATTCATTGCTCGAAAAAGAAACCACCTGCAATGATCGGGTCAAAGACTTTAAAGAACGCAACCGTGATCTCCAGGAGCAACATGACCAACTGATGAAAGATTACGCAGCACTTGATGATCGTAAAAAGCTTGAATACGGTTCGCGTATCACTGAGCTGAAAAATGATAAAACATCATTGTTGGACAAATTTGATAATTTGATCAACAATCACAAGCGCACCAATATGATTTCCAGTTTCCTGGTTGTTGTGATTTTCATTGCGGCCGCATCAATGGGTTTTATTGGCGGTATGTACAACAGTTCTAAAACCGCACAGCAATCAACGCAAGCCGCTGTGGTTCAGGAATTTAACGATCGAGCGAATGCATTGGACCAAACAAATACACAACCTGCAACAACTACCGTACCCACCCCTGTGGTTGCAAAATAGAATAACCCCATTCCAATTAAAAAAAATAACAGCGTTTTTCAATAAATTGTCTGTTATTTTTTTTATGACATAATTAATTTAATCGAAAGGATGTTATTTAAAAATGGCAAAAAAGAAAAATAACTGGGACCGTTTAAAAAAGCGCAATATGTCGGATAAATCCCAGTACCGCAATGTACACGAAGATCAGCAACTCGATCGCAGTCGCATCGAAGACAAAGAAAGCATGTCTTCCCGCCGGATATTATCAATCATCCTGACATTGTTTGTTGTTGTTGTTACTTATGCTTTGTTATCGTTTGGTCAATTTGCTCTGGTACAGTTCCAGGTAATCACGGGGTCAGGTGTCAGCGGTCAGACAAGCTCATCATATTCAACCGGATATACTGAAGATATTGATCCGATGATTGGTTCGGGTTGGATCGATGATGCCACTGGCACACGATACACGGATCAGGAATTGAGGTCTTTATACAAGGCCAATCAGGCCGCCATTTCACCCGATGACGGTGCCCAAACAGTTGCAGCAGGTGTTAATAAATACCTTGAGCCGTCTTTATTTAAAGTCATTGCAACACTGGTTTTTGGTTTAATGTTTTTCGGCATCATGGAACAATTGATGCAACGTAATCTGGAAGCGCAGAACCTCATGAATGATACATCAGATATCAACCAGTATCAAAATGATCAGCACATTGCGCTACCTGAAGAAATCCAGCTGGATTTTGGCTGGTTTCCGGATGTGGGAGCCCATTCCAGTGTTGAGGTTTCAGGGCTTATTTCCCACATGATGCTCTCAAATAAAGGGTTAAATAAAATAAAGGTCGCCAGGCGGGCCAAAACGGATATACTCGACGAAGACGGTGACATCGAATACTATAAAGGTGAAATTCTCTTAGATGATGACGGTCAAACCATTTTCGATATGATGCCGGTGATTGATATACCTTTCGGCGAAGCGTTGTTCGACGCATCTGAGGCCTCGACCGATAAGCAGTTGCGTAAACATTATACAACCGCTAACATCGACTACAACAAGGGTAATCAGTTTCGTGATAAAGTCCAGGATTGTGATACGATTGCTGACTTGATTAACAACGACTGGATCTTCCCTGAATATGAGGTACAACGTCCCGCAGGGGCTTACATTGTTGATACGGAACCGATTAATACGATGGTATTGGCAATTACCAGAGCGGGGAAGGGTCAAACTGTTATTGAACCAACTATTGACATGTGGACCCGGGAAATTAATCAAAATAATATTGTTATCAATGATCCAAAGGGCGAATTACTCGTCGACTTTTATGTACGAGGGACGGTCAGAGGCTTTCAGATCGTGCAGTTCAACTTGATTAATCCGATGAAGACTGATATTTATAACCCGTTGGGATTGGCAGCCGATGCAGCGAGGGAGGGCGATTCAACCAAATGTGCCCAATATGTCGAAAACATTGCCAATGTCTTCTTTCCGCTTGACGGTGGTGATGATCCTGTGTGGCCAAATGCCGCAAATAATGCATTTAAACGAGCCGCTTACGGTCTAATTGATTATTATCTCGAAGAAGAAAAAGAACTGCGATTATTCGCAGAGCGGACCAAAATGGATGAAATGCTGTTGGTTCTGGCTATTGACGAAATGTGGGGCAAAGTAACGCTTTATAACTGTTATCAGTTATTTGTGCAGTTGACATCAAAAAAACTCAAAAACCCAACGGTTGAATTTCAAAAGAAAATTAAAGCGGGTGAATATAGTGACGGTAAGATCAGTCCTGAAGAGTATGAAGATCTTATCAATGATGTCGCCCAGAAAAGTACTTTATGGGAAGATAAACCGGAGACGGATCTACTGACATTGTTCTTTAATGCAACCGACAAATTGCCGCAAAGTTCGATGCGGACACTGGTTGCCAATGCAAACAATGCTTTGCGCGCCATGGCTGGTGCTGAAAAAATGATGGCGTCAGTTTACGGAATTGCAATAACTGCCATGAGTTTTTTCACAGATCCCACGATTTCAACACTAACATCAGGAACATCGTCACAAAATGTTGATTTATCAGGACTGTCGTTTCCGAGGAGACTCGGCGTGCGGTTTAATCCAGATTTTGTCAAAACCTATCACTTGGCAGGAATGCAGGTTGTTTGGGAATCATTTGAAGATTCCAATTTTACTAAAAAAATGGGCAAAGATTTTCATCATGAAGATATTCTGTCGCGAGAAGGTTGGGCTAAATATTACTTTAAAGGAATTTATCCCAATGATACGAGTTATATTCGGCTACAGATCATCAATCCTGATACGGGAATGCTCAATCGTACTTTTTATTTTCGCTTTAAAAAAACATATCAGACGTCGCTTGATTCTCGTTATTACGTCACTGATCCTGTGCTTGGCACGAAGATCGTCAAAAATGGCATCTTAACCGAATTTAAACGTTGTGATACGTCGGACGGCAAGATCTGCTATAAAAAAGCAAAGACTACGTTCAAACAAATGAAGATCGTTGATATCAATAGTAAAGGCGCCAAAGAAGAAGTGCGAACCAAAGCCATTACACAGGTTATGAATTATTATTCCGAAAAACCAAAAATGGTCTTCATGGTGACACCTCCTCACCTTATGAAATACACGAAACTGATTTTGATCTTAATTAAACAGCTGGTTGATGTGAACTTCAGTCAATCTTATACGACCAAGAGTAATCAGAAACCGCTTTACAAGACCCGTTACATGCTTGACGAACTTGGCAATTTACAATCGGAAGGACATGGGATTTCCGGATTCGAAACGATGCTATCCATAGGTTTAGGCCAGGATCAGCAGTTTACGCTGATTTTGCAGACATTACAGCAACTCAGGGACGTATACGGTGATTCAGTTGATAAAATTGTCCAAGGGAACACCAGCAATATTGTCTTTTTGAAATCAACAGATGACAGCATGATTGATACTTTGCAGAAAATGTCAGGAACAACGCATCGTTCGTTTACTGATTCAAAGACCGTTACCAGAGATATGGAAAAGATTATGTTAAAGAACGAAGGAAAAACATCGTACACGATGACTACCAGGGAAGTGCCTGTTATTGCTTATAATGACATGGCCTTTATCGCCAAACGTAACAGCATTGTCTTTCGCGCCGGGGATCCACCTATTTGGAACCGTAACGAGACAATTTTACCGATGTCATATCGTTTGTTCAAAGACACGATTAAACAACCTGGTAAAGATTATACATTACAAACGATCCCGACGTTATCCAGCGCCAAAGATTTTGATGTGCGTAAAAACCAGCCAGATTTTAACAAAATGTTGGATAAACGCATGAAACAGGCATATATTGCTGAAGGTGCAAAACAGATGTATTCAGACGCGTATGATTATTCTGAGTTTGATATTAAAAAACTTGATCCTGATTTATACTCAGATGAAGTCATGGATGTCATCAATCAGCATTTGCGAAGCGAGTCTGAACAAAATTCAACAGAATTTGAATTGATAAACGATGATGAAGACAGTTGGTTTGATCACACAGAAGTCAACACAGACGTTTTAGATGAAACTGCCAGACGTATGCAAACACATGCTGTGCATGATGAAAAAATGTATGCAGGTGGGTGTGTTGCGAGATCCGATTTAATGAGTGGCAGTTTACCTAATCATGCGATGGATAAAGCCATTTTGACAGCCTATAGTCGGGTCAAAGGTGATATGCGACAGGACACATCTCACTTTACGTATCACAATGGATCGCTTTGCAGTGCTGATGGCGAAGTTTACATTCAGGCAATTGATTCATCTGCTGATTTGCAGTCATTGAATCAGGCAATCAAAACCGACAGTCGGGTGTTTGCTGAGTCAGTTATTGATCCTGAAGAATTAAATGCCATGGGAACATTTGCTGTTACAGATGCTTTCTATCAGTTCTTGGTTAATCAGGATTCCTGGCAAGGTTTTGCCAAAGGTCGGTTTGATGATGCAATGAAGAAAGTGTTGTTAAATGGTTAAATAAAAATAATAAAAAAAAATTGAAAGGAGGTTGTTGTCTTGGATAAAGAAATGTTAACGATGTCGATAACATGTTTGGGTTTGTTGTTAGCTGTGTTTAGAGTGACACACAAAATGCTCAAGACTGTATTGATTGTGATTATGATTGGTATTATTCTTTACATGGTTGTCGTAGACTTTGACGCGATCAAACTGGCTGTCAACCAACTGAGTGTCTAAAAAATATTAAAAAAAGAGCAACGAATGAGATACCACATCTCGCATCGTTGCTCTTTTTCATTTTCATCACTATCACCATCTAAATATCGAGGTATTACGTCGCCCATATCCCAATAAACTTCCATGGCAAGATAACGGGCGTGCGCTGTTTATCATTTTATTGACACCCTAAATCCGTGTATCCTGAATCGTTTTCAGGAAAGTTTAGATCCGGCAAGATGCTGTCTGCCTGGGCCATCTGTTGTTTCGTTATGGCTATTTGATCTTGTTTTAAATTAGCCATGTTTTTTTGAATTTTAGCAATTGTTGTGAATGCCTCCGGGTAATCCTGTGTCAACAACTTTTTCATTGTCGGGTTATTCAGATTAATATTTAAGTTTGGGCAACCGTTTTTCGACGGGCGGAGTTCGTCCTGGATTTGCGTGTAACGGGTTTGCATAAAACCTATCTCGTCTTTGGTTTTTAGCTTACAACCGTCGGTCTTAATGCGAACAATGTGTTTCGTGTTGGGGTTGTTTGTGTCAATGTTGAGTTGAAGCATGTCATCATCAGGATAAGCACCTTGTTTATATGTGACTAACGCCGTGTTTCTAGGATCAGTCTGATACAAATGGTAGGCTTTTTTGACGGGGGATGATGTTTTATACACCTGTGTTTGCTTAACCAGCGGTTGTAAATCACGATTTGTCGGCATGATGCTGGGACTTCTAACATCGGGGTAGGCTGTGAGTAAGTCAAACCCTGTGTTTTTATTTTCGTTGTTTTTTTTCAAAACAATGCACAATTCGTTGGTTGTGTATTCTTTAATCGTATTGTTTTCCATCGTTTTTACAAAACCACGACCTGTCTTTTCGTCAAAATCAACAACAAATGCTTGGTTTTCGTGATTTTCAACATCGGGGCGATCACGCCATTCCAGAATATTGTTCATCTGATTATACATCGCTTCAACAATAAGTTCATCAGCTTTAGCGCATGATTCAAATGTACTGCTGTTTGGTTTCTGATCAAAAATGCGTTCAAGAAGTTGTAAGTCCGATGCTTTTGCGTGGCGGTCAGCATGGCTGATAATGGTGATTTGTTTAATTAAATCACCATTATCCAATCGGTCCTGATAGGCTCGCGTCTGTGGATGTTCTGGCGTCATCGGCTTTCACTGCTGACAACAATTTTACCATCATAATCGCGTTGGTTTTCGTTGTAATCCTGTGTTGCATCATCTCTAATAACGTTGACACGGTGTTTTAGTTCAACATCTTTTAATTTGTGCACTTCAATGAGCTTTTTGGTAAGATCTACTGTATTCATGTGTGAGATCAACACCACCGGATTACGACAGGGTCGACCGGTGCCATCGGTGCGCTCGATAGCTAGTGGAACAAAGGTTGGTATAGCGACTTGTTTTGGTAAATCGTGTTGCACAGACTTGAGATCGGCAATACGATAATTTGTAATATTCGCGTCAGCGAATGCCCAATGTACGTACTTAATATTAATGTTGGTCATAAATAAATAAGTCATCTCTTTTTCGATGCGTACGTCATTAAAATCAATCATTTTCGGGTACCTCTTTTCTATATTTGATAACGTTCTATATGTCTATTTTACATCAAAATCTACTGATATTCAAGGGTTTTTTGCACTTTAAACACACTCCTGTGCACAGTCGTAATTTTCGTTGACACCATCATCATGTGTGGGTGATTTTACGCTAAACCAACTCTTTTACGTATTTTGTTGTTTGGTTGCGCAATTGTTCCGTTTAATGCAAATATTTTGCTAAGTAAAAATATGATAAATATATCAAAAAAGCCAAGAAAATGAGGGTTTTTTGATATATTTGAATTGCATTTTAGGGCAACATATAATATAATTAAGGTAATAAAATAAATTTATTATACGACGGTCACTCAACCATTTGCCGTCGGGCGTAAAAGCCTTTGATTGTCGTTTTCATGGGTAATCATGACCATGCGTTTTGTAGTGGTGTTGCATGTCTGTTTGTGTTGAATTTTTTGTGCAAACAGGTATCCAATGTTTTTTTATATTAAATTTTAAAGAAAGTAAAGGTGCATTTAAATGAAGTTGCAACCAGGCGCACGTTATTTCAATGAGTATATGTTCCAACAAATGATTGAAGATATGAATCAGGATTTACAAAAAAATAATGATAAAGTAATTACGACCAGTCAGGCACGAAAGTTTCATGGGCAGTTTCTCGAACAGATTGCACTAAGCACCGATAAAAACGGTGTTGCCAAAACACTGAACAACAGTGGTTGGTCTGATTTTTCGCGAGCTGCAACAGCAGTTTTTGGCAAATCCGATTCTATAATCAGCAAATCGGAGTATGCTAAAGAAGTTGTTGATTTCGGTGAAATAATCGGTATTAATCCTAAAAAATCGACAGTCGATACTGGTACTAAGGGCAAAAAGTCGACACGTGATGTCGGCGTGAATGATACAATCTTGCCGTTGTCACCCTATGACAACCGTTTTGCCGATCGTTCGTGTTTTCGGCGAAATGGTAGTCGTTTATTGTATTCCAAAGGTGCTGATATTAACAAATTGGGTGAAAATTTTGATGATAAATTAATGCTGCACAGAATGGACGCCAGAGGTAACTTGAAACAAGTCGGCAAGTCTATGACCAATGATGATTACTCAGGCATGTCATTGTTGATGAGGTATCTGTCAAAAAGTGAGTATAATGCTGTTGTTGACCATGTTAACAAAGTAGGTGAAAAAGATAAAAGTCAGTATATGACAACTGAAGCAGTTACACGTTCGTGCCATATTTTAAAAGCACTACAGGACGAAGGTACGCTATATACCATCAGTTGTGATAAAAATGTTGGTCAGATTAAAGCTAGTTTAGTTGGTACCAAGATTTCGATTCGGTTAACGGATTCACGGCCGAATGAAAACTTTATTGGGCGCGTTTACGATAACGGACACACCATTCGTTATATAACAAATGCGCGTGATAAAGTCACGAATAAGACAATGCCTTATAACAATACAACAGCGGAAGATTGTGTGCGTTTGCTGCATTTTGCCCAGGGTAAATCGGTTATGCGCAACGACATTGACGCTCCCGTTGGTTTGGTAAAAACATATCGATCCGGCCAAAACACGGTCAATAACGAAGTCTATCATGCCAGTAAAAACTATTCAGCCATGGTCGGACCTTACCCCGGTGATGACCGGAGTAAGGTATTTATTTACGTGGATAATGAAAGAAGTGGTGCAATCCATTTCCGCAATGATATTATCGCTGAAACATATCTGAGAGAATCGATTGATTCAGCCCGTAAGAATTTTACCGACATGGTTGCAGTTGACAGTTTAATCGCAAGTGTTGAAGATTATCAAAATGATCCGGAATATTTACCCGAATTCTCAGGTGATGTGACAATTGCTGCAATACAGCAGAGTTATTGGGAGGTCTTGACATGTCAACGGGAAAATATTCTCAAACCCGGCGTAAGTAATGACGCGTACGATGAGCAGATTGCCAGTTTATCAATCAGTGATCAAAATGATACAGTGTTGGTTGAGTCAATTGCTGATTCGCTGGTCTATGATAAAAATTTGTCACCGGAAGAAAAGGTGCAAATGCACGCTTATGATATGTTGAATTACTCAATCGGCACATTTGATGCAGATATGACTGTTTCACCGACGGGACTACGTTTTGATCCCGTTCAGGTCGCCAATCGCATGACATCAGCTCATGGAAAATACAGCAATAATGATACCATTGTGGCTGCCCTTCGAAAAACAGATATTGACTCCGAGCAGTTGCGCGGTAATGATTTTTACAACAAGACCATCAAAGATCGCATGCTTAAATTTGATACAGCGAGTGCTACACCAATGTCGTTGACAACAGAACCATTTCTCAAATTTATGTTTGATGCAATTAAAACAACAATCAATGAAACTGGCGCAAAGGTCGACGATCAGGCGATTTTAATTGATAAAAACGGTGTCGTTCATTATACTGCACAAAGGGTCATTGCAGCAAAAATAGAAAATGGCAAAACAGGGTATGCATTGGTAACCGGTGAGTTGGGTCAATTATTTGTTCCCGATGATATGGGTCTCGTTGAAACACAATTTGCCGGTACCGACAACCACTTATTCACACCAGGCTATGAAGCATATGTAGTGCCTCAAGTCGAGGGTCAAAATGAATCACTTGAGGAACGGACGCGACTGAGGGGTTTAGAACAAATAATGCATGATGCAATTCGTTATCAGATTCATTCTGACCTGATGGCTGAGAGCAGTGAAATCGGTAGCCCAACCAGTGTCAATAGTTCTTATCGTCGTTTGTATGAAACCAGGTATCCACTTGATCTGGTGACTCAATCTCGCAACAACGGGATGTCGGATGATCTCTTAAACGATATCATTAAAACAAACTCTCTAAGGGTGCGTTATCCCAACGAACTGCGAGAAGAATCGACGATTAATGCTGACTATCAGCATAGTTCGATGTCTGATGGTGCTGATATTGCCAATGATAATTATCAGAGCTATTATGATCTGACCGGGCGCCGCAACATGTCTATCATGACTGAAGCAGGCGATGGCTATTTTGATCCGGCTGCGACGGGAAATTCGACGAATCAGGGAATTACACGATATTTAGTCGAATCGGCATCCATTGGCACTGACGGACGCATCGCGCGAGGTCACTTAGACGATATGACACCGCTGATGAAAAACGATGTTTGCTCGTATATGCGTTATATTCCGTTTGATCGTCGTCAAATGACATTCAATAATTTACTTCAAGCTAGTTGTGTGGCTAAAAAAGTAAATACAGCGCAAATGACATTCGGTGGTTGGACCTTTGATGATGGTTATGTTGTCTCAAAAGATTTCGCTGAAAATTATCCAATCAGAGACTCTCAGGGCAAACTGCGACCGCTCCTAAAAGGCGATAAGATATCGGACATGAACGGAAATAAAGGTGTTTTATCATTGATAATTGATCCCGATATGGATTTAGCCGAAGCTGAAAAACAAGGGATCCTCGAACCAGTCAAATGGTTTAAGGCCAATAAAGGCCATCTTGATATTGTTGGTGCACCATTTCCTGCAACATCGCGGTTTAACGGTGGTTCAGCCAGAGAATTAATGGAAAATCCGCATGATTTGATAGCTCCTGACGGTACGGTTCATTCCGGTTGTGTCGGCAAAGCTGATTATATCATCACACATATGGCCGTTGATGAAAAAACCCATATCTATGGTGAAGACGAATTGGCACAGGGAAAAGGTCGCAAGGCGTCAGCATCTCTGGCATGGGCATTCGCGTCACAGGGTGCCGTCGAGGTTTTAAAAGAGTGCTACAGCACAAACAATGGCGCTGTATCAAATCTTCGGGAAATGATGATCACTATGGGACTTGATTTAGACGAAGTTGGAAATATGCGCGCAAGCTATCAACCACACGCAGATGAAACTCGTCGGGTCTTCACAATGCCTGAATTAGTATATAAACCTAGCAAAAATGGACAGTCTCTTGATACTTCAACAATGAAGAAGCACTTCGGTGATGTCATTTCCCAGTCAGGCGGTGTTCTGGAAGTTCCTTTTAGTCTTACTTACCCGACAAAAGAGTGCATATCACCACTTAATGTTGATAAAACAGATGTGATTCACACCGAAGACGAATGGAAACAGGCAGGGTATAACAATCGCGATGGGATTCATAGCAAAAGCGCGTTTGCCGATCCGACGGTGACCTATGGTTTACCTGTCATGAGCGCCTATCTGAGAAGTGGCCAGGAGTTTAATGATGGCACCAGTTCGGTTCATGATTATACCAATCATTATTTACGTATTTATGATGCGTCAATCAGATATATTGATGCACGTGACCGACTTGCGAAAGGTCAGACCAGCAAGGCAATCAATAAAGCGTTTAACGAGGGTCCGGCTACGGCACAGGCTGAATTCGACAAAATTACGAATGACTTAAAGACCCGGCGGTTCTCGGGTAAGCACAATGTATTTCGTGACGGTATCATGGCTAATAAGATGCCGAATTCGGCAACGGCTGTTTGGACAGCGGATCCCAGACTCGATGTTGATCAGGTCGCCATGAGTCCGACGATGGCGGATGGACTTGGTTTAAAAGAGAATGATTACGTGTTAGTGTGGCGTGATCCAATGTTGCGCGACGCCGGTGGGCGTTATCTACGAACAAAGATCGATGCGACTCTAATTGGTGTGGCAATTAATCCAACCATGGATAAGTCGTTCGACGGGGATTTCGATGGTGATTCTGTTGCACTGGTAGTTCTGCAAGGTAAAGCCGCACGTGCTGAAGCGATGGCAAAACTGACTGTTGATGCGAATTTGCTTGACTATGGTATCAAAGATCCCGAAACTGGTAAATTTGAAATTATGATGCAGGACAGTCTGGATATGAAATCAGCAGCGTATGAATGGCCTCAACTGGCTGATCGAAGGTCACAGTTGACTGAAGAAGTAAATGCATTTGAATCAAATACTGCACTCAAACCGGCAACGTTAGCTCATTTGAGGCATAAGGCTGTTAACAATTTAAGTGATTACACCAAAGCGTCGTTCTCAAATGAATTTGGTCATGATTTAATTTGTTTTGGTTCGATGGAAGAGCATATAAAATCAGTTGAACACATGGTTATAAACGGAGCCAAAGGCAGTTATCCAAAACTTCAAGATTATGCTAAATATTTGGGTGTTGAATTTGAACAGGTAGCAAAAGAGATTGATCCATTAGAACCGATTGATATGACAACCATTAAAGATTTGGGCGAACCTGTCGCCAATCGCGAATCGGATAAGGCTGTTGAATATGCAACGGCAGTCAAAGCTTTTGGTACGGGTGTTGCAGGTATGTACTCCCAGCGAGGTATATTAGCACTTCGTAACACCTGCGCGAAAGCAATCCTGGAACTCACATATCCGGTAACGCAGTCAATTCTGCAATCTAAGCATGACCCTGTTGAAGCTCTTCACAAATATGAGCTCATGCAAAGTGCTGCCCGTGATTTATGGAGGGGTAACAAGCTCGAACGTTGCACCGACGATGAGGGAGCAACCCACTGGAGAGTTGAACGTGGTGACGACGGTAACCCCGTGCAGGCGACACCGGAGCAGTTTAAATCTCAATTCATGGACATTTATACGTCAAAAGAAGGTCTGAATGTATCCATCAATGAAGATTATGTTGACCTGGTCAAAGATGGTCTGACTAAAACTGACGAAAACGGTCAAAAAGTGATGATGGATATCGAGAAAGAAGGTCGGGACACACTCGCATCACCGATGGATAAACTGGCTTACGGCGGCGATTTTGATACATTGTTGGAGCTTTCAAAAGCAGGCGAGAATTTATTCGAAGGTGAATATAATCAGCATTTTGCGCCACGTACAATACTTAAGAATAAAGAAGCATTATTGTCTGGCGAAGTGGCTAAAGCCATTGTTAAAACTGATACGAAAGCATCATATCAGCCGAAAAAAGAGGCTTCGATGGCAGTTGGAAAAATTGTGAATATGCCGACACCGTCAATAGCCCACGTGGATCATGATACGGCGGAAGCAATGTTTAATGCGCGTCATTATTCTGAAAAGGACATACAAGACTCCGTGGATGCACTTTTGGCACTCGGCGGCCCCTTCGCTAGTGTTACTAAAGATGCAACATTGCCACATGGAATGGTTGATGTGTTATCACCGGAACCGGCGAGTGCAACCGATGGCGATTTCGGCGGTTGATTAATAAACAAACAAGTGACAATTCGGGTGCATTTTTGTGCTCGGATTGTCACATTTAAATAAAATAAGAATGGAGAAAATTGCAATGATGGACGATTATGATTACAGAGAAGAAAATGCTTGCGGACCTATGGCCGGTTGGCAAAAAATGCAACAGGTTTTTGACACGATTCTTCAACGAAAAACACCGGAGTTGGGTACATGGAATAGAACCCTGATTAACGAGCTGTCATCTGATCTCAATTCGCTTGACGGATTTGTAAGAGATGGTTCACGCCTTGATTATGCACATCATGTTGATCCATCAGATAAGTGGTTTTCATACGACCCAAAAGACTTTTCAGACGATTATACAAACTGCGTTTACGAAAATTTGGCTCTTCGAATCAGCACTTTATACTGTGACGCGCATGGGTATGATCGTAATTTCACTGATTACGGAGCAGATTGCGATCCATTTGATATCACGGAGCGTTTGCAACGCGGTTCTAATTTATATATTAAAAAAGTTGCGGAAGATGGGCGATCGCTTGCTGGTCGGGCAGCTGATCAAAAAGGAAGAACTGAGGCTATGTGGAAGTCTTATGCAAAACAATGTGATCTCAGCGAAAGCCAACTGTCGGATTTGCTGCGGTTGCAGTCAGGTGCTGATGGGCTGTCTTATCAATTTCAGGAGGACGTTCCAACCGAGTTAGAGCAATTGGGTGATTATACCGGTGATACTTTCAGCAGGATACCAATTAATGCTCGCTCATCGAGCGTTAAACCGATCGATAAGCCTGTTCAAGAAGTATATCCACTTCCACCCGGCATGGTTGATATGTTATCGGACCCGTATGACAACACTGACAGTTTTGATTTTTAAGTGAAAAAATAAAAAAAGAATGGAGAAAATTAAAATGATTTTAGATGATTATCACGGAGGTGACGGAAATGACTATACTTACAAACATAAAAATACTGGCGGACCTACGGCCGGTTGGCAAAAAATGCAACAGTGTTTTGATACAATGCTCCAACGGAAAATACCTGAACTGGGCGCATGGGATAAAAAAGCAATTGATGAGCTTTCATCGGATCTCAATCAGCTTGACGGATTCGTGAGAGACGGTTCACGACTTGATTATTCCTGTCATGTCGATCCATCAGAAAAATGTTTATTATATCCATACAATCCCAAAGATTTTTCAGATGATTATACAGACAGCGTGTATGAAAGTTTGGCTCTGCGAATTGATGCGTTATATTGTGATGCGCACGGTTATGATCGTACTGACATAGAGGATGAGAATTGTGATCCAGAGAACATCATTGATGCTATCGATCGCTTGCAACATGGATCTAATATGTATATTAAGCAAGTTGCAAGCGACGGTCAAAGGTTTGAAAGTCTGGTTGTTGACGAAAAAGAAAGAGTTCAATCGGGAGCACCCTTGATGCGTGAGCCGACAATACCTGCACAAGGTAAACAATCATACCAGAGAACTGCCACAGGGTATGAATGATATGTTATCCGCAATATATGATAATACGGATGATTACAGTTTTGATTTTTAAATAAAAAAATAAAAATAGGAGAAATAAATGAATAAAGTAATTTTAGTAGGCCGATTAACCCGTGATCCTGATGTGAAACACGTCGGGAACGACAAAACGGTAGCAACATTTACACTAGCTGTGGACCGTCGATTCAAAAATAAAGATGGTCAAAAAGAAACTGATTTCGTACCTATTGTGATATGGGGAAAACAAGCAGAAATCGTAGGTCAGTACCTGTCTAAGGGTAGTCAAATTGGTGTATCCGGACGACTGCAAGTGAGAAGTTACGAGGGCAATGACGGTCAAAAAAAATATATGACAGAAGTTGTTGCAGAAGAGTTTACGTTCTTGTCGTCCAATAAGAAAGCATCGACAGGAGGATATCAACAATCTACCAGTGGATATAAACAATCGTCCGCACCACGATCAGATAGCCATATGTCTTCAATGGGCCTGGATGAGGATTTCAATTTAATGGCTGACGATGATGATATACCTTTCTGACCACCAGCCAATAAAGGTACATAATGGATTAAAAAAATAAGAATATAAGAAGGAGCTGAATACAATGAGCCTTTATACAAAAAAAACAAATAAGGACACCGATGATGTGGCTGCGTTCATGCTGGACTGGGCTGCTGATTTGTGTGATGAACAAGAACAAGACGCTGATGGCTTTATGATTATGCCCGCGTTAGACGACTATGCTGGCGCGATCGATATCGACAAGGACGTGTCGATAAATCAGTATTCAGAACAATTGAAAAACAAAATTGATGATTTTGATTTTGATGCACTGAAGAATCGGATTGATGCCCGTGTGCAAAACGGGGAACGGATTTTCGGATCAGACATTCGTGATATAAACGCAGCCATTCAAGATCACTATTACGGTGTCAACCAAGCCTTGCGTGATGATAAAATTGAAGTTGAAGGTTTGTATGATCAAATGAACTACAGCATCACCATACGTGAACAAAACGGCGTTGATTTGGATGCGACTGAAATTCCTGCCTATGTCGAAGCTTTGATCGGCTCACCCGAAACACCTGAAGCGATGCAATATCAGATTGATAGTGCACGGTCAATTGGGGATGCTCTTTATGCTGACCGCATCACCGATATACACGATAATGTACATGCATTGCAAACATATAAATTTCCAAAGGGTTTATATGATAAGCGCATCACCGATTTACACGAAACCGTGTATGCCTTGCAAACATATAACTTTACGAATGTGCCACATGGTGTCACAGGACAAAATCCTAATCAGCCGACGCGCTCGCCATCGTTGATTACCAGGGACACACTCGATATGCTGGGGCCTGATTATCGGCAATATTGTGATAAAATGTTTGAAAAACGGTTGTCAAATCTCGGCAAAGATCCCGTTGCAAGTACTTCTGATAACAAATCAAGGGTTGGTGATTATAAACGAGTTGATCACCCTTTGGCAGGGTCAATGTCGTCATGCTCCAAGGGTTCGGTTAACAGCTTTCGGGTGGGTACCACAGTGTTATCCGATCGTGTCAGCAGGGAGTTGCCGCCGGGCATGGACGAGATGGTATTGCCGGAGCTTGTTGATGATGATCAAATGTTTGGTGTTTAAGCGACGCAATATTGATGCAAAATGTCGGTTCTTTGAATTTGACAGCCTGCCAAAAGTTGTCGATCTGGCGTAATCGATTGTTATTGTTGTTTTTGCAAATTTATGTAAATCGTTGATAATTAAATAGTCTTCAATGTTATTGTCGGTCAGACCGGGTGATGATGCCATTCAAACATTTGATCTCGGCTGTGGCGATGATTATAAAACACCCATAATTAATTTAAGAAAGCGAGAAAAGTGTTAGATATGAAGCAAAATGGGAATACAAACGTTAAGGATCGTGTCTTAAACGAGAAGAAATGTGTTAAACGCGGTTCGCTGAAAGAAGCCACGTATTTGGATCAATTGCAAACTCAGCTCAATAATACCGACGGTGATTTTGTCAAGTATGCAAAGGATATTTTTAATCTCAGCAAGTTTGACGGAAAACAATCTGATAACATGACAAAGTATTATAATCAAATGCTGATGATGGCATGCGTAGATCCCATGTCAAAAGGTGTTGATGGTGACGCAATTATCCAAAGTCTGGGTATGTATGCTGGTATGTGTTTGGTCAACAAAGATTTCAGAATCGGTTGCAATAAGGGTAATGGAAGTAAGATTGGTGATGCCCTTTTTCCGTTTATCAATAAACAAGCCAGCGAACATGGTGATAATTCGATTTGGGCCAGGCAGCGTGATCATGTTCTCAAAAACGAAAACAATGGACGCCTACCGTTGACACCTAAGTCGACGGCGTTACAACATCTGGCTTTCGGTTGCAACGCCTATGAAGAAATGCGCAAACCCGGTGCCGATGTTAATAGCATCACCAAACAATATGGCGATGCTATTAGTGCGTTAAGCAAACAGTCATCGTTAGACGGTTGTGATCCCGATGATATCGCCACATGTCAGCGCACTATCGTGGGGCAATTGATTGAACGTGATCCGATGAATGCCCAGATGTTCAACGAGACTGCGTTCGATTCAATCAAACGCAGTGCGAGTCATGAGCAGACCGTGGCGGACGGCAAGGGTGGTCAGACAAAACAATCCGTCTGGATGGGTGCGTTTGAACATGAAAATGGCGAAGCTTTTACCAGTATGTTTACACCCAGGGTCATGATGGAGCAAGAAGAACATACTAACAGGTTTGATTCATTTGTTAATGACGATATCAAAGATTGTCAGTCGGTTGGCGATGTCAATGCTAAGATGAAAGATGAGACACATGTGACAACACGTTCATTGCGGATGTCGATGATGATGATGGACGGTATGGATCTACGTGAAACAAAAAACGTGGTCTTTGGTGCCGCCAGCACCGGCATTCATTCATGGATGGATGATCATCCCGAAGCGTGTAAAGCCGAAAAGGACCGCAAGGCGCAAGATCAAAATCAAACACGCAGTAACAGTCGCCAGCAAAACGATTATCAGCAAAGTAATGCTACATCTGAGCAAACTTATACGGACGCCAAGTATAACGTCGAATATGAATGACAGAGAGGGTGATTAAAATGAGCGAGTCAAAGAAAGACGACCTTTATGTCAATCTTGCTAAACAGCTTTATGGTGATAGATATGACATACAAGATGAAGACGTGCGTGTCGATGTGCCATCGATTCAGAATGTAATCAAGATTTTGTCTGCACGTGAACAAAATATCATCGATAATTGTTATGTAAAAGATAAAACAATTATCGAAGCTGGTGAGATTCTTGAGATGTCGCCAGAGCGTGCGGGAGAGTATCATGATCGTGCTCTGCGAAAATTAAAACGTAACAGTAACACTGAAATTGAACCTGTTTTAGAGAAAGGTGAGCCGATATTGTTGTTTTATTCTGACAAAGGGTTATCATATGACATATCGGAGTATGTTGTACCAACAAAAAAACAATGTTTTTTGCAAAAGGGTGACCCTGCGTATGACAGGTCTATGAACAGACTGAGACAAGAATTTTTTGAAGAAAAAGGAATGGTCTATGATCCTGTCAAGCATGATAGGGTGTCTGTAGCAGAAACAGAGAATACAGCGAGTGAGCAATCGTCAGTCAATCAGGCGGATGGTGTTTCACCACAACCGAGAGAACTAAGATTTGACTATATTGAGACGCGGTTACAAGAAAAAAAACAACAATCTGATTATATCGAGAGTTTACAACAAGAGCGTGATCAGATTGCTGGTTTGTGGCAAGAAAAAGTAAATCGTCGAAATAAGTCACGTGATGAAACGTCTAATCAATCTGATTCGAAAGTGGTAGCAGTTGTAATGCCCAAAAAAAAAGTAAAAATCCAGCACAATAACAATAAATCCACATGGGAGAATACCGCAAAAGAACAGATCTATTTAGCTCCTGGTTCACCGGAGTATGAAGAATATAAAAATGACTTAAAAGAGCACGATCCGTTTCGTTCTGATGACGCATTCCATAACAAACTTGAAGCGACCAATAGCGATTATCGGGCTGTATTGCTACAAAAATCTGAGCAGATGCAACCGTCGGCCAGTCACAATAAAGCTATTTTGCAACAGCAGAAAAAAGGGCAGTTTAATGCAATCCGACACAAGGCTCAGCACCATGCTGAAAAAACTGAAACAACGGACGATGACCAGCGTACACGGTCGATGCAATTGGATGATCTGGCAGATATAGTTTTTGATGACGGTGTCACGTCAGATGATTTTTCACCTAAAGTTTTATCAAAATATTTATAAAAAACAATAACAGAAAGCGAGATATTAAAATGGGACTTTTAGTCGGAGGAATACTTGAATCAATTGGTGATGATTGTTATGCAGCAGCAGCGGATGCAGCTTTTGAGGATCGCGGTGCGCAGATTGCAGGTGATCAAAGGCGGGAACAAGCCAAAAAAGCTGATGAGGACAATCCAGCCTTTGGTAAAACCATGACACGAGGTTTGACACAGGGTTTGTCACAGACAAGACATTCGATCATGCAGGATGAGCAGAGTAATTTACGCATGGGCCTGCGTTCAGAACACGATCAAAAACCGCAGCAACGTGCATGGCCTGATAAATTGACAAAACCCGAAGACATGTCAGTTGAAACAGAAGACGACTCAGAATATTCGCGTTAGGCTCAACATAACTTTGAAATGATAAAGATCATTTGACTTTCTTTATGAGACATACTATAATTTGAAATGATAAAGAATATTTGACTTTCTCCAGGTGTTGCAATACCCCCTGAAATGACAAAGTCCATTTGACTTTCTGCTTGTGATGTAATATACTTGTTTATGAGGATTATATGCATTTTATTTTTTCGAAGCAGTTGGCTAATCAATGTCAATAACTATAGCAAATTGAAAACTAAAAGCAAAATTAAATAACTGTAGAGGTGGGGAACATGGAAAAAGTCAATAAGCGTGATTTTATAAAATATGTGGCTAAAAAAAATAATATACCGGAAAAAGTTTTTACCGAATGTTATGAAGCGATGATTGATGGCATCATGGATATGATGATCGATGGCAAAAAAGTGTCGTTCACCCGATTTGGCGCATTTTATTTGCAAAAACACAAGGGTCATCCGGTTCAATTTGAATCAGATGGTTCAGATATCCAGGATTATGTCGTGTTTAAATTTTCAGCGTCAGACACGATGAATCAGCGTTTGCGCGACGTGTGTGATGTGGATGACTTCAATAAAGGTGATTCTGATTCAGACACCGATCCGGCATCTGATAAAACTTATGTAGCGATACATGGATTTGATAATATGCACGAACTGATAAAAAAATAGATAATTTAATTAAAATTATAAAAACAGATGCGGCATCTTTGCTGGGTCTGTTTTTTTTTTGATATATCAACGTTTTTGTGCTATATTATGTGTATATGATTTAACTCAATGTGACACCGTTGTGGTCGGTTTGGATTATATTTAAAAAAAATAAAAAGGAAAGAGGCGACCGGTGAAATGTATTCGATGTGGCACGGAAAACAAAGACAATACGCCTGTTTGTACACAGTGCAGTTCTAAACTGCCATGTAATCCTGCGACAAAAGCTCCCGAAATAAAAGAATTGCAATTGTTAAAAGACGCAATCAGTGAATTAAGACTTGAACAAACCCGTTTGCAGGCGGTTGCAGCAAAAATGAATGGTATAATTACCACTGTTTCTCAGGAATTAAGTGTTTATGAAAAAGTACGGAGTGCTCCGGTTGAGAGTTCTTCAATCATAAAAAAACGACCTTTGGTAATACCTGTTGAGAAAGCGACAGATCGTCCTATGCCGGTGTTTGAGCCGACAAAAGATCCAGATCTGCATAAACCTGTTTATCACAATACAACGCCTGAGATCGGCACATCGGCGATAAGCGACGCTGTTATCCAGGTACCAGCTAAGCCAGTGTGCAAAACACCTGTTACCAAAAAGAAGAAACGTCACACTGAGGAAAACTTTGTCAACGTCGTAATTTCAAGAATTGGTGTATTTTTCGTTACGGTCGCATTTTTAGTTTTATACAGCTCGTTCTATTTAGCTGTTGATAATCAGTTGTTTCGTATCAGCACGCTGATCGCACTGGGATTGTTCGGCATTTTCCTGGGAAGACTTGCTGACAAAAAGAACAGCCCTGTCTTAGCCGATGCGATGATCAGTGTTGGTTTAGCTTTGGAACTCATCGCTGTTGTGGTCGCAACGGATTCACTAGCTCCGTGGAGGGTCCAACTTGGCGTGCTTTTAGTGCCGATTCTGATGAGTCTGTATGTATGGGTGCTGTGTCTAGCATTTTATTTACTCAGGCGATACACCAGGTTCAGCACGTACGTTTTGAGCATTGTCAGTATCAGTACGGTGACAATCTGGTTTGTTTGGGTTTTTGCCGCGGACGGCATGCCATACCTGTCTTATACATTTGCATACATGTCACTGTTATATAATATTCTAGTGGTCAGTAAATTTTCTAAAATAAAAGATAAGGGTTTGTGTACTTTTATGGTGCCGAGCCTGATTTACGCTTTGTTGCCACAGTTGTCAAGACTTGAACAGTTCGACGTGATCACGCTTGTGCTAAATTTGGTCGGTCTGTCTCTGTTATTATACCAAGGCTATTTGTTGGCCCAAAAAGATAATAACAGTATGGGAAAACTGGCGATCTTCGGTTTTATCTGGATCGGGTTTTCGTTTTTGATTTTTGATGTATTGGTTGTCAATGTGTTGATGTCTTGGAATTTCATTGGTTACCCTTTCGGTTTAACCGTTTTTTTCTATACAGCTTTACAAATTGCGTTATGGTTAACCGGTTTGTCAATCATTGCCAAAAAGAAACTGTCAATCACAAATTTATATCAAGGTGCAGGTATACTAAAAATATTTGCCTATGCGCTGGTTGCGTTGGCAACGATCACGCTAATCAATGTCTTTAATTTGTACGAGGTTGACGCTGGGGCCGGTTATTTAATTCTGGCGACACTTTACAGCATTCTGCTTCTCAGTACAGCGAAAGGTGTCAGTCAGCTGTTTATACGGCCGTCAGTATACGGCATCGCAATTATAACAATATTGTCGCCGTTTATTGCGGTTGGCGGGACTTACTGGGCATTGCTTGCTTTGGGTGTGGCGATCCTAATGATTGCTGTGACAGTCGTTCTATATGTTCCTGAATTCGGCGACGTGCGCACGTTTGTGCTGGGTCAATCGGATGAAACAATCTATAAGACTCAGATTATCAATGGTTTTTACAACATGCTGATTATCAGCAGCGTATTGTTTGTTATATTGACCGAAGTCGTCGCATTAAAGAGCAACAGTTTGTCATTGATACTTGTTGGACTTGTCTTTTTGTTAATGTCACATGCATACAAACTCTATGTTGGCAAAAAAGAATGCATTGGCGTGTCGGGTGAGCGTGTTAAAACTGCATTATGGACTGTTGTAACGGGTCTTAATTATTTGTTATACGGCGCTTCAACCATGTTTCTCTTATCTGATGTCGGTAACAGCGCGCTTGTGTACACCACATTCTTTATTTATTTGACGGTCACCACATTATCTGAATTTCATTTATTTTTTAAACGATTTGATCAAAAAAGTTGGACACTGGACCGACAGTCGTTGTTTGCCCTGGTGCGAGCACTTGTTTCGATTTTGCTGATTTTAGTGAGCGAAGATGTTGCAACTGTTTGGTTGGATGTAGCACTTGGTTTAAGTCTTGTAATTGCTTTATTCGCTGGGTTTAAGTTTAATTTAAAAGAATTGCGACTCTGCGGACTGGCATTGGTCTTTGTTCTGGCCGCCAAGCTATTATTGCTGGATTCCTGGAATCTGACCACGCTTTTAAAAGTGGCATCTTATGGAATGTTTGGCGTCACTTTGATTGCCATTGCGTATGTGTATAACAAATATTTTTTAAAGATCCAAAACTAAAGTTGGATTGATTTTGATAAAAAACACGGATGTGCCACAGGTTGGCTATCTGTGTTTTTTGTTTATATATGAGGAATTTTTGTTAATGTGTTTGTAGTTTTTGGATTAATATAATAAAATTTTTCGTTGATATATGAGGGTTTTTGTGGTATATTATAGGTAGCTAATTAAATTAAAATGATGCGATTGCGTAAATTAAAGGAGTTCACTTATGACTGAAAATCAATTTGAAACTGAACTAATCGAATATATTACCAGTGGAACAATTACCGGTCCGGTTTCTGACGTATCTAAAATGCCGGCAAATTATGTGATGAAAACAAAGTTATGGAAACATGAACCTTTGATTAAAAACACCGAGGCTTTGTGGGATAATTTTAAAAAAATACTGGAACAGCATAATCCTGACAAACTGGATAAACCTCTCAGTATTACGGAGTTTGGTCAAGTCAAAAAGATTATCAATGACCTGCGAACACCATATGCAGCGGGTCAGTTTTTATATGGCATGAACGGTGTTTCTCAAATTGAAATCAATTTAGACGATGGTCGCCATGTTTTTTTAACTGTATTTGATCAAAAACAGGTTGGTGCCGGTGACACGGTTTACCAGGTCGTCAATCAGATTTATCGCGAAGCCGTTGTTGCTGGAAAACAACCCCGTCGTTTTGATGTGACGTTGCTGATCAATGGACTGCCAATTATTCAGATTGAAGCCAAACATGATACACATGATGTCAACGAAGCCATCAATCAGATGCACCAGTACGCTGATGAAAAACAGTATCGGGACATCTTCTCGACCTTGCAGATTTTAGTGGCCATTGCGCCCCACAACGTCAAATATATGGCTAACACACTGGCTGAAAGCTTTAACAAGGATTTTGCTTTTAACTGGCAGCGCAGAGACGACAACACAATTGTTCGCAACTGGAAAGAGTTTGCAGATTCGATGCTAAGCATTCCGATGGCACACCAGATGGCGACAAACTTTATGATTCTGGACGGCACAAAAAATAAGCAGATGCTCAAGGTCATGCGTCCCTATCAGGTTTACGCCACGCAAAAAGTCATTGAAGGGATCAAGAATACAGATTTTGAATTCGGCGATAAAAAAGTGGGCTATGTCTGGCACACAACCGGCTCCGGAAAAACTATTACCAGCTTTAAGACCGCCTGGTTGGCGTCACGGATGCCGAATGTTCACAAGGTAGTCTTTGTTGTGGATCGTATCGCCCTGACCAAACAAACCGGTGAAAGTTATCACGCCTATGATCCCGACGGCGCTGATGGCTGTGTGCGGGATACCGACAACACTAGTGATCTGAGTCGCAAATTAAAAAGCAACGACAGTCATATTATTGTCACGTCAGTACAGAAACTGGGTATGCTGATCAAGCGAAACGGTTTTGTGTCACCTGATAAGAACATCGTTTTTATCGTTGATGAAGCGCATCGCAGCACCAGTGGCGACACTTTTGATAAAATTCAAAAAGCATTTCAGCGCTCTGTCTGGGTCGGTTATACCGGCACTCCGATGTTTGATGAAACCACCATGGGACTGCGTACCGAAGATATTTTCGGACCGATGCTTCATGCCTATACCATTCGTGAAGCCATTGCTGATCGCAATGTGCTTGGCTTCAAGGTCGATTTTGAAACCACAATCGATGAAGAAAAAATGAAGACAGATTATCTGCCAAATTTTTATAAAATGCAGAACCCTAAATGGACAGATGCGCAGATTCAGGATAAGATCGATAATCTGACGGATGATGATATTGATGATACCATTGAGCCAAGCTTTTATGATGAAAATACCGAACACATCAAATTGGTGGTTGCCGATGTTTTTAAACAGTGGCGCAATCGCTCAAATCAGGGCAAATACAACGCTCTATTCACAACCCGTGTTGGTGGTTCAAAAGCCAGCACACCGATGGCTATGATGTATTTTGACGAGTTTCAGCGGGTCAATGAGGAGAATCGCAAAGCGGGTAAGCCGACACTGAAAGTGGCAATCACGTTTAGCGCCAATAATTCAAACGATGATAATCAGTTATTGACCAATCAGAATTTGCTCAAAGCCATGAATTGTTATAACAAAGAATTCGGTACACCTTTTGGAATGGATGATGTTTCGGGTTATACCCAAGATGTTACTTCTCGGCTGAAACGCACCACGACTGATAAAAATTATTTGGATCTGGTGATCGTTGTGGATCAACTGTTGACCGGTTTTGATGCACCGGAGCTAAATACGATCTATGTCGATCGGACGCTGAAGCTGGCTGGACTGATTCAAGCCTATTCCCGCACCAATCGGGTGGCGGATATGCAGGAAAAACCCTGGGGACGGGTAGTTAATTACCGCTGGCCGGTGCAGAACGAACGGCTGATGAATAATGCGTTGGCTATTTATGCTAACAAAGAGTCCGCCAATTTAACCGACGAAGACCGAAAACGCATTAACGTCGAAGACGACATTATTGCTGAAGCATTTGAAGTGGTATTTGATGCGGTGAAGGAAGTTGTAGTACGACTGCGAGACATGACTGATTCATTCATACATATACCGCCCAGTGAGAAAAAACGCGATGATATGTTTGGTTTATTGGATGCATACAATGTCGGTGTGGCTAAGTTAAAGCAATATGGTCCCGATGATATTGGCGATCATATTTCCGGTTTTGACTATGATAAACCGGATGAACTGGTTCAGGCACTGGGAATGACACCGGATGAAGAAGTATTATTAACAACGGTATTAAGCAATGAATTAAGACAGCAATTATCAAAAGATAAAGGTGTGCCGTTCTGCCAGATTGAACTGCGCATGAGCCACGTTAAAGATGTCAAAGTCAATTATGATTATCTGACGGAACTGCTCGAAGATTTATTAAATCAAGTTCACAATAAAGATCACAAAGGCGCTCTGGAAACCAAAGAGAAAATCGAACAATTTGCGCAAGGTCTGGATGATCGAGGTTACGCCAGTAAGATTGTCGGTGCGACTAAAGCTATTTTTAATGGTCACTATAAGGCTGATACTTATCCAGTTAAGTTAAACACCAGTGATGAACTGATTCAGGTTGCCAGCAACATTAGTCTGGATCGCTATTTCCAGGACTTTCGGATCAAATGGGGGCTCATTGATGTCATCACCAGTGCGCAGATGCGGGAGCTATTCAGTCGCCACCATCATGGACAACGGGATTTAGACGATTCCGGTCAGATTCTGGATATTATGTCCCGGGCAGGCACTCATTATAAAACGCTATCGCATGACAGTGCGATTCAGGCGTTGTCAAAGATCGGTTATCGCAACAGTTTGCGCGAAGCTTTGTACGGTTTAGCTGACGAATTAACAGCAAATTAGATGGGAGACAGTATGACTACAAATAAAAATAATAATAAAATGATACGTAGTTCCGCGGCTGAATATCTGACATTTATTACAGCAACCGGCGAAAGTGACGTTAATGCGATCTATTCCGATGAAGATGTTTGGTTATCGCAAAAAATGATGGGGTTGCTTTATGATGTTAACGTACGTACCATAAATGATCATTTGAAGAAAATTTTTATGGATAATGAATTAGATGAAGCATCAGTTATCCGGAATTTTCGGATAACTGCATCGGACAGCAAAAATTACAACACCAAGCATTATAACTTATCTGCAATTATTGCAGTCGGCTATAAAGTGAATTCTGAAAAGTCCGTTCAATTTCGTAAATGGGCGACTGAAATCGTAAAGGAATTTACGATAAAAGCCTATGTTATGGATGATGAACGGTTAAAAAACAATGGTACAATTTTAACAAAAGATTACTTTGAAGATCAATTAGCGCGTATTCGTGAAATCCGTTTGAGTGAAAGACGTTTTTATCAAAAAATTACGGACATTTATGCGACCAGCATTGATTATGATCAAACGGCGGTTACGACAAAACGATTTTTCGCCACGGTCCAAAATAAACTTCATTGGGCGATTCATCAGGAAACGGCTGCTGAAACGATTTACAACCGTGCGGATAGCGAAAAGAAAAATATGGGCTTGACAGCATGGAAAGATGCTCCAACTGGCAAAATTCAGAAATTTGATGTTGTTGTTGCTAAAAATTATCTGACCGAAAAAGAAATGGTGCAGCTTGCCCGCTTGGTGAATAGTTATTTGGATCTGGCCGAGGATTTTGCCCTCCGTGAAGTTCCAATGACCATGAGCGATTGGGAAGAACGGTTGAATGCCTTTTTAAAACTGACTGATCGTGAAGTGTTAAATGATGCTGGCAAAATTTCTGCTGCAATCGCTAAAAATAAAGCATTAACTGAATTTGAAAAATATAGGGTGAAGCAGGATTTGACGTATCAGTCTGATTTTGATCGCTTGATTGAAGGTGACGATAATGAGTAAAAAAAACAAAATGGTGCCGACGTTAAGATTCCCTGGATTTACGGATGCGTGGGAAGAGCGGAAGTTGGGGGAAATTCTGGCTTTGTTAAAAGATGGAACGCATGGAACTCACAAAGATGTTAATGAAGGCGTTTATCTATTGAGTGCTAAAAATATAAAAAATGGACAAATTTTGATTGATAAAACTGATCGGAAAATTTCAGAAAAAGAATATAAAGTTATTCATAAAAATTTTAGTCTTGAAAAAGGGGACGTGTTGCTTACAATTGTGGGTTCAATTGGAGAGTGTGCCGTTTTAGATAATCCAGCAGGCATAACATTTCAACGAAGCGTTGCATATTTAAGACCTAATAATAACATTAATTCTGAATTTCTTTATACAACAATTAATAGCGGAAAATTCCAACGCGAATTAAAGACCAGGCAAGTGACGTCAGCACAGCCAGGAATTTATCTTGGAAACTTATCAGTAATACCAATTCAGACACCTCTTGTTGATGAACAAATCAAAATCGGTTTATTCTTCAAGCAACTTGATGCACTGATTACACTCCACCAGCGCAAACTTGGTCACCTCCAGGATCGCAAAAAAGCCTTACTGCAACAACTATTCCCCAAAAACGGTGAGACTGTGCCGCAATTGCGCTTCCCTGGATTTACGAAGGAATGGAATGAACGTAAGTTGGGTGATTTATGCGATATTATGTCTGGTTGTGCTGGTGACATAAGTTTGAACACGGGCGCGTATAATGTGACTAGAATTGAAACTATTTCGAATGGTGTCATAGATGAAAATAAAGTTGGATTTTTAAATGAAAAACCTAAAATTCAGTTCTTGCTAAATATTGGTGATATACTTTTCAGTCATATTAATTCATTAGCTCATATTGGAAAAGTCGCTATATATCAATCTGAAAATGCGTTGTATCACGGTATTAATCTGTTGAGAATAATACCAAATGTGAAAATTGATTCTTGGTTTCTATATTATCAATTCGTCACTGAAAATAAGAAAAATTGGTCCAAAGCACATGCTAACAAAGCTGTAAATCAAGCAAGCATCAATCAAACAGCCTTATCCGAACAATTATTTTCAGTTCCGCAAGTTGAAGAACAACAATTGATCGGCAATTTTTTCAAACAAGTTGATGATTCAATCGTTCTTCAGCAACAAAAATTAAGTCACCTACAAGAACAAAAGAAATCATTATTACAACAGTTATTCATCTAAATTTGCAATTCGAAAGGAAATAAATATGTCAAATAATATACAGGAAGTCACAAGCAAGATCTGGTCCATGGCTAACGCGTTGCGCGGCAACATGGACGCTGGAGAATTTAAAAATTACATTCTGGCATTCATGTTTTACCGTTATTTGTCCGAACATCAGGAAGATTATTTAATCAAGAATCATATTGTCGATGTCAAAGAAGGACAATCGATCAACGATGCCTTCAAAAATGACGCATCCGGTGCAGATTTGAGCGATTATATCAACGACATCTCAGCAAGTCTGGGTTACGCCATTGCGCCAGATGACACATGGTTGTCTTTGATCGCTAAAATCAATAATAACCTGATCGTTCCCAGTGATTATCAGACCATGTTTGATAATTTTGACAAAAATGCCGAACTCAATAAAAAGTCCGCACGAGATTTCAGCGGTGTCTTCAACGATATTAATCTTGGTGATTCAAGGCTCGGTAGTTCCACCACGGCCCGGGCTAAGTCGCTCAACAGTATTGTCAAACTTGTTAGTGCCATTGAGTATCATAATCAGAACGGCAAAGATGTTTTGGGAGAAATTTATGAGTATTTGATTGGACAATTTGCTGCCAGTGCTGGTAAAAAAGGCGGGGAGTTCTACACACCCCATCAGGTGAGCAACTTAATTGCAAAATTGGCAACTATTGATGCGCAAGTTTCCGATAGAGCTTTCACGCTATATGACCCAACTATGGGGTCGGGGTCGCTTTTATTGACGGTTCGAAATGAATTGCCGGGTGGAAGTAAAAAAGGTGCAATTAAATTCTATGGAAGTGAATTAAACACAACTACTTATAATCTGGCTCGGATGAATCTGATGATGCATGGTGTTTCATTTAATAATATGACGCTCCATAACGCGGATACTTTAGAAAGTGACTGGCCTGACGGGGTTGATTCCAAGGGTATTGATCATCCGCGAAGCTTTGATGCAGTTGTTGCAAACCCACCTTATAGCGCGAATTGGGACAATAATGAAAACAAAAAGAAAGACGCGCGTTTCCAGGATTACGGTCTGGCACCAGCATCTAAGGCTGATTTCGCTTTTGTCCTACACAGTCTTTACCATCTCGATAACGACGGCACAATGGCCATTGTGTTGCCACACGGGGTGCTGTTTCGCGGCGCTGCTGAAGGTAAGATCCGCAAGGCTCTGATCGAAAAGAACTATCTTGATATGGTTATAGGACTTCCCGTTAATATTTTTTTCGGGACGAGTATCCCAACAACGATCCTAGTCTTTAAGAAGAATCGAACAACCAAAGATGTGTTGTTTATCGATGCCAGTAATGAGTTTGAAAAGGCTAAAAATCAGAATATTTTGAGTGATAACAATATTACTAAGATTATTGAAGCAGTCAAGAATCGTCAGGATATTGATAAGTACGCGCACCTAGCTTCGATTCAAGAAATCCGAGACAATGATTTCAATTTGAATATCCCAAGATATGTAGACACATTTGAAGAAGAAGTATTAATCGACTTGGATCAAGTGAATTTATTGTTAAAACAGGACGATGCTGATATTGCAACTCTTGAGCAAGAGATTAATGCGCAGCTGGCGCTGTTGGGTGTGACTGTGTGAGCGAGAGTTGAAATAAATGATTAAATCTTTAATAGCTACAAATATTGCAACCGTAATTGGTTGCTTTTTTGTTGCCATAATAATCATAATTTCGTTGATTTATGAGGGTTTTTGTGCTATAGTATAGGAAGATAAAGAAACAAAATAAATGTTGGGTGTATTTAACAGTTCAGCCATGACTAAAAATAAGAAATGGAGTTTTTAAATGAAACATGATATTACATTAAATAAAGCAATTCTGCACGTATTAGATACTAACGTGATTGTTCCGGTTTTATCAAACGGATTGCTTAGCATGAGTGAAGAAATTACGGAATTTATCACCAAACATATCCAGAAAGCTGTTGACGATGCGGGGGTAAAGCGAACATCATTTCGTGATGAGAGTCCATTTAAAATCCGGATCAAGGATTATCAGAAGCACTCTGATGAGTTAGTGCGGATCAGCTCGGAGATAGCCCAGCTGTTTTTCGATATTATGGTCGAAAATCTGACAATTCCGTCGGCGGATCTGTTGTGCGTCGATTTTGATCTCGGAGGTGAGAATTTCCTGGGGCTGTTAAAGTTTAATTATACCAGGAGTTATATTCATCACGCCAAGGGTAGCAAAAATCCTGTCAATGAGATTCTCATTCAGCCGTGTGCATTGCCGACGAAACTCGATGAATTCGTGCTGATTAATTTGTCAAATGCTGCCGACTCCGAAATTTTATTAAAAGAAAAAAAATACATGGTAAATGATGAAAAAATGTTTTATTTGTCGGATTTAATTTTATTATCCAAGCCGGTTTTATCCGAAAAAGAAGCGTTTAGCATCGTCGATAAAGCTGTCAAAGACATTATCGCCAAGGAATACAACAATGACTATGCCATGGTGAACACCGCAAAAACGGTTTTTGTCGATGATTTTATCACGGACGGTGGTCTCGATACCGACAATATCGCTGACATTGTTTTCGATGGCAATAAAAAGATGCAGGCTCAGTTCAAAGAACAGTTAGAAGAAAACGGTCTGTTTGATACAACGGTGCCGATTTTATCTTCGATCGAGAACAAGATTTGCAGTAAACAGAAATACATTACTGATACCGGTATCGAAATTCTGATTCCGACTGAGCAGTTAAAACGCAGCGACGTAATCGAGTTTATTAATAATGCGGATGGTACGGTTTCCGTGGCCATTAAAAATATCGGGCTGTTGTCTCAAAAATAGCATGATCTCGCATACGGTAAATATTTACAGCGTGAATACAAAAATTGCAACCATGATTGGTTGCTTTTTTGTTGCAACAATGCTCACATTTTCATTGATATATCAGCATATTTGTGATACATTATAGGTATCACTGTCTGAAGAAAGGTTGTGTTAAAATGTCTGGGGGATCGTCGCCTGATGTACCAAAGAAGTTAAAAGGTTTGGGCGGGGACCATGTGCCTGCTGATAAACCAAAGAAGTTAAAAGGTTTGGGAGGGGATCAATCACGTGACCAGGAACCTGTCAACACACCTGTGCATCTTAATATTAATATAAAAAGAATATTTCGTAGAATTATTGTGTATTTATTTGTATTGATTGCGATCTTGATGGCAACTTGCATTTATGCAGTCGGGTATTATCATGATGATAATATCAATAAAATCGATTATGTCGCTCCTGATGTTGCGCCAGATGTCACACCTGTTATTGTGTCTGCTGTCGTCCCAGATGTTGCAGTTGAAACCGAAACACCCGTCGAAAACAGTATGGGGAAATTTGATTATTACGCTGCTTTAAATGATAAAGAAAAAAACGTTTATGATCAAGTGAGTAATATGCTTCTGAATTTCGAGACCAAAATAGCTGTTCAAGAGATATCTGTAAGTGAAATGAATCGTGTCATTTATGCGGTGCAGGCGGATCATCCTGAATATTTTTGGGTGGGTACATTTTATTATTTGAGCAATAGACTCAGTGAAAATTTGATTGAAATCGATGCGGAATATCCCTATGAACTAACCGAAAAAGATCGACGACAGGCAAAAATTGATGCTGTTTATGACGCTTTTATTGTTGGCATGCCTGGATCTTTGGATGATTATGGCAAAGTAAAATATGTTTATGATTATGTAGTCAGAAATACTGATTATGTAGTAAATCCACCCGAGGATCAAAACATATACAGTGTTTTTGGCAATAACCAGTCAGTCTGTGCAGGTTACGCCAAGTCGACCCAATATCTTCTTAAACGTATCGGGATCGATTGCTCTTATGTTACGGGAGAAGCTATTGGACTGGGCCCTCACGGTTGGAACATCGTCGGTATTGATGGCGAATATTATTATTTAGACGCCACATGGGGTGAGCTTAGTGTGACGGCCAGTTCAGAACCTGAAAAAAATATTTCCTACGAATTTTTTTGTGTGACAACCGCGGTTTTATTAAAAACGCATATTATTGATGAAACGGTCATACAATATCCGGAACTGACAGCAACAGCCGCCAATTATTTTGTCAGAGAGAAAAAAATATTTGATTTGAGTAAGAAAGCTGAGCAAATCAGACTGACAAATGATGTTGAGACTGCGAAAAGCAATGGCGAAAAGTATTATCATTTTAAGCTTGAAGATCAGGGAACCCTTAATACTTCGGGGAATCTGATCGCTGATGTCATTGGCTCCTTCACTTGGTATGAGACAGAAAACACATTGTCGAAAACCGTCGTTCTTTATTAAAAAAAAAAGGGTTAATGCCCTTTTTTTTTTAATAATGTAATCTTATTTTTGTTGATATATGAGTGTTTTTGTGATATATTATAGTTAATAAATATGAAATAGTAATTAAAACTATGACGATAGAAAGTTGGTTTTTAATATGATAGACAATGATCCGCACATTGATACACCTGAAGAAATAGTACGATTTCGCACGGAATATATGATTGTCAAACATGTGTTTGAAAAGCGTCATATTATGACTGATGACGATTCTAAGGCTATTGGTAAATTGATTCAAGATATTCACAATGAGCGGCTGAATTATGCAAACGCAATTAATGATTTGGATGCGATTCGTTTTTATGCATCTTTTGATAATCGTTATGATTATATTCATAAAAACTTTAAGGACAACGCACTATATAAAAAGTTTTTGCTGGAGGTTGATATTCTGAATCTACCAAAGACTTCGATTACACCATTATCAATTTTGGATATTAATCTGATAGAACGGGTATTTTATATTGCATACATAGATTTACATCAAATTAGCACGTGCAATCACGCTGAAGACAGATCGTATACGGAACGTGATGCGATCTGTGATTTCACAATGTCGTTTAACGCGTCCCGTTGATATTGGTCCAAAAAATTGCAACCATCATTGGTTGCTTTTTTTATTGCAAACATAACCATGTTTTTGTTGATATATGAGCGTTTTTGTGATATATTATAGTTATAATTTAAAAAGATTGGTGGTCTGTTATGTCGGACAACAGTGAAAGAACAAAAAAAATAAAAGTCAGGCGCAAAAAAACGCGGGGTCAGAAGATTAGGGAGTGGATCTATTTGATTTTGTGTGTCGGTGTCAATGCCGTGATCTACGGCCTGAGCGTGTTGTGTTTTTCAAACAACTGGAATCAAGAAGGCTTTTTTCTTATGGGGCTTCTGGGCGCCACGTTGACGGCTACCTTCAGCATCATTTTAATCCTAAATTTATCGGAAAAAGTGCATCTCACCGATATCATCGATGCTGATATTGAACCGACCGGCACGATGTTTAATTGTAGTGTCGACGGTGTCAATTTTGACAGTCATTTATATATCGGCAATAACGGCATTGTTATTGATGCACCTGGCTATTGGTTAACAAAAATCGAATGGCAGGCACTCATCAAGGTGTCAATCCATGACAACAAACTGTGCATCAATACAGAAGGCGCTTCTTATTATTTATCAAGTAAGCGATCACTTCAGCTACAGGTGATTCAAGACCTGATTAAGCCACGGATCATCTCCGATGATGACAATTACTAAAATAAATTAGAAAGCGTGTTAACACTATGAGAAAAACAGATTGCGAAGTTAAAACAATAGACGAAACTGATATGAACAAGTTTGATAACACTTTAGCTTTATTTTTATGCGATGGTTGGGACGTTATCGGAACAATCAGAACCGTTGGGCTATATAGTGACGATGGTGTATCATATGCCAGTCATTGTGTGACATTACGACGATTAAAGTTAGCAAATAGACAAGTTTAAAGTCAAAACGAAAGGACGTTCAATGGAGAAAATATCACTACATACGGTTTTAAGTCAATACAAGGGTTTTGGCGTGGGTTTATTAACTACAAATGAGTGTAACGAACCGAACCGCTTGATCTATATGGAGGCACAAACGATTTTTGTCAACACGATGGCACTGTTGATGACCAAAAAAAGCGCGCAGATTGACGGTACGGATGCCCATATTTATTTGGGAACAGCAACCGGGGTAGAATTTCACATTTCACACGAACTGGTTGCTCAATAAATAATAATAAAAAGATGTGAAATAATTGAAAAGTAAATGAGGTTAAAGAAGCGGTTGACCCCGGCGCAGCCGTTGATTAAAAATGATTTTAAATATTAGAAGGCGGTAACCAATGATTTCAGCACGTTAGAATGGAGAAAAATTATGGCAATCAATGAAAATGTCTATGTGCCAAAAAAGCTAAAGGGTTTGGGTGGTCAGTACCCTATGCGTGATCAAAACGGTGGCATAATTACTAAAACGTTGTCGAAGCCGTCAATCAGGCTTGGCGATCGACACTCAAACAATAAACCCATTATTATTGTCACAGGTATTATCACTCTTATATTTTTGTTTGGTATTTTGGGCCAGGTCATGATGACTGGCAATAATATCATCAATCAGAACAATTACCGCGTCAGTGCTCAATCATTTTCTGATGAAATCATGACGGATACCAAATTGCTGGAAAATACCAGTGTCGATATTGCTGCCGATTGGAATTCGACAGTGCTTGACGGCACACTCACCGGTGGTAAATCGTCCGTGGGAAAATCGCAGACAAAACATGCAAGTAATCTAAAAACGGTCACGGCTAATTATGAAACAATTACGGCGCACTATAATAATTTGATGACGTTGCCGTCGGATACTGCGGAATTGCATGCCGTCAAAGTCAAGGTAACAGCGACCTATGAGGCTTATACTGCTTTGTTTGATTTTGTGACCAAGGTTGATGATAAATACTTGGATTTTACAACGACATTTAATACTGATGATGAGGTGTTGACGCAAGCGATTGCCGAATTGCAAGCAGTGTCGCAATGATTGATATGCAACTGACAACATTGCTTGACACTATTGCCGAACCGGATATTTCAATTAGTGAAATCGGCACATGGTTTAACGTCGTTGCTGTGTTTGCAGAAAGTAATCGATCACGGGATTTGGCTCAAAAAGCTCGAATGGCTTTGGTGCTTTCGCGCAGAAACGTCAATGTGATGAAAATCAGCAAGTATCGGATGGAAATCACTGCGATTCTCAAATTAATGCAAACAATTGATAATGGTTCGGGTGTGGGTGTAGTTCAATGAGAGATTGACGTGGTGAAAGTTTTAATCACTTTTGCCGGCAGATTAATTTAGGAAAGGCTATGTGAAAGTATGCATACATTGACTACGTCCATTTCAGTTATGCTGATTTTTTTGTATGTGATAGTCCGTTGTAATAAATACAGGTGACATCTTTGTTGAAAATGAAAAATATTTAATTCAAAAAAAAATAACAATACTTCCGGCTTGATGCCGAGACAGGAGTCAGCGATGCAAAAAACGTATTTAAGCAATCAGGATTACAAACAATTAAATACTCACATAGACGACGGAAAAGCGTTATATGACAAAAGAGATTATGAAAACGGTGCGGTGTGTTTTAAACTTGCCTATCAACTAGCACCTGATCACACCTATGTGCAACAGTGTCTTTCGCAGCATTACCTGATGGAAAAAAATTACTTAGATGCAAAACCAATTTGTATGCAACTGATTGATAAAGGTTTGCTGTCACCCATGTCGTTGCGAAAGTTAAAAAAATTGGCCATTTTACACGAAGAACCTTATCTGGGTTTTACACTTAAGCAATTGATGCTGGTTGAAAATTATGCCTTGATTCAAAGGGAGTGCCTAAAAGATAAGATTTTAGAAAAAGACACTTACTTAAAAATGTTGGAAATGTATGAAAGTCAGCACAATGACGTTCCACTTGAATGGTATTCCTTTATGATCAGAAATCGGATTCAAGTTGATGACTACACCGATGCAAAATTTTATCTGGGCCAGGCCAAAAAAGCTGTCAAAACGTATACGTCCTGCCGAAAATATGCAACCCTTCTCAATTTGTATTCAAATGGCATAGTTGATCAATCGGAGCATCGTGTTCTTATTGCGGATGCGGCGGAGCTGCTTCAAAAAGATCCGTACAATTGTGCATTATTAAGTGTATTGGAAAAATCATATCACGCGCTAGATATGTTCGAAGAAGAAAAAATGACAATGCACCAGTTAAAAAAGATTCATTTAAACAATTTGAAGAAATCTTTTAATAACAAAAATAAAAATGCGGTTCGAAAACGGATGAGTGAAATCAGGCGGTACAATGCAATTTGTGATTATTTAAATGAGCCCCGGGAGTATGAAGATGTGTTGGAAAATTTGCGCATACAAAAAGAGCACGTTGCCGCCGAAATTGCCGAGCGTCTGAGCCAACCGATATGTGTGTAGCGCATGATGTCATTTTATAAAGCTTTTGTCAAAAATGAAAATGGCGTTAAATCGGCAATATGGGACAAATATCGATACAGAAAGGTATTATTATTATGAGTTTTGGATTTGGTAGGCAGAGTTACACGTTTGTTATGATTTCACTTGTTTGTTGGGTTGCAGGGTTTATGTTTGACATTTATGGGAACAGTATTGGTTCCATTGTTATTTGGTCCGGTATTTTAATTTTTGCAGTTCTTGCAATAGTGTATGGAAAAAAGGAAGTGGCGGCTGATCCAACAAATACAATGGCCAAAATGGGTTTTTTCGGTGGCTTGATTGTTCTGATTATTGGTGTGGTGTTTTTGGGAATTAATATTAGTTATCTCATGATTGGATAGATACATGGTTCTGTGTTAATATTCTTAGAATGATATATTTCATATTATTAAATGTACAACAAAGGAGAATTAAATGTTGAATAATCTCTTTGACATTGTAGGTGATGATTTTTTCAAACCACTTGTAAGTAAATATAAACGCATATACATCGACTGCATTAATTTGATTTATAACACGTACAACAACGAATTATCGTTTGGTGTTGACAAGGACGTCGTTTTGTCCGAACTAGAATATTACTTTGATCAAAACTCAAGTGATGAAATGTTATTTGAAGATAACGAAGATATTGCTAAAGATGCGAGAGCAAAGGCTGCTGCTATCCTGCGCAGATTGAAAGACAGTGGATGGATTTATTACGAAGAAGCAAAAGATAGTCGATTCAAAGTCGTGCTGGCAGATCATGCGACTATACTGATCGAAGCTTTTAGTAAAATCACAAAACAGGAGGATTCAGAATACCAAACACGTGTATCGACCATCAATTCACTCTTGTCCAATAAAGAAAACTATGCAAAGCCATATGAGTTGATGATCAAGGGTGTTATTGAGAATACGGACAATTTAACAAGTGAGCTAAAAAGGCTAAATTCAAGTATAAAAAAAAGAATAGAGTTTATCACTGTTGATAAAACGGCTTTCGAAATAAATAGAGATTTTTTTGATTACTTAGCACCAACATCAAATCCCTATCACAGGTTCAAAACGGACCAGAACATTTCGCGATTCAGAGTTTCCATTAAAGATAATTTGCGTGCATTGTTGGGCGATGAAAACAATTTCAACAGGGCTGTTGACGGTTATATGGAAATCGAAGGGGTTGTCGATCGAGCACAAGCAAAAGACGATTTGTCATATAAGATAAACCGTGTCATAACAACCTTTCTGAATTACGATGATATTAGCCATGAGATTGATAACCGGCATTCAAAATATCTGAGCAATGCTGTGGCCCGCGCTGATTTCTTATTAACCAGTGTCGACAATGAAAAAGGAAAAATATCAGAAATCTTAATTTTCATAGCAAATGCACTTAATGCTGGAGAAAATCCCATGACTAATGATGCCATAGAAGGCATGCTTCACAACATGATAAATATTTTTCCGCAACGTTATATTAGCAATGACTCGTTGAGTGTCATAAAAAAATCGCGAAAGATATCCAAGCCTGCTGATATTGATTCAGGTCTTGTTGTTTCTGAGGATGATATCGAACGCATTTTACAGGAACACAGGGTGCAGGAAAAAGCGAGATTCTCAGAAAAAAATATCAAAGGTTACGTCAACGACCTATTGATAAATCAGCCATCGGCGTTAATTTCTACAACACCCTTGAAAACAAAAAGAGATATGATGCGGATCAGCTCTATCAATTATTATGCGACAAGGGAAGATTCGGAATTTAAAATTACGTATAAAACAGGCGACCCCATTGTTCAGGACAATTTCAAATACAAAGACTTTGTTATAGAAAGGAAATAAATCATGGAAATGTTTACTGAAAGTACAGCGATGAAAGAGCGTTTCCGGTTATCAGCCAATAGGTTGTTGAATAATTGTTTTCTACTAAAGCATAAAGATGAAACTCGTGATGATTATTATTTTGTGACACAGCATCAAATCCATTTTATCGAATATTTTGATTTGCTTGGATACACCCTCATTTTTAATGAAAATCAAGGTGTTGTGGCGCTGACAAGTGGCAACAGCACCGGTCGATTAAGGTTCAAACTTATCGAAACCATGGGGCTGCTTATTATTCGATTGCTGTATCTTGAAAAACGTGAAGAATTATGTTTGAGTGACGAAGTTGTAATTACCGTAGACGACATTCACACCAAATACAATATGTTAGAAATCAAAGGGAAGCCGTCAATTGATAAAACCACTTTCCGGGAATTGATCAAACTGTTTAAAAACTACAACTTGTTGACAAACATGGATAGTGATCTGTCGTTATCTGATACACGTATTAAAGTGTATGCGTCAATACTCTTCGGTATACCATCTGACAATATTAAGCAAATTCATACACAAGTCAGCGAAAAACTAGGAACATACACGAAAAGAGGTAAAGTAGATGAAATCGACGACGACATTGATGACGAAGAAATTATGTAGGGTCCGTTTAATTCACTGGCATTATTTCACCGATAAAACTATTGAGATGAATGGTTCAACCTTAATCACAGGTGGTACAGGCGAGGGTAAATCAACCCTATTGGATGCTATTCAGATGGTGTTGACGACGAACACTTCAAAATTTAATATCTCAGCCAATGACAAAAATAAACGTGATTTAAAAACCTATATTCGCTGCAAAATAGGGGAGGATGAACGGAACTATTTAAGAGATGGCGAAATCATTTCATATGTTGCACTCGAATGGTTTGAAGAAAAAACGGGTAAATACTTTGTCACAGGTGCACGGTTTGAATCGCCGGATGAAACGAGTGGTGTGACAACCAAATGGTTTCTGGAAGAATGCAGTCTCGACGAAATTTCGTTCCGCACACAACAGCATCCTTCACAAGAACATGAATTCAGAAAAGGCAATAAAGCGATCATGTTAATTTCACGCGTTTCTGAAGCAAAAAGCCGTTTTTTAAGGCGTTATGGCAATTTAGAAAACGGTGTGCTTGATATCATACAAAAGGCCATGGCCTATAAACCAATGAAAGATGTGCGTGAATTTATCACGGAGTACGTGCTTCTTGAAAAAAAGATCGAGGTTGAAACACTCAAAGAGAACATCAATCATCTAAAGCAATATGAAGTGTTGATGAAGACCACTATAAAGCGTGTTGACAGCTTGCAAAACATGGTTGCAAAAAATAAAGAGATCACGGACAAAGACGTTGAAATCATGGTCAATGAATATCTTTTGAAAATGGCAGAATTAAAAAAGACACAGCAAATGATTGAATCAATAACCGAAGAAACACATTTACTGACGCAACATCTTGAACGGGAAGAACAGCATGAAATAACGATCAGCAAAAGCATTGAAACTGATAGTGAGCAAATTTTTAATCTGCGAAAAGCCCTGGAAGACAATGAGGCAACACAACTCATCAGAGAAACAAAGCGGTTAATCCAGAAATACGAAAACGACCAGGTAATAATTAACGTTGCTGTTGGAAAAATGGATAAAATGATCACCAACGTCATCGACGCTGTATCAACATTGCGGAAAGAAACTAGTTTCACAGATGTCGCAGAAAACATTCACGATATTGCATCAGCCAGCGTGTCAGCGAAGGAAAAGGATCGGATCGTCTATGCATTAAAAAATACACTAAACAAAAGCGAAGATCATTTTCGATATGAAGCTGTGCAAATCCGAAACGCATTGCAGGAAAAAGACGATCAAAAACGGGAAACTGAAGCTGCTATTAAAAACCTCAAGAATAAAAAGTTGACTTATCCGGTTAACACTATGAAATTGAAAGACGCCATTGAAAAAGAATTTGAGCGCACTGGCATCCACAGTAAGGTGCGGATATTTTCGGATCTATTGGAAATCGTTAACCCTGTATGGCAAAATGCCGTTGAAAGCTATTTGGGAGGGAAACGGTTCAATTTATTGATTGATCCAAAACACTACAAGACAGCTTTAACTGTTTACCATCGTTTGCGAAAAGATATCCATTCGGCGGGTTTTGTTGATTTAGGTAAAATTACCAATCAGTCAGATGCTAAACAGGGCAGCTTGGCTTATGTAATTGAAAGTAAAAGTAATCATGCTAAAAGCTATGCAAATTATTTGCTCAACCGTGTCACTTGCTGTGACGATAAAGAAGATCTTAATAATCATAATATCGCAGCCACAGCTGACGGCATGCTTTACCAAGGACATGTCATCAGTAAAATGAGAGATGCAACACCTTATATTGGTGCATATGCGTATGAACAGCAGTTGAAAGATCGACAGGATGAATTGGTCAATTTAATTCAGGCGATAAGCCAGCTCAAAGAGCGTCAAGCTGTGTGCCTGGACATTCTTGTTAAATTGAGGCTTTGCAAAATGGATATCATCGAAGATAATTTGAATGTGCCCATTGATCTCATTGAAATTAAAACATTAATCCAGAAAGAGAAAACAGCGCTGAAGCAGGCTCAAGATAACCCTAGCAGAATTGAGCTTCAATTGCAGTATGACGACGTTAAAAAAGGCGTTGATGTCAAAGAAGGTCAGCGGAAAATAATCTATCAGAATATGGCGGCGGCACATTCTGATATTGATAACAATGGCAAAACAATACAAGCTGCGTTAATCGATATCAATGTATGCGAGCTTAATATTGAGGCGCTGGGCGATAAAGATGCCGAAATCAAAAAGCGGGGGATTAAAAAATACAACGATGAGATGAAAAACAAAACGCCTGAAATGATCCTCCGGAACTTTGAACCGTATAAAAAAAATCTGGATACTCAAAAATACAACATCTGTGATGATCTGATCGTTTTGCAAAGAATATATTGCCATGAAAACGAGTGTGATTTGGGTACTGGCGTCGAACGAATGCCTTATTATATTAACGAATTGCATATTCTCGAAAATTCTAAATTTTCTCAATATTATCAAAAAGAAGATACGATCAGGATTGTGATGATAGATGAAGCTTTTGATAAAATGGATTATAATAAAATCAAAGCGACCATGCAGTACTTTAATACGCAGAACTATCAACTTTTGATTGCTAACCCTATCGAGAAACAGGAGGTTATCGGCGAATACATGGACTCGGTATTACTGACAATTAGAAAAGGGTATGCCGTTACTGTCGTCGAATATGATATGGCGCATAAAAAAGAGATGGCCGTTTGATCGTCGCGTTGATTAAAAAAGGAGGATATAAAAGTGATTGTCAATACACCTGACAAAAAAATTCTTTCTGCGTTGGTAGCGAAGTACGAGCGTAGTAAAAGTTTTAATGGCGAAAATAAGGTCAACCAAAAGTTCACGGTTAAAACTTCAATATTATTTAAAAAATATTTAGGCAATGACGAGTTTGAGCTTTTTACAAAAATTAATGATGTTATTGCTGATCTGGTTTACCAGGGGTTTATTGATGCTAGTCGTAATCGTGCTGGCGAATATGAAATATTATCGTTGAATATCAATGCTTTGCAAATGATATATAAATATATTGGCATGACAGCAAAACACGACACCAATCAGTCTGTGATTGCGGTAATGGAGCGATATCAAGACAAAAACAACATATTATTGCGCTATTGCACAAATCAATTTAGTCAAATCAGCAAAAACAAGGCGATTCAGTATTTTAACGGGGATCTCATTGAATTTGAAAATATACTTATCAGTGTGGACGCGCTACTGAAAGTCGAAAATGAGACGTACATGCGTGATTTTTCTGTAAAAACATTTAGTGACTCTAAGGTTTTTGAACGCATTGCATCGAAGGTCATCAAACTTCTATATACTTACGGTGACTTTCCTGATGAACAGCGCGTGCTTGGTGACCTAAATGTCATCAGAAACCCGACTTATGTCAATTTCAAAGGTGCCGGTCGAATTGCGATCAAGGGTCAAGTTGTTGATTTGTCTCAATTGAATAATGATATTGCAATATCATCGATGATGCTGGGTGATATTGACGCTATTCAGATCCTTGGTGAAGGTGTGATTACCATTGAAAACTTGACAAGTTTTCATACTTTCAAAGATCAAAACTTGTTCGCAGTATACTTGGGGGGTTATCATAATACCGTCAGGCGTGAATTTATCAGAAAGATTGAGCGTCAAAATCCGGAAACAGCGTTTTATCATTTTGGTGACATTGACGCCGGCGGATTTTATATTTATGAACATCTTGTTCGAAAAACTGGCGTCGCATTCAAAACCTATAAAATGGACATTGACACGATCATGTCCTATGGTAAGTTCACAAAAGAACTCACAGAAAATGATCGAAAAAGATTGAATGATTTAAGTGGTGGCCAGCATCGTGATGTCGTCAATTACATGCTTGATAATAATTGCAAATTGGAGCAAGAAGCTATCAACGTAGGTTAATGTGTGATTTAGCAGGCCCGTGTTCTCATTTTTATTTAAAATGTGGACAGGAAGTCACCCTGCTACTTTAAAACCGTTAAATCGGCAATATGAGCCAAAAATCGATGTGTATATTAAAAAGCAGGAATATCTTTTGTGGATGCTCCTGTTTTTTATTTATTTTTAAAATAATACGTCGCTGTGATTTGTCATACGTCATTTTGATATGAAAATCAAATATACAACTCGGTTGCACTAACCTGATGCAATAATAAAAAAGAATAAATGGCTGTGTATAAAATTGCAACCTGAACGGATCTCGGTATCATTATTTGCGAAACTTACAGGAACAACGGCGCAGAATATTTACAAGTGAATTGAAACTGATTAAAAACTGGTTGGTCGTATCCGAACCATTGATACAGTTGCATTAAAGCTCTTTGATGTCTACACTACGGCGCCGTTACCAACTGACACAACCAACCAAAATAATGGCATAATTATTTTATTAAAATTGCAACTGGCTGTGCAACTCAAACAAAATGTTGAGTATGTTGCGCCGATAAAAGATCTATTATACAACCCCAAAATATTTGATAATAAAACATATAACGTAAACAGTTGGTAACTATCCCGCCAGAGCTGATACAATTCATCCGTCCCGGGTGATGTGTATATTTTGACTGTGTATTGAATGCGTCATATAATCTGTTGCACCAAAGTGGCTGTAACAAAATTGTGCGGACTACTTAATATTTTTTGGTTGACAACTGCCGACAACCTGATACAATAAGTAAAAAGTATTAAATCAAATAAACTCAAATAAAAACGGAGGTGCTTAAAATTGCAACCTGAATGGCTCACCGTGTCACACTTTGCAGAACTCGCTGGGGTAACTACCCAGGCCGTGTATAAACGAATGAAAACCGATTTAAAACCATTTATCAACCCCGTTGGTAACGTCAAAACCATTAATGCTGAGGCTTTAAAGTTTTTTGAGCTATATGAGCCAGAGCCGTTGCCAACTGAAATAACCAACCAAAATGATGACATAATTATTTTATTAAAATCGCAACTGGAAATGCACCTTAAACAAAATGAGGAGCAGGCAGCACAGATAAGATCATTGCTTGATCATATCAAAATACTTGATGAGGAAAAAGCTGAATTTAAACGGTTGGCAACCATTGAGCCGGAACCGCAGCAACTTGTTGCACCGGAGTCAAAGCAAAAATGGTGGCAATTTTGGAAAAAAGATTAAGTGCCCGCAACCAACTAATTATTAAAAAAGGCGACCTCAATAACGAGGTCACCTTTTTTAATTGAGTCTGCAATTTGGATTTTTATCGTATCATTGAGTTTTTCACTCCCAACGACCTTTTTTTGCAATGTTCTCGATTTCATCAAGGTTGTAGTCTTTTGTTTTTTTCATGGCGGTGAGTTTGTCTGCGTTGATACAATCACTATCAAAACTATAATACATTGGGCCAATACAGCTAAACAATTCAAATACGTCTTTTTTATATTTTTTAAATATGTGATCATGTGCAAAATAATCATCTTGTATGAGCTTTACCCTAATACTGCATCGCAGATCAGTATTAGGTTCTTGATGAATCACCCCAATGAAAAAGGAAACATCTCGATCAAGCGTTGATTTGATCATGTCAAGACCTTCTTTCAATGACAAGTCTTTGAGTTTTTCAGCGTTTAAGTCGTTTTTCAGTGAAAACCGAAGGGGATCAGCAACTTTGACAAAACACTTCCCCAGTGATTCACCATGGGTGTTGCTTCTAAAATATCTATCGTATGCAAGTCCGCAACCACCCAAACGTCCGTCAGTAAACGCTGTTTTCACTTTTTTGGGAAGTTCTGAAAAGGATACTTCTTCAAAAAATCCGCTTTGATTTTGGTCAAATTGAGAAATTAACGCGGTGGAAGTTTTTGCAATCAACATCGGTTCATCTTTTTCATTTTTTAAAATCTTCATGTTTAGTACTCCTTAAATTCTATTTCGCTTGATTTAAGTGCTTCAAGCGTTCCAATATGGCGCGATTACTGATTCTTAGTTGTTACAATAGTTGGATCAATTGATCGTGGTCGCTTTGAGTTTGTGTTTTTTGACATTTCCAGACGCTAAATCAATGGGTTTGCACCGTTATTTCACATCAAACAGTCGGCAAGCGCATATTGATCACGACAGATGACGCCGTTTGCGTTTTCATAAATAGGTAAATCATCTCGCCAAATAGTTAAAGTATTTGATTTTATAGAATATGCGGCTGTTTGTTTGTCACCTTTTCAATTATTTTTCATAAAGTTCGCAGATGGTCAATCGTTTAGGTTTTGCAACTGAAATAATCAATCAAAAGGATGGCCTGTTTATTTTATTAAAATTGCAACTGAACATGCAACTCGAACAAAATGTCGCTCGTGTTGTGCCGATAAAAAATATAATTTAAACGGTTGTCTACTATTGAGATGGAGTCGGCACAACGCAATGTCTCTTTTTTATTCACCATAAATAGACTTTAATAATTTATGATTTTTCGTGATATCAATTGCTCCGATAGAATCAAATTTAACATAACTAACACACCTTGCTTCGCCGGGGTTTCGATAATCGCCGGTCTTTTTTAAATCTTCATAATATTTGTCATCGAGGGTCACATAGGATCTATGGCCAAATTTGAGGCCAGTTTTTCGATCAAAATTTTGAATATCCCCTCGATAAAATATTTCGCCATCACAGTTTTTGGCAATTGTTTTATTTTTTCTTTTAACTTCAACCACATCCATTTCATATGTTTGAGGGTTTACATTTTTGATTTCGATCGTTCCTTCATCACCGTTTTTAAAAAATATTTTAAATTTCATTTTAACTCCTTAATTTTAGAATTGGTAATAGATTGCGGCTCTAATTTTGACTAAAATATGCGTGCGCAAAATTGCAACTGGTGTGAATTTTTATGACAAGATTCGCAAAATTTGTTGAAATAATTGTGCGCGATGGGGGTGTGCAAATGAAAACCGTTTATTACCCCTGTTGGTAGGGGTGAAACCCTTAATTCAGTGGCTTTGACGGTTTTTGATGTCTATGCGCTGGCGCCGTTGCCAACCGAAATAACCAACAAAAATAACAAAATAATTATTTTATTAAAAGTGCAACTGAATCTGCAACTCGAACAAAATGTATTGTCTGCTGAACAGTTGAAAGTTTGCTTTTAATTACGGTTTCTCAATTTCTGAAAAGACGGTCGATATGATTTCTTCAAGCAAATCTTCTGGTATACTTTCGACATATTGGCAGGGTTGTGCTTTCATATCAATTGATTTGATATACTCACAGACAACAACGCCTGTCGTCACTGTGCGATCATCAAGCATGACGTGTAGTGGAAATTCATGATTGGTGTGGGTGATGGGACATACAATGGTCATATTGACTTTTTCGTTAAAAAAATCATTGCTGATAACCACTGCTTGTCTGAAACCAGCCTGTCCATGATCACTCTGTGGAGTGAAATTTAATGTGATGATGGCACCTCTCTTTACCATATTTCCGCACCATCAGGGTTTCCCCAATTGATTTCTGTTGGCGTATAATCATCCTCAAAATCAGCAAAAAGTTCTTGAATTGTCTTATGTTTTGCAACCTTCTTACTTTTTTTTATAATGATATTTTCACCATCGACGCACAGTTCGATCACATCGCGATCAGATAGGTTTGCGCTATTTAATATATGTTTTGGCAGCCGAATGCCCTGTGAGTTACCCCATTTTACTATCGTTGTTTGCATCTCGTATCACTCCTTTTATTAGTATATACATAGTATGCACTAATTATAAAAACAAATCAACACGATTTGCCAAACAATAGGATAGTTCCCTCAATTTTCGTCATAACAAAGCAGTTTGAGGGCTATTGCGAATCAGACTATACAATATTGTTTTTTTTTTATTTTTTTGAACTCTTTTAAATTGATCCCGGTGATGAGGCATCAGTTATCCGAAAATTCCGGATAACTGCATCGAAAGGCAAATACAGGCTTTTTTTGAATAAATGAAATGTGTCCCACAAATGCTTGGGAAAATGCTAATTGTGGTGTATAATTGTAAAAAGAGTATTGGAGGGATGAAGATGTCACTTAGGCACGTTTTAGAAGAGCAAATCGAGCGAAACGAACGAAATATAGCAGTTTATGAGGAGCGACTTAAGGAGCTACCAAAAGGTGTGTTGCATGAAAGACGACGGGGGGATAAGGTCTACTACTATTTAAAGTATCGAGATGGTGAGGGTAAGCGAGTAGATGAATATGTTAAAGGTGATCAGGTAGAGGCTGTCAGGAGACAAGTAGACAAGCGTAAAGAGTACATTAAAACAATACGAGGGTTACAGGAGGACATAAAAATAGCCAGGAAGGGGTTGAGGTAGATGTTATATAAAGAAAGTTTTATTGAAACGTTGACCATCCTTGATAGTTTGGGTTTGCTTGAGCATGTTATATTGATAGGTTCTTGGGCTGAATATCTTTATGAACAATGCAATGTTGTGGAAAGCTTCATTTCGACGACGAAAACAATGGATATAGATTTTTTAGTGAAGAACATCAGAAAACCCAGGCATTATTATGCACCAGGGACAAAAAACGAAAATAGTGGAAGTTTTGGGAATTTTTGTCCCAACCTATAGAAAAACCTCCAGACTGGCATCTGGAGGTTTTTCGTTTTCGCAACTTTTTTTATAGAATCTATGCACCATAGAGACTATGGTCATTATAACAGATTATTGTTGTTGTTCGAACTATATTTTGATACAATCTAGGATTTAATCAATGGATTCAATTAGCGTACCGATAAAAGCGACCTCAAATTCAATTTCAGATCTTTCTGAATCAGTTACGAAACTAGGATCATTATAAAGATCATCGAATTCGGTAAACTCTTCATTGCCTATTTTAATACTCATTATTTGCACGACCTTTCTTTTATGGGCGTTTTCTGTGTCTTTTTATGGAAATAGTGAAGTAAAACAAAAGTATCATCTTTCCATTGAACTACCGCCACTTAAATCCGCTTGACGAATTTTGAAGTGGGGTTGTTCTCACGAAAATTTTCCAATAAAAGAAGAGAGAAGATGCACAGAGTACAAACATCTTCTCTCTTCTTTTTCAGTCATGCTGTATGGAGCTTATTCATGAGTGCATCCTGGAGCACCTGGGAGAAATTGACATTCTTTTCAAGTGCCGCATCATTTAACCAGGAAGGAATCGTAAGTGTCTTCTTGACCGCTCTGGATTCAGTTCTTCGTTTATAGGCGATCATATCAAATTCAATCACCACTAAAAATTGTCCATCTTCCAGCTTAATATCTTGTGGCTTAGATGCTGATGGAATCGGTTCTTTCTTATCCTCCATATAGGACAAGACAAGACCTAATGCCTCAAAGGCCATTTCATAAGATTGCTCCATAGAATCTCCACAAGTGATACAGCTTGGTATATCTGGGAATGTTACAGTAAATGCACCATCATCTTCAGGAATAAAAACCGCTGGATAAAACATTTTTTTCATAGTATCATCACTCCTTTTGATGACGGGCTATTTCAAGCCCGCCTGTTTAAGTATTGCCTGCTCGGTTCCCTTTGGGAGATCCTTGCAGTGATAAGGAACGGTGGTCGTGTGATCTGTCTCGTGATTCTCAAAGAACTTGTGAGAACCATTCTGGCGAACCTCAACGAATCCATTTTCTTTTAGCATTTTAATCATCTGCTTTGTTGTCATTGGCATTGGCTTGTTCCTCCTTCCTTATCATAATTTATTGTAGCACGTGTTAGCACGTGTGTCAATAAATATTATAAAAGGGCCGCGTGACATACTCCCACCACCCATAGAGGTGGGGGGATTCTTGTAAGGTCTATGTTAATTTTTATCACAAGTCTTTAAAAAAAACAGCACCCATCTTTTGCGAGGGGGCACAAAAGTTTGAGGCTGTTTGTCCCGCAATTTATAGGGGTTTATGTAATATTATTTAATTTCAAGTTTTTGTTTCCGGATACGGTTGAGCCGATAATGGACAAATGCTTTTCGTTGTTCATATTGTTTTATGCTGATCTGTGCCAGTACCGCAACACCGATTGCTATAGTCATTTGTAAAAGTCCCTGGATGGTTGAAATGCGCTCCAATTCGAAAGCGTTGACGCTACCAATTAAGAATAAAACACAGAATAGCGTGACACCGGTCATACGCGCAATCATGCGATTGGCTTTTTGTCTTCTTTTCTTTAATTCTCTTACATTCAACATCTCGTGGATCCCTCACTTTATATATATTTTTTATCACATATTTATCAAAGGTTCCCCCGGAGACAGATCCTGTCTCATTCTTATTGTTTAGCTTTATCCGCAATATCGTTTAATAGCTTCATTCTTGATTCATACAGAATTTTATAACTATCCCGCTCTTTGATTAATTGATCAATCATGTCGTTTGTTTTTTTATCGGACATGAGCCGTTGCTTGATGCATTTCTGTTCGTCAATGACGCTCAGACAATATTTATTGATATAATGTTCCCATTTTTTGAAAACACTGAGGATTTCGATTGATGGTGCAATCTGCAAGCTGAACAGCATTGCCATATCAATCGCTTGTTGTTCATACTTTGAAATGTCGTTTGTATAATCACCCAAACGAATTTTATCCACTGAATGAATTTGTTCGCACAAGGCAATGGCCTGTTTTTTCTTTGATTGGACGATTACATGGGTTGGTCCAACTTTCTTTTTGAATGAGGTCGTCAGATAAATTATTTCAACAACATCGCTGGTCATGTTGCTGGCATTGGCCGAAACAATGACGCCCAGTCGGTTGGGCCATATTTCAGCCCCTACGGGTTTGTTGTCCGGATCATCATTAATATAATAAATCTGACCACGTTTGAATTCGGGTCTAGTGGGGAGTGTCATAAGTGTATTTCCTTTCGATTTTCAGTATAGTATAAGTGCTTGTTTTGTAATTGACCGTCGGGCATTTTGCCCGACGGTTGTTCTTTTTTGTTATCATACAGCCGTTGCAACTTGCGTGGTGTTGATATCGTCGTCGTCGTTCGTTGCATTTTTCAACGGAATGACACGTGTTTGTGTCATGTTTGCTACTGCCAGCTGTGGCATTTGTTTTTGTTTGAGCAATTTAACGATCGATGCGTAGTCAGCTTCGATGGCTGGACTGGCCATGGTGTCGAAGGCAAGAATAAACTCAGATTTCATGGCTCTTGTCAAAGCAACATAATACATGCGTTTCTTGTCTTCCTCAATATTGTTTTCGCTACGATAGAGTACTACAACATTGTCGAATTCCAGACCTTTGGCACTGTGAATCGTTGATAATAAGATATCAGCATCGGCAATATTCTGGCTCTTTTTATTCTGTCCGTTGCGAGCTGATAATACAGCCTGTTTAATCGAATTATTGCGAATTTCGTATTGAAGCATCGCTTCTTTGATGTTATTCAAAAAGACATTTTGCTGGATTTGGCCATTCATCAGTTGTTGTTGCCATGTGTTAATCATCGCACGCTGTTCGTCACTCCATTTCAACAGCATTTTCTGGCAGGCGGAACGGGCTTTATCAGGTGAAAATACCAGGGTACCGAGATGATCCATCACTTTTCTGGCAATAATGCTGATAATCGGTTTAGTTGGACTGAACTGAATTTCGTCCCAGTGACGTTTGATAAACTCGGAAAAGATCGTTGAACTATACATTTTGTCAGGCACTAGGCTGACGATTTTCTTATCCGGATAGAGTCCTTCCAGAATTACCTGGAACTGGCTGACTTGTTTGCGGGTAAAGGCCAGAAATGCTACTTTCTCACCTATGGCGATTTTTTCATCGATGTATGGTTTGATATCAATGGCCATAATCCCGGGAAGCATATCTTTGAAGTCGTTTATTTTAGCCAAACGCTGATATTTAAAGCGCACTTTATCGGTGAACGACTGTTCTGTCATTTGTGACAGTGAATTTGCCTGCAATTGAATATTTGCGTACTGATTTGCTTCAATATTGGTCAGGGCGACATTGGCAAAATCAAGGATTTCCTGATTACTCCGATAATTAATCTGTAATTGATGTGTCGTGAAAACACCAGAGCTTTCAAGCATGTTCAATGCCTTGGGATTACTTGCCCTGAATTCGTACAAAGTTTGTGAACAATCGCCCACGATAAACAATGATTCCTTATGCTTGTCAATGTATTTCAGGACATAAATGAACTCAAAGATCGAGTTATCCTGTACTTCATCAATGATCAAGTGTTTACTGGCGATTTCTGGTGGTTCAACCAGATCATCGATCTTTTGATAGCAGATAATGATCTCTAATTCGAGCGAAGTCTGTTTGATCGTATTCATAATACCAATAACAGCGTCGTAATTGCGTTCAATAAAGTTATTCATGATTGTAAAACTATCATTTTTGTTTTTATTAACATTGATTAATTTGTCACGGAAGTTTCTGACAAAATCATCACCTGGAAAATAGATATCCAATGAGTTGATAATCGTTTCGATGCTTGATAGCTCATGTGTGAAATTCTTTGCATAGATTGTATGAATCATACGGGCAATTGTCATTGAATGAACATATGGATTTTTCTCATTGATATTATCAGCCGCTGCATTGGTGAAACTCAACACCATGATATCACTAGGATCAACACCCGCTGCAATCATGTAATCCAGGCGACCTAGAATAACTGTTGATTTACCTGTTCCGGCGCCGGCTTGGACGAGCACGAGTGGCTCAGTTGTGGTAATCGCTTTTTGTTGTTCCTGTGAGAAACGTTGTGCACTGGCCGGCATCTGAACCATTGGATTGGGCGCTTGCATGGTGGTTAAGATTGCTCTATTGTTATCAAGATCGTTAAGGGTGTAGGACATCAACAGATTAAGATTTTGTTTGCACAATTTGATGGCTTCGTCGTCTGTAAAATATTTACGCAGTGAGTTATAAATGTTTTTATATAAACTCAGGGGTACACTATAGTCTTCAATGCTGTGCAATACAGCAGCAACGATGTTTAAGCCGACTTTATCATAGGTGGTAGCGGTAACGTTCTTAAATAGTGCGTCAAGGGCAATATCAATTGTTGTCTGCCATTCTTCACTACGCTTAACAACGGCACCATGGAGGTCATAATCATCAATAAATTGGTGCGCTGCAACCAGATCAATCGGTGTTCCCATATTAATCAAAGCTGTCAAGACATTATTCATTTCGAGACGGGGATTACACGTGAAAATATCACCGTAAGCATTGTGGCCTGATGTCATGATGTTAAGGATTGACTCACGATGACATTGTGTTGTGTTTGTGTCGTGAATAGCATAAATAAACAGCTGATAGCATGCTGCCAGTTTTTTGTTTAGACCGCCACCGTTAATGCCTCCAGTTTCAGATTCTTCAATCGTTAGTGAATGGACCGACATACTCATATATAAATCAAACGGTTGTTTGCCATCCGTTATTTTAGTCATTGCACCGATTTCAGGGTGATCAATATTTGTCATCTGGTCCCAGGCGTCACACGACATGGTGTTGAGTGGCAGCATCGAAGTTGTTATCGGTCCATTATGATATTTTATTTTTCGTGAGTGCTTATGTTCGGTGTTCGTTGTCTGACCGACTTTAACGTTGCCGGGATTTTTTTCTTCGTTGAGTAAACCAACTTTTTTACCGACACCTGTGAGTTTTTTATCAAAGAATTTAGCACCATAGGTTTTGATGGCAGCTGTTTGGGAAAGATTATCGAGCGTTATTGGCATTTTGAATGCCTCCTTTATTTTAATTTTTTTTTATTTTAATTTTTTATTAATTGGATACTCGTGTTTGAGTATCCAATTTTTGTGATTAAATAACCTGATCTTCGATGTATTTTTGCACAGCCAGTTCTGCCGGTCGTGCACCGAAGCTCGTAACATATGTTTCTTTAATGAGTTCATCCAGATCTGCATCTGGGATCGTGTCGTGTAACACAACACCGCGTCGTTCTAATCGTATCCGCGTGATTTCTTTTTGATATTTGTTAATCATGATTTCACGATAGATGTCTTTGTCCAGGTCATGAAACATGAATTTACTGCCGAGTCTGTTTAGTAGCTCAACGTCAAACCATTTTGATAATTCAGCGATGTCGTCCTGATGAGTTGTCTGATTGTCTTGTGTCACAAAACCCAGGGTGTTGGCCTTGGCTTCTTTGTGCGCTGCATTGGTTGTAACAATGATAATACTTCGTGAAAAATCGATGATTTTGTTTTTATTTGTTTTGATGTAACCGTCGTTGAACGCTGACATGAAGAGTCGTTGGACACTTTTATCGCATTTTTCAAACTCATCAAGCAGAATAATTTGATATGGATTGGTTTCTAAGCAGTCAAACGGTAATTCGGCATGCGAATCGGAACCGATGTAGCCGGCAGGGGATCCGATAAGTCGATTGATTGATGCTGACGAATTAAATTCAGTCATATTGAGCGTAATTGGCTCAGCGCCGGTTAATTCGCGGGCAATAATGCGTGCAATTTCGGTTTTGCCGACGCCGGAAGAACCTGCAAACAGCATTGTCAATGGTTTGGTTTTTGGATACAACGATAGTTCGTTGCGTTTTAAAATATCAACCAAACGTTTTGTGGTATCATCCTGGCCTTTAATGACGGATAAGTTTTCTGTCAGGCTGTCGGCGTCAAAGTCATCTTTTTTGTTATTGCCGGTCATCAGTCGCAGTGCTGTCACTTTGATTTGTCGCTCCGTAATCGGAATCAGCGGCACGGATTTAATAGTCTGAAGCATAGTCGGATTGTTGACTGCTTTTATTTCCATGATTTTCCTGGCAATAATAGCGTCACCAATTGTGCGGTCAAGCAGTGTAATGGCATTATCTGGCCGATGCGATCCCGATGTCTTATATTCGTCAGCAAGTATGCATACGGCACCCAGAGTGGTGTCATCGATGGTAATTTTATTGTTGTAATGTTTAAAAAAGCCACTCTTGGCGTTTCGCAAAATTTCGATGGTCTGTTCGCGGGATAATTCATCAACGATTAGACGGGAAAAACGACGGTTGAATGCTGGGTCATTGGCTAAATCACTGGATTCTTGTAGTGTTGTGGCACCAATTACTCTCATATGTCCACGCGCCAGTGCCGGTTTTAAAATCTGGGCAATTTTGTCATACGTTTGTGAGTCGCCGACAAGCATGTGAATCTCATCGATAAATAAAATTGCTTTGTTTTTGGGGTCCGACATAAAATCAACGACAGCGTTGGTTTTTTCTTCGACCTGGCCGACGTAACTCGAACCTGAAACGAGCCGTGATAAGGGTAGTTCATAGATCGTGTAGTCTTTTATTTTGTCGGGGATCAGAGGATCATCATTGGCCAGACGTCTGGCTATATCCTCGACGATTTTAGTTTTTCCGACACCGGCTGAGCCAATAAGCAGCGCGTTTGGTTTATTCTTACCAATCAATACTGACAGCGTCTGTTGAATTACTTCATCACGAAATAACGTCGTATCAGCCATTTTAAAGCGCTTGTTGTAGTCAATGACATAGTCTTCGATATCTACGCCAGCGTGTGCTGGTGCCTGTTGTGATGCCATACCGCCACCCATGCCGGGCGGAACATTATTGGCATTGCCTCCGGTGAAATTACTTAATCCCATTTTTAATTTTCTCGCTTTCTTTCTTATTTTTTTTGAATAATTTTTTTGAATTTTAATTTCAAAAAACCCCAATCAGGTAAACGCCCGATCAGGGTTTTTTGGGTTTAGAACAATTTAATTTAGGTTGTTTTTAACTTAGAACAATATCCGAGCACGGCATTGAGGATCAATGCTGTGCATTGATTTGCAAAAATATTCAGCCGAGCGGGTGATGCGGTCCCAGTCCATGTGTGAGCATGGTGCATAATACAGATTTTTGGGATGTTTGACATGATGGTTGGGAGCGCTGAATTCCATGTCGGTGATGATTAAGCTTAACTCCCGCGTCCGTTTTTGTGTTTTATTGATATAAATCCAAATTTGCTCAAAATCGGTACCACCGTCGACCTTGGGTATTCGTCTGAATTCTTCGTACACCTGTTTGATCGATTTGTCTTTGATATTTAGTTTTGTACATTGTGAAAGTATGTGACTGAATGAATTGAAGTACAAATTAACGTTCAGTGCCTTGGCCATGCGGATGCACGACTTGATAGCGTCTTGATAATTTTGCTCGGAAATAGAGCCCGATGTATCAATATAGATATGTAGATCAGGTTTATATTTCTGGCTGACCATTTTACCCTGTTTGTTAAAATCATCGGGGTCACGCCTGTTTGGTTTGGCATAGGTCATCTTAATCGATTTATAGCTGTTTTCGGATTTGGCCACCGTGGACATTTTGCTCAAAACACGTTTGATGACTCTTGTTAAATCAATGGTATTCGGCGGTGTTTTGCGAAACTTGACGTTGGCTGCGCGGTTGGCAACTGCGTTGGCATTGGTAGTGGCATTGGCAGCACTGGTTTGCAACCTTTTTAAACTCCTTGCAGCTGCGGTTAGCTTCGAAATTTGTTTATTCGACGCCATTTTGATTTTCATGGTGAGTGACTGATTGATCAGATTCCATTCGGTGGCAACTTGTTTAGCTGTAGCGTGAGCGTGTTTTTCGACGTTGATAAAGACCACGGATTGAGGGCAATAAAGCTCGCCGATGTCAAAAGGCAGCACGCCGAATTCAGCGCTGGACACTTGTCCTGCATACATCATCAGATAGGCAATCAAAGTTCTGGCAAAACTGCCGACATCGTTGTTTTCGCCGTCACTGTTTCTGAGTGCTAGTGATTCTGTCAGGTCTTTTAAATCAATGTTTGCATTAAAATCGGAAAACATTTGATTGCTTTCCGCCGGGAGCGATGCAGTGATTGTCGCTATTTGAGTGTCAAGCCATAGCTTGAATACCCCAAAAGCGTTGTTATTGGCGAAATAAAAGCCTAAAGTCTGTGGTCTGGCGTAGAAAGCCATTGTTGCAAAATAGGTCTCATAATCGCATTGTCCTGCTAAAAACTGCTTACTGATTGGAATGACGTCTGTTGCTGGTGTATAAATCGTGGTGGGTGTCGGCATTGGAAGTTTAGCTTGGGTGCCGGCCTGATTGGCAAATAACTCTTTTGCCGATAATGGTGCTTTTTTGTCGTAGTATACCAGTGTTTTACTGAGCACCTCTTTAACCACTGCATCGGCCATGGCATTCATGCTTTCATCACAGCAGTCAATCAAGTTCCTGGCAATCATATCGTCGGTGACGGTGGTGCTATTTGACGTCATGATTACAGGTGAACCGGCAACAAGAGGGGTGAACAATGGTGCAACAAGTGATTGTTTGATGTATTTTTCAGGATCAAACTGATTCATGATATTAGCAATGTAGACCGGCGATAAAATCGCCGGCTTTTGATTGGACACATTCATTAAAAATGGCCTCCTTTTATATTTTTTTATTTATTTTTTAGACCGTTTCGAGAATAATGCTTAAGGCATTGGAGATGTTTGATTTTGTTTCCAAGAGAATACGTACATTTTCGCTGTCAAGTTGATCACTTGCAGACAAGTTCATCAGTGTTTTCATATCGTCCTGCATTAATCTTTCAATATTAGGTGCCAATGTTTTAATAAAAAGATTATTATCAGTCTGTTCATACATGGCGTATAACAGGGCCCCTGATTTGTCATTTTCCGACATGGTGTTGACAAAATCTCCGAGCGATTGCATATCGGGACAGCTTTTCATTTCATCATAGCACTGTGGCTTACCAATAGTTAATGCAGCTGATTGATTATTGACGGACATCACGTTATTAGCAATTTCGGCTAATAAATAAGTAGTGAAGACTGTTTTACCCAAATGGCCTTCGAGGGCTTCTTGCAGAAAGCTGATTTCCGCGCCGTCCTGGACATAGGTGTCAGCCAATGCTTCAATTAATTCTTTGCTGGTGAAGCTGTTTAACCAACGACTGGTGCCCGACAGTGTTCTAGGTGTCGTGATCTGAGACATTTCATCGGTGTCGCCGATAATATCTTCGATGCTCATGTTGTTATCGTCATCGTCATCGTCACTGCTATTACTCATAGCAATTGATTTACAGAAAATGCATTCTGGGTGGGCATGGAGTACATTCTTGATAAAGATGTTTAGTTCCGGATCAAGTGACAGGAATGTACTGACATCAGGTCGTACGGGATAGAGTACAAATCGTGAAACCGATGCCTCATCTAGCGAGGTAACATTCCCTTTATCATTGCCGGCAATGATAATACGCAGGTTCGGTGGTAATTTCTTTGAGCCAATTGAGCGTGCTGTTGGAATCGACAGTGCTGCTGATGTAACATCGGGTGTAGTACGATTCAGTTCATCGAGAAATAAAATCGGTGTTTCACGGGTGTTTGCTTTGGCATATTCAATGGCATCATGAATCGTGATATGCGGATAGAACACCTGCCTGTAATCTTTGCCGTCATCTGTTGGAACCAGTCTTGCGCCGGTTAAATCGGCTTTATCAGCGAGTTGGTTACATGCCATCACAAACACTTTGGTATGCATCAGTGTGCCGAGACCTTCAACCCAGCTTGATTTACCGATTCCGGGTTCACCAAGAAGCATGGGAATCAAGTTATTGTCCAAATCTTTTCTTACTACATCCATCAATCTTGCATCAAATTTCATTTTTAAATTTCACTTTCTTGTTTTATATTTTTTTGAATAATTTTTTATTTTTTATAATTTACGATGGATCGTACGCACCCATCTGTTTTAGTTGTCGTTCAATTTGGTCTTCACAACATGGATTAACCTCTGATTCAGCTCCAAATAGCCACATGTTTGCGCCATCAGTATTGCTCACATCACAGTCGTTTTGATAATTCTGAACTCCCATTTTTTCACCATCCTTCTTTATTTGACCAGCGTCAACTTTTATCCCGGTTTTAGCCGAAAGAATGAGGTCTAAAACGTTTTATTTCGCACAAATTTAATCAAAATCTGTTGATATATGAGGAGAAATTGTGATATACTGATTTTATCAACATGGTATTAATAAAGTGTTGAAAACAAAGGAAGGAACGTGCATTATTTATGACAGGTAAACATCATATTATTGTTAATACAGCATCCCTTATTGGTGTTGTTGGTAGTTTTACATGGCTTTTGAATACAGTGCCAGATAATCAATATCAGGCCCATACGGTTTTGAATCATATTTCCGTCAGTTTGCAACCAGGATTGGGTGTTCCGTTTGTGCCGTTTGTATTATTATGTTTTGTTTTATTTATTCTGGGAACGGTTTTACCCGATATTGACAGTCCTAATTCTATTGCCGGAAAATACATTCATTTGCCAATTGCTCATCGGACGTGGACGCATGCAATCTGGTTGCCAATCGTGCTGTTTGTTGCATCATTGTGGTCCAACCTGTTTTTCTGGGTAGGTTTTGGTTATTTGCTTCACCTGTTTTGGGATAGTTTATCGCAAGGCGGCGTTTGCTTTTTATATCCGTTTTCAAGATATAATCAGTACCGTGGGGGAGCCCAAACCAAAAAAAAGCACTTCTTCAAACTATACCGCGTTGGCGGCATGTCAGAAAATGTGCTTGTTGTTTTAATCATTACTTTTTCAGTGGCGCAGATGTATATCGGTGTCACGTCAAGCCTTACAACAACGCCGTTTTAATGGTGTTGTTTTTTTAATTGCTCACTTTTCTTACGGCTTTCATTCGCATAATCTGAATAGGTGTCTAAGTAATCGTCGTAATCAATTGTACAGTCTCTGGTGTCAAAACTTTTGCAATAGCCCTCCAATGCCGTCCAGTCCCTGCTGTAGGCGTGAAAACTCAAAGCGTCATGTGCATAGGTGCCAAGCTCTTTGATACCCGCTTTTCGGGCGATAAACCGCGATAACTCGATTAGAGCGAAAACGTTCATGGCAACAGCTTTGACACCGTCATTGCTGCGAAAGACAACGTCAGTGTTTAATTTGCCATCTTTGACCGTATAGTGAATCAGCTGGAGGCAGGGTGGGTGATTTAACCTGGCGGCCTCCTGGTTCGCCACATGGAGGGTTGCCTGTCTGGTTGTCGGATCGTCTTTTAGTTTATTAATCACAAAATCAAGGTTTTTCGAAAATAAATCATGATACGTATAGCCGTACATATCTCTTTCAAAATCTTTAGTGCCTTCAACAATTTCTAAGACATAGTCGACCAGTGTTTCCAGTCCGGTTGGCATTGCCATGGTGATTTTCAGGTCTTCGACATTGTCGATGTCCATCACCAGGTGGATTTCTTTTAGTTGATCGTTCAGATTTTGATTTTTGCCCATTACGATCGGGGCGTCATTCAAAGCTTTCATTGCTTCTTGAATACCTTTGTGTAGTTCTGCTTCATGAATATAAGTAATCATCTTAATGTTGCTCCTTTTTTTTTAATCATAAAAACACCATTCCTGGTGTGCTTCACATGAACTGCCGCAACTCAGGCAGGTATATTCGCTATCGGTAATTAAGCCTTTTGTGTCGCTTTTATCAATTTGGATAGCAAGTGACTGACAATTGTCGCACCGGATTAGCGCACCTTTTTTACCGGAAAAGCGGTAAAAATTATCTCTTTATTCGTGTGTCCGATAGATAGCTGGTTCCCACTATTTTTTATAAAAAAAAAGAGAACAAGCCATCGCGCTATCCCTCGGCGGACTTGTTCGCTCAATGTCACATACTGTAACAATTAAAACAAATGATATAATTCAATATAATAATATTAACCATGTGGTCACACTTATTGATATCATTGTCCAATTTTGTCTTTTGCTGGCGTTAAGCAACTGTTGCAGTAATTGGTTTTTCTTCATCATCATGAATAATACCATCAAGTGTAGCATCCAGTTCTAGCGGGCAGGATAACCATTCAGTCAACAATAAATTGAAACTTTCCGGATCGGACATCATCATATCTACGAAATAATCCTGTGACACAACCCGCAGGTTCGCATCACCACCGGGTGCGAGTTCAGTTGAATACATATTGACAGTACCTTTTTTTTCAGAATACAGGAGACCTAAGTTTAAGCCCTGTCCAACAATTTTATAAATGTTGTTAAACAGTGTTCGGTTTCGCACTAATTTAGTCGCCATCGCATGAAGTGTTTCAATTTGATAATCATTTCTGATGCTGTGCACGGTAACAGCATTCGGTGCGAAGGCTTTGCCGTTTGAGCCCTTGTTGACATTTATCTCAAAATCAGCAAATAAACAATCTTCACTCTTGATGCGTTCTTCAAAAATCTTCGTCTCTTTATTTTTGTCGCAAGCATGTTCAATGGCGTGATGTTTTCTGAGATCATCGTTTTTGGCACGAAGATAAATAATCTGAAAGCATATACTTGGATAGCGTTCAACTAATTCTTTTGCACCTGATGGTTCAATGACAATAACATCGGGATTGGTTGTTTCAAATAAATTGCTTGTAATAAAATAGCGGCCATTTTGAATCTCTATTTCAGCAAATCGATCGGGTAGGGCGTCAGCTTCTTTCCCTGTGATGTAGTGATGTTTTTCGTCGTCCACAGTGTGGGGTAATCGGGTCGCATACGTCTTTAGCGTCGTCAAACCCTTTGCTTCGAGTTCGTGTGCGAGTGTGTCTTTACCACTACCAGATCGTCCGATAATTAGGTATTTCATCGTGTTTTTCTCCTTTTTTTTATATAATTCAAATTATCATGGTCTGAATTATACTGATTACATCATGAATAAACAAATTCCGCCTAAGTTGCAAGCCTTGTCGTATAGTTTATCGGCAATTACCTCATAATTCTTAAGTTTCTTATTTTTATTTTGCATTATTGTGTTTTATTTTGCCTGACACTCCCACGGCTGAAGCCTGTGGGGTTCTTATTTACATTTGCTTCCAGCGAAACTCGAAAGCTTCGAAGAGTGAATTATCGCTGTTCGGTTTGTAGTTGTAATAATCGGGTGAGATTAGCCGTATTGAGGTGTTGGTCACCGTTTTCGTCAGTTGTATATAATACTTTTTTGATGTAGCCTTCACCATCAGCAACAATGGTATCCGATATATAAATACCGGATGGTACTTCATCAACTGGATATTTACTTTTCAAGTCTTTGCCCTGTGCTGATTGTGTTGATACCAGATAGATTTTTGCGTCAGGTTGGGCATTAATCGCATCCGTCAGTTCTTGATGAATAGCGTGGCAGTCAGGGCAACTGAATTTGTAATAAATGACGATCGTATTATTCAAGTCATCCGGTAGTACCGATTCGATGCTGGTGCCGTTGATCCCCTTATTCATTTTACTGATCGTGATATCGGATGTTGTAAGCCCATGTTGGGTTGCAACAAGGTAATTACCGACGAGCAGAATTGCTGCGACGAGCATCAAAATTGCAAAACTCATTAAAAGATAGATAATAGGTTTATAATCACTTTTGTATGGTGTTTGTGTGCCAATGCTGATGTTTGGGTATTCACGTGCGTGCTCTTCAATGCTAATATTTGGGTAAGCTGATTTTTCGCTATGCGTTTTTTTTGCGGCTTTATCCAATTTTTCAAAATGATAAATAATGAGTGGTATTATGGCCGCGGTCAATAGCAAACCCACGAGCACATGTATAAGCTTGACATTAAAAAACGAGGAAGTGGCAATAAAGTTTGTGATAGTGGTCATTTTTACACCCTTTCGTGTTTGCTTTTATTGATTTTTGGCTAGAATTTCCTGGGTCAGATATAAGAGCCATGGTAGTCCATTTCTGGCAGTATCGTGCTTATCTCGATGTGGTATTTTTTCCTGAGCGATGACGTATAATATCCAGGCTTGTTCATTATCTCGATACACATGTGTGTCCTGATTTTTAATGACCTCCATCATTTTTTTGAGTTTCCAGTAAAAAAATCCAATTGTTGCATATTCATATTTTGACAGATCGCCATAGAAATCGTCAGCTGTTTTGGTGTAGGTTTGATCTAACAGCATGCTGATAATTTGATCATATCGGTGGATGTTATCAGGTTTGATACCATCAATGTTAACATCCTGTCGGATCGTTTCTTTCTGTGCGGCTGCCATTTGTTTGAATAATGCTGAAAATTGGGTTTTATGCGTTGATAGAGCAATCTGATTACGTGTGAAAGTCACCCAGTGATTTAACAAAATCTCATAATAGCCGTGTTCTTCTTTCATGACGAGTTTTGTTTGTGCTATTGGGTAATCGCTCATACATTTTGGCAATGGAAAAATAAGGTGATAACCTTTTCCTGACATTGATTTTTCGCCATAAACATAGGGTAGTTTTAATAATTGTTTTTTGATCAGTGCCGGACATTTTGGTTCGATGTCCAAGACTACAAATCCGTCAGCAATGGCGTCCAGAAAATAAGCATTATTAGCGGCATTCGGTATTAATTCACAAAGATGGGGAAGTGTGATGAGCGAGCGTTCGTCGGTAAACAGGGCACCATGAATCTGATGTCTATACTCATAAGAGAACATATCAATTGGCACTTTGTTGATGTCTGATACGGTCCATTTTGGATTATTGGCGATTGATTTGATGAAATCATCTGTATAAAATGTTTCAAAATCATGATAGGTTTCTGCCATAGTTTTCGGTTTCCTTTTCTTATTTCTGGTTGTGTGTTTCAGATCGAGGGTTTGAGATCGACTTCAAAGCGTGCCAGTCGATGTTCTTCGTGTAAGTCAGCAGTCATGCGTTTATTATGCTGAATCATGTGTTTATTACTGATGTCATACCGCTGTGTGGTGATGTCATAATCTGAAAAAAGAATTCTGCCAAAAATTTCGAGCCGTTTTGGATCAACTGATTTAAATCCGAGATTATTGAGCTTCCATTCAAATATTTCAAAATCTTTTGAATTAGTGAGCGAAAATCGCTCGCACGTGATTGAACCCAGGGTGATTTTTACGGAGTTAATATTTTCGGCAGTGATGTTGTTCTTCCTAAACAACATTTTGAGTTCAGCATAAAAATTAGATGATTCAATTTCGGTAATTTCTTGTTCTTTTTGTTTTTTTAATTTAATTTTTTCCTGGCGCTGTTTTCGCACCTGGTTTTGATCCTGTTGTTTGGATATAATTGTCGTTACTAAGATATAAATAACGATGATGCCAATACAACCAAAAATAAGTGTTTGGATGGAGATACCCATGGCGTCAACGATTTTGGTGATGGCTGTATCAAACAGTTTCCAAAATTTATCAAACATAGTCGGTCCCTTTCTGTGTTTTTTAATTTAATTTTTTTAATATAGCGGATCATTAAGAAAAATGCTGTGACTTATTGTCACAGCATTTTTAGTTTTTAAGATCGTTTTTTAATATTGTCGATCTTGAGGATCATAGCGAATACCTTTGTTTAATTCGCTACCACCCTGGAGATTCATGTTGCTTGGTGTAAAAGGTTGTGCCGGAGCAAAATTCTGCTGTTGGGTTGTATATCCCGGTTGCACAGGTGGTGCATAAATCTGTTGTGCCTGTGTTTGATTTTGCGGCACATAACCTTGTGGGATAGGTTGTTGGCCTTGTGGCACATAGTTTTGCTGCGGTGGCACATAACCTTGTGGTGCAGCGGATGCAATGTTAGAATACGCGCTTTGATTATCAATCGGTTGGGCAACAGGTGTTGGTTTGTGCTCAGCTATGACATCAGGTGCGTAGTCAGCACTTTCAGCTACACTAGGAGTTAATGGATGAAATATAATCCCTTTTTCAGCCAGAGCATTAACCGAGTTTCCCATGTAATATTGGATCGGACCATTTTCAACAATGATACCATCTAATGACACGCCGTAGTTTTGGCTGGTGGCATAAACACGTAATACAAAGGTTACGAGTTGATCGTTGGCTAATTCGCCTTCAGGGGTGACCTGCATAACGCTGTTGTCTGGTTGTCTGGTACCAATCCAGGGAAGACGATTACCGGTGTTTTTGCCATAGAAGATGTTGCCAGTATAACCGCCAGTATTCGAAGTAGACGGTTTGGCATTTTCTTCAGCATACATTTCTTCGGTTGTTTTACGTGTTGGATCATTGTATATTACTACTGCGTCGCAGATGGTTGCTTTTGTGTGCGGTTTTTTAGTCGGAAAATTGTTATGAGCACTTGCTCTCTCAATATCTTTTCGTAATTCCTCACCGTCGATGAAAGATGCGATTCTTGAAAACTTTAATCTACCACGAACCATAAATAAAGTGTTTGGTGTTAGATCATTAGTTGAAATTTTAGTAGCCATGTGTTTGTTCCTCTTTTCTATTTTTTTTATTTTGATTTTTGAATCATTGTGGTGCATGTGTCGGTATTATATTTCTCAATGCATCATGATACACCAACCTTTCTTTTCACTTTTTTGTGCGTTATGATAAAAAACAATTGCATTTTGTGATGTTCTTTGATATGATTATATTATCATAAAATCACTGATAAATCAAACTATTTTGAAAGGAGATGCACTGTGGTATTGAAAAATATTCTAATCGTTGGCGTCGGTTTTGCACTTGTTATAATATGCACTTTTGGCTTTTTTAATGCAACACAAATGATAACAGCTCATATGCAAGAACAGACCCAAACAGAAATAAATGTGTCGCAGGAAAAAGCTCTTTCATATTATGAAAGAAAATTAGCTCATCTTGAGAATACACCAACAGCTGTCACAAAATCACTCGGAGCCGAAGCGATGTCTACGAATAGTGTCACTATTCCCGAACCAAATGAACCAATCGTTTACGATATTGAAACAGGCGATACACTCACCGCAATATCGGCTCAACACGGTTATTCAGTTGATGAACTGGCTAATTACAATCAGATCAGAGATGTTAATCTGATTTACAATCATTCGGTGCTAAGAATACCCAGCAACTGAAATGCACTTATCTAATAACTCGCAAATAGCCCGCAAACCAGATGCACCGTTACGGATGCCATTTGCAGGCTATTTTTTTACAAAAATTTATTAAATTAGCAACACTGTTATGCTGTCACTAAACGATCTTCGAGCATCATTTTTAATAAAGTGACTTTACAGTCATCACATTCTTTGTCTTCAGGTTCTTCTTCTACATCACAATAATCACAGAGTGTTTCAACGGAGTTGACAACGGCTTTTAATGCAAATTTATCAAGCGGTTTTTTCACTTTCTTTTCGATTGGCGCATACGCTTGTTCATCGGTGTTTTCATCGGCCATATCTTCTTCTGTTATATCTGTTTCTTCAGCTATACCTGTTTCTGCGTCGGTTTCTTCGTCTTTGTTACTAAACGGCGCGCCATCATCATCAATTGTCATATCTGATTCGGGCGCTACCATGTCTTTTGTTTGTTCGGGGGTTGCGTCGGTGTGTTCCGTGGTATCATTTTTCGGTTCAGCCTCAGGTTTTTGACCGGTGTATGCAACTTTGCATAATTCAGTGATGGCATTGCTCAATTCTTTAAGCGGTTCTGTCAGATCATCAGGGTGGCTTTTTAATGTGAATTCAATTGGCGTCACGGCGCCACCGCCATAGGTGCCTTTGTTAATTTGTTCGATTGTATCCATACATTTTTCAATACTTTTTGTCATGTCTTTGATGCGACTGATAAAAATTCCAGCGCCGTCGATGTTGGCAATGTTTTTGGTATCAAGTTTATTTTCTGTTGTCATTTTTTGACATCCTTTCAGAGTGGTTAGATTTTTAGATTAGTTTACTGAAACTTTGATTACATCATTATGGTTCGATTCCGGTGGATATTTCTTCGAGAGATTCACCGTTATCACGTGCACAATGCTTGCATTTAAGCAACACAGTCTGTGATAGTCAATTCAACAGCATCAAGCAGTGCTCGCTCACTTATGTCTTTTCTTTTGAGAGCTTTTAATATCTTATCATCGACGGTTTTGTCTGTCAGCAGATGATGAATGATGACCGGTTGCGTTTGCCCTTTGCGATACAACCGCGCATTTGTTTGCAGATAAGCCTCTAATGACCAGGATAAGGTGTACCAAATTAAAGTGTGACCACCATCCTGCAAATTCAACCCGTGGCCGGCTGAGGCCGGTTGAATCAACATAACAGGTATCAAACCTTTATTCCAATCATGGATCATTTCAGGTGTGCCATTAAATGCCTGCGCCTGTGGTAAATAATCCAACAGCATTTCTTTATCCGACCGAAAATGATACGCAATCAGAATCGGACTGCCAGTATTTTCAATAATATACTGGCATTGCACCAGCTTTTCTTTGTGAATAATGGCATATTCTCTTTTTTTGCCCGTCGTGGTATCTGCATTTAAATAAATCGACCCGGATGCCATCTGTGATAACTTATTTTGGAGTACCGCAGCATTGGCCGCTGTGATGACGTCATCAACAAGTGTTAAGACCTGCGTTTTCATAAATTCGCGGTATAATGCATATTCTTTATCTGTCATGTGGACGCGCACGCTGTTATACGTGAGTTCTGGCAAGTCTAGCACCGTATTCTTGACTGAAATAACGATATCGCTAATGCGACGGTAGATCTCGTCTTCCGCTCCAGGCTTTGGGTCCCAGCTAACAGGTCGTCCGTTGATGTGCATACTCTCCGTGAAAAAGTTTTCACGATATGCTGTGATATTTTTGCCGAGGCGCTGGCCACCGTCCATCAGAAATATTTCAGGCCATAGATCCATCAGGTCCTTGGGCGTGGGTGTGCCAGTCAATCCGACTAGGTGCTGAATATACGGCAATTGTTTTTTGAGCGCCTTGAATCGCTCAGCCGCATAAGATTTAAATCCTTGAATTTCATCGATGATGACGATGCCAAAAGGCCATATCGGTTTATCATTTTGCAATGGTAGATTGTCGCACAGATCCTGGACGAGTTCTCGATTGATAAAATAAACCGTTGGCGGTTCATCAAGTGTTGCTTGATACAATTCTAGCCGTTTTTTACGGGAGTAGCCATTACCTTTGGCATTAACAATCAGTGATTTGGTGCGGATGGGGAACTGCCATTTGGCAATTTCATCGATCCAAGTGGACCTTGCAATGGTTTTTGGGGCAATGACCAAAATATGGTAGGGGAGGTTCATTTCATAAAAGGCGTCCAGAACGGTCAGTGTTTTACCACAACCGACATCAAGAAATAGACCACATGCTCTATTTCTGAAAATAAATTCTTTAGCTAGCTGCTGATGAGACATTAATTCTGGTTGTTGGAATGCTAACATAACTGATTTGCATCCTTTCTTTTTGCGTTTAATCAGCAAATCAGCGTATCTTTAGTTTATCAAAAATACGCTGATTTATCAAGTGTTTTAAATATTATTGTACGTACTTATCCCGTTTGGATTTAATAATCCAGTTGGGTCTTCCATTTAGGGTTATTGGGCAATGTCTGAGCTGTTTCAAGACCAATGTCATCAAGCGATACCCCGTTTATGGACGTCGATGTAATAATCGTAACTGTTCCGCTGACATAGTTCAATTTTTCACCGCCGACATCTCTGATAATAATAGCATCATCGTTGGCAACTAGTTTTTGCAGTTTCGCTTCGATTGTCCATGATTTCGCCGGCGCCAGCAATGACTCTTTCCGGTTCAGGTGTATGTTGGATCAATGATACGCTTAATTTAGTTTCCATGAGTTGAGTTCTCGACTTTCTTATTTTATCTTTATTTGGCCGTGGTGCTACCATGACCTCCATTGCGACTGCCAGTTATTTTTTTGGTATCAGCGACGCCGAACTTTTTAAAGATGCCCTGGCAGAAGCCATCCCCTTGATTCAACATCATCAGTTTATTTTCTTTGCTGTCATTGGTCAATTTGAACATGATATGACCCTGATTATCAGAGAAATAAAAGTCGCTGTCGATGACGCCAACGGTATTATCGAGTTGACAACGGTATTTGATACCAAGGCCACTGCGGGGATAAACTTCTAAAACATAGTCATGTCGCATCAGACACCTTATTCCGGTTGGAATCATGATGGATTTGCCGTAACTAAGATTAAATCCTGCGGGTGTATGAAAATCATGACCGCCACTACCTGTTGTTTTTCGTTCAGGCAAGATAATCGCATCATAAATTTGTCGGGTGAAAAAGTCATTATAACTATCAGGTAAATTGTTGCATTTCAGATAGGCTTCTTTGAAGATTTCAAAAGACACTTTTTCGAAGACACCGGATTTTTCAAAATAATTCTGATCGCGATGTTTGTCAAAGTAGTCTCTGGCATTATCCAGGCATTTGATCGGCTGATCTTTGTCACAGGCAATCATGCCCGCCAGAATTTTTAATTCGGCGTTGATGTCCGTGTCTTTTTTAATTTCGGCGATAATAATGGGTACTAAATTTGAGTTGCAAACCCATTTGCAATTGATTGCTTTGGTTGTCAACTCGTCAATAAATTCAAAAATTCGCATTCTGGCTAAAATGTCCATATTGATTGTCACCTTTCGTGTGTTTATTGTGGTTCATATCTGGGTTAATCGTGGGTAATATCTGGGTTTAAAATTAACCGTCAGTGTTAACATTAATATGCAACCCAATCAGAACCCTTTTTTGTCATTGATGTGACACCTTATTGGGTTGTTTTTTTGTTAGTTCACGATAAACCCATTTTGGTCATTTTTTCGGTTATGTTTTGGTCGCATTTTGGGTTTTAATTGGCACCTAATGTCGTCACGTGCAATGATGAGTTTGCCATTAATCTGGGTTGGGTTGATTGTCTTGTTGAGCAGAAGCTCATAAATTTGATCTTTTATACTCAGAAGTTCTTTATATGATTCAGAAATATCGACTAGCAGAATGCCTTTTGTGTCAAGATCATAAATAGCTCTGGTTATTTCCTGGAGCATCATGGCAAAATCCTGTGTCAAATAAATACTATGACATTTATTGCAATATGCAACAGGAATTAATTCAAACAGTAAAATTTTAGTTTTCCAATAACCGTTGGCGTAGCCAATTTGTTTTGTCAATTGACAGCCGTCGTGTTCGCAATTTTCGAACATTTTATTCGACCTTTCTATTATTGATTTTTTGGCCATAGCGCGCTTATCGATTGATGATAATTTTGTCGACCAGTCCGTAGGCAAGTGCTTCTTCAGCATTCATGTAATTATCACGCTCAGTATCACGATTGATTTTTTCCAGTGACTGTCCGGTGTTTTCAGCCAGAATGCGATCCAGTCGATCACGCGTACGCAGAATATTTTCAGCCAGAATACGGATGTTGGTTTCCTGTCCCTGAGCACCGCCGGATGGTTGGTGAATCATTACTTCAGCATTGGGTAGAATAAAGCGTTTGCCTTTGGCTCCGGAACTTAACAAAAATGCACCCATGGATGCTGCCCCACCCATACAGATGGTGGATACATCAGGTTTAACAAAGTTCATGACATCGTAGATCGCCAGACCGGCGGTGACAGACCCACCGGGGCTATTGATATAAATGCTGATGTCCTTGGCGGCACTTTCTGATTCCAGAAATAACAGCTCGGCAGTGATGATGCTGGCCATGGCGTCATTAACTTCGCCGTTGAGATAGATGATGCGGTCTTTTAATAAACGGGAGAACAGGTCATATGACCGTTCACCATTTGATGATTTTTCGATAACGTTAGGGATTAACATAATTTTTTATTCTCCTTTTTGATTTTTGGTTTAATTTTTAACATGCGAATAATTTATTTTCAATTTGTTTTTCGAAGCGATAACCAACATCGTCGGTGACATCTTTTAGTTCGCACTCGATGGATTTGTCGGCTTTTCTAATCATGTGAAGGGTGTAGATGCGACGATAATAGGTGCTGCACCAGCCGGGATGCTTGACGTTGTCTTCCAGCTTGCTATTCAAAAATGTGTTGCTATCAACACCTTGTTTGCGAATAGCGAAGACAATGATGTTGCTTGTGTCTTCGCTGACGGGTTTATCAATAAGCTGCCTGACTCCGTCCCATGTGATAAACAAATCCGATAAATACTGCTCGCAGAAACGACCGGTGTTTTCAATTAATATATCAGCGATTGAACTTAGATTGATATCGCGACCTTGTCCGGTTGCGCTTGATAGAACCTGTTTGGTTGCACCATGCGTTTTGAATAAATAGTCATAATTACGTTCTTCCATTGTGGTTTTCTCACTTTCTATTTTTTTTATTTTAATTTTTAACAAAGCTACGAATCAGTACCAGGCAATCAGATGATTGCAGCCCGGGCACCGGATATGCTCAATCGTGGCCTCTTGCAAAACACGACCGCAATACGGGCAAAAATTGGCGTCAACATGGGGATCATAGTCTACTCGACTGGGTTTTTCGTTAGCACCTATATCAAATTGTTCAGACAGAGTTGCTGGTTTAAGTTTCAAAGATACATCGATTTTTTCGTTGATGTTCATGATGGTCGGGACCAACATTTGAGGCATGCTTCAGCATCAGTGCTGATTAAATGTGAAAATCGACAGGCGGTATCCAAGCCGAGATGGTGAGGGCATACGCGCAAGGGTACGCCATGTTTATCAAGTTCAATATTTGGAAAAGTTGCAAGTAATACCGATAAGAATGTTTTTATTTGTTTCATGTGTTTAACAACTCCTTTATTTTTTACTAACCGTGCAGATCATCAATATGATTGACAAACGTTGATATATGGTGTATTATGAGTGCATGGACGATTGATAATACGTCGTCCTGAGATCTCTTTTCTCTCATCAATCGGTCACATCTAGTCCGGATGTGTTGATTGAAAATCATTGATATGGGTATAAATGAGTCGTCCAAAAAACACCACAAGCGTTGATATGTGCTTGTGGTGTTTTTTTTTGACTCATTTTTAATTAGGTGACTTAGCCTTTTGTTTGTGTTTCGGCCCATAGAGCTTCGTCTTTTGTGTAGCCGTATTCACGGGTGAGTTCATGCCGGTCAAAACCACGACCAGTCAAGACGTTTAATTGGGTTTCGGTATTTTCATTATTCTGGAGCAACTGTACATCATTTTTGACAATGGTATTTAATTTTGATAATCTTGTAGCTGCCAGTTTTAAACATTTTCGAACATCGATGTCAGTGCTTCGGTCTTTTGCTAAGTTTGTCAATTGTTCGGCAATTTCTTCGTTTGTTGATTCATTTTTCCATAATATTTTTTTGGTTATTTCTGATTCATGGTTCATTTTTGGCCTTTCTGTTGTTTGTCATTTAATAGTGGCATCATGATTAAACAGCTGATCACTAATAATATTATAACTCCGTTATTTTATTTTTGCAATCAGCTGGCCTTCACCCAGGTTTTAGCAAGGCAACTTACATTTCGAGCGCCGTTTTAGTATGCTGGGATAGTCGCGACGCATGTTTTCTTCGCCCATAATCTCGATCAAACTGCTTTTTGTCGGTGTTTTGCATTGGTGTTGCTTTTTAGATGAATACATACTTCGCCACTGGTTTTATTGATAATTGCGTAATCAGATTTTGATTCACTGATCAGTAACCAATCGAGGGGATTGAGGTTCTGGTTAGCGACCTGTATTTTGATGTGTTTTGTTAATTTTTTTGGTTGTTTCATCGATTTTCTCACTTTCTGATTTTGAATTATATTTTTTTGTTTATGGTAATCACATTTGAAATCAGTATCGAATTTTTCATTTCTTGTCCCCAGGCTGTGATGCTTGTCCAATGTAGTTTGTCTGTTGACCGTATTACGTCATAGCCAACGTATTTGATAATGCTGACACCAGCTTCATTTCGATCCAATGGCCTGCAATTGCTGACTTTAAGCAGGTCATGTTGATCTTTGACTATGAGGCATTCAATTATATATTTGTCCATCAAAACAGATCCTTTCTTTTAGATTTTATAGGCAGCTAATGACCAGGCGTATCCCATTTCAAAAAACAGACCGTATTTATTGAACAGTTTTTGGAGTGCATTTTCGGTTTTTGCCGATTCATAATTCAAGGCATGATTTAACGGACCCTCAAAGGTCATCGTGATTGTTTCGGGGTTGTTATATTCGATAATTTCGGTGACATCACAATCTTTGGTAACATAAACGGCCCCGTATTTTGTTGTTTCGGGGGAGCTATTACCTGCTGGATCGCTCGAAAATCGGGTGTTATTACTGTAAATGTTAATCATTGTGAACATATCACGTTTTTGCAAAAATTCAGCAATTTCAATCGTCAGTTTTTTCATTTTTTCTGCATGTGTTTTTTTCGCTGCCATATTTTATTCTCCTTTTTAATAATTGGGATAACATTGGTGTTACCCCACATTTTCTATCGATGTTGGCACAACATTTGATTTGACTGTCAAGTTGTCAATAAGACTTTTTTCTTCAGTGACATCAAAATTATCAAGATAATAACCCTCGTTAAGATCAAGATCTTCACCGTTATAGCATTCCGTGAAGTATTGCAAGCATATATCCACTGCAACAGGTTTAAAATATTTACTGGCACTGCAATCAAAAGATACCCAGTTAAACCGCAGCCATTTTCTTGATTCATCATCCCGTCTTTCTCCATATATGTTATAAAGCAAGTCAGAAAAGCCTTTGATGCTATCGACTAGACCGTCAGATGCAAATCCATGTTTTATCAATTCCGCAACGACTGCGTCTTGCCCCATTAATCTATCCATTTCTAAAACCTCCGGGTTTATTTATTTTGTCTACAATTGATATTATTCTTTAAAAAAAAAGAACCCTTATATTGAATAAGGGTTTGTTGTGATTATGCTCACGACTTAATAGTTGATCGCATTAAATGTTTTGATTTCTTTTTCGCTGATACCATCATAACCGGCTGAGCCACTTGATTCGGTATTTTTGAAAAATTCACCTTTTTTGGGATACATGTGTCTGATCATGGCATAGTTCGCTACGTCCATGAGGTATTCAGTGTTACCCGTTTCTTTGAATTTCTCCAGGCATTTCTCAAGGACGACAATGGCGTCCACGTTATCATTGGCAAAGTTAAGTCTGACATGGCCGTACTTATAAAAACTCTGGCACATCAGCAACTTTCTTTTTTCATCAAAGTCTTTGCTGTATTCTGTTTTTAGTATTTCGTCTACGATTGGCATATTTACCACCTTTATTGATATTATTTTTAAAAAATTTGTGAAATTAAAGTTACAACATTTCGTTAAATGTAAAAAGTCCGTCGTCCGTTTCATAGAAATTAAAAAAGAACTCATCACAATAAATTTGTTTCTTCTTATAAATAAGTTCAATCCGACTGGAATACATCTGTCTGTCTATTTTATCACAAATCATAACCTTCACTTCGATTTCAGCTTTTTCTGAATCACTAAAAGTAGACACAAATGCGTCAATGATTTGATTGCGAAAGGTTTCTTCGTCTTTGATTGATCTGAGTTCATGCAATTTTTTTTCAACTTGATCGGATAACGGTTTCATTTTTCAGTCTTCTTTCTAAATTTATATTTTTATTTAAATGGTATGGACAACACTGCTAGTGTCCCACATTTTCGCTCGATGTTGATACAACATCTCATTCTTTTATCAATTTTGTCAATTACTCACCACCTAACACCTGATGGTGTTTGAGGTGGGAGCTTGTAACTGCCCGGAAGTGTAAGCGTCTGTGGACTCCTTCCTTTGGAAGCATATGAGGAAACCTCACATCGTGGCGTTACA